>VYLA01000027.1_pt1 | contig 118869 bp, 108 predicted proteins | sample 5114381 | NCBI WGS metagenome assembly VYLA01 (sample SAMN12291789, study PRJNA351875) | freshwater metagenome | isolation source: freshwater lake | place: USA: Michigan, Gull Lake | collected 2011-08-08 | reverse complement strand
ATTTTGCCATGAAAGCAATCCTGTACACAAAGGCTATGGAAAAAGCCCTAACTGAACTCAAAAAACTAAAAGCTGGAACTCAACTCAAACTCAATTTTGCGTAACATCAGTTACAATAATAAGGTCTAAACTCTTTTTTTTATGCGATTATTTTTTTTAAGGTTATTTCTTGTTTTCTCGGTTTCGACCACTGCTCAACAGGTAACCCTAAGCCCCAGCTCCGCTAGTGGTGAACAACAGGTCATAGTAATTATTGACGTAACTGGTACCCCTCTGGCGGGTGAGACAAAAGTGTATATGCATGCCGGGGTGGTAACCACTAGTACGACTACACCTGTTGGTTCTGATTGGAAGTTCGTAAAGGGAAACTACGGGCAGGACGATGGGATAGGGCAAATGACAGCCGTTTCTGGGCAACCCAACAAATGGACAATTACGCTTAGCCCTACCCTCCGAGGCTATTTCAATGTTCCAGTGGGGACTAATATTTTTTATTTGGCGATGGTATTTAGAAATGCAAATGGAAGTAAGAAAGGTCAGGATGCAGATATATTTAGGGCAATGTCAGTGCCTGCCTATACGTCTATAACGGCCCCTACTACCAATGATGTATTTGTTGTATCAGGGAACTCCATTAACCTATCTGGTTCAGCTTCAGAATTAGCAACTTCATTAGAGATTTTGGTGGATTCTGGAAGTGGCTATGTTTCTTTGAATACCTTGCCTGATGCTTTAACGATTTCAGCAAGCTATACGCCAAGTAGTTCTCTTACAATTAATGTAAAAGTAAAGGCAATAATTAATTCCACCAATGTGGAATCTATTTCCTCCTTCAATATTATTTTAAGAGGGAATACAATTGTTCAGCCTCTGCCCTCTAATGTTAGAGATGGTATCAACTATTCATCAGATCCAACCAAGGCTACTTTAGTTTTAGTAGCCCCCAACAAATCATTTGTATACTTAGTAGGTGATTTTACAAATTGGGCAATCAACAATAATTATTTGATGAAGCAAACTCCAGACGGCAAGCGATTTTGGTTTGAACTTACCGGGCTTACCTCTGGCGTTGAATATGTTTTTCAATATTGGGTTGACGGCACTATTAAAGTTGGAGATCCATTGGCCGATAAAGTCTCAGACCCATACAATGATTCGTTTATCCCAGCTTCTCTTTATCCAAATTTACCTTTAAATACTAGAACAAACAATGGCATTGCTACTGTATTGCAGACGAATCAAACTCCCTTCAATTGGGCTTCAACAGAGCAATCCTGGGTGGCGCCCGATAAAAAGGAATTAGTAGTCTATGAGTTGTTAATCCGGGATTTTCTCGGTTCTCATAGTTACAACGATTTGGCCGATACGTTGAACTATTTGAAGCGTTTAGGAGTTAACGCCATTGAACTAATGCCAATTATGGAATTTGAAGGGAACTTAAGTTGGGGCTATAACCCATCTTATTTTCTTGCTCCAGACAAATATTATGGTACAAAGTCTGCCTTGAAGAAGTTCATTGAAAAAGCTCATCAAAAAGGTATTGCAGTTATCTTAGATATGGTATTGAACCATGCATTTGGTCAAAATCCAATGGTGCAGATGTATTTTGATAAAACAACAAACAAACCAAAAAACAATCCGTGGTTTAATCCAGATGCTAAGCATCCATTTAACGTTGGATATGATTTTAATCATGAGGGCCAATACACAAAGGATTTTGTTGATACAGTTTGCAGTTATTGGCTTAAAGAATATCATTTTGATGGATTTCGTTTTGATTTGTCAAAAGGATTTACACAAACCAATAATCCCACCGATGTTGGTGCTTGGGGAAACTATGACCAATCAAGAATTAACATTTTAACACGAATGGCCAATAAAATTTGGACGGTGAAACCTAATGCATATGTGATACTTGAGCATTTTGCAGCCAGTTCTGAAGAAACTGTGCTTGCTGCAAACGGAATGCTGTTGTGGGGGAATATGACCGGTGAGTATGCCGATGCACTCAAAGGTAATTCATCTGCCGGATTGGAACGCTCTTCGCGCAATAGTCACGTAAATTATATGGAAAGTCATGACGAAGAAAGATTATTGATTGGACTTGCCAGAGGAGGGCTCTCATCTGACTTTTACAATATTAAAGATTTGCCTACCTCACTAAATCGGTTAAAAATGGGGGCAGCATTCTTCTATACCGTCCCGGGCGCCAAAATGCTATGGCAATTTGGCGAACTGGGCTACGATAAGAGTATTAACTTTTGTGGAAATGGAACTGAGAGCGGGGGGTGCCGTACGGACAACAAACCCCTTCCTTGGGGAACCGGATCTTTGAATTACTATACCAATGCTGATAGACAGAGGGTTTATAAAACAATCGCTGGTATAAATAAACTCATTGCGAGTAACAAGGACGCATTTAAGAAGGGTTCATTTACGTTTACTTCGGTTGGAGATTTTCGACAGATAAACATTAAGCACTCAAATATGGACGTTGCGATTGTCGGCAATTTCATCACTAATTACCGTGAAGTATCGGGAGTTTTTTCAAAGACAGGAACATGGTTTGACTATTTTGGTAACTCCAGTATATCGGTTACAGACGTCAATCAACCAGTAGTGTTAGCCCCCGGTGAATTTCATATCTACACAACTGTACAGCAGCCCTCTCCGGGTGTTGGTTTGGTGGATTTTCTGGTGACCGGGCTCGAATCTTCTTCGGAGAATCAGGGAATAACGGTTTATCCGAATCCAACAAAAAAAGGAATTTTTACTATTCATATGGATAAGTGGCCTACTGGAAAAGTGCGGTTCAAGCTTATGGATATTACGGGTAGACAATTAAGCGATGTCAGTTATGAAAACCGGTCAGAAGATCTTGTTTTGGAGCACGCACTTGGATCTGGCGTTTATTTCTTGTCAATTTCCCAAGATTCAACACAAACTCGAAGATACGTTAAAGTGATCGTTGAATAGACGCACATCGAAAATTCACTAGAGTTTATGATTTCGACTTAAATTTTCTTGTTCAATCATGAGAAAGATAATAGCAATTGTTTCAATTTGTTTAGTAACCATATTCGTTGACGCTCAGTCAATCGATGTGTATCCTCCTAATTGGTGGGTAGGTATGAAATTGAATACGGTGCAAGTTTTATTGCGAAGCAATGACCCCACGTTTAGCAGGCAGATTTTCACAGTTAATTATCCGGGAGTATCTATTCTAAGAAGTCATCTATTCGAAAACGGAAAATACCAAGCACTTGATCTCGCCATTTCGCCAGACGCAAAACCCGGGATAATAACATTTTTGGGCGTAGATGGAAAAAAGAAAACCAAATTCAACTGGCCATTGAATCCACGCAGACCTGGAAATGGGACTGCTTTTGCCAAGGGTGTTAACTCCAGCGATTTCATTTACCTCATTATGCCCGATCGGTTTAGTAATGGCGACCCTAAAAACGATAAGATTTTCGGTATGCGTGATCAAACACTTAATCGAGATTCTATCTTTCATCGACATGGTGGAGATCTCAGAGGTATTATCAATCATATCGATTACCTAAAGAATTTGGGTGTTACAGCTTTATGGAATATGCCTGTTTTAGAAAATGATCGAACAGAACGGACCGAGCATGGATATGGATTCACCAATCAATATAAAATTGAGCCACGCTTTGGTGGACCTGCTGCGTATAAACAACTCAGCGATTCATTGCACAAACATGGCTTGAAGTTGATTCAAGATGCCGTGTATAATCACGTGGATATTGATCATATTTTGTTTAAAGAAAGGCCTTCGAAAGATTGGTTTCATAACTGGCCGACTTACACAGGCACAGGCTACAAAGATCAACCGTTATATGATCCTTATGGCGCTAATTCTGATAGGAAAGTAACTACCGATGGTTGGTTCACTCAATTAATGCCTGACCTTGACCAGACTAATCCTTATGTTGCTAATTACCTTATTCAACATGCAGTATGGTCGGTCGAAGAATTTGGTGTGGATGGCTGGAGGGTAGATACCTATTTGTATAACGATTTGAATTTTATGAATCGGTGTAATGCGACCTTGTATGCGGAATATCCGAAGCTTACAATCTTTGGCGAGTTATGGGTACATGGAGTGCCCTCGCAATCCTATTTCGTGGAGAACAAAGTGGATGCTTCGTTCAAAAGCAATTTACAAGGGGCAACCGATTTTCAAACGCGTGACTATGGAATCATACCCGCACTCACGCAGCCTTTCGGTTGGACCGAAGGAGTGAATAAGTTGTATACGACACTTGCCTTTGACTACCTCTACAAAGATGCTACCCGCAATGTCTTGTTTTTGGACAATCATGATGCAAGTCGTTTCTTTTCTGTAGTCGGAGAGGATGTAGCGAAACAAAAAATCGGAATTCAATGGTTGCTTACGTGCAGAGGCATTCCGCAGATGTATTATGGAACTGAAATTATTATGAAGGGTTTTACTAATCCCGATGGATGGGTCCGGTTGGATTTTCCGGGTGGTTGGGCAGGCGATAAAAAAAATGCATTTACAGGCGCAGGCTTGACAGATAACGAAGTTTCCGTCCAATCTTTGGTAAAGACATTGGCGAATTATAGAAAGCAGTCATCGGCCTTAAAGACAGGTAAGATGATGCAATATGTTCCGAAGGACGGATTGTATGTGTATTCCCGTTATGATGATCAGCAGACAATCATGTGTGTGATGAATACGAGTGATAAGGAAATGGAAGTCGACTTTACCAAGTATAGCGAGCGCACTGTTGGTTTTTCGAAAGCAAGAAATGTCCTTGGCGAGAATATTTTTGATCTGACAAGAAAGGTTAAGATTCCTATTAAAACCATGTGGGTGTTGGAGCTGGTGAAATAGCTTTCACTATCCTATGAAGGTTATAGCATACTTTGTTCCTTTTTTTTCTATTTCTATTTCACTGTTCGCGCAATTGGCACAGCCGTCTACCGGCACAATTAAGCACTTTGAAAAGTTTCAGTCAAAATATGTCGTTCCCCGAAATGTAGATGTTTGGCTCCCGGATGGGTATGACTCCAAAAAGAAGTATGCGGTGTTGTATATGCACGATGGGAAGGGTCTTTATGATTCTGCTATCATGTGGAACAAGCAGGAGTGGGGAGTAGATGAGGTCTTGGGTAGATTGTTAAAAGAAGGGAGAGTAAAGAACTGTATCGTAGTAGGTGCCTGGAATTCTGAAGGTACGCGCCACCCCGAGTATTTTCCGCAAAAACCATATGAGAGTTTATCTCAAGTAGAAAGGGATACAATTACAGCACAGCTGCAAAAAATGGGAAGGACAAAGGAGATGTTTAAGCCAATATCAGATAATTACTTGAAGTTTTTAGTGGAGGAGTTAAAGCCTTTTATCGATAAAAACTTTTCAACGAAGACAGACACAAAAAATACTTTCGTGGCGGGCTCGAGTATGGGTGGATTGATTTCCATGTACGCCATATGCGAGTATCCTAACGTGTTTGGCGGAGCGGCTTGCTTAAGCACCCATTGGCCAGGCACTTTTAAAGTAGAGGGCAACCCAATTCCAGAGGCCTTCTTCAATTACCTAGCCAAAAATCTGCCAAATCCTAAGTCGCACAAGTTGTATTTCGATTACGGTGATCAAACGTTAGACGCTCTCTATCCTCCTTTGCAAAAGAAGGCAGACGAAGTGATCAAGTCCAAAGGATATACTGCTAAGAATTGGATGACAAAGTTTTTCCCGGGTGAGAACCATTCTGAAAAGGCATGGAATAAGCGCCTGGATATTCCCCTATTGTTTTTACTAAAAAAGTAAGCTATGAGAGCAAATGCACGCTTTTTGTTTCTATTATTTTTTTTGAACTCGTTTAACTCGAGTGCGCAATCAAGCACTCCATTTAATGAACCACCGGCATGGTCGAAAGAGGTTATCTGGTACCAGATCTTTGTGGAGCGATTTAACAATGGAGACAAAACCAATGACCCAACACCAACCGATATTGACATTGCACCGTTGAATTTGCATGCACCTAAAGGCTGGTCCGTTACACTCTGGACAAACAATTGGTTTGAACAAGAAAGTTGGGCAAAACTACCGGGCAAGTCTTTTGGTGAGATGCTTCAATACAGAAGGTATGGAGGCGACTTGCAAGGCGTCATCAATAAGCTAGACTATTTGCAAGAGCTGGGTGTCACAGCATTATTCATTAACCCCATCAACGATGCGCCTTCTTTGCACAAATATGACGTGCGAAACTATCATCATGTGGATGTAAATTTTGGTCCTGATCCCGTAGGCGACAACAAAATCATCGCCAGCGAAAATCCAGCGGATCCAACTACCTGGAAGTGGACAAGTGCCGATAAATTATTTCTAAAGCTGATCGCTGAAGTTCATAAGCGTAAGATGAAGATTATCCTTGATTATTCCTGGAATCATGTAGGTACCACATTCTGGGCATGGCTGGATGTGTTAAAAAACCAACAGGCTTCCCCTTACAAAGATTGGTTCGATATTAAATCATTCGATAATCCGGCTACGTCTGAGTATGAATTCTCTTATAATGGATGGTTAAATATTCCTTCCTTGCCCGAGTTAAAGAAAGTGAATGTTACTACCTTCAAGCAGGCGGGGCATCCGTACGAAGGAAACATCAATGATGGAGCGAAGGCACACATTTTTGCAGTGACCAAACGTTGGCTTGCTCCAGACGGAGATGCATCACAAGGAATTGACGGATATCGGTTGGATGTAGCAGATCAGATCGGGTTGGGTTTTTGGAGAGACTTTAGGAAACAGGTACGTACCATTCAACCCAACGCGTATTTAATTGGAGAGATTTGGTGGGAAGCTTGGCCGGATCGTTTGATGAATCCCGTGCCCTACACTAAAGGGGATGTGTTCGATGCGGTTATGTTTTACCAGGCCTATCGACCCGCTCGGTATTTCTTTGCAAAAAATGACAACGCGATTGATGCGCAGACACTAAAAGATAGTTTAGAGTTTCAATGGAACAGATTAAATAAATCAAATCGGTATGCGATGATGAACGTGGCCTCCAGTCATGATGCCCCCAGATTGCTAACTGATTTTTATAACCCAAACAAATACAAGTTCAGTGCGTCACCCAGAGATAATCCTCTTTATAAAACAGGCAAGCCGGATGAGGAAACGTACAAGCGGCTTCGGCTCTACCTGGTGCACACCTATACCTCAGTTGGCGCACCGCATATCTGGAACGGAGAAGAAATGGGTATGTGGGGGGCGGATGACCCCTATCCAAGAAAACCGTTGATGTGGAAAGAGTTTTCTTTTCAGCCGGAATCCAGAAACAACTTCCAGCCAGAGCCAACCGAGTATGACCCAATCGCATTTAATCAAGTGCATTTTGATTTTTATAAAAAACTCATTGCAATTCGAAAGAGCAATCCTGTATTAGTTTTAGGAGAAATCGAATTTATACAGTCGCAGGGAAAACATTTGGGTTATCGGAGGTTTGATGGCAAGAATGAAGTCATTGTATTATTTAATTTGGATGAAAAGCCATATACGTTTTCGGTCCCTTCGGAAGCAGCATATACTGATCTTCTTTCTAAAAGGAAACCTATTCCTGGCCAGCTGATATTGGGGTCGATGGAGGCTATGATTTTGAAACGAATAAAGTAGCTAGTTCAATTTAGTAAAAGACCGCTTGCTTGTTCCATTTCCTTTCGTCAACTTTAATCGGTTAACGAAATCTGAATGACTATTCCCAAACCCCAACTCACTTTCTCGCAGATCATTAACATGAATGTGGGGTTCTTCGGAATCCAGTATAGCTTTGGATTGCAGCAAAGTGCTGTGAATCCCATTTACGATTTTCTAGGAGCAAGCCCTGATGAAATTCCTTTGTTGAACTTGGCCGGTCCAGTTACCGGTTTATTGATTCAGCCAATTATTGGTGCCTTGAGTGATAAGACATGGAGCCCAAGATTCGGTAGGCGTAAACCCTATTTTTTTATTGGCGCGATGCTTTGCAGTGTTTGTCTTTTCTTTTTTCCTTTTAGCAGCGCGCTATGGATGGCGGCTGGATTACTTTGGATTTTGGATGTGGGCAATAATACTGCGATGGAGCCCTATCGAGCTTTTATTGCAGATAAATTAAATGATGAGCAACGCCCGACTGGCTTTCAAACGCAAAGCTTTTTCACTGGTCTAGGCCAAACCCTTGCTAATGTTTCCCTTTTCATTTTTCCCCTTTTAATTATTGGTAGAACTGGCGCCATCCCCAATTGGGTGTTTGCCTCTTTCTTTTTAGGTGCGGTTTGTTCTATAGGCACTATTTGGTGGAGCATGCACACCACTCCAGAAATTCCACCCACTAAAGAAGAAATAGACGAGATTAACAAGAAAAATGAAGGTCAGCCTCATTTGATTATTCAGTTTTTCATTTCAATCATCACTTCTGTTTTTGCTTATACGATGATGCTTGTTTTATTCTTGCCATCTCTGTTTTATAAATCTCTATTCAGGAAAGTCTTGGATGCGATAAAAAACAATTCAACCACCAAAATACTTTTTGCTCAAAATATTGAGATTGTGGAGGCAATCTTGGAGATGCCAAAAGTGATGTGGCAACTGGCGTTGGCCTATCTGTTTCAATGGTATGCGTTATTTTGTTATTGGCAAAACGCGTCTAAGAGTATTGGCCTTTCTGTTTGGAATGCTACACCATCTACGAATCCTGAACTATATGAACAAGCAGTAAGTTGGACTGGGCTTGTCAATGGTTGGTATAACGTGGTTACCTTTCTTTCCGCTTTTGCATTGGTATACTTTGTTAAGAAGTCATCTGCGAAAATGGTTCATTTTACATGTCTAATTTTGGCAGCAACAGGATTTTTACTTTTTCCATTTATCGAAAATAAGTACTTATTGTTTCCCGCCATCACAGGTTTTGGTATTGGCTGGGCGAGTATGATGGGTATTCCTTATTTGTTGGTGGTGGGTAATATTCCAAAGGAACGTTATGGAGTTTACATGGGTATCATCAATATGATGATTGTGGTACCAATGATTTTGCAAACGGTATCCTTTGGATATGTATTAAAGAACTTTTTAGGAAACGATAGTGGTAATGCAATACTCTTTGCGGGTGTTTTATTGTTACTTGCTGCGCTAGCAACTTTGTTGATAAAGGCAAAATCAACTGATCACGAAATTCAGTTAACATCTACAGGTCACTAATTTCTTTAATCTAACATATTCCATTTCCTATGAGCCCTTATCTAGCGGAATTTTTCGGAACCCTTTTGCTTATTCTTCTGGGCGGTGGAGTAAATGCAGCTGTTTCATTAAGAAAGTCGAAATCTGAAAATGGAGGATGGCTCATGATTGTCATAGGATGGGGACTCGCGGTGATGCTTGCGATTTATGCTGTTGGTAGTATTAGTGGCGCGCACCTCAATCCAGCCGTAACCATCGCGCTCGCAATCAACGGAAGTTTTGCTTCAAGTCTGGTGGTTGGCTATATCGTAGCGCAATTTATCGGTGCAATAGTTGGTGCCACGCTGGTATGGCTGCATTACTTGCCACACTGGAAAGAGACGGTTGATCCTGCAGCAAAACTGGGTGTATTTTGCAATGCACCTGCCATTCGCAATACGGTTACCAATTTGATTAGTGAAATCATTGCAACCATGGTGTTGATCATGGCTTTGTTGTTTATTGGCGCCAATGAGTTTACCAAAGGTCTCAATCCGATTGTGGTAGGCCTTTTGATTATTTCCATTGGATTAAGCCTCGGAGGAACGACCGGTTTTGCGATTAATCCTGCGCGTGATTTAGGCCCACGGATAGCTCATTTTGTTTTGCCGATACATGGCAAAGGAAAATCTGATTGGAGTTACGCTTGGATACCTGTTATGGGGCCAATCATAGGTGGCGTACTTGGTGCATTGACATATCAACTGTTGTTCTAAAGGTTAAGAAAATTCTAAATTGTTACTTCTGACTTCTATTTTCTAACTTTTTTTACTATGCCGAAGTTTATCATCGCTCTCGATCAAGGCACTACCAGTTCACGTGCAGTGTTGTTTGACGAGAAAGGTTACATCGTTGGAATGGTGCAGCAAGAGTTTACACAAATTTTTCCACAGCCGGGGTGGGTAGAGCACAGTGCCAGTGAAATTTGGAGTTCGCAACTTGGTGTGCTCCAGAAATTAATTTCAGATAATCAGGTTGAGCCAAAGGCGATTGTCGCCATCGGTATTACCAACCAAAGGGAGACCACCGTAATCTGGGATCGAAAGACGGGAGAGCCTGTTTACAATGCGATCGTCTGGCAAGACAAGCGGACGGCCTCTATTTGCGAAGACTTAAAAAAGCGTGGCCTTACAGATTACGTTAGGCAAGAAACCGGCTTAGTTATCGACTCTTATTTCTCAGGAACAAAAATCAAATGGATTTTGGATAATGTCGATGGTGCCAGACAAAAAGCCGAAATGGGAGATCTTGCCTTTGGTACGATTGACACCTGGTTGATTTGGAAACTGACCAATGGGAATAGTCACTTTACTGACTATTCCAATGCGTCACGTACCATGGTGTACAACATTCGCGACTTAAAATGGGATGAGAAGTTGTTGCAGGAATTAACGATTCCAAAATCACTTTTACCAGAACTAAAACCTTCTGCGGCCGCGTTTGGAACTTGGAATTTAAATGGAATTGAAATTCCGATTGCGGGAGTAGCAGGCGACCAGCAAGCAGCACTTTTTGGTCAAGCTTGTTTTGAACCCGGCATGGCAAAAAATACCTATGGTACAGGTTGCTTTATGTTGATGAATACCGGATCAAAAATTCAATTATCCAAGAATGGATTGATAACCACGATTGCCTGGGGTCTGGATGGAAAAGTAGAATACGCCTTAGAGGGCAGCGTGTTTATTGCAGGCGCAGCCGTGCAATGGCTGCGAGATAGTTTGCATTTAATTGATCAGTCAAAAGACTCGGAGTATTTTGCGATGAAAGCATTAGGCTCAAATGAAGTGTATGTGGTGCCTGCTTTTGCAGGATTAGGTGCGCCTTATTGGGACATGTATGCGCGCGGTGCCATCTTCGGACTTACACGTGATACAGGCAAAGATCACATCATCAAGGCTACCCTGGAATCGATGGCCTACCAAACAAAAGACATTCTCAATGCGATGCAGGAAGACGCTGGTATAAAATTGGCGAGTTTAAAAGTAGACGGAGGTGCATGTGCGAACAATATTCTCATGCAATTTCAATCCGACATTCTCGGAGCAGACGTTGAGCGGCCGGAAGTAATTGAATCGACCGCACAAGGAGCAGCCTATCTGGCCGGCATACAAATTGGGCTATGGAAGAAAGAAGATATTGTGAAGAACAGAAAAATTCAAAAAAGATTTATGCCGCAGATGGAGGAGATAACGCGAATCCAGCTATACAAAGGTTGGCAAAAGGCCGTAAAAAGAACGATGGGGTGGGAAAACAAATAGTTACTTTTTCCCTACTTTTTTCGCTGCCTTCTTTGCTGGTTTGGCCACTTTCTTTACCGCAGCCTTTTTTACTTTAACAGGTTTTATTGAGGCAAACGTTTTGCCACCACCCAATATTTGTTCTGCGTGGTTTTTGGTGTCTACCTTTTCGATGACTTCCGTGATGATTCCTTTTTCGTCAATGACATAAGTGACACGCGCAGTACCCATATATTTTCTTCCATACATTGATTTTTCTATCCAAGTTCCATAAAGGTGGTGGACCGATTTATCGACATCAGCAAGCAGTTGAAACGGAAGTTTTTCTTTGGTAATGAATTTTTTGTGAGATTTCTCGTCATCAGAACTAATTCCTAAGACTTCGAAACCTGCCTTTTGAAGTGCTTTGTAGTTGTCACGCAGATTGCATGATTCGGCAGTACAACCTGGAGTCATATCCTTCGGATAGAAGTAGAGCACTACCTTTTTTCCACGCAAGCTGGAGAGTGTTACTGTATTACCATCTTGATCGGTCGTCTTGAAATTGGGTGCGGAGGTACCAACTGTTAAAGCCATCTTAATTAACGTTTTTGTTCAAGTATCTTTTGTGTGTGTATTCGTTCATTGCCTGCACGATCTGTAACCTTTAATTGAAAGTCGCCTTTCAATAGTTTTTTTGAGTCCAACCTTTCAGACTGAACGATACCCGTCTTATAGTCATATTTCATTAACAACCACTCTCCATTTATGTTTGCTTCATACTTCGAAATTCCTGACAGGTTATCATAAATTCGAAAACGGGCAGTGCGTGAATTACAATAAATTCTACCAATACTTGGTGGCGTAGAATCCGTCAAAACAGTAAACTGTCCTAGTTCTTTTGTGCTAAACTGGATACGGCCATTTACCCAATCGCCTCCGACAAATTCAAATCGGTTCCCCTCTATATGGAAAGCAAACGTCTTTTCCTTGTTCGGGTAGGAGAGGGTTGGTTTTAACGTGACAAATATGGTGTTGTGTAGTGGAGTAGTAAGAGTAGCGATTGTGAATTTCTCGCGGATCTTTCCGGTAACTTCATGACGGGTATTAAGATACAAGGTATCATATAGATTACCATTTTTAAATTTGATATCAATGAGGTCACTATAGTAGTCGTAGTCTGTGCCGGAAGGGATTATTCCTTTAAAATTCAAGGCCACTGTGCCTGAGCAGGTTTGAATCGAGTCGGGAAGCCCACTGCGTAGGTCAATCAGGTATACGTTTCGAAGCGAGTTTGAATAACTGGCTGAAATAGGATTTTGAGTTCCATTTAAGTGGATGAATGCCTTTCTATCTTTTAGACTAGAACATGGTTTAGAATTTATGACGAGTGTGTTTTCGACAATATCAAAGTCAATTGGCTTTTGCATCGCCTCAAGGAATCGGGCGTCTTCTGTCAAAGGATCTGATTTTAAGCTGAAGTTGACATTGCTGGTATTTCCAGAGAAATCGCGCAAGGAGATTGCTATTTTTCGCTGGCCTTCGGTCACATCAATTATTCCTTTTGATATGACGCCATCATAAAATTTAAGTGCGTTGCCATCCCCAACATAAAGTTTATTAAATCGCGCGCCTTTTGTTTTCAACGTTTTAAAATCCATCAATGTGACAATGTCATAACTGTCCTCGAAACTGAATTTTTTGATTTCCTGAGTGAAGATACGAGCGCTATCAACTCGCATTTCTATTTGACTAATACCACATCGAAATTGAGAGAGATCGATCTTATCATGCGCCAAAATTTCAACCCCTATTCTTCCATTGGCAAAAATGGGAAAGGGCAGTTTGTAGTTATTGCCAGATCGAACGAGGCTGAACTCAAATCGCCCGAAACGATCGTTTACCCGTGAATTTCTGTCCATCGTTACCAATGCAACTTTCAATGCAATGGGGGCATACTTATCTTTTACCTCAGTAAATCCAAACGACAGTGGGTTAAGGGCTTCATTGTTTTGATCCCTTATCTCAAAGTGCAGATGGGGGCCACTTGATCCACCCGTGTTACCGGACAGGCCAATCGTGTCACCTCGCTGAATTGGAAATTGACTAACCTCAAAGTTGATGTCCAGATCGAAAGACTTTCGCTTGTATTGTTCTTCCAACACGTAGCGAGCAATCGGACCTTTGAACTTGTCGAGATGCCCATAAAGTGAGGTGTTGCCATCCAGATGTTTAATCATGAGGGCATGTCCATAACCATAGGCACCAACAATAATCCTAGATACATAGCCTTGCTGGGTAGCCAATATGGGCACGCCAATCATACTATTTGTTCGGACGTCAATGCCAGCATGAAAGTGAGTGGTACGCAATTCACCCATTGTTCCGGCTAAAAAATTTGGTTGACCGGGGTTAACAGGGAATAGGTAGGGTTCAAGTTCGGGAGCCTTGTTAAGGATGATTTCGTTTGGCAAACTGAATTGCGCATTAGAAAAGTGCGCAAATGCCAAAAACATGACAGCAAAAGAAAAACTACTTAACCTCAAACTCCAGCAACTTCTCATCTTCGATGTATGCGGTTAACTTATCTCCAATAACAACGGGGCCAACTCCTTTTGGAGTTCCTGTAAAAATCAAATCTCCCGTTCTCAATGTGAAAAACTTTGACAAATAGGAGATGATGTAGTCAAACGAAAAAAGCAGCAAACTGGTATTGCCCGTTTGCTTTAGCTCTCCATTCACTTCCAGTTTAAACTTGATATCTTTTTTGTCTGCAAATTGATCGATGGCAATAAACTTATCAGAAATTGGCGCAGAGCCGTTAAACCCTTTTGCAATGTCCCAAGGAAGGCCCTTTGCCTTTAGTTTCGACTGAATATCTCTGGCCGTAAAGTCAATACCAATCCCTACAGCATCATAATACTTAGACGCGAATTTTTCCTCAATATTCTTACCCTCTTTACAAATTCGTAAAACGAGTTCTACCTCATGGTGAATATCGTTTGAAAAGGAAGGGTAGTAGAAAGGCGCGTTATTGCGCAAAATGGCTGTGTCGGGTTTTGTGAAAATAACCGGCTCGTCAGGCCTTTCATTGTTTAATTCCTGAATATGCTCAGCATAGTTTCGGCCTATAGCAAAAATTCTCATGGTAATGATTTAATAGCTTGTAAATTTATAAACATTCTAAGGGGAAAAACCCTTTTTTGCCACGAATTTTCTAATTTTTGTGATTATCGGTTTTATCTTTGAACTTCATTAAACCACGCTTTTATGATCATAAGAATCAGCTCTTTTTTTATTTGTGCTTCGCTACTATTTCGTTGTGCTAACGTGCCAGTAACCGGTCGCAGTCAATTGAGCTTAGTCTCAAGTTCAGAAATCAATGGAATGGCTGCTACACAATACCAAGAAGTGATCAAGACGGGGCCGCTTTCTACAAATCAGGAGCAAGTCGCAATGATCAAAAGGGTTGGAAGTAAGATTCAAAAGTCAGTTGAACAATATATGGCCGAAAAGGGTGCATCTGATCAATTGGCTGGATTTGCTTGGGAGTTTAATTTAATACAAGATGATAAAACCGTGAATGCGTGGTGTATGCCTGGAGGTAAAGTAGCTTTTTATACGGCCATCTTGCCAATATGCAAAGACGAAACAGGCGTTGCCGTTGTTATGGGCCACGAGGTTGCCCATGCCATTGCTAACCATGGTCGTGAGCGAATGAGTCAGGGGCTTATTCAACAATTTGGTTTATCAACGCTCGGTGCAGCAATGGGGCAAAATCCAACAGCGACTAAGCAGATATTTTTAGAAGCAGTTGGTATGGGCGCAAATTTGGGTGCGCTAAAATTCTCTCGAAAACATGAATCGGAAGCTGATCACATAGGTTTGATTTTTATGTCGATGGCCGGTTACGATCCCGCCCAAGCACCAAAGTTTTGGGAACGCATGACCTCGTTGAGCGGTGGTCAAAAGCCACCTGAATTCATGTCGACTCACCCATCCGATGAAACAAGGATAAAGGATTTGCAAGGATGGATGCCAGAGGCATTAGGTTATTATAAGCCAAACTAATTCCGGTTTTTTGGGTTTACATAAGAGGCAAAGTTATTGTTTTGCTTTTGAAACCATTTTGTCCTTCTCTTCATGATTGACGCGTATAATTTTATTGCTTCCTGGCAGCTTTTTCCGGAAAAGGGTACTTATGAACTGGCAATGCGCCCTCGGTCTGGAATCTACCGAATCCAAATGGGTGAAAATTCTAAGCAGTTGCGGATTAGCATGAATTGGGTCTCTATGGAGGATCAGGCATTTGAGTCTAGTTATATTATTGAGCCGAATGGCGAGGAGCAACCATTTTTGGATTCACCTATTGGTGATTCAATGAGATGCATCATTATCGATTCGATTAACTTTGAAACTCATCTTTTTAAAGAAGGAAAGTTAGTGTTGGTCGTGCAGCACGAGATTACACCAAAAGGGCTCCTTAAAATTACTCAAAAGCATCATCAGGCCGATGGACTGGTTTTGACGAACACCGAGGTTTACCACAAACAGATGAGTGTTTTGCCCTATTCATCGTCTGTGTCAGGCGCTGTGATCAAGCCCAACGAAGCGGGGCTTATTCGCCACCATGCGCTAATCGCCATGGAGGAGCAGACGAATATGCAACTTACGCAGATTCGCCAGCAGATAGAGTTGCTTGCGATACAGGCGAAGGAAATCTACCAGCGCAAAGAACTGAGCATGATTATCTATGATGCCAAGTTGAGCTTTAGCCCGGTGATCGGACAGGTATATTATTTGTATCAAAATAAAGACAACTCGCACTTGCTTTCTATGATTGGCCCTAAAGAATGGGGAGCTAAAAATCCCTACAAAAGTTTTGTAGCAGCTGTAAGGTTGTTAGCCGACCATACATGGAAGGAAGTATAATAAAGAATCGAGATTTAATTGGAAAGAAACAACTTGATTCCTGATATCAAATGTTTGAAGCTTAACGATGTGTTAGAATCGATATTCATGAACTGTGGAATCTCTCTCGATGCGTGAGATTTTGAAAACTTCCGATATAGCTTCTCTAGTTCAAACGCTCCATATACTCTATCTGCATCTGAATACTTTTTTATGTTGACTTGATTTAGAGCCCCCATATCTGGGTATATTCTATTTAGCGCATGAAGATCTCCCAAGTACCAATTTTCAAGTTCCCTGCATGCAATGCGAATTAGTGTTGGTGTATTAATTTCGTTTTTTGAAAGCTTCTTTAATTCGGCTTTTAATTCTATACAGTCGTTTGAGTCTTGGTCATGAATTACAATTAACTTAACAGGCCATTGGTAATTGACAAATGCCTTAACTTTTCTTGGGATTGATTTTTTTAAATGGCTTTTGCCTTCATGAGGTCGTATAAAACAATTTTGATCCAGTACATATCCTAGAGGTAATATATGCGGCAGAATTCCTCGCAAAAAATTCTCCATTGAGGGTTCCTCAGTCAAAATCTCAACCCAGATTTCTTTCAACATTTGAAACTAAAGGGGGTTACTTCCAATGAAATAATTTTCTTTCCAGAGATATCCCAGCTTGTCACCCGCTTTAAAAAGTGCAACTATTTCATTGTGATCACTTGCTCTTTTTATTTTTGAATAGCCTTTGTCCTTAACAAGCCAAAATACTTCATCCGGAGTTGCTCCGTTCAATAAGTCTGGAGAATGAGAAGAAACAAATACTTGACCTCCGTTTTGCGCGTAAAGTCTGAACTCTTCCAACAGTTCTATCAATAAACTTGGATAGAGTTGATTTTCTGGTTCTTCTATGCACAACAATGGGTGAGGGTGGGGATCATGCAGTAACAGGAGATATGCAAACATTTTTATTGTTCCGTCTGAAACATAGTTTGAAATAAATGGATCTTTAAATGATCCATCTTGAAATCTCAGGACAATCCTACCGTCAACTGTCGGCTCAGCCGTTACGTCACTGACCCCAGGAACTCTCTGCTTCATCTTTTTTAGGATGGTGTTGAACCTTTTTCGATGATTTTCAAACATGAACTGAGCTACCAAGGGTAAATTTTCACCTGTTTGAGATAAGTGTTCAGCATATCCAGCTTCTCTACTTGGCTTTGCCTCTGCTATATGAAAATCTGAAACATGCCAGTTTTCTATGAAAGACCTAAAAGCGTTCGCAGCCTTGAATCGTTCAAATTGACCCAAGCCTTTAATTGCCAGAATATCAGGAGATCCTAATGTTTGTTCTTCCCGTGAGAGTTCTTCATCTTTTTTATCAAAATCTTCTTCATTTGTTATCGCATACCCATGCCCTTTGGAGAAATCTAGGAAGTGATAGGGTGACCCATACGCTCCTCTCTTATATCTTAATATTTCTCGTTGAATGAAGGGTTTCCCAGACTCCTCACCAACTTCTAGCCGGTATGTTACTAGCCTGTCTTTATTTGCAATGATTAGTCGAAATTGCAATTCGATTTCTATTAATCCCTTTTGTCCTCTACTTATAACTTCTTTATATCCCCCTCTTTTGACAAGAGCTTGACGAATATTGTTCCTAAGGGCATCACTTAGAAATCCGAAAACATCAAAAAGCGTAGTCTTGCCCACCCCATTTGCTCCTACGAATATTGCGAGTTCAGGTAGATTTGATAAATCAATGTCTTGAAACGCCTTGTAGTTTTTTATTTTTATACTCTCTATCCTCATTGCTTTCTTTGCCAGTTTGGTCGCATAAGATAATTTCAATTACAATCTAATACAAAAAAGGGGGAATTCAATTCATTTTTGAAGTCAGAATGCTGAGCTTAATTTTAGTAAGCCAGCGTTTGGTATCCAGTGCAAAGTCTCCATTCATCATCCAATCGTAGTAGGCAGGCTCATCTTTGAAAACTTTCAGTACTGGTTTGCCTTTGTGCTTTCCAAAATTAAACACGGCTTCCCCTTGAGCATTTTTGATCATACGCCCCGCCAGGTCAACTAAGTCGGCAGCGGTAAGTTGACTGAGCATTTCCGCGCTATTCGTAATCATGCCCACTTTCTTTCCCAGGCTATCAGTCACCTCTTTGTTTTCATAGCGTTCCACTTGTGCCAGTAACACATCCATCGTGGCCTGTGTGTCGGCTTCCGCAGAGTGAGCGCTATCAAGTGCTTTTCCGCAATAGAATTGTACAGCTGCGGAAAGCGTCCTTTTTTCCATCATATGGAAAATACGTTGTGCGTCAATAATTTTCTTGCGACTGTAGTCGAAGTCCAATTCAGCTCTCAAGAATTCTTCCACCAACATGGGCATATCAAATTTCAAGATATTAAACCCGGCCAGGTCGGCACCCTCAAGAAACTTAATGTATTCTTTTGCCACTTCTTTAAAAGTAGGTTTGTCGGCTACATCTTGATTGGTAATACCATGAATAGCCGTGGATTCGGCACTAATGGGTATCGTTGGATTAATTAAATTGCTTTTGCGGAAGGTCTCTCCATTGGGCATCAATTTGATCATTGCTATTTCGATGATTCGATCCTGCGAAACATTTATTCCAGTCGTCTCCAGATCAAAAAAGCACAGCGGTATTTTTAAATTTAGTTTCATTTTTTCTGGTCTATGAGGGCGTTAACTAATGGGTTGCCTTCACGCGCATAGGCATATAATTGCTATTCGAGTGTTGAAGCAGCTTTGTAAAATTGACTGGACGATACCCCAATTTTCCGAACTAATTCTTTGGCAGCGGCCAGCAATACAAGATCCGTGGCTGCACTTATTTTAATTGGAAATTTCTCGTTGGTGCTACTCACTAAAAAAATTTTGCCATCCTTTACTTCGTGAGGAATAGTCTTGTAGGACAGTGTTTGTACGTCTGTTCTTTCTTTGGCCGCCAGTACTTTGATAGTAGGTTCTTTCTCTGGGTAAATAATCATTCCACTTTTTGGTGTTGCATCGAGAAGCTCTCCCAATTTGGCGAGTTCAATTTCAACAGGAGAAACAAGCACTACATGATGTTTGTAAAAGAGTGCTTCATGGGAAACCGTTGATTCGATAATGGTGACAGGTGCTGCCGCCATCTGAGCGAGCTTGCCATCTGCGAAATGATTGTAGGGGCGATGATTTGCTTCCAGCATGCCGGTGATAAACTTCACAATACGAGACCTTTGATTTCCAGTTACCAAAATTCTTTGTTGGTCGATGTTTTGCGGATAGAAAGCAGCAGGAGTAAGCTCCATATGAGATTTAAACCCTAAAGTAAAAGAAAATGTGGCGAATCAAAAAATGGAAGGTGAATGAATAAAGTCAAGGCGCCCTGTCTGTAGTCTTAACTCAGTCCAATTTTCAATCTCAAATTGAAAGGCGGCTATAGTGCAGGGAGAGAAAGCTTCAATTTTCGAGTTTGTGAGGCTACTTGCAAACCAACTGATACTTGGATTATGGCCAATGAGCGCAACGCTTTTTTTCCCGAGAGGAAGGTTGCGCAAAATAGTAAAGAGATCATCGTCCGTGGCATGATATATAGATGGCACTATAGTTACGTTAGTGGATGAATCAGACATGTTGATAGTAATTAACTGTGCTGTCGTCTGAGTGCGAATGGCAGGGCTACAAAGCACTAAATCAAAGATCACACCTTTATTTTTTAAATAAATCCCTGCCATTTGTGCATCCTGTTTCCCGTTTGTTGTCAATTCCCTCTGCAGATCGGTTTGCATGGGTTCTTTACTAGCAGCTTCTGCGTGGCGGATGAGGTAAATAGTGCGTGTCATGTTTTCGGAAGCAAGATCCATCGAAAGAACGAGTGTGTGTTTATTTTAAACTTCTATAGTTGGGTGCAAGATAATGTTAATCAGATGGATGAGCGTGAAACAATCTATGTTTTTTAAGAATTTTGCAGTAGGTCTACACGTACTCTGTGGAGTTGAGAACTTGCGGTTATGAAATTTTACTGATATTTGCGGCTCTTAAAGAAAAAAGGAATGTCGAAGAATCTGGTTATTGTTGAATCTCCTTCTAAAATAAAAAAGATAGAAAGCTTTTTAGGCAAAGATTATAAGGTGGCTTCAAGTATGGGGCATATTCGTGATTTGCAAAAGGGAAACGGAGCAATCGATGTTAAAAATAATTTTGAACCCAAATATGAGGTGTCTGTTGATAAAAAAGACATTATCAAGAACTTAAAGGGATTAGCAAAAGCGGCAGATGTAGTTTACTTGGCGACTGATGAAGACCGAGAAGGTGAAGCGATTTCGTGGCATTTGAAAGAGGTGCTGGACCTCAATGACAAAAAGACAAGGCGGATTGTCTTTACAGAAATAACTAAGAACGCGATCTTGAACGCCATCAAAACACCACGCGGTATTGATATTAACCTGGTCAATGCTCAACAAGCTCGTAGAGTACTGGATCGTTTGGTTGGTTTTGAGCTTTCTCCTATTCTTTGGAAAAAAATAAGAACAGGCTTATCGGCCGGCCGTGTTCAATCAGTAGCCGTACGTTTGGTTGTTGAGCGAGAACGTGAGATTGAAAAGTTTGAATCCAAATCTTCTTTTCGTATCAATGCCATTTTTGATTTAGGAAAAGGGAAACAATTGATTGCGGAGCTTTCTGAAAAGTTCACTGACGAGAAAAAGGCGCTGGAGTTTTTGGAAACCTGTAAGGGGGCAAAGTTCTCGATTGGTGATCTGCAAAAGAAACCTGCGAAGAAATCACCAGCACCTCCGTTCACTACTTCTACTATGCAGCAAGAGGCTGGTAGAAAACTAGGATTTTCAGTAGCCCAGACAATGCTGGTAGCTCAGAAGTTATATGAATCGGGAAACATCTCCTACATGAGAACTGACTCGGTTAATTTGTCTAATGAAGCTGTAGAAGGTGCGACCAAGCAGATTAAGAGTGCTTATGGTAAAGAGTTTATTCAGCTTAGAAAATACAAAAGCAAATCAGACAACGCGCAAGAAGCTCACGAAGCCATTCGACCAACAGACTTTGCTTTGTTAGATCCAGGAATGGATCGAAATGCGAAAAGGTTGTATGAATTGATTTGGAAAAGAGCAATCGCATCCCAAATGGCAGATGCTGAATTGGAACGAACTACTGCTTCAATACAAATTTCTACAAGCGATAAAAAACTTACCGCGTCTGGCGAAGTAGTGAAATTCGAAGGATTCCTGAAAGTATACATGGAGTCAAAGGATGACGATCAGGAAGAAGATGAAGAGAGTAGCAAGGTGTTGCCGCCATTGAAGGTAGGGCAAGCACTCGATTTAAAAGAGTTGAACGCCACGCAGACGTTCACCCGCCATCCGTCTCGCTACACGGAACCTAGTTTAGTAAAACAATTGGATGAACTTGGAATCGGGCGTCCTTCTACTTACGCCCCAACGATCTCCACTGTTCAAAAAAGAGGATATGTTGTTAAGGAAGCTAGAGAGGGAGTTGAAAGGAAGTACAGAACCCTTCAGTTGGCTTCCGGGAAAATTACTTCTAAAACAGAATCCGAAATAACAGGAGCGGAAAGCAATAAGCTTTTCCCCACAAATATTGCAATGATCGTAAACGACTTTTTAGTCGAACACTTTCCGGATATTACTAATTACTCGTTCACCGCACAGATTGAACAAGAGTTTGATGAGATTGCCAACGGCAACTTGAAGTGGCAAAAAATGATTAAGCAGTTTTATACGCCTTTTCATAAAACAGTTTCTAAAACAGAATTGGTCGAACGATCATCCGTTCAGAATAGAAGTAAAGAGTTGGGTGTTGATCCGAAGAGCGGCAAAAACGTTTATGTAAAACTTGGAAAATTTGGCGCATACATTCAAGTTGGAGAGAACCCTGATGATGATGGGGGAGAAAAGCCAAAGTTTGCCAGCTTACGTCCGGGACAGTTTATCGAGAATGTAACATTGGCAGATGCATTGGAACTAATTAAGATGCCACGGAGCCTAGGTGATTTTGAAGAAAAACCGGTAGTGGCTAACATTGGGCGTTTTGGTCCATATGTTTTGCACGACAAGAAATTTGTATCCATTCCAAAAGGAGAGGACCCCTATACCATCTCTCCCGAACGAGCCATCGAGTTGATTGAAGCGAAGAGAGTGACAGATGCTAATCGCACTATAAAGCTTTTTGATACAAACCCAGACATTCAAATTCTTAATGGGCGTTTTGGTCCATACATCAAGGCAGGAAAGAAAAACGTAAAAATACCCAAGGGCAAAGAACCTACTGAATTGACGCTGGAAGAGTGTGTTACGCTTGCTGAAAGTGCTCCTGAGAAAAAGGGACGATTCTTCAAAAAGAAAAAGGCCTAGCTTTTTAACAAGCAGCTTATTACTCGTACCAGTCAGAAATTTCTTTGAGTGATTTCCTTTCTAATTTAGGTACAAAGGTATCTTCTGTTGGATAACCAACAGGTATTAATAGAAATGGCCTTTCATTCTCCGGCCTATCCAAAATTTTCGAAAGAAAATTCATTGGACTAGGCGTATGTGTTAGTGCGACCAGGCCGGCTTTATGAATGGCTGCTAATAAAAATCCGCAAGCGATACCAACAGATTCATTTACATAGTAGTTATTCCTCTTTTTGCCATCGGGAGCGATATCGAACGCTTTCTTGAAAACAATAATTAAGTAAGGAGCAATTTCCAAAAATGGTTTCTGCCAATCTGTTTGCAGCGGGCGAAGGTCGTTGATCCATTCATCGCTCATTCTACTTGCATAGCTTTCTTGTTCCTCTTTCTCAGCCTCAATTCTGATCTTAGATTTAATTTCAGGATTGGACACCACACAAAATGTCCAGGGCTGCTTATGAGCACCTGAAGGAGCTGTGGATGCAGCTAAAAGAATATTTTCAATGACTTCCTTAGGAATTACTTTGTCAGAAAAATCTCTGACGGTTCTCCGTTCGTTCATCCAGCGGTAGAACTCCTTGCTCAATTCCAACATTTTTAGAGAAGGATAAACGTCTCTATTGTAGGTAATGAAGGGATAGCCATTGATTACTTTCTCTCGCTCATTCATAACCAAATCGTTTAAAACAAATGACCGAATATTTTGTGGTTCAAAATGTTACTTTTAAGACAATTGGCTGCGGCTTTATTTTTCTTTTTCTCATTTTTGATGACGCTGTCGAAGCACTTTCACAACATCTTGAAGTGAGGTGTCTTTTGCTGATAACAGGACCAAGTAGTGATACATCAGGTCTGCAGCCTCACCTAGGAACAGTTCTTTATTGTTATCCTTGGCCTCAATCACCAACTCTACGGCCTCTTCGCCCACTTTTTGGGCTACTTTATTGATACCTGAACTAAGCAGTTGATTGGTGTATGAGTTTTCTTTCGGATTCTGTTTCCTCTCTTTAATAATTGCTTCGAGAAATTCGACTCCGCGAGTTTCATTCTTTTCATTAAAGCACGTATCCGCACCTGTGTGGCAAGAGGGTCTCTTGGGGTTCACTTTGAACAGGAGCGTGTCTTGGTCACAATCAATAGCAACTTCATGTAAGAAAAGATAATTACCTGAAGTTTCTCCCTTTGTCCATAGGCGTTGTTTGGTACGGCTAAAGAAAGTAAGCTTTTTTTCTGTGAGCGTTTTCTGTAATGCCTCCTCGTTCATGTAACCCAGCATGATCACTTTTAGCGTGGTTGAATCTTGAACAACACACGGAATCAAACCGTTTGCCTTATTAAAATCTAATTTGGATACATCGATCATAGTTCAAATGCGTGAAGGCACACCGTTAATTTTTAAATAGTTTTTTAAATCCGGAATTTTAATTTCACCAAAGTGAAAGATCGTTGCGGCTAGCGCGGCATCGGCTTTTCCAATTACAAACGCCTCTAAAAAATCTTCCTTTCTTCCGGCACCGCCAGATGCGATGACGGGTATCTTCAACAGCTCATTAAGTTTGCTGAGCGGATCAAGCGCGAATCCGGCCTTCGTTCCATCATGATCCATGCTGGTAAAAAGTATTTCTCCTATGCCACGATCCTGCCCTTCCTTTGCCCAGGAAAATAACTTTTTTTCGGTCGGCTGAGAGCCTCCATGCGTATGTACTATCCATTGATTGTCGACTTTCCTGGCATCGATCGCCAGAACTACAAATTGAGAACCAAAAGCTCTTGCTAATTGGTCAATGAGAATTGGATTTTTTACCGCTGCTGAGTTAATACTTACTTTATCAGCACCAGCCTCTAAAAGTGGCTCCACATCCGCAATTGAGCTGATTCCACCACCAACCGTAAATGGAATATTTACATGTGCCGCAATTTCTTTAACTAGGTGGGCCAATGTTTTTCGTTTTTCATTAGTCGCTGATATGTCAAGAAAGACTAGTTCATCGGCTCCTTGTTCTGCATAGGCTGCTCCCAGTTCGACAGGATCTCCCGCATCACGTATATTGATAAAATTAATACCCTTTACGGTACGACCATCTTTGATATCTAAGCAAGGTATAATTCGTTTGGTTAGCACAGTGCCGTATATCTAGGGTATTCTACTGAATTTCCTTTAGCTCTTCGAGCTTAATTTTCCCCTCGTAGATGGCTTTGCCAACAATAGCACCAAATACCTTTATGTACTTTAATTCCTTCAGATCATCTATGGAGCTTACACCACCGCTTGCAATGATTTTAATTTTTGGAAATTGTTTCTTTAGTTTCTTATAGAGTGGGAAATTGGGTCCATTGAGCATTCCGTCAGTCGCGATATCGGTAACACAAAGATACTCAAGGCCATGTCCCTCAAATTTGCTTACTAAATCGAACAGTCTAAAATCTGTCGATTCCAGCCAGCCGTTTATCGAAACGTTCTCCCCTTTTACATCGGCACTTAGTATGAAATTCTCAGCGCCATAGTCTTTCATCCATTTAATAAACTTGTCTGGCTCTTTTACTGCCAAACTTCCAACGTTAATTTGACTTACCCCAAGATCCAAAAGTGATTGCACTTCCTCATCAGTTTTAACCCCGCCTCCAAAGTCGACATTGAGAGCTGTGTCTTCCTGTATATCTTGGATTACCTTCCAATTGACAACTTCACCTTTTTTTGCACCATCCAAATCTACTAAGTGAAGATACTCCAGATCGGCATCCTCAAATTCTTTCGCCACTTCAACGGGGTCTTCTCGGTAAACTTTCATTTTGCCAAAATCACCTTGTGACAGACGGACACATTTGCTGTTGATAATGTCGATAGCTGGAATAATTCTCATGAAGGTTGTGTTGATAAATGACTATTCAAGGCTAAGGAAACTTGTCAAAATTTTTTCACCAACCTTGCCTGATTTTTCAGGGTGAAATTGAACCGCAAAAAAGTTGTCTTTTCGCATCGCTGAACTAAAGGGTTGCACGTAGTTGGTTATCGCTGAAGTGTGTTGATTGACGGGTACATAATAACTGTGTACAAAGTAAACAAATTGATCATCAACATCTGCCGGAAGCCAACCTTTTGTGAGGGCGAGTGAATTCCAGCCCATGTGCGGAACTTTTTCGTTGTGAGTGGGCTGAAAAAGGGTTACCGTCTCGTCAAAAATACCAAGGCAGGGTGTATTATTTTCGTCTGAATGCTTACACAACAATTGCATGCCGAGACAAATGCCAAGCACAGGTTGTGAAAGGCTGCGAATAACATCGTCTAATCGGGTGTCCATAAGATACTTCATCGTGTTGCTCGCTTCACCCACCCCCGGGAAAATGACTTTATCAGCAGACCTGATCTCTTCCGGATTGTCGGTAATCGAAAAATCAATGGTTAAGCGTTCTAGTGCGAAAGCCACGGATCGGATGTTACCCGCGTTATATTTGATCACTGCAACTTTCATAATGTTCCCTTGGTACTTGGCAGGTCGTTGTTAAATGGATCTTTTCGTACAGCCATCTTTATGGCCTTGGCAAAGCTTTTGAAGATCGCTTCGATTTTATGGTGCTCATTGGTGCCTTCTGCTTTGATGTTCAAATTGGATTTAGACGCATCCGAGAAAGATTTAAAGAAGTGGAGGAACATTTCAGTAGGCATCTCGCCAATTTTCTCGCGTTTAAATTCGGCCTCCCATACTAACCATGGCCTTCCACCAAAATCAATGGCTGCCTGTGCCAAACAATCATCCATAGGTAAGCAAAAGCCGTAGCGTTCAATACCTCTTTTGTCTCCCAACGCTTTCAAGAACGTTTCGCCCAAGGCCAGAGCGGTATCTTCTATGGTATGATGTTCGTCAATCTGTAAATCTCCCTTTACTTCAATGTCCAAATCGATCAATCCATGCCTTGAAACTTGCTCAAGCATATGATCATAAAATCCTAGTCCAGTATTTATTGTTGATTTGCCCGTGCCGTCAAGATTGATTGTTATTTTGATGTCGGTCTCTTTCGTTTTGCGATGCACCGAGGCAATACGTTTAGGAAGAACAGTTTTGTAGATTTCACCCCAACTATTGGTTTTCAAAATGCATGTTTGAGCAAGTTCTGATGGGATGTTCAACTCACCTAGTTCTGGTTGCCTTAGTAAGATACCCTTACAACCCAGATTTTTTGCCAGCTGGATGTCTGTGATTCGATCACCGATTACCAATGAATTAGCTAAATCATAGTCGGTAGTAAAGTAGTCAGAAAGCATTCCGATACCAGGCTTACGGGTTGGCTTGTTTTCATTCGGCATCGATCGATCAATATGTATACTTTTGAAAACTATCCCTTCGCCTGCCAACGCTTTAATCAATTTACTTTGCACTGGCCAAAATGTTTCCTCTGGAAACAGGGAAGTTCCCATTCCATCCTGATTGGTGACCATCACTAATTCATAATCAGTTTCAGTTGCGATTTTGCCAAGCCAGGTAAACACACCAGGTATAAATTCTAACTTTTCCAGGCTGTCGATTTGCGGATCGGTGGGTGATTCATAAATCAACACTCCGTCACGATCGATAAATAGGACTTTTTTCATAAGTTCGACAGTTCTGAAATCAATATTTTGTTTTCTTCTGAGGTTCCGATGGTTATTCGCAGGCAATCACCACACAAAAGTACATTGGACCGATCGCGCAGGACAATACCTTTTAATATGAGAGACTCATAAACACTTTTGGCGTTCGTAATCTTAATCAACAAAAAATTAGCTTGCGAAGGGTAGACGATTTGAACAGCCGGAATTTTTACGAGTTCATTTTCAACGAACCCTCTGGCATCAATAATTTCCGCTACCCATTTGTTCTTTTGTTCAATTTCTTCAAGGCTCTTTAATACAATTTGTTGAGTGATGCCGTTGATGTTGTAGGGAGGTTTTATTTTATTCAACACGGCTATAATTTCTTTGCTGGCAAAACACATGCCCAAGCGTAAACTGGCAAGCCCCCACGCCTTTGATAAGGTTTGAAGAATAACCAAGTTAGGAAAACTGTTTAGAATGGGAACAAAGCCGTCATAGTTAGTGAAATCAATGTAGGCTTCATCAACAATTACAATTCCAGGAAATTCTTTCAGGAGCATTTGGACCTTATCAAAGTCCAGTAAATTGCCGGAGGGGTTATTGGGGCTGCAAAGAAACAGGAGCTTGGTACGATCGTCCCATGTTTTTTTTGTCAACTCCAAGTTGATATCAAAGTCTTCTGTGAGCGGAATTGTTTTGATGGTCACCGCATTTATTTCGGCACTCACCGTGTACATGCCGTAGGTGGGTTGTGGGATGAGTACGTTATCTTGACCAGGTTCACAAAAGGCACGAATCAATAGATCAATCGCTTCGTCACTGCCATTTCCCAGAAATATTTGTTCCCAGTTGATATTTTTAATCGAGGCAATTTTCTCTTTGAGCTTTTTTTGGTGAGGGTCAGGGTATCGATTGTGCTCAGTAGGAAATGGATTTTCGTTCGCGTCTAGAAACACGAAAGCGTCACCTTTAAAATCATCTCGTGCTGATGAATAAGGTTTCAAGTTGGCTACATTAGCCCTGACCAATTTATTCAATTCAAAGTCCATTCTAAATTCTATTTTCTAAATTCTAAATTCTCCTTATACGAACTGCTTCGGCATGTCCACGTAATTGTTCGGCCTCTGCCATTTCCTCTACCACCGGACCAAGGGCGTTCAATCCTTCTTTCGTCAGTTTTTGGATGGTGATGTATTTCATAAAGCTGTCTAGAGAAACACCACTGTATGCTTTGGCGTATCCATTAGTTGGTAACGTGTGGTTCGTTCCAGAGGCATAGTCACCGACAGATTCGGGGGAATACGGTCCCAAAAAAATAGAGCCGGCATTGATAATTTTTTCGGCTATTGAATCACAATCTGTTGTATTTATGATGAGGTGCTCAGGTGCATACTCATTTACATAGTCAATTAGCGTTGTCGAAGAATTGAAAACAATCGCAAGGCTATTCTTAAGTGCTTGCTGCGCTACTTCCAATCGAGGTAACTTGGTGACCTGTTGTGTGAGTTCTTTTTGTGTAGCTTCTACAATTGATTTAGTTAGAGTAACTAATACAACCTGGCTATCTGCACCATGTTCGGTTTGAGAAAGGAGATCAGCAGCGATGTAAGAGGGGTTTGCGGATTCATCTGCAATCACCAATACCTCAGAGGGGCCAGCGGGCATATCGATAGCTGTGCCTTCCTGGTTAATTAATTGTTTTGCTTTTGTTACAAATTGATTCCCGGGTCCAAAAATCTTGTTGACGGCTGGTATCGTTGAGGTGCCGTAGGCCATCGCTGCGATAGCTTGTGCTCCACCCACTTTGAATATTTTTTTTACTCCGGTTATGGACGCAGCAAAGAGAATCGCTGAATTGATCTTTCCATCTTTGTCAGGTGGCGTGCAAAGAATCACTTCCTCACATCCTGCCAGTTTTGCCGGGATAGCCAGCATCAACACAGTAGAAAAAAGTGGGGCTGATCCACCGGGTATATATATTCCGACTTTTTGAATGGCAACACCTTTTCTCCAGCAAGTAACGCCCGGCTGGGTCTCCACTTGTAAGTCATCTTTCTTTTGTGCCGCGTGAAATTTTGTAATGTTACTGGCTGCTGCACGAATAGCATTCTTCAAATGTTCGGGCACCTCTTCAATTGCTTTTTTAACTTCTTCATCCGTCACCTGAAGTTGATTGAGGTGTACTTGATCAAACTGTTTCGTTAGTTCTTTCAAGGCCTCATCTCCGGATTTTTTAACGCGAGCCAAAATATTTTTAACACTGCTGTCTAGATATTCCAATTCCATTTGTGGCCTTTGACATAGTTCAGGCCATTTGTTTTTTGGGGGATTACTCTCTATTCTCATATCGCTGTATTCTAACTTCTAAATTCTCGATTTCTGACTTCCATTATCTTTAAGACTAAGCGATCATTTTCTCGATAGGAATTACCAAAATCCCTTCAGCACCAAATGATTTTAACAAATCAATTTTTTCCCAGAAGTCATTCTCATCTACAACCGAATGTAAGCTTGACCAGCCTACTCTGCTCAGTGGCATAATAGTCGGACTTTTCATTCCAGGAATCACGCTTGTAATTTTTTCAATGGCTCCATTCGGACAATTCAACAATATGTATTTATTGTTTTTTGCTGACTGAACAGCCTGCATTCTAAACAGGAGTTTATCGAGGATCTCCCTTTTAGCTACTTCTAATTCAGGGGTGGCAATCAAAATAGCTTCGCTTTGCATGACGATGTCTACCTCTTTCAATCCATTGCTTAACAATGTGCTGCCTGTACTTACGATATCGCAGATGGCATCGGCTAACCCGATACCAGGAGCAATTTCTACTGATCCACTGATCTCATGAATGCCTGCCTTGATTTTATTTTTATCCAGGTACTTCTGCACAATCACCGGAAAGGAGGTTGCAATATTTTTCCCTTCCAGGTAGGAGATACCTGTGAAACTTTCAGATCTGGGGATGGCAATAGACAATCGACACTTGGCAAAATCCAGGCGTCTGACCAATTCATTTTTCTTTTGTTTCTCAACAAAAACATTCTCACCTACAATTCCGGCATCTGCTACTTTGTCTTCCACGTATTGTGGAATGTCATCGTCACGAAGAAAAAGGAGTTCTACGGGAAGATTTCTTACCTGGGTCTTTAGCTGGTCTTTTCCGTTGCTAAATTGAAGACCACTTTCTTTCAAAAGCTTTAGTGAGTCTTCCTGCAAGCGACCCGATTTTTGAATGGCAATTCGAAGAGTTGAATTCATTTATCTGTGCGTTCTATAGTTATTTATTTCCTTGACTGTCTTTAAACAAAAAAGGCTTACCGATGTTGGTAAGCCTTTCTTAAGTTTTTATCGTAAAATCAAAACATAAATCCTACCAACAAGCCTGCTGCAAGATGGTGGTGATAGATGTTTTGAGTGTTATTCATGTGTTATTGCGTAGCAAAGAAAGAGATTCCTGTCAATTATTCAAAGATGTTGAGTAAAAAGTTATGGTCATTTCAGTTACACAGGATGTAACAACTGTTAGGCAAACCTGTTAGGAGTATAGTATTTTTGTTTGTTATGACACGCCTGACCTCATTGCTATGCTTGTTTTTTGCTTTGTCTTGTTCAGATAACAAGGAAGCTCGATTGCAACAGTTCTTATTGAAAGGCAATCTGGCTACTAAACAGCGCAGTTTCGATCAGGCTGCCTATTATTTTGGCGAGGCGATACGGGTAGAGCCTTGCTATGCCGATGCTTGGAACAACCTCGGAACTGTCTATTTTGAGCAAGGTAGATTTGAATTAGCGATCGAGAAGTACAGCAAAGCGATCGAGTGCCAGCCAGGTTTTCTGAATGCACTATTGAATCGAGCTAATACCGCCTACGAATTGAAAGAGTATTACAAAGCTATTGAGGATTTAGATAAAGTGGCGGCCACAAAACCCGACACTGCTTTGGTGTATTTTACAAAAGGGTTGGTGTTTACAAAAATGCGCAAATTCGATAACGCGCTGGACGCATTTGCTAAATCGATCCAAATAGAACCGACCAATATAGATTACAAAGTGAACCATGCTATTGTTCATTATTATCGAAAGGACTTTGATTTGGCGAAATTGGAGTTGGAGAAATTGGCTGAAGTAAAGAAAGATGAGCCAAACATTTACAATACACTTTCTCTAATTGAAACGGAACAAGGCAACTATCAAGAGGCGTTAGAAATGGTCAACAAAGCCATCGTACTAGATCCCAAGCAATCCTATTTTCTTAACAACCGTGGTTTTATTTTTCTCAGTTTAAATGAGATGGAAAAGGCTGAAGCTGACATTAATGAGAGTATTTCTGCGGATCCATATAATGCCTGGGTGTATCGAAACAAAGGTGTGTTTTATTTGATGAAGGGCGACTATCCATCAGCAGAGCGTTTGTTGAAACAATCGTTAGACATGGACAATTTTGTGGACAAGATCTATTTCTATTTGGGTATGGCTTATCTAAAGAATGGAAAAACAGCCCTCGCCTGTACTGCGTTTAAGAAGTCGGAGGAACTTGGCGATAAGATGATGACTACCGATTTGGTTAAGGCTTGCAAGTGAGTTGGCACGAGATCATACAGCGATTAGAGATCAGGCTCACGCAACCCTTGCCGGGAGATAAAGCGCATGAACCACTTCGAGCAACTCCAACGGGGCTAATCAAACCTAAATTTGAACACAAGGTTCCGCCCAGACCGGGCAGCGTATTGATTTTGCTTTACCCCGAAGGGGAACGACTTAAATTCCCTCTCACTAAAAGGCAAGAATATGTAGGTGCTCACAGTGCACAGGTGAGTTTCCCAGGGGGCAAGTCTGAGCCCGATGAGAGCTATCTGGAAACAGCTCTGCGAGAGGCAGAAGAGGAGATAGGCGTACCTGGCGATCTGGTGAAGGTGATTGGAAAGCTCAGTCCGTTTTTTGTGATTCCAAGTAATTTTCTTGTTACCCCGGTGGTTGCTTTCGCAGAACGGAAACCTCTTTTTGTTCCGCAACTTTCAGAAGTTGACAAAATAATTGAGGGAGATGTGGAGGAACTTTTAAGAGATGATGCTGTAATGGTAAAGGAAATTGTGGCAGCCAAAATTTACCCAATGCTTGCTCCACATTTTGAGATAGAGGGTGAAATAGTGTGGGGCGCTACTGCGATGATGTTGAATGAATTTAGAATGGTAATGAAAGAAGCCTATTATTCATAATCGATCTCCTGCCGCTTGCATAAAACAATCGGGGTTGAGCCGAGATTTCCATATATTTCTGACTGAAAGCCCGATTGCATAATCTACAAATCCTATGAAAAAGTTATTTATCGCCTTTTTTACTTTTTGCTTTGCAAGTGTATCTGCCCAAGATGCTGCCACCTATCAGCGGCCACCACAAGCTATTGCAGATCTTGTAGAGGCTCCGTCAACTCCTGCCGTTCTTTTCTCACCAGACAAAGCATGGATGGTTTTTCTAGAACGCTCAGATTACCCTACCATTGAAGAACTCTCTCGTCCGGAATTACGCATTGCAGGTCTACGCATCAACCCCGATAATTTTGGGCAAAGCCGCAATAATTTTTTTGTTGGTCTGAAGATAAAAGCCATGAAAGAAACACAGCTATCTTCGGTAGCCAATTTACCTTCTCCTTTACAGATGAGTAATTTTCAGTTTGCGCCCGATAGCAAGAAGGCCGCATTCTTACAAACTTTTCCAGATCGTCTGGAACTTTGGGTGGTCGACTTCACGGTTTTAAGTGCACGGAAGATTTCTTCTAAGAAAGTAAACAACACGATTGGAAATCCATTTGCGTGGCTTTCTACCTCCGCTAGTATCGTTTATCTGGCAGCAGCCAATGATGGAAAAGTGATGCCACCCAAGTCAAGAGTACCTGTTGGCCCTGTGGTAGAAGAAAATCTCGGAAAGAAAGCACCCAATCGCACTTATCAGGATTTGCTAAAAAACCCGTACGATGAATCGCTCTTCGATCATTACTGTACCTCTCAGTTGACACTTATTAATTTAGAAGGAGCGGAATCCCTACTGGGAGAGCCCGGCATCTATTTGAGTCAATCACCATCGCCAGACGCGCGTTTTATTCTTACCAAAGAAATTCAACGCCCTTATTCCTATTTGGTTCCTGCCGGTTTGTTTCCACAGTCAGTAGATGTTTTAACGACTGGTGGCATTTTGGTTAAACATGTAGCTTCCATTCCACTGGCTGATAATATTCCACTTGGTTTTAGTTCGTCTATTAAAGGCCCACGAGGTCATGCCTGGCGAAATGATGTGGCATCAGCGCTTTATTGGGCCGAAGCACAAGATGGAGGAGACCCAAAAGTAAAAGCAGATGTGCGTGATAAGCTTTTTCAATGGCCGGCACCTTTTACGACCACGCCTTCAGAAATGGTGAGTTTGCCACTGCGATATGGCGGCATCAGTTGGGGAAATGAAAAAGTGGCTTGGGTGTATGAAAGCTGGTGGTCAGATCGCAAACAGCGCGTATATCAGATTGACCCGACTAACGTATCACCAAGGAAAACCGTCTTTGACTTTTCATCGGAAGATGTGTATGCCGATCCGGGAAACGTGGTTAGCACTACAAATTCATTTGGTAGATCAGTCATGTTGATCAACAATAACTCGGCTTATTTGACGGGTGATGGCGCTTCACCGGAAGGTGATCGCCCTTTCCTTGATAAGATTGATTTGACAACTGGAAAAGTTACTAGACAATGGCGGAGCGAGGCTCCCTACTATGAAACGGTAGTCGCTATGCTGGATGTTAAGAAAGGAACTTTTGTTACATCGCGCGAATCGCAGACCGAAAACCCTAACTACTACACGCGAACGATCGGTTCGAAAAGTGTGCAACCACTGACTGCATTTCCGCATCCATATCCACAGTTGAAGGACGTTAAAAAGCAAGTGTTGAAATATAAACGTGCAGATGGTGTTGAACTTACAGCCGATCTTTATTTGCCTCCCGGTTATAAAAAAGAAGATGGACTACTTCCTACTTTCTTTTGGGCTTATCCGGCAGAGTTTAAATCAAAGAGCACGGCAGGTCAGGTGAAGGGTTCGCCTTATGAATTCACTCGATTAAATTGGGGCAGCCCTATTTACTGGGTGTTGAGGGGCTATGCGATTTTAGACAATGCATCCATCCCAATTGTGGGAGAAGGAGAAACAGAACCGAATGACACTTACGTTCAACAATTGGTGTCAAGCGCTAAAGCAGCTATCGATTATGGCGCTTCGCTGGGTGTTGTTGATCCTACCCGTGTGGCAGCCGGAGGTCATAGCTACGGAGCATTTATGACTGGTAATTTATTGGCTCATTCGGATTTATTCAGAGCGGGCATCGCACGAAGTGGTGCTTACAATCGCACATTGACGCCCTTTGGGTTTCAAGCTGAAGAACGCACCTATTGGCAAGCGCCACAAGTGTATTATGAAATGTCACCTTTCTCTTATGCAGATAAAATTAAAGAACCGATTTTGATGATACATGGCGAAGCCGATAACAACACGGGTACATTTCCCATCCAAAGCGAGCGAATGTACAATGCGATCAAGGGGCATGGTGGAACAGCTCGTTTTGTATTGCTTCCCTATGAAAGCCATGGCTATCGTGGAAAAGAATCGGTGATGCACATGTTCTGGGAAATGGACACGTGGTTAGAGCGGTATGTGAAAGGGCCAAAGGAAACTCCACCGAATACAAAAGTGAATTTGAAGAATTGACCCGATTGCATTAACTTGGTAGTAGAGATGCAGTAGGCATTTTGATTGTAATTGCAAAGATTGGATAAATTGTAATTCATAAACGTATAAATATGAATTTAGAGGAAAGGATCATCGAATTATTGGCGGAATACCTGAAAAAAGGAGACCAACTAACGGATCGAGCAGATCGAACCGAGCGCGGTATTGAGATCATGAGCCGCGCTCTTGCCGAGAATGATGTAAAGTTCAACATGATGAATGTAAAGTTCAATGAGATGAACGAAAAGTTCAACACGATGAACGAAAAGTCCATTGTAACGAATGAAAAAATGAACGAGAAGTTCAATGTGGTAAGCCAGGAGATCAAGCAACTGCGTGAAGACCAAAACCGGATGTATGAAAATCAAAACAACATGCGCGAAGAGCAGAGTGTATTGCTAAAGGAACTCATTTCTCTGTCAAAGCGGGTGGCTGTGGTTGAAGAGAAGCATTGAGTTACGAGAGCTTTCATGGAGTGGCTGAGTATTGCTTCCCAACAAAACCATGGCTATCGTGGCAAAGAATAGGTTATGCACCTATTCGGGGAGATGGACACAGGTTAGAGCGTTATATAAAAAGAACCCAAGGAAACACCACCGAATACAAAAGTGGATTTGAAGAATTGAAACGGTGGGATTAAATTGGTAGTAGAGATTCAGTCGGTATTTTTAGAGTGATTTCATAGATTGTGTAGATTGAAATTTATAAAGGTATAAATATGAATTTAGAGGAAAGGATCATAGAATTATTGGCAGAATACCTAAAAAAGGGCGATCAATTGTCCGATCGAGCAGATCGAACCGAGCGAGGTATTGAGATTATGAGCCGCGCACTCGCTGAAAATGATGTAAAGTTCAATGTAATGAACGAAAAGTTCAATGTGGTCAGCCAAGAGATAAAACAATTGCGCGAAGACCAAGGCATTGTTCTAAAAGAACTTATTTCGCTATCGAAGCGCGTGGCTGTGGTTGAAGAAAAGCGCTAAAATTCTGAAGGTTACTTTTTTTCAATGCAGTGACAAGGTTTTTTGTTTAGCAGTATCTCCGGAGGCAAAAAACATAAATAAAGGCGCATGATCCATCGTTCCGAGCGAAGCCGAAAGATGGCACGGAAGTAGTCTTTCTTGTAACTAATCCGGCAATATTTTGTGCATCCAAAAAAAAGGCATCATGACACTCTGTGTCATGATGCCTTGGGATTTTCTTAAAACTATCTTTTCACAATCAATTTTATAGATTTTCCAGATTGACCAACCTTAATGATATAAGTGCCCTCTGCTGCCTGATCTAGTGAGACAGAAACTTTCCATTGGCCTTTAGGAATGTTGACGTTGCCTTGTTGTCTACCCAATAGATCAAAAAAGCGTACAGGTGTATCGACCTCTACTCGCGCTGGCAGTGCTACAGTGACCTGTCCTATTGCTGGGTTTGGAAATACTGAGAGTTCGCTTACGTTAGGATCATCAGACGGTTCATTGCCAGCCGGGGTTTCTTTGCGTGGGCAAAATTGATCAAAGCAAGGACAAATGCCGTACATGGCACAAGGATCAGGGTTTGGGTCACAATACTGCTCGTATACGGTTGCTTGCGCAGTACTTTCGCAGCCATTCAGGTATGCGGTAACATAGTAGGTGCCACCTGAATACACATTGATTGACTGTGTACCCCCCTCACCTGTTGACCAAGAAAAATAGGGCGCAGATGAGACAGCCGTTAGTGAAGTAGAACTTCCCGAACAAAAGGTGGCGCCATCTCCCGCAATGTAAACTGAAGGAATTGCATTAACCACTACATCTACATAAGGATAAGTAGTGCAGGTACCTATTTGCCAGCACTGCCCGCACTCTGTTCCATTGCGAAGATGGAAACGATAGGTACCCACCTGGGTAGGGGTGTAGTTGAAACTGTAAGAACCTACATAGCCCTGAAAAAATGCATTCCATGAATTGCCACCATCGGTGCTTGCATAATAGTAGGGCGTGCCCACTCCTCCTGAACTTGAAATTGTGACACTTTGGCCGAGGCAAATAGAATTTGTGCTCGCTGCAATAGTTCCATCAATTGGTCTTGGGTTAACGACCACATCAACGTAGGGAAAAGTGGGGCAACCGTTATTGCCACTGTCCCAGCAGAAGCCACATGCGGTTTGATTTCTATAAGAGAAGCGATATGTTCCTGATTGAGTGGGTGTAAAGTTAAAACTAGCTTGGCCTGACTGAGAGGGCAGATTAACCCAGCTAGCCCCCCCGTTAGTAGTATAAGAATAAAAAGGTGAGCCAACTCCTCCCGAGCTTGAGATTGTAACACTTTGCCCTAGGCAAAGGGAAGTTGCGCTTGCCGCGATATTACCATCAACAGGCCTTGGATTTACAACCACATCGACATAAGGATAAGTAGTACAGGTACCTATTTGCCAGCACTGCCCACAACTAGTTCCGTTGCGAAGATGAAAACGATAGGTACCAACTTGAGTAGGGGTGTAGTTGAAACTGGAGGAGCCTACATAGCCCTGAAAAAATGCATTCCATGAATTGCCACCATCGGTGCTTGCATAATAGTAGGGCGTGCCCACTCCTCCTGAACTTGAAATAGTGACACTCTGGCCTAGGCAAATAGAATTTGTACTCGCTGCAATAGTTCCATCAATTGGAAGCGGATTGATAGTGACTGTTGTTGCAGCACTTGTTGATGAGCAGCCATTGTTGGTGACAGTTACTGAATAATTGCCAGCTGCACCTGCGGTGATGCTCTGCGAGGTTGCACCCGTTGACCACAGATAGCTTGAACCACTGCTGGAAGTTAACGTTACAGAGCCTCCTTGGCAGAAAGTGGTTGCGCCAGAAGCCGTGATGGTGGCAGTTGGCAAAGGGTTGACCGTAACAGTTGTTACAGCGCTAGTGGTAGAGCAACCATTGACATTTGTAACTCGAACTGTATAATTACCTGCCGTGCCAACAGTTATACTTTGTGTGGTTGCACCCGTTGACCACAGATAGCTTGAACCAGTGCTGGCAGTTAACGTTACAGAGCCTCCCTGGCAGAACGTGGTTGGGCCAGAGGCTGATATGGTGGCAGTTGGCAAAGGATTTACAATCAAGCTTTGGGTGGCAGTTGCAGGACTAAACGTTCCATTTCCCGCCTGACTTGCAGTAATTGTTACCGTGCCTGCCGCAAGAGTGGTCACAACGTTGCCTGCCACTGAGGTAATCGCAGGATTAGAACTAGTATAAGTGATAGGCAAACCGGAGCTTGCAGTGGCAGTTAGATTGACTGTTGTGTTGATGCACGCGCTTGATAGCGGGTTGAAGGTAATGGTTTGACTCGATAGCGATTCATGTCTCAATACCGATAGCGTGTTACTATTCTGATTCGTTACCGCCAAGTCAGCCTTTCCATCCCCGTCCAAATCACCGATGGCCACTGAACGAGGATTTGAACCTGTTGTAAAATCCATTTTTGTTGCATAGCTGATCACACCGGTCGTTCCTGTGTTGCGGAATACCGATAGTGTATTGCTACCATAATTCGTCACCGCCAGGTCAGCCTTTTCATCACCGTCCAAATCACCCATCGCAACTGAACGAGGATCAGCACCTGTTACAAAATCTATTTTCGGTGCATAGCTAATCGTCCCGGGAGTTCCCGTGTTACGGAAAACCGAGATTGTACTGCTATTTCTGTTTGTCACCGCCAGATCAGCCTTTCCATCTCCGTCTACATCACCGATGGCTATAGAAAAAGGACTATTACCTGTTACAAAATCTAATTTTGGTGCATAGCTGATCGTCCCGGGTGTTCCCGTGTTGCGGAGAACCGATATACCATTGAAGTTATTATTCACCACCGACAGGTCAGACTTTCCATCCCCGTCTAAATCACCGATGGCTACTGAAGTAGGAGTAAAACCGGTTACAAAATCTATTTTCGGTGCATAGCTAATCGTCCCGGGCGTTCCCGTGTTACGGAAAACCGATACTGCACCACTATTCGTCACCGCCAGATCAGCCTTTCCGTCCCCGTCCAAATCACCGATGACTACAGAAAGAGGATAAGAACCTGTTGCAAAATCTATTTTCGGAGCATAGCTGATCGTCCCGGGCGTTCCCGTGTTGCGGAAAACCGAGAGTGTATTGCTATTTAGGTGTGTCACCACCAAGTCAGCCTTTCCATCCCCGTCCAAATCACCGATGGCTACTGAAATAGGAGTAAAACCGGTCACAAAATCTATTTTCGGTGCATAGCTGATTGTCCCGGGCGTTCCCGTGTTACGAAAAACCGATAACGTATTGCTATTTTGATTTGTCACCGCCAGGTCAGCCTTTCCATCCCCGTCTAAATCACCGATAGCCACTGAATAAGGATTAACACTTGTTGCAAAATCTACTTTAGGAAGAAAACTAGTTGCATCTAATCTTCCCCACCCAGGATATGTAGTTGAAAAGGGGAATTTAGAATAAGCCACCAGTCCATCCACCAGTACTGTAATGGGTTGATACGTTGCGCCTACGGGTACTGTAACGGTGAGTTGTGTAGCCGATGCAGCCGTTACGGTAGCTCGGGTAGCTCCAAAATAAACGATATTACTGGTGGGGGATGAACTAAACCCGGTGCCGCTGATGGTAGCAACTGTGCCTACGGGACCGCTGTTAGGGGTAAAGCTTGTTATTTGTAGTAGAGTACCAACCAATAGAAGTTGCTGAATCGAAGTTGCGGGGAGATATACAGAGTTTCCTGATTGAGACGCTGTTATCAGAGTATACCCTCTCCCTACGATAGTGACTGTATTGCCAGTGATTGTAGCCACAGCTGTGTTGCTGCTCATATATGAAATAGGTAGTCCGGATGACGAAGAAGCAGTAAGTGTGAAGGGCGAATCTCCTAATGCTCTATTTGGCAGTGGATTAAACGTAATGGTTTGACGCGATCGCGGTTCACGCCTTAAAACCGATAGCGTATTACTATTCTGATTCGTTACCGCCAAGTCAGACTTTCCGTCCCCGTCCAAATCACCGATGGCTATTGAAATAGGACCAAGACCTGTTGCGAAATCAATTTTCGCTGCATAGCTAATCGTCCCGGGTGTTCCCGTGTTCCGGAAAATCGATAGCGTACCATTACCACCGTTCGCCACTGCCAAGTCAGCCTTTCCATCTCCATCCAAATCACCTATGGCTATTGAAGTACACCGCTAGGTCAGCCTTTCCATCCCCGTCCAAATCACCGATGGATACTGAACGAGGAGAGGAACTTGTTACAAAATCTAATTTTGCCGCATAACTAATCGTCCCGGGTGTTCCCGTGTTGCGGAGAACTGATAGTGTGTTGCTACTCGAATTCGTCACCGCCAGATCAGCCTTTCCATCCCCATCCAAGTCACCGATGGCTATTGAAATAGGATTAGCACCTGTCGCAAAATCAATTTTTGCGGCATAGCTGACCGTACCGGGTGTTCCCGTGTTGCGGAAAACTGATAGTGTGTTGTTACTATAATTCGCCACCGCCAAGTCAGCTCTTCCATCCTCGTCCAAATCACCGATGGCTACAGAAAAAGGATAAGAACCTGTAACAAAGTCTATTCTCGCTGCATAGCTAATCGTCCCGGGCGTTCCCGTGTTGCGGAAAACCGAGAGTGTATTGCTATTTGGGTTTGTCACCGCCAAGTCAGCTCTTCCATCCCCGTCCAAATCACCGATGGATACTCTACGAGGATTAGCACCTGTTGCAAAATCTACTTTCGGTGCGTAGTTAACCGTTCCAGACGTTCCCGTGTTAAGAAAAACTGATAACGTATTGCTACTTTGATTTGTCACCGCCAGATCAGCCTTTCCATCTCCGTCTAAATCACCGATGGCTATCGAATTAGGACTAGAACCTGTTGCAAAATCTACCTTAGGAATAAAACTTGTCGCATCCACTACTCCCAACCACGGATAAGTAGTTGTGAAGGGAATTTTAGAATACCCCACCAGTCCATCCACCAGTACCGTAATGGGCTGGTACGTTGCCCCTGTGGGTACGGTAACTGTTAGTTGTGTAGCCGTTGCAGCCGTTACGGTAGCTCGGGTAGCTCCAAAATAAACGATATTGTTGGTGGGGGATGAACTAAACCCGGTGCCGCTGATCGTGACAGTGGTGCCTACCGGGCCACTGTTAGGGGTAAAGCTTGTTATTTGCGGCACTGGACCAACGAATAGAGGTTGCTGTACTGCACTGGCAGAGAGATATAAAGAATTTCCCGGTTGAGAGGCTGTTATAGAAGTATACCCCCTACCTACGATAGTGACCGTATTACCGCTAACGGTAGCCACATTCGTGTTGCTGCTGGTATACGAGATGGGCAATCCGGAGGACGAAGAAGCAGTAAGTGTGAACGGGGCATCTCCCGCAATTTTATTGGGCAATGGATTGAATGTAACGGTTTGATTTAATTTTGGTTCATGCCTTAAAACTGATAGCGTGTTGCTACCCCAATTAGTCATCGCTAGGTCAGACTTTCCATCCTCGTCTAAATCACCGCACCGCTAGGTCAGCCTTTCCATCCCCGTCCAAATCACCGATGGATACTGAACGAGGAGAGGAACTTGTTACAAAATCTAATTTTGCCGCATAACTAATCGTCCCGGGTGTTCCGGTGTTTCGGAAAACTGATAGCGTGTTGCTCCACAGATTCGTCACCGCCAGATCAGCCTTTCCATCCCCATCCAAGTCACCGATGGCCACTGAAAAAGGATTAGCACCTGTCGCAAAATCAATTTTTGCGGCATAGCTGACCGTACCGGGTGTTCCCGTGTTGCGGAAAACTGATATTGTGTTGTTACTATAATTCGCCACCGCCAAGTCAGCTCTTCCATCCCCGTCCAAATCACCGATGGCTACTGAATAAGGAGAGGCACCAGTTGCAAAATCTATTTTCGCTTCATAACTGATCGCCCCGGGCGTTCCCGTGTTCCGGAAAACCGATAGCGTGTTGCCACTATAATTCGTCACCGCCAAGTCAGCTCTTCCATCCCCGTCCAAATCACCGATGGCTACTGAATAAGGATTAGTACCTGTTGCAAAATCTATTTTCGCTTGGTAGCTAATCGTCCCGGGCGTTCCTGTGTTGCGGAAAACCGACAGTGTGTTTTGAACATAATTCGCCACCGCCAGGTCAGCCTTTCCATCCCCATCTAAATCACCGATGGCTACTGAAATAGGATTAGCAGCTGTTGCAAAATCAATTTGCGCTGCATAACTTCCCGGCGCTCCGGTGTTGCGGAAAACCGATATTGTGTTGATACTATAATTCGCCACCGCCAAGTCAGCTCTTCCGTCCCCGTCCAAATCACCGATGGCTACTGAATAAGGATTAGTATTAGTACCTGTTGCAAAATCTACCTTAGGAAGAAAACTAGTTGCATCCACTTTTCCCCACCCCGGATAGGTAGTTGAGAATGGAAATTTGGAGTAGGCTATTATTCCATTCACCAGTACCGTAATTGGCTGGTACGTTGCGCCTGTGGGTACGGTAACGGTTAGTTGTGTAGCCGTTGCAGCCGTTACGGCAGCTCGGGTAGCTCCAAAGTAAACGATGTTATTGGACGAGGTGGAGCTAAACCCCGTGCCGCTTATCGTGACAGACGTGCCTACGGGACCGCTGGCAGGAGTGAAGCTTGTTATTTGTGGAGGAGGACCAACAGATAAAAATCGTTGTACTTGACTCGCGGTTGCATAAATTGAATTTCCCGATTGAGAGGCTGTTATCAAAGTAATCCCACTTCCTACGATGGTAACCGTATTACCGGTGACGGTAGCCACAGTTGCGTTACTGCTGGTATACGAGACGGGCAGTCCGGAGGAGGCAGAAGCGGTAAGTGTGAAAGGGGCATCGCCTACCATTTTATTGGGCAATGGACTGAAAGTAATGGTTTGATTCAATTTTGGTTCATGCCTTAAAACTGATAGTGTGTTACTACTCCAACTCGCCACCGCCAGGTCAGCCTTTCCATCCCCGTCCAAATCACCGATCGATACTGACCTAGGATTAGAACCCGTTGCAAAATCTATTTTGGGTGCATAGCTAACCGCTCCGGGCGCCCCTGTGTTCTGGAAAACCGATAGCGAGTTGCTAAACGAATACGCTACCGCCAGGTCAGCCTTCCCATCCCCGTCCAGATCACCGATGGCGATCGAACCAGGATGCGAACCAGTTGCAAAATCTATTTTCGCTGCATAGCTAATCGTTCCGGGCGTTCCTGTGTTGCGGAAAACCGATAGCGTATTACTATTATTCGCCACGGCCAAATCAACCTTCCCATCCCCGTCTAAATCACCAATGGCCACTGATGTAGGATATCCACCTGTTGTAAAATCTATTTTCGCTGCATAGCCAATCGTCCCGGGCGTTCCCGTGTTACGGAAAACCGATAGCGTATTGGTATTATTATTCGCCACTGCCAGGTCAGCCTTTCCGTCTCCGTCCAAATCACCGATGGTTACTGAAGTAGGAACAGCACCTGTCGCAAAATCTATTTTCGCTGCATAGCTAATCGTTCCAGGCGTTCCTGTGTTGCGGAAAACCGATAGCGTATTACTATTATTCGTCACGGCCAAATCTGCCTTCCCATCCCCGTCTAAATCACCAATGGCCACTGAGCTAGGATATCCACCTGTCGTAAAATCTATTTTCGCTGCATAGCTGATCGTCCCCGGGATCCCCGTGTTACGGAAAACCGACACTGTACCACTATTCGTCACTGCCAGGTCAGCCTTTCCATCTCCGTCCAAATCACCAATGGTTATTGAGGGATATGAACCTGTCGCAAAATCAATTTTTGCTGCATAGCTAATTGCACCGGGCGCGCTCGTGCTACGGAAAACCGAAATACCGCTCGGATCCGCCACCGCCAGGTCAGCCTTTCCATCCCCATCCAAATCCCCAATGGCTACGGAGTAAGGGGCAGAGCCTGTTGCAAAATCTACCTTAGGGAGAAAACTAGTTGCATCCACTTTTCCCCACCCAGGGTAAGCAGTTGAGAAGGGAAGTTTAGAATAAGCCACCAGTCCATTCACCAATACCGTAATCGGTTGATACGTTGCCCCTGTGGGTACGGTAACAGTTAGTTGCGTAGCGGTTGCAGCCGTTACCGTAGCTCGGGTAGCTCCAAAATAAACGATGTTGTTGGTGGGGATTGAACTAAACCCGGTGCCGCTGATCGTGACCGAGGTGCCTATGGAGCCGCTGGTAGGGGTGAAACTTGTGATAACTGGCTGCGAAAGCACAACAGTGCTAAAAACTACGATTAAATACAAAGGAAGTAAAAGTGTTTTCATGAGCCAGCGTTTTTTGGTTGTAGGCGTAAGTTAAATCCAATTTCTGGGAAAAGCAAAAGCCACCCTTTTGCAGAGGTGGCTTTAAGATTCAGTTACTAATTTTCCTAATGCATAGCTGCTTGTACTTATTGTTTTCGCAATTTTTCATGCGGCAAAATTGCCGGCATCATTCGTCCGCTCGATTAACAATCGCTATCTTCTGATCTTTGGCAAAATCTATTTTTTCTTCTTAGCCGCAACTTTCTTTTTAGGTGCCTTCTTGGCTACTTTTTTAATGGCTTTTTTGACTGATTTCACCGCTTTCTTAACTGCCTTCTTAACCGCTTTCTTGGCAACTACCTTCTTTTTAGGTGTAGCTTTCTTACCTACCTTTTTGGCAACAGTTTTTGCTGTAGGCTTTTTCTTAGCCGCTGATTTCTTCTTAGCATCATCAGTGCCCATCTTATTCAACGCAGAGCCTGACTTGAACCACTCGATTTGACTGGCATTGTATGTATGATTGACAGTGATCGTTTCTTTTTTACCATCAATGTGATTTAACACTAGGGTCAGTGGCTTTTCCGGAGCGAAAGTCGTTAGCCCAACGATATCAATGCGGTCATCTTCCAAAATCTTATTGTAGTCTTCTTTGTTCGCAAACGTCAGCGCCAACATGCCTTGCTTTTTCAAGTTTGTTTCGTGGATACGAGCAAACGATTTCACAAGAATGGCTCTTACCCCAAGGAAGCGAGGTTCCATTGCCGCATGCTCGCGAGAGGAACCCTCGCCATAGTTTTCGTCACCGACTACAATGCTTCCGATTCCTTTTGCCTTGTAAGAACGTTGCACCTTAGGCACTTCATCATGCTCGCCAGTCAAGCCATTTTTTACGCTATTTACTTTTTCATTGAAGTAGTTAGTTGCTCCGATTAGCAGGTTATTCGAGATGTTGTCCAAATGACCTCTGTATTTTAGCCATTTTCCCGCCATAGAAATATGATCGGTCGTACATTTTCCTTTGGCTTTGATCAATAGACGCAGCCCTTTCAAGTCTGTTTTTTCCCAAGGAGCAAATGGTGCCAATAATTGCAAGCGATCTGAATCGGGGCTAACTTTTACAGTCACGCTACTGCCATCTTTAGCCGGAGCTTGAAACCCAGGATCTTTTACGTCAAATCCTTTTGCAGGAAGTTCGTCACCGTAAGGTGGATCAAGTTTTACTTGCTGGCCTTTTTCGTTAGTCAGGTAATCGGTGAGTGGGTTAAAACTTAAATCTCCCGCAATGGCCATTGCCGTTACAATCTCGGGACTGCCTACAAAGGCAAACGTATTTGGATTGCCATCGGCACGCTTCGCAAAGTTTCTGTTGAAGCTGTGGACGATGGTATTTTTTTCTGCTTTCTCTGCCCCAACTCTGGCCCACATACCAATACAAGGTCCGCAGGCATTGGCAAAGACAGTTGCTCCGATCTTATCAAATACCTCTAAGAACCCATCGCGTTCGATCGTGAAACGAACCTGCTCACTACCGGGTGTAATCGTAAATTGAGATTTTAATTTTAAATCTTTCGAGGTGACTTGCTTTGCTAAGCTTACCGAACGACTGATGTCTTCGTAAGAAGAGTTTGTGCAACTGCCTATCAAGCCTACTTCAATCTTCGTAGGCCATCCATTTGCTGCCGCAGCTTCTTTCATTTTTGAAATGGGCGTTGCTAAATCGGGCGTAAAAGGACCGTTCAAGTGAGGTTCCAGCGTATTTAAGTCTATCTCTATAACTTGGTCAAAATACTTTGAAGGGTTCTGGTATACTTCAGGATCAGCAGTAAGGTGATTTTTAATTTTATCAGCTAAACGAGCTACCTCGGCTCTGCCGGTGGCAGCCAGATAGCGGCTCATAGAAGCATCATAGCCAAACGTTGAAGTGGTTGCTCCAATTTCTGCGCCCATGTTGCAAATCGTGCCTTTACCGGTACAGCTCATGGAAGTCGCTCCTTCGCCAAAATATTCTACAATTGCTCCGGTTCCGCCTTTTACCGTTAGGATGCCCGCAACTTTTAAGATTACATCTTTAGCCGATGTCCAGCCATTAAGTTTACCGGTCAATTTTACGCCTATTAGTTTAGGGAATTTCAGTTCCCACGCCATACCCGCCATTAAATCAACAGCATCAGCGCCACCTACACCGATCGCAACCATTCCCAAGCCACCGGCATTTACAGTATGTGAATCAGTTCCAATCATCATGCCTCCGGGGAACGCATAATTCTCTAGTACTACCTGATGAATAATACCTGCCCCTGGCTTCCAAAATCCAAGGCCATATTTATTTGAAACCGAAGAAAGAAAATCGAACACTTCCTTGCTCTCGGTAGTTGCAAAACTCAAATCATCGGCAGCACCAACTTTGGCAGTAATCAAGTGATCACAATGTACTGTAGATGGAACCGCAACTTTTGGTCTTCCGGCAGACATGAACTGAAGCAATGCCATTTGTGCTGTCGCGTCTTGCATAGCCACACGATCAGGAGCAAAGTCAACATACGACTTGCCTCTTCCAAAATTTTCAAGCTTTTGGTCTGCATGTAGATGCGAGTACAATATCTTTTCTGAAAGGGTAAGGGGTTTGCCAACAACTTTTCTGGCTTTGGCGATACGGCCCGGCATTGCTGCATAGAGAGCCTTGATCATAGCTAAGTCGAATACCATATTTAGTAGATTAAAAGTTGTCGCTAATCTACAAAAATAGGTGGGATTTAAGCCGTTAGCCCCAAATAAATGCGCTCAAATAGACGCTAATTTCACCTATTTGTTGGGGCTTTTTTAGCTATAGATCTTGACGCTTTCGAACATAAAAGTGACAGTCAAGTTCGTTGATTGCTATTTTGCATTAATATAGTTGAGAAACTCGCGTTTTACGTTTTCGTCCTTGAATTTTCCCGAAAAATAGGCCGTCCCCGTCTTACTATTCGTATCTCCAACACCTCTGGAAGCTACACACATGTGATTCGCATCGACTACTACACCAACGTCAGTCGTACCCAATACACGCTCTAATTCCTTTCCAATTTGTACGGTCAATCTTTCTTGCACCTGAGGGCGTTTTGCGAAATATTGCACAAAGCGATTGATTTTCGAAAGGCCAATAACCTTGCCGGACGAGAAATAAGCTACATGGATTTTGCCGTAGATAGGCACGAAATGATGTTCACAGTGAGAAAAGAACGTGATGTCCTTCTCGACCAACATTTGGTCGTAGTTGTACTTATTTTCAAATAATCTGGTCGTTGGCCGATTATCGGGATTAAGCCCACTAAAGGCTTCTTTCACGTACATTTTTGCCACTCTTCGAGGCGTACCTTTTAAGCTATCATCATTAAGGTCAAGTCCCAAAACTGTCATTATCTCGCGAAAATGGTCTTCTATCTTATTAATCTTTTCCTCATCGGTTAGATCAAAGGCATCAGCCCTCAATGGCGTATCGTGCGATCCTGCCGGGTGATCTAAATCTTCCTCGTCAAAAGGTTTAATGGGCAGGATATTCAACGAAATTTCTTTCTGTCTCATACAGTTTTATTTTAAGCTCGAATCGGTTATCAATTTTTTGTCTCAGTATCTTCCAAATGACTACTGCGATGTTTTCCGCTGTTGGGTTCAAGTCCTTGAAGTAAACTGTATCTAAGTTAAGGTTTTTATGGTCAAAATGATTCAGCACGTTTTCTTTAATCAGATCACTCAATATTTTCATGTCAAACAAATATCCGGTTTCCGGATCGGCTTCACCTACAAGCGTAACGATGACTTCATAGTTGTGGCCATGATAATTGGGGTTGTTACACTTACCAAATACAGCATCATTTTTTTCGTTACTCCAATTGGGATTAAACAGTCGGTGAGCAGCGTTAAAATGTTCCTTTCGGGAAATAGAGATTTTCATCAAGTAAAGTTAAAACAAGTGTTTTGAAAAAAGGTTCGTGGGTTTGGTAAGGTTTAGCTAAATTGTCGAATCTGTTTTGTTTTGCAGACACGATAAATAGCTTTTAATTTGACCGTAAGTGTCAATTAAGTAGTTGGTTTCATGGAGTTAGAAGAAATTACCGTCATCATTCTTCTTTTGGCGGTGGTAACAGCACTGGCGGAGGTGACAGATCGTGTTAAAATACCTTACCCGGTGTTGCTCGTTTTGGCAGGAATTGGTATCAGCCTTATTCCTCAATTACCTGTTGTTGAGTTAAATCCAGATGTGGTATTCCTCATCTTTTTACCTCCCGCTCTTTATGCGGCTGCGTGGACGACTTCATGGACTGACTTTAAGAAAGCCAGACGAGCCATCTCCTTACTTGCTGTTGGTTGTGTATTGTTCACGACTACCGCCATTGCTTGTGTTGCGCACTATCTGATTCCCGGCTTTGGCTGGCCAGAATCGTTTGTCTTGGGCGCAATTGTTTCACCACCCGATGCGGTAGCCGCTACTGCCGCAACCAAAGGGCTGGGTGTGCCAAAACGATTGATAACCATTTTGGAAGGAGAAAGTTTAGTGAACGATGCGACAGGACTTATTGCTATGCGTTATGCAATTGCGGCAACTGCCACAGGTACATTTATCTTTTGGTTGGCAAGTATTAATTTTTTCTATGTCGCTGGGGTTGGAATTATTATCGGGTTAATTGTTGGGCAACTGCTTTTTTGGATACACAGGATTACACCAGATAACCCCACCACAGATACTACGCTCACGTTTATTACACCTTACATCGCCTATTTGTTTGCAGAGCAAATTCATGTATCGGGTGTACTCTCAGTGGTTGCATGTGGATTGTTTTTGAGTCAACGTTCTTCAAAAATTTTTAGTCACCAGTCACGGATTCAGGCGTACTCAACCTGGGATACTGTGAACTTCATTTTGAATGGTGTAATCTTTATCTTAATCGGGCTACAGCTTAAGACTGTTTTGGCAAATATTCAGGAGCATTCGTTCACTACGCTGCTGTGGTATGGTTTTCTTGTGAGTGCGGCAACTATCCTGGCACGAATTGTTTGGGTATTCCCTGCTGCATATCTGCCAAGACTCAGTAGCGGTGTACGTAGACGCGAACCTGAGTTTAGTGCCCGAAATGTTTCCATTGTTGCCTGGTCGGGTATGCGAGGAGTGGTATCGCTCGCTGCTGCAATGGCACTACCATTGATGTTGCAGGGAACAACACCATTCCCCAATCGAGACTTGATCATTTTCCTGACGTTTGCTGTTATTTTTTCTACGTTGGTCTTTCAAGGTATGACACTCCCTCTTCTGGTGAAAAAGCTGGGGGTAAAAGGTGACGTGGGTACCAAAAAGGAAGAAGATGCCATCCGTCACCAAATCGCATCTTCAGTGATAGAGCATATTGAAGAGAATTATTCCCTCGGGTTGGACGATGCCGTCTTAGCACAGATCAAATCCAAATATGAAATTCGTATTCAGCGGCTACATAAAGATGACTCCAATCGCCTGACGGAAGGACAAATAGGAGAGTTACATCGCATTCAGCATGAATTAATAAAACAGGAGCGAGTCTTCCTTGATTTGATGTACCAAGCTAATAAAATTGGTGATGAAGCGCAGAGAAAGATTGAATATGAACTAGATTTGGAGGAGGCCCGGCTAGAATTGGAAGTAGCTGAGGCGTAGCATCAAATAGGTATGCGTTGTAAAATGGCTAATGCATCCTTTTTGTCTTGATGCAGCTGATGTTTTAATCCCTCTAAATCACCAAACTTCGTGTCCGTTCGAATCAATTGGTGAAACGCCACCGTTAAGGTCTCTCCATAAATCTCTTTATTGAAATCAAAGATGTTTACTTCAATAACTTTTTTAGTTCCATTGATGGTTGGTCGATTACCGATATATAGCATTCCTTTCAATACCTGATGTTCGTGTTGTATAGTTACTGCGTAAATACCATCTGCTGGTATTAACTTTAGTCGAGAGTCTACATCAATATTCGCTGTAGGATAGCCGAGTACTCTCCCTAGTTTATCTCCGCGAACGACTTGCCCACTAATAGAGTAGGGGCGACCTAAAAGGTGTGTGGCACTTGCGAGATCCGCTTCTTCCAACGCCTTTCTAATTTTGGATGAACTCACCGCAACATGATCAATGTCTTGTCGCTCTATTTCTTCTACCTCAAAACCAAAGTTGGGGCCACTGATTTTCAACTGTTCAAAGCTGCCCTCTCTGTTGTTGCCAAAGCGGTGATCATACCCTATTACTAATTTTTTGGTGCCAATCGTATTCACTAACACAGAGTTTATGAATTGCTGGGATGTAATTTGAGAAAACTCTTTGGTGAAGGGAATTCGTAAGAGATGTTGGATGCCCTGCTCTTTGAGTAGCGCGGCCTTCTCTTCAAATGTGTTAAGAAGCTTCAATGAATCATCTGCGGGTTTTAGGATCAATCGAGGGTGTGGCCAAAACGTAATTACCACTGTCTCTCCTTTGCTTTTTTCGGCAACTTCTTTTAGCCTGCGAATGATTTTTTGGTGCCCAAGATGAACACCGTCAAAAGTTCCGCTGGTTACCACACCATTGGTGAGTTTTGAAAAATCTTCGAGGCTGTAGTAGATTTTCATTACTAAACCGGCTCAATTTGGTCGAGTATTTTGGCATCGCTCAGTAAAAAGTCCCCAATTCTTGTTCTGCAAAGCGAGCCAAGATAAGCACCAGTCCCAACAGCATTGCCGAAATCGCGTGCTAAACTACGAATGTATGTCCCTTTTGAACAAACAATTCGAAAGGTAACTATTGGTTTTTGGATCGATGTTATCTCAAATTCAGAAACAGTTACTGTGCGTGGTTTGAGTTCTAAATCACTTCCCTGACGGGCGAGTTTGTAAGCACGTTTGCCATCCACTTTTATTGCGGAGTGTAAGGGTGGTATTTGTTGAATCTCTCCGGTGAATTTTTTGCTAGCGTCAATCAATAGCTCATCGGTAATCAATGAAACATCCATGGGTGGAGAAACTTCAGTTTCCAAGTCGTGGGAAGGCGTGGTTTGACCAATTACAAAATGACCCGTGTATTCCTTCTCCTTCGCCTGGTATTCATCAATTTGTTTGGTCATTTTACCAGTGCAAATGATCAGCAACCCCGTGGCCAATGGATCGAGGGTCCCCGCATGGCCAATTTTTTTTGTTTTTAGTTTGTAGCGAAGTTTATTCACCACATCGAACGAAGTCCAGTTCAGAGGCTTGTTAATCAGCAAGAGGCTTCCTTCTGTTGCTTCCATTACACAATGGATAATGGAATGCCCAAGAAGTATAAGATCAGAATTAGTAGCCCTAACCCAATCCGGTAATACCCAAACATTTTGAATCCATGTTTAGTCAGGAAATTGATAAATGACTGGATGGCAATCATTCCAACGATAAACGCGACCAGATTTCCAACTAAAAGCAACATTAATTCCTGTTGCCCAAACTCATTTCCTTCCTTGTAAAATTTCAAAAGCTTGTAGGCGGTGGCGGCAAACATAGTGGGTACGGCCAGAAAAAAGGAAAACTCTGCAGCCATTTTCTTTGTGAGCTGCTGGGTAAGCCCACCCAGTATAGTAGCTGCTGAACGAGATACTCCCGGAATCATCGCAATTGTCTGGAACATTCCAATTTTAAAAGCGGTGGGGTAGGACACTGACGATAAACCCTCTTCTTCATTTTTTTGGAATAGCTTATCAACAAACAAAAAGACGATCCCGCCCAGAATCAGCATCACCGCCACGACTTCCACTCGTTCCAGTAGTTGATCGATAAAATCGTTTAGCAACAGCCCTATGACCATCGCTGGCAAAAAAGCTACAAATAGCTTGAAGTAGAAATCCATCGTTTGAAAAAATCTTTTCCAGTAGAGAACGACTACGGACAGAATTGCTCCAAGTTGAATGGCTACTGTAAATGTCTTTACAAATGGGCTTGAACTCATACCCATCAGCGAAGAGACGATAATCATATGCCCTGTGGAAGACACAGGCAAATATTCTGTTAGTCCCTCCACAATCGCAAGGATGATGGCCTCAATAACTGACATGAAGTTTACTTTTTCTCTTTGGGCGTATGTACGATCGCTGCGATCTCGACAATGAAACCAGCAATCACAATCAGTGGCCCAAGCGTGAGTCCGAGAAACCCAAAACCATACGGCTGTTTATCCATCGACATGATGGTGAATCCAACAACCAAGGTAACTATTCCAATTACCATTAACTGATAGTTCTTCTTTCCAAAAGCAAGTTTATTCATCTTGTTAAAATAATTCGTCTAGTGATAATCGTAAATATTTACCTACAGCTCGATAGGTACTGATGGTTGCCACTATAATACCTGTAATCAAAAGCGACCCTGCGAGCAGGTAGAGCCGTTGCGTATTCTGAATGAGAGCTAAGTCCTCAATTTTTGTGGTTGCAAATGAAACAACGGCATATAACAAGCCGCAAGAAAGTAAGCCAGCCAAGGCACCGTGCCACATCGCCTGAAAAAGAAAAGGGCGTTGAATAAACCATCGTTTGGCACCCACCAATTGCATGCTGCGGATAATGAATCGCTGTGAAAAAAGTGCTAGTCGCACCGTATTGTTAATGAGAAGAACAACAGTCACCAACAAGATAGCAACCAATCCCATCAACACTAGCCCAATCTTTGCGACATTTTGATTGATTGAGTCAATCACGTTTTCCACGTAGTAGACCTGAAACACACCCTGGATTTTTTCGATTTCTGCCTTTATTTTCGTCAAGCTGGATTTATCGTGGAATGCAGGGTCAATTTTCACCAAGAAAGCATTTCGAAGTGGATTTTCTCCTAAAAACCGCTTGAAGTCTTCGCCTGTCTCTTTGATGAATTGTTTGGCCGCTGCTTCTTTAGATACGAATTGGATAGCGCCATCGTTGCCACCCTTTTTGACGAAGTTCTTAGCTTTTAGCTGACCTTCGATTTTATCAGTTTGCTCCTTGGAAAGTTGATTTTTGAGATATACCTGAACTTTTACGTTATCCCGAACTACATTTTCAAGTTCGCTAGAGTAGATCACCAGAGTGGCAAACACACCAATGGCAAAAAGGGCTAGGGTGATACTAAACACTACACTTAGATAGGGGTAGCTACCCAGCTTTTTCTTTCGATACTTGTGTTTTGAGATTTCACTCATAAAGCCACAAATATAGCGGATAAAAAGAAACACCCTCGATTGGAGGGTGTTTCAAAACTCAACTACTAAAACTCACTACCTACCTCTATATTCTTTTAACTTGGAAATCAACTCAGGATCAGTAATAGGTTGCAAAGGTGCGGCTTTGGTTTGCTTCTCATCGAGCAAATAATACTGCCCTTGATAGAACATAAATACACTTTTTGCTTCACCGTTTATTTCTAATATCTCATACAACGACTTATCAAAGGGTCCATACAAAAGCAACTTTCCACCTGAAAATTCGTAGTGAAAAGCGTGCTTTTTGTCGTCCGGTAACACGTCCACTTTGATTTGCGAGATGCTGACAGCTGATTTGTTCGCTTGTTGATTGACTAAAGGGCGAGAATCATCCTCCATCATATCTTTGGTTGGATCAACCAAATCCATTTTTGGTTTTATTGCAGGAACTGCCGTCTTAACCGGGATTTCTGTAGTCTTTATATCTGGCTTTTTTTCCACTTTGGGTTGCTGCTCAATCTTTTTCTCTTCTTTCGGTGTTGCGTCCGTAGGTTCCTCCAATGGCTCAAAGTCATTTGGATTTACCTTTTTAATGGAATCTTCCAGCGAGGTCGACATATTTGGTCCGTTCTCACCAGAATTTTTGAAATAGTAATTCAACGCGGCTATAAGAAGACCGGCACCGATGATTCCTGCTACCATTTTCATAACTGAAAATTGTGCGATCCCTGTACTTCCGCCCACGGGTACGTATTGAAGCATCGTTTTCAATTCTGCAGCACGTGCCTTCTTTACGCTTTCCAAAATTACCTTTTGCAACTGAAGGTCAGCCTTTAATGATGGATCAGCCTCCACCTGTTTTTCAAAAGCTATTTTCCCCTCGCCAGTTAGGCGGTTGGTCAAATAGTCATCTATTAACTCAAAATTGTTCATGATCTGTTAGTCTAAAAAATCCTGCTCAGAATACTGAGCTTTTACTAGTTCGTCTAATTTTTGTTTGCACTTATATTTTTTGGTCTTGGCGGTATCGGTGTTAGCAAACCCCAACTTTTCCGCTATTTCCTGCATCGACATTTCATCAAAATAATAGTACATCAATACCTTTCTACACGTTTCGCCCAACTGATCCAGGCATTTCGCCACTATTTTCTCTCTTTCCGGACTATCCATGTCCATAGTGGTAGGGGTATCCTTTTGCTCATTGGAAAGGCGTTTTTTTCTATCCAACTCTTTTCTCCATAGATTCTGGCAGATGCTATAGATAAAAGTGCTCATTTTTGAAGTCAGAATCAGATTACCCGATCTGGCCTTTTGCCAAAACACCACCAACGCGTCCTGGTAAACGTCTCTGGCTTCCTCTTCCGTTCCACTATTGGTGACAACCAATTTGGTCATCATTCGGTAGTACTTCTTGTAGATCAGTTCTAGGGCTTTTTCGTCCCCTTTGGTGATCCGTTCGAAGATTTCCTTCTCATCTAACTCAGAACTGGATTTAAATACACGTAGTGCCACTATTGGTAACCGTTAATTAATATTGCGGGTGGTAATTTAAGTTAAAGTTCTTTCTTTTTAGGTTGAGTTGCTCAGGGAGTTGTTTTTTCCCAAGTCTGGGTACGATAAAACGGGCCTAAGTAACCTCGAACTTTTAGCTGTCCCCCTTCAAGCCAAAGTTTGCAACTGTAAACTTTCCCAACTTCAGGGTCGAGGATATCCCCCCCTTCAAACTCATTTCCATCAGGGACAAGTTCTTTGATGATCTCCATTCCAAGAATTTTCTTGTTGAATCGAGGATCGTTTTTTGGGCATTTGGTGCAAATGGGATCAGTGACACCTTTTTGCGGGAATATCTTTATGATTTTTCCATAAATCTTAGATCCTCGCTCATAGATTTCAACAATTGATTTGGCTTCGCCTGTTTTGTCATCAATGGATTTCCAGGTTCCAAGAATCGAGGTTTGTGCCGATGCGAATTGCGTAAACACCAAGCAAAAAAGGGCTGAGGTAAATAGTCTAGCAGGCATAATACTGATTGATCTGGCCTAAAGGTACCAACTGGATTAACTTTTACAAAAGCAAAAAGCCCTACCGAGGCAGGGCTTTTTACAGTTTTTGTCTTTTTTTAATGTACTGCTGGTTGTGTTTCAGCAACCGGAGTTACCGATTCAATCGTTGGTTTCACTTCGTTTTTAGCAGTTGCCTTGTCTGAAGGCACTAATAACGGAGCAATCACCAACGCCACAATCGACATCAATTTAATCAAGATGTTCAACGAAGGGCCAGAGGTGTCTTTGAATGGATCACCGACCGTATCGCCAGTTACTGCGGCCTTGTGAGGCTCTGATTTCTTGTAGTACATCTGCCCATTGATCTCTACGCCTTCTTCAAAGCTTTTCTTGGCGTTATCCCAAGCACCACCAGCGTTTGATTGGAAGATCGCCATCAATACACCAGAAACTGTAACACCTGCCAACATCCCGCCAAGGGCTTCTACACCAAAACCAGGGAGGAAAGCAATAACTACAGGCACGATCACGGCCATCAAACCAGGAAGAACCATTTCCTTTAATGCAGCTTTGGTAGAAATCTCTACGCACTTGCCATACTCAGCGGAACCGTCTGCATCATGAAATATCTTTTGGTCATCAGCTGACCAATCTTTCATTTCTTTATCGCCATTTCTCTTCATAGCAGCCAAGGCAGCCTTAAGAGGAGGGATGTCATTGAATTGTCTTCTCACTTCTTCGATCATTGCCATAGCCGCACGACCTACTGCACCCATTGCCATCGCAGAGAATACAAATGGCAGCATACCGCCAATGAACAAGCCTGCCATTACGTTTGCTTTTGATACATCAATCGCATGGATTTGAGCAGTAGTCATGAATGCGCCAAACAAAGCCAATGCTGTAAGTGCTGCAGAAGCAATTGCAAAACCTTTACCGATTGCTGCTGTAGTGTTACCTACCGCATCTAATTTATCTGTACGCTGACGAACTTCTTTCGGAAGTTCAGACATTTCAGCTATTCCACCTGCATTGTCAGAGATAGGTCCATAAGCATCTACTGCTAATTGAATACCCAAATTAGAGAGCATACCTACCGCTGCAATAGCGATACCGTATAATCCGCCAAAGTAAAATGCACCAATGATTGAGAACGCAATTACCAATGTAGGAAGCATGGTTGACATCATGCCTACTCCCAAGCCAGCGATGATGTTGGTTGCTGCACCGGTAGAAGATTGCCTTACAATAGAGAGTACAGGCTTCTTGCCCATAGCTGTATAATATTCAGTAATCAAACCAACCAACACACCGCCAACTAGCCCGATGATGGTTGCCCAGAACACGCCCAATGAAGTCATTACACGAACTGTTGGATTACCCGCATCGTCTCTGTACAACAGATCATTGTACGTCCATTCTGCCGGAAGCATCCAAGTAATGATGAAATACGAAGCGATGATCATGACAATGGATGAAGAAAACTCGCCCATATTCAATGCTCTTTGTGGATCGCCACCTTCTTTTACTTTCACGAAGAATGTTCCAACAAACGACATAATGATACCAACACCTGCCAGCACCAACGGCAACAATACCGCAGAAAGTCCATTGAAATTATCGCTAAAGCCAGGTACCATAAACGCAGCACCTAATACCATCGTACCCACAATAGAACCTACATACGATTCAAATAAATCGGCACCCATACCAGCCACGTCACCTACGTTGTCACCCACGTTATCAGCAATGGTTGCAGGGTTCAATGGGTGATCTTCGGGGATACCAGCTTCTACTTTACCTACTAGGTCAGCGCCTACATCAGCAGCTTTTGTGTAAATACCGCCACCCACACGTGCAAACAAAGCGATGGAAGATGCACCAAATGAAAACCCGGTGATGATAGTGATTACCCTTGTAACGTTGTCTTGGGTATCCAAACCAAACATATTTCCATATACAATCAAAAGAATACTAAGCCCAAGTACACCAATACCAACCACACCCATTCCCATTACCGAGCCGCCTACAAAAGCGATCTCCAGGGCTTTGCCCAAGCTTTTCCTAGCTGCGTTGGTCGTGCGTACGTTTGCTTTGGTAGCCACCCGCATGCCAATGAAACCTGCGAGCGCAGAGCTGAATGCCCCCAGAGCAAAAGATACACCTACTAACCATGAAGAGGTTGTGCCATTGGCCGTTACAGCCAAAAGAACAGCCACACACGCAACAAATATTACCAGCACTTTATACTCGGCCTTTAAGAAGGCCATTGCGCCTTCGGCAATGTGGCCGGCAATTTTCTTCATTTTGTCAGTGCCCGCATCTTGGTTAGCTACCCAGGCACTTTTCCAAACAACATACAATAAGCCCAGAACACCGAAGAAGGGCAGCGCATACAACAATTGATTTAGCATACAGGTTTTAAGGTTTAAGATTCACGCCCATCATTATCAGGGCTTAAAAAAAGTTCCGCAAATATAGAAGAACTTACGCATTGGTCAATAGCCATTTTGGGCGTGAAAATGGAGGTTTTTCGTAGTTAAAGGCAGTTTTCGCACCGAAACTTTTGAGAAGGTGTGGTATTGCAATCGAGGGGTAAGGCCAACGGGCCTTCTAAAGCAATTCTTGGCTGGTGTTAGGATTTCATAAATCAACTAAACATCATTTTCAGCCCCGCCCAAAGTTTCTTCTTTGCCTCATCGTTGGTAAGCAACTCGGGCAGGGGCAATGAAACAATTACTGAAGTGCCTTGTGTGGGCAGCACTTCAAATTTGGGCAAGCCTTCGGCCGGACTAAAGCACAACACGCGCTCAGGTTTTTCTCCCCACAATGACAAATCGAGCAGTGATTGTTGTTTGATTGTCACTGAGTCCAAACTCTGTTTGACAGCGCCTAATATTTTTGACAGTAGCGTCTTTTCTGCTTCTTTCACTTCTGCCCACGGAACGGGTATCACCACCGTTACTCTCGGTTTGATGAGGTATAGTTCTTCTTGATAGGTGCTTTCAAAAATTTCTTGCATCGTTTTTTAAAAATAGTCGTCAGCCTTTGAGAGCCTCAGGCCGACAGTTACATCATTTAGTATCAAACAGCGATTTTAACTCGTGCGCCTCGCTTGGCTTCATCCTTCCGCCTAAGATTAATCGAAGTTGTCTTCTGCGCAGAGCTCCTTTGTACAATTCCATTTCTTCTTCTGTCTCAGGTTCTACTTCTGGAATTTCCACGGGTGTACCATTTGCATCTACCGCCACAAAAGTAAAGTATGCCGAATGGCTGGCAATCTTTTTCCCTGCGGGGATATTCTCGGCATCCACATCGATGCGTATTTCTAGTGATGAATTAAACGCTCGCGTTGCTCTCGCACGAAGGGTAACGACATCTCCCAGTCGAATAGGTTCCCGAAAGGAGATGTTGTCAACTGATGCGGTTACCACAATACTATTGCAGTGCTTTTGCCCCGCAATCGCAGAAACAATATCCATCCAGTGCATCAGTCTTCCTCCCATTAAATTGTTAAGGGTATTTGTGTCGTTTGGTAAGACCAGTTCGGTCATGCTCACGAAGGAGTCTTTGGGGTGTTTTTTTTTGCGCGGCATTTATTTGTTGAATAGCTGGTTAATGATTTCTTCCTTTGAAGTTTTAAAGTGTTCCGCGATTTCGCCAAGAATAGATGAGAGTGTTCCAATTCTTATCGGACTATGATTTGGAATAGTAATGTGGTGCTGACCTTTTTGCTCCGTAGTCCATCTAATATGACTGCCTGTTTGCCGAGTGACAATATAACCTAGTTTCTCACAGCTCTTAATCAAGCTGGTTCCACTGATGTCACGTGGTAGTTTCATGCAGCAAAGAAAAGCTCTTTTACCATGTGAAGTCTAACCAATCTTGGTTTTTCGATATCAAAGTGGCAGAGAATTGCATCTTTGATATTCTTCTGTAAGTCTTCGATGGTTTCACCTTCTGTAAAAATGGAAACACCCAATCCTTTAGCGGTATATCCGCCTTCTACACTCTCTTCCACTAAAAAAATAATCTCTTCCATGGTCTAAACTATTTTTGGATTCATTGACAATTCAAAGTTAGTCATTCTTCGGCTTTGGAAAACTAATAACCGTTAGTTTGTTTTCATCCCCAACAAAAATCATAAATATATTTTGCATTAACCATGCACAATTTGCTTCTTGCAGCGCTTAGTTATGGAAAACAGTTGTTCATTACATCCGGTACGCGTAATTGCTTCTTGCATTACAACTATTACAACTACTATTACGGGGTAGCTCCCACTATATCCCCAATTTCCCCAGTGTATAAATTTTTTAGTCTGTGAAATGAGACGTCTCATTTTCAGAACATCAACACTTTCCAATATCAACACTTTTTAAAATGAAAGTTCTTAAATTCGGTGGCTCCTCAGTCGCCAACCCTGAACGGATTAAGTCGGTTATTGGCATCCTTTTGGCGTACATAGAAAAAGAAAAAATTGCAGTAGTATTCTCTGCATTTGGTGGAGTAACAGATTCTCTTATTCAATTGAGTACGATGGCGCTTGCTGGCGATGTGGGGTACAAAGTGCAACTAGAGCAATTGGAAAAGAGACATTTGGAAGCCGTTCGCGAGTTAGTCGATATCCAGAAACAGAGTAGCGTGATTGCCCAGGTAAAATTCACCATCAATGAATTGGAAGACATTCTTCATGGTATTTTCTTGGTGAAAGAAAGAACGTTTCGCTCATTGGATTATATCATGAGTTTTGGAGAGCGACTTTCCGCCTACATCATTGCCGAAGCGATTAATGGACGGAGTATAAAGGCTGAATTTTTAGATGCCCGTTCTGTGGTTAGAACTGACAGTAATTTTGGTAATGCTAAAATTGATTTTAAAACCACGAATCAACTGATTCAAGATTACTTTAAAAGCCATGTTGATCTCCAAGTGGTCACCGGTTTTATAGGATCATCCACTTCAGGTGAAACGACCACCATAGGAAGAAGCGGATCAGATTATACGGCAGCTATTTTCGCTGCAGCATTAGATGCCACCTCGTTAGAAATATGGACCGATGTGGATGGAATGATGACGGCCGATCCACGCAAGGTGAAGAAGGCATTTACTGTAAAGGAAATGACTTACGAGGAAGCGATGGAGCTGTCTCATTTTGGCGCCAAGGTGATCTTTCCAGCCACCATGCAACCAGCTATGGGCAAGAAGATTCCAATCTGGATCAAAAACACATTCAATCCTACTTTTCCAGGTTCTGTTATTAGTGCGAATGCAAATGGAAAGTCACTAATCATTAAAGGAGTCTCTTCGATGGGGCACGTCAGTTTGTTCAACGTGCAGGGAAGTGGGCTACAAGGTGTTGTGGGTGTGTCGATGCGATTGTTCGGGACGCTGGCCAAAGAAAAAATTAACGTGATCTTAATCAGTCAAGCATCCTCTGAGCATTCGATTTGTTTTGCTATTGAAAGCGGCTTTGCTATACAGGCAAAAGCGGCCATAGAAAAGGAATTCTATTACGAGATTTTAAATGGTGAAATGGACTCCATTGCCATGGAAAATGAATTGACGATTGTAGCTATTGTGGGAGAAGGTATGAAGCATAATCCGGGCACCAGTGGTCGCATGTTTAGTGCACTTGGTAAAGCAGGCGTGAATGTCCATGCCATTGCACAGGGTTCTTCTGAATTAAACATTTCAGTTGTAATCCGGCAGGCGGATACCTCCAAAGCGTTGAACGTATTGCACGAAGCTTTCTTCCTTTCAGATAGAAAAGTATTGAATATTTTTTTGGTTGGCACAGGATTGATTGGAAAGGAATTGGTGAAAATGATGGATCAGCAGTTTTCAAAACTGGCGTCTCAAAATCACTTGGAAATTAACCTGGTTGGGCTTGCAAATAGCAAGAAAATGCTTTTTAATGCTGATGGGATAATGTTGATGCAAGCTGTTGATACAATGCTCAAGAGTGGCGAACCGATGTCGTTACTTGCATACTACGAAAAAATGGAATCGCTGAATTTGTCCAACAGTATTTTTGTGGATTGCACGTCTAGCGAAGAAGTGGCAGGTTTTTACGACCGCATCCTTTCTTCTAATATCTCCATCGTGACACCGAATAAGAAAGCAAATTCTGGTTCGTTAGAGCGATACAAAAAACTGAAGTCCACAACCGCTAAGCGTGGAGTAAAGTTTTTGTACGAGACGAATGTTGGTGCTGGATTACCAGTAATCAATACACTCAATGATTTATTGATCAGTGGTGACAAAGCACTTCGAATTGAGGCTGTATTGAGTGGTACTTTGAATTTTATTTTTAGTTCTTTCGCAGAGGGAATGCAATTTAGTGAAGTGGTGAAAGAAGCAAAGGAAAGAGGTTTTACAGAACCAGATCCGCGCGATGATTTAAATGGAATGGATGTAGCACGCAAAGCGTTGATCTTGGCAAGGGAAATAGGCCTCGATTTGGAGTTGAGCGATATTGAGGTGGAGAATCTAGTGCCAGAAGAGTGCAGGAGCGAAATAAAGGTGGGTGAATTTTTTGAAAGGTTGGCCTCTTTCAATTCGGATTTTGATGAATTAAGAGATCACGCACAACGCAAAAATGAAAAACTACGCTATATGGCTATTTTAGAAGGAGGGAAGGCAAAGGTTTCGTTGGCTTCTGTGGGTGCATCGCATCCTTTCTATACGCTGTCTGGAAGTGATAATATTATCTTGCTTACAACCGAGCGTTACAAAGAACGGCCGATGGTAATTCGTGGACCAGGTGCGGGTGCTGAAGTGACGGCAGCTGGTGTTTTTGCTGACGTAATTAGAATTGGAAATTATAGTAACTGATAGTCCGTTGCCAGTTACCGGTTACCGATTTCCTGTTTCCTGTAACTGGCAACTGATTTGGATTTATAGAAGACGTTAATTAAAACAAAAAGATTGATAGAATGAGAGCAAGAGCCTTCGCACCCGCCACTGTGGCCAATGTTTGTTGTGGCTTTGATGTGCTGGGTTTTGCTGTCAATTTTCCGGGCGATGAAGTAATGCTGACGTTAAATATGAGCCAAGAGGTTACCCTATCAAAAATAGTTGGTGATGGAGGCCGACTTCCGCTTGATGCTTCTAAAAATACTGCAGGCGTTGCCGTCCAGTCGTTTTTGAAAAGCATAGGTAAAGAGCAGGGTGTTGAAATAGAATTGCATAAAAATCTTCCGCTTGGTAGCGGCATGGGTTCTAGTGCCGCAAGTGGTGTCGCAGCGTTAGTGGCGATCAATCACTTGATGGGTAACCCGCTTACGCGTGGGCAGCTAGTCGTTCATGCCATGGAAGCCGAAAGGATCGCGTGCGGATCAGCTCATGCAGACAATGTAGCTCCTTGTTTAATGGGTGGATTTGTACTAGTGCGCGATTACAATCCTTTGGATGTTATCAAAATCCCAGCGACAAAAAATCTATATGCCACGTTGGTTCACCCACACATTGAGTTGAAAACATCTGACTCGCGCAGGGTGTTGAAACCAACTGTCAATTTGAAAGATGCCATTGCACAAACAGGAAATATTGCCGGGCTTATGATTGGATTGACCAGCGAAGATTACTCCCTTATAAGTCGGTCGTTAAAGGACACGATTGCCGAGCCGATACGCTCCGCATTTATTCCTGGCTTTGAACAAGTAAGGGAGGTAGCAGTAAAGGCTGGAGCATTAGGTTCTGGCATTTCCGGCTCAGGGCCTACAATGTTTGCATTGAGTCCAGATCACGCATTAGCAGAAAAGGTAGGGGAGGTCATGCAGCTTGAATTTTTGAAAAGCAATTTGAAGAGTGAGGTGTATGTGTCAAAGGTGAATCAGGAGGGGGCGAGGATTTTGGATGAGAAATAGAATACAGTATTTAGAAGTCAGAAGCTAGCATTCAGAATATATTGAAGAATGAATTACTACAGTACGAATAACAAAAGTCGCAGAGTAAGTTTACGCGAAGCGGTAATCCAAGGGCTTGCGCCAGATAACGGGTTGTACATGCCCGAAAGTATTCCGGTTTTGCCGGCTTCCTTTTTTGAATCACTCTCACAATTATCTTTTCCGGAAATTGGATTTCAGGTAGCCAAGAATCTGATTGGTGAGGACATCCCGACCAACGAGCTCAAGCGAATAGTTGATCACACAATACAGTTTGACGCACCTTTGGTGGAAATTGAGGAAAATGTTTTTTCACTCGAGTTATTTCATGGCCCTACATTGGCATTTAAAGATTTTGGTGCTCGATTTTTGTCGGGTTTACTTGGCTACTTTGCCAATCAACAAGTCAAGGAGATCACCATTTTAGTCGCCACATCAGGCGATACCGGAAGTGCCGTAGCCAATGGATTTTTCAATGTGCCGGGTACAAAAGTGATCGTACTTTATCCGTCAGGTAAGGTGAGCGACATTCAAGAAAAGCAGTTCACAACTCTTGGCGGAAATATTACTGCACTAGAAATCGATGGGACGTTTGACGATTGCCAACGGTTGGTGAAGCAAGCTTTCATGGATGAAGAGTTAAAGCGAAAACTCTTTCTGACTTCTGCTAACTCAATCAATATTGCCCGATTGATCCCACAATCATTCTATTATTTTTATGCAGTTGCGCAACTCAAGGGCAAACAAAATGAAATAGTATTTTCAGTTCCAAGTGGAAATTTCGGGAATCTAACCGCTGGTTTATTTGCTAAACGAATGGGATTGCCTATTCATAAATTCGTGGCAGCTACGAACGAGAACGACATTGTTCCTGCTTACCTGAAGACAAAACTATTTTCCCCAAGGCCTTCCGTGCAAACAATCAGCAATGCAATGGATGTGGGCAACCCAAGTAATTTTGCCCGTATATTGGATTTGTATCAAAATGATTTCGATGCTTTGTTAAAAGATTTAGTTGGCTGCCACTATTCTGATGAGGACACAGTAAACATCATGAGGCAGGTTTTCAAAAACTCAAAGTATTGCCTAGATCCCCATGGAGCGGTCGGTTATTTGGGTTTGAAACAGTATTTAAATTCGCATTCAAATACTATTGGGATATTTCTGGAGACAGCTCACCCGGTTAAGTTTAAAGATGTTGTGGAAGGCGCAATACATCAATTGTTGCCAATGCCTGAGCGACTGAATGTGTTTTTAAAAAAAGAAAAGCAAACAAACAGAATGACTAGCTCTTTTAGTGATTTGAAACATTTTCTACTCTTCTCGCTTTAGTAGCGAAGCTAGAAGATAGCCCAAATCATTGTCAATTGGGTTTAAGGCTCCCATATTAAAAAAACGACTTAGGTAGTCATGCGATTCTTTGGTTGGTGCTAGGCCAAATTTTGAAAGCGAAAGAAATTGTGACACTTTATTCTCTTTCCATTTTACGTACATAGTGTTGGTGACAAGCTTACCTTGAGTAATTTCCGCCTGACTTCCTTTTGCAAGAACATATTTGTAATAAAAGCCAGATTTAATTTCGTGCTCAACTTCGTTTATCGAGAAGCTATATGTTTCATCATCACCTTTATCATCGCCAAAAATGAAAACTGTGTTTTTGACATGATTGTTTCGGTTGACAAGAAGTAATGAGTCGTTCGAATAATAGACATCGATGGTAAGTTCTAATTTATTGGAAGTTTTCTCCTTTGCGAAAGCGATCACTTTAAAGCTATTGCCTTGAAGTTGATATGTTTTGTACTTTAATGCGAAGAAGAGATTTGGTATGGTTGCGTCTTTTCCGCTTTCCGTTGCTTTAAGTGTCGCAACAAGTGAAGCGTGCTTTGGAATTGTGTTAGGCTCGAGGTATTCAAAGTTCGTCACTCTCTCATGGGGAGTTGATTTGCCTTTCTTCACTACCTCAACCACTTGGGCAAACAGAGAATGAGTAAAGTTACTTGTCAGGATTATGGCCAGCAAAAGTGTCAGATTTTTCATGCGTAAAGTATTATTTTCCACCCCATCCTTGTTCACCAAGCAGTGGAACAAATGCGAAGTTATCAAACTCCTCTTGAGTAATTTTTCCATTTCGTTTGGTTATCTTCAGCATCATTTGCTTTTCTCTATCGCCTACGGGTATAATCATAATGCCGCCTTCTGCCAACTGTTCTATTAACGCAGTTGGGATAACAGGTGCGCCAGCGGTCACAATAATCTTATCAAATGGAGCTTTGCTTAGGATACCCTTCGATCCATCTCCAAAGAAGAAGTAAGGTTTGTAGCCAAGACTCGGCAGAAACTCTTTTGTACGCTCGTAAAGCTTTTTTTGAAATTCAATGGTGTAAACCTTGGCACCCATCTCCATCAAAATGGCGGCCTGGTAGCCAGAACCAGTGCCGATTTCAAGTACTTTGTCGCCCGGCTTTATGCATAACTTCTCCGTCTGAAAAGCGACCGTATAAGGCTGAGAAATGGTCTGTCCCTCCCCAATTGGGAAGGCTTTGTCCTCATAAGCATGGCTGAGTAGGGCATCATCAAAAAACACGTGTCTGGGCACTTTTCCGATGGCAGCGAGCACAGTTTCGTCCAAAATCCCTTTTAAACGCAGTTTTTTTACCAGATTGTTGCGTAACCCTCGCTGCCGGTAGTTATCCTCTATCATTTCCCTAATATTGTCATTTTGGCTCAAAAAAGCCCATTTTTAAAGTTCAAACAAAGTTTTACAAAATGTTTAGGAAAAATGAAACTCAACTCCCTACTTTGGGGTTCTATAAAACACACGAAAGACCTATTTGCCATAGCGTTTAGACTGTGTAAAACCTGACCCGAAACGGTCAGGTTTTTTATTTTCCAAGCAAAACAAACGGAGCCCAGAAAAAAGGATTTGAATACTCAATAGTCTTCGACATTTTCAGCTTTGCTTGTTGCAATGATCTGTTAAAATGAATGGATTTGGTGCCGAGAAGGTTTGTGTAAAAATCTGTCATAAGCGTTGAAGTGGATTCATCGGCAACGCTCCAAAAAGATACTACAATGTTTTTTGCTCCTGCATATGTTAATGCCCGAGATAATCCAATCACACCTTCACCTTTTAATATTTTTCCTAAGCCAGTCTGACAAGCAGAAAGTACTGCAAGGTTTGCATTTAGCTCTAGGTTATAAATTTCGCCAGCGTATAAATTTCCGTCATCTGTACCACTCGTTTGTAGAAATATTTTAGATGACTCAGGGTTTTCTTCGTCAACAATCCCATGTGTGGCAAAATGTAAATAGTTGAAGTTTGAAATCTGTTTGGACTTGATCACCGTCTCGGTTGCATCTTCAAACTTCACCGACTTTGAATTTGCAAAAAGTTGTGAGATGTTGTTTACTTCTTTTTCGGTTCCGGGCAATTGGCTTAGGTTATCTTTTTCAGGAAAAGTTACCGGTGCACAGAGGAAAATGGTTGGATTTTCAGTAGCTAATTCTTCTTTGCCCTTTTGAGTAAAAAGATTGGACGCAAACTCGTAGGAGATGGCGTATTCCTTCAACCAGTATGATACCTGATTAAAGTTTGCTCCTTTTATTCTGCCGCTTGGCAGTGCTTCAAAAGGAATTGTTCCAAGCCGTCCTGTTGGAATAACGACTAACTCTTTTATTTGACGATCGATATTTGGTTTTAGTAAAGCGGCAATCGGGAGTGAAGTTTTTTTGTAGGTTTCAAAGTTGCTAAACAGAATGCTATTCATAAAACCTTTGAGCAGTCGATTCAAGTCAGGCGGAATGGAGGAATCTTTGACTTTAAATCGTTGCTTCGTAACAGAAAATTGATAAAGTCTATTCGTTTTCTCCGCTAAGAAATAGCTAATTAAACCAGTGTTTTCATCCAAACAACGTTGAATATCCTCTACTGAATTTATTGCTTGACTAAATTTTAAATTGAAATAATTCGGAAAATCCTTTTCTAGTTTTTTGACGAAAGAAGTGTACTCATTATTCAAGACAAATAGTTTTTCTCTGATTTCCTTCTCTTCTTGCTCGGCTGGTTTCTGAGTGAGCTTTTGAACTAATTCGGCAATCGATGATTTGATTTTCAATTCTTGATCAAGCAGTTGTTGTGGAATGCCCGCAAAAGACTTTGCTTGGGTTTCTGCTATAGATTCCAGGAGAACAGAAGATTTACTCTTTTCAGCGAAATAAAAAGCTTTTTCAAAATAGGCTCTTGGGCTGATACTGTTTTCGCCTATCGTGTGGGCCACCCTAACTCCCACTTCGTAGACTTCGGTAGCAATATTACCAAGCGCCAGTTTATCTTGTTCATCGGTGCTTTGATGTCGAATGTCATCTATCAAGGAATCGCACTTATAAATGCATTGCAGAGCAATCTTGAGGTCATTTAACTTGAGAGATCTGCCAAGATATTTGGATTCCAGTGCCTTTGCTTTGAAGTTGATAGAGTAAACAAGAACTATTGGGTTGTAGTAGTCAGACCCGATTGGATTACTCTCAAAATCTGTGTCATTACATACGGGAGCATTGGCTATAATACTTTTTTGAAAGGTTGCTATCGCTTTGTCGTATTGGTTATCACCCAATTGCAAACTGCCAAGATTATTGAGTGCGCTCGCTAAGTCAGGGTGTTTGGTTCCATAGGACTTCGTGTAAATTGAGATTGCTTTGTCATAAAACTCTTCGGCAACTTTTGGGTTTTTCTGTTTCGAATAAGCGCTTCCGATGTTTTGCAATACAATGGCAAGATTGGGATGACCGTTAGGGTAGATTTGCTCCCATATTTTTTTCGCAATATCAAATGAGTTGATGGCATCTCCATACAATTCTAATTGGTTATAGGCTATGCCAATGTTGGTATTCGCGATGGCTAATTTTGGATGAGTACCTCTATGAATCTGTTGGTAGGTGGTCAATGCTTTTTCGTAGTAGTCGAGCGAGCGATCGGGGTCAGCACTTAGAAAAATAGTTCCCAGATTATTGTAAGAGGCAGCGACCTCTTCACTGCTTTCGCCAAAAAGTTTTTGTCTTAACTGTAAAGCAATCGTTTCATATTCTTCGGCTTTGTTATACTTACCCGTGGCGAGATAGTATGAAGCAATATTGGCAAGGCAACGAGCGGCTTCCTTCGTATTTGATTTGCCAGTAGATTGGAAAGCAGCCAGCGCGGCTTGGAGGTTTTCATTGGCAAGGTCGTAGCGCCCTTTGTTCAAATTTAAAAAACCTGTTGTCGACTGTGTAATCGCTTTCACGTAAGGTGTAGAAATCTTGATGTTGGAGAGTACATTTTCTGCTTCGTTCAGATTTCCTAACGTTATTAAGATTTCAGCTTCGGTGTTTTCTAAAAATGAAACGGAATCATTAGGTGTCTTTTCTTTTTCAGTCCTTAACAGTTGCAATGCTTCTTTATATGCTACTACTTTTATAAGCGAATCTATTTTTTTGAGATTCTTTTGAGCCAAAGACCCATAAAAAGTAAGTATGAAACAGAATAATAGAAATTGTTTCATCAGAATCTGTGAATATAAGTAAGGGAACTAACAAACTCGCGGGTAAGTCCATCAGGATTTAACTCTCGTTGAACAATTTTGTGTCCGAGCAAAAGCCGAAGTCCGGATTGGGTATTGAAACTATATCCGCCTGTGACAATTCCTGATAGTGCTAAACCCATTGCTTCATCAGAAATGATTCGCTGGCCTCTGGAGTTAGTAAACTCATCCCTTGTAATTCGATAGATCGGTAACAACCCAACCGAAAAATTGAAACGAGACAACCGAAAATTTCTTTCTACACGAAGCATTACGTCAACCCCTCGCTTCAGATCTTTCGCTTGTGTGTATCGATCTACATAGGCTTCCTCCTCTGTGCCATCCCAAGCCGCCCAGATGAATTCATTGTTATTCTGATTTAGTGGAACTTGGATACCTGTTGCGAATAACCAATTGCGGTTAACTAACGAGAGACCTGCTATCGCATCATACGTACCCAAACTGGTTTGGTAGTACATGGGTAGGGGCAGTCCCTGCGTGTTTTTATTGGACGAATTGGTGGGGATTTTGCCGCCAATGGAAAGATTAACATCAAACCTGTCTGACGAAAAGATATTGCGAGTGAAGCAAAGCGAGATATCTCCCAGAGATGAGGTGGATGCCAGTTTACCATCCACAAACTGAAAAGGCAATTTAACCTGAAACGTAGTTCGCCTGTTCAAACTAAAGTTTAGATCGACAGTAGTTACATACACAATCGGTGTGAGATTAGTAGTGCCACGATAAAAGCTCAGCTCCATAGTGCGAAGTTTAAACTCGAGCTTCTTATTGTAAGGTTGATCAGGCTTCATTGCACCCATCGTGCAGAAACCTGCATCACTGCATCCTTGGGCGACTGATTGAAATACGGAAAGACAGGTAACAATTACGATGAATATCCTTTTCAGCATTATAAGATTACTTACCCTAAAGTTAGTTTATTCTTCATAACTTTTATTGAGCTAGGGTAGCTGTGACAAAGCATTTTTCTACATACCCAGCGATTGATTCTCAATCGAGGCCAGTTCGATGACCTTTTCATACTCCTTGGCATTCAGGTCATTGAAGAAATAATGAATAGGATTTACGTGAATACCATTTACAAAAACCTCGTAGTGTAAATGAGGCGCAGTAGAAAGACCTGTTTCACCCACATACCCAATCAGGTCTCCTCGTTTTACTTTTTGGCCATATCGCACGGCAAAACCATGCATATGAGCAAACCGCGTGCGATAGCCAAAACCATGGTCGATTTCCAGTTGTTTTCCATACCCGCTAAAGCTAACTTCTAATTTATCGATGATACCATCTGCAGTAGCGTAGATGGGTGTTCCAATGGCTGCTGCAAAATCGACACCCGTGTGCATTTTTCGAACTTTATACACTGGATGAATACGCATTCCAAAACCAGACGCGAGCGCAATCAATTCTTTGTTGGCAACGGGTTGAATAGCAGGGATTGCAGCAAATAACTTTTCTTTATTTTCCGCTAAAGCAATCACATCATCCTGAGATTTTGATTCTATGTAGACTTTACGCTTTAACTTATCTACTCGTTCGTGCAATTTGATAAGGAAGTCTTCGTGCACGAGGTCCTTCTTTTTGATGTCTTCATACCGATCCACGCCCCCAATACCTGCTTCTCTGACGCTCTTGTCTATTGGCTCAGCACCTAACACAGCGCGATAGATGTTGTCGTCTCGATGCTCTAAATGGGCAAGTTCGTTATCCAGTTTGCTTACTTCCTTGTTTAAATTTTGATATAGATATTCCATCTCCTTTACTTCATTGGATAGAAGTAATTCGCGGGGTGATTCAAAGTAGTTGCTGAACAAAACAACTAAACCAACGGCCATAGCCAGCGTAAGTGAAAGCAATCCAAGCGCATTTAAAAAAATGTCGCCCGAGGTGGTTTTTATGCGCTCATATTTACAGGTTTCAGTGTCGTAGTAATATTTAATTCGTGCCATAGATTTGCTTTTTAAAGGGCAATACTCAATTCACGTATTTATTGTTTTGGTCTAAAAACCTTTATTACTGTCTCATTGCACTGCAAAAACGGACCTTCCAGGAGATCAATACAATAAGGAATAGCCGGAAATACTGCATCCAAACACTGACGGATTGCATTCGGCTTCCCAGGCAAATTTATAATTAAAGTTCTGTTTCTAATACCAGCCGCTTGACGAGATAATATTGCGGTTGGAACAGATTGCAGACTCGTAGTTCTCATCAATTCGCCAAAACCGGGCATCATCTTATCACACACGGCTTCTGTCGCCTCTGGTGTTACGTCTCGCTTGGCCGGTCCCGTTCCACCACAAGTTACAATCAGGCAGCACTGTTTTTCATCGGCCATCTCGATGAGCATTTTTTCTATTTGCGATTGCTCATCGGGGATTACAGCATATTCTTTTTCCCACGGACTCGTCAAATATTCATTGAGTGTGGCAACAATCACCTGACCGGGAGTATCTTCATAGATACCCTTGCTAGCGCGGTCAGAAACGTTAATAATGCCAATTCTAATCATCAATTTAGGTCAAAAAAGAAGGTAGGAGTTAGAATGTAGAATTATTTAATTATTACTACTCGCATTTTATATCTGACTTCTGTATTCCAAATTCTTACTTCTGACTTCTTTTTGATTCTCAACCTTCAGCGCTCTTCCTTTTTTAAATACTTGTCGCCCTTTGTTGATTCCTTTGCGAATTTCTTTTTGTACCTCTACCGGCAGGCTAATCGTTTCTTTACAATCAGTGGTGCAGCATCCATCAAAACGTTCAGCACATTCTTTACATTGAATGAACAACAAATGGCAGCCATCATTTTTGCAGTTCGTGTGGTCATCACAGGGCTTTCCGCACTGATGACATTTGCTAATTACATCTTCTGTTATACGTTCACCAAGGCGCTCGTCAAAAACAAAATTTTTACCGATAAATTTATTCTCCAATCCTTGTTCTTTTACTTGCTTGGCGTATTCAATAATACCTCCATCTAATTGGAAAACATTCTTAAAGCCGCGGTGCTTAAACCAGGCACTTGCTTTTTCACAACGAATGCCACCGGTGCAGTACATCAATAGATTTTGGTCGCGTTTTTCGTGAAGTAGTTCTTCCACCACTTTTAACTCTTCCCGGAACGTATCGACATCGGGGCGAATAGCATTTCTAAAATGCCCCACTTCACTTTCGTAGTGATTGCGCATGTCCACAATGATCGTATCTTTTTTCTCTGCCAGTTCGTTAAATGCTCGTGCTCCTACATGTACGCCTCGGTCTGTAACATCAAAGGTGGCATCGTTTAATCCATCAGCAACAATTTTGTTCCTAACCAGAATTTTCAATTTAAAAAATGACTTGCCGTTATCGTCAACTGCGGTATTGAGTCGAACGCCATTTAAGAATGGAATGCTATACAATTGGTTTTTAAAGAAATCTAGATGTTCAGTAGGCACGCTGATCTGCGCATTGATTCCCTCGTTAGCTACATAGATCCGCCCTAACACTTGCACAGATTCAAGCAATTGGTAGAGTTGGTCTCTAAATACCTTGGGATCCGACAGTTGATGGTATTTATAAACAGAAATAGTCGAACGCGGTTCGCGTGCTTCCTTTAACTTGGCCTTCAGTTCTTTTCCGCTGATGCGATTATAGAGTGGCATAATCTAACTTCAAGGTTGCAAAGATAGAGATATCGTAGAAATTCTCAGCCAGCGATAGATTGCTATTCAGCACTTGGTTTTAATTTGCCTTTGAGCAGCAGATTGTATTCTTCGCACGTGAGATAGCCTAATTTGTGGCAGTATTGACAAGTAGAATAAGTATCTCCAAAGTAATTTTTCTTCACAACAACTGTCGACCCTTTGCAGATAGTGCAGGCTACCTTTCCCGTAGGGCCACAGTCGATCATAAAATCACTGGATAGTACTTCCGATGCTAGTTTTGCCTCGCGTTCTTTTTCTTTGATTAATTCTCCTTCAGCCTGCGATAGCCACCCAACGGCCGCTTCTGAAAATTGACCACTTGTTCCCTTCAGTTGTATATATTTGGTCAGCCAGTCAACGCTTTGTTTGAATTTTCCGAGCAGGAAAGAGTTCTTTCCAAAATGGTAGGTTAAATCGGACGGTACGCTTTTGATTTCTCTTAAAACCGCCTTGAATTTTGCGTCAGCTTGTTCGTATTGACCTTCTTCCATTAGACGAATCGCTGAATCGAGTTTTGTGGTGAGTTTTCGTTGTTTATCTATTTGCTTTTGCGTTTCTATTTGCTGAATTTTTTCTTTCTCGGTTTGCGCAACGAGCGTAACTACGGAAACGATGCTGAATAGAAAAAACAGGAGATTGGCTTTAATCACAGAGTATGTCAATTAATAAATTTACTTTTTGGCAAATCGAGCCATTCTAACACGGAGTTGCAAAATACATCTTCCTTTACTTGCTCGCTTAGATTCATCTCTTCAATAAACTTGCCAATTTCTAAATCACCCAAAGGGAATGGATAATCTGAGCCTAGCATTACTTTTTTTGATCCTTGTAGCTTCAAAACATACTCTAACATGAGCGGGTCATGCGTAATGCTATCCACCCAAAACTTTGAGATGTAATTCCGTGGATTAAAGTTGTTATCGATGGCCACTAAATCCGGGCGGCAATCAAATCCATGCTCTATTCTGCCGATTGTTGGCAGAAAAGATCCTCCGGCATGGGCAAACATCACTCGAAGTTTTGGCAACTTTTCAAAAATGCCTCCAAAAATCATTGAACAAATTGCACGTGATGTCTCAGCGGGCATTCCCACCAACCAAGGCAACCAATAGCGCTGCATGTGTTTTTCACCCATCATATTCCAAGGGTGAACCATCACCGCCAAATTCAATCGTTCACAGGCTTCGAAAATAGGGTAGAAGCGTTCTTCGTTTAAGTTTTCGTCATTAATGTTAGAGCCAATCTGTAAGCCAACGAGCCCGATCTCTCTAAATCGTTCCAATTCTTTTACCGCAAGCTCTGCATCTTGCATGGGCACTGTTCCAAGTCCGATATATTGCCTAGGGTATTTCTCGACCAGCTTGCCGATATGATCATTCAAAAATTCAGAGAGGGCAAGGCAATCCAACGACTTTGCCCAATAGGAAAACATTACAGGAATAGTGCAAACAACTTGAACCTGGGTATTGAATTGTTTGTATTCTTCGATTCTTTCTTCAGCTTCCCAGCAATTGCTTTTGATTTCGCGGAAAAATTGATTTCCGCGCATCATTTTTGCAACCCCTTTTTTGTGGTGTTGGAGATAAATGAAATCGCCATAGCCAAACTTCTCGCTCCAATTGGGCATTTTTTTGGGGAGAATATGAGTATGGCTATCGATTTTGAGCATTCTGACTTGATAATTCTACAAAGGTAAGCGAATCCCTTTATAAAAATTTACCAGCCCCATCCTTTTCGGTATTCCCTTTTCACAAAAGCATTTGCTTCATCGAAATTAGTCACCTTCATAGCTTCGCCATCCCATAGTAGTTTGATGCCTCGTCCGGGGTAGTCAAATTGATTTGGTTTATCAATTTTAGGTTTTCTAATATCATAGCTGCGAATGGCCAAGTTGCCCATTAGTATTGTTTCGGTGAGCGGGCCTGCAATTTTGAAATCCGAACTCAATTCTATTTTCTCATAGCCGGCAATGCAGGCATCCACCCACTGAACATAGTGACCTGGATCTGGCCCACCGGGTACTCTTTTGATTGCTTCTGGTGCAGTGACTTCTGCATTGCGCGATTTTGGTAGTAGGGTAGGCTGTGCTCCATAAGTACCACACATCATTTTCCCTTTTGTGCCAATAAATATGCAGCCATTGCCGCCATCTCCCATTTGGTCATTGGGGCCTAGTTCTTCAGGCCTCTCCGGTTTAATGCCTCCATCCATCCAATGAAGTTTAACCGCAGATTTTCCATTTCTCGCTGGAAAAGACATTGTGACAAAAGAGGAGGGAGGTCCGCTCTCAGGGAAATACCCTCTCTTGAATTCATCTACATACACGCTGCCCACACTTGCCGTTACATCAGTTGGATAGTTGAGACCCAACACACGGAAAGGAGGTTCAATCAAATGACAACCCATATCTCCGAGTGCTCCTGTACCATAGTCCCACCAACCTCTCCAATTGAAGGGAACTAATTTCTCAACATAGTCCTTATCAGGTGCGGTGCCGAGCCATAGATTCCAGTCTAACTCTTTTGGTATCTCTGCTTTTTGGGTTGACCACGCAATCCCTTGCGGCCATACAGGGCGATCTGTCCAGCAGTAAACAGTATGCACATCACCAATGATTCCTGCTTCATACCAGTCAATCAATTGACGTACTCCGTCACCGCTGGCTCCCTGGTTTCCCATTTGTGTAACCACTTTGTATTTTTTCGCTGCTAACGTAAGTGCGCGTGCTTCGAAAATATCATGAGTAAGGGGTTTTTGAACGTAAACATGCTTGCCCAACTGTATGGCTGCCATAGTTTGTACAGCGTGATTGTGATCTGGCGTAGATACAGAAACCGCATCAATATGCTTATGCTCTTTATCGAGCATCTCTCGATAATCTTTGTAGTATTTTGCTTTTGGGAATTTTGTCCTGGAATCAACAGCTCGTCTATCATCAACATCGCATAGGAACGCTATTTCTGCTTTTGGATTGATAGCAAAACTGGTTAAGTCACTACCGCCTTTTCCGCCAGCACCGATACCCGCGATGTACAGTTTATCGCTAGGGGCAACAAATCCCTTACCTAAAACAAACCGAGGGAGAATGGTGAAAGCAGCCGCTGCACTTGCTTGTTGAATGAATTTTCTTCTTGATATCATGCTGTTATCGTTAATGGTTTTTTAGCTTTCAAATTTTACACTTTCTGTCAATGTTCTTTCATCATATTTTAAACCGAACTGATCTAATACCTCTTGTGGAACACCATCCCATTGATTGGGTTTGTTACCTACATATCCGATGTCGGCAATGCCGATCTTACTCGTATAAAATCCGGTAGCAGTAAGGTCTCGGAGCAGATTAAAGAACGCGACTCCCTGAGACATTTCTGGTTTCGCTTTATCCGGAAAGGCAATTTCATCTACCATTTCAATTTGTTGGGCTGGCGTGCACTCCGTGAACGCTTTTGTAAAACGTTTCATGCATTGTAGATCAAGCCATTTCAAACCACCGCGCATTGGTAATTGATGACGTGGCATGTCTTTCACAATAAACTCAATAAACTCAGGAACACCCGCTTCGGTAGCACTGCCTGAAATCTCATCTTTGGGTATAATGATGTCAACTAAAATGGTGATAGTTGCCATTTCATGCGCGTCCAAAAATTTCTCTGCCGATACTTTTTTGAAGTGCTCAATCTCATTCGGTTGGCGATCATGACCCCCATTGATCTTCGTCAGATCCGGTGCATCTTCTTTTTTTGCAGGTGAACATGTTTGTAGCAACGCAGCCGCAGATAATGATCCAACGGCAAGTGTTTTGAGGTATTTTCTTCTGTCCATAAGCTAGTATTGGGTAGAGAGATATGAGACTTGAGACTTGAGCTAACTACGAACGTCTCTCATCTTAATACTCAAATCTCAAATCTTTTTAAATATTCTGCTTCTTCATTTCATCAATAATGTATTCACTTGCTCTCATCGATAATGCAAGAATCGTCCAAGTTGGATTTTTATCTGCTTGCGAAACGAACGGGCCACCATCTACGACAAACAAATTCTTGCAGTCATGTGCTTGGTTGAACTTGTTGAGTGCTGACTTTTTCTTTTCGTTACCCATGCGCACAGTACCTACTTCATGAATGATTCGCCCGGGTGTTTCCAATCCATAGTTTTGGTCGGCACCTTTTACGCCCCAGGTAATATCGCCTCCCATTTTGTGGATGATCTCTTGAAAGGTGTCTTGCATGTGTTTGGCTTGCTTGATTTCGTAGTCGCTCCACTTGTAGTGAAAACGCAAAACCGGTATGCCATACTTATCTACCACGTTCGGATCGATCTCGCAACAATTGTCTTCCCGAGCGATCGCCTCTCCACGACCGGCCATTCCAAAACTGGCACCATAATAATAGCGGTAGTCTGCTTTAAGTGAAGCACCATACCCACCGGCATCTTTTAATTTTCCATCTGGCCCGGGGTATTTTCCATTAATGCCTTGTATGCCGCCACCAAATCCATAGCTAGGCATTCCCATTCCTCCCCAATACTCAATATGATAACCACGTGGGAAGTTTAATTTTTTATTGTCAAGCCACCAAGGAGAATACAAGTGCAATCCGCCTACGCCATCCTCATTGTATCTTTTGCGGTTGAATAATTTGGGTAGCACACCACCCATTGCCACTCCGGTCGAGTCATGCAGATACTTTCCGACCACATTGCTTCCATTTGCTAACCCATTAGGGTGAAAAGTGGATTTAGAATTCAATAACAGTCGCGCAGATTCTCCCGCGCTGGCAGCCAATACCACGATCCGAGCGTTAAGTTGATATTCTTGCATATCATCTTTGCTCACGTAAGAAACACCAGTCGCTTCTCCCTTTTCATTGGTAAGCACCTCGCGAGCCATCACATTGGCAATCACATCAACATTTCCCGTATCGATGGCAGGTTTTACCAACACCGATGAAGAGGAGAAATCACCATATACGGTGCAACCTCTATTGCATTGAGCACAATAAAAACAAACACCTCGATCTTCATTAATTTTTTTGGTGAGTATAGATAGTCGCGAAGGAATCACTTTTACTCCAAGAGACGATGCTGCATCTTTTACAAACAATTCGTGAAGACGTGGCTTAGGTGGTGGGAGGAAGATACCATCCGGTTCATTGAAGATACCCTCTTTTGTTCCGAACACACCGATTAACCGATCTACCTTATCATAGTAAGGTGCGACATCCTCGTAGCCTATAGGCCAATCTTCCCCAAGCCCATCAATGCTTTTATGTTTGAAATCAGTTGGTCCAAATCGTAATGAAATCCGTCCCCAATGATTGGTACGGCCGCCCAACATGCGCGAACGGAACCAATCGAACTGTGTTCCATCCTTTTGCGTATATGGCTCACCCTCAATTTCCCAACCGCCATAGGCAGCATCAAAGTCTCCGAAAGGACGGAAGCTCGTGCCCGCGCCTCTACGGGGGGATTCATAAGGAAATTTTAATTGCGTTACATTTTTTGCAGGGTCATACATAGGGCCGGCTTCCAGCAAGGCCACTTTTATTCCAGCTTTTGCTAACACATAGGCGGCCATTCCACCCCCTGCACCAGAGCCCACTATACATACATCGTAGGTCTTGGTTGATTTTTTTATTTGAAGATCAGCCATACTAATTTTGGTGTTTAAATGTAAGTGATCTTTTCAAAAATAACTACTATCAATTTGATGGATGGCGATTTTATTGAACTATTAATAAAGGACGAATAGTATATTTGTTAGACTTAACTCGTTACTATGAAAAAGCTTTTGCTATTGGTTCTTTTGGGCGCTACATCGCCCGGGTTTGCACAAACTTTATTGGAACAGTTTTTAAGTGCACCCACAGAATCGGGTTTTACCTCTTCTAAAGATGGAAAGAATATCGCTTGGGTAATCAATGACCGTGGCAAACGGAACATTGTGGTTAAAACAGGAACAGACTTTCCCCGGTTTGTTACAGACTACCCAGCTGATGATGGGCAAGAGATTTCGCAACTAGCTTTTTCACCGAATGGATTAAAGATTCTATTTGTTCGTGGAGGAGCTACGAACAGAGCTGGACAAAACCCAAATCCTGCCAGTTTAGCCGATGGTGCAGATCAGGCTATCTACTTCAAAGATATTGGTAACAAGAGTGCTCCTGCTAAAATTGTGTCTGGGAATAGCCCGATATTCTTCCGCGATGGGTTAAAGTTTTTGTTTTCTAAGCGAGGTCAGATTTTCGAATCGACACTGGAGATTAATGCAGAGCCAAGGCCTCTTTTTCTGGCGAGAGGGTATAATAGCAGACCAATATTTTCGCCTAATGGCAATGATGTTTTGTTTACAAGCGATCGGGGAGATCATAGTTTCGTGGGTGTGTATAGTTTAATCTCTAAAGCAATTAGGTGGGTTGCGCCCGATGTAACGCAAGATCAACTTCCTGTTTGGTCGCCCGATGGAAAAAGCATTGCCTTTATACGAATGCCAGGAACAAAGATTGGCGAACTAGAGAATTTTACAACAGGTACTCCATTTTCGTTAATGGTCGCGGAAATTGAGTCAGGTATTTTAAAGTCCATCTGGAAATCTCCAGGATTGGATGGCGGTTTTGCCCAAAATTATTCTGCGAATCCAATTGCATGGACAAGCACGAATCGCATATTGTTCCACTCTGAACATACCGGATGGAACCATGTGTTTTCAATTAATCCTGATGGAAGCGATTTAAAAGACATTACCCCTGCAGATGGCGAAGTCGAAAGTTTTGTTGTTGATCCTACGGGGCAGAATATCTACTTCGATGGTAATCGTGAAGATATTAACAGACGACATATCTGGAAGTCATCGGTAATGAATGCAAATCCTACCGCAGTAACAGTAGGAGAAAGTATCGAAATGTATCCAACGTTTGCTGGCAATGAGTTGTATTGCCTGCGATCTTCATTTAATGCGCCAAAGCAGGTGGCGCGAATTGACGAGTCGAAAAAACTGGCAGTTCCGGTATTCCCTCAAAAGCTAGTTACATTTAACGCTTCTTTATTTGTGAAACCGGAGGCAGTAACTTTCAAAGCAACAGATGGAACGCTCATACATGGTCAGCTTTTCATTAATCGAACTATTGCAACCAAGAGACCTGGAGTGGTCTATATGCACGGAGGACCAACGAGACAAATGTTGCTCGGCTTCCATTACAGTGACTACTACAGCAATTGCTATGCATTCAATCAACTTTTGGCGAATCAAGGTTATGCCGTTCTCTCGGTCAATTTTAGAAATGGCATTGGCTATGGGCGTGATTTTAGGATGACCAAAAATCAGGGCCCTCGGGGAGCCACCGAATATCAAGATGTGGTGGCAGCCGCCAAATATCTTCAGGGATTAGCTGAAGTTGATCCTACTAAAATTGGTTTATGGGGAGGCTCGTATGGTGGATATTTAACGGCCATGGGATTGGCTCGCAACCCGGAAATTTTTAAAGCAGGGGTTGATTTACACGGGGTGCATGATTGGTCTTTTGATGGTCAAGACGCCACGAATAGCTGGGGACTGTTAAAGTCCGAATCAGAATTGGCCAGAAAATCATCTCCGGTTTCTGATCTTTCCAAATGGGTAGCGCCAGTGTTGATGGTGCATGGTGACGATGATCGCAATGTAAATTTTCAGCAAACTGTTGATTTAGTTGAAAAGTTACGAGCAAAAAATGTGGCGGTGGAGCTATTAGTCTTGCCGGACGAGGTGCATGGATTTTTACGCTATGACAGTTGGTCAAGAATTTTTACAGCCTCCAAAGATTTTTTTGATAGGAACTTGAAGTGAGTTTTGAATATTATATTTTATTAAATCATCTGTACTGAATGCGAAAGATTTACCTGATTGGTCTGTTTATACTAGTTGGTTGTGGTTCCCAGCAAAAGCTTGCTTTAAAAGTAAATACTAAGATTGATGTTCTAGGAATTGATTTACAAATAAATCCTGCCATCAATCAAGTAATTCATTCAGAGTTGAATAAGCAGTTAGATGATTTTATCATTCTTTATAACTCAGAAAATCATCCATTTAAAATTGCAAGATCGGTCGATAGTAAAATTTCTTCGCTACAGATTCGTGTTCAAGCTGTAGAATTGGTTTCTCCTCAAAAACAAGCTGCAGGCGTGATAGTCAGTTTACTTGGGCTTTCACTTCCCTTTGTCATGGCAGCTTCAAAAGCGCAATTTGTTCTTTTTTTTTATTATTTTCCTAAGACTGCTTCTTTGTCAGAGTTATCGCTCACAGATGATATTGATGGATCAAAAAATAGGACCATTCAAAAGATTGTTTATGGCCCAGGCTTTTTAAAAAGTCCTCAAAAGCAAATTAGTAAGCACGGTGTTTCGTTTTCAAAGCACCTTCGCATTTGCCTGAAAGATTTAGTTAAAAGTGCACATAGATAATATGAACAAGAAACGACTTATCGCCCTCACCGGAGCTGGCATTAGTGCAGAAAGTGGCATTGCTACCTTCCGCGATTCAGGCGGGTTGTGGGAGGGACACAAAGTCGAAGATGTTGCTACACCGGAAGGATGGGAAAGAAACCCTGAGCTTGTCCTGGATTTTTACAATGATCGCAGAAAGAAAGCCCTGGAATCCAAACCAAACAGAGGGCACGAGATATTGGTTGAGCTTGAAGCGGATTTTGACGTCACTATCATTACTCAAAATGTTGATGATCTGCATGAACGAGCTGGCTCAACGAACGTCATCCATCTTCATGGAAAATTGTTTGAGTCTCGAAGTACAAAAGATAGTTCGTTGATTTATCCGATTCACGGCTGGGAATTAAAACTAGGAGACCACTGTAAGCTAGGTTCACAACTCCGGCCTAATATTGTTTGGTTTGGCGAAGCTGTGCCAATGATAGAAGTTGCTTCGATCATTGCCAGCACCGCAGATATTTTTTTGGTTGTGGGTACATCATTGCTGGTTTATCCAGCTGCGGGCCTCATCGACTATGTGCCTGACCGCGTAAAGAAATTCGTCATCGATCCGAAGAAACCTGATATTTTGCATGTTCCCAATCTCGAATTCATCGCTGAAAAAGCGAGCTTGGGGCTTGCCAGGCTCAAACCAAGATTAATTCAAGAAAATGTTTGATAAAATAGGTAGTTATTGCTTCGGCTCATTCAGTTGCCGTAAAAACTTCTTAAACTTATCGGTGTTAAAATTGGTAGTGCCCACTTCTTTGGCGGCTATTTTTCCGTCTCTGCCGATTACAAAAGTAGTAGGAATGGACGGAACAGTCAGCTGTTGTGTCAACCGGCCAGAAGGCAGGTAGACCGGAAATGTGAAGCCTTTTGTGTTCACATACTTTACTACTTTTTCTTGATCAGTATCTCGATCAAGCGAAAGCATCACGAATGAAATACTATCTGAAGCAACAGAACTAAATAATTTTTGAATTCCAGCCATTTCTGCGCGGCATGGACCACACCAAGTTGCCCACAGATTGATAAAAACTACTTTGCCTTTGTATTGCTCAAACAAAAATCTGTTCCCGCTTAGGTTTTTTATCGTAAAGTTATAATTGAAAATTTCAGACTTGGTATCGTCCAACTCGGCATCCAATAGTCCGGTCTTTAAAAAGGCCGATTGGGTGGCCGATGAAATGCTACCGATCAGCCCAGTGTAATTCAATACCACAAGCAATATCAAAAAGGTTAAACCCGTCTTTAGAATTTCTTTTACGGTCTTCATTACCGCTTGTTTCGCTTAGTTATTGACTATTTTTTATCAAATGTCGATAATTTGATTACTCCGACCAATTAAGCCGCCCGAAGAACAGGAAAGTTTCCTTTTTGGTAGTATTTCTAGTGTATTGCTCCCTCGGGTTCTCGCAAAAAATAAAATACAAGGACTTGGTTTTATTACTAAATGCCAAGCAATACGAAACGGCTGAACATCACCTGAAAAGATACTTGAAGAGTGTGACGATAATCCGCATGCCTTTCTCTTTAAGGATATTGTTTTTCAAGAAAAATCGATGACTAACGACCTGCTTAAACATACACCAGTTCTATTGTCCAATTCGGATTCAGCCTTGCTTTTTTTTGATAAAGCGAATAATACCATTACCGAGTGAGAGTTGAAAAAGCATGACGAGTAATATGAAGAAATGTTCAGTCGGAGAGATCCGAGAACCGGTGATTTTTGTGGTCAAGTTCTCAGATGTTCGTCTTGATTTGGAGACACGCGGGAAGAATATTAAAGAGCGAAGGGAAAAGCCAAAGGTATTTAAGAACACTTTGTTGAATCGGAACGACTTTATCTAAGAAGTGTTGAGCAGTTTAAGTCCATTCAGGCAAACTTTATTTCGCTAAGCAGTTTTTTTTCTAAAATCTGATGAGGCACTTATTCATCAATTGACAAAATTGGCGCAGACGTATGACTCGATGCTGACTGTTTTTGGAAACTACAGGTCGGCTTTAAGGGGAATTCAAAAATCAAATTACAACCAACAGCTTAGTTCGCAGGAGATCATTGATTTCAAAAAGGATGGAACTTCAGCCGCAGATTTTTTTCAGGATGACGTGTGAATTTAGGATTATAAACGGTGGGCAAACTCATCGCTCGAAACAATAGAGAACGTGATTAATCCACTCCGCGATCGCTTGATTGCCTATGATGTTTCACTTGATAAATTGGATGTTAAGATAAAGCGAGATTCTGCGTCTGTCCTTGGTGATTTGGATCAGCTAGAGGACGGCCTTTTATACGCGCAGCTCTCAAAGTATGAGCCATTTCCATTACCATTAAGTATTTTTGAAATGAAAAAGGCGGACTTGAGATATAAATCAAGTGTGGTTGCACACAAGTCTTTTCTTGACACCAACAATGTTATGTTGAGACTTTCCTTTTTGGGAGAGGAACTCAAGTATGTGAACCGACTAGATAGTATTGCTAAGAAATTGTTAGAAAGAGACCTTGCAAAGGAAGGAGAGAATTATCAACATTTCATTACAAAATCTTAAACCTTGACTTTAGGCCTACAGAATTGTTCTACAATTCAGATACAACTGAACTCTCGATCAAAATATCTACTATCGGGGAAAACAAAATTATTGTGATCAATAAGAAAGGGAAAAAAATTCAGTAACTAATTACCGGTGAGCTTTTTCCAGTCTTGGTAGCGCATGGTCATCCGAACCTTCATTTTGTCGTAGTGATCCCAACTGTCTACCACATGATAGATACTTGGCAGTGATTTAACTAGAATTTCATCATAGTCCGCACGGTAAAGACCTCCACCATAATAGTAGTAAGTAAACATATTACCGACACGGCTAAAAAGCTCAAAGCCTAAGTAGCCGTCCCAAATTTCGCTTAGGATGGTACAAGAAATTTCTCTTCGTTTGAAACGGAAAATCTGACCAGACGCCTCTTCCTCAAAATACTCAGAATAAAGATCCATATCAATAATCCACCCGAGGTACATGCCGATGTGTACATAGGCTTGCTCGATGGGTAGAGAATCTGGGAAGTTGCCTAAGAAATGCGTCTTGGCATTATCATAGATCGTTTTTTGAATTTCGACTTTCTTTTCCATGGCTCAATTTTAGCTAAAATAGTTGATAACAAAAGCTATTTGGTGGGGTTTGCGTAAGGTTTTAATTCAGAAAGGACAAGCTTGTTATTCTTTCTATTTACATCTGCCATCCGCTGAGAAGGGTCTATTTCAATACTTTCTATTTCCGGCTCTTTGTTATTGATTATCAAAGAGTAAGACGAGTTTACCCATGGCCAAGGTTCAAGAGCAATTCTGCCCTCGTTCCCTTTTTCGGAGGGCTTATTTCCTAATAATTCATTCATTGAAATGTAAAATGATTTTTTGCTGCCATCTTTGAAACTCACTACCAAGTCAATCGGCATTGGGAATTCTCCAATACGATTTAGTTCAATTAGTGTGTTCCCATCTGTTTCTGTAATCCTACCTATTCCATAGTCAATTCGCTTGGTTGTGTTTATCCAATAGCGCAAATACCAATGCAATTGTAATCCTGATGTCTTTTCCATTATTCTGATGAAATCGTTCGGCTCAGGGTGCTTCATCTTCCATGTATTGTAATAGCGTTTCATTCCTTTGTAAAAGTTTTCCTCGCCAATAAGATATTTCAATTGCTCTAAAAAGACAGCGCCCATACTGTAAGCCATCGTGCTATAAGCTCTGTTGGTATTGAAGTGATCTGAGTGCTGATTCGCGGGTTCTTGCAGGCCGCTATTTACCAGACTAAAGTAGCTCGAATAGCTCCCTTGGTGGGGTGGATTTGTTTCATTCAAAATGGCAGACATTGCTTCACTGCTGGCAAAGTCGGTAAAGCCTTCATCCATCCACGCGTGCAAGGCTTCGTTTGAAGCAAGAGTCATTTGATACCAGCTGTGAGCTACTTCATGAGCCATAGTGCCACTTACTCCTGCCAGACTCCCTTCTCCTAAGATCAGGGTACACATTGGATATTCCATGCCGCCATCGCCTCCCTGAATGATTGAGTAGGTGTCAAACGGATATTTGCCGAAGTTATCGTTGAGGTATTGGAATACTTTTACAGCGTATTCTTGCATTTTTCTCCACGTTTCGGCTGTCTTTTCATTTTTCTGGTAGAAGAAATGAAGCTCTGGGCCATTGGGTACTTTTGCCTTGTCATGGGTATAGTCAGGGTCAGCAGCCCAGGCAAAGTCGATCACATTTTTTGCTACAAAGTGCCAGGTTAAATTTCCTGACAGATTAGGTTTTGCACTCTCCGAATAACCGTGTCCGATCTGCACCGGGTTTTGAAGAACACCAGTTGCCCCAATCGTGAATTTAGGGTCGATCGTAATCTTTACATCGAAGTCGCCCCATGGGCTGTGGAACTCCCGTGCCACATATTGGTAAGCATGCCAACCCTGGAAATCATACTCGGCAATCTTTGGATACCATTGAGTCATAGAGTAAGAAATGCCTTCGCGATTATTTCGACCACTTCTTCGGATTTGAATAGGCACTTGCGATTCAAACTTCATATCAAACACTGCCTTCCCTTTAGGAAGAATTGGCTTGGCTAAGGTAACTTCCAATATTGTTCCATTGACTTTGTAGACTAGGTCTTTCCCATCTTGTTTTAGAGTCTGGATATGCTGGTAACCAATTTCATCATCTTTCAGTTTTGAGATGCGATCGACTACTCTTCTGTCTGGATCAGGCAAGCTTTTTGAACGTACGTCCATCATGCTACCGGGTTGAAAGGCATTGAAATAGAGATGATAATAGACCTTTGTAAGTGTATCAGGCGAGTTGTTTTGGTAGGTTAGTTGTTGAGTGCCATTTACTTTATGAGATGTAACATCAAGGTTGATATTCATCACATATTCCACTCTTTGCTGCCAGTAATCTCTTTGAGCTTTCGCAGATAGAACAATAGTAAATAGAGCTAATAACAGAGGCAATCTTTTCATCATAGCTTTTTTAATAAGCTTGTAAAGTATCGAAAAGAAAGGTCTAACAAAAGCAAATTACTTTGAGCGGGGCGTAAAATTGAAAAGCTTAGAAAGGGTAAGTGAGATAAAGCTATTTTCCGGCAGTGTGCTGTCTTCACCGGGTAGTGCCACCGGCCAGTTATACGTGTACGATGCAGTTAATGACCAGTTCTTCTTCGTCACTCGCAATGGCAAGGTCAGGGCATAGTTCATCAAGCCGAATTCATCTCTATTTACCTGTTGAAATTGGGGCAGTCTTCTGGAGAGTCGAACAGAGGGTTGTTGGCCAAGCTGAATAGAGGTGATGGTAGCACTGCCAAAAAGTATCTGGTAAGCGGGAGTAAAGGAAATTCTATCCAGTCCAAGAAAATCGTATTTTCTAAAGCTTAGAACGATGCCTGGCGTTAGTCGATGGGCAGTTTTCTGTCCGAAATAAAGTGAGTAGTCTAGTCGTAAGGTTACTGGCTTAAAGTCGATAAAGTTTGATAGGCCAACCATATTCGTCAGCGGATTTTCAACATTGATATCGGTATTGTTATAAATCAATCTATCATAAGATGCCAAAAATGAATAGTGCTTTGATATCATTTTTAGGTAGCCGAGGGATGCAATCGTCAGGTAGAGGTTAGGATTATATTCCTGACTCCAATAAGAACTCAGATCGAGGAAAAGTCCTGTTTTGTGGTAATAGGATAGTCCGGCCGTGGCCCCATACTGGTTAACGCCAATTGTTCTTCCGGCCGATATGATGTTACTGTTAAACCCAGTTCGTACGACCAGTGAAGAGCCAATTTCACTTTGCCTTTTCAGAAGGCTGTCAATCATAGTAAATATGGAAAGGGAATCAGCATAACTAAAAATGGAGTCTAGCTGGCTAAGCGAAAGGGAGTCTGTTACGATCGCGGTAGGAGTGACTAATGTATCTTGCTCTTGCCCGTTGGCATAAAAAGCAAAAGTCATCCAAAAGAAATGGATGACTAAAATGCGCTTCACGTTTTGATTCATTAATTATTTTTTTCTCGAGTTCTTTGCTCGAGCCTATTGCGAATATTTTCGCGGTTTTCACGTTTCATTTCCCGCAGATCTTCGCGATCTTGTAAACGCTGTAGCAGCATTCTTCTAAACTCTTCTTCTGCCTTTGGGAGCGTCAGCAATTGCTGGGCTGAAATTACTTTTAATAAGCGTTCTGAGTAATTTTTCTCCAAATCCAAATTCTGTTGTTTCAGCATCATACCTAGCTTAAGCAACTCCTGGTCGCGATCAGGCTTTGGCTTGGTAACATCTTGTGTTCTCTCTGCGTCTCGGTATTGTTTTCGTAGAGACATACGTTGTTCAGTAAACTCGCGATAAACAGGCCAGAATTTTTCTGCTTGGGCAGGCGTCAATTTCAATTTTTCAGAAATCAATGCGATGCGAGCTGCATTTATTTTCTCCAAATTTTTTGGATCTTGTTTATCAGGCTCTTGCCCGGATGCGGCAAAGCTTCCAATAAATAAAAGCGTATATAAGAGTATGTTTTTCATATCGATGTCGTTAAAAATTGAGATCATATTGTTGCGCCAACTCATCCAATTCGTTGCTAGTTAATTCTTCAGGTTGTTGATACAAAGAGTTGATAGCTGCATTTGTAAAATTACCGTTTTCAATTATTTCTTCGGTTGAAATTTCGTCAGCTTCTAAGTACGCCTGCAGTTGTTCCGTAGGTACGCCATCTAAATTAGCTAGAGCGTCCTCTGTCCTCGGCAAATTAACCCACACGAGTACCGAGATAACGCCAACCAATACAACAGGCAGGGCAAATTTTAAAGCCAGATTGAATTCGGGTATCCAAGAACTCTTTCTTTCAGGTGTTTGAATTCTTGCCTGAATGCGCATGGGCAAATCTTCAAAGTAGCCATCAGGCACGGTGAAGATTTGCTTTTTTGGAATCTCATCTAGGCGTTTCATGTTTCTTAAAATTACTCGATTCTATTACTAAGATTACGTTTCTGTTACTAAGTTTAATCAATGCTCTAAAAATTCCTCAATTTTCTTTACAGCATGGTGAAAGCTTGCTTTCAGAGCCCCTACACTTGTTTTGGTAATCTCTGAAATGGTGTCGTAGGGGAGGTCATCAAAATACTTCATATTGAACACAAGTCGCTGTTTATCAGGTAGTTTTAGGATGGCTTTTTGTAAGACTTTCTGGATCTCGTCACCATCTAAATCAGTCGAAGAATCAATTTTTGCAGATAGCTGATGCCCCACATCTTCAATCGGTAAAAAGAATCTTTTCTTTTTTTTGTTGAGATGACTCAAGCATTCATTGGTTGCGATTCGGTAAATCCAGGTAAAAAGCTGAGAATCCTCACGGAATCCATCGATATACTTATGGACTTTGATAAAGACCTCTTGTGTCAAATCATCAGCATCATCGTGGTCAATGACCATTTTACGGACATGCCAATAGACACGCTGCTGGTATTGGCGAACCAGTAAATTGAAACCATAGTTTCGCGACTCCGGATTTCGGATTTTTCGTAAGAGTTCCTGGTCTTCCAATGGCCTTTTTTCTTTGGAATTTGAAAGTTAGACAAATAAAGAGATAGATAGTTTAATTGATCCTATTGGTTAATTACCAAAACTCTGGTTTAGGTATGCATGATGCGTAAATTGTATATTTGTTATTAAATAAGAATGCCTAGAGTTCTATTATTATTTGTTTGTGCAGCGACTATTTTGTCTTGCGGCCCCGATCTCAATCCACAGAAGTATGTGATCAAAAGTATTTTATCGAGTTCTTACGAAGAGTATTCTTTTCAATATGCCAACGGACGTATAAGCAAAGTAGAGGGTTCGGATACAGTCTCTTTGGAGTATGCTTACTACAGTGATTCTACCTCTATAAAACAATTCAATAAATCAAAAAAGTTGACACAGCGTTTTCAACTTGTATATTCAGGAGGTAAATTAGTAAAGTATAAAATTCGATGGCAATTCGGTCGCCTTTGGTATAAGGATTCGATCACCTTTGGCTTTAGTGGCGGCAGTCTCTCGCAAATAAATTACAAATCAAACGTGTTTCAAGCAGTGACTTCAAATAGTAATTTGGCAACTGTAAAAAGAGGAACCGGATTGTTGGGTGTTTCTTACTCAAGTGAGTTTGATGGATTCACAAACCCATTTGCAGGTGTTTATTGGCTCGACCATTTTTTACTTCCAAGTGGGTTCACCACGACCTTTCAACCACTTTCTGTTGCGCGCTATTTTTCAAAGAATAATATAACCTCTTCTACAAGTGTTATTTTAGGATCTACACAAATCAGTCGCTTTTCGTATATCTATCTGCATGGGATTTTACCAAAAGCGATCAACTACGAACTTGAGACAAATAAGACAAAAATCAGTGATTTGGTATTTGTGTTTGATATCCAGTATACACCTAAAGCGTCTACTGGAAACGCACCATAGTTTATCTTAGTTTCGCGATCAGGTCGACCATATGTTCATACTGTTCTTTGGAGTGTGCAGGGAAGTTAGCAAAACGTAATTGTGACTTCTTTTTTTCTCCATAGCCTTCGCCAGGGTTAAAGCCGCGTTCAGATAAATAGTTGCTAATTTTTGCCGCATGCTCGCCACACTCGGCTACGATAACCGTTTTAGATTGTGCGGAAATATCTTTTACAAAGGCAGACATCAATGGATGAGCCTTTAGTGCTTGGTACAAGATGGCTGCTTTGTAGTCTGTCTCTTGTCTAATTTTTTTAATGCCAATCCGCAGAAAATCTTCCACTACGCAGCTCAACAAATAGATGCCCAGTACATTTGGTGTTTCGCTGGTTTGGTTTTTTAGTGCATTTAAAAGTAGGGTTGGAAGGTTGTGGTATGACCCAATTGAAATGCCTCTTGCCAATAACGATTCAGCCTTCTCGATACATCGGGGATTGACAGCCCACACGCCAAGTCCAGCTGGCATGCCAAATCCTTTTTGCACTGAGAAGAAAAAAGAATCTATTAGAGAAAAATCTAATGTCGGGTAAGGCATGGAGGAGACCGCGTCAACAACGATTAATGCCTCGCTGTTTTTTTCTCGCACCTGCCGGACGAATTCATTGGGCAGTGATACCCCAGTGCTTGTTTCATTTTGAGTGATGGCAATAAGTTCGGTGTCAAAGTTGGCAATTGAGAGTGAAGAAAAACTCTCCCCGAGTGGGGCTTCAACTTTTTGTGGTTGCTTTCCCAATTGCTTAGCTATATCGAAATAGCGATTGGAAAAAGCACCATTAACAAAATGTACAGAGGAATTTTCCGCCAGGTTTTGAATTGATTTTTCCCAGACTTCAGTAGCTGAACCGGTAAAGAAAATAAAATAGTCTGTAGGAATGCCCAACAATTCTTTCAGACCTTCGGTTGCTTTTTGAAAATAAGATTCAAATGTTTTGCTGCGGTGAGAAATAGATGTAATTCCTTCCTTGAAGGCATGACGTGCGTGATCGGGAACAGTATAAAAAAGCTGGGAGGGCCCCGGAGTGAGATTAATGTTCATGTTCACGTAATTAAGCTTGCAAGTTAAAATCAAACTCGCTCACTATCACCATTTATTTTCTTAATTCGAGCCATGTTGCGAACCGGAATCGACAATAGGGTGTCACAGCCGATCTCGGTACATCAAACAAATAGAATCGAATTATGTGTTGAGAAACGGAGAACATTTATGTAGTTTTGATTCATAATTCCCACTTGGATTTGGGACACGTTTGCTGAACCTAACAATTATACAATACCGGGTGAAGCTTTCGGACAAGATCAGGCCTCAGTCCGCCTAGGCGGATCCTCGCCCAAAAAGCAGGTTAACGGTGGAAGGTCGCGACCAGAGAGCAGCCCAAAACTTGTCTTTTATGGGGTTCAGAAACCTCCACCAAATCCGGTGGGTTTTATTTTGAAAAAAAAGGGTCATAATTATTTTCATTCGCCCTTCCATAAGTTTTGCAGAAAGGTGTTGTTGCTTGACATAGACTACCTTTGTTTTTCAGTTAGCGGCTTATTCTTCAGCAACCAGAAACTAGATTTTGCGGACAGCAAACCACATAATGAACCTATAATGGCACCAACTAAAATGTCGGTGGGATAGTGAACACCTAGGTAAATTCGGGTGTAGGACATGAGGATAGCCCAAATGAAAATGACACCTATCCATCTGTAGTGCTTTCTCAAAGACAGCCAAATAAAAATAGCCACACCAAAGGTATTGGCAGCATGGCTCGAGGCAAAACCGTATAAACCCCCACGATACCCATCGACCAAATGAAGTAGGCCTTCAAGTTCAGGTTCATGAGAAGGACGTAGCCGCCCAAAGAACGGCTTCATAAAACCAGTGGTGATCCGATCGCAAAGCAAAATGGTTATGCCTACACCAAGAAGAATCCAAATGCTTGACTTTCCGTAGGTCTTGATCACAACAAAAATAAGTATCGCGTAAAGCGGTGTCCAAAAAAATGTTTCTGTTGATAGAATCATGACTGTATCTAGAAATGGATTATTCCATCCATTGAGCAACAGAAGCAGCCTTTTATCTAGTTCCAGTAACTCTTCCACAGACTTAATTCAATAACCAGTTTTTAATGTCAACCAAATATCTTACTTTTTCCCGGTTTTAATCAACACCTATGGAACGTTTTGACCTAATCATTATTGGTGCTGGCCCTTCGGGCTATGCAGCAGCCATGCGCGCGCTCGATTTTAAAAAGAAGGTTTTGATGGTTGAAAAAAACAAAGTCGGTGGCGCAGGGATAACCAATGGAGCACTGTCTTCAAAAACATGGTGGGAGTTGTCACGCGAGGCCTCTGCTTTTCGAAAAAATCTAAAAAGATACAATATCAAGGCGCCATCGATCAGCTACACGGAAATACAATCTGAGGTACGAAAAGCAGTAGAAGAAAGAAAATCGATGCTCGAAGAACACATGGATCAACTGCGCCACTCACCCTACGCGAATTTGTTGGAATTTAGAATAGGAGATGCACGGTTGCTTTCACAGCATGAAGTTGAGATTGCAGTTGGTGCTCGCACGGAGGTAGTCTATGGTGACTACATTATTTTAGCTACAGGTAGTAGGCCTCGGTATTTGCCGGAATTGCCAATCGATGAAAAGTTGGTAATGACCAGTGAAGGCATTGAGAACATGACGGATTTTCCAGAAAGTATGGTTATTGTTGGGGCCGGGGTTATTGGCTGTGAATACGCCACTATATTTAGCGGATTTGGGAGAACTAAAGTAAACCTGATTGACAAGGGAGACCGCATACTTCCCTTTGAAGACAAAGATGTCGTTGACATCATAGAACGCAACCTGGAAAATAATGGAGTGCTCATCCATCGAAATTCCAAGCTATTGAACATGCGAATCATCAACGGGAGAGTTGAATATGAACTGGAATACACAGATGGTAGTAAAGAGACGTTTAATGTCGAAAAGGCACTTATATCTGTCGGTCGTGTGGCAAACTTGGAAGATCTTTGGGATGATAAAGTTGGAATTGATGTTACCAAGCGAGGCATACATAATGATGATACACAAACGAATGTATCAAATATCTATGCGGTAGGAGATCTAACGGCTGACATTTCGTTGGTCAATGTAGGAGAATTGGAGGGGCGCTACGCAGTGGAACGAATTTTCGGAAAGCCAGATCGCAAGCTGGTATACGAAAACATAAGCACAATTATGTTTTTAAGTCCTGAAGTGGCTGGTGTAGGGCTCAACGAAACGCACGCAAAGGAGAAGGGCATGAACTACAAAGTGGTAACGTTGGAGTATAGCACCATACCACGTGCCATTGCGAAACGGAACACACAAGGGTTTATCAAATTATTGGTCACAGATGACGACCACATGAAGATTCTAGGGATGAAGGTAGTTGGCAATCATGCCAGCAGTGCCATTCAGGCGGTGGCCGTTTTGATTTCAATGGATAAAGGAATAGAAGAATTGGCAGAATGTGTGCATCCTCACCCAAGCATTACTGAGGGCATTCAAGAGTGTGTACGAATGCTCATGGGGAAATCCATGTTTAAGCCTTCTGCGTTGCGTGGTAGAATTTCTTGTAGAAGATATTCAAAGGGTGTTTACGAAGATATCGTTTTCTAATCCGCCTATTGAGAGGATCAATTGACGCGCTCAATTTGCGCACCTAGCTTCCTCAGCCTTCCTTCAATGTTTTGGTAACCTCGATCAATCTGTTCAACATTGGAAATTTCACTTTCACCCGAGGCAGAAAGCGCTGCAATTAATAGCGCAACCCCTGCGCGGATATCTGGCGATGACATCTTGATGCCGCGGAGCAATTGTTTCCGGTCAAGTCCCATGATACTTGCTCTGTGGGGATCGCAGAGAATAATTTGGGCGCCCATGTCAATTAGCTTATCAACAAAGAACAATCTACTCTCAAACATTTTTTGGTGAATGAGAACGTTACCTTTGGCTTGGGTAGCCACCACCAACACAATACTTAGTAGATCCGGTGTAAATCCGGGCCAAGGAGAATCTGCGACTGTTAGGATAGAGCCATCAATAAAGGTTTCTATTTCGTACCGCTCTTGAGCTGGGATGTGAATGTCATCACCACGGAATTCCATTTTTATGCCAAGCCTTCTAAATATCTCGGGGATTATTCCTAGCATGTCGATACGACAATTCTTGATGGTCACTTCCGATTGGGTCATGGCCGCCAGGCCGATGAAACTACCAATTTCAATCATATCGGGGAGAAGAGTATGCTCGGTTCCGTGCAATTTTTCAACACCCTCAATCGAAATTAGGTTGGATCCAATTCCATTTATCTTAGCGCCCATGCGATTGAGCATGTTGCAAAGTTGCTGGAGGTAAGGTTCGCAGGCAGCGTTGTAAATGGTAGTTGTTCCTTTCGCCAACACAGCAGCCATTATGATATTGGCAGTTCCGGTAACAGACGCCTCATCCAGTAGCATGTAACATCCCTTCAGATGAGATGCATCAATGTTGTATAGATTCTCGTCCGCATTGTAATTGAATTTTGCTCCTAAATTCTGAAACCCAATAAAGTGCGTATCCAATCTTCTGCGCCCTATTTTATCACCACCGGGCTTTGGAATGTTTGCTTCGCCAAACCGTGCTAAGATCGGGCCTAACAACATTACAGACCCTCGCAATGCTGCAGCTTTTTTGCGATAGATATCTGTTTTCAAAAAGCCGGTATTTACATTGGCGGCAGTAAATCGAAACGAGCCAGTGCCTAGCTTTTCAACTTTGCATCCTAAATCGCCAACCAGTTCAATTAATTTATTCACGTCCTGAATGTCGGGCACATTGTGAATGGTGACTGGCTCACTTGTGAGCAGCGGCACGCAAATAACTTGTAGAGCTTCGTTTTTGGCACCCTGAGGTGTGATCTCTCCCTTTAACTTTTGGCCGCCTTTAATTTTGAATGAACTCATTGATCTCTTCTGCGGTGGGGGTTGTTGCCTCTTCTATTCTTGTTAAAGCGTGGATTGCGATTGCGATTGCTGTTGTCACGTCCGCCTTCTCTGTTATCTCTATTATCATTAGGCCTTGGATTTTTGCGTTCGCGATAAAGCTTTTCAAACAAATTCTCTTCACGTACTTTTTCTAGATCGAGAACCAGTTTTCCTTGAGACAGATTTTTGAGATCTTTTACAATTACAGAATCGTCCAACGTTTCCTTATTCCAATTGCTGTGGAACGTTTTCATCAGTTTGCCAAGATAGATAGAAGCTTCTTCACGCTCTTGTGGATCTTCTTTCTTTATGGCTTCCTTTATAAGTCGCTCGACATTCTTGCCATAATGTTTAAAACGCACCTCGCTTTGTGGATACTCCATCTTACGAGGCTTCTTAAAAAGAATGGTGCGATCAGGAGTCGTGAAAGGATTGTCGATATCTAAGTTAAAATCAGCAATGATATAAAGATCGTCCCACATCCGTTGTGGATTCTCATGGGGCTCCTTGACAACTGGCGCAAGTTGCTTGATCAACTCGATCAGTGTGGTAGCCATCTTGGTTCTCTTTTCCTTGTCGGGGATTGTTCGAATGTAGTTGACTAGCTTTTGAACATTGCGGCCATATTCCTTTAGGATGATGCCTTCACGTTGGGTGTTATACTCTCCGATCATAAATCCTGAGTTAAAACTATTTTGATTTCGCTAATATTTTGAAGTTGAACATCATTGGTGAAAAACCTCTTGCAATTCAATGAAATTGCACTTGCAATTTGTAGGGCATCGGCTGTTTTTAGAAATTTATACTTTGCTCTTAGCTTGGATGAATCTTCGGCAATCTTCCAACTAATGTCTACAACCTTTACATTTAATTCTTCCAAAGTATTTTTGAAGTCAAGCAACACAGTATTATCATTCTCCTGGAAAGGCTTAACACAAAATTCAGAAACGGTTATGACACTTGTAACCAATGGGTTCTCTTTTTGCACTTCTTGACTAATGAAATCCTCCACCTTACCGTAATAGGTAGGGTGGTTCTCAATCAGATAAATAAAAGCAACAGAGTCAACGAAAACAGAATCAAATCCTATCATCTGCCCGAATTGCATTGATGTATTCTTGTGGCTCTAGATGGAGTATATTCTTGCCCCTTCCTCTTAATCGTGATATGATTTCAACGGCTTTTTTCTTTTTCGATAAACTCAATTGCTCTTCGAAATAAGAATAAACTTCTTCCTTTTCACTTTTAGGAAGCTTATCAATCTCTTCTATGATCTGCTTGGCACTCATCAATTTTCGTGTATCTTCAGCTTGGCAAAGCTAAGTAATAATGTTTTCTCACCAAAATCAGTAAAGTTGATCTTGGCCTTTCGTTCAGCCCCTACTTCCTCTAGTTTTACCACTGTGCCAAAACCAAATTTCGGGTGTTCTACTTTCATTCCTTCCAAAAGGCCTTTGGTATCGCTTGGCATAAAATCAGCGGATGGTTTATAGGCCGCCACGCGTTGAACAGGTTGAGTGCTGATCGTCTTTTTAATGCCGGATACAAGACTCTTTGCGTAGTTGGGATTTGGAGCGGAATCGACACCTCCAAAACGGGTGCTTATTTTTATAAATCGCTTATCGATATCGTCAAGAAAACGACTTGGCTCACAATTTTTTAAACGTCCGAAACGATAGCGCGTGAGCGCGTATGATAGAAACAGCTTTTGTTGAGCCCGTGTGATGGCAACATAAAATAGTCTTCGTTCTTCTTCTAATTCCGCTCGGCTGCTCAACATCATCTGCGAAGGGAACAGATCCTCCTCCAAGCCAACAATATAAACGTTCTTAAATTCCAATCCCTTGGCCATGTGAATCGTCATCAACGTGACTTTATCGGGGTCGTTATCTTTATTCTCATCCTGGCCGGTCACAAGCGAAACTTCCTGAAGAAATGCCCCTAGACTTTTATCTTCTTTTTCAGGATCGTCCACATATTCTTTAATGGCATTCAACAGTTCCTGAACGTTTTCGTATCGACTTAATCCCTCGACTGTTTTATCTTCATAAAGTTCTTTTAAAAGACCGGAAGCTTTTGCAATTTCTGCTGCCGCTTCATAGGCGTCTTTGTTCTGGATTTCAATGGCGAAACGTTTTATTTTGGTGACAAAGTCATCGATGGGATTCGCGGCTCGCCCGCCCAAAAAGGAGCTTGCATTTTGAACCACTTCCCAAATAGAAATCGCATGATCATTAGCCGCTACGATAATTTTATCGATGGTTGTATCACCGATACCGCGCTTCGGTAAATTGATAATTCTTCGAAAGGAAGCTTCATCTTGCTGATTCAATGAAAAACGCAAATAAGCCAGTAGATCTTTTATTTCTTTGCGCTGATAGAAGGAAAGCCCGCCCACCACTTTGTATTTGATGTTCATCCTCCTAAGTGCTTCTTCAATGGCCCGCGACTGACTATTGGTTCTGTAAAGAATCACAAAGTCGCTAAACTTCCATTGATGTTGCATTTTTTCTTCAAAAATAGAAGAGGCAACGAGCCTGCCTTCCTCATTGTCTGACACCGATTTGATCAACTCCACCAAACTGCCATCGTCATTAGCTGTCCAAACATTTTTGGGAAGCTGCGCTTTATTTTTGGAGATCACCGAATTGGCAGCTTCAACAATTGTCTTGGTGGAGCGGTAGTTCTGTTCCAATTTGATAATACGCAGATCGGGGTAGTCTTTCTCAAAATTTAGAATGTTGCTGATGTCTGCACCTCTAAAGCCATATATACTCTGCGCATCGTCACCTACCACGCAAACATTTTGCCGAACTGCTGCTAGTTTTCGTACAATGAAGTACTGGCACAAATTCGTGTCCTGAAACTCATCGACCAGTACATAATGAAATCGCTGTTGGTATTTGTTCAGCACATCCAGACGTTCTTTGAATAATTTGTCGGTATTAAACAATAAGTCATCAAAGTCCATGGCGCCCGATTTAAAGCACCTCAGGGCATAGGCTTTGTAAATGTTTCCGATCTCAGGGCGCATACTTGAAGCGTCATCAGCCATAATAATCGGGTGAGCCAGGTATTCCTGCCAAGAGATGAGTTTATTTTTTGCCGATGAGATGCGGTTGTAAACGGTGTTGACTTTGTACTGTGTTTCGTCTAGACCCATCTCCTTCACGATCGATCTTAGCAATGATTTAGAGTCGTCTGTGTCATAGATGGTGAAATTATTGGGATATCCCAGCTGATGCGCCTCAGCACGTAAAATTCGGGCAAATACCGAGTGGAACGTGCCCATCCATAGGTTTCTTGCATCGCCTCCAACGACTGCTTCAATTCGATCACGCATTTCCTTGGCAGCCTTATTTGTGAAGGTAAGCGCCATGATGTTAAAGGGATCGACCTGATGGCTCTGCATGAGGTTGGCTATGCGATAGGTGAGCACGCGGGTTTTGCCAGACCCTGCACCGGCAATTAGCATGCAAGGACCATCGGTATTGAGCACGGCCTCGAGTTGAGGTTCGTTCAGTGTATTAAGGTAGTCCATTTTATTCCAAACCGGAACGTTTTAATAAATCAGTTATTTGAGATTTTGATAAACTATCTACCTCTCCTTTATCAAAAATTGCAACGAGATATAACTCACTTTCGTGCTTGATAACAAAGGTAATGACCCTTGCTCCACCTGATTTACCTTTTCCCTTGGAGGTGATCGCTAATCGGATTTTGTAAACGTTGTGACCTAGTGCTAATCCTTGATCCGGATTTTGGGTGAGTGAATCAACGAGCTGAGAAAGATCTTTTGGTAGTGAGCGATACTTTTTTGCCAGCCTTTTGAACTGGACTTCAAAATCAGGCGTGAGGTTAACTTGAAACTTCATCTAAAAACTGTTTAACGGATTTCTTGGGAAGTTTTCCGCTCTGCATTAATTTGACCTGCTTCAAGCTACTTTCAAGTTCCTTTACAACAGATTTATCGGTGTCCACTACTTTTACATAATCCAACGTCTTTACAAAGTTGATGAAAGTCTTGAATTTATTTTCTGGTATGGCAAGTGTCACGTTCTTCATGTAGCAAAGATAATAAAATCGACTGCTTTTATAATTTGAATTATCCTCAGTTTGTGCATTTTTGTCCAACGAAAACCAGATGAACCCATTTTTCCCGACTACAAAGAAAGAGTCTTTCTCAAGCTGGAAGTTTCGGACTTTAATGAATTGGTACCCAATGTATTTTGGAACAGGCGGAAAAATCCTTTTTTGGTCCTCTGATTCGTCTGAGCTACATGTGCGATTGCGTTTATCCATTTGGACCTATAACTATGTCGGGACGCTGTTTGGAGGTAGCTTATTTGCGGCAGCTGATCCTTTCTATATGCTCATGCTGTTTCGCGCGTTAGGACCCAACTATGTGGTTTGGGACAAATCGGCAAATATTCGATTTAAGAAGCCCGGCAGATCGACACTCTATGCAAGATACCTGATCACTGAAGACGATTTTGCAGAAATAAGACAAACTGTATTGACAGCAGGGGAGTTGACCAAGAACTTTTTGATTCAGTGGGTGGATAAAGACAATGTAGTGCATGCTGAAATAGTGCGAGAGTGTTACATTGCCGACAAACAGTTTTATCAAACCAAGAAAGGCGACTCGCAACGTGCGAAGCTGACATTTAAACGAAGTGAAAAATGATTAAAGTTGGGGAGGTTTTGGTTTCGGACGACATCCGTGATGTGGAATTTGTATGTCACCTGGAAAAATGCAAGGGAGCTTGTTGTGTAGAGGGAGATTTAGGGGCACCTTTAGAAGAGGACGAGTTGCCGATCATGAAAGAAATTCAAGAGAAGGTAAAGCCGTACCTAACTCCTGAAGGACTAAAGTCAATTGAAGAGCAAGGTGCATATATATTAGACGAAGATGGCGACTATTCAACCCCAACGATAGGAGGGAAGGAATGTGCTTATGCACACTACAATGATTTAGGTATTTTAAAGTGTGGAATTGAGCAAGCCTATTTGGATGGGAAGATTGAGTATAGAAAGCCGATCTCTTGCCATTTGTACCCAATCCGAATCACCAAAAACAAAAAAGGTTTTGAAGCCGTGAATTATCATAAGTGGAGCATTTGCTCGGCTGCTTGTTCGTACGGAAAATCGTTGCAGGTTCCACTTTATAAATTTTTGAAAGACCCGCTCATCCGTAAATATGGAGAAGGTTGGTATGATGAATTGGTTAGCAAAGTGGAGGAAAAATAAAAGGGCTCATTATTTCTAATGAGCCCTTTTGATACTGATTGAATTGACCAATTACTCAGCCACTACATTTACTGTAACGCTGTGCTTCACTTCCTTGTGCAAATCAATATTCGCGATATAGGTACCTAATTGCTTAGGCTGCTCCTTAAAGCTGATTTTTTTGCGATCCACATCAAAGCCTTTGGCTTTTAATGCATCAGAAACCTGAACGGCTGTAACAGCTCCGAAAATCTTTCCGGATTCGCCAGCTTTTGTTCCAATCTCAAGAGTCATTTCGCCAATCTTGGCTGCCAATGCTTCGGCATCTTGCTTTAGTTTCGCTGCTTTGTGTGCAGCTTGGCGAATGTTCTCAGCTACCATTCTCTTGTTAGAATCGTTAGCGATCAATGCCACGCCATTTGGGATCAGGTAATTGCGGCCATAGCCTGGCTTTACCTTTACCGTATCATTCTTGTAACCGAGTCCTGTTACGTCTTGCTTCAAAATTATTTCCATGGTTGTACAGGTTAAAGGTTATTTCATGTGTTAACTATTTTTTCTTTAGGGCACATGGAATAGCCTGATTTGTCATGTCGTTTTATATAAAATTAGTGATGGCTATTTCATCTGGTCAGCCAAGTACGGAAGAATCGCCACGTGACGAGCCCTCTTTACAGCTTGCGCTACTCGGTTCTGATACTTCCAGCTGTTGCCAGTTAATCTGCGAGGAAGGATTTTGCCTTGTTCGTTGATAAACTTCAACAAGAAATCAGGATCCTTATAGTCGATGTATTTAATGCCGTTCTTCTTGAAGCGACAATACTTGGGCTTTACTTCTGCCCGTTTTACGGATTCGTTTACTAGTGTCATGCGTTGGCCGCCTCCTTGCGCGGTGCTTGTTTTTTTGTTCTATTGAATTCTCCTTTGCGCCTGCGTTCGTTGTAAACGATCGAGTGTTTGTCCAATACGATCGTCAAAAATCGCATTACTGATTCATCTCTTCTGTACTCTGTTTCCAGTGTATTGATGAGTGTGTTGTCTGTTGTCGCGAATTCGATGAGATTGTAGAAACCGGTAGACTTCTTCTGAATGGCATAGGCCATCTTCTTAAGTCCCCACTTTTCCACGTTGATAACGTTGGCTTTTGCCTTCGTCAACAACTTCACGAATTTCTCGACAGTATCCTTTGCCTGGTCCTCAGACAAAACGGGATTTAAAATGAATACCGTCTCGTAGTTTTTCATGGGTTTAACAATTGTTTTAAAATGAGGCGCAAAGGTATTGAAAAATACCCAATTGGCAACTGCCCATCGAAGAATATGTACAGGGCTAAAAAGCTACTATTTTCCTGTCCAGAACAGGCAAAAATGAGGTTTTTGGTGCCCATGAAGGCAAATGTGATTCACCTATTGTTCATTCAACCCCCAGTCGTAGTCCAGGTAGGAGATCTTGGCGTCAGGCTTGATTTTGATTAGAGAGTGGGCATTGATAAAGCTCCTTACGGACCCTCCGTTCTTGCTAAAGTCGCCACCATACCATTTGAACAGCATACTCAATTGAGGCTTGTCAGCCGACATCTTGTTGCGGAATGGATCAGCCAGGAAAGCTGTTGCTTGTTTAGCCATCTGCTCGTCCATTCGCTTGGCATCATAGGCTTCGTTTAACAAAATAGGGCAAGATTTGCTGGCGCATACCAAAGCCATGTGCACGCGGGGGTCATCAAACTTTTTACGAAGGCGACCATGTTCAATATTGTCGAGATCCATTCTGTCATTGCCAATCTTGAAAAAGCGAACCGTCCATGGTGTATTAACAAACGGAATTTGAATGCCAGTACCGATATCTTTAATGCTCTTTAACGGATAATACTTCGTGATCAACTTAATGGTAAACGCATTGTATGCATTGATCCAAAAAACCATCTGCTCATTTTTGCTCCACGTTTTTTCATCGGGCGGTGTGCTGCTCAGGATGGCAAGGTATTTATTTAATTCAACCGAATCTTTGATGAACGCTTTGTAGTTGACCTTCCCATCGGCTGTTACATTCTTTTTCAACAAGCGATCGAAGATTTCGTGCGAAGGTGGTTTGCTTTGAGCTTCGCTTAGTGCTGGGGCTACGGTCAGTAGCCAGAAAACGAAGTGAACAAGCTTCTTCATACTTATTGAATTCGTTTAGTCTATTTAGGTAGCAATTAAGAATTTGGATTTTCTATTTCACTGTAAACGACCCTTTTCCCATCGGATAGCCTTCGGAATAGATTTCTACTTGGTAAGTGCCATCCGGATATTCTGAACCTTTCTCGTAATAGAAAATCAATTTTTGCTTCGTGTTGTCGAACAATATTTCTTGAGCAGCTGTATAAAATTCTTCTTTTCCATTGAGGATAAATGTTCCTGACCCTTTGGCAACATCAAAAATGACCTGGCTATTTTCATCGATAATCCGGATGAGGATCTTCTTGCCTTCAATGGGCGCGACTTTATTATCTGCTAATGTAAACTCAACTTTTATTTTCTCGAGTTGCCGGTTTCGAAAGGGGGATTCTTTTTCCTTTCCCTTCGAGCTTACCGCCTTGATCGCAATATTTTCTGCGCGCAACTGAGAGGCAATAGCAACTTTGCTGGCCAGTTCCTGCTTATTCTTTTCCAATGCCGTAATGGAATCGCTTAACTTATTCTGTTTGGTTTTTAGATTTCTGTTTTCGCTAAAGAGTTCTTTGTTAACGGTTTTTAGTTTCTCAATTTCTACATCTTTTAAATTCAACAGCTCCTGATAACCATCCAGCCTGTCTTCTAGCTCTTTAACGGCTTTTGCACTTCGCTGGGTAGTTCTTCTCAGCTCTCTTTGTATTTCTGCTTTTGCCTTTTCCAGGTCGGCAATGTTTCCGCCCAATTTCTGGATCTCTACTATTTTTTGCTCAAGTTCATTTTTAACGTCATTTAGGCGTTGCATGGTGCCGGCCAGATCACTCTCCGTAGTAACCAACTGTTCTTTCACCTCTGCTTTCTCTTGGTAGTCGAGGTAAATTTTCACACCCTGGATAACGACTACCACAAAAAGTAATAAAACGATGAGGAGATATTTATTTGATTTTTTGGGTTGCTGAGATTGACTCTTTTCCATAGCTATTTCAATAGGTCCAATTCACTCTTCAAAAATAGTCTTTAATTAGGATTTCACTCACCAGGTGCACGTATAGTGCTGTTTATTTAGCGAAGGATCAAAAAACAAAATGCCACACCGGAAAAGGTCGATACTTCCATAAACAAGTTCGTGACCTCGTATTTCTTTCCAGGCCTTTGCCATATCGTTTGATTGATAGATATCGTCAACCACAACGATTGCACCTGGAGTCATTCTCTCTACCACCAGACTGAAGTATTCCACTGTTGGTTCATACCGATGATTCGCATCCATTAAAACGAAGTCGAGTTTTCGGTTGACCTCTACAAATTCGGGTAACGTTTCATTAATATTCCCCTCGACCAGAACAATATTTTTCGCCTCAGAGGATTCAAAGTTGGTGAGTGCAATGTTGACCATGGATGCATTTCCTTCAAATGTATAGATCGTTGCGGCTACGCACTTTGATAAGTACATTGTGGTAACGCCCATTGATGTTCCTAATTCAACAATTTGCCTGGCTTTGATGTGGTTTGCCAAACGATAGAGTAACCGAGCCATTTTAGGAGCAGCGAGGCTGGTGGTTGCCACCTCTGCGATTGTTCGCTCTGCTGATTTGAAATAGTTGGAAGGTGCGCCCAGATCGTGAACAATGATTTCTGATTGGTCCTGTACAAGTTTCGTACGAATCAGTTCAATGGCATCGAAAGTACCATCCGCTTTTTGCTCTTTGATGATGGACGTATAAAGATCGAAAAAGTAGGGGGAGTGAATGGAATGCTCATCGACTGCGTTCAGCCAATAATTCAGGTACGAAGTAAGTTGAAAGAAAGTCAGCGGCTATACGTTTTTCGTTCGCGTTAATTCAAGCGCAAGGGGGCTACCATAACAAACGCAGGTACATTTACTTGAAAAAAAGCACCGTCTACCACACGTTCCATTTGATAAGTGCCTACCATTTTACCTATTCCGGATTTCAAATTGCAACCAGAAACGTATTGGTGCGTCTCGCCAGGCTCTAGCACAGGTTGCAGCCCAACTACGCCTTCGCCTTCCACTTCACGCATTGTGAAGCCAGCATCGTGAATATGCCAATGCCTTCTTTTTAACTGGATGGTAAAATCGCTTTGATTCTCAATAGTGATTTTATAGGTGAACACGTAGTGGTATTGGCTGGGACTTGAATACGAGGGTTGGTACTCGGTCTCGACAACTACCTTGATGCCACGTGTTATTTCTGTTACCATGCTGATCAAAAGTATGACTTTTTTCTTTTATACGGTAGCACCAATACTGGAAAATAATGAGCGAAAAAAAGTAACGGTTTAGGCAAATCTTTTCCTGAAATGCCCCGAAAAACTGTTTGTTAACCTATTTTTACGCTATTATGAATGTAAAAATGGCAACTTCCTGGAAAGAAAAGCTGAACCAGGAATTTGATAAGCCCTACTTTGTTGAACTGGCCGGTTTTGTCAAAGCTGAGTATGCAACTCGAACCATCTATCCTTTAGCAAAAGATATCTTTAATGCATTTGAATGCTGTTCGTTTGAATCTACCCGTGTTGTAATCCTCGGTCAGGATCCTTACCATGGCGCGGGGCAAGCCAATGGTCTCTGTTTCTCTGTAAATGATGGAATCAAATCACCTCCTTCGCTGGTGAATATTTTTAAAGAGGTAAAAGCTGACTTACAAATCCCAATTCCGTCATCCGGAAATTTGATGAGATGGGCGCAGCAGGGCGTGCTGTTGCTTAATGCCACATTAACGGTTCGTGATTCATCACCGGGCTCGCATCAAAATAAAGGTTGGGAGGTTTTTACCGATGCTGTAATTCAATTGGTTTCGCAGAAAAAAGAAAATGTTGTTTTCTTGCTGTGGGGCGCCTATGCGCAAAAGAAAGGTGAGATTATTGATCGGACGAAACACTGCGTGTTAACGGCTCCTCATCCGTCTCCGTTTTCAGCCAATAGAGGATTTCTAGGATGTAAGCATTTCAGCATGGCAAATGCCTACCTTAAACAAAAAGGGTTTTCACCGATTAACTGGTGAAAACCCCTTTTTAGAAAACTTTTTTGTTTATCATCTAATCAGCTTGAAGAATCGGCTCCATCGAATTTTGTCGATAAAGGTACCATACTTATCAAGTGATAACCAGATAAAAAATCCTTTCCCTACGATGTGATCTTCAGGCACGAAGCCCCAATATCTTGAGTCCAGCGAATTGTCACGATTATCGCCCATCATGAAATAATAGTTTTGGCTGAAGGTGTATTCAGTTATTTCTTTTCCTTCAATTTTTAGTTTTCCATTTTCAATTACCACATCCTTCTGATTCTCATAGGCTTTTATAGTAAACCCATAGATAGAAAGCGTAGAGTCATTGATGAGTATTTTCATCCCTTCTTTGGGAAGTGTGAGTGGTCCATAGTTACTTCCTGTCCAAGAAGCGGTGTAGGTAGAAAAGGGAAATCTTTCTGATTCGCCACCACCAGTCTCCATTTCTGCAGAAAGCACATAGGGGAGACTTTTTACTTTGGCCAGTGTAGCCTCTGTTAAATACATGGAATAGTAGACATGGGTTGGGTTATCATTGTCTGCACGCCCGTGCAATTCAAAGTCATCGCCATCAAGCCCAAGGGCTTCAATATTACGCTGATTGATTTCATCTTTAGCGGTTACCTGATACCGGAAGCGCATCTCGGGTGCATTCTCGGCTTGCTTGCCGTTAATAAAGAGTTGCTTATTTTTTATTTCCAACACGTCTCCCCCAATGGCCACACATCGTTTGATATAGTTTGTCTTTAAATCTACGGGATAATCGACCCAGGTTGATTTGTCATAAATGCCGTAGTTGTTTTCTTCTATGCGAGGCACATTAAAGACAACCACATCGTTATTCTTTACTGACGTTATCCCGGGCAAGCGGAATGTAGGTAGTTGAATCCACGGGAGGTAGGATGGTATATCAGTGAACCAGATCTTTTGGTGGGTTAATGGAAGTTGCAGAGGCGTACGCGGTGTGCGTGTACCATAGTGAAACTTGCTAACAAAAAGAAAATCACCGACCAGCAGAGAATTCTCCATTGAAGGAGTAGGAATCGTATAAGCCTCCATGATTAGCCAGCGAATAAGCGTGGCGGCAACCACTGCAAATAAAATGGCATCCCACCATTCGCGAAGAGTTGATTTTTTGTTAGATGCCGTTGTAAGGGGCAAAGATTGAATAACCCCTAAATATTTTGTGTTCTTTTTAGATGCGAAGTATGGTAAGTATATCCATCCTTGTGCTATGGCCAAAGTTTTTCTAAGAGATCTTTCTTCACCAAAGCACCTCAGCAGTTCAACCATATTCTTCACATATTGAAAAATATTAATGATCGGCACGATATCAAGTAAAACCTCAATTGGTTTTCTGCCCACTATTTCCAGTGTAGTAATCGAATTTAAGCCTGGAACAAATGCATGCCAACCCGGTTTCCCTGCCTTAATAAATAGCCTATACAAACCAAACGAGTTCAATAATTGAAAAGGCAGTGTTGCAAAAAAAACTCCCAGTGTATAAGCAAAATCCATAGTTGACTTAAATTAGCGTGCAAATAAACTGAATTTTATCTTAGAAAAATCTCACAAACTCAAAAAATCATCCATTGAATACACGCCTTCTCGATTGACCATCCACTCTGCCACCAATACCGCGCCTTGGGCAAAGCCCTCACGCGAATGAGCAGTATGGGTAATCTCGATGTCGTCTACACTCGATTGATACTTCACCGTATGCGTTCCCGGTGCAGGATCTATCCGTTGAGATCGAATAACGAGGGAAGATGGGTCTTGGGTTTCAGTTGATTGCCATTCTTTGATGAGCGGTTGTTCCAGGATTATTCTTTCTGCCAACGTAATTGCTGTGCCACTAGGGGCATCCTTTTTTTGGGTGTGGTGTGTTTCGTCAATGCTAACCTTGTAGTCCGCATAGGGTCTCATCATATTGGCCAGATAGCTGGTCAGCCTAAAGAAGAGATTGACGCCCAAGCTATAATTAGCCGCATAAAAAAAGCCACCCTTTTTCTCAAGACATAGATCTTCAATTTCACTCTTTTGATCTAGCCATCCTGTGGTGCCACACACGACAGGTATTTTGTGATCAAAGCAATACAAAATGTTTTTTACAGCGGATTCAGGCTGTGTAAATTCTATGGCCACATCCGCTTTTAAGTTGAACCTGGCGAGTTCTTCATAAGTGTCTACCTTGCCAATGATTTCATGGCCACGCCCCATAGCGATGGCTTCAATGGCTCTGCCCATTTTACCATAACCAATTAACAGAATCCTCATTATTAAAATCTCAGTTTAATTGCTATGCCCGTGCTGGTGCCAGTGTAATAGCTATTTTCCATGTGTGGCTCTATTCTCACCTTCAACCTAGGGTTGAGATCAAATTCTTTTAGGTGAGCATCCACGTGCGCGTCTACCATTTGCAGGATGTAAAAAAATCCTGTGAAGATGAGGAAGTAATCTCGTTCGCGTTGAGCCCGGTTGATTCTATTTCTCAGTTGGGTTTCGGTGAGATTAAGTCCCAAGCTGAGAGTCTTATTCGTTGGACTTGTCTTGCCATCTAGCAAATCAAATAAATCGTTCCTTGCGGTGATGCTAAGTTGGTTAAAAGAATTAACCACGGATATCAATAAGTAGAAGCCGCCATAAACGAGTGGAACTTTCCAATATTTCTTGTTGTAAACTTGCCCCATACCTGGGATAACGGCAGAATAGAGCATTGCCTTTCGGGGATTAAATCGTTGGGAATAGGTATCGATGTCAACGACTTTTTTACGACTTTTTGAAATGAGCGTATCTGTAGGAACATTTTGAATGGAATCTTTCTTTACTTCCTGTGGAAAGGCAATAAAGCAAGCAAACACCCATGTCACCGTACCAAAAAAATGCTTCATCTATACTTTTAGAATATCCAAAATCCGGTTCAGGTCTTCTACCGACAAGAACGGAATTCGAATATCGCCCTTTTTTCCGTCACTCTTTACACTAACTTTCGTGCCAAAGTGTGATGATAAGCGCGATTGCAGGTGATTGATTTCTTTGGTCTCTGGAGATGTTCCCGTTTTTCCGCTCCCTTGATGTTGTGGCTTCGTCATTATTTCCCGAGCCAATTCCTCTACTTTTCTTACCGATAAATCTTCTGAAAGCGTCTTTTTGAAAATGTAAAGTTGAGAATCGGTGTTGTCGACATTTATGATGGCGCGGGCATGACCCATTGATAGTTTATTGTCGCGCAAAGCAATTTGAATGTCCGGAGGTAGTTTAAGTAACCGCAAATAGTTCGTAACAGTGGATCGATTTTTCCCAACGCGTTCCCCGAGTTCCTCTTGTTTTAAATTACATTCTGAAATAAGCCGTTGATAGCTCAATGAAATTTCAATCGGGTTTAAATTTTCCCGTTGAATGTTTTCAATCAATGCCATTTCAAGCATTTGCTGATCATCGGCTGAGCGTACGTAGGCTGGTACCGCGGAAAGACCCGCTCTCTTGGAAGCTTGAAAACGCCTTTCACCTGAAATCAATTGATACTGATGCGGTGCCAGACGCCTGACAGTGATTGGCTGGATGATGCCGTGGACGCGTATTGACTCGGCTAATTCGTTCAACGCATCTTCATCAAAATGCTGGCGTGGTTGGAATGGATTCGTCTCTATTTCGGTTAATGAAATCTCATTGACATTGCCATTTACATGGCCATGGACTGCATTTGCAGGTTGTGCCACATCGACCTCCAGCCGGTCGTCAGATGGAGTGTCGCTCAACAGGGCGCTTAGCCCACGGCCTAGTGCATTTCTTTTGCTCATTTTGTAAAACCGTTTTTATTTAATATCTCGTGAGCCAAATTAAGGTAGCTAATCGCTCCTTTGCTTTCTGCATCATGCACGATGGCGGGTAATCCAAAACTAGGCGACTCACTTAGCTTCACATTTCTCGGAATAATGGTATTGAAAGCAATATTCTTGAAGTGTGTCTTTACTTCTTCCACCACCTGATTGCCGAGGGACGTACGGGAATCATAGAGTGTCAGCAAGATGCCTTCAATCTCCAGTTTTGGATTCAGACGCGTTTGTATAATTTTTATGGTATTCAAAAGCTTGCCGAGTCCCTCCAATGCAAAATATTCACATTGCACAGGTATCAAAACGGAGTCAGCGGCAGTTAATGAGTTGATGGTGATTAAACCCAACGAAGGAGAGCAGTCGATAATGATGAACTCGTATTGGCTTTTTATTTTCGACAGTGCGTTTCGCATTTTTTCTTCACGGTGTTCAATGTTCACCATCTCTACCTCTGCGCCTACGAGATCTATGTGAGAAGGGAGGACGTCAAGGTATTTCAATTCGTTCTTTAAGATGGCATCCTCCGGACGAATGCCGTCAACCATACATTCATAGATACTCTTTTTGATTTCTTTGGGGTTCATCCCCAAACCGGAAGTAGAGTTAGCTTGTGGGTCTGCGTCTACCAACAATGTTTTGTATTCTAACACAGCGAGACTTGCCGCTAGATTGATGGCTGTGGTTGTCTTTCCGACACCACCTTTTTGATTTGCAATTGCAATGATTTTACCCATGAATTCGATTTGAAAATTTAGCGATTTGAAGATTTGAAGATCGTAACAATCTGATACGTGAGCGAATTATCGAATTTTCAAATCTATGAGACAAAGATAGGATACTGGCATATTCGTGGAACATTCGTGAAACGTTACTTATCCACCGACTATCAACAAGAAATGCACAAAACGGATTTGCTGATTCGATAATTCATTGATTCGTTGATTTTGAGCACCATCGAATCAGCACATCACCGAATTAGCAAATTATTTCTTCTTTTTCTTCTTCGCTTCTGCCGCTTTTCGCGCTTCTTCACTGGCTTTCATGGCTTCTTCCAGCTTGGTCATGAACTTTGACTTTTTGCCTGTTCCGGTGGCGGCCTTCTTCTTGTTTTCTTCCATGATCGCCTTGATCTTGTCTTCGTCAACAAAACGCTTTATAATGGCTTGTTGCGCGAATGTGATCAGGTTGGAAACAAAGTAATAAAAACTCAGCCCGGCAGAAAAAGAGTTCAGCACAAAAACCAGAACGATTGGCATGATATAAGACATCGACTTCATTGGCCCGGCCACCGAACTAATCTGATTATTTTGCCAAGTATAAATCAATGTGGACACTGTCATTAACAAAACGAAAAGACTAACATGCGCTCCGTAGAATGGTATAGTGAAAGGCAAGTTGAGGATCGAATCGTAAGTGGAGAGATCTTCTGCCCAAAGGAACGATTTTTGACGTAAGTCGATCGAGATCGGAAAGAAGTAAAACATTGCGAATAGAATGGGCATTTGCAAGATCAGAGGAATGCAACCACTAAAAGGGTTTACACCCGCCTGCTTGTACAACTTCATGGTATCTTGTTGTGATTGTGCCATGTTGTCTCCATTCTTCTCTTTGATAGCATCCATCTCAGGTTTTAGCAATTTCATTTTTGCCATGCCTAGGTAAGAGGTGTAGGAGAGGGGCAGTAGAATAATTTTCACCATCAATACCAAGAGAATAATAATCAGCCCGTAATTGGTGAGATACTTTTGTAGAAAATGGAAAACAGGAATGATCACGAATCGATTGATCCAACTCATAGGAGGCCAGCCCAGCGACAGATTTTCCTCAAAACCGGTTGTAACCTTTGTGATAACGTCATAGTCGTTTGGTCCGAAGTAGTAATAGAAGTTCGCTTTTTTCGTGGCGACATCTTCTGTTGGAATAAACAATTTTACGTTTGCATTTTTGACAATCGAAGAATCCAACAGGTTCGTTGACATTTTCAATTCTCCTCCCGCGAAAGTATTCTCAGCAATGATGGAACTAATAAAAAACTTTTGACGAATGGAAGCCCATTTTACAGGTGTGGCAAGCGTTTCCTCCTTTACGTCATTGGATTCGCCAAGGTGATCGTATTTCCCATCGGTTAAAAAATAACCCACTGTCGTTTTTGTTCGGCTGTCGGTGATGTCTTTTTCTTGTAACGGAATTGGATCACTCCATTCAAAAGCAATGTTTTTTCCGGTAAGGGAAACACCAGATGTTTCTAGCTTGTAACCAACTTTAAAACCGGTTACACCTAACCAATAAACATGCTTGATAAACGCGTTCTCACCCAGCTTTGCAGAGAGTGTCACCACCGTTGAGTCGCCTCTTTTCGATGATTCTATCTGGTAAAACAGTTTAAAAAGATCCACCTGTTTGCCATCGTACTGCGCAAGGAGGGAAAAGGAATTGTTTCCATCGTTGATAAGTAGTAGTGGCTTTTGATGGTAGGTCTTGAAGTTTTTTAGCTCTACGTTTTTGACGTACCCATTGCTTGAAACAGCAACCTTCAAATCAGCATTCTCTAGCGTAGCTGATTCTTCTTTTCCTTCTAGAAAACTGCCGAGGCTTCCGTATGACTGAATTGTGGCGCTATCCATTTTAGGCACCGTTTGGGTAACCGTTTCCCGTTTTTGGGCCGCAGCAATTGAATCTGTTTTGACCGTGGCAGGCGGAGTAGGCGCGGGGCTAAAAAAGTAAAAATAGACCATCAACAGTACTGCTATTAATGTTATCCCTATGGCCGAATTCCTATCCATTACTTTAATTTTAAATTCTTAATGTTAAATGATTAATGCTACTTGTTGAATGATGAATGTTTATTGTGGAATGGTGTTAAATGTTGAATCAGAAAAAGCTAATTTCACCTAGTCTCAAATCTCAAATCTCATATCTCATATCTCATATCTCACGTCTAAAGCCTTACGTCTAAAATTCTACTTCCCCTTATACTCCATCGCAGCAGCTACAAATTTGACGAACAGCGGATGAGGGCTTAGTACCGTACTCTTTAGTTCCGGATGAAATTGCACACCCACAAACCACGGATGATCCTTCAACTCGACAATTTCGATCAAACCCGATTCAGGATTAACACCCGTGCCCTTCAATCCTGCCTCTTCTATTTGTTCCAGGTATTTATTGTTGAATTCATACCGGTGGCGATGACGTTCGTGGATTAGCGTATCGCCATAAATATGGTGGGCTTTAGATCCCTTTTTGATTTTGCAATCATAGGACCCCAATCGCATGGTGCCACCCTTATTGGTAATCTTTTTTTGTTCTTCCATCATGTCGATGACAGGATGCTTTGTTTTGGGATTAAGCTCCGTGGTGCTTGCATCTAGGTGCAATACATTTCTTGCGAACTCAACGACTGCGCATTGCATCCCAAGGCAGATGCCTAAAAAGGGAGTCTTGTGCTCGCGCACGTACTTGATGGCTTCAATTTTTCCCTCCAATCCACGCTCCCCAAACCCTGGAGCTACCAAAACGGCATCCAGTGATCCGATGATAGTTTCTACGGTGTCTTTGTGGATGTCTTCAGAAGAGATCCACTTGAGGTTCACCTTACAGTCATTTTGAGATCCCGCATGGATGAACGCCTCTGCAATGGATTTGTAGGCATCCGGAAGAGAAACGTATTTGCCTACCAAACCGATCGTCACTTCGTTCAATGGATTTTTCAATTTGCCGAGGAATATTTTCCATTGCACCAGATCAGGCTCATGCTTGGTTGTCATCTTCAACTTAGCCAGCACACGCTCATCCAGTTTTTCTTTTTTCATCAAAAGCGGCACGTCATAGATGGTGTCTGCATCAATGGCTTCAATGACGGAGTTCAAGTTGACGTTACAAAACAGCGCCAGTTTTTTGCGGATCTCCATCGACAACGGATGCTCGGTTCTACACACCAGAATATCAGGTTGGATACCGTATGAAAGCAGTTCTTTTACAGAGTGCTGAGTAGGCTTGGTCTTTAATTCTTTGGCTGCGCTTAAATAGGGGATGAGCGTTAGGTGGATCACGAGCGCATTATTCGAGCCCAGGTCCCATCGCACCTGACGAACTGCTTCTACAAAGGGCAATGATTCAATATCACCTACAGAGCCACCAATCTCAGTAATAATAAAATCATATTGTCCAGTTTCACCGAGCAAAAACATATTGCGCTTGATTTCATCGGTGATGTGCGGCACTACTTGTACCGTTTTCCCTAAATACTCGCCCTTGCGCTCTTTGGTGATCACATTATTATAAATTCGCCCGGTGGTGACGTTATTGGCTTGCGAGGTCCGTACATTTAAAAAACGCTCGTAATGCCCCAAATCTAAATCCGTTTCCGCACCATCGTCTGTCACATAGCACTCGCCATGTTCGTATGGATTCAGAGTCCCTGGATCAATATTAATGTAAGGGTCAAATTTCTGAATAGTTACCGTAAAGCCTCTGGCTTGAAGCAACTTACCGAGTGAAGCAGAGATGATTCCTTTCCCCAGCGAAGAAGTTACACCGCCCGTGACAAAGATATATTTAGTGCCTGAAGACATTCTTCTCTTAAAAATTTCGGGCGCAAAGGTAGGGGATTTGAGAAACTAGTGGAGATAGTTGGAAATTATTTTAAATTCAGACTTTTGTGAGTAAGTTTGTAATTCACAGAAATCAAAAAAATTGGTTACACCCATTTGATTTTCAGTATAGAGATGGAAGTTATGTATTAAATTTAACTATGGATATTACTTCCCTTTTGAATCGGCTGTTGTGCTTGAAAAAAAGATTTATCCTTGTACCCTTTGTCTTTATTGGACTTTTACAGCAAACAACCGAAACTTTTGGGCAAGCAAGCCCACTTCCTAACCCGACTTATCAGTCTCCAGATCAGCGCAGTATAGTTGTTACATTCAATCAAGCTATTACAGGTTCGGCAACAGCTAGCGACTGGAGTGTTACACTTGGGGGAACGCCAGTTGGCATCCAGTCGGTAAGTAGAATTAGTGCTACCACTGTTAGAGTCCTCTTTACACCTTCCACAGTAAACGGGGTTGGGGTAAATTATATTCTACCTGGGCAATTAGTTCAAATAAGTTTTACAAATATTTCTGGGTCTTTGACAACCGTAGTTGGAGGAGCACCTGTTAACGGCACCGGTGGGGCTATTACCGCTGTAAACAACTACATTCCTAGTTGTGCCGATATAGACTTTCTTGGCAGTAATTTTTATTCGGACAATGACGTCTGTGCTCCGGTGGATATGAATTTTTTCCAATGGACTTATGAAGTAAGTTTGGTGTATAGAAATAGTTCTGCTTACGCAGGCAATATATTTTTTTTAAGTGTAGCATGGGGCGATAGTTTTACTACTAATACAAACTCTGTTCCTTCCGATAATCTAGGTGGGGCAACCCCGACCTTTGCCTCTGCTGGAATTAAGTTATCAACGCAACCTGTTGCTTATGCAACCATAAGACCAACTCATACATACCCAGTAACTTACTCATTGCCTGCCCCAACAAGCTGCGAATTCATAGCTAGTCTAACACCCTTTTTCTCTGGTTTGGGCTCTTGCGGCTCTAAAATAGAGCAGCGATTATTTCCATCTTATGATACCGATAATAAAAATACTGGTGCATTAAATTTGCCAGAATTTGTTCCTGGTTCAAGACTTGTGTGCTTAGGTAACAATGTAGGAATGATGTTCAATGATGCCACTAATCTAAACTGTAGAGCCGCTGTTGAAGCAAATGCAGCGAACGAATTGACACGGAATATCCGCATCATATATGGGAGTCAAAATTATGCGGGTGGTAATATTCCCAATGTTTTTGTTACGCTGCCTGCATCTCTTGGAGGGGCAACAGTTCAAATAACCAATTCTGCGGGAGCGTTGATAATGCCAAATTATTTTCCAACTTCCGGGTCGGCAGATATTAACGGTGTTATTAATCTTCCTGCCAGTGTTACAGCACCCTCCGGAACTGCCTTTATGGGAACGATTTTTACCACGTCACCGGCTGGTCAGGCCGTTGGGCAAAGGCTATACGTGAAGTTAGAATATTGGAATATCTGTAATCAATACGATGGAATAGCTGTAACAGGAAATCAGGAGTTTGTCGAAAATTTTATTGAGATTACCCCCATACCTTCTACCCCCGTTAGTGTTGACAAGAATTTCTGTTCTGGCACGTCAATTAATCCACCCAGTGTTGCCTGCGGCTCAATTACAGTTCCCAATCAAGCATTGTCATTTGAAGTTACGGCAGCAAGCGTGGCCGGAAGTACATCTATAAATTGGTATTTCGGGGATCCCACTTCAGGTGGGGTATTATTGACCAATAGCTATGGTTCAAATTGTCGGTTTTTCCGCACCGGTAATCTTTCAACTTCAGGAGCCCAAGGGGCTATGCGCTCGGCATTAATGGCGGGAACAATAGGGACTTATTCGCTTTGGGCTACGCGAACAAATACAGGCGTTAACGCGTGTGAAAGTTCGCCTGTTGAGGTAAAAATGATTGTTAACCCGCTTCCTCTGGTGGGCAATCAATCACCATCTGCAATTTGTAGTGACGTTCCGTTCGGAGTAAATTTTGCCGCCAGCACGAATGGAACTGCTGCCGCGACTTACAATGTGACAGCGCTGACCTTCACAGGAATGTCTATTTCGGCAGGTTCCCCTGGTATAGGAACGGGTTTGGCTGCTGCTGCACTGGCAGATGACGCGTTCACAAATACTTCTACTATACAAAGGAACGTAGTGTACACGGTGGCGCCAGTAAGTGCCGTTGGCTGTGTGGGCGCCTCTTTTACTGTAACCGTACCCGTTAATCCTGAGCCTTTGGTAGCGAACCAAACACAAACGCGATGCAGCGATGTAGCGATAGGAATAAATTTTGGAGCCAGTTCAGGAGTCGCGGCATCAACGTATAATGTTACCAATATCAATTTTAATGGCCTTACGGCCTCGGCAGGTGCCCCCGCAGTGGCAAATGGGTTGGCAAACACAGCGCTTGCCGATGACGCATATACTAACACAACTAACGCAAATGTTAATGTGATATATACAGTGGTGCCCGTAGCCGCTACCACTGGTTGTTTAGGGAATCCCTTCACGGTAACCTTTACTGTGCAACCTGAACCAGTTGTTTTCAATCAAACGCCAGCTGCAATATGTAGCGATGCGGTGGTGGGCGTCAATTTCAGTGCTAGTTCTGGAGGTAGTGTAGCGGCATCCACTTATAATGTGACAGCGTTAACTTTAAATGGTTCAACCGTATCTGGCGGAGGTGCAGCTGTAGCAAATGGTTTACCCAATACAGCTTTGGCTAATGATGCCTTTACAAATATTACCAATGCCTCCGTGAGTGTGATATACACTGTTGTGCCTGTTTCTGCTGCCGGCTGTTTGGGGAATCCTTTTACAGTTACAGTTCCGGTTAATCCAGAACCGGTGGTTGCTGATCAGCTAACTGCTGCCGTCTGCAGCACCCAACCTGTGGGAGTTACGTTCAGCGCAAGCACAAACGGGGTTGTAGCCAATAGTTATAATATTACGGCATTGAATCTAAATGGGCTTACAATAGCCGCTGGCAGTCCCGCAGTAGGAAATGGATTAGCAGCCGGTGCATTGGCCGATGATGCATTTAATAATACTACCAGTGGTGTGGTAAATGTAATTTATACGGTGGCTCCGGTGAGTGCTATTGGTTGTGTAGGCAACACTTTTATGGTTACGGTTCCTGTTAATCCACAGCCAGTGGTAGGCATTCAAACCCGAAGTGTATGTAGTCAATCAGTTGTTGGAGTTAATTTCAATTCTAGCACGAGCGTGGCCGCAGCAAGTTATAACGTAACTATCTTAAACCTCAACGGATTGACCCCATTTGCCGGAGGACCGGCAGTAGCCAACGGCCTGGCTCCAAATGCTCTGGCGGACGATGTCTTCACCAATCCGACAGGTCTTCCTGTCAACGTAGTCTACACAGTTGTCCCTGTTAGCGCAAGCGGATGTTTGGGAAATTCGTTTACGGTGACTGTAACTGTTAATCCAATTCCGGTAGGACAAGATGCTGCGGCTACTCCAATCTGCAGCTCTCAGAGTGTGGGATACAATCTCCAAACACAAAATATTAATTCTTTGGGCAACTCAGTACCCTCTAGTTTCAGCTGGCTGGCGGTTGACAATGTCAATGTTTCGGGGGAGTCACTGGGAGCTAATACATCGCTTACTATCAACGATGTACTGGTGAACACCTCAGGCGCTGATCAAACAGTTACCTACACAGTAACACCAACAAGTACAACGGGCACATGCCTGGGCGCTAGCTTCACTGTTTCTGTTTTGGTAAGGGGTCCTACGGTTTCCATCGGTGGTGCTTCCACGCAAGCCATTTGTGCCGGTAATACATTGCCTTTGACGACTACAGAAACCTATACGAGCGGGTCTTTTACCAGCAGGGTTTGGACGGGTAGTTTTGATGAAAACTTTGGAGCAGCACCTGCCATCATTGCCTCTCTGAGTAACGCTCAGATGGATGCTATCCTGGGCAACCGAACACTGCCCAATCCAACTTTTGATGCCAACGGGTTAGGGGTAAATAAGATCGGTGCTTATGTGCTCACCTACACAGCAACAGATAACAATGGTTGTAATGCAACAGCTGTTGTTACCATAAATGTTAGCCAGGTAGGGGGTGGAATTTTATATGGATCAACTGCAGGTACAGCAACAACGGGTGGGTTAAACGCAACTGTTTGTAGTGGTGTTAACTTATTTTTGGATGGTAAGCCAACGGGTGGTTCGGGGATTTACACAACCCATTTATGGACAGTGGTGACTCCTCCTGCAACACCGATAGGAACGGTGTTAACAGCAGGAAGTACAACAGCTACGCCAGCCTTTAATTTCGCAAACTCAACAGCAGCAGTAGCTACTTTTGTGTTGAGATATTCTGTCAGCAGTCTGTAGTAGAACACCTGTTGGTGTAAATTTCAATGCAAGTACAAGTGTAGCAGCGGCAACCTATAATGTAACTGGATTAAACTTAAATGGGTTATCCGTATCTGCAGGAGGTGCAGCCATAGTTAATGGTTTGGCAGCGACAGCGTTGGCAGACGATGCATTCCTGAATACAACGAATGCACAGGTGAGTGTTAAGCAGTCTGTAGTAGAACACCTGTTGGTGTAAATTTCAATGCAAGTACAAGTGTAGCAGCGGCAACCTATAATGTAACTGGATTAAACTTAAATGGGTTATCCGTATCTGCAGGTGGTGCAGGGGTAGCGAGCGGTTTGTTCGCAACAGCATTGGCGGATGATGCATTTTTGAATACGGGAAATGCTCAGGTGAATGTAATTTATACGGTTGTTCCAGTGAGTGCAGCAGGATGTCAGGGGGCATCTTTCACGGTAACAGTGCCTGTAGATCCTCAGCCCGCAGTTGCGGTTCAAACTACTGCTGCTGTCTGTAGCACGTTACCAGTAGGTGTTAATTTCAATGCCAGCACAAGCGTAGCAGCAGCAACTTACAATGTAATCGGATTAAACACGAATGGATTAACCGTATCTGCGGGCGGAGCTGCGGTTGCCACTGGTTTATTGAATACAGATTTAGCCGATGATGCATTTTTAAATTCGGGAAATGCTCAGGTTAGTGTTATTTACACGGTTGTTCCGGTGAGTGCAGCGGGATGTCAGGGAGCTTCTTTCACGGTAACCGTGCCAGTTAATCCTCAACCTGTAGTTGATGTACAAGCACCTACAGCAGTCTGTAGTAGAACACCTGTTGGTGTAAACTTCAATTCTAGTACAAGTGTTGCAGCGGCAACTTATAATGTAACTGCCTTAAACCTAAATGGTTTATCTGTATCAGCA
>VYLA01000016.1_pt1 | contig 133219 bp, 128 predicted proteins | sample 5114381 | NCBI WGS metagenome assembly VYLA01 (sample SAMN12291789, study PRJNA351875) | freshwater metagenome | isolation source: freshwater lake | place: USA: Michigan, Gull Lake | collected 2011-08-08 | reverse complement strand
GACAAATTTTTTACCTTTATTCATGGCTATGTGAAGTGTGGTAACTAAACGTAACCATAAAGGGCGACCTTAAAAAGGACGCCCTTTAAAAATTTTAGTCGGACAATAGTGATTTAAAATTCAAAATTCAAGTTTCAAGATTCGAAATTTCAAATTCAACATTCAAAAGTATGCGTTACACGAGCATAGAACACACCAAATTTCTTCTTCAAGAAGTACACCATGTGAAAGATGTATTTGCGCTTCCTCACTTTTCCCATCTAAACTGGGAAGAAGCCTGGATGATGATAGAATCCGCAAAGTTGCTAGCCGATCGCGATATGGCTCCCTATTTTAAAGCGATGGATTCAGAGCCCGCTCAATATGACGGTAATGGTGGAGTGAAAACCCATCCACAATTAAAAACGATCATCAGGCAAGCAGCAGAGAATGGCTGGATTGGCGGTGGATCCAAATTTGAATTTGGCGGCATGCAATTGCCTATGATGATCTTCAATGCAGCTCAGCACATCTTCATGTCGGCCAACAACAGTAGTCAGGGCTATTTTAGTTTATCGGCTGGTGCAGCCGCGCTTATTACCAGCTTCGGAACGAGTGAACAAGTAAAGAAGTTTGTTCCAAAAATATTTGCTGGCGATTGGCAGGGCACGATGGCATTGACCGAACCCCAGGCAGGAAGTTCGCTGACTGATATCACAACCAGTGCAACGTCAAGGGGTGATGGTTTTTATAAAATCAAAGGACAAAAGATATTTATCTCCGGAGGTCAGCATGAAGCCTGTGATAATTTTGTTCACTTAACTTTGGCAAGAATTGAAGGTGCTCCACCCGGAGTAAAAGGAATTTCCCTATTTATTATTCCAAAATATTGGCCAGAGGAAAATGGATCACTTACTCCCAATGATGTATTCTGTGCTGGCGATTTCCAAAAGATGGGGCAGCGAGGTTATTGTACTACTCACTTGGTTTTTGGCGACAAAGATCAATGCCGTGGCTGGTTGGTTGGCGAACCACACAAAGGCTTGGGTTATATGTTTCAAATGATGAATGAAGCGCGAATCAGTGTAGGACTAGGTGCTGCCTCTACCGCTATGGCCGCTTACCAGGCTTCTTTGCAATATGCCAATGAAAGGCCTCAAGGAAGATTAGCCAATGAAAAAGATCCTTTAAAGCCACCTACCCTTATCGTTAACCATCCTGACGTACAACGAATGTTGTTTACACAAAAAGCAATTATCGAAGGGGCTCTATCATTGGTCATGGAGTGCAATCGACTTTCTGACCTTGCCCATGCCGCTGAAGGAGAAGAAAAACAGAATAGCTTTTTGTTATTGGAATTACTTACTCCTATTGTAAAAACCTATTCGTCAGAACAAGGCAGTAGAGCTGTTGCGTTGGCAATTCAAACATTGGGGGGTTATGGGTTTACGATGGACTTTCCGGTGCAACAACACTACCGTGATATTAAGATCACCTCACTGTATGAAGGCACTACCGGTATTCAATCCATTGATTTATTGGGACGAAAGGTGGTGATGGAAAAGGGCAAGGCATTAAAAGTTCTGATGGACTCCATAGAGAGTGTAATCAAGCAGGCAGCTACTTATGACTCTTTGAAATCCTATGCTACTGAATTGGCGATTGAGTTAAATCGAGTAAGCGAGGTGCTAAAACATCTTAGCCAATTCGCGCAGCAGGGAGACATCAACCGCTATCTGGCCGATGCTACCATTTTCATGGAACAACTAAGCTATGTGGTACTCGCCTGGCAGTGGCTCAAGCAAGCCACGGTAGCACATATTGCCATCCAAACAGGAAACTTTGCAAACCAAACTGCCGAGTTCTATGAAGGCAAGGTACACACTATGAAGTTCTTCTTCCGTTATGAACTTCCGCATGCAGCGGCTTGTTCTAAAACGTTAATGGATCCTGACTATTTAACCAACGTAAAAAAGAAAGAGGTACTCGCTTAAAATTAGGATATTTGCATTGTTAAAATCACTTACAAACCAGTATCCAAACAAAATGAAAGAAGTATATATCGTAGCTGCCGTTCGCACACCCATTGGAAGTTTCGGAGGAAGCCTGTCATCATTAACAGCTGTTCAGTTAGGAGCCATTGCCGTCAAGAACGCGATGCAAAAAATAAATCTTGATCCGAAACAGGTGCAGGAAGTTTTTTTTGGCAACGTGATCTCTTCGGGGCTTCAGCAAGCACCCGCTACACAAGTGGCAGTAGCGGCAGGTCTTGGCTATGATGTTCCATGCACACTGGTAAATAAAGTTTGTGCATCTGGGATGAAAGCCATTATGCTGGGAGCTCAGTCAATCATGTTGGGGCAAAATGATGTGGTGGTCACCGGGGGTATGGAAAGCATGTCCAATATTCCATATTACCTGATGAAGGCTCGGTATGGATTTAAGTATGGAAATGGAGAGGTGTTAGATGGACTTACCTATGATGGGCTTACGGATGTGTACAATCGCTGCGCCATGGGTGTTTGTGCAGACAATACGGCCAAAGAGATGAAGATCACTCGTCAGGAGCAAGATGGGTACGCGATCAACTCTTATAAACGATCTGCTGCCGCATGGGCTGCCGGAAAATTCAAAGATGAGATTGTTCCCGTTGAAATTACGGGTAAGAAGGGTGATGTGACTTTATTTGCAGAGGACGAAGAATACGAAAATGTGAACTTTGATAAGATACCAGGGTTAAAACCGGTGTTTACCAAAGAGGGAACTGTCACCGCTGCTAATGCTTCTACTATTAATGATGGTGCTGCAGCAGTCATTTTGATGAGCAAAGAAAAAGCCAAAGAATTAGGCATTACTCCTATCGCGAAGATCAGAGGCTTTGCCGATGCTGCTCAAGATCCAATGTGGTTTACTACGACTCCTTCGTTAGCGATTCCAAAAGCAATGAAAATGGCAGGCGTTGAAAAAGGAGATGTGGGTTATTATGAAATTAATGAAGCTTTTTCGGCTGTTGCGTTGGCAAACAACCAATTGCTAAAAATTGATGCAGACAGAGTAAACGTCAATGGGGGCGCTGTGTCGTTGGGGCATCCTCTGGGTGCTTCTGGTGCTCGCATTACCATCACACTCGCTAACGTGCTGAAACAAAATAATTCGGCCATAGGTGTAGCCGGGATTTGCAATGGTGGTGGTGGGGCTTCTGCGATTGTAATTGAGAAATTGTAAAAGAGAAAATACTAGTTGCTTTATAATATGACCTTTTGTATTTCGTTAGGTCAAATCCATATGATGAACCGGATCGTGTGTTGTTTTTTGTTGCTTCTGAGTAGCCAACTCTATTCGCAAAAAGAAGTAAAGACTTATTATGACCCTGCCAAAAAACAAGTTCAGGAACAATATTTCGTTTCTGCCGACAATCAATCCATAGAAGGTAAATACAAGAAATTTTTTCCAAATGGAAAGATTTACATCGAGGGTACCTTTGTAAATGGTGTTCGTTCCGGTACTTTCTATGAGTATCACCAAAATGGAAACTTGATTCGAAGGATCAGCTATGAAGATGGGCTTCGACATGGGCCGGTAGAAGTTTTCAGTGAAACCGGTAAGCCAATTCAAACCGCTTACTATCAAAATAATAAACTGGTTGACAGTATTAAGTCCTATTTTCCATCCGGAATCCTAAAGCAAGAAGGCTTATTTGTGAAAGGAAAACCTGATGGGCTTGTAAAAGAATACTACTCGACAGGGAAAATCCGGAAAGAAATTACCTATAAAAATCAAAAGCCAAACGGAGTCACTAAAACGTTTTATGAAAGTGGTTCTATCGAAACCGAAGCGAACTACAAAGACGGATTCATTGCCGGTTACTTCAAATCATTTTATCCCAACACCCAGCTCGAGTTAATTTATTCGATTGCGGAAGGGGAAAAAGTGGGCGACTTCAAAAGCTATGATGTCGATGGTCACCTGAAATTGGAAGGGCACTTCATGAATGCCAAACTACATGGAGAAAATATTGGCTACTACCCAAGTGGAAAGAAACGACACGAGTACCAATTCAAGGAAGGTGGAAAATCTGGCTCTAACTACGACTATTTCGAAAACGGAAGTATAAAAGTAAAAGAACAATTTACCTTCAATGGACGAGACAGTAAACAAGAGGAGTACACAGACGAAGGGAATAAGATCTTTTCGAAAGAGTTTAGAGACGGCAAACCGCATGGCACCTGGTTGTATTTCGCCAAGGATGGAAAAAAATTGCTCGTAAAGGAAAATTATGAGAAAGGCCAATTGCATGGTCTGCGTACGCACTATCACGAGAATGGTGAAAAGTCAGTGGAGGAAACCTGGCAATTCAATCTGATAACCGGTACAGTGAAAAACTACTATACAACCGGAGAACTACTTTCTGAATGTGGATACCGTGGTAGTAGACAGCACGGTATATACACCAGCTACTTTGCCAACGGGAAAATAAAAGAGCAAGGCGAATACATGGCCAACAAAAAACACAAAGAATGGAAAGAGTTTGATGAGAATGGAAAACTCATCAAAACCCAGTTGTTTCAAGCCGGCATTTTGAAAAGCGAGAAGCTGAGCCAATGACGTTACTCGCAGATTAAAGTTTGCCACGAATACACTAATAAACACTAATGAATTCGTTGGAATGATCCGTGAGATTTCGTGCTAACCGTGGTTCAACAATTCTACTCGCTGGTTCAGTTAAGTTAAACCGCACGGGTATAAAGTTTGCCACGAATACACTAATCAACACTAGTGAATTCGTTACAATGATTCGTGAGCTTTCGTGTTATTTGTGGCGTGATAATTCCTGCCCTCGGGTTCAGATAAGTTAAGCCGCGGGGGTTAAAGTTTGCCACGAATACACTTATCAACACGAATGATTCATTGGAGTGATTCGTGGAATTTCGTGCTATTCGTGGCCTAACAATTCTACTCGCAGATTTAGAAAAATTAGACCTCGCCAGTTTCTAATCTCCATTTTTCAGGAGATCTCCATAAGCTAGAGAGCAATAGTTCCCGCATGAAAATAAATTCCTTCGGCAACTTATCGTACATGCGCTCGAACAATTCCGCGTGATCTAATAGCTCGCGTTTCCATGCTTCGCGATCAATCGCCATGATGGCCTCAAATTGCTCTCTCGTAAAATCAGATCCCGTCCAGTCAATGTCATCGTAATGTGGCATCCAGCCAATAGGACTTTCTACCGCATTTGACTTTCCTTGAATTTTCTCTACCACCCACTTCAACACGCGCATATTTTCGCCAAATCCGGGCCATTGAAAGTTCCCATCTTCGTCTTTACGAAACCAATTTACACCAAAAACCCGGGGAGGGTTGGGTATGTTTCTGCCAAATTGCAACCAGTGATTAAAATAATCGCCCATGTGATAGCCGCAGAACGGTAGCATGGCAAACGGATCTCTTCGCACTTTTCCTACTTCTCCAAAAGCAGCTGCAGTCATTTCAGAACCCATCGTGGCCGCTAGATAAACACCTGAATTCCAATTGTGTGCCTGATAAATCAATGGGATGGTTGTGCTTCTTCGTCCACCAAAAATAAATGCACCAATAGGCACTCCGTTGGGATTCTCCCAATCTTTATCAAGACATGGATTCTGATGTGCAGGAGCCGTAAATCGTGCATTTGGATGCGCACAAGGTTTTCCCGCTGACGGATCCCAACGTTGACCTTTCCAATCGGTCAGGTTCTTGGGTGCCTCTTTGGTCAATCCCTCCCACCACACATCACCATCGTCAGTCACGCCTACATTCGTAAAGATCGTATCTTTTCTGATCGACTCTATAGCATTCGGGTTTGTCTTGGCATTGGTGCCGGGGGCAACACCAAAATAGCCCGCCTCAGGATTGATAGCATACAATTTGCCGTCAGCACCTGGCTTAATCCACGCAATGTCATCACCCACCGTGGTTATCTTCCAACCTTGAAATTCGGTTGGTGGAATCAGCATGGCAAAGTTTGTTTTTCCGCACGCGCTTGGGAAAGCGGCAGCGATGTATGTTTTTTCTCCATCCGGATTTTCCACTCCCATGAGTAACATATGCTCTGCCAGCCAGCCTTGCTCCTGTGCCATAGAAGAAGCAATGCGCAACGCAAAACACTTCTTCCCGAGCAATGCATTACCCCCATATCCCGAACCATACGAAACAATAGCTCGATCTTCAGGATAGTGAACAATGTATTTTACAGTTTGATTGGTTGGCCACTTCACGTCTTTTTGGCCCGCTGCGAGCGGAGCACCTACGGAATGAAGACACTTCACATACTCACCCTCTTTACCCAATACGTCCATCACTTTAGTACCCACACGAGTCATAATGTGCATATTCACAACCACATATTCCGAATCCGTAACCTGAACTCCAATTTGCGATAGCGCAGAACCCACCGGTCCCATGCTAAACGGGATAACATACATGGTGCGCCCTTTCATGCATCCTTCAAACAATTTTTTCAACCGCGGTTTCATCTCACGAGGATCAACCCAATTATTTGTGGGACCAGCGTCCTCTTTTGTACGACTGCAGATATAGGTTCTATCTTCTACACGCGCCACATCACTGGGGTCGGAAAAGCAAGCGAAACTATTGGGGCGCTTTTTTGGATCTAACCGAATAAAGGTTCCTTTCGAAACCAGCAACTCGCAAAGTGTATCGTATTCCTTCTTAGAACCATCGCACCATTGTATGGAATCGGGCTGGCAAAGATCAGCCATTTGCTGCGCCCAGGTTAAAAGCTCCTGATGATGAATAGGATAAGTAGATTGAGTAGATATTGCTGCCATAAATTACTTTATTATTGTAACTGCAAAATAGGGATAGAAATCATCAAAAAAAAACTAATTCAATCGATTGAAACTATCAATCCAGCATTCTTTTTACATTGGCAATTCCTTGTTCTACACTCGTTATTGAATTGATCGGATAAGTTTCCTGCTCAACATAAAAGTGTTTCAATCCGGCCACCTTCGCTTTTGCAAAAATTGATTTGAAATCGATGCGGCCAGTGCCTACATCTACTTGAATTTTGCGATCGCTTTTATCCATGTCCTTCACATGCCATTGCTCAAAACGACCCGGGTACTTCGCGAAATAGTCGAGCGGGTTTTGATTGGCAAAGTGCATCCAATACAAATCCATTTCCATTCCAACCAGTTTTGGATCAAGCTCGTTGAGCATCAAATGGTAGGCTACTTGTCCTTCGAACTGTTCAAACTCAAATTCGTGGTTGTGATAGTTTAGCCGAATGTCATACTTGTTACATAATTCACCCGCTTTATTAAGAGCCTCGCAAACGCCTTTGTAATCATTTCGTTCATCGGGCATTAAAAATGCAACCACCATAAAATCTTGTCCTGACTCTTTGGCATCGCTTACGGCTCGCTCCCACTCGTTCATCACTGTGCCTTTCATCATTTTCGTATTTTCTGCCTTACCGAGTAAGTGATGACCGCTGGTCGTTCGCATGCCCAAACTTTTGACGTAATCCGTAAACTCCTTGTACTTCATGCCAAAAATCTTTCCATCGTTGTAGCTATAGGCCTCTAACTCTTTGTAGCCAAAACCTGCCACCTTTTTTAAAACTGATCTTGGATCTTGTACAATTATGTCCCGCAGCGAATAGAGCTGGAGGCCAATTTTCTTCCTTTCGCCCAGTGAAAAAGAGCTTAGTGTGGCGGCTCCAATAGCAGCCAACGAACTTGTTTGAACGAATTCTCTCCGGTTCATAGATTCTGTTTAAGTAATTGTTGTTGGTGGATCCACTCATACGCCTCCCGCTGGTTTGAAAATACACCTAAATGCACATTGAATTTTTCAAATTTCAGTTCAGCGTCTTGTTTAAATTTTTCCATAGGATAATCGGCATAGATACTTTGGCCAAGAATAACGGCATGAATTCTAACTCCGGCATCTTCGAAAAGCATTTTTTCCCATTCTTCGACTAACCACTTTTCAACCTCTTCATCCAACTCACCAAGCAATGCCGCATCCACAAGCCAAGCCAAGCTTGGGAAGGTTTTTACGCGTATTTTATATTCGTCCAAGATTCGTTTTAGCGTAAACTCAAATTCCTCTGCAGGAGGTCCTTGTTTCCAACGGTGCATCAGCACAGGCAATGAATCGTCCAGTTGACAGGTTACAAATTCATTATCGAAAATGCCGATGATCATTCCGCTATTTTAATTCTTTGATCTTGATGTTTCGATACCAAACTAAATCGCCATGATCTTGCAAAGAAATCTTTCCCTTTCTCGCCTTACCAAACCCCGGCATATCTTTGAACTTACTTCCTTTAATCAACGCTTCCCATGCTGGCGTAAACATTTCTGTCTCCACTTGTTTTACATCATTAAGCCATAAAACAAGCTTGCCTTTGTTGGAGACGATTCTTACTTCATTCCACTCGTTGGCAGGTTTCACTGACTCGGTGGAGCTTTTAATTAAATCGTACAAGTTTCCGGCACGATGCTTTTCAATCTTTCCATCAGGATGGCAGGTATTGTCCAACACTTGCATCTCAGGCCCTGTCTGCCAAACGTACTGGTACTCGGGCGACTCTACTACGTTAAAGATAATTCCACTATTTCCACAGGGAGCAATTTTCCACTCCAACCGCAACTCAAAATTCTCAAACTCATCTTGAGTGACAATATCGCCACCGCCTTTCACCTGAAAACCTTCTTTTTGAGTTTTATTGAGGTGAATGGCACCATCAGTGACCGACCAAGCCTCACCAATTTTATCACTTTTGAAATTATGCCACCCTGCAAGAGTTTTTCCATCAAACAAAAGTTTCCATCCGGCTTTGATTTCCTTTTCGGTCAAGGTATTCTGTGCGCTGGCAAATCCAACGAACAAGCAAAAAAGAAGTGTCGTTAATAATTTTGTGTTCATTTTTTGAAAATGTTTCATCGTGAATGATCGTTTAGTCTGAAAATTGTAAATCAAGAATCGTAAATCAAAAATTTTAATGCTCCGTCTCGCCATCCAGCGACAACACGTAGCGCGCCATTTTTTCGGCATCAGCTTGTGTTATATCTGCATGCGCAGCCATAGGTATTTCTCCCCATACGCCCGAACCTCCGGCAATAATCTTCCCGGCAATTAACTCTACGTTGGCTTTTGTAAACTCATATTTTTTGGCCACGTCAGTATGTGACGGCCCAATAATTTTATTAATGACATGATGACAAGTTTTGCAATCGCTCGCTTTTACCAGGGACTCTCCCTGTGTGATCGCATCCGCAGCTGTAATAGGTGCAGCTTCTTCCTTGGGCGCGCCATAGTCTTCCGTATTGGTAGCTTCCTTTTTGGAGCCACATGCGTAAACTAGAAACAAAATAACAATTGTGAAAATCAAGCTAGTCTGTTTATTCTTCATAGTAGTTAATTTAAATTCCTAAAATTGATTTATTGAGTCTGGGATTTTTACCGACAGAGGCAAAATCATCAAAAGCCTTTTCTGTTACCCTGATGATCTGGTTTTTTATAAAAGGCGCTCCCTCCTCAGCTCCTTGTTCCGGATGCTTGATACAACACTCCCATTCCAACACCGCCCAACCTTCATACCCATATTGCGCCAGTTTGCTAAATATTGATTTAAAATCTACTTGTCCATCGCCCAAAGATCGGAATCTCCCCGGGCGATTAATCCAATCCTGATAACCTCCATAGACTCCACTTTTTCCGGTGGGATTAAACTCCGCATCCTTCACATGAAACATCTTGATGAACGAATGATAGAAGTCTATATACTGAAGGTAGTCCAATTGTTGCAACACAAAATGGCTAGGATCGTACAGAATGTTGCATCGCTGATGTTTTCCAGTTGCCTCCCAGAATCGCTCGAATGTAACTCCGTCATGCAAATCTTCGCCCGGATGAATTTCGTAGCAAACATCCACTCCTACTTTATCGAACGCATTGAGGATCGGAAGCCAGCGTCTGGCCAATTCTTTAAATCCATCCTCCACCAATCCGGCCGGGCGTTGAGGCCAGGGGTAAACCGTTTGCCACATCAAAGCACCTGAAAATGTCGCGTGTGCATTTAGTCCTAAATTTTTACTTGCCTTTGCTGCCCATTTCAATTGATCGATGGCCCATTTTGTACGCTCCTTCGGTTTTCCATGAACTGCTTTGGGAGCAAAACCATCAAAGAGAGTGTCGTATGCTGGGTTAACGGCAACCAATTGTCCTTGCAAATGAGTGGACAGCTCTGTGATTTTCAATCCTGCTGATTCTACCGTATCACGAATCTCATCAGCATACTCTTTGCTCTCAGCCGCCTTTTTTAAATCAATACAGCGTGGATCCCAACTGGGAAGTTGTACGCCCACATATCCGAGAGAAGCGACCCATTTACAAATCGTACTAAGCTTATCAAACGGAGGTTCATCTGATAAGAATTGCGCAAGAAAAATACCCGGACCTTTTATTGTTGTCATCTATTCAAGATTTGAGATGTGAGATCTCAGAAGAGAGAGTATTGGCCATTTTTAAATTTTCAAATCGAAACATTTTCAAATTTCAAACGGTGTCCACTTTTCTTTGCTCTGCCCACTCTTCACCACATTGTCAATAAACGCCATCCCACGAATGCCGTCTTCAACAGTTGGAAAATTTACTTCTTTGGGAACAGGAGAACGATCTATTCGTGCCGACAATGTTAATGCGAAATTGCGATAGAGATTAGCAAAGGCTTCCAAATAGCCCTCTGGGTGTCCAGCCGGTGTGCGTGCGTTGAAAATAGCTTCCGAGTGCAAAAAACCATTGGTACCCGCACGTAAAAGTTGAGTTGGATTGTCGAGCCATTTTGCGATCAGCGTATTGGGTTCCATTTGCGCCCACTCTAAGCCACCGTTCTCTCCATAGATTTTTATTCGCAATGCATTTTCTTCACCAGCCGCCACCTGTGAAGCAATCAAAACTCCTGCTGCACCATTATCAAATTTTAACAACACGTTGCCATCGTCATCCAATGCGCGGCCGGTTACAAGAATGTTTAAGTCGGCACACAAATGAGTGATCTTGAGTCCTGAAATAAACTCTGCCAAATGAGCCGCATGTGTACCAATATCACCCATTGAGCCTGCCTTGCCCGATTTTTTCGGATCTGTTCTCCAGGCAGCCTGCGCATTTCCTTCGCGTTCACTTAATTTACTTAACCAACCTTGCGGATACTCGACCACTATTTTTCTTATTTTACCCAGCGCACCCTCGCGTACCATGGCACGTGCCTGCCTTACCATCGGATAACCTGAATAGGTATGTGTCAAACATAAAATCAAACCCGTCTCGTCTACTTTTTTCTTGAGCTGACGTGCTTCATCCAGTGTAAATGTGATGGGCTTTTCGATGACGACATGAAAGCCTTTTTCTAGCGCCAACATTGCGGGGGCAAAATGTGCAAAGTTGGGTGTGACGATTGTCACAAAATCGATTCGTTTGTCAGCTGGCAACCTACTCTCCTTTTCCATCATCTCTTCGTAGGTCAAGTAGGTACGATCTTCTGCCAAGAAAAGCGACTTGCCACTCTCTTTGGCTACCTCTGGGTTAATGCTGAGTGCACCTGAGACAATTTCAATAAGGCCGTCCATGTTAGCAGCTAACCGGTGAATCGATCCTATGAAGGCATCCTTTCCTCCACCTACCATGCCCATTCTCAATTTTCTGTTCATAGCTGACGTACGATTATTTGAGAATGAAAAATAGCATTTTTTTCAACAGAAACGTATCGATATTGATGTCAGGTGGAATAAACTTCCGCAGGCGGCTCAAATACCGTAAAACTCCTTAACCGCATCAGCTACCTTCTTCACTTGCCGCTGGGTAAGTTCGCAATAGAGGGGAAGCCGAACGAGTGCTTTTCCAAATCGCTCAGCGTGAGTCAGGGCTTTAGCTTTATGATCCTTTGTATAGAATGGACTTCGATGCAAAGGCAAATAATGAAAAATAGCTTGTATCTGATTCAATCTCATGTGATTCAGCAAAGCGAGCTGCTGCTGATGGTCTTTTGTGAGCAGATAAAAAATATGCGCGTTATTGGTGGCATAGTCGGGCACAAGTGGTAAAGTGGCCAATCCGTTCTCCTCGAGCACAGCTAACTGATCGCGGTAAAAAGCCCATAGTTGTTTTCTTTTTTGCTGTATGAATTCTAACTTTTCTAACTGCGCCCATAAAAAAGCGGCTGTTATTTCTGAAGGCAGAAAAGATGAGCCGATGTCGACCCAACTGTATTTGTCAACTTCTCCTCGAAAAAAAGCGGACCGATTGGTTCCTTTCTCCCAAATGATCTCTGCCCTTTTTTCAAATCGCTCGTCATTAACAACAAGCATTCCCCCTTCACCAGAGCTAATGTTTTTCGTTTCATGGAATGAAAAGGCGGCCAAATGACCAATACTTCCCAGCGGTCTATTTTTATAAAATGAATCGATGGCTTGGGCGGCATCTTCAACTACCAAGAGGTTGTGTTTGGCTGCCAATTCCATGATCGGATCCATGTCACAAGCAATACCCGCGTAGTGGACCGCCACAATGACCTTCGTCCTTCTTGAAATCAGCTTTCTAATTGAGTCAATCGAAATATTCGGGTGAAATCGGGAAGAGTCAGCAAAAACCAATTTAGCGCCACGTAAGGCAAAAGCATTGGCGGTCGAAACAAAGGTGTAGGAAGGTAAAATTACTTCGTCACCAGGCTTTACATCAGTCAGAATTGCCGCCATTTCAAGCGCTGCCGTACATGATTGGGTAAGAAGGACTTTTTTAAACTGATATTGCTTCTTGAAGAAAGCATGACATTTGTGTGTAAAAAAACCGTTGCCCGAAAGTTTTTCCAAGCGAATGGCCTGCTGAATGTATTCAATCTCTTTGCCGGTGTGGTAGGGTTTGTTAAAACCGATCATACTAGCGTGAGATTAAAACTACACCTGCCACGATAAGAAGGCAGCCCAAAAATCGGGCAATCGTAACTTGCTCTCCCAGTAACCAATAGCTTGCAACCATGACCAATATAAAAGAGATGCTCATGAATGGATACGCAAAAGACAATTGAAATTTGGCAAGCGCTGCCATCCAAGTTAGACTGGCAAGGAAAGCTGCCACAAAACTGGAGAAAATGTATGGATCAAAAAGTGACCAGAATAGAAATACAAATTTATCCCATAACGGTGTTGGCAATGCACCTAGTTGGTTCAATCTCCACTTTAGAATAAGCTGACCGTATGACGATAAAATAATTGTAATCGCGATATATATGTAGCCCATTTCTAAAAATTTTTCTTCACCAAAATAGTAAAGTCATACTGACTATAATCATGCAGGAGCGCCACGTTCTTTGCAAAATGAGTTTTGCAATAATCAAACAGCCACGATGGGTCGGAGTAATACAACTCTGGCTTCATGAATTCCGTATCAGAATATTTAGTCAATGCATTGAAAGAAAACCCCAATAGGCTCTTTTTGTTCAAAATAGAAATGGTCTCCAAAATATACTCTTTCCATTCACGCTCAGAATAGTCAAATTTCAAGTTCAAAATTCCGCTCGCCATAGAATAGTCGGCCACTTGCATTTCATCGAGCGCTTTCACTAAAAAAAATGGCTCTTCCGGGAATTTCGCCTTAGCACCCTCAATCATCTCGGGCATCAAATCGTATCCCCGATAGCTCACATTTTCATGCACTCTTCTGAGCGAAGATACCAGATCACCCACACCACAGCCTGCGTCATTTACGGAAAAATTATCCGTGTAAATTACCTTTTGCAATTGCGCAAAACGTACTTGTTGTGCCTCTTCGTTCTTCCAACCCACCCCTTTTGCCCCGGCTCCATGGCTCGCCAAGTTTGTTCGATAATAGGTGTTCAGTCGCTCAATCATTTTTGATCATTTGAGTTGTATATTTTTTTTATCAGCGAAAGCGGTCTGTTTTTAATTTCTAAAAAAATCTTAGAAAGGTAAATGCCGATTACCCCCAACACCAACAAAATCAATCCTCCGAATAGCCAAACACTGGCCAGGATACTTGCCCAGCCCTCTACATCTATGTTGTGTATAAGTTTGTTATAAATGAGAGAACCAATAATTATCAATGAGACAAACGTTGTGATTATGCCTAATATGAATGTAAAATAAAGTGGTCGGTGACTCAAGCTGGTGATAATCTCGATCGCCATTCTGATTTTTTTGTATAGCGAATAGGATGACTTTCCCTTAAATCCTTTGGTGGCGACTACCCCAATCTGATTGTAACCCGTTAACACGAAAACACCCCAGATATCAAGTTCCTTTTCCTGATAAGACAAAACGGAATCCACGTATCGTCTGGTCATCAGCCGCGCTGTAAAAGTATTGGCCGGATATTCGATAGAACTCAAAATGGATAAAACCTTATAGAAAACAATTCCGCTAAACCTTTCAAACCAGTTGCCTTTCCTCCTGTTCTGAATCCCAAACACTACATCCACATCTTGCTTAGTTTGCATTTCCTGAAAAAACGTTTCCAGCAACTCGGGCGATTCCTCCAGGTCCGAATCGATCAAAAAAACCAACTCTCCTGATGCGTGCCGTAGCCCTGTCATGATGGCGCGATGATGCCCAAAGTTGCGCGAAAGATCTACGATAATGATTTTAGGAAACCTCCTCTGAAGTTCCAAAGCTGCAGACAGCGATTGGTCGGGTGATCCGTCATTGACGAGTATCAATTCAAAATCATCAGTAAATTTCTGTACAGAGCCGATACAGCGTTCGCAAAACTCCTGAAGGTAGCTTTGTGAGTAATAAAGTGTTGAAACAATGGATATCTTCACCGACTACAATTTGTCTTTTTTTCCAGCGAACGCTTCAAAATTGACCAGAATGCGTTCGGGGACAAATTAGCAGTTTTTGGCTATAGTCAGTGACTAAATCGTTTGAAATATTGCTTTGCGGCTGGTCCTTCGTTAAAAATCAGGTCGATTACTGATACGTTTGGTACAAAGTCACCATGCAACTGCTGATAGGTTCGATATCCCTCATAGTTCATCCATTCGACCTTCACACGCGCCTCTTCAAATTTATCAGTCTGCAAATAATCCTTTGCAGCCGGACCCGACACATAGGTGGACGCTTTTAGCTTTAAACATATCTCCAGCAACCGCTGCGATTTGTCTGTAGATACGGAAAAATCGTGCGACCAATAAATGGGTGTTTTGATCTCAAGTATTGAGTTGATTAACTGCAAAAAACGGAAGTTGATCTGACTTAAGTAGTTCTCGGTGCAGTTTAGATAAGCTTCTTCGAATGCATCGCGGTAAGTTGCAAAATGGGGCGCCTTCCTGTAGGCCTGAGATATTTTATTCCAATGATCCAGTGCCCAGTCCGCATTTGCAACGGTTACGTCTTTGATCTTGACGTCAAACTGCCCCTTCACATCGACCGGTATGGTTAGCCATTGCAATCCCTGCGCTGTTTTGATTTGATTGCGATTGCGCCAATCCCTTCTTGTGAATTGAACATCATCCAATAAGACAAATGCGTCTACGCTGTTGATAATATCAAAATAGCCTCGCCACGGAATATAATTTGACTGGATGATAGCAACTCGTTTGCTCATGGAAAGGCTTGATCATTGGTCAGCAATAGTAATGACAACTAAGGCAATTCCAATTACATCGTAAAAAAATAACAGCTCTAAAGCTTTACCATCTTTCCATTCAGCATGATCTCTATGGGCTCACCGGATTCAAGGACCAGCTCTGTTTTTTCTTTCAGTGCACGCACCTTGATCACCCGCCCTCTAAAATCAATCCGGAAAGAATAAGATTCCCAATGATCAGGGATATAGGGGCTGAAATGCAAAACACCATCTTTTACTCGCATTCCTCCAAAACCTTTCACTACACTCATCCAGGTACCTGCCATACTCGTAATGTGGCAACCATCTTCGGTGTCGTTATTGTAGTCATCAAGGTCTAAGCGCGAGGTGCGCAGATACATTTCATACGCCTTTTCTTTGTAGCCTATCTTAGAAGCAAGAATAACGTGCACACAGGGAGAAAGTGATGATTCATGAACCGTCAAAGGCTCATAAAAATCAAAATTTCGCTTGATCGTTTCATTGTCAAAACGATCGTCAAACAAATAAAGCCCTTGTAAAACATCTGCTTGCTTGATGTAGCACGAACGCAAAATTCGATCCCACGACCACTTTTGATTCAATGGTCTGTCTTGGGGACGAAGATTCCTGACAGGAACGATTTCCTTATCTAAAAAACCATCTTGTTGAAGAAAAATTCCCAACTGTTTGTCCTCACCCAAATACATATTACCACGAATCTCTGCCCACCGTGATTTCTCCTGAAATTCATTAAAATTTAGTTTCTCCACTAACGAACTGAATTTCGCATGATCATCCTTTCGAACAAAGTCCAGTGCTTTCTGGGTATACTCCATTGTCCAGCAGGCAATGTAGCTGGTGTACCAATTGTTGTTTACATTATTTTCATATTCATTGGGGCCTGTTACGCCCAACATCACATATTGCTTTTTAGCTTCCGAAAAAGTGATTCGCTGCGACCAGAATCGCGAAATACCAATTAGTACTTCCAAACCAAATTCAGTCAAATACTTTTCATCGCCCGTGTAGCGGATATACTCATAAATAGCAAAGGCAATAGCTCCGTTTCGATGAATTTCCTCAAAGGTGATTTCCCATTCGTTGTGACACTCTTCTCCGTTCATTGTCACCATCGGGTACAGCGCTGCTCCATCGGTAAACCCTAACTTCGCAGCATTTTCGATAGCACGTTGCAAATGTTTATGTCTATAAACCAATAGATTTCTCGCCACCTTCGGGTCTGACGTACCCAAGTAAAATGGCAAGCAGTAGGCTTCGGTATCCCAATAAGTACTTCCACCATATTTTTCACCGGTAAATCCTTTGGGTCCGATGTTCAATCGCTCATCAGCGCCCGTGTACGTCTGCATGAGCTGGAAAATATTGAATCGGATTCCCTGCTGTGCAGCGATATCCCCCTCAATAGTAATGTCGCATTTTTCCCAAATCTCTTTCCAAACCGACTCGTGTGCCGTTAGCAATTGGTCGAATCCAATCTTTGCTACTTCATCCAGCTTTTTATGACTAACCTTAACTAAGGCATCTTTCGGGTGGTTCTCGGATGACAATACTGCAGCATACTTATAGACAACTAATTCAATGCCCTCTTTTAAATCTACCTCCACCACATTATCAACATACTTTGACTTGATGTTGGTAAATACTTTCCCTTTCAGACGTTTGCCTGCTTCTTCCAGATCATATTCAATAGAGGTGCAAACATGAAAGTCCGTTTTCTTTGTTTTAGCCGTTATTACTGCATAGCCAAGCTGTGATTCTTTGTAGACTTCATCCCAGAATTTTTCATCATAGTTTGAATCTTTGTTGACCACGTCTGCATCAATGCTTAGACGTATAGAGGCAGGCGAAGAAAAATTGACGGGAGTGATTGCATACCGGATCGCCCCTACTTCGCCATCGGCCATCGAACAAAATCGGTGAGCACTGATCTTCACTTTCTTACCGTCACTCAACGTGGCTGTAAATGAGCGATGTAACGTACCACGTTTCATATCCAGCGTCCGCACAAAATCCGTCACGGTACACTTGGCAAGATCAAATTGCTCCTGGTCAATCTTAATATCAATGCCAATCCAACTGGGCGCGTTGAGCACTTTAGCAAAATATTCTGGATACCCGTTTTTCCACCAACCTACGCGCGTCTTATCCGGATAGTAAACACCAGCCACGTAGGTACCCTGATGAGTGTCTCCCGAGTAGTGCTCTTCAAAATTAGCGCGTTGGCCCATGCGCCCATTGCCCAGGCTAAAGATACTTTCTGAGATTCGATTAAAATGGGGATCAAACCCTTCTTCGATAATTTCCCACTCGTGGTGTTTAAGATATTGCTTCATACAAAAAATGTAGTTGTAGTATTATGAATGTGATGGTCAATGGTCAATGGTCAATGGTCAATTTCGATGTAGTTATAATGAATGCAAATTTTCTATTCGGAAATCGGCTGTGCTTTTAACAATCGCATCAGCCTTACCCAACTGATCTGCAGAACCAACACCCACGCACTTCATCCCCGCTGCCAGTGCTGCCTCCACTCCTGCTTCTGCATCTTCAAAAACCACACATTGGTTTGGCTCAATACCCAGTTTGGAAGCTGCCAATAAAAATATTTCGGGATCTGGTTTGCTGTGCGTAATCATGGTGCCGTCAACTACCGTATCGAACAGTGGCTTAATTTGAAGCAGACGCAAAACGGTCTCCGCATTTTTACTACTTGACGCAAGGGCAACTTTAAACCCCTGCTGGCGCAAAGAACTCAGCATCTCTCGCACACCAGAAAATATTTCGTCTGGTTTAATTGCCTCAATGTATTCTACAAACCAGCTATTCTTTTTGGTCGCCAGCTCGTCTCTCTTTTCGATCGGCAATGACACGCCACCTATCTCTAATACAATTTCAAGAGACCGTATTCGGCTCACGCCTTTCAATCTCTCGTTCTCTTTTTCTGTAAAAGAGATGCCCAACTCCTTTGCCAGTCTTTGCCACGCGACAAAATGGTAATGAGCTGTGTCTACAATCACTCCATCCAGGTCAAATATTACGGCTCTTATCATGTTTTAAATTATAAATTAAAAGAATCCAGAATTTAGGAGTCAGAATTCAGAAGCTGAAGAGAAATCTAAATTCTGACTTCTAACTTCCATGTTCAAAATCCTGTATTCCATCTTACGCGCGAATATAGCCCTGCTTAATAATTTGTTCCGTCTCTGCCTGAGATTTAAATACCGCAAACGTTTTCCCCTGCGTCCTAAGAGCTCCTAATGCATTTCCATAACTCACAGCATTGAGGTAATCAGTCGGCTTGTGGAGTAGCCCAAAGCCGACACCGCCTGCAAAAGAATCGCCACAACCTGTTGTGTCTATCACCTGTTCGACTTTGATCGCAGGGACTAAATCTTCTTTGAATTTTCCCCGCTCCTTTCGATAGACCAAACAACCTCTGGAGTCTACTGTGATACATACACACTTGACTCCCTGAGATAAGCAGTGTAAGGCAAATTTTCTTAGTTCTTCCCGATCGGGTTCTTCAGAAATTGAAAAATCCTGGCTTTCATATTCCTTCTTAAACCACGATGCCTGTGCTTCTTCCAGGTTCATTTTCAACACATCGATATAGGGAAGCCACTGATCGCGATCGATCCAGAACTTACGCTGGCGTTCGCCATTTGCGAGACAGGCAGTAGTCGGACCGTGGGCGTCAAAAATAATTATGCCTTTACTCCTTTTCTTTAAGTACTTCAGCGTGTCTAATGAAATTTCATAGTCGCTTATAGGTATGAATACAAATACTTTGCAATCCAAAAGATCCTTGAAGTCGGCTGGCATAATGGGATCCACGAATCCCGTTTGTCGCTCCAGTCGATTGTTGACATCCACAAAACGAAGACTAATTATATCTCCCTGATCATTCTTGGATGAAATGAATTTTGTATTGATCCCTTTATACCCTTTAAAAACCTCGCGCACATTATCCATATCTACTTTGCGCAAATGCGAGACCGGCACCACCTCCAATTTACCTTGTGCCATGGTCGACAGCGCGATCACCGGATGTGTAACGCATCCCCACTTTTGAATTAAGTCGCCCTGGTGAGTAACAATATGATCGCGAGGGATAGGGCCTACGATGGCAATTTTTTTCATATCAAGCTGCGTTAGAATTCAAAATTCAAGGTTTAAAATTCAAAGTTGAAAGTTCAAAGTTCAAGTGGTTTAAACTGTCAAATACGCTGCCCCAAAAACTCCTGCACTATCGCCCAACAATGGCTTTACAATGGGCGTATTTACCACGCCATTATTAAAAATATACTTCCGGGTTGACTCGATGCCATCTGTATAAATTTCATCAATGTTGCCCACGCCACCTCCAATAACTATTACATCCGGATCGATGATATTGATAATGACGCTAATCGCCTTTCCAAAAAAATATGACATGCGCTGAATGGTCTTGGTGGCATTTTCATCACCTGTTTTATACAATTCGTAGATCTCTTTTAATCGAGTCTTTTGGCCGGTGATTGAATGGTAATATCTTTCTAAAGATGGACCCGCCAGTACTTTCTCAACGCAGCCGCTCTTGCCGCAGTAACACGATCCACCCGATTCATCTAAATAATTGTGACCCCACTCGCCTCCAATTCCATGTAGCCCGTTGATTACTCTTCCGTCTACCACCAAGCCTCCACCCACACCTGTACCCATGATTACACCAAACACCACTTTCGCGTCCTGGTATTTCTCTTTCACTACGCCCATTCTTGCTTCTGCTAAGGCAAAACAATTGGCATCATTGGCAATAAAAATCTCCAGACCCAATAACTTTTCCAGATCACTTTTCATAGGTTGAAAATTCATACACTCTGAATTACAACCCTTCATGGTGCCCAGCTTAGGATCTAGCGTACCGGGCGTACCGATTCCCAACTTTGAAGGCCGATAACCCATCTTGCCTTCCATCATCCGCACCAGCTTTTCTATTTGACCAAGAATATGCTGGTAGCCATGCTCCGCACCCGTGGGCACACGATCACGGAAGAGTATCTCATTTAAACCACCCGGGCCAAGCACAACTCCCTCTGCTTTCGTACCTCCCAGATCGATGCCCCACAAAATATTCTTTCGGTCACTCATAGTTTATATATCATTGCTTCCCACGGGCGTAGACTTGAACTTACATCGGCATAGTTACCAATCAGTCTTTGCCCATTTTGCGGGATTGGAAAGGTACTATTCTGGTTAGAAAAATGAAGAACTATCTGATATTTTTCTTTGCCCTCTTGGCGGTAGTAGGCAAATACCCGATCGTCTTTTGTTTCAATCGGTTCGTAAGTGCCATAGGTTAAAACAGGATGTGCCTTTCGCAACGAGGTCATTGACCTAAAATAGCTTAGGATGGAATGGGAGTCAGTTGTTTGAGTCGCGACATTGATCCGAGATTTGTTCGGATTTAGATCCATCCATGGGTGGCCATTGGTGAACCCACCAAAAACACTATCGTCCCACTGCATTGGAGTGCGCGCGTTGTCTCGTCCGGAATAGTTGGCTAGCGAAAGAAATTGATCTTCTGACATTCCTCGCTTTTGGGCTTCACGCCATCCATTTTGAGTTTCTATGTCTTTGGAATCTGCGACCGCTTTTAGCTTGGTATTGGTCATTCCAATTTCATCGCCCTGAAAAATAAAAGGCGTGCCTCTCATTGACAATAACAGCGTTATCAGTAACGTGGATGATTCTCTCCAATAGTTGCTATCATCTCCCCATCTCGAGACCATTCGAGCAAAATCATGGTTGCCAAGAAATATACTTCCCCACCCGGTTTTGGCGAACGTATCGTCCCACGTCTTGAATACTTTCTTAAAATCGGTCATCGACCAGGGAATAGGGTCAAATCGGCCACCGGGGCCTTGGTCCATAAACATATGACCAAAATGAAAAATCATATTTAAACCCTTCTCCGGATCTAAGTAATCAAGCGCGTTTTGTGGGGTAATTCCCGGCCCTTCACCCACGGTCATTACATCTTTGTATTCATTGATGACTTTGGTTCTGACTTCTCCAATAAACTCTTGCAGCCGTGGACCATTTGAATAGTACCTGCGAATGGTTTCATTAAAATCAGCTGTATCGGTAGGTGGAAAATCTGTTCGCTTAGAAATTGCAGAAATCACATCAAGTCGAAGACCATCCACGCCCTTTTTCAACCAGTAGCGCATTAACTCATGGATATCTTTTCGCAAGGCCGTGTTCTCCCAATTCAAATCGGGTTGCTTGACGGAGAAAAGGTGTAGGTAATACTCGCCTGTTTGATCATCCAATTGCCATGCATTGCCACCAAAGAAAGAAGGCCAGTTATTCGGTGGTTGCCCGTCTTTACCCTCTCTCCAAAAGTAGTAATCTCGATAAGGGTTAGACTTGGATTTTCTAGCCGCTTCAAACCAGGGGTGCTCGTCTGAAGAGTGATTAAGAACCAGGTCCATTATCAACTTCAGGCCGCGTTGGTGAAGCCCGGCCAACAGTTCATCGAAGTCTTGCATCGATCCGAATTCGGGTTGAATGGAATAGTAGTCGCTGATGTCGTAACCCCCGTCATCATTCGGAGACTTATAAATTGGATTCAGCCAAACCGCATCCACACCGAGCGATTGGATGTAATCCAACTTTGAGATAATTCCCTGAAGATCACCTACTCCATCCCCATTGCTGTCTTTAAAGCTTCTGGGATAGATTTGATAGACAATCGCTTCCTTCCACCAAACCCGGTCACTCATTTTTCTTTCATTTTCGATGAGATAAATTGCTCTGTATTCGGATGGAACGTTTTCCAGGAATGCCAAAACTCCTGGTATGAGGGAACCACTTCAAGCTGACTGCCAGCATATTTTCCGGTTTCACATTGGCCCTTCCAATTCCATCGCGAGCCCGATTGCTGATCAATCAATACATTCAAACTATCATTTAGCGAAAACTGAAGAGTATCCATTCCCGCAATGGACACCCATGTGTGAAAAGAAGCAGAGTCGGCCTCAACTGCTAGTACTATCGGGCGACCGCTGATTTGGTCATTAATCACTCTCTGCTCGATTAACTCATTCCAATCATAAGCCTTCGCAAACAATCCCATCGGCACACCTACCACCCACGATTTGTCTTTCCACGATAACGAATCACGCCCCTCAAGACTCCCCTCCATCTTTCCTTCGTCATACTTTGCCAATGTCTCATATTGATCTTTAAATTTCGGATCGGGTTGAAGAATCAATGACTCAGGGTGCCTCAAAAGCCAGGCTCGAAGTGTCATTTGTTGTGAAGTAATTTCGGTCAGTTGTGTTCCCTTCAATGGCCCTATGATGGCTGCTCCGTTCACCTGCCGCCACCAACTTTTCGTAGAAGCATCTTCAAACATGGCATTAAAATGATCCATTCCGACAAGCCTAAATGTTTCTGACTTGCCGTTGACCAATGGGCTAAACACACGGCCAGATCTGCATACCGTACAGTACGTAACCATTACCTCTTGGCCCGCCACAGTATCTCTTACCTGGTGGTGATAACCAATAATTTCTATGGGATATGCCCTCGACTGACCATTGATGCTTAGCCCTATAACAAGCTGACTATCATTTATTTTACTATCCTTTGCTTTCAGTAATAACACAGACTCAGCTTGATGGAACATTTTGTCTGCCAGAAACTGAAAATTGAAAGCATAGCAGACAATAATCCAAAATGCCAGCATGGACGCGACCGTCCATTTGATGTAAACATTATCTCCAACTAAATAGAAAAATGCAGGGTAACCAATAATCAAAACACCAGCAATTCGAAGTAACCAGATGTAATTTTGAATGAAGTACGCAAGCGCAACTACCTCATCCACTTGACTTCCCGGAAAGGGCATGATGTAATAAACTCGGGCTACCTCCACACCGATTAAGAGAACGATGCCTACTAAAAACAAAAAGATCTTCATGGTTTGCTACTTGGTGAAAATTGAGTTGACTGTAAAATTAGCTTTTCTAGTCTTTCCCGTGCAATGCCCAGGTCATTCGATGACCAGTTGAAAAATGATTGAAACTCCAGGAACACCACTTCTTTAACTTTCTGAAGTCTGGGCAAGTCAAAATACAGCATACCGGTTCGCCTCACCAGAAAGTCTTCGGGGGTCAAAACCATCTCATACTCGAGGCAATGCCATAATTCAGCTTTCACCAAAGCAATATCGGTGTCCTTCTCCAAATTGGCCCTAAGACGGTCCAAGATCGTGTCGCATTGCTTACCATAGTTAGCAACCAGATAATTAACATGACCGGCAAGATTTAAAACTCTAAGCTGAATCAGTAAGTTTCCCTTATAATTCTTTACCTCGTCATAGTTTCTAAACTGAGCACCCGAAAAAGGAATTGACTCCGTAAAGCATTTGATTTTGATTTGAGGGAAACTGGTGGACACCACCCGATCGACAATTCGCTCCGCCATCTTTCGATAGCCTGTTAGCTTGCCACCCGCAATGGAGATCAAGCCGGTTTCTGATTCGAAAATTTCGTCCTTTCGGGAAAGCTCTGAGGCCGACTTACCGTCTTCATGAATTAATGGTCGCAGTCCGGCCCAACTAGATTCAATATCATTGATCGTCAACTCGACCTTTGGAAAGGTGCGATTGGTTGCGTTGATAATATAAGTCACATCACCTAACGTTGTTAGCACGTCATCTTTACTCCCGTTATAGTTCGTGTCCGTGGTGCCAATGTAGGTCGTTCTTCCGCGAGGAATAGCAAAAATCATTCGACCATCGTCTACGTCAAAATAGATCGCCTGCTTGATAGGAAACTTGTTGTGGGGAACAACCACATGAACACCTTTTGTAAGATGTAGCCGCTTGTTCTTCTGCGAATGATTGAGCTCGCGCAATTCATCGACCCATGGACCGGCCGCGTTTACGACCGTTGTTGCTTTTACGGTAAAAGTATGCCCAGTGAGCAGGTCAGTAACCCGAACTCCCGACACCTGGTTATCGGTATAAGTAAAGTCCGTTACCTGACAATAATTGGCGATCATCGCCCCTTTGCCGTTGGCTGTCTTAATTATCTCAATTGTTAGCCGAGCATCATCGGTTCTATACTCGGCATAGATTGCACCCCCTTTTACATCTTCCGGCTTTAGCAATGGCTCTGCACGGAGTGTTTGACCTCGTGTGAGCATCACCCTCTGATCTTGCTGCTTGACACCGGCCAGCCAGTCATAAATCTTGAGCCCCAAGGAAGCTAGCCAGTAACCCATCCCTCGTTTTTCATAAAGTGGCAGCAACATCTTCTCAGGTATAACCAGATGTGGCGCAAGTCGATGAACAATTGCGCGTTCGCTGCCCACTTCCTTCACCAACCCAAATTCCAATTGCTTGAGGTAACGCAAACCTCCATGTATCAATTTTGTAGAGCGACTACTGGTGCCAAACGCGAAGTCACTTTTTTCGATCAAAGCAACAGAAAGTCCGCGTGACGCTGCATCAAGTGCGATACCCGCTCCGGTAATGCCTCCGCCAATCACCACCAAATCCATCGATTCCGTAGCCATGTACCGAATCGACAATTCACGTGTTTTTGATGAAAACGTAAGGGGCATTGAAACTGTAAATCAAAAATTGTCTGGCCAAAAATGAGATTAAAAGACTGATTTTCTTTTGTTTGGAGATACATTTTTTAAGTTGAACTCTTTGTTTAATTTGGACACAAATTTCAAATTGCGCCATAGATGGAAATATTCTTAAAAGCCGATGCCTGGCTAGCTCTCATTACGCTTTGTTTTTTAGAAATTGTCTTGGGTATTGACAATATCATTTTCATCTCGATTGTATCCAACAAACTGCCTGAAGAACAGCGAAGCAGAGCCAGAAATATAGGTCTGTTTATGGCCATGTTTGTACGCATTGTATTCCTGCTTTGTATAACCTGGATCATTAGTTTTAAAGAGCCTTTGTTTGCAGTGAATGATTTCTTGCCAGATTGGCTCATCAAATTCCTGGGATTCCATGGAGATCATACGTTTAGCGGTCGCGATTTAATCCTCGGCTTTGGTGGTTTATTTCTTATTGCGAAAAGTACAATGGAGATAAACCACGAAATGGAGGGAGGCGAAGAGGTGGATGAAGAGGGTAGCAAGCCAAAAGTACCTAGTCTTAGCGCTACCATCTTTCAAATTATTTTACTTGACATCATCTTTTCCTTTGATTCCATTCTAACTGCTATCGGTATCGTAGATCAAGTGATCATCATGATTTTTGCAGTGATGATCTCCATTGGGGTAATGATGTTTTTCGCGGGAGCCATTAGCAAGTTTATTCAACAACATCCGTCCATGGAGGTACTCGCTTTAGGGTTTCTTATTTTGATCGGATTCATGTTATTTTTGGAGGCGTTGGAGTTTGTTGTTCCAAAAGAGTACATCTACTTCGCGGTAGCCTTTTCACTTCTTATTGAACTCACCAATATCAGGGTTAAAAAGAAACGGAATGCGAAGAAAAAACCGGTTGTGCTTCATAAACCGTTCAGTGAAAACGAGATTAATGACGCGGTCAAAGAGATGAACTGACGAATACTATCTGACCCTTGTATTATGACCGAACTACATCCTGATCCAGACCGGTACCCCATTGGAAAGTATAAACCTGCTGTAGCTTATACCTCTCAGGAAATCAATGATTTTATTTCGAGGATAGAAGCGTTGCCGGAAAAACTCACGGACTCGGTGATAAATCTAAGTGACAACCAATTAGATACGCCCTATCGGGAAGGAGGATGGACAATTCGACAAGTGGTTCACCATGTCGCAGATAGCCACATGAATGCCTATATCAGAATCAAGTGGACATTAACCGAAGATTCTCCAGTAATCAAAGCCTACGATGAAAAAGGCTGGGCCGAAACACCAGAAACAAAATTACCCATTGATATTTCCCTAAACCTAATTCACGCATTGCATGCAAAATTTGTTGCCTTGGCGAGACATATCCCACAAGATCTACTTAACAAACATTTCATTCACCCCGACACAAGAAAGAAGATCAGTTTAGCTCAACTGCTGGGCATGTATGCCTGGCATGGCGATCACCATTTGGCACACGTTACCACGTTGAAAGCAAAAAGAGGCTGGTAGCAAGTGATCGGAAAAAGAGACCAGCAACGCGTCAATGGAAGATTATGTACGGCCCTCCTTTTTGCCTAACCGCCATCTCGAAACAATATATCCGGCACTGTTTAGAAGTGTAGATCTGGCGCGCTACGAACGCGAGCGCATTGACACCCCCGACAATGACTTCTTAGATTTAGATTTTCTACGGCAAGGCGCGTCCGACTTAGTGATAATATCCCATGGCTTAGAAGGCAACACCGAACGATCCTATATCAAGGGGATGGCGAAAGCATTTTTTGAGACAGGCTTTGATGTATTGGCTTGGAACTACAGAGGTTGTAGCGGTGAGATGAATCGGCAGCCTCGCTTTTATCACAGTGGAGCTACCGAAGATCTAAAGACGGTTATCGAATATGTCTACCCTATCTACCAATCCATCTCGCTGATCGGCTTTAGCCTTGGTGGCAATCTGACATTGAAATTTTTAGGCGAAAGCGGGGCGACCTACAAAAAGATAACTACAGCTGTTGTCTTTTCGGTGCCCCTGGATTTGCACACGAGTTGCTTAGAAATTATGAAGCCCTACAACTGGATTTATCATCAGCGATTCCTTAAAAGTCTAAAAACGAAAGTACTTCAGAAGTCAAGCCAACAGCCGACTATCCGAGTCGATCGTCTTAACAGTGTCAAAACACTGATGGAATTTGATGATCACTTCACAGCCCCCATTCACGGATTTGCCAATGCGATTGACTACTATACACGAAGTAGCTCCATTCATTTCCTAGAAGCTATTCAAACAAAAACATTGATCGTCAACGCAAAAAATGACCCGTTCCTCAGTCATGAATGTTTTCCTGATCTGAAAGAGCATACCTTTGTAAGAACTGAGAACCCGCTTCACGGTGGTCACGTAGGTTTTGCTCATTTTGGAGGAAACGGACTATACTGGTCAGAATTGCGGGCCTTGGATTTTATTATCACAACATGATCGAACGATTTTCTGTAGGGGTTTCTGCCGGCCGATTAGCTTCGCGCTATAAGACTGAAGAGCCAACTTTCCTTCCAAGATACAATGGTGCGCCTTCGCAACTTTTTCCTGTGCTAACTAACGAAAGCCCACAGGGTTTCTCCTATTTCTATTGGGGCGTTGCTCCCCAATGGGCAAAGAACAAGTCAATAGCCGAGCGACTGATCAATGTGCGTGCCGAACAAATCATTGAAAAACCAGTGTTGGCAAAGAGTCTGAAAAAATACCGATGCGTTATTCCCGCGGATGGCTTTTATGCCTGGAAAAAAGTAGGAAAGAAGATAATGATCCCATGGCGATTTGTCCTTCCTTCAAAAGAACTATTTTCGATGGCCGGAATATGGGAAGAATACGAAGAAGATGGTGATGCATTCCACACCTTTACGATTATCACTACTTTGGCTAAAGGGCTATCAGCTACCGTTTCTGACAGGCAACCACTAGTTCTTTCCAAGGAAGACGAAGCAATTTGGCTGAAAAATGACACAGGGGAGTCAGAACTTCTTGCCCTTTTGAAGCGTGCAAATGGAATAGACTTTGATGGCTTTACAGTATCACCACAACTGAATTCGATTCAGTTTGATCGGCCTTCATTGTTATTGCCCGTTCCCGCTGCCGATCAGTTCGGTAATTTGACTTTGTTCGATTAAGTTCATTCGGGGTTTTTGCACATCCTATTTTCTCATTGCGCCAGCTTGAAAAAAATTGGAATCACCATTCTCTGTTTAACTGGTTTACCACGTTGACGACCAGGCGTCCATGGTGGTGCACTTTTTAAAATCCGAATCGCCTCTTCTTCCAAACCAGCACCCAAACTATTCACTGTAGTAACATCGGTAATGTTTCCATCCTTGTCCACCACAAACTGAACGTAAATTTTTCCCTCTACACCCATCCTGCGAGCAGGCGCAGGATACCGGAGATTTTCGGAAACATATTTATAAAATCCGGCCATTCCATTTTTTGGTACTGCCGTTTGCTCCACAACCAAGAAAATCTTATCTGTCTCCTCTTCAATTACTTTGGGGAGTTCCACTGGTATATATTCTTGAACCTTTGTCTCCGTAGTGACTTCCACATCCAGGTCAAATTTTATTTCTTGTTTGATCTCCTCCTCATCAGGAACAACTACAAATGTTGGTTGCTGAACAACAGGAGCTGGTGGTGATTTGATCTCTGTTGGTGGTACTTCTGCCAGCGGCTCAAACACATTTGTTGTGCGTACCACTTCAATCTTCTCGTCACGATCCGAAGTTTTCCATTCGAATGCCAGAACCATTAACAACATGGTAATAAGCAGGCTAAAACTGAACAAGGTGCCATGCCACCGATTGATATCTGCCCGCAAACTCTTCTTGGCTTCCATATAGTAGTTTGTTTTTCTTTAACTTGTTTTTCTTTGACGAATGTCTGATTTAATGGCTGATTGATTTATGACATCTAGCTCGTCACAAAATGATTTTTATCAGTACATGATGACTCGATTTCAATCAGAAACATACAATCATATCGAACCGTGACAAACATCATCCCCGAAATACACAACAATCGGCAATTTTACCAGTCATTAAACTCCAGCCAAAATGAATGCTATTTCAAAATTGAGTATCGGCCAAGTCAATAGTCTGGTTCTATTAAGATTATTAATCGGTTGGCACTTCCTGTACGAAGGAGTTATAAAAGTGTACAGCACTACCTGGACAGCCAAAGGATACCTGCTAAGCGCCAGTTTTTTTCAACCCTTTTTTCAGTGGCTTGCCAGTGAATCTATCTTGCCGGCCGTTGATGTACTCAATATTTTTATTTTACTGGTTGTTGGTGCAAGCCTATTAATTGGATTCCGTACAAAATGGGCCTGTCTTGCCGGCATTGGTTTACTACTATTGTATTATTTGGCTCACCCTGCATTCCCTTGGCTTCCGCAGGGTCCAAGCGAGGGCAGTTATTGGCTGGTCAACAAAAATTTAATTGAAGCAGCTGCCCTGTTGGTACTCGCCCTATTTCCCACAGAAAAACGATTTGGTATCGAACGAATGTTCAAGACAAAGAAATAGTATACCCGACTGTCATTTTAAAAAAACTAAGTATGTCAACAAAACAAAATATCTTTCAAACATTGACGCGCAGAGACTGGCTAAAGTCATTGGGAGGCCTTTCTTTGTTTGGCGTGGTATGGAGTGCAGGTGCTTCTTTTAGTACCAAAGCAAAGAGAGAGCGAAATATTCTCCTACAAACATTAAATATCAAGGCTTCTGCTCCCCCACCTACTGCAACCATGGAGGGTTCGCCATTGCGAATTGGGATAATTGGATTTGGAGGAAGAGGTGAACATTTGGTGAGATCGCTTGGATACGCCACTACCGAATGGCTAGAGGAAATGAGCCGCGCAGAAAAAGAAAATCCTGCAGACACTCGTCTCAAAGAGTTTAAAGATCAGGAGAATTTGAACATCAGATTGACTGGAGTATGCGATGTGTTTGATGTTCACGCAAACAAGGCGTTACAGTCGTTTAACGGTAATGGAAATACTTGTAAGCGGTATCGAACCGCTACCGAGATGATCAAAAGCGGAGAAGTTGATGCGGTTGTCATTGCGACCCCCGACCACTGGCATGCACCACTTTCCATCGAAGCCATCAACGCGGGTATTCACGTGTATGTCGAAAAACCGATGACGCACAGTATTGAGGAAACCTACACGCTACGAAATGCAGTTATAGAAAATCCAAAGGTAGTGTTTGCATTAGGACATCAACACCGGCAAACGCAAAGCTTTTTGACCGCCCAGGATGCCATTGCAAAAAATGTATTAGGGCATATCTCATTAGTCATGACCGCCACCAACCGCAATGATGACAATGGTGCGTGGCAATATGATATTCACCCTGATGCAAACACAAAGACAATTGACTGGGAACTTTTTTTAGGCAATGCCCCAAAAATACCCTTCAATGCCGAACACTTTTTCAGATGGAGAAAATGGTGGGCCTATGGATCTGGGTTATCAGGTGATTTGATGACGCATGACTACGACCGTATCAACTGCATTTTAAAAATGGGTATCCCAAAATTCGTAACAGCGTCAGGCGGAATCTATACACACCGTGACGGCAGAAATGTACCTGACGTTATGCAAATCAATATGGAGTTTCCTGATTTCAAGACTGGAACTTCTCAGGAGATTGGGAAAGAGCAGGGGATGACCTTTGTGTACAGTGCTACACTGGGTAATCAACTAGATCGCGGCACGGTTCTAATGGGCCATGATGGATCTATGGAGTTGGGCAATGCGGTAACCATCTTTGCTGACAGTGGTTCTACACGGTACAAAAAGATGATCGAAGAAAAACAGATTGATCCCTATGTACCCATCTTTCAATATGACCCAAGTGTAAATGGTGTTGATGCCGTTACCTCAGCCACTGCAAAGTATTTTGCCAACAAAGGTCTTCTGTGGACATATCGTGATGGCAAACGAGTAGACTCAACATTTCTACATCTGCGCGAATGGATAAGCTGTATCCGAAACGGTGGGAAACCAAGTTGCGGAATTCAAGAAGGTTTCGAGGAGGCCATTACCGCACATATGGGCGGTTTGTCGTATAAGATTGGGCGTAAAATTGAATGGGATAATGAAGTCCAAAAGATCATTGCACTTCCCGGAGAAGACCTGGATGCCATCCTACTCGACAACAAAGTTTAAGAGAGTTGACTCTGCCTATATAGTGAATTTGGATGCTTTAACTACAAAGCAAATTCATCCAAGTGCAGGTAGAAAAAAACAGTTGTCGATCTGATTTAGGTGAAGATAAAAGCTGCCGCTAGACATAGCAAAATCATGACAGTCATCCAAGACAATTCCCCTGAGCATATTTTCAAAGGCAAGATCATGGGGATTAGGCGAATTCAATCAAGCGGATTTAGGATTCTATTGCCGAGCTATACCAGCCCCGCAAAACCCATAAAGGCCATTGACAAAATACTAGCGGTAATAAGGGCGGCCGGAATGCCTTCCATGTATTCAGGCAAGTCTGCATCATCTAGCTGTTCACGAATACTCGAAAAAAGTGCGATCGCCAGTGTAAACCCTACTGAATTACCAATGGCAAACACTACGCTTTGCAAAAGATTGAAATTATTCTGAATGACTAAAATCGCAACGCCTAATATCGTGCAATTAGTCGTGATCAATGGAAGGTATACCCCGAGTGCCTGGTATAGATCGGGGCTTACTTTCTTAAGAATAATCTCCACTACCTGCACCAAAAATGCAATAACTAAAATATAGGTGACTGTTTGCATATAAGCGATCCCCAGCGGTAACAGGATGTAGTGTTGCACCAGATACGTCATAATAGTGGAAAGCGTCATCACAAATACAACAGCCGCACCCATGCCCACGGCCGTGGAAGTGTTTTTAGAAACACCCAGGAAAGGGCAGATTCCTAAAAACTTGGCCAGCACAATGTTATTAATGAAAATAGTGGAGATAATGATGATGAGGTATTGCATATAAATGAATTAATGGCTCTTTATATTTTCTCTATTCTTTAACCACTTCATGGTGGCGATGATAAAACCTAAGGTGATAAAAGCGCCAGGCGCCAAAACAAAAATTAAAATACCATCGGCATCTACTAATTTGTAACCAAAGACAGAAAGACTGCCCAAGAGTTCGCGGATCGTGCCGAGTAGCAACAATGCAAACGTAAATCCAACTCCCATGCCTAGCCCATCAATCATGCTGGCTACTGCCGTATTGCGCGAAGCAAAGGCCTCTGCCCTACCGAGTACGATGCAATTCACCACAATCAACGGGATAAACAATCCCAGCTGTTCATTTAACGCAGGTGTATAGGCTGCCATCAAGAGCTGCACTACGGTAACAAACGCAGCAATGATAACGATGAAGGCAGGGATACGCACTTTGTCGGGTATTACATTTTTCACCAATGCAATAGCCAGATTAGACATCACCAGCACAAATGCAGTAGCAGCTCCCATGCCTAGCCCATTCACCGCAGAGGATGTAACACCTAATGTAGGGCAACACCCAAGCAATAGGACAAAGACTGGATTTTCTTTGATGATCCCTTTGAAAAAATTCTCTTTCAAACTAATTGGCTGCTCCATTAACGGTTGATTTTTTGAATGTTTCGTGGGCTGTTTGTACTGCTCCTGAAAATGCCCTTGTAGTTATGGTAGCTCCTGTTATGGCGTCCACATCGCCACCGTCTTTTTTCACCGTTAGCTTTGTGGTAGCTGGATTACGTCCCATGAATTGTTGAAGAAATTTTGGGGTGGTCATTTTCGAACCTAGCCCGGGCGTTTCTTTATGCTCAATCACAAAAATATTCTGAATGTCACCCTTCACGTTAAAACCAACCATCAACCAAATGTCACCGCTATATCCTTTTGAAGATTTTGTTTTGATGGCTCCACCTATCAACTCGCCTTTCTTTTTCACTGGAAAAAATTCAAGACTGTCCTTGCCATCGGGTGTGGGCAAGCGATAACTTTCTAACACGGGATTATTGTCGTAGCCGCTCACCACGGATTCAATGGCTTTCAATTGCTTGGCCATCTGCGCTTCTGCGATCGGCCCTTTCGTCCATTCATACACATAACCGAGAGAGAGAGACGCCACCAATGTAACGATGGTCAATGTGATCACTAAGTTTAGGAAAGATGATTTTGCAGCTGCCATCGCTAGTGCATTACGGTTTCAAGTTCTTTATCCTTGGCACGTTTCGCTCCGTATCGGGGTTCCTTTGCAAACCGGTTAATCAACGGTACAAAAGCGTTCATAATCAAGATCGCAAACGATACCCCTTCCGGATAGTTGCCAAACAAACGAATCAGTACCGTGAGTAATCCAATACCAAAACCAAAAATGAGCATTCCCCGATGGGTGAAAGGAGACGTCACATAATCTGTAGCCATAAACACCGCGCCCAACATGACTCCGCCCGTAAGAATATGAAAAAGAGGTGTAGCATACTTGTTGGGATCGCTCAACCAGAAAATTCCTGTCAATACAAAAATGGTGACCAGCATGGATACCGGAATATGCCAGGTGATTATTTTTTTATACAACATGTAACCCAACCCCAACAATAATGCGAAGGCTGACATTTCTCCTATTGATCCGCTCTGCAGGCCAAAAAAGAAATCAATATAGGAAGGCATTTTAGCCATCAATACATCTACTGATTCGCCTGCGCGAAGTCCTTCCTTGAGTACACCCAACGGTGTTGCGCTAGTTACAGCATCGAGTGATAGTGTTGCTTTAGCGATTGGCCAAGAAGTCATCTGCACCGGAAACGACAACAATAAAAATACACGTCCAACCAAAGCCGGATTGAAGGGATTTTTTCCAAGGCCACCGAAACTCATCTTTCCGATACCAATGGATACAGCACTTCCAATCAAGATAATATGCCACGGCAAATTAGAGGGCACATTAAATGCCAACAGTATGCCTGTGATCACAGCCGAGCCATCGTAGATGGACGCAGATTTTTTTAATAGGTAGCGCGCAATAAGATATTCAATGGCTACACAAAAAAATACGGAGAGCGTGGTTACGTACAAAGCGCCAAGCCCAAAATTGTAGATGGAAAATAGAAATGCCGGCACCATGGCAATGATGACCGCCCGCATAATTTGCGGCACCGTCAGTTCACTGTGAATATGGGGCGAAGGAGATACGGTGAGCAAGCCAGCACTCATGGTTTCTTTTGTTTTTTTAATTGTGTTTTACCCAATCGTATGTAGTCCAATATCGGCCGATTAGAGGGACATACAAATGAACAAGACCCACACTCTATACAATCAATAACATGTTCTTCCTTCGCGCGCGAGTGATTTCCTTTTTTTGCCAATAACAACAAACGATAGGGTTCAAGCCCCATCGGGCAGGCTTCTATACATTTCCCACAGTGCACGCAGTTGTATACCTCTTCGCGCATTGAATCTTCCTTGGGTATGAGTAAGATACCAGAAGTACCTTTGGCCACAGGCACATCTAAATCAGCAATGGCTTTGCCCATCATGGGCCCGCCACTTACAATCTTACCCGTATCTTCAGGCACGCCACCCGCAGCAATCAATACATCTATTACAGGCGTTCCAATTCGCACTAAAAAATTAGAAGGTTGCTTGACCGACTTGCCCGTAACTGTTACAACTCTTTCAATTAATGGTTTGTTTTTTTGAACAGCCTGATAGATGGCATACGTAGTGCCCACATTGTGAACGATGACGCCTACATCTGAAGGCAAACCACCGGAAGGAACTTCGCGATTCAATAGAGCCTGAATCAATTGTTTCTCTCCTCCTTGCGGATACTGCACTTCCAGTGCCTCCACTGAAATTCCGGGTGCTGTTACTAATAGCTTTTCAAAAATTTCAATGGCGTCCGCTTTATTATCTTCAATGCCGATGATCGCCTTTTCCACGCCCAACGCCTTCATCAATACTTTAACACCAACAACTATTTCTTTGGGTCGCTCTACCATCAGTCGATGATCAGCTGTAAGGAACGGTTCGCACTCCACACCATTAATAATCAAATGATCCACGTGTTTGCCTTCTGGCACACTCAATTTTACATGAGATGGGAAGGCTGCCCCACCCATACCTACCACACCGGATTCCATGATCCTCGCCACAATTTCTTTGGGTGATAATTTTATTTCTTCGATGAGTGAATCAGTGCGATCGATATTTTCTACCCATTCATCGCCCTTCACACGAATAGAAATAGCAGTATGTTTAAAACCCGTACTGTCCATCACTTCTTCTATGATGCCTACTTTTCCGGAAACGGAAGAATGGATATTGGAAGAAACGAACCCTTCATGCGTGGCAATAATTTGCCCGGCCTTCACCGCATCTCCTCGTTGAACGATGATTTTTGCCGGTGCTCCAATGTGTTGAGTAATGGGGATGATCACCATTTTGGGCAACTCCAGCGGAGTAATGGGCGTATGTGCCGATAACTTATTTTCGTCTGGGTGCACCCCTCCGATGCTAAACGTTTTATGCTTGTGGAGGCTCATTGTTACTTTGTTGGGCCGCTGATTTTTCTGCTTCTCTTTTTTTACGAGCACGTTCTTCATGCTTCAGCCGTTGGTCATCGCCTTGCTGCAACTTCTCGGGCGTTACGTTGGCCGTAATGATGTTGTGTACATCGCACGTTCCTACACATTCCATACACAGTTTGCATTTCTCTGGATCAATATGAGCCAAGTTGTTGACCATACTGATGGCATCGTAACGACAGGCTTCAAAACATTTGGAACAGCCAGAGCATGCGACTGCGCATTCTTTGCGGGCAGTACTGCCTTTTTCCTCGTTAAGGCAGGCCACATATACGCGTTGATTTTTCTTTCCTTTCGGCCAGAGTTCTAAAATATCTTTAGGGCATTCTTTCACACAAGCGTTGCAAGCAGTGCATTTGTCTTCAGCAATTACAGGCAAACCGGTCTTCTCATCCATGTACATGGCATCAAAGTCACACACATCTACACAGTCGCCATGACCAAGGCAGCCATAGGCGCAGCCGGTATCGCCACTGTACAGATTTGCTTCTATTTTACAAGAACTTGTGCCATTGTACACACTTGTTTTCTTTCGATACTCAAAAGAACCCGAACAACGCACCACTGCGATGTAAGGATCTTTTTCAACCGCTTGCACGCCAAGGATATCGGCTACGCGTTTCATTACCGAGTTACCTCCAACAGGGCAATGTAAATTAGAAAGATCTCCGGTATTAACCACAGCTACGGCAAATGCATGGCATCCGGGCTGGCCACAACCGCCACAATTGGTGTTGGGCAACACACTTTCAACATTGCTGATGCGTGGATCTTCTTGAACAGCAAATTTTTTGGAAACGAAATAAATCACCACAGCTGCAATTATCCCGATCGCTGTAAGACTTATTACGGTATAAATAGTTTCGGTACTCATACTTTTTTAACAATATTCACTCGACACTGAGAGCCTAGTTTTTCGCGAAACAAAAACAAAAACAAAAAGTAAGGAACTAAACTCACTAGTGAGATAGCTCCTGCCATCGACTCTACATAGCCCATTTGCAATAAACCAACCAACAACCCAACAAGTAGTAGAAAAGGTAGGAGGTACAAGAGAATCAAGCCCAAATAAGCAGAGGTTGGATTGATTCTAATGAACACCTCTTCACCTATTTGGAATAATGCATTTTTCATAGTCACTTCTAATTCCTTTGATTTACTATCGCCAAGCATGCATAGACTATTATGACAAGCGGAACAACCACTGTTCCCAACAATCGTCACTTTCATGTTGCCATTTGTATTGGCAATGACTAAACCAGATTGTTCAATATAATCAGCACGATTACTCATGCGATAGCTGTTTTTATCTTGTAGCGTTTTCTTACCGGATATTTTTCCAAAAGCAATATGCTTGTTTGCACTATTTCTCCCATGCTTTGACAGGAAACAAAACCAGTATCTTGATAAAGTTCTGCCAATTCAGTCTTAAGTTGGGTTAAATGTTCGGGAGTTGACAAAGTATCCTTCGTCATGGCCGACAGAAGTGTTTCCAACTGAGGCTGAGAGGCTTTCACTCGATTACTCAAGCGCATCCGTTCTTCACGCTGGTATTGCAATTCCAAAACGGGTGACATACTCTTAAACCCAAGGTTGATAATCGGGTTATTCTCTTTGAAGTATTGTGGCATGTAAATCTTACAACTTCCCTCAAAGCATTCCTGGTCGAAATCAATAGCGCGTAATCGAAAATGCAACTCATCGAAATCGGGGATAATTTCCACCACAAAATTATCTCTCCGCATATCTCCTAACAATTGCACTAAACTGCGTTCATTAAACTTTACAAACTCTTTCGCAATACGAAGCGGGTTATAGTCGTGATGTTCCGTGAGGTAATGCTTGATAAAAGTATCTCCCGGAATACCTTGTATGTGCTCCTCGATGAATGTGTCGCCTTTAATGAGGTAGTTTATTTTATTGGGAGACAGCAAGTGCTCAAGCTCCATCCCGTAGACGCGGGATGCATCTGCTTGTTTAATATAAAAATAGTCGAACAAATCGTTGAGCCGGTTCACTATCCGCACCCTAACAGGGTGTGTATTGGCATACAGGCAGTAATCTACCCGATCGATGTATAAATGTTCGATCACCGACATATCACCACCCACTTTCAGCAAAGCATAAATCTTTCTCAGCGACTCGTGAATAAACTGCCGGTCAGACTCAGAATAAATGAGTGTCTCCCAAAGGGTATCCTCGCCCTTTCTGTCGAAGAAGGTGATCGAACTATTATAGTGTAGTAAGTCAGTGTATCCGATTGGCACATCAATTTCACGTTGTGTTTTTTGCAAGTAGTTTCGCAAGGAAACACTTACGGGAAAGAGCGGCTTCTTAAATCGGATATCTGCCATTTACTTAATTTGTTAAAACTCGCTTTTCAACTGTGCAGCCCATTTTTCAATGCGCCCAGCAGTTAAATCTTTCTGGTTGTCCTCATCGATCGCCAAGCCCAAAAATTTTCCATTGATCACCGCCTTAGATGCTTCAAAGTTGTAGCCATCGGTAGGCCAAGCTCCAACAAACGTTGCTCCTTTGTCTTTGATCCGCTCGTAAATAATGCCCGGTGCATCTAAGAACGTGTCGGGATATCCGTCTGCATCACCACATCCCTGAAAGGCAACTTTCTTTCCTGTGAAGTCAACGTCATCCAACTCGTCAATAAAAGCATCCCAATCTTCTTGCAGTTGCCCGATCTCCCAGGTGGGACATGCTAATATTAAGTTTGAATAAGGTTTAAGATCATCCGCAGTTGCTGAATTGACGTTATGCAGCACCACTTCTGGCTCACCACCAAGAGCTTTTTGAATTTGTGCTACTACTCTTTCTGTGTTGCCTTCGGTAGAACCGAAGAAGATTCCAATTTTTGCCATTGTTACTTTTTTAGAGTTATATAATCATTTTAAGTTGTTCTTCTAAATTTCTTCCCGATCATCTTTTAGCTCACCGTGCTTGGGGTGATATTGCATGAAAATCTCAGATCGCATCAGAATGTCAACATACTGCGCGCGCTTGTAAGCAAACGGATCGAACATATTCTCTTTCGACAACTTGCCTCTAAACTCTTGGATAGAAGGGTATTTTTTCTTCTCCATCCACTTGGTCATTTCGGCCAGCATTGTTTCAATGTGTGGAATGCCTTTCTTGTAAATGGCACTAACCACTTGTACCGCATCGGCACCCGCCAATAACATCTTAATCACATCGAAGCCTGAAAAAATACCTGTGTTCGCGATGATACTGGCATCGATCTTACTATAGAGTAATCCGGCATAACGCAATGCCAAACGGCTGTCGTTTTCACTACTGAAATTATATGGATAGTGATGCATCTCTTTGTCCACGTCAATATCCGGTTGAAAGAGTCTATTAAATAAAACAACGCCCGAAGCACCTGCTTTATCCATTTTCGAAATTACCGAAAGTGAATTAGTATAGAAAGGACTCAGTTTAACAATGACAGGAATGCGAATAGCTTTGTGAACATTTCTCAATATCTCAATTTGCTCATTGACAAGATGCGCCCCATCCGTCTCAAACCCAATTTCACTGGTATAAAAATTCAACTCCAATGCATCAATTCCCGTCTCTGCCATTTTCTGTGCATATTCCACCCAAGTGTCGCGATACACACAATTGAGGCTTCCTATCAATGGAATAGATACGGATCTTCTAGCTTGACGTAGGCGTAATAAGTGTTCGGCCGGTCCTCCATGTTTTAGTGAGGGAAAGAACGAATCATGTTCAGCATCCCAGTTACTAAACGTATCCTGGGCATTCTCCATGTCCAACGACTCCAATTGAATCTGTTCTTCAAAAAGGGATTTGTAAACTATTGCAGCTGCACCCGCCTTTTCAAGCTTCACTAAATTGTCTAGATCGGCAACCAGATTGCTCGCTCCTACCACAATTGGGTTCTTGAGGGTGAGCCCACAGTATTTTGTTGTTAGATCAACCATATACAAAGAGTTTAAAGGTTAAATTTCAGATAAGTGCTTGATGTCTTTGAATCGTTGTTCATTATCTTTCTGCGCCAACTCCTCCAACCTCAACGCCTCTTCAGGGTTAGAAAGGTTTAGTGTTTTGTACCGTAATTCTTCTTCCAGATAATTCTTGAATGACACTGCATCTTCGGTTACGGGCACGTCCCAGATAAAAGGGTTCTTTCCTTCGGCACGCAAATCCGGATTGAAGCGATACATCGGCCAGTACCCACTCTTGCTGGCCTTTTCAGATTGTTTCTTAGTCAATCTCATATCATATCCGTGGGCGATACAAGGTGAGTAAGCAATGATAATTGACGGACCGTTGTGTTTCTCGGCTTCAACAAAAGCAAGTGCTGTTTTCTCTCTATCCATTCCCATATTCACCACAGCCACGTAAGCATTGCCATAGGTCGTCATCATCAAGCCTAAATTTTTCTTGCTCAGTTTTTTTCCATCTGAGGCAAACTTGGCAACGGCTCCACGTGGTGTGGCTTTTGATGCCTGGCCTCCCGTGTTGGAATAGACCTCTGTATCCATGACCAACACATTCACATTTTTGTTGGAAGCCATTACGTGATCTAAACCACCAAAACCAATATCATAGGCCCAACCATCACCACCGAATATCCAAACACTCTTATCGACAAAATAGTCTTGCAACTCAATTACTTTGTCAAGTAAAATGCGCAACTCCTTTTTGCCAGAACTTCTTTTATGTTCTTCTGCCAACAACTGCCGAATGGTATCCGCGTGGTTACGTGCCTCACGCGTGACCGCATCTAAAAGTATCAATCCTTTTTCAAGCGCAGCGCGCAAAGGGGCGTTGTTCAACAACGGCATCAATGCCTGCACGTTCGTCTTCAGTTGCTTTCTGTTTGCATCCACCGCCAACCTCATACCAAAACCAAACTCTGCGTTGTCTTCAAATAGTGAATTAGCCCAGGCAGGTCCTTTGCCTTTACTGTCTTTCGTATAAGGTGTAGTTGGGAATGTGCCTCCATAAATTGATGTACAGCCTGTAGCGTTTGCGATCATCATTCGATCGCCAAATAATTGCGTAGCTAAATGAATGTAAGGAACCTCTCCGCAACCAGAACAGCTGGGAGCATACTCGATGTAAGGCTCAGCGATATAAGGCTCTTGCACAAACGGGAGTTTTTCAATCCAAGTGGCAGCATTGCCCGCTACTCCACGATATTCTAGTTTCTTTGTGCCCGTTGGTACTGCCCCATTTAGCGGCATCCTCGAAACGGGAATCGTATCGCCTTTCAATCTTAGAATCGGGTCAATAACATGGTCGGCAAAATCACCAGAGCCGGCAGGCAGCAATTGTGTAATCTCTGCAAACTTTTCTGACTCAGTTGGGATCGGCACCTGCACGATGGCCTCGCAAGTGACATCGATAGCTTTCCAGTTCATCTCCACAATTTCTGGTCCCTTTCTCGCGAATTGTTTCTCTACGTATTTTTTAATCAGAGCTATTGCTTCCGCCTCCGGCACCACACCCGACACTTTAAAGAAAGCCGTTTGCATCACTGAATTGATTCTTCCACCCAAGCCAACACTCTTGGCTATTTTAGAAGCATCGATCGCATACACTTTGATTTTCTTCTTCCAGATGGTCTCCTGCATGTCGCGGGTAAAAAGCCTGAAAATATTTTCCGGCTTCTGGCTGCTATTGATGAGGAATGTTCCTCCTGTTGAAATTCCTTCTAGGATATCATATTGACCGATGTATTGCGGACGATGCAGCGCCACGAAGTCAACTTTATTCAACAGGTATTCCGATTGAATCGGCTTTTTCCCAAAGCGCAAATGCGATACCGTATATCCGCCTGACTTGTTAGAGTCGTATTGAAAATAGCCCTGCACAAACAGGTCAGTACTTTCACCTATGATCTTGATGGCATTTTTGTTTGCGCTGACAGTTCCATCTGATCCGTACCCCCAGAATTTGCAACGGACAATACCCTCTTGCTCTGTATCAATTTCTTCTTTCACCGTAATGGACTTCTTGGTCACATCATCGTTGATACCGACCGTAAAGCCATGCCATCCGTTGGCTTCTACGTGATCGAACACCGCTTTTACCATTGAAGGGGTAAATTCTTTTGACGATAATCCATAACGGCCACCTATAATTTGAATGTCGGGGCGGGTGCGCAAGGCGGCAACAACATCTAAGAAAAGTGGCTCGCCCAATGCACCCGGTTCTTTGGTGCGGTCAAGCACAACTATTTTTTTTACGCTTGCTGGGATTACACTCAGAAAATCTTCCAGCGCAAAGGGCCGGTACAATCTTACTTTGATCGCGCCTACTTTTTCTCCTTTTCTTACGAGATAATTAATAGTCTCTTCAATGGTTTCAATAGAAGAGCCCATGGAGATGATAATTTTTGTGGCTTTAGGATCGCCAACGTATTCATACAGTTTGTATTTGCGTCCTGTTTTCTTTTCGAATAGTTCCATGTACTTTTTCACGATACCAGGACAAGCATCATAGTATTTGTTCACCGTTTCCCTTCCCTGAAAATACACGTCAGGGTTTTGGGCACCTACCTTGCACATGGGGTCTTCAGGCTTCAACGCCAATTTCCGAAACTCTTCCACATATTTCATGTCCAGCATTTCGCGGAGTGCATCGTACTCAATGGGGACGATTTTCTGTATGGAGTGGGAAGTCCGAAAGCCATCAAAGAAATGGAGAAACGGAATGCGCGCCTCTAATGTGGAAAGGTGTGCAACTACAGCCAGGTCTTGCGCTTCCTGCACGTTGCCCGAAGAGAGCATCGCGAATCCAGTGCCTCGGGTGGCCATCACATCTGAGTGGTCTCCAAAAATCGACAACGCCTGGCATGCCAGTGAGCGAGCGGAAACGTGAAAAACGGTAGGAATCATCTCGCCTGCAATCTTGAACATGTTGGGTACCATCAGCATCAAACCTTGAGATGCCGTGAATGTAGTTGCCATCGCCCCCCCGGTAAGGGCACCATGAATGGCACCTGCTGCTCCGCCTTCGGATTGCATTTGGACAACATCTACGCTTTCTCCAAAAATGTTTTTTCTTCCTTCTGCCGACCACGCATCTGCTTTCTCGCCCATGTCGGACGAAGGCGTAATCGGATAAATTGCTGCTACTTCGCTAAAACCATAGGCAATATTGGCTACGGCCGAGTTTCCATCAGTATTAATATAGGTAGGTTTATTTTTCATCAGGTCAGCTTTTAGCATTTGTTTAATGCTGGAAAATTAGCCGAACTAGTAACTTCGCCCACTGCCTTTTGTCAGGAGCTTTTATGATTTATGTCAAGAACATAGGAGTGGAAAAAGGCGTACGTTATTCCTGACTTGCAAGAAAAACTGCTCTCGTTTCTAAATCTTAATTACTTTTTTCGCGGTGTATTAATCGACTGTATCAGTTTCGCCACTAATCCAGTCCAACCCGTTTGGTGGCTGGCACCGAGGCCTCTGCCCGTGTCGCCATCAAAGTATTCATGAAATAAAAGGTTGTTTTCAAAATGTACATTTCGCTGTAATAAATCACCTCCGTGGATAGGTCGGTGTCCACCCGCATCTTTTATAAATAAAGAGACCATCCTTCGCGACAGCTGAATTGCAATCTCCCGCAAGGTCAGAAGCTCACCAGAACCAGTTGGATACTCTAGCTTGAAGTCGTCACCATAATAGTGATGAAACCGTTCCAGGGATTCAATAATTAAAAAGTTGACCGGAAACCAAATGGGCCCACGCCAATTGGAGTTGCCTCCAAACATATACGAATCACTTTCTCCCGGATTGTACTTCACGGTAAATTCAGTTCCATTTGCAAACAAACGATAAGGATTGTCTAGATGGATTCGCGACAGTGCACGTATGCCATAAGGCGACAAAAATTCTCGCTCGTCTAACATTCGCTTAAGAAGCTGCTTCATACGATGCCCGCGGAGCAGCGACAATAAGTGCCGTTGGTTTTTACCTCTCTCACCCCACCGGGAAATCAGGTTAGCAAGGTCAGGTCTGTTTTGCAGAAACCAATCCAATCGCTGAGTAAACTCCGGCATTTTTTGAAACACCTCTTCGTCCAATACCTCCACGGCAAAAAAAGGAATCAAGCCAACCATTGATCGTACTTTAAGCTTCACCCGCTCATTGTTGGGTAGATGCAATACATCGTAGAAAAATTCATCTTCCTCATCCCACAGGTTGATTCCGTTGTTTCCAACATTCGCCATCGCACCTGCGATATAGAGAAAGTGCTCAAAGAATTTGCTCGCCAAACTTTGATAGACAGAATTTTGCTTTGCCAACTCCAATGAAATACGAAGCATGTTGAGCGTAAACATCGCCATCCAACTGGTGCCGTCAGATTGTTCAATGTATCCACCGGTCGGCAAGTGTGTGCTGCTTCGATCAAACACACCAATATTATCCATTCCTAAAAACCCTCCTTGAAAAATGTTATTTCCGTTTTCGTCCTTCTTATTCACCCACCAGGTAAAGTTTAGTAACAGCTTATGAAATATCTCTTCGAGGAATTTTCTATCCAACACACCGTCTTGCTGCTTGCTATCCATTTTGTAAACCCGCCACGCAGCCCACGCATGCACCGGTGGGTTGACATCGCTAAACGACCACTCATAAGCAGGCAACTGACCATTGGGGTGCATATACCATTCTTTGGTGAGCAACAGCAACTGATGTTTTGCAAACTCTGGATCAATCATCGCAAATGGAATCGCGTGAAAAGCTAAATCCCAGGCGGCATACCACGGATACTCCCACTTATCGGGCATGGAAATAATATCTGCGTTGTTCAGATGCTCCCATTCCTGATTTCTTCCGCGCTTGCGTTCTGTGGGAGGCGGAGGCTGAGATGGATCGCCTTTCAGCCAAACATCTACATCATAGTAATAAAACTGTTTATTCCAGAGCATTCCGGCTAACGCCTGTCGTTGAACCAACCGCTCATCGGCATCTTTGCAATTCTTTTGGAGGCCCCCATAAAAATCATCGGCTTCACGCTGCCTTCGATTGAATACCTCTTCAAAATTCAAAAAAGGTTTTGTCTGGTAGTCGGCCGAAAGACGTAACCTAAATGTCTTCGATTTTCCGCCTTCAACCAGGGTGTCAATTCTGAAAGCAGCCTTTGTGCCCTTATGTATTTTGTTAATAGCCGAAGGATTGTCAAAGATGATGTAATCATTGATGCCATCTTTAAATGTCCCTGGACTACTATGGCCATACAACCGAGTGGTATTCGTCTCGTTTTCACAAAAGATGGGTTCGGCTTTTGCTTCGCAATACAAATAGTTTGTGCCCAACTGCTCGTGCGTTGACTTCATGCCATTCTTAGTATCGAGGTAGATTTCCGGTTTGTGGCTGCCATGACCCCAGGCCCACGTGTTCCGAAACCAAAGTGTCGGCAAGACTTCAATAGCAGCCGATTCCGCTCCGCGATTAGCAATGGTAATCTGAACCAAAACATCATTGAATTCTGCCTTTGCATAACTCACCTCTATATCGAAGTACCGATCATTATTAAAAATGCCGGTATCCAGTAGTTCGTATTCTCTTTCTGTCTTACCGCGCTTGCCCGCTTCCACAGCTAGGGTTGCGTAAGGAAATTCGTCATGTGGGTACTTGTACAACATCCGCATAAACGAGTGCGTTGGTGTGGAATCCAAGTGATAATAGAGTTCCTTCACATCTTCGCCATGATTCCCTTCCGGGTTTGTCAATCCGAAAAAGCGTTCCTTAAGAATAGGATCCTTTTTATTCCAGAAGGCAAGAGCAAAACATAGTATTTGTTGGTCATCCGAAATTCCGGCAATCCCCTCTTCCCCCCACCGATAGGCCTTGCTTCGAGCCATATCATGAGAAACATAGTTCCAGGCATCTCCCCTGGCGCTGTAGTCTTCGCGAACGGTGCCCCATTGACGATCTGTTAAATACGGACCCCATTGACGCCAGTTTTTCTTCTTGTCTCGATCCTCAATAAGTCGCTGCTTTTCGGCTGTCATAAGGTGTACAAAGTAGGAAAAAAATGCGAGTGTGTTTGCATCGAATTGCGCGAAGCAGCCTGTCAAAAGGTATTGATAATTCTCGTCTACCCTACTGACTAATATCATTCGCTGCACCTCTTATGACGGTTACTTTCGAACATAATTAACCCACTCACGCTATGAAAACCGCTGATGTTTTGGAACCAACTGCGACTAAAACGACCACAAAGAAATTTGTCTACTCTTTTAAAGAGGGTGACGAAAAAAATAAACACTTATTAGGGGGCAAGGGCGCAAATTTGTGCGAGATGACTCAAATCGGACTGAATGTACCGCCTGGATTTGTAATCTCAACAGAAGCTTGCTTAACGTATTTAGCAACGAATGATAAATCCCTACCAAACGGATTAATGGATGATGTTCGTGAACAGATCAAAGCCATTGAAAAATCAACTGGAAAGAAATTTGGTGATGCCACTAACCCATTGCTTGTCTCTGTGCGATCGGGTTCGGCAATGTCAATGCCAGGCATGATGGATACAATATTGAATCTTGGTTTGAATTCGAGAACACTAAAAGGGCTAATTGCACAAACGGGCAATGAACGATTTGGCTATGACGCTTATCGCAGGTTCATACAACTTTTTGGTAAAGTAGCCCTAGGTGTGCCCGATGAAAAATTCGATACACATTTCGAAGAAGTAAAAAAGAAGGCAGGAGTAAAAGTGGATGTCGGATTGAACACCAATAATTTGGTTGAAATCAGTGATCGCTTCCTAAAAGTTGTAAGCGATCATATCGGCAAACCATTTCCTGAAGAAGTCTATGAACAATTGGAAATTGCCATTAAAGCCGTGTTCAATTCCTGGATGGGAAAACGTGCGATCGACTATCGCAGAGAATTCAAGATTACTCCCGCCATGGCAAATGGTACAGCTGTCAATGTGGTGACCATGGTGTTTGGCAATTTGGGAAATGACTGCGCTACCGGAGTGGGCTTTACCCGCGACCCTGGCACAGGAGAAAATGTAATGTTTGGCGAATATCTAACCAATGCCCAAGGCGAAGATGTGGTGGCGGGGATACGCACACCAAAGCCTGTTAGCGAATTGGCCAAAGAGATGCCTGATCTATACAGACAGTTGGAAGAGTTGCGCAATAAATTAGAAACTCACTATCGGGAAGTTCAGGATTTCGAATACACCATCGAAAAGGGAGTGTTGTTTTGCTTGCAAACACGCAACGGCAAAATGAATACCACCGCGATGGTACGTACATCCGTAGAAATGACAAAGGAAAAACTCATCACAAAAGAAGAATCGCTGCTGCGAATCAAACCGGATATGCTTGAGCAATTGTTGCATCCACGGCTGGATTCTCTTCACAAAACTGAACCGTTGGCGCATGGACTACCTGCCTCTCCAGGCGCGGCCTCAGGGCACGTAGTGTTTGATGCTGACCGCGCAGAGCTTATGGGCAAAGCAGGCGAAAAAGTTATTCTTGTAAGAGAAGAAACGAAGCCAGAAGATATCCACGGATTCTTTGCTGCCCAAGGTATCCTTACCAGTAGAGGAGGCAAAACTTCACATGCTGCAGTGGTTGCCCGAGGCATGGGCAAACCATGTGTTGCTGGTGCCGAAGGCATTCATGTTGATACCAAGTTGAGGGTTGCGAAAATTGGCGACAAGACATTGCTCGAAGGCGATTACATCACAATTGATGGAGGATCAGGTTACGTCTATCAAGGTATAATTCCAACCGTAGAGCCTACTTTTTCTGACGAATTGAAAACGCTGTTGACTTGGGCGGATGAAAACGCTAAATTAAAAGTGATGGCAAACGCAGATACACCCGGTGCAGCCAAGAAAGCACTTGAATTTGGGGCTATGGGAATTGGTCTATGCCGCACAGAACGGATGTTCAACGATGTAGAGCGTCTACCCGTAGTAGTTGAAATGATTCTGGCAGTGACTGTCGAAGAACGTGAATCAGCTCTTGACCGATTGAAGAAAATGCAAGCGCAAGACTTCAAGGAGATTTTTCTGGCCATGGCACCACGTCCCGTCACCGTGCGACTATTGGACCCTCCTATTCATGAGTTTCTTCCAACAGAGGATGTGTTAAAAGACGAGCTCGAACACTTGCAGAAATTGAGAGGAACAGTTAGTGGTGTCACCGATTTATTCAGTAGCCTACGACTGCTTAACGGAGATTTAAAAATGATTGAGCGGTCATCTGAGCCGTTCACTTTGGCCGGTGTGGAGCTGATTGAAAAAGCGATTGCTAAAAAGGGACAAATGTTGAAAAAAGCGCGCGAGCTGCACGAAGTAAATCCGATGTTAGGTCATCGAGGAGTGCGGTTGGGACTAAGCTTTCCTGAAATTTATCGGATGCAAATTCAAGCTATTCTGGAAGCCACTGCGGAGTGTCAAAAAGCTGGCATTGATGTTCGACCAGAAATTATGGTTCCACAAGTGTGTACGGCCGAAGAATTGGAACAAGTAAAAGTATTCGTTGACGAAATAAGAACTCAAATTGAGACCGCCAACAAGATTAAACTTCAGTTCAAGTTTGGTTCGATGATCGAAGTGGTTCGTGCCTGCCTGCAAGCAGATCAGTTAGCAAATGTTGCAGAATTCTTTTCTTTTGGAACGAATGATTTAACACAAGCGACATTTTCTTTCTCACGCGAGGATGCCGAAAATAAATTTTTACCGTTCTACATCAGCAAAGGCCTGCTAAAAGATAATCCATTCGAAGTGCTGGATCGAAAAGCAATGGGCAAGTTAATGAGGATGGCTGTAGAAGACGGACGAAAAACAAACAAAGACCTGAAAGTTGGAATTTGTGGTGAGCATGGTGGACATCCAGAGTCGATTCTATTTTGCCATGAAATTGGATTAAACTATGTGTCCTGTTCTGGTCCGAGAGTACCTGTGGCTCGATTAGCAGCTGCACATGCTAGATTACTGGAATTGAAAAAGTAACTAATCGGTAGCAAACAAAAGAAGGGGGGCAATGAGCCCCTTTTCTATCTATTCCTCGCAGAGTCTCCGCCTCGGGACTCTGCGCTTTACTTTTTTCTAGTACACCATTCTCTCCTTCACTTTCACTTACCCAGCATCCGCCTTCCCTTGTTTGTCCTGCCTGCTTCCGACAGAGTCCCCGAGGCGGGAGACTCTGCGGAGAAGAAAAAAAAGGGGAGCAATGAACCCCTTTTTAATTCAATAGACTTAACACAGCAAAAAAATGCAACACACTGCCGCCTAACACAAACACGTGCCATACGCTGTGGTTATACTTCACCTGGTTTCTGATAAAGAAAATAGTGCCGATCGTATAAGAGATCCCTCCCGCTATCAGAAACAAAAAACCATTGAAGGGCATCGCCTTATACAACGGTTGTATAGCCACGAGAATTACCCACCCCATCAAAATATACAGCACCGTTGATAGCTTAATTCGCTTGCCAACCGAGATCGCTTTTAACACAGCCCCCAGAATGGCACAACTCCAAACAACGCCCAACACTGTCCACCCTATCCAGCCTCGCAGGGCAGTCAAACAAAAAGGGGTGTAAGTTCCAGCAATTAATAAGTAGATAGAAATGTGATCAAATTTGTGGAAGACCCTTTTGGCTTTGGCATGAGTAAGACTGTGGTAAAGTGTGGATGCAAAATAGAGAAGCACAAGTGTTGCACCAAAAATAGAAAAGCTAACAATATGCCAAACACTTCCGTGAATGGCGGCCATTACAATCAAAACCACCAATGCTGCAACGGCCAACAGTGCACCTATTCCATGAGTAATCGCATTTGCGATTTCTTCACCAGTGGAAACCGTACGATTATGCATGTAGTCAGCCATTCAGTACAACTTTCAAGAAATATCCACTGCCCGTCCATTTTCCCAGATAAGCCCAAAATGCTGGCCGTGTTTTTTTACCCAACTTTTGTCTGTTGCAAAATCAAAAAGCTCTATCATTCCTTTGGCAGATAGTTCCTTGAGTTCGGTATCAGATAATCCTCGCACGCTGATAAAACCACCTTCTGCAAAATGAAACTGTGCAGATGAGCCACTCCCCTTTTTCAACCAACCCAAAATCATTTGCAAACGGATACCAATCTGTTGGTTGAGCTCCATTGCCAACTCAATTGTTCCATTGATATTCTTGATCTGTCCATCATTATTAAAATCATCATTTCGCAATATGCGCACAGGGTTTATGTGTATTTCACCGGCATATCGATTGATCATGGTCTTGTCGTTTACAACTAAAGACCTAATTTGTTGGCGATCCAATAGGAAGACCCGCACACAGTTCCGGACAACACCGCTCCCCAGATCATGTCAACAACCACAACCTTTAGCGGCCAATCTTTAAGAGTCGCCAAATTGGTTAAGTCATAAGTAGCGTAGGTGATCAATCCAAAAAGTGCGCCTCTACTAAGTGCGAACATCAAATTCTTCTTCTCAAGTGCCGGCTCAATCACGAACAAAACTACTCCCACTAAAAAAAGCAAATAAAAAATGATGGCAGCCGTCCAGTTCACGTCTGGCTTCATCAAAAAACCAATTTGATTCTTATAGAAATTTTTTGCTATCACCGCTAACCAAATCATGTCGACTATAAAAAAGATGGGAAGGGCAATCAAATATAGCTTTAGGAATAGGCGCATATCGGTGATACTTTAAAGAAATCTAAATCAGAATTTTTCTTCCTCCTCTTTCTTAGGCTCGGCTTTTGGCGGAGCTACATCTTTTGATTTCTTTTTCAAAAATCCAAAAACGCCTTTTTTCTTTTTAACTGTCTGAGGTGAGCCGCCATCTGCCCCCGTTGAATCGGCAGGTTGATCAACTAAGTCCTGCTTCTCTTTGACCGGTCCATTCGGCTTCTTTTCCTTTTTCTTGAACAGGTTCTTGAAGAAACCACCTTTCTTTTCAGACTTCTTAGTCGCTGCCGCTTCTTCTTTCGCACCCTCCAGCGCAATCCGTACATCTGGCAACACCAGCGTTTTTCTAAAGTACCACATGTAGTTATCTTGATCTACATTGAATTTTTCCTTCTCAATTGAAATCACATAGGTGCTATCCTTTTCCTCTTCTTTATCGGCTCCTTCAATAGCACTTGACGATAAAGTGTCTGTGATACTCCGTGCCGCACTATCCAATGCTTTCTTTATGTCAACAGAGTCTGTTGGCTTCTTCGGATAAACCGGTTTCATTTCTATTGTCTGAAGGTCCCTTAAGGCTTTTTTGTACGTTTTCTTTGGAAGAAGAAGGTAGCGCGTTTTCTTGGTCTTTCTTTCTTTGGGTAGTGCTGGACCAGGTAGCACCACACTTTTTTCCCAGGTAGAATCGTTGGCTGGCAGGATTAATTTTTTATTGTTCGATGCAACCAATTCGCGCGACCGATTTTTGTTCTCGTTGTAGTAAACAAAAGCTTCCTTTTGCGAAGGCTTGTCGTAAATAAAGGCACTTTGGTATGCAGGGCATATCATCTTTTGGGTAGTGCAGCCAAAAAGCAACCCACAGCAAGCAAAAATGCAAACAATTACCGCCCTAGACATTAAAAAAGGGTTAACTTAACTAACAAAACTAATTAATTAACCCAAGTAATACGAAGAATGTAAGAAATGTAACCAGAACGTAAATTATTGATAATCAACTCATAACGCCTCTAAGGCTTTCTGCTGGCTTTTGGTGAGACTCGAGGCTACCAAATTGTAAGAATCATCGATCCATTCCTTCAACTTCTTATCCGGGACACTGCCATCCATTAGAACAGTATTCCAGTGCTTTTTACTCATATGATACCCGGGCAAAACACTGGCGTATTCCTCCCGCAATTGAGCAGCCTTCTCCGGTTCACATTTCAAATTGATGCTTTCAAACAAATCCACATCTGCGAGCGCAAACATTTTGCCCATCACCTTATAGACAAGCGTATTGTTATCAAAAGGAAATTCCTCGGTCACTCCTTTCTTCGCCAGGCAGTAGCTTTGAAAAGAGGCAAGGTTCATAATAGTCGCTTTAGCACGAGATAAAGTACACCAATCAAAAAAATAGCAATTGAAATTTTATTGACTCCATGCATCATCTTGATATTGATGTTAGATGGCCTGTTGGGGTCTTTCTTCCTAAAAAAATAGCCGCCCACTTCACCGAGTGAGAAGAAATCTTTGAATGATAGTCGTTTGGGCTTGTTCTCGTTATTGGAAGTGTCCACTGTTTACTATTTAGTTGAATACATAAATTCCAGCCTCAGAAGTTTTCTTGGGCGCTCGCAATCCCTCAATCGCCATTCCTTCCAAATGAAACCGGATTGCTTCGTAAATGTTCTTTTCTGTCTCTGATTTTGTTGCCCCCGTAGAAACCACCCCAAGCAAATCAGGTGAATATGCACTATACCCTGTTTTAGTTTTTTCAAATACTACCAAATACTTCTTCATTTTTGTTTCAATTGTGCCTGCTTAAAGATACTATTTAACGTCCCCAACTTCAACTCATCAGAAATTTTGTGTGCCGATATGGTAACTAGTCCTTTTTTCAATCTGTGTTTAAACTGTCTATGACTCCCTTTTTGACGAACCAAAAACCACCCATCCTCTTCAATCAACTTAATCAAATCTTTTGCCTTCATTCTTCCTAATTGCCATTTGCCATTGGCATATCTATCCAGTCACCACCATCTCGAATCAAATTGATAAGTTCGTCCACTGCCTGTGGCGTGGGGACATTCTTCTTCACCAACTCTTTTCCCTTGTACAAAGTAATACGACCCGGGCCCGATCCTACGTAACCATAATCTGCATCAGCCATTTCACCCGGGCCATTGACGATACAACCCATGATGCCAATCTTCACACCCTTCAGGTGGCTGGTTCGAGCTCTTATTTTGGCAGTCGTTTCCTGGAGGTCGAATAATGTTCTCCCACAAGATGGACAGGAAATGTATTCAGTCTTTGAAATGCGGGTACGGGTCGCTTGCAGAATATTAAATGCGGTTTCGTTGACTAGTTTGTCTGACCCACAATTCTCGGCAGCAATGAAAACACCATCTCCTAGTCCGTCTATCAGTAAACCACCGATGTCGGTGCCCGAATAAATTTGTAGTTGATCAGCCTTTAAATCCCGATAAGCACGCCCGATGACGACCGGAACCCGACAATCTCTTTCGATAAGCTCAACGAATAATCTCCGTTGCTCTGCCATGCCATGGGGGTGATAGGTATCGATCAACAACACAACTGTCGTGTCGGTTTTGATCTTTTTTACAAATTCAAGAGAAACATCTGCAAGGCAAGCATAGATGAAATTAAGATGAGTCGATTTCTCGACTCCCGCCAGATAATCCTTTGCCAAAATAAACGGATAAGAGCGATCCCTTTCTTTGTAATTAAGCCAAGTCTTGTGCGAGTAAATAACGCCCAATGTCCCGGGGATTTCAAAATCTACTGATTTGTCGTTTACAAATACATAGTCACAAGCGATATCTGCGATATTCCACTTATCAAGTGGAACCGAGTAATGATAGCCTAATGCAAAGAATGATGCGGGAGTAATCTTTTCTCTAAGCGACAAGTCGGCAATAACGCGAGGCACCTGGTGTCCACCAAAATTCAAAACCTCGTTCGTGACGCGTCTGGTATAAGCAAAGGGATTAATCGGATAGTCAACCAATTCTGGGATCGCGATGTTCGAACTCCGTTCATTGTAACGACTTACTAACGTCTGCGCAACAGGTACTTCGGCCTCTGGTTCTTCCGTTAATGATACTCGCACCGTATCTCCAAGCCCGTCTTCTAATAAGGTTCCAATACCCACTGAAGATTTGATTCGGCCGTCTTCCCCGTCTCCAGCTTCGGTAACACCCAGATGAAGTGGGTAGGGTTGGAAACCTTCTTCATCCAGTTTCTGCACCAACAGCCGATAGGCTTGCACCATCACCTGCGGGTTGCTGGACTTCATCGACAAAACGATATTATAGAAATTCTGGTCTTCACAGACTCTCAAAAATTCCAATGCTGACTCCACCATACCGAGTGGTGTATCACCATATCGGCTCATAATTCGATCGGATAAAGAACCATGGTTAGTTCCTATTCGCATGGCGGTTCCATACTCCTTACAAATTTTAACCAGCGGTGTAAACTTTTGGCGAATTCGATCGAGTTCTGCTCGGTAGGACTCCTCTGTATAATCAATTTCTTCAAACCGTTTTTTGTCAGCGTAGTTTCCCGGATTGATTCTCACTTTCTCGACCAACCTTGCAGCCAACTCGGCTGCATTGGGAGTAAAATGAATATCAGCGATGAGCGGCACCGTATAGCCACGGCTCCGCAGTTCTTTCTTTATCACTTCCAGGTTTTGTGCTTCTTTCAGACTGGGTGCGGTGATTCGAACATATTCACAACCTGCATCCACCATCCGTATCACCTGCTCCACCGATCCCTTAGTGTCCATGGTGTCTACTGTGGTCATTGATTGTACGCGGATTGGATTTTCTCCACCCAATGGAACGTCTCCGATGTTCACCACGCGGGTCTTTCTGCGGCTGTAACTAACTAGACTAGTGCAGTACTGCTTTACTTGAGAAATGTGTGTATTCACTTAATGCTAATTTCCACAAAGTTAACCGTTTGCCTTCCAATTTGTTCAACGAAAAAATCACTAAATATCGCCCAATTGTGGTCTAATAATGATCTCTTCAACCACGCTCCGTTCGGATATGGAATAGGCGGAAAACACCGTCTCGGCCACATCCTCAGCCCGCATAAATCGGTCCTCGGGCAAATCTACTCCATCCCAGCTGGCTGTTCGAGTAGCCCCGGGCAACACAGCAGTAACGCGGATATTAAATTCCTTGAGCTCCTCTCGCAGCACCTTTGAAAACCCCAAAAGTGCAAATTTTGAAATGGCATAGGAACCGCCATTTGGATATGCTTTGATACTGGCGATCGAACACATATTGAAAACATGCCCTTTGCGATTTGCTCTCATAGACGGCACAATAGAGCGCGATAAATGATATGCGCTATAGACGTTACTTTCAATCATCTTTTCGAGCGCCCCCTCTTCCTCATCAAGCAAGGAACCAGGGATAAAAAAACCAGCATTATTGACCAGTACGTCCACAGGCTGCTGAAGCTTGTTTATTAAACCACCAAATGCAACGACCTGGTCTTTGACGGACATATCAGCCACCGAGGTGTGAACACTCACTGAATATTCGGCTTTAATGGCACGCTTCAGATCCTCAAGATCACTTTCCTTTCGCGCGCAGGTTACAATATCGAAGTCAGCTCGGGCAAAGCGTTCGACAATGGCTCTACCAATTCCTTTTGTTCCCCCAGTTAGCGCCAATAATTTGTTCATTGGAATATTTATCTTTGAGCAAGATAGTACATCAAGTCAATTAGATGAAAGAATTTGGCCATTACGTTTTGTTTCTCGAATCGCTGGTGGTTCGAAGAGAGACTTTTATCACCTATTACCGGTTGACGATTGAAGAATGTGTGCAAATTGGCGTAAAGTCGATTTCACTTTTTGTCCTAGTCTCCACTTTTATGGGCGCTGTAACAACGGTACAAACCGCCTTCAATTTAGTAACACCACTGGTGCCAAGATATGTTATTTCTCAGGTGGTTAGGGAAATGACAGTGCTAGAACTAGCGCCCACCATCATGGCCATTATTTTTGCTGGCAAAATTGGGTCGAGCATGGCAGGTGGCCTGGGTACTATGCGCATTACCGAGCAGGTTGATGCATTGGAAGTGATGGGCATCAATTCATCTTCCTATCTCGTGCTGCCAAAGATCATTGCATCTATTCTAATGTATCCGATGCTTGTTATTTTTGCCGGAGCCTGCTCACTGCTAGGCGGCTATTTAGTAGGCACCCTAACCGGTATCATGACGCCTACGGAATACATCATGGGATTACGATCAATTTTTAATCAATACACGATCACATTCGCATTAACAAAATCAGTCGTCTTTGCATTTCTCATTTCCTCGATCTCATGCTACAAAGGATATTATACACACGGTGGTGCTTTAGAGGTGGGCATTGCTAGCACCGAGGCAGTAACATCAAGCGTAATTGCCGTTTTGTTAGCCGACTATTTTTTAGCAAACCTGTTGCTGTAGTACATGATCAAAATAAAAAACATCAATAAATCGTTTAACGGCAAGGCCGTTCTTAACCAAATCAGTGGTGAGTTTGACCAAGGGAAAACAAATCTGATTATTGGTTCAAGCGGCACTGGAAAAAGCGTTTTGCTAAAATGCATCGTTGGGCTTCTGCAGCCCGATTCAGGAAATGTATTTTATGATTTGAGAAATTTTACGGAAGCCGACAAAGAAGTGAAGTCAGAAATCAGACGAGAGATTGGTATGCTCTTTCAAGGTAGCGCGTTATTCGATTCTAAAAATGTAGAACAAAACGTAATGTTCCCGTTGGAGATTTTAACGAAAATGCCAAAAGACGAAAAACTAGACCGGGTTAACTTCTGCTTGAAGAGGGTGGGGCTGGAAAACGTAAATAAGAAAATGGCTTCCGAAATCAGTGGCGGCATGAAAAAACGGGTGGGGATAGCCCGCGCCATTGTGAACAACCCCAACTATCTATTCTGTGATGAACCAAATTCAGGCCTCGATCCACAAACCTCTATTCTCATTGACGAACTCATCCTGGAAATTACGCATGAGTTTAATATCACCACGATTGTCGTAACACATGATATGAATTCCGTTCTTGGTATTGGAGAGAAAATCATGTTCCTCTACAAGGGCGAAAAATTATGGGAGGGATCTAATGACGACATCACACACTCAGGTGTAAAAGAATTGGATGACTTTGTTTTTATTAACAAAGTTATGAAAAGCCTAAAGGGAAAATAAAACAAAATAAGCTACTTGACTGGCAACGTGATCGTAAATGTTGTCCCAACATCAACTTGAGAGGTGAAAGAAATTGCTCCGCCTAGTTGTTCAATTCCCTGTTTTGCAATTGCCAGGCCTAGTCCCGAGCCCGCCTTTTTGGTACTAAAGAAAGGTATAAAAACACGATCAATAGTGTCTTCACTCATTCCGATTCCATCGTCTTCTATTCGAATGATAGCTTGTCTATTTTCCCGCAACACAATTACATTGACTTGAACCAATTGATCTTCTCTTCCCGACTGGAGACCGTTCAAAATAAGATTGGAGAGGATTCGATTCATCAATGGAACATCCGTCATTACAAAAATGGGACCTACATCCATTCTTAACATAACTTTACCTGAAGAATAGCTCGTATACAAACCAACTACGTTTTCAACAATGGCTGCGAGATCTCTACGCTCCAACAGAGGCATGGGCATCTTGGCAAACGTACTGAATGAAGTGGCGATCTGATTCAATATCTCAACTTGCTCGAGCAACATTAAAATGGTTTTCTTTCGATCGCCATCCCCCTGAACAGTTACCTGCATTTGTTGTAACGCAAGTTTCATCGGAGTCAACGGGTTCTTTATTTCATGAGCCACTTGCTGAGCCATCTCACGCCAGGCACTTTCCTTCTGGGTGCGAGCCAGCTGTACCCTGCTCGATTCCAGATTTCGAACCATTTGGTTGTATTCGTTAACCATTAGACCAATTTCATCATCGGCTTTCCACTCCAACTGATGATTAACACCCAGCGTGGTAACGCGCAAGGTTTTGGTGATAAAAGCCAACGGAAAAGTCAGCCATTTCACAGCGTAATAAGATAGGAGTGAAAACAAAATGAATACCCCCACAAACACGATCAGTATGTTCGATAACACACTCGCTTCGTTTTTGTCAATTTGATCAGCCGATTTGAAAAAGGGCAGATTTAAGATAGCCAACAAATGGCCGGTGGTCGGTTCGCGCATCGCCAGGTAAGAATTACTAAATCTAAGTAGCCCAATTTCTTCCGGGTTGACCAAATAATTCTCCTCATCATTAGCCAGTCTGTACCAAGCGGCAGGATTCATGAAATTCGACAACAACTGATTATTAAAGATTTCTGGTTGGCTCGAAGCCTCAAGAATTCCTTGAGCCGAGTAAACGTTGACATCTATGTCAAATGACTTCGACAACTCTGATAAACGCAACTCTAGCAATCGTTTTCCGTCCAGTGAATCTGAAGGAAGTTGCAGAAAAGGGGCAATTCCTACTGACAACTGCTGAGCTCTGTCTTGCAGGTCCTTTTCAACCTTTCGTTCGTTTGAATTGCTGACGAGTTGAAGTGTTACTGCTGAAACTACTATCAATGGGAGTATGAAGGCCAAAAAGACGTACAGTTGAATCTTGGTTGAATAATTGAGTTTAACACCTGCCCAATAGCTAAGAATTGAGTAAGTCAACATCCAAAATAAAATCAATAAAAGACCGATCAAAAAATGAAACGCAATATTGGCAAGCGTCCCTATAAACGGATACGAGGCTGAACTGACTATAGCTACTTCACCAGCGTCTCCTTCTATAGCGTTATGAATAAATCCATCTATCACAAGGCCTTCGTTATAGACAGAGCTCGAATTCAGCCATTTCTTTTGGAAATTCTTGCGATAATTAAAAGAACCAAAACTATTAACGAGTTGTCCGTTATCAAAAAATGCATAGCTAAAATCTCGAGCGGACACGAACTGCGAAAATCGATTATCAACAAGTAGTTCCGGGTAGACATTCTGTGGCAGAATATTTTTTAATGAGAGATCCAATACCACAAAACCAACCAGGTTATTCTGTTTAACTACTTTAGCCAATCCCATATATCGCCTCTCGGAAGAGCCACTTGTTCCGGCTAGTTTATAAACACCATCGTATTCTGTTTCTATCGCTCCAGCTTGAATAGCCTTAAGCGAACTAGAAAGAGTACTCGCGGTTACGTTGTCTATCCCCTCCCCTAGCGAGTTAAACAGAAAAATATCGGTAGCGTAACGATCAAAATAGGAACTCAGATGAACCTGCTGCACTCGCTGGCGCACTACTTTTTTTGGTAGCAATGGGTTTGCAAATCGAGAAATAATAAATGGATCAGTTTCAATTTTTCGAACGGCTTCACTTAACAAGTATTGGCCCAAAATATCTTGACCGACCAGCGAGCTATTCCCAAACCGCGCGTGAGCTATAGCCTTTGACTCCATTGAAAACTTCTTGACACATAGACCTCCTTGCGTACTGTACGCTGTGATCATAACTAGTAAGTACAAAAAAGTGGTAAAACTTATTTTTGAAAAAGACCGGTACAATCTTAGTAGGTACACCAAAAGAAAGTAAAAAAGGGAGACACCCAATGTGATTGAGTAGTCGTGTCCTTCTAGCAAGCAATAACCATAAAAAAACAGCACTGCTACGGCTACCGAAATGAGAAATCGAAAATGATTCTTATCTGCGAGCTCAATGGCAAGACGAAGCAATACATGGCAGAAAAGAAAACTACTCAGCGAGCCAAAAAGGATCGCCAGAAAAGCCCAAAACCGATTACGGTCGAAATTCACTTGCTGGGCAATATCCAGTTGAATAGATGAGTTGTGTGAGATAATTTCAAAAAACAAATAAGGGTACAAGAACGAAAAAAAAGCCATCGTCAATAAAAGCACGACCCATGCTGACTTTATAAAACGAGTAGTTGCAAACAGCTTTTTTTTAAAAAAGAATCTATTGTAGTACTTGAACAGATAAAAGCAAGCAGCCAAAACGAGAAATGCGTTTATGACAAAGTCGCCAAGAGAAACATTGACTGAAGACGAGGCAAATGTCTGCGGGTCAAACAGCCTCAAACTCCCCCACTGCATCGGGAAACCGAGTCGAATGGTCAAAATTCGAATCCCAAAAATAAAAACCAATCCAATCAGAAAAGCCATTTCTACTTTTCCGTTTTGATGCAGCTTAAATGCAAAAATGATTATCCACCCGATAAAAAAAAGAACACCCAGAGTCAATAAAGCTATCGCAAGATGATCTGTTGGGTAGGTAACTCCTGTTTCGCTTATTTTTATTCTTAAATAGCATACACCATCTTGACCACATACCGCGATACCGGTAGGCGAATTGACATCTGTAATAAGTAGTCCATCAACCGGGAAAATCATCCGGTTCCAACTTGTTTGGAGGTACTTGTTGGTAATTTTATATTTTTCAAGAAGTGGCAACAATCCTACCAATAGCCTTCCCGAATCAAGCAGCCATTTTTTTAAAAGGTAGTCACCTCGATGATTGTTTAGATACTTAATTTCAAATGTATCTTCCAATAAAGCAGATTCTGGAACGAACTTATTAGACCCCCATGCACATAACTCACCGCTGTCCAGAAGATAAAAAGCATCTGGCAATGGTTTACTCTTGAGCTCTCTGAAAGTCGTTTTCGCGATGCGACTTGCCTGTCTATCCATCTCTTGAATTTCTCCTTCGAGATTCCTGGAAATGCTGCGATTTAACTGGGTTTCTTGAAACTGAGTTTTGAAATACTGATGCCATCCAACTCCTCCGAGGAGAAGAAGTAGTGATAGTAAAGGCAAAGCAAAGTATTTATTAGAAGGCATGAAAAGGCTTTATAAAATTACTAAATGCCTGCCCCAAAAAAAACAGAAGGATTAAATGCGCTTGATGCCTCCAAACCAATAAAGGAAAAGAATTCTTGAGTAGCGAAAACTAAACGGCACAAAAAGGATGCACGCAAGAACGATGGCTACTCCATATACCCAATCAGCTGGGTCAAATAATAAATACAAGATCAACCACAGACCAACAAAAAAAGCGATGGTAAATGCGTAACTAACGTAAAGAGCACCAAAATAAAACCCAGGTTCAGGCATAAAACTAACTCCACAATTAGCGCAGCGATCGTTCATTGCGCTGAATTTTGAAATCCGAGAAAAAGGATATTCAAAAATGTCCCCTTTTTCGCAACCGGGGCATTTACCTTGCCAGGCTGCTTTTATCGAGCTTCCTTTCATTTCGTTTGCTGGTACGATACCAGAAATAGGCTAGTGTTGCAATTGCCAAATAAGGCGCCACAAAGAGGTATAGAATTCCAAAATTTATTCCCGCGGCAATGCCAATGTTTCCATTACTGATGTTATTCTCTAACGTAGCGCGGCACATTGCGCATTGCGCACTCAATTGCTGCGAAGCTAAAAGAACAATAAAAACTATGCTAAGAAATACTTTCATACTAAATTATAAAAAACTTAACTGCCGTAGTACGGACTAATCATTAGGTACGCAATCACCCCTGTTACCGCCACATACAACCATAACGGAAATGTAAATTTAGCCAACGCTTTATGTCTTTCAAAATTGCCGGAAAGCGCCCTGGAAAAAGTAAATAATACAAAAGGAATAACTACTACAGAAAGCACGATGTGCGAGATCAATATAATGTAATAAAAAACACGAATGGCGCCTTCACCCCCAAACGGGGTAGAATCACTAAAGATATGGTAGACCACGTACAAAACAAGAAAGATAGTCGACAAACCAATGGATATCTTCATCAGCAATTCATGCATATATCGGTTCTTGTTTTTGATAGCAATCACCGCTACCACCAAAAGCACTGCAGTAATGCCATTTATTGCTGCGTAAATCGGAGGCAAAAATGAAAAATCGTATCCGGGTATTCTAATCTTAAACAATGCAGCCACAGCAAGCGGAATAACGATGGAGAGGGTGAGGATAAGTTTTTTGTACGGCTCTGAACTTGTTATTGTCTTTTCCATTTTAGTAATCTTTCAATAGTATTGATATCTCCATTAACAATCGATCTGTTTCTTCGCGAGTTGTGAGTTGATAATATCCCCGGATTTGCCTTTTGCTATCCACCAACACCGCGTTATACTTTTCCGAAACTAAAAAAACGCATTTTAAACGCGAGAACTCTGCTTCATTAATAGAAACAATTTGGAGTCGACTTGGTTCAAAATCTTCTTTCAACCTCATTAGCCCCTCCGATGGTATCTCCGCAAAACTAATTAGCGTAGCCTCTTTTCCTTGCCAACCAATTCCTGATGCAATCGAATCTGCAATAATATAAGGAGCCTCAAAGATTCTCTCACAACCAACCATAAATTCGACTGAATCTTTATGATACACCGGTATATCAAATTGATTGCGACCGAACATTTTTAGAAAAAGAAAGACAATCACTGGTAACAAAAGCGCCAATGAAAGAAAGAGTATTTTACGCTTCATGTCTGCAGCTTAAAAAAAAAGGCTAAAGTTCTTCACTTTAGCCTTTCGAAAAATGTCTATACGTCTTAGTTAAGAAAATTAATATCTGAAAGCTTCATCCCTTCGTAAACGAAAGCTACCAACATCCAAACAATAAAGACAATCGGTATCATAATCGACCAAAATAGCACCTTCGCTTCATAGCGCAAGTGCATAAACTCGCCAACAATATACCCAGCCTTAACGATTGTCATTACCACAAATATGACTGTCTTTGCCGGACCGTGATGCATCGAAAAGGCAATCAAGAATTCAAAAGCTGTTAATAATCCTAGGATACCAGCAACAGTCCATAATTTTTTTATCTTCTCCTTGTCTGGGGGAAGTACGGTAACTTCTGTTTCTTCTGAATGATGTGCCATAACGTTAAATCTAATTATACGAGATAAAAGAAGGTAAACACGAATACCCAAACCAAGTCAACAAAGTGCCAGTACAATCCCACCTTTTCAACCATTTCATAATGACCTCTTCGTTGGTATATTCCAGTAACAGTATTGTAATAAATCAAGAAGTTAAGAAGCACCCCACTAAAAACATGGAAGCCGTGAAACCCCGTGATAAAGAAAAAGAAGTCAGCAAAATCCTGAGGACCATATTGATTGACGTGAAGGTTCGCGCCCACTACTTCTTTGGTGATCCATTGACCATTCACAAAGTCCTTAAAGAGAGTGGGTGTATCCGTGCCAACGATAAAGTGTGTCCATTCCCAAGCCTGACAGCTTAAGAATGTAATTCCACCAAGAATTGTCCATAGCATCCATTTTTCTACGGCCTTTCTATCCATGCGATGTCCCGCCTCGACCGCCAACACCATTGTAACGCTACTCATAATCAGGATGAACGTCATGATACCAACGAAAACCAAAGGAAGACTTACTCCATGTAAAAAAGGAACCGCTTCAAATACTTTTTCAGGTATTGGCCAATATTCGTGAGAAAAAACAAACGCATCTGCAGCTCCCGCAAAGGCAGGATGTGCAGCACGCACTAATCCATAAGTAATCAATAGTCCGGAAAACGTAAATGCATCCGAAAGCAAAAAGAACCACATCATTAGTTTGCCATAACTAGCGTCTAACGGAGATACTCCTCCATTCCAAACATCTTGTCCCGGTGCTGTTGTGGTTGTTGCGTGTGCCATGGTTACAATTTTATCGTAGCAATGTTAAGAAAACATACAAATATACCCAAAGAACACCCAAAAAATGCCAATAAGTTGTGCAGATTTCTACCTGCACGGTGTTTTTTGAATTCACTTTATTTCGGAAACTGTAGTAAAGAACAAACAGTAAAAAAACAACCGCACTTATAAGATGTATTGCATGCAATCCTGTGATGATATAAAGGAATGAGCCAGACGGGTTTCCAACCAAATAAACACTTCTAGCTACCAGATCTTTCCAACCCAGATATTGAGATACGACAAATGCCAAGCCCAAAATAGCTGTAAGCAGCACCATTACCTTAACTCGCTCAACGTCATCTTTTCTGGCTGCCCAAAAAGCCAACTGCATAGTTACACTGCTTGCTACGATGATTGCGGTAGACACAATAAAAATAGTCGGCAAATCAAAGAAAAGCCAATTGCCCTCGGCTTGCCGCACGATGTAGGCAGATGTGAGCGAAATAAACAACATTAACACACTGGCCATAAACAGCCACATCCCAAATTTCTTGGGATTCATGGCCAAGGGCCTTTTTGGCTCTTCAACAATTTTGAAATCAACAGCCTCACTCATATAATTCTTGATTAAATTTTATCCAACAAATAAGCAATCTGAACAATTGGTAAATACAAGAATGAACCAAACATAATCCGCTTGGCCGATTGCTGGCTTCCTGTTTTCATCAATGAAAATGTCTGTCCAAAAAAGGCCACACCACAAATCGATGCCACAATTGCGGAATCTAGTCCAGTGATACCGAATTTAGCAGGTAATAATCCCAAAGGGATCAGAAACATCGTGTAAACCATTATTTGAATAGCCGTATTTAAATCTTTGCCTCCCCCAGAGGGCAATAACTTAAAGCCAGCCTTTTTATAATCCTCATCGGCCACCCAGGCAATGGCCCAAAAATGGGGAAACTGCCAAATGAATTGAATTCCGAAAATAATTAGAGCTTCATAGGATATTGCGCCTGTTGCGGCAATCCAACCTAACAGAGGAGGCAAAGCCCCCGGTATCGCTCCTACGAAAACAGCTATAGGTCCGACTCTTTTCAATGGAGTATAAATAAAACTATACAATACCATCGACACAATTGATAATAGAACCGTCAGCGGGTTGGTAAAAATCCAAAGAATGGCGATGCTTGACATAAAGCAGGCAACCGCAAAAAATGTTGCCTCTGCCAAACTTACCCTTCCTGTCGGGAGTGGCCGACTCATTGTACGATTCATGACCTTATCCAGATCACGTTCAATAATTTGATTGATGCAACTAGACGCTCCTGATAACAAAAAGCCACCCAAATACAACATCACCAACGTCATCCAATCGACAGCTCCTCTTGTAGCGAGCCCGTAACCGAAGGCGCACGAAAACGCTACTAGCATAGACAAACGAGGCTTCATCAATTCAATATAAGCTCTCGATTTTGCGGCAACGTTTGCTATTCCTGTTACATCTTGTGTGGCAATCATATTATCCAATTAACACTTCTTTTTTACTACTGTTCAACTGAAAGTACAAAAGCAACTGAATACCAAAACAGATCGTTGCTAAAAGTAAATGAACAGGCTGAAGCGCAGCTGGCACATTAAAATAAGCCATGGCTGCACCCGTCAAAAACGAAAACAAAATTAACGCCATTAATGCACTTGATAAAGCTTTGAGCCCGGTAGTTTTTCCTAAACGCCAAATCAATAGAAAATGGAAGCCTATCACCAACCACGAAAAAGACCGGTGCAGAATGAATTCAAACCCGAGTGAAGAAATCCAGGTTGTCCTTGGGAAAGAAACAAGTTTATCAATTCCCTCCCTTACTTGCGTCCCAAAAAGAATCTGAGTTAACAACAATGCAGAACAAGTCAATAATATAGGTTTTATGCCCTTTGGAACCGCGATTTCCTCTCGATTTCGCCCTGAAGCAACCACAAGGTAGGCAAGCAGTCCAACAATTAATAGTGCCACTAACATATGAACCGTCACTGTCCATGTAGTGAGATTAGTAGAAACCACGATCGAACCAAACCAACCCTGAAACAGAACAGCTACCAGCGTTGCCAAGGATATCCAGAAAATTGTGGGCTTATTCGCTCTAAATCGAATCGATCGCCAAACCAAAAGCAAAATTAAAAACCCAACTACCACGCCAAGCAATCTATTCAAGTACTCAATCCATGTTTTGGTGGGATTAAAATCGGACTCTATTAATATACTCTTGTCCGAAGAAAGCTGATTAGCAGTATTCGTCATACCGACCACTTTCAAATACTTGATAAACTTTTGGTTTTTCTTTTCGCGAAGTGCTGAGTAAGATTCTTTGTAATCAGCAGGAAGCTGATCTATAGAGGTGGGTGGAACCCATTGACCAAAACATTTGGGCCAGTCTGGACAGCCCATCCCGGACCCTGTCGTGCGAACGATGCCACCCGCTGCTATTAAAAGAAAAACAGCAACCAAGGTAGATAAGCAAAGCTTATTAAATCCCCTAGACGCTGCTTCCTCGTTCATTGAATAACTCAAAATTCACCGTGAGCAAATTTTGATTTTTGAACTTTGAATTCTTAGTGTTTTCTTTCTTCAACTACAATCGCTCGGTCACCACCCATCTCTAATTTGATCTCATCGTTTTCGTGAGGAAGATTTGATTCTGGTGTTTCTGAATAAGGAATATGTTGTGGAATAAAATCTTCTTTCGAACCTGGCTTGCTATAATCATACGGCCAACGATAGACTGTTGGAATCTCGCCAACCCAATTACCGTGGCCAGGCAAGCGCGGTGTCGTCCATTCTAGAGTTGTTGCGTTCCAAGGATTCGCAGGCGCCAACTTCCCACGGAAAATGTTGTAAATGAAATTGAACAAGAAAACAAACTGTGCCACCATGGTTATGATAGCCGCAATGCTCACCAGCATATTCAAGTCAGCAAATCCGCTAAAAGTCTCAAATGCTGTCCATGTATAATACCTGCGAGGAAATCCTGCGATACCAATATAATGCATAGGGAAAAACACGAGATATACACCAATAAATGTCAACCAGAAATGCAAGTAACCTAATTTCTCATCCATCATCCTACCAAACATTTTTGGAAACCAATGGTAAACACCTGCCATCAACCCAAAGAAGGAAGCACTCCCCATCACCAAGTGAAAGTGTGCAACCACAAAATACGTGTCATGCAATTGGATATCTACTGCTGAATTTCCTAAGAAAATACCTGTAATACCACCTGTTAAAAAGAACGATACCAATCCGATCGAAAAGAGCATAGCCGGTGTAAACCGAATATTTCCTTTCCAAAGAGTGGTAACGTAATTGAAAATTTTAACGGCAGATGGCACCGCAATAATCAACGTTAAGAGAGTAAAGATTGAACCTAAGAAAGGGTTCATACCCGTCACGAACATATGATGTGCCCACACCACAAAGGAAAGGATTGCGATAAACAACATAGAACCAACCATGGCCTTGTATCCGAAAATTGGCTTGCGGGAGTTGGTAGCGATAATCTCTGACGTGATACCTAGGGCAGGTAACAACACGATATACACTTCCGGGTGACCCAAGAACCAAAACAAATGTTGGAAAAGAATGGGGCTACCTCCTTGATTGGGCAACGCCTCACCTCCTATATAAATATCTGACAAATAGAAACTCGTTCCGAAACTGCGATCAAAAATCAAAAGTAGAGCAGCCGCAAACAAAACGGGGAACGAGAGGATTCCAATAATTGCAGTTAAGAAAAAAGCCCAAATGGTGAGAGGCAGTTTAGTGAATGACATCCCAAGAGTCCTCATGTTAATTACTGTGGTAATGTAGTTGATACTACCCAAAAGTGAACTAACAATGAACAACGCCATCGAAACCAGCCACAAAGTCATCCCCAGCCCAGAGCCTGAAATAGCCTGCGGTAGTGCACTTAGAGGTGGATATATGACCCACCCACCCGCAGCGGGCCCTGTCGAGATAAACAGGGAGATGAACATAATCGCACTTGACAAAAAGAAAAACCAATACGAAAGCATGTTCATGAAACCAGATGCCATATCGCGTGCACCGATTTGCAGCGGAATCAGGAAGTTGCTGAACGTTCCACTCAAACCAGCCGTGAGTACAAAGAACACCATAATCGTTCCATGCATGGTCACTAATGCCAAATAGAACTCAGGATCAATTTTTCCTTCCGGAGTTAACCAACCACCCAATATCGGCTTCAACCATCCGAGATTTGCTTCAGGAAAGCCAAGTTGCAATCGGAAAAGAACAGATAGCATTCCCCCGATTAATGCCCACGCCATGCCCGTGAGCAAAAACTGTTTAGCAATTACCTTATGATCCTCGCTAAAAATATAGGTAGTCCAAAAATTTCCATGATGCGCATGATCGTCTCCATGTTCATCGTGGTGCTGGGTTGCTGTTTGAGGGTGTACATCAATTGTTGCCATAGTTTCTTTTATGCTTATTTGATAGCTGCTGTCTGCACTGTAACTGTATTATCAAGAGGTATTCCAGCTTTGATCATGGCGGCTTCTTTCAACTCTGCCGGCACATACTTTAGATAATCCGGATTTTGTTTCAGCCATGACTCTTGAGACTCCAGCCATTTCTGATAGTCTTCCTGTGTATCTACCACAACCGGAAATTTCATTGAAAAATGACCTTTTCCACATACTTCAGTGCAAGCCATTTCGTAGTTGAACGCTGAGTTATTCAGCTCCTCACGCATTTGTGCTGTTGTTTTCGTAGCCGTAAATTTAAAATGAGTTTGAACCCCCGGAACTGCGTCCATCTTTACGCGGAAATGAGGGAGGAAAACACTGTGCAATACATCTTTCGCTCTTATCTTCATTAAGATTTCCTGGCCTACTGGGATATGAAGCTCCAAAGATTTAAAATCGTCAAAAGAATTTTTGTCTGTTAGGTCAAGACCGAACTCATTGGAGGCATCAATGAGTTTATAGTTATGATGTCCCAACGTTTTATCTTTCACGCCAGGATAGCGAGCCATCCAAAGCCACTGCTGCCCTACCATCTCCACAACGACTGCTTCCTTCGATGCGGGACCAGTGATTTCATGCCATACACGCAGGCCTCTAAAAACCAGAAGAGCTAATACGATTGCGGGAACTACTGTCCACAAAATTTCAAGCTTGTGATTGTCTGCAAAATAGGCCGCCTTTCTGCCCTTCTCGTACTTATAAGCAAAGGTGAACCAGAACATGACCACAAAAATGATCGCAAATGCAATTACGGTGATGCACATGGTTATCCAGAACAAACTATCGGTTACTTCTCCATGTATCGATGCAACGGGTAGTGTGTACTCTTCAAAATGAGCATACGAATACCAAAAGAAACTACCCAACCCAACAACCATGAAAATCATAAACATAATGGCATTGGCATTATTCCAGGAAATAGAAAATTCCTCTTCTTTCTTCCCTTTCACAAGACCCACCAAGTTGCCAATCTTGAAGATCATGTAAAGAATGACCAACACTAAAATTGCACCCAACGATATTATCCAAGTCATATTGCTATTTTATATCAGTGTAAATAATCAAATGTGATGGTTCAAACTCTCTTGCATAAATGGATGATTTTTCGCCACCAATTGCAGCTTCGACAGTGCATTCAAAACAACGTACAAGAATGCCCCTGCAAAAACCATGGCAAGACCTATCTCCAAAAACCCAACACCACCCTCTAATTTCATCGCTCCCGGGGTAATCATATTATAAAAATCAAACCAGTGACCTATTATCACAATCGGACAAACCACCTTTAACATCGAGATTTGCCGTTTCGCATCTCTTGTCATCAATAACAAAAAAGGAAGTACGAAGTTTAAAAATATATTGGCATAAAATATCCAGCTATAAGGAGCCGTGCGCATCCGCTGGATAAAGTAAACCGTTTCTTCAGGTAGGTTTGCATAGTAAATCAACATAAACTGGCAGAACCAGATATATGTCCAAAAGATGCTGAAAGCAAAAACAAATTTTCCTAAGTCATGAATGTGGTTCTGCGTTACTACTTTGAGATAGCCAGCCCCTTTCAAATTGGCAACGAGCAGTGTAATGGTCGCTAAGCCAGTCACCCACCAGCTTGCAAATACATACCAACCGAACATCGTGCTAAACCAATGAGGATCAATGCTCATCACCCAATCCCAGGCTGAAACAGAAGAACTAACCGCAAAAATGACCAAGAAATAGGCAGACAATTTTCTGGATGCTAACCAATGATTTGTTCCTCCATTGATGTCTTCAGCAAGCATTTCCTTCTTAATCCAAGTAAAGAAAAGATACCAAAGGCTAAAGAAAAGAACCATTCGTACAACAAAAAACAACGGGAAACTGCCGGCATGCATTGGCCAGAAGAAATAGGCACTCTTGCCCATCAGAATTGAATCGTAATGTTCGTTCTTTACGTCATATAAACTGTGATCAGCCCAATGGAATAAATCACCTTTTACCAAAAACCAAAGGCCAACCATTAAAATACCCGAAAATGGGATCCAACTGCCCATCGCGAGGGGAATACGTTTGATCGGTGCAGACCAGCCCGCTTGTGCAGCATATTGAATAGCAACAAAAAACAAACCTATGATCCCGATACCCGCGAAGAAAATATTATTGTGCCAAAGAGAAGTGTAGATTCTTTTCAACCAAGTAGTGCTACCGTGATGTACCCCTACTACAGCAGCCGCTGCATGCTCTGTTGGCTCTGTGCTGGCCACCAAGCTCTTCGCTATTTCTTGAGAAGCGTGCTTTTCAGCACCCTCGTGATGGGCACCATTTTTTGCCATGAAAATACCCACTACAAACAACAGCAACCCTACCCCAATGAGGATAAAAAGTTTTTGCTTGGTGGCTGGTTTAAAAATGTATTTTTCGTCCGCTATCATTTAGAAAAAATTATAATAGATACTAATTCTTTTGAATTGCCTTAACATACTTAGCGATCTTCCAACGATCTTCCTCACTTACTTGCGATCCGTGAGAACCCATCAATCCCTTTCCATAAGTGATCACGTGAAAAATGTGTCCTTCCGTAATATTCTTATAGGCGTCCCCTTTTAGGTTTGCAACGCCAGGGTAAACGCTGTGTTCCACCCCATCAATCTTTACCCCTGCAGCGACTTTTCCATCCCCTGCTCCCTTCGCTCCGTGGCAATGCTGGCAGTACATTTCGTAGGCAGCTTTGCCCTGACTCAAAATGGCTTTCGTTGAGTCATAAGGATTTTTCAACTTATTAGCGAGGCGAAGCCCTGTGGTATCATTGACACCTCTATAAGGAAGCCAACCTGAAGCAGATCTCCTGACTGTGTGGGCAGGCGGTAGCCTCAAGTTCATCTTGTAAGGATTGTACTGATTGGAGTTGTAGAATTCACCTCTACCATTATCCAGTGCGTTGGTGATTTTTCCTTGCATCGGATCTGTTATTTGAGAAAGTGGTTCATACGCCACCGAGTGATACATGTTAGGCGCATACTCAAGGCCTTGATAATCGCCACCGGCCTTACATCCGGCAACCAAGACCACCACTACCAACACCACTGATAATTTTCGTAATCGCATAGTCACGTTCAATTAAAAGTTTTTTTCGTTTACTTCTGAGGCACCTTGTGATTTTAACAACGCGCTAATTTCTTCCTTGCTCATTTTGTTAGTGGCCAAATCTATCGCCATTACATGTTTGTCATCTGTGCTTCGGATATCAAACTGACGTGGCCATTTATAGGGCTTCATGTCACTGGCAATAAAGAAGATGCCAACCATCCCAAAGGCGGCTAATAACACTGTCATCTCAAATGTTACGGGGATGAAAGGAGGCAGGGAGGCATAATTCTTTCCACCAATAATCATGGGCCAATCATAGCCGAGCATCCATATCTGCATCAACAACGCCAACGAAGTACCGGTCATTCCAAATAAGAACGCAGCAATGGGCAATCTGGAACGCTTATAACCAAGCGCTTCATCCAATCCGTGAACAGGAAAAGGCGAGTACACCTCATGAATCTTCAAGCCTTTTTCGCGCGTGTGCTCTACAGCATGTAAAAGCACATCTTCATCCTCAAAAATTCCTACTACAAAATTCTTATTGCTATCCATATGCTAGTGCTTCTTTTCGGATGATGACTTAATAATACTCTTTACCTCTGCCATATTGATAACGGGGAAAAACTTGGCGAACAACAAGAAGGCCGAGAAGAACAAACCAAATGTAAAAATATACTCTCCCATATCATATATAGTAGGGTGAAACATTGACCAGCTGGACGGAACGTAGTCACGGTGAATAGAAGTCACAATGATTACGAAGCGCTCAAACCACATTCCAATATTTACTATGATAGACAGAATGAACGTGGCTACGATGTTTGTACGGATCTTTTTGAACCAGAACAGCTGAGGCGAAATCACATTACATGTCATCATCGACCAGTACGCCCACCAATACGGCCCCTGCATACGATTAAAGAACGCATACTGTTCAGCAGGCACCTGCCCATACCAAGCGATAAAGAACTCGGTGATGTAAGCAATACCAACAATTGACCCCGTGATGATGATTACAATATTCATCAACTCTATGTGGTAAATCGTAATATAGTCTTCCAGCTTGAAGACTTTTCGTGTAATGATCAAAAGTGTTAGTACCATCGCAAAGCCAGAGAAGATCGCACCCGCCACAAAGTAGGGTGGGAAAATAGTAGCGTGCCATCCGGGAACAACCGAAGTTGCAAAGTCCATAGATACAATCGTATGAACAGAAAGCACCAGAGGAGTTGAGAGACCCGCTAATATCAACGCGACAGACTCATAGCGACTCCATGTTCGGGCAGCGCCATCCCATCCAAAACTCAATGCATTGTAAATGTTGGCGCGTAGCTTATGTCCTTGGCGCACGGCTCTATCACGGATAACTGCGAAATCGGGTATCAAACCCATGTACCAGAAGACCAACGAAACCGAGAAATAAGTCGAAATCGCAAACACATCCCACAACAGTGGCGAGTTGAAGTTGGCCCACAAGGAACCCCATGTATTTGGCAACGGAAATACCCAATAAAAACCAAGCCACAACCTGCCCATGTGCGCAAACGGAAATGTAGCCGCACAAATAACTGCGAAAATTGTCATTGCTTCTGCCGCCCGGTTGATGGACATTCTCCATTTTTGGCGGAACAGCAATAAGATGGCAGAAATTAATGTTCCTGCGTGACCAATACCGACCCACCAAACAAAGTTGGTGATATCCCAGGCCCAACCCACAGTTTTATTTAATCCCCAAACTCCCACTCCTTCCCAAAGAAGGGTGCAAAGGCAGTAGAAACCGAACGCCAGAAGCGTTAGCGAAATCATCATAGCAACCCACCAAAGTTGCGTGGGCTTGCCTTCTACCTGACGGCTGATGTCCTCGGAAACATCGCGGATAGTCTTACCACCGGTTATAAGAGGTTCACGTATCGAAGAAGTTACTTGCATAGTTTAGTCAAAAGTCAAAAGTCAATAGTATCCAAATTAAGCGTGTTCTTTATGTTCGTCTCTGTTCTTAATCTTGGTCAAATAGAAAATATTTGGCTTCACCCCGATATCTTCCAACACACGATATGCTCGGGGATTGCCAATCTTCTTGTCAATGCCATAGGGTCTTTTCGGATCACTTTCAATCTTCAATAATTTACTGATATGGCTTTCAGGATTGTTCATATCGCCAAATACGATTGCTCCTGTAGAGCAAGCCGCCTGACATGCTGTGATCACCTCACCATCTTTCATCGGGCGTCTTTCTTTCTTAGCAGTCAGTTTACCTGTTTGGATACGCTGAACGCAGAATGAACATTTTTCCATAACGCCACGAGAGCGAACGGTTACTTCAGGATTCAATACCATTCTTCCCAAATCTGTGTTCATAGCTGGGTTAGACTGATAGAACTGTTGGTTATCGTGGTACTTAAACCAGTTAAATCTCCTCACTTTATAAGGACAGTTGTTGGCACAATAACGAGTTCCAATACAACGGTTATAAGTCATTTGATTTAGCCCTTCCGTGCTATGGGTGGTTGCTGCCACCGGACAAACCGTTTCGCAAGGTGCATTGTTGCAATGCTGGCACATCATAGGCTGGAATACTACCTCCGGATTTTCAGCAGCAATCTCCGCGGCTTTATAATCTTCAGGATTGGCATCACTGCTGTAGTATCGATCGATACGTAACCAATGCATTTCCCTGCGGTTGATGACTTCTTTTTTGCCCACCAAGGCTACGTTGTTCTCGACATTACAGGCGACAACGCAGGCAGCACAGCCATTGCACGTATTGAGGTCAATAGCCATACCCCAATAATGACTCTTGTACTCATGCCCTTTCCATAAACTTAATGATGCAGGGTCAACCTTCTCGTCCCAATTAGTAATTTTAGGATACTCTCGTCCTGCTGCTGGATTTTCTTTGAACTCTGACAAAACAGATTCCTGGATAACGCTTTCGCGCCCCATGTAGGTCTGATGAATCTGAGTTTGCGCTAACTGGAAATCGTCTTCGGTGCTTGCAACCTTTAGGCCTGATGAAATATTATAATTTAACGATCCATTGACAATAGCAACCCACGGATAAACATTCACACCAATGCCTTCGGCCACTGCTCCAACTTTAGCGCGCCCATAACCCAACGCCACGCCAATTGTCCCCGGTGTTTGTCCGGGCTGAATCAATGCAGGAAGCTTAATTGTGCTTCCTCCAAGGGTCAAGCTAATCAACTTCGTATTGCCCTCAGCGTCATTATCCAGTTTCAATATTTCACGCGCATCTTTTTGAGATATGGTCACATAATGATCCCACGTTGCTTTGGTGATAGGATCTGGCAATTCTTGCAATAATGGGTTATTGGCTTGACTACCATTTCCAATTCCATAACTCTCGTAAATGACTAGTTCGAAACCCGATGCTGACTTTGAGCCATTGCTTACTTTGGCCAGCGCGTCATCCACATGACTTGTAAATGGAAGTTCCGTTACCTCGGTTGGCAGTTCATAAACGCCCTCATATAAGCATTTATCCCAGAAGCTTTGGAAATCAAGCGCGCTCGTTTGTTTCGAGAAAAACCAGTTTTTCCAGTTCTCGCTTACAACTGAATAATACTCAACTTCTTTTTCACCTGACCAAACCAGAAAACTCTCCTGCGCCTGGCGAGTTTTGAAAATAGGTGTAATGGCAGGTTGCGAGAGACTATAATAGTTAGGTTTGGGTTCGAAGTCATTCCATGATTCCAAATAATGGTGATCTGGCGCCATATACCCCGAAGCAGAAGCTGTTTCGTCTGGTGTATAAGATGTAGAAACAGCAAGTTTTGTATTTTTCAATGCACCTGACAACTCAGCACCTTTTGGATGGTCATACACTGGATTGCAATTGAAGAAAATAACAGCTCCAATTTTCGAAGCCTTCGCATCTTCTATAAATGCCAACATTGCTTCGTCATTTCCCTGACGGAAGTTGACCGGCAATGAGGTAAGAATAGTAGTTCCATAACTTCCCAATAAGTTGTTGATCTCATTGACTAACACCTGCACTTCTTTATCATTTGAACTGCAGACAACAAGCGATGCTCCTTTATTAGCCAAAAGTTCTTTTGCTGCCTTTTCAACATGGGCAACACCAGAATCCGCAGCAATTCGGCCAGCGACAATATTATATATCTGTGCGAGCACGGCACCTTCTTGAGATGGTTTCATCAATGAGCGATAATCCGCATTGGCACCAGTCAACGAAAGATTGCTTTCAAATTGATAGTGCCTCGACATATCGCGCTTCTCCTCACTCACAGCACGAGTTGTACCATAGGCTTTTGCAAACTCAATGGGAGATAGCCAAGTGCCCAAAAAGTCAGCACCCACACTGACGATCACTTTTGCCTTACTAAAATCATAACTTGGGATAATTGCCGAACCGAAAGACTCTTCATTGGCCTTCAGTAACCCGTAGTAAGAAATAGGGTCATATTGAACATGAACAGTAGTCGGATACTTTGCCTTGAATTTTTCGATGGTTGCTTTTGTGCTTGGGCTAAGTGTTGTATTGCTTACAATTCTTATTTGACCACCCTCAGTTGATACAGCTTCTAATTTAGAAATCACCTCTTTATCAAGTGTTTCCCAATCTGTGGGTTTATCGCTGATACGAGGCCCACGCAACCTAAAGTTATCATACAATGAAAGAACAGAAGCTTCAACTTGTGCACTGGTACCTCCTCTTGTAACACTTGAAAGCGAGTTACCATCTAATTTGATCGGGCGGCCATCGCGTACTTTCACTACCACCGAGCAATAATCGCCACCATTTACGTAGGTAGATGCATAGTAATTAGGGATACCGGCATCAGCATCCAACGGCTTTACTACATAAGGAATCGATTTCCGGATAGGTGCCTCGCAAGCTGCTAAAGAAGCAGCGGCTACGCTAAAACCCATCATTTTTAAAAAGTCTCTGCGAGAGTGCCCAGGATCTTCTGATACGCCCATGTCGACAAATTCTTTATCGGCATGTTTTACGTAAGAAGGATCATTCTTGAGTTGGGCCAATCCTTTCCAATATGTCTTTTTAGTAGTAGTACTCATACGCTCTTTATCGTGACCGAAACATTTAAAGCTTACAATATTAATAGTGACATTTCGCGCATTCCAATCCGCCAATATCCTCTACTTTCATTTTTGATTTCTTTGCTGAAAGATGTAGTTCGTTCAGCTTATTGTAGTATTCGTTGTCTTTTGTGTTGACCTCCGTTTTACGATGGCAATCGATACACCATCCCATTGTCAATAAAGAGTATTGCTTAACGACTTCCATCTCCTCAATAGGGCCATGACAAGTCTGACATTCTATTCCTCCAACATTAACGTGCTGAGCATGGTTGAAATACGCTAGGTCAGGAAGATTGTGAATACGGACCCACTCGATTGGTTTCTGTTTGCCCGAATAGGAAGCAGTCTTATAATCATAACCAATGGCAGCGTATATTTTTTGAATCTCGGTAGACTCCTGTTTAATCTGTGTATGACAGTTCATACAAATATTGGGAGACGGAATATTTGCTTGCTTGCCCTTCAAAACGCCTGTGTGGCAATACTTACAGTTGATTTCGTACGAGCCAGCATGCAGCTTGTGCGAAAAAGCAATAGGTTGCTTAGGCTGATAATCTTGCTGCACTCCAATGGAATAGAGTCCATCGATAGTGGTCTTGAAGCCAACGGACACTATTATAAATACAACCAAGAAAATAAACCCTGAACTACGTGTAATCGTTGAAAATGTATAGGGTGAATTGACAACTTGTTGATCGTCTTCACTTAATTCTTTTTGGTTGAGGTATTTCTTCAAGGCCGATACGATCAAGCCAAGAATGACAAGCATTAACAGGAGGATAAGAAGCATCCCCCCCACAATTGCATTCAAATAAGAAGAAGGAACACCGGCACTCCCTCCACCAGCTGTTTGTTGTGCTGCTACCGGAGCTACCTCGACTTTTTCAGCATCCGACTTTACGTAAGCAAGTATGCTTAAGATCTGGGCGTCTGTATAACTGGTAAAGGCCGTCATCTGGCTCTTGTTATACTCATTATAGATTTTGTTGGCGTACTCATCGCCACTGGCAATCTTTTTTGCCGGATTCTTTACCCATTCAATGATCCATGCAATGGATGGAGCCCGATTTTCGACTCCAGCGAGTGCTGGTCCTACTAGTTTTTGTTTAACTCGGTGGCACGATTTACAATTGCCATTAAATAAGGCCTCCCCTGCGCTGATTGCAGCGGCATCTGTCGGAATTTCTTGAGCGAAAGAAGTGGAACTTGTTGTAACGAACAGTGCGAGGGTGAGAAGCTTAACGAGATCAGATAATCTATCCTTCATCATGACGCGTTTAGGTAACCGCTTTTTTACGGAATGGCACAAATCTACACTCCCAAGCCATTATTTCAAACTTATTTTACAGGCTAGGCAATATTTATTTAGGACGCCCCAGAGGAGTTTTATATTGTCGCAGGAAAACCGGAAAAATGTGGATAAGTTTGAACAAATGAATCAGAAAGTCTGCAGCAAATAATATTAATCGCGCCTATTTGGAATCATTTTCGAGAATAAGAAAAGTCAAGTCACGTTGTAACTGGTCAAACAGATGATCAGCGCCTTTGAGCATGTAACCGTACTGAAATCCATCATCTTAGGACTAGGTATAACCCAAATCCTTACCTCCATTGCCGATCTGATCCACCGGAGCAAGCGTGTGAAAGTATACTGGCACATGTGTTGTGGGTTCTTATTGTGCTTATCCGTGCATGTCCAAAAAGGTGGATCATTTACAAACTTAAAACCTACGCCCCCTGGCGTTTGCCAACGTTTTTATTGATCATGGTGTATCCTATTATTCTTTTTGTGCTGGCCAGGCTGCTGTTTCCTTTTGGCATCCAAGAAGGTATGATAGACCAAAACGTATTCTACCAGGAAAACTACCGTAAGATTTTCCTTTTTTCTCTATTGGCCCTGCTTGCCATAGTCGACAGCCTCCTTATTCGAGCCGATAGTCTACAGTCTCAACTACTAAAGTTGATTGTGCCTTTCATCTTTTTCATTTTGTATTTCAAAAAGGCTCCTGAATGGGTGCACAAACTAGTTCCAGTGTGTTTTCTTATATTACTTGTGATAACAATCGCTGTGGAATGGGATGTTTGGTTGATTCATAACTAATGAACAATGGGAGTCGCGCGACTCTCATACCTCAACCAAGTTGATATTTAATTTTTTTGGCCGCATTATTTGCCTTCTTCCTCGCCTCTTCAATGGTCTCACCTTTAGCTAAGCAAACTCCCATCCTTCTCTCATCATTCACTTCTGGTTTGCCAAACAACCGAAGTTGAGTGTCTGGCTCGTATAGAGCTTCTTCCAATCCTGAATAAGAAATATTTTTAGATTGGACTTTTACCAAAATAACAGACGAAGCACTTGGCCCAAGTTGCCGAATCACAGGAATTGGTAAACCCAAAATCGCGCGTACGTGCAAAGCAAACTCTGAAAGATCTTGGGAGATCATGGTGACCATACCTGTATCATGTGGCCTTGGCGACAGCTCACTGAAATACACCATCTCCCCCTTCACAAAAAACTCCACCCCGAAAAGCCCAACTCCGCCCAGCGCATCGACTACTTTTTTGGCAATGTTCTGTGCCTCTTCTTGTGCCTTTGCCGGCATGGAGTGTGGCTGCCACGATTCTTGATAGTCGCCATGTTCTTGACGGTGGCCAATAGGCGCGCAAAACGAAACGCCCTCTTTATGTCGAATGGTGAGCAACGTAATCTCGTAATCAAAATCGATAAAGCCCTCCACAATCATTCGTCCACCTCCGCTCCTGCCGCCCTCCTGTCCGTAGCGCCAGGCGTTTTCAATATCTGTATCTGACTTTACCACGCTTTGACCTTTGCCCGATGAACTCATAATCGGTTTTACTACACACGGCATTCCAATAGCATGGACTGCTGACTTGAATTCATCCAGCGTTCCCGCAAAACGATAAGGAGAAGTTTTTAGCTGGAGGGTCTGTGCGGCTAACGTGCGAATGCCTTCGCGGTTCATCGTCAACTTAGTCGCTGTGGCGGTAGGAATGATTCGGAAGCCTTCATTCTCCAACTCAATCAAGGTATCAGTAGATATGGCTTCCACTTCTGGCACAATGTAGTCTGGCTTTTCTTTTTCGATCACGGCCCGGAGCGCCTCTCCGTCTAGCATAGAGATCGTATATGACCGATGGGCAACCTGCATGGCAGGCGCGTTGTCGTAGCGGTCCACAGCAATCACCTCTACGCCATAGCGTTGAAATTCGATCACTACTTCTTTGCCTAGCTCTCCCGAGCCAAGCATCATTACTTTAATTGCCGAGGGAGTGAGAGGAGTGCCAATAGTCATGTAGTTAGAATTTAGAAGTTAGAAGTTAGAATTCAGTAGTAAAGAGTTAAAGATTCACTCTGTCTGTTTATGTCCTCATAATGAATTCCTAAAATACCCAGTCGGCACCAAATCAGCATCCGCTATTCCCAATTTTTCCTTCAGCTCCAAACAGCGTTTCCGTAGTTCTTCTGTAGTAAATTTTTCTTCACGGTCAATCGATTCAATTTCGAGAAAGTCACCTTCATTTAATCGGTCAATGTGAATTTTGTGGATGTCTAAAACGTAGATTGAGCGCTTTTTCTCGACAGTGCCAATCGGCTTGAAGTTAGTTATCAGATTTTCAATTTCTATTGCAGACGGATTGACATCATATCGGTAAACAACAGTTCTCTCTATTCCTTCTTCTAAAATACGCTCATAGTGTGTTATCAGGTTTTCGATAGTTCCCTCTCTCAGTTTCAACTTGCCTTTATCTGTCTGAAAGTACGTGTCCTTTTGTTCATCCACACCTAGAAATAGGGCGCCACAATTTTTGAGTAAATCTTCCAAATGCTCAAAGTCGATTGCCCGTGCTTTCAACGTGAAGTCTTTATATGTTTTTGGCAATGATTTCATATCATGCTCCCCTTGAACGTGAGCTTTTTTATGCCTAACCCAATCGACAAGCCAAGTGCAGCAAATCCAACCACAACAAAGAACAAGTTGTCTTGAAATACCTGTGCATTCAAATTGAAAATCCTACCTGACCAATACCCAACGGTGCTCACCACTGTAGCCCAGATGAGCCCGGTGATTGTGCTGTAAACCAAGAATCGTTTGGGTGGTAGACCACTCATGCCAATCATTAGGGGAATTACAATTCGAAAGCCATACAAAAAGCGATAGCTGAATAGAATCTGATACCGATTTCGCTCAAAGAAATTAGTCAACGGCAACATTTTAACTTGCAGTTTCGGGCGGGTCGACAAAAATAACTTTCCGTTGATTCGACCAATCAGATAGTAGAGCCAGTCACTAACAAAAGAGCCACCGAACGCGGCCAACACTGTTGTCGGGAACAAGAAAACTCCTCTATGAATGAGTGACTACACAATTAGTATAGCCGTTTCTCCCTCGAAGAAAGTGCCAACTGAGAGCGCCAAGTAACCATATTGATCTAAAAACTCTTCCAACGGTTTGTTCGCTCTGCGAGTAAAATTGTATTAAGCCAAAATTAATTCTGTAAAAATCGAACTGATTTGGTGAATTATCGTTTTTAATTCCATTAATTTTGTAGAAACTTTTTTGAATGGCATTTACGTAACTAACTATCACCACAAGAATTGGAAAATTTAGTCACCATTAACGCGAACTCGGGCAATTCTGCCCTACTGCACTTTGCCGAACCGGCATCGACCACGCTTCTCGCCACTGCCTGTGCTGTAACCAGGCGACCGCATAGACGGATTAGGATCTGATACTACCATCTTTTTAAAGACAGATGTAGGTCAAGCCTCCAGGAGGTTTTGACATGGTGCGCAAGCACCCACTTAATCTTTTCTTCATTTTAACGTTTTAAATCAAATTGCAAAATATCATTGTCCGTGCAGCTACGGCTGCAGACATTCATTACGCAGAAACCATTACCAACGAGATGGCCGAATCAGCCAAGGCTCGTGGAACCGGAATTGCCAAACGCTCGCCCGACTACATCAAGCAAAAGATGGAGGAAGGGAAAGCAGTTATTGCATTAATGCCTGATGGAACTTGGGTAGGTTTTTGTTACATTGAATCGTGGGAGCACGAAAAATTTGTTGCCAATAGTGGGTTGATTGTTTCTCCTCCGTTCCGCAAAAGTGGTGTTGCCACCGAAATCAAACGCAAAGTCTTTGAACTCTCGAGGAAGAAATATCCAGATGCGAAAATCTTTGGATTGACAACCGGATTGGCGGTAATGAAAATCAATTCAGATTTGGGTTACGAACCCGTAACTTACAATCAATTGACCAACGATGAGCAGTTTTGGAAGGGATGCCAGAGCTGTGTGAACTATGAAATATTGATGAGTAAAAATCGTCAAAATTGTATGTGCACCGCGATGCTCTACGACCCTGTCGAAAAAGCAAAAGAACTGGAATTGAAAAAGCACCACGAAGCTAAAGCAGAGAACTTTTGGGGCAGAGATCTTCGCAACGACAACAAGGTGTTTGACCGATGGGTTCGTTTCAAACAATTTGTGTTGTTGAAAGGGTGGAAGAAGAAAGAAGACGATGGTGCCGTAAAGAAAAATTCATTTTTAAGCTTTTTATTCTTTTGGTAATGAAAAAAGTTCTTTTGGCCTTTAGTGGTGGTCTAGATACCTCCTACTGCGCAAAGTATCTATCGGACGACTTAGGCTACGAAGTCCATTCGATAACGGTGAACACTGGTGGTTTTGATTTGGCCGAAGTTCAGTCTATCGAAATACGTGCTAAAAGTTTAGGGATGGCTTCGCACAAAACAGTTGATGCCACTAAATCGTATTACGAAAAAGTAATTCGGTATTTAATTTTTGGTAATGTATTGAAGAACGCAACCTACCCGTTAAGTGTAAGCGCTGAAAGAATGTCGCAAGCCTTGGCGGTAGCAAATTACGCCAAAGAAATAAAAGCTGACGCTGTGGCTCATGGTAGCACAGGTGCTGGCAACGATCAAGTGCGGTTCGATATGGTTTTTCAAATCTTGTTGCCGGGGGTAGAAATCATTACTCCCATTCGCGAAAAGCGATTAAGCCGCGAAGAAGAAATTGAATACCTGAAAAAGAAAGGTGTTTCTTTCAATTTTGAAAAAGCCAAGTACTCCATCAACAAAGGTATCTGGGGAACAAGCGTGGGCGGTAAAGAAACGCTGAACTCGATGGGGCAACTTCCCGAGGAAGCATGGCCAACACAAGTTACCAAACAAGGAAGCGAAGAAGTTAAGATCGGGTTTGCAAAAGGTGAGTTGTTTTCAATCAATGGTAAAAACTTTTCGCATCCGACAGAAGCGATCCATTTTCTTCAGTCTATTGCAGGTCCTTATGGAATTGGTAGAGATATTCATGTGGGAGACACCATCATCGGTATAAAAGGCCGAGTTGGTTTTGAAGCTGCAGCTCCCCTCCTGATCATCAAAGCACATCATGCTTTGGAGAAACATGTACTTACGAAATGGCAGTTGAGCTGGAAGGACCAGCTGGCACAATTTTACGGCAATTGGCTGCATGAAGGACAATACCTGGACCCAGTCATGCGAAATATGGAAGCGTTCCTAACTAGTTCACAAGAAAACGTAACAGGCGAGGTGTCCATCACACTTTATCCTTACCGTTATCAAGTAAACGGTATTGAATCAGGCTTTGATTTGATGTCATCGAAATTTGGCAAATATGGAGAAATGAATTTGGGTTGGACGGGAGATGATGTGAAAGGTTTTACGAAGATATTTGGAAACCAAGTGGCGATTCATTATCAAGTTACCGGTTCCCAGTTGCTGGTTACCGGTAACCACCTGCCTGCCGGCAAGGCAGGGAAACCAGAAACAGGAAACAAGTTATGAGCGCACAAATCAAAGCTGGCATTATTGGTGGCGCAGGATACACAGGCGGTGAAACAGTGCGGCTATTATTGAATCACCCTGAGGTGGAATTGATTTTTGTTCAAAGCAGAAGTCAGGCAGGTAAACCAGTGACTTCAGTTCATCATGATTTAGTAGGAGAAACAAATTTGAAATTTTCAGAGAGCTTCAGTCAAGACGTAGATGTGTTGTTTCTTTGCCTTAGTCATGGAGAAAGCAAAAAGCTATTGATCGAAAATAAATTCAAAGCCGAAACAAAGATTATCGACTTAGGAAATGATTTCCGATTAGGTGAAAAAGCAGGTGAGCGAAAATTTGTATATGGTCTTCCCGAATTCCAACGAGAAAAGATTAAGCAAGCAAATAACATCGCCAACCCGGGTTGTTTTGCTACTACCATACAGTTGGGATTATTGCCATTGGCAAAAGCTGGCCTTCTCGCAGAAGCTCATACAACCGGAATTACTGGATCGACCGGTGCTGGTCAAAAATTGCAAGACAGCACGCACTTCACTTGGAGAGCAAATAATGTCTCCGCTTATAAGACATTAACGCATCAACATTTGGGAGAAATAAATCAAACCATAAAATCACTGCAACCCAACTTCGATGATGCCATCAACTTTGTTCCATGGCGGGGAGATTTTACACGGGGAATTTTTGTCAGCTCCGTACTGGACTGCGATCTTAGCTTAGAAGAAGCAATTCAATTATATAAGGAGTACTACAAGCCGCATTCGTTCACGCACGTAGCCGATGAAATGATTGACCTTAAGCAAGTGGTGAATACAAACAAATGCTTGATTCATCTAGAAAAAATTGGCAGCAAACTGGCAATCCATTCCACAACCGATAACTTGTTGAAGGGCGCAAGCGGGCAAGCCGTGCAGAATATGAATTTGATGTTTGGACTTGATGAAACTGTGGGATTAAAATTGAAAGGAAGTGTTTTTTAAAGGTCCCAGTTTCAGGTTTCAAGTTACTGGTAACTGGAAACCTGAAACAATTAAACACCAAAAAATAAGTTAACGATGAAATTATTTGACGTCTACCCACTCTTTCCAATCGAGCCTGTAAAAGCGCAAGGTTCGTGGCTGTGGGACAAAGAAGGAAATAAATATTTGGACTTGTATGGTGGTCATGCAGTGATCTCAATTGGTCATAACCACCCACACTTTGTCGAAGCACTCAAATCACAATTGGATAAAATCAGTTTTTATTCAAATAGTATCAAGAACGAATTGCAGGAAAAGCTGGCAGAGAAACTTGGTCAACTTTCAGGTTACCCCAATCACCAACTGTTTCTTTGCAACTCTGGTGCTGAAGCTAACGAAAATGCACTGAAGCTCGCTTCATTTGTAAACGGCCGGAAAAAAGTGATCGCGTTTAAAAAAGCATTTCATGGTCGAACGTCCGGTGCAGTAGCAGCCACTGACAATCCAAAGATTGTGGCTCCCTTCAATGCCAACCACGAAATTGTCTTTCTTCCATTGAATGACGAGGCTGCGTTTCTGAATGCCATTAATAAAGACATCGCAGCAGTAATCATCGAAGGAATCCAAGGTGTGGGCGGCATTCACCTGCCCACTCACGCATTTCTTCAACTACTCTCCAAAAAAAGCAGAGAAGTCGGGGCATTGCTGATTTTAGACGAGGTACAATCAGGCTACGGGCGAACTGGTAAATTTTTTGCACATCAATTCGCTGGCATTGACGCAGACTTAATCACCATCGCAAAAGGGATGGGGAATGGTTTTCCGGTGGGTGGTGTACTGATTCATCCGGACATCAAACCGTGGAGTGGAATGCTCGGAACCACATTCGGAGGAAATTACTTAGCGTGTGCGGCTTCTTTGGCCGTGTTAGAGGTAATTGAAAAAGAAAATCTGATAAAGCATGCAGCCGACTTGGGCGACTACTTGATGAATGAATTGAAAAAATTCGCTTCTATTGTGGCGGTGCGTGGTCAAGGTTTGATGATTGGATTTGATTTACCTGAGTCACTCGCAGCACTACGTAAAGACTTACTCTTCAAACATCACATCTTTACTGGTGAAGCCAAACCAAATACAGTGCGTTTACTTCCGTCATTGGCATTGTCAAAAAATGATACTGATTTATTCTTGGAATATACTGCCCTGGAACTAAAACAAGAAGTAAGTGTATGAAAAAATTCATTTCGTGCGATGATGCGACTCATCTCCAATCGCTTATTGCGAAAGCTTTGGAATACAAAAGCAATCCGTTCAAGGATGCTACACTCGGCAAGGGAAAGCGAATGGGTTTACTCTTTCTGAATCCAAGTATGCGTACCCGATTGAGCACAGAGATTGCTGCGAAAAATCTCGGCATGGACGTAATCGTCTTTAACGTGGCGCAAGATGGCTGGGCATTAGAGTTTGAAGACGAGGCTATCATGAGTGGCACTACGGTAGAGCACGTGAAAGATGCGGCTCCCATTCTCGGAAAGTACTTTGATGTATTGGGGATTCGAACTTTCCCCTCCTTAAAGAATAAAGAAGATGACTACAGTGAATTGTACATCAACCAATTTGTGAAGTATTCAGGCGTTCCTGTAGTCAGCTTAGAGAGCGCTACACTTCATCCGTTACAAAGTCTAACCGATCTCATCACCATTCAGGAGGTGTTCGAAGAAAAAAGCAATGCCTTCAGGCCCGCCTCCCGTAGCCTTGCGGAGGGAAGGCAGCCAGAAAAGCCAAAAATAGTATTGACCTGGGCTCCCCATGTGAAAGCATTACCCCAATGTGTGGCCAATAGTTTTTCACAGTGGATCAACGCGTGGGGTGGTGCCGAATTTGTCATCACACATCCTGAGGACTACGAACTTGACACAAGATTTACAAAAGGAGCCAAGATTACACATGATCAAGATGATGCACTGAAGAATGCGGATTTTGTATACGTTAAGAACTGGAGTACATTCTCTGATTACGGAAAAATCTATTGTAATGATCCTGACTGGATGCTTACAAGTGAAAAATTGGCATCAACTAACAATGCAAAAATAATGCATTGCCTACCTGTTAGACGAAATGTGGAGTTAAGCGATGAAGTGCTGGATAGTTCAGCAAGTTTGGTAACACAACAAGCAAGCAATCGGGTTTGGGCTGCACAAGCGGTGCTAGTTGAGATATTATTGGGGCTTGGGCATTAGAATATAGGGGTTGGGAATTAGAGTTGATGGCTGAAATTTTTAGGATGCAGCAATTTATAGTAAATTTGATTCATGAGTACTAAAGAAAAAGAAATCCGCTACCGTGAAGCTGTGCGCTACATGGCAAACGCAATCGATATTTTAAAAACCAAAGCCCGCAAAAAGGACCGCTATTATGAAGATGAAAAATACGTGCGCATGGCCTGTGGCACCGCTTACAATGGAGTTTTACTAGCACTCGATTCCTATTTAGAAATCAAAGGCAAGCCAATTCAAAAAAAAAGAGGCTCACAAGTCAGTGTAAAAGATTATCAAAAATCTTTAGCAGGGATTGATAAAAAAGTCTTGAATGAATTTACTACAGTTTACCGTATCCTTCATATTGAGGGATATTATAACGGAGAAAATAACCACAGCGTAATCAAAAGCGGGATGGATTCTGCCTCCCAGATAATCAATAAAATCCGACCACAAGGGGTTGAGGCTTTTAGTTTGAATTAATCCAGCTTAACCTTCACCTTTTTTGCAAATACTCGTTCACAGGGGTTGAAGCATCCTTAGTAGTAAATGCCCGCCTCGCAACTACAATTCAGATGAATAAACTTTACATTATAAAAATCGGGGGAAATGTTTTGGATGATGAAAAAGCATTAGCACGTTTCTTAAAGGATTTTGCATCGATCCAAGCTCCAAAAATATTAATTCATGGCGGAGGAAAGATCGCTACCAAGCTAGGCGACCAGCTTGGTATTGAAAGTCAATACGTAAAAGGCCGAAGAATTACAGATTCCCCTACGCTGGATTTAGTGACCATGGTCTACGGTGGTTTGGTAAATAAACAAATCGTTGCACAGCTTCAGGCGCTTCATTGCAATGCGCTCGGACTGACAGGTGCAGATGGGAACTTGATTAAAGCTATAAAACGACCTATCGGTGAGGTTGATTTCGGGTTTGTAGGTGATATCACTGCAGAAAGCGTGAACTCTACATTGCTTTATTTTCTGTTAAAACAGAATGTCATTCCCGTATTTGCTCCACTTACTCATGCAGATGGCGTGATGCTGAACACCAATGCGGATACCATTGCCTCTGTACTGGCTGTTTCGTTAAGCAAGCACTTCGATACACGTCTTATTTTTTGCTTTGAAAAAACAGGCGTCTTAAGAGATGTGAACAAAGAAGAAACCGTTATTAATACACTTAACCAGAATATGTATCAACAATTACTTAAGGAGGGCGCCTTTCATGATGGGATACTACCCAAACTAGAAAATGCTTTTGATGCTATTAATCACGGAGTAAAAGAAGTACTCATAGGAGAACATACTAATTTGTTAGCCAACATTGGTTACGACACCAAAGGCACTCTTATTACGCTTTCATGAGGGAACATTTACATAGTATCGCTATTGATCTTCTTCAGCAACTGATTACGATTCCTTCTTTCAGTAAAGAAGAAGACAAAACGGCCGGATTGCTTATGGGCTTCTTTAGCTATCATGGGATGGAAGCAAAGCGCGTTGGGAATAATGTATGGGCGAAAAATAAATTCTTTGATGCGTCTAAGCCCACCTTACTTTTGAATTCCCATCACGACACCGTAAAGCCAAATCCATCCTATTCTCGTGATCCGTATGCTGCCTCTATTGAAAATGGGAAATTATTCGGATTGGGAAGCAACGATGCCGGTGGACCATTGGTGTCTTTGATAATGGCGTTCTTTAACTTCTACGATCGCCCAAACCTCAAGTACAATTTAGTGCTGGCGGCCACAGCCGAAGAAGAAATTTCTGGTACTGGAGGGATTGAAATGGTCTGGAAAGAACTTCCTGCCATCGATATGGCAGTTGTAGGAGAACCGACATTGATGAATTTCGCAGTAGCGGAGAAAGGACTCATGGTGCTCGATTGCGTTACGTATGGAAAAGCCGGACACGCTGCTCGTGAAGAAGGTGTCAATGCGATCTACCAATCACTCAAAGACATCGAATGGTTTCGTACCTACGAATTCCCAAAAATCTCTGAATCACTCGGCAAAGTAAAAATGTCGGTTACCGTGATCAATGCCGGACAATCACACAATCAGGTTCCATCTGAATGCAAGTTTACAGTTGACGTTAGGGCAACAGATGAGTATTCGTTGGAGGAGATCTTAGCAATCATCAAACAAAATGTACAATGTGAGGTAGTTCCGCGCTCACTTAGACTTCGTCCTTCAGGCATTTCGAAAGATCATCCTCTTTTTAAGGCCGGTGAGAAATTAGGCGTTACATTCTATGGCTCCCCTACTACATCAGACAAAGCACTTATTCCAGTTCCATCGATAAAACTAGGTCCGGGCGATTCTGCGCGCTCGCACAGTGCAGATGAGTTTATATACCTTCAGGAGATTGAGGATGGAATAAATGGATATATTAGATTGATCGAAAACTTATGAGCGAGCGTGTTAAAGTCAAAAAAACCGAAATCCTCTCCAACAACTGGTACACGTTAAAAAAAGTAACGTTTGATTACCAACACAAAAACGGAAAATGGATCGAGCAAAATCGGGAAGCTTATGACAGAGGCAACGGAGCAACTATCCTGCTATTCAATCAAACATCAAAAAACGTTATTCTTACAAGGCAATTTAGATTGCCCACTTATATCAATGGCAACCCTTCCGGATTATTAATCGAAGCTTGCGCGGGCCTTTTAGATTTGGACAACCCAGAAGATTGCATCAGAAGAGAAACGGAAGAAGAAACAGGTTTTAAAATCAAAGATGTAAAAAAGATTTACGAAGCCTATATGTCACCTGGGTCGGTCACTGAAATTCTCTATTTCTTCATTGCTGAATATTCGAAAGATATGAAAACCTCAGTGGGTGGTGGTGTAGATGAGCATGAAGATATTGAGGTGATGGAGTTATCTTTTTCGCAAGCACTTGAAATGATTGTAAGCGGAGAAATTAAAGATGGCAAAACGATTATGTTGCTGCAGTATTTACAAATCCATTATCCGGCATTACTATGACACTATGGCAAAAAAATAGCGATTCCCTTAACGAAGTAAATCAATTCACGGTTGGGAAAGATCGGGAAATGGACGCTTATCTTGCTACGTTTGATGTACTAGGCTCACTGGCACACATTCAAATGCTAGAATCTATCCAACTCATTAACAAAGATGAGTTGGTCTTATTGTCAAAAGAGCTAAAGTCGATTTATGCATTAATCGAAAAAGGTGATTTTCATATTGAAGAAGGAGTCGAAGACATCCATTCGCAAGTAGAATTGCTGCTCACCAAGAAGTTGGGCGATGTGGGCAAAAAAATTCATAGCGGCCGCTCACGTAACGATCAAGTTCTGTTAGATATAAAGTTGTTTCTTCGGCATGAAATTAAATCGCTCACAGAAGAGATACAAAAGCTATTTGATCTGCTCATCCTCAAGAGCGAAGAACATAAAGACAAACTTCTTCCAGGATACACACATCTCCAACTGGCCATGCCCTCTTCTTTTGGTCTATGGTTTGGAGCTTATGCAGAAAGTTTGGTGGATGATCTAATAACGTTAGAAGCAGCTTACCGAATTACCAATAAAAATCCACTTGGTTCAGCGGCAGGATACGGATCATCATTTCCCCTAAATCGGGAAATGACTACCAAGCTTCTGGGCTTTGATGATTTAAACTACAACGTGGTGTATGCACAAATGGGCAGAGGAAAGACTGAGCGAATAGTAGCACAGGCCTTAAGTAATGTTGCTGCTACCTTGGCAAGATTAGCCATGGACGCATGTCTGTATTTGAATCAGAATTTTAGCTTCATCTCGTTTCCGGATGAATTGACGACTGGTTCCAGCATCATGCCGCACAAAAAAAATCCAGATGTTTTTGAATTAATCAGAGGCAAGTGCAATGGACTACAAGCTTTGCCCAATGAAATAGCACTGCTCACCACCAATTTACCATCCGGTTACCACCGCGATTTACAGTTGCTAAAAGAGAAACTATTCCCGGCTTTTGAAACAATAAAGGATTGTCTTGAAATGACGTATCTGATGCTTTCCAACATTCAAGTGAAGCCGAACATCCTTGAGGATGAACGATATAAATACCTTTTCAGTGTAGAAGAAGTTAATAAACTTGTGTTGGCCGGAATTCCATTCCGCGATGCGTACAAAAAAGTCGGTGAAGAAATTGAAGAAGGTAGATTCGCCTACAACACAAAAGTTCAACACACCCATGAAGGAAGTATCGGAAATCTGTGCAACGATAAGGTCAAAGCAAATTTCGAAACAAATCTATCCAAGTTTAATTTTGCGGCTGTCGACCGCGCACTCCAAAAACTCATCGATCGCTAGCAACCTAGTGAACCCGATCGCCCCTGGGTTGTAGCGATGACATAATCTCTCCTTCCACTTTTAAGAAAAGTCGCCAGCGAGTGTCCACTGCTTTTTCATCTGCATACTCCTTTGCCAACGCAATAAAGTTCTTGTAATGTCCAGCTTCTGATACCATCAACTCATAATAGAATTGGCGTAACTCCGGATCTGTTAATTCCTTCCACAGCAAGCGAAATCGCTCGCAGCTCCGAGCCTCGATTAATGCACACATCAATAACTTTTCAATTAGCTGCTGCTCTCTGTTTCCTCCTTTTTTGATTGATTTGGCCAGTAGATCAACATATTCATCTTTCCGTGCGTTGCCTAGCTTTAAACCACGTTTCTTTAATTGCTCAAGCACCCGCTCAAAGTGCGCCCATTCTTCTGCCACAACAGGTGTTAATACATCGACTAACTTTTCCTTGTCTGGAAACTGTACAATTAAAGAAATACAAGCAGAAGCTGCCTTTTGTTCGCAATAAGCGTGATCAACCAAAATTTCCTCAATATTCATCGAGGCGATATCAACCCAGCGTGGATCTGTGGGTAGAATCAAACCAAGGACATGCTTCTCCATGCATTAATCAAAAAGAGGAATTTCAAAACCAAAGTCAAGAATATTACTCATAGCCGGATAACCATACGTTAAAAGATAACCAGTAGGCTTCCCAATTTGCCAGGCATTGTGGTACTTGATAAAAAGTCGCCCACCTTTAATCTTCGCGTTCACAAAAATATCTATTACCGGAAATCCCTCAATGATGCGCTTATCTTGCAGATAGTAGGATTGAATATCGGGTGCATACGCCAAGGCTAGATAGCTCGACTTATAATGAACATCCAGACCGAACTGCAGTTGGAGATTTTTGTCGAAAAGGATGTTCTCATAATAAAGTTGGCTATTGATAAACCATTCTGGTATCCGAATCGCACTGTCATCGTTTCTCCATAGCTGGGTATAAGTAACTTGGGGCTTGAAATACAGTCGTCTAAAGAATTTCAAGCTCATGTGAAGTTCGGGCGAAAAAATCTGCTGGTTTCCAGTTGATTGCACGGGTAACAAACCACTGTTGAATTCTCTAAAAAAAATATAATTGTTTAAAACCGTGTAGGTCACCCCGGGACTAACAAATAGGTTGCCCCATCGTACCTTGAGAAAACCCTTGAGTTGATTTGAAAAGGTATTCTCAAAATTGTTTAGCCAATAATTATGACTTCCCCGGTAAGCACGTTGCAAGTAACCTGGTTTGGCAAGACTACTAACAAGGCTCGCGTCCAGCCAGGGCGTAGTTAGTGTTCCCTCTAGCTTATAATTTCCATCTAACAACAACTCTGCAGAGCCTCGTAGCTCACTTAGCGAATCAATGCGAAAAGCAATCCGCCCACCCACATAGTTTTCAATCAATGAAGACGATGCCCGTGGATCAAATCCATTCAGCAAAGGGATTCGGTTTTGAATTGCGCGGGATTTAAAGTAGAAATCGTAAAATAGAAAAGCGGCATTGCCTTTTACTCCGACTTCATTTTCAAACGACCTGAACTCCATAACATCCGTTACTTTGATCGAGTCTATAAGTGTCTGCTTAAAGAAATTCGAGGCAAGATCTGTACGATCTCTTCGAAAAATATTATCACGTATTTCGTACGTGGATGAAAGGTAAAGCTGTACTGGTTTTGCTAATTTATAAGATTGCAACACATGGAAATTATGTCGTAGCTCTTCCGTTTCAGTGCCCGTTAAAGTCGGGGCAGCGTTGGGATTAAAAAAGGCCGCAAACGTAGTATCGGTCGTAAGCCTAACACCCCCATTTTCTCTTATGCGATGCCTGATTCTTCTATAATTAAGTACCAGTAGATAGCGGCTATTTTTCGATTTGTAAGTAGTAAAAATGTCATAGTAGTGACTCACCGTTTGCCTATCAGCTCTTCTGTATTGAAGTTGTTTATCTACTAAAATGGGGCGATAGTTGAACCCAAAATTCCACCGCGAGTTGATGGCTCTTGTGAACTCAATATGAGACATCGCTCTTCCATTGCCCGCCCAAACTAGGTAAACCCGTGTGTAGGGGGACTTAGAATCGTAGTAATGCGGTTCCTGTGTATCATAGTAAGCATCATACGCATGAAACCCAGTATTGGCTCCGATCGTTGTCGAAACCAAAGGAAATATGGGGTTTAATGCAGTTCCCATGTTTCCCAAATCTTGTACTGTATTGTTGAGTCGCTGCACGTAGGTCCATCGATGGAAATTATTGACAGCAGTGTCGAGTGGTTTGTAGTAGGTCTTATTGTAAAACAGATCCGTTTCGGTAATCCAGCGAGTCGTTTTAGGACCATATACGTTTTTGCTGGAATCGTTAATAATCTTAGAGTAGGTTCTCTTTTTTGGCAGATCAGACTTACTGCCCACAGGTGCCTTGATTGCTTTCCGCTTAAGAACCGTTGTGTCTTTTTTTACCGTGTCTTGCTTTACTTTGGCAGTGACCTTCTTTTCTTGAGCAAAGATCACAGCTGCTGAAAACCAGCAAAAGAAAAATAAGGCTAACTGTTTAGAAATCACGCGCAAAAATAACAATAGTTTGATGGCTACGGGTTTTGATCATGCAGGAGTTTTAGATTCTCACCCACCATGCTTAGAACCAGTTTATCAAAATCTGCGCCACGATCTAAGAAGGAAGTCTCAACCGGTAAGTAAAACCATTTTGTTCTGATTAAATCAGCCTGTAGTTGAGGTGAAATCAGTTTGACCATATCTTTTTCAGTCGTTATTATTGAATCTGCGCCAAGGTAATCGGCACCGGTTTGAATCTTACGCAGGTCAGCCGAGGAATAAAAATGGTGATCATTAAATTTAAAATGCTTTTGCAGTTGAAAATTTTTGGCCACGAATGACTCCAGCGTAGAACTATTTGCTATACCCGATACCAACACAACTCTCATGCCCACCGATTGGCCACCAGAAAAGGGCACAGCCTCTTTGTAGAAAATCGAAGAGAAATAAATGGGCTGTTGACTGGCATACTTCCGAATCTGTTTCTCCACTTCGTCCTGGTTCAAAAGTGGTGAACATTTGGTCACAATAATCGCATCTGCACGACCGGCACCCGTCCGAGCTTCTCTCAGCCTTCCAAATGGCAATACAAAATCAGAATAAAACGGCCTGCTGAACTCGGTTAACAAAATAGAAAATTGCGGCACAACAGTACGATGTTGAAAGGCGTCATCTAGTAGAATGATTTGAGTAGTAGGTCGTTCGTTCAATATCGTGGGGATAGCCAGTGCCCGCTCTTCCCCCACGCACACCGACACTTCCTTTCCAAACTTCAAATAGTACTGATACGGTTCGTCACCGAGCGTTGTAGCAGTATCCTCATCTGTGGCGATCCGAAAGCCCTGTGTCTTTCGCCCGAATCCCCTACTCAATATGGCCACCGAATACTGCTGCCCCAGCAATCGAACCAGATACTCGACCATGGGAGTTTTACCCGACCCGCCTACATTAAGGTTGCCGACACTAATGACGATAGAGTCAAACTTGAATGACGGCTTTTGGCCAATATCAAATAAGTAATTGCGAACCCGCGTCACCAGATTGTATAAAATGGTGAATGGCCAAAGTAATACCTTCAAAAAGGGCATCATGAGTGAACCGATCTTTTGCTACTTTTAAAAATCAAAATTAACGAAACAATGGCAACGACCACGATAAAAGAAGTAACCGACTATCTGGAATCTCTGGCTCCCAAGGTATATCAGGAAAGCTACGATAATAGCGGCTTGCTAACGGGCGATCGAAAAAGCGTGGTAAGAGGTGTATTGGTAACGTTAGACTGTCTCGAAACCGTTGTGGACGAAGCCATTCAAACAAATTGCAACCTGATTGTGGCGCACCACCCGATTCTTTTCAAGGGGCTAAAGAAATTGACGGGTGAAAACTACGTGGAGCGCACTTTGATTAAGGCAATTCGCCATGACATCGCCATCTATGCGATTCACACCAACCTCGACAATGTGTATGAGGGCGTTAACAAACGAATGGGCGAAAAAATTGGACTGAAGAATATGACTGTGTTAGCTCCAAAAGCCAATACACTTCTCAAACTGACCACATTTATTCCTGTTGAAAATAAAGACGCGGTGTTAGAAGCCTTGCATCAAGCTGGTGCCGGCAACCTGGGAGATTACAAGAATTGTAGTTTTCAGGTAGAAGGCATTGGAACCTTTCTGCCAACGGAGAATGCAAACCCGGCTATTGGAGAAAAGAACCGACAGGAGAGTGTAAACGAAGTTCGGGTTGAAATGATTTTCCCGAGTTACTTGAAAACCCAGATAGTAAACACGCTAAAAAAAGTGCACCCTTATGAGGAAGTAGCGTTCTATCTGCAAGCCCTGGAGAATGAAAACTCGGAGGTAGGTGCCGGTATGATTGGTGATCTCGAGACGCCAATGGAACTAATGTCTTTCCTTTCGAGTTTAAAATCAACAATGAACGTATCTAGCATCCGGCATACCGCTTCAACTTCAAAAAAAATAGGCCGAGTGGCGGTATGTGGAGGATCAGGGAGCTTTTTGTTGAAGGAGGCTATACAAGCCGGGGCAGATATCTTTATTTCGGCTGATTTTAAGTACCACGAGTTCTTTGATGCCGATGGCAAAATTGTAATTGCTGACATTGGGCACTTCGAAAGCGAACAATATACAAAAGACCTCCTTTCGGAGGTTTTAAGGGAAAAATTTACTACGTTTGCAACCACTTTTTCAAAGACCATCACAAATCCAATTAGTTATCTATAAGTAATGGAAAACCAAACAGTTACGCAGAAACTTGAAGCACTTGTTAAACTTCAATCTATTGATTCAAAACTAGACGAACTAAAGAAATTAAGGGGAGACCTACCCAACGAGGTGCAGGATCTTGAAGACGAAATGGAGGGCTACAAGACCCGTCTAGGTCGTTTTGAGGCTGAGATGAAAGAGTTGGATGAGGCCATCAAGAAGAACAAAGAAGGCATCAAAGAAGCCGAAAAACTCACCAAAAAATACAACGAGCAACAAAAAAACGTTAAGAATAATCGCGAGTTTGAAGCGATTACAAAAGAAGTAGAATTGCAAGAACTTGAAGTTCAGATTTGCGAAAAGAAAATTAAAGAGGCCAAAGAAAAAATTGAAGCTAAGAAAGCGGAGATCACCTCTATCGAAACACTAATCAAAGAAAGAACTCAAGACCTCGACAATAAGAAAGGTGAGTTGGATGACATTTTGAAGGAAAGCGAAGAGGAAGAAAAGCGTTTGTTGGGCGATCGCGAGAAGGCGGTAAAAAAGATCGATGAAAAAATGTTGAAGCATTATGATCGTCTCCGCAAGAGCCTAAGTAACGGATTGGCTGTTGTGCGTGTAGTGCGCGGTGCCGCTGAAGGCTGTAACATTATCATCCCACCTCAAAAGATTGCAGAAATTCGCGAGAAGAAGAAAATTGTGATTGACGAACACTCCGGCCGGATTTTGGCCGATGTAGATTTGGGATCTATGGAGGAAGAACCCAAGCCTAAAAAAGCAGCCCCTGTAAAAAGAACCGCAAAGAAAGTTGCGTAGATTTTTCTCGATATTAAGTCAAAAAAAAGCAGGCCTTCTGGCCTGCTTTTTTTTAATTTCTCAAACGCTTTCTGCAACAGACAAGATATGGCAGTTTAGCCCGGAAATGCAGAAGGCATATCTGTTGGTACTTAATCTTCAGCCTGAGTTGGCACTTGCTCAACTGAACCGGATCAACACCAAGAGTGAAGAATTGCATAAGATGTACGTTCTTAGCCTTAACGAAACCATTGATATTTTGGTGACCGAAGATCCGAAGCGGATGGATCAGTTTGAACTCCACTTTAAACAACGCCAGCAATTTCTAGAAGATTTGCCGCAGAGCCCAGAGAAATTATTTTTACAAGCCGAATTTAATTTACAGCGTGGTTTTAATCTGTTAAACACCGGTCAGGAATTTGCTGCGGTATTTGCGGTTCGAAGGGCTTATAATCTTGTGCAAGATTGCCAAAAAAAGTATCCCGACTTTATTCCCATAAAAAAGACGAGTGGCGTTATCCAAGTAATGGTTGGCTCTATTCCAGAAAAATTTGCTTGGTTTATGGGGTTGCTCGGGATGAGAGGACAAGTAACAACCGGTCAGAAGTACCTTTCTGAATTGCGAAATTCTAACTCTTCATTAAGCCTCGAGGCTACTATCTTATTCTTCACCATAAAAGGATTTATTAACCAGCATTTTGCCGAGGCTGCGGAGGGCATGAAAGACTGCTTGAAGGAACAGCCTAACAACCGACTAGTCCTATTTATTGCAATCAATATGCTGATGAAAGATTCGCAGGCGGAAAATACACTGGAACTTTTCAATGTGCTCGACAAATTCCCACAGGGCTTGCAAATGTATTATGTGGAGTACTTGAGAGCCGAAGCGCTATTGCAAAAAGGTGAGTATCAAAAGGCCATTGCAGCTTACCAAAAGTTCCAAAAAGGCTACAAGAGTTCAAGCTATTTAAAAGACTCTTATTATAAAATCTCATTGTGTTATTGGTTGATGAGTGATGAACCCCAGGCAAAATCATTCTTTGAAAAAGCCAAGGTCTCAGGAAAAGCAAATGCTGAACCCGACAAATACGCTGCTAAGCAATTGGAAGAGGGTAAACTACCTAACACCAAAATATTGAAGGCACGGCTTTTCACAGATGGTGGCTATTACGACCAGGCCGCCAGCGCATTGAAATCTATAGCACCTGGCGAATTGAAATCAGCGAAAGAACAAACTGAATTTTATTATCGCAAAGCCCGGCTGGCACACAAAACAAACGACATTGCTTCAGCCAAAACATTTTATCTCCAAAGCATCGCCATGACGAAAGATAACCCTTGGTATTTTGCACCCAATTCCGCCCTTCAACTCGGTTACATTGCCCAAGAACAAAAAGACTTCATGGCTGCGAAAAAGTATTTTGAGCAAGCTCTAAGTTATAAAAAGCACGAATACAAAGATGGTATTGATAGCAAGGCAAAAGCCGGTTTGGAACAAATCAAGCTACTAAAAGGAAAAGGTTAAGGTGCTCAAATGAAACGTGACCGAAGCTTAGGCTGGATGTGGCATACCAGAAAAATTGAGCTCTTTTAGATGACTTTTATCGTTGTGCATTTTAATTGAAAACATTGAACCTGTAAAGTCCAGTTGATACAAGCACAGGTTTTGATGCTCAAACATATCCATGCATTTCAACGGATAGTTCAACAATTCACAAAGCAGTATTCGCATCGCTCTTCCATGCATGCAAATCAATATTGTTTTTTCATCTTCTTTTGAAAGGATGTAATCAATGGCCGGTCGCTGCCGCAACACCACGTCATTTGGACTTTCTCCGCCCTCTATCCGCTCTGCAGTGTTTCCGCTCTGCCACTCCTTGAGCATCCAGTGATAGTATGCGTCTTCTTCAGGTGTGATTTGTTGGCCTTCTTTTGAGCCCCAGCTAATTTCATTTAATCCTGTTAAAGACTCATGGGGAATACCCATGGAAATGAAATCCTGTACGGACTCTTTTGTTCTCTTGAGGGCGGAAGTGTATATCTTATCGTAAGGCACATCTCTATACATCTCAAAAAAGGCTCTTGCCTGTGCTTGGCCAGTACTGTTTAATGAAGAATCAACCCCACTTCCCTGAACAATGCCCTGTAAGTTGAAATCCGTTTGGCCATGACGGATGATGTAGATTTTTTTGATGCTCAATTTCTAGTAATTTGCCTGCCTTATAATCGGGCGCAAAAATAAGAAAATACTCCATACTGCCTTTATTATCATTATGTCAATCTTTCAGCAGGGTGTAACCCTCGAACAAGCGAATAAAATGTGTGAAAATACGTTGGTGAGTCACCTGGGTATTGAGTTCACCGCTATTGGCGAAGACTATATCGAAGCAAAAATGCCGGTCGATCATCGAACATATCAGCCCATGGGATTGTTACATGGAGGTGCGTCTGTTGCATTAGCAGAAACAATGGGCAGTGTTGGCGCAGTGTGTACCCTTGACTATGCAAAGCAGTACTGTGTAGGGCTTGAAATCAACGCCAACCATATTAAAAGTGCCCGAAGCGGCTTCGTGTTTGGAACTGCCAGACCCATACACCTGGGGAAGAAAACCCAAGTTTGGGAAATCAAGATAATGAATGAACAAAAAGAGTTGGTTTGCGTCAGCCGAATAACGATGGCGATCTTAGATAAGAAATAGAATGGAGGTAGTGGATAACCAAGTGTTGTTGAATGAAGGCGTTGCTATCAGAAATGTGATTAACCAATTGTTGATGGAGGGTGGAGCTTTTACGCTCTGGCGAATGCCCAACTCTTTCGAAAAAGTACTTTTCATTTGCAACAGTGGTGTTGTTGAATTGGACGAGGTCACAATTGAGGACTCAGAGCCTGGATTCGTGTTTGCGCCTTTTCAACCCAATCAAAAAAAACTCTTTTTAAAGGCCGAGCTGGCTTTCAAGTTCAAGGGAAACGGAGAGTCAGAAACGGCTCACTCAGTTTCGCTTTCAGATGAACTGAGTGCATCCCAAAGCCGCAACGAAAAAAAAATACATTTTTCGAAAAACAAATCAACGTCAAAAACTCCGAACAACTATCAGGAAGTTGTGGCGAAAGGCATCCAACAAATTGAAGATGGAATTCTTGAAAAAATTGTTCCCTCACGATATAAAGAGGTAGATCTACCCGATTCGTTTGATTTAATTGACGCTTTTGAAACGCTTTGCAAGAGGCATCCACAAGCATTTGTATCTATTTTCTCATCTGCGCAGTCTGGTACCTGGGTTGGTGCTACTCCAGAATTGTTGGTAAACGTAGATCGGGAATTAAAATTTGAAACGCACGCGTTAGCGGGTACCCTCCCCTACTTTCCTGAGATCGATCTCAAATCGGTTGCATGGACTCAAAAGGAAATTGAAGAACAAGCATTGGTAAGTAGATATATCATTAACTGTTTTAAAAAAATAAGAGTAAGAGAGTATCAGGAACACGGACCAAAAACGATCGTGGCTGGAAATGTGATGCACTTAAAAACCGACTACGTGGTTGACATGAAAGAAATCAACTTTCCGCAGTTGGGTTCCGTCATGTTGAAGTTACTGCACCCTACATCAGCTGTCTGCGGTATGCCATTGGAAACTTCCCTAAAATTTCTTTCCGAGCACGAGGGTTATGACCGGGAGTTTTATAGCGGCTATCTCGGACCACTCAACTACCAGGGAGAAAGCAGTATTTTTGTGAACTTGCGTTGCTTACAAGTTTTGGAACATACCGTTAGATTTTATGCCGGTGCTGGAGTAACGATAGATTCAAACCCTTCAAAAGAAATGGAGGAAACAGAAATGAAAATGATGAACTTATTGACATTGCTAACTAAAAATTAGTCTATCCAGGTTGCTCCCACCCATGACCCGCCTCCAACCTATTTACGACCTTGCTGAACTATGCGCCCAGAAAGGTATAACGCAAGCAATACTCTGCCCGGGGTCACGATGTGCACCACTCACACTCGCCTTCACCCGACATCCAGCCATCACGACAAGAACAATAAGTGATGAGCGAAGTGCAGCGTTTATAGCGCTCGGCATGGCTCAACAAACTCAACAACCAACCGTATTAGTTTGTACTTCTGGATCAGCTGCGTATAATTTTGCTCCCGCTATTGCAGAAGCTTTTTTTCAAGAAGTTCCGCTTTTGGTTTTTACAGCCGATCGTCCGAAGGAATGGATCGATCAATGGGATGGACAAACCATTCGACAAACCAACATTTATGGCGGTCATGTAAAAAAATCCATACAACTACCGGAAGACTATGACCATATTGACGCGCAATGGTATATCAATCGCGCAGTAAATGAAGCGATCAATCTCTCTAGAGAATTCCCGTGCGGACCTGTGCATATCAATGTGCCACTTCGAGAGCCATTGTACCCTGCCAAAGGTGAAAAATTTCAATTCTCACCGGGGGTTCGTATTACTTCAGAAAATAAACTCACCACATCACTTAGTCATTCAGAGAGAGAGGAATTGGATCAGTCGCTGGTTGGGTTTTCAAAAGTTATGGTCATTGCAGGGCAGCAAGAGTACAATGATGCATTAATAAAACTTGTTGACCGATTCTCTAGAAAACACCACGCGGCAGTAGTTGGTGATGTTATCTCTAATTTTCACGGATCAGAAAATACCATTCGGTTTGCTGATTCAATCCTGGGTCAGGGTAGTAAGTCTGTTCAGGAATCACTACAGCCGGAACTTCTGATCACCTTTGGCAAATCAATCATTTCAAAAAACGTCAAACAGTTTATAAGAAGTCACAAGCCACTTGAACACTGGCATATTCAGCCGGCCGGTACAGTGCCGGATAGTTTTCAATCCTTGACAAGAGTAATCCGAAGTTCAGTCGAGAATTTTTTTGAATCATTACTGAACACAGAACATCCAGGAAAATTTGAAAATCAGAAGAAATCAAACTACTTCCATCTATGGCAAGCGGAAGAGCATCGCACGCAACGCTCTTACTCAGATTTTTTTCAAGAGGCTTCTTTTGCAGAGTTATCTGTTCTCAAAGAGATAATACAATCGTTACCCCTGCGTTGCAACCTGCACCTTTCTAATAGCATGGCGGTGCGTTATGCCAACATGATCGGCCTCACCCCACAACAAAAAGGCGTTCATGTGTTTGCCAACCGTGGAACAAGTGGAATTGATGGTTGCACTAGTACCGCTGTGGGCAATGCCCTAGTCAGCGATGTGCCTACTATTTTAATTACGGGCGACATGGCTTTCTTCTACGACCGCAACGCATTTTGGCACAATTATAACCTGCCGAATCTGCACATCGTAGTCGTCAACAATCAGGGAGGAATTATCTTCGGAATGATTGATGGTCCGGGTGACTTACCTGAGTCGGAAGAATATTTTGTTACGCAACAAAAGCTCACCGCAAAAAACTTTGCCGAAGAGTTTGGTGCTAGTTATATTTTGCTCGACACATTGAAGAAAACAAAAAATAGTCTGAAGGATTTTTTCAACTTCGAAGGAACAGTTAAAATTCTTGAACTAAAGAGTGATCCGAACGAAGCCAAAGAAGCATTCAACACATTTAACTTAACTATCAAAAAAGGATATGACTCTTAAATACGATTGGAAACCCGTTATCGAATACCAAGAAATATTGTTTCACAAATACAACGGCATCGCGAGGATTAGCATCAACCGTCCTCGTGTACACAATGCATTTACGCCACTCACTGTGAAAGAAATGATTGACGCGATGAATATCTGTCGCGAAGATCCGGAAGTGGGTGTTATCATTTTAACAGGCGAGGGTGGCAAAGCCTTCTGCAGTGGAGGCGACCAAAGTGTACGTGGCCATGGTGGCTATTTGGGTGATGACACCGTTCCCAGATTAAATGTACTTGATCTTCAAAAATTAATTCGTTCCAGTTCAAAACCAGTTATCGCAGCCGTGGCAGGATGGGCTATTGGAGGCGGACATGTGCTACATGTGGTTTGTGATTTAACTATTGCAGCAGAAAATGCACGTTTTGGCCAGACAGGACCAATCGTAGGAAGTTTTGACGGAGGCTTTGGTGCATCTTATCTGGCAAGGATTGTTGGTCAAAAGAAGGCAAGAGAAATTTGGTATCTGTGCGATCAATACGATGCGAAAGAAGCGTTGGAGATGGGATTGGTCAACAAAGTGGTGCCACTAGAAAAACTGGAAGAGACCTATGTAGAGTGGGCGAATAAGATCTTAAAGAAAAGCCCGCTGGCTATTCGGATGCTGAAGTGTTCTTTGAATGCGGAGTTGGACGGACAAGCCGGTATTCAGGAACTGGCAGGTAATGCTACACTACTCTATTACTTAAGTGATGAAGCCAAAGAGGGTAAGAACGCATTCTTAGAAAAACGTGAGCCCGATTTTTCAAAATTCCCTAGATTTCCATAATCGATTTGATGATTCGGTGATTTGAAAATTTGAGAATGAGATGCCGTGTAACACTACCTGCTATCTGCTATCTGCTTACTTCTATGCTTATCGAATATGGGTTTGGCTCAACAACTGTCTAGCAAGTCAAGCTTCTTTACCATTCGGCTAAAGCCGCATCAAGACTTAAAAAAAGAATTGATGGCTTTTGCAGCGAAAGAAAAACTGAAAGCAGGATTTATTGTAACCTGTGTGGGGAGCTTAGAACAATCAAATCTTCGGTTTGCTAACCAATCAGCGGGAACCCAACGAAAAGATCATTTTGAAATTCTTTCCTTGGTGGGAACATTCTCTGATACGTCTGCCCACTTACATCTATCACTCGCTGATAGTACAGGGGCTACAATGGGCGGCCATCTACTTGACGACAACCTAATCTATACAACGGCTGAAATAGTAATCGGAGAATTGACTGACATACAGTTTGAGCACGAGAAAGATTCTACCTATGGCTACCATGAACTGTCCGTGAAAAAGCGAAAAAAGTAATCACTAAGGTTCAAAGCATCTTACCTTATTTCATTTTCATCTGGGCAAAATAGGGATGTTCTGGATTCACAATGAGTTCCTGCCTCAGCGGATGAATTAATATATCCATGTCTTCCATTGGTATTGCACCAAGCAACGGTTCGTTGTCTCCTGGAAGCACCATTGCACGACAAGTACATTGCCTGTTCTTAAAACGTACTTCTACAGGACCCACGACATCGTATTCCTCCAGCGATCCATTCGCCATTTGAGCTTTCCTTTTTTCAATCACTGGAAATTGCAGTTGTTCCTGTATTGTTTCATTGATGGCAAGCATGTAAGCGCCAGAATCAGCAAGCATGTTAACAGTCATCTGTTTAACCTCATCTTCGCCAATGATGTGACGTTTGGCAAGAATCAAATCCTCTCCGTTTATCAACGTAATCGCAGCATATACTAAACCCATAATTAAAGAAATTTAGTAAATCAAAGATACAATACTTATTCTGGAAATAATCAAGGACTCGCGGTTAATATTGCAGCAATACCTTCCAAGCGGCTTCCACATTTCCCTCAGCCAAAAAGCGCTGAGCTAATTGATGTTTTTTATCTGTATCCAGTGCATAGGTTTCTGCAAACTGATTGCTAAGCTTGAATTGTTCGACACTTTCCGCGTCTGGTAGCTTCTCTATATTACCAAGCATTCCCAAGTCATTTCCAGTTAATATCTTGCTGTTTCGAATGTGCTCAGGTATTGCATCAATGCCAATTCCTATTTTTTCATTGGGCTTGGGTACTGTAAATACTGCATCGCCACTGGCTCGAGAATAATAATCACCACCCATGCGAGCAACAGCATCCATTTTGTTTGGATCAATGCGACCTTCCTCATCCAAGGCGGTATCGTCCACGTGCATCAATAAGACTTCGCATACTACCAAATTTCCAGCTCCACCTTCTGTACCCAACGGTATCACCTGATTCACTTTACATTCAAATGAAACATGCGACTCCCCTACTCTTGGTGGTTTTACGATAGATGATTTTACCTCCTTGAATCCGGCTTTGACAAATTCATTGACGCCCTTAGGATACTCACAACTTGCCAATGACGTCTGCTGCACCATTTGGTAGTTTACCATGTTGATCACCACCTCGGGCACTTCCAATACATTCTCGAGTGTATGCTTCGTTGTATTATTCCGCACTCTTCTGGAGGGTGAAAAAACCAGAATAGGTGGATTCATGCTGAACATATTGAAAAAACTAAATGGACTCAGGTTGACATGTCCCTCCCGATCGATAGAGCTAACAAATGCAATGGGACGGGGAGAAACCGAAGCTTGCAAATAGCTCTGTAGTTTTGGAATTGGAATTTCTTTTGGGTCGATGATCATCGATGATCTCAAATTTTAATCCGCCTGGCTTTCACATTTTTTATTTTACCATTCACCATTAGTACTAGGTCACCGTTTTCAAGCGCACGCTTTTTTACAAGATTTTTGTAGGACAGCTTCAAGCCACGCAATACTTTATCACGAATCAGTTTATGTTCCTTTTTGATCGTACCTGTACTTTTTTCCATATTAGATTGTCAATTATATTTCTCGTTAGAATTCCCTCCCCATCTGCTATCAATTCAACGATACCATTTGAATTGTCAAAAAAAGACCAGTAGTCAGATTTGGGAATATAAAGATCGAAGAAATTTCGTAATCCTCTCTCATATCTTCTCTTGATTACATCAATAGGAATACTGTGTCCTCCATTACTTACTCTATTCTTAACCCTGCGAATTGCTAGTGATTTGTTATTTAGCCAAAAAAATAAAATGACTACCCGGTAACCCACCAACTTAGCATTTGATACCTTTGAAAGATAGTTCCTAGATGAAAGCGTTGTTTCGATGGCAAAATCTGCTTTCTCCCTAATCATTTGATCAATCCGCCTTAGCATTAGTCGTCCAGCTTCAAAAGCATATTTTTCAGCATCAAATGGCGAAAGCCCAGCGGCAATAGAATCTGCATTGATAAACTCTTTACAATTCAAGATCGTTGGAAGAATTGTGTTAGAAGCTGTCGTCTTTCCCGCCCCATTACATCCCGCTATAATGTAATGAGTAGGCATTTAAGTGGCTGGCAAGATTTTTCCTTTGCACTCTCCAAACCCAATTCGCACACCGTCCTTTTCTGCATGACCTCGCAGTACCACGGTGTCTCCGTCATTAATAAATTTGCGTTCTGTGCCATCGGCCAAGTGCATGGGGCGCTGACCATTCCAGGTCAATTCTAACATCGAACCAAATGAACCGGGTGAAGGCCCGCTGATCGTACCCGAAGCATACAAATCACCTACTTGCACGTTACACCCATTTACGGTGTGATGCGCCAATTGTTGATTGACATTCCAATACATGTATTTGAAATTTGACCGACTCACTGTGGTTTCGTCTGACTGCTCTGGCTTAATCAACACCTCCAACGAAATGTCAAAGTTCCTTTCGCCATTTGCTACCAGGTAAGGCAGTACCTGTGGAAATTGATCGGGTCCTTTAACCCGAAAAGGTTGAAGCGCATCGAGCGTTACAATCCAGGGTGAAATGGTAGATCCAAAATTCTTACCTAAAAACGGTCCGAGCGGAACGTACTCCCAATTCTGAATATCTCTCGCACTCCAGTCGTTGAATATGACAAAACCAAAAATATGCTCTTCTGCGTCTTTGGTAGAAATAGATGTTCCTAGTTTCGTATCGGTACAGGTGATAAAGGCCATCTCCAATTCGAAGTCGACTTTTTGAGAAGGGCAAAACAACGGAATCTCACTATCCAATGGTTTAATCTGTCCTTTCGGGCGATGGATGTCAGTGCCCGAAACAACAATGGAAGATGCTCTTCCATGATAGCCCACCGGTAAGTGTTTCCAGTTGGGCAACAATGCATTTTTGGGATCGCGGAACATCGTGCCCACATTGGTGGCGTGTTCTTCGCTGCTGTAAAAATCAGTGTAGTTAGGAATGCGAATAGGTAGCTGCAACTCCACTTCACTCATCGGAATCAACGCGATCTCTCGTGCGGCCACATTCGATTTCAATTCATCGTTGTCATGTTGCAGCAACTCCGAAATTCGTTCGCGTACTTCACGGGTTTTCTTTTTGCCTAACCCGATAAAATCATTCAGGTAGCGTTGATTAAAAATACCCACAGGTAGCCCTAGTCCGTCCAGAAATCCATTCTCATGAAGATAGACCAAGTCAAGGACATGACCGCCAATGGCCACGCCTGCCACAGGCGAGAGGTATTCGGTTTTAAAAATTCCGAAAGGAAGATTTTGAATCGGAAAATCTGATCCGACAGGTACTTCTACCCAGGATTTCAGTTTAGGGTTATTGGCTTTAATAGTCATCGTATATGTGTTTAGGCTGTTTGAAGAACAATACTTTCTTCGTAAAGCCTGTCTGGATCAAAATCAATTTCGTCATTCCAAGCTACTGTTCCGGCAATCACTTTTACGTTTCTACATACTGATTCATCCATAAGAGAAGTATACACGGGAAAATGTAGATACGATGAAAAGTCAAACTCTTTATGCTCGCCATTTTCAAAAACAATCGTAAGTCGGTAGGGACTTTTATAGGTAACAGATTCAACGCGCGGGTTCATTACTTAAGCGGATCAATCATAAAAACTTTGTTTCCTGTCGAGACCAATTCCAATTTGCCATTAATTCATCCAAATGAATTTCAATCCAGGCAGACACGAGCTTTGCCTTATTTGAAGGCAATGAACCCTCTACGATGTTTCCTTCCGGTATCTGATAAACTGCCTCAAACTCTGCGTGCTTCACATGAATGTGAGGTAGCTTATGTTTCTTTGTGTCAAGGTAGTACATTAACACAATCAGACCATAAAACATGGATATAACGAGCATGTGACAAAGTTATCGATTTTAAATAGATACCTCAAGGTTGTTTCCGACTTGCGCAACCAATATTTTTGACCAATGCAATTTCCTGCGGCCTTTCAAAAACGAATGCAAGCTACCCTGGCCGAAGAATGGCCGGCTTTCGAAGCCATTCATCAACAGCCTTCTTTCACCAGCATTCGCCTGAATCCCAGAAAACAAAAATCTTACGACCTGCCAAAGATAGCTTGGACAGACTTCGGGTACTTCTTGCCGGAAAGACCTTCTTTTACACTAGATCCAACCTTCCACGCAGGCACCTACTATGTGCAAGAAGCCAGCTCGATGTTTTTGGAGCAGGCTGTCAAGCAAACGGCAGATTTGACGCGATCGCTACGTGTACTTGATCTTTGCGCAGCACCGGGTGGCAAGTCGACACACCTGTTAAGTCTATTGAATCCAGAATCCTTGCTGGTTAGTAATGAAGTCATTCGATCACGTGCTTCTATCCTATCGGAGAATATTCAAAAATGGGGAAACGCCAATGTGGTGGTGGCCAACAATGATCCTAAAGACTTCCAGCGGCTAAATGGATTTTTTGATGTGATGATAGTGGATGCTCCTTGTTCGGGAGAAGGTCTGTTTCGCAAAGACCCGAAAGCAATGGAAGAATGGAGCGAAGATAATGTAGCGCTTTGCTCGCAGCGACAACAGCGAATATTGGCAGACGTTTGGCCAGCCTTAAAGCAAGATGGGATTTTAATCTATTGTACGTGCACATATAATGAAAAAGAGAATGAGGAAAATGTGGGTTGGTTGGTGAGCGAAGGAAAAAGCGAAAGTTTAAAGTTGAACCTGCCTGTCCGGCAGGCAGGAGTGGAAAGTGATTGGGAGATTGAAGAAATAGTTAAGAATGGGATTTTCGGGTATCGCTTTTTTCCGCACAAAGTAAAAGGTGAAGGTTTTTTTATTTCAGTCCTGCAAAAAAAAGACGAAGCGGAAGAAGTATCATTGCGCACCAAAACCCAACTGCCACTGGTCTCTAAAAAAATAGCAGAGCGAGTCAACGAATGGTTGCTCCACCCCCATCAATTGATTCTACTCGATGATTTGATAGTAGCATTGCCGGAACAATTTAGCACTGAAATTAATTGGCTGGCCAATAATCTAAACATAGTGACAAAAGGCACTGCAGTGGCTACGATCAAGCATGAAAAATTAATACCCGAACATGCGGTAGCACTTTCGCTTGAATTGAGTAGAAATCAATTTCCTCAAATCGAATTGTCATTAGATCATGCACTGGCTTATCTCAGAAAAGAAACGCCCTTAATTGGTGAAGGTCAAAAAGGATTTGCGCTAGTTACTTATCAAACGCATCCGCTCGGTTGGGTAAATCGTTTAGGCAACCGAATCAACAATTTATATCCCGCCAATTGGAGGGTGAGGATGGGCGGATGAAATAGTCTAGCATTAATTAACAAATAATCCATTACTTCAACTTCTTTTTTGGTTTGCCTTGTGCTATCTGCTTTGCATTCAAACTACTCACCACCTTCTCTCCCGTTTTAGTTTCAATCTCCTTTCGTGCATTTCCGGCAACTGTTCCACCCTGCTTGGCTATTACCTTGCTTTCATCCAAGGTCTTTGGTTTCCTACTTTTTGAAATCTCGGAGGTTGTTGCTTCTGCCAACATATTCAATACTAGTTCCAAGTTGGTCATGTGATCGCGAAGGTTCTCTTTTTTTAACGTCTTGTGTTGTTTGTATTGTTTAACCGATTTTCCACTCCATGCTTTGGTAATAATGTCGGTAAGAACTGCGAAGTCCATTCCTTTTTTAACTCCTCGCTTTTCCCATTCATCAGTAAGCTCTTTCCGAACCTCAATACTTTTTAATCGTTGGTTTATCCATGATTTACTATACCCTTTGGCAAGATAAGTTTCCATTGCACGATCAAAACTTAACTCAGGGTCTTCCGTTTCTTCGATTCGCTCATAGCCAACCTGTGCAAGCCATTGTTTGAATGGTTCTGCTTTGGGTGATGGGATAGATTGTATTAATCGCAAAATTTGAGCTGTGTCGGCTACATCGGTAAGCCGCATTCTGCCATCTTCGGCTGCCATTTTCAACTGTCCGATATTATCGGACAGTTGGCTTCCTTCTTTTGTCAATTTAGCTTTCAGGTCACTCCAATACTTTCTTGGCCTGTCAGTGCCAGTAAGAGCTTCAATAACATCAATAACAGAAAAGTACCAAAACTCCTTTTCTTCATCCCAGTGGGTTCTAACCTTCTTAGTTTCAAATAACTTTATATCACTCATAACGCTACCCTATCCTTGTTCAATCAAATTTATGGTGATTCAGTTACAAACTCTAACAAGAAGAGTTTGTTTTTAGAAAATAAAAAACACAAACCAACGCGTTGGGTGAGTGTAGGGAGGATTCTATTGAAAAAAAATAATTAAACTCTTAGCAATCCACGAAATCCTCTAGCTGCATAATATGACTCCGCCCCATTATGGTAGGTAAATACCTGGCCGTAACGAAAATCACAAAATATGGCGCCACCCAATTTCCTGATCGCAGCAGGCGTCTTCACCCAACTTGAAGTCTTCGTATCAAATTTTTCTAAATTTTGAAGTGCCTTATATTGCTCTTCTGTTAGTAGCTCTATGCCCATTGCTTCTGCCATCCCCACTGCGCTATCTTTCGGCTTGTTCTCCTTTCTGGATTCGAGCGCCTCACGGTCGTAACAAATACTCCTGCGGCCAGTGGGGCTTTCGGCAGAACAATCGCAAAAAATGTATTCGTTTGTCTTTTTGTCATAACTAGTGACATCTGGTTCACCGCCCGTTCGCTCCATTTCATTTAGAGACCAAAGTTTGTCAGGTGAATCTTTCAGCTTCTGCAGAAGATCTTTCCACTCTAAATCTGTGTGACGACTGCTGTTTTTCGAGAAACGATCACGCAATAGTGTTAGCAATTGATTCGTTTGTTGGGAAGACAACCTGTTCTTACTCATACATTTCAATGTTTACAAAGCACTAAATAAATTCAAAAACAACTTCTACTTCACACTTTGGCTTCCGCGCCAGCGTCACCAAGCGTTTGGCAACATCATGCTTTTTACAAACACTGCCCACCAGTCGAAAGTTGGTAAGAGGTAGAACGCCAACTGGCTGGCAACAAAGATCAGAATACAGCACGTGAGTGTTTTGATTTCTCGTTGGTTCTTGAAATCAACATAAAGCAACACTGCCAAAATCAAATCGATCATTAGCATAGACACAAAATAGGGTGAACTGCCCAGCAAACGATTTATCCCTAAGTTGATGAATATAATTCTGTCTACCGTTGGGCCCAGCAGTATCAGCGCTGTAGCCAGCATGTACCTCGCGTGCTTAGCTGATTGTTTTCTGTACCAAATTGCCAGTAGATAAAACGTTGCAAACACAAACAACGCAACAATTGTAGCCGGATTGGTCGATGCCTTCTTCAAAATCTCAAACTCACTCAAGTTATTGAGACCAGCTGAAGCTGCCTCTGTGAGTCTTGCAATCTTTCGGTGATACTCACTTCTCGCCAACAACCATGCGCTCAACAAAACCAATGGCACCAGCACATAGCTTACTTTACCGAGAAACCGATGCGTTGCCAGTTTTTTATACTTGATCAAAAAGGGTTGCGCTATCAACATCAAAATCCACAAACCCATTAGCAAAAAATGGATATGAATGATCGCAGGTTTGACGTCCAGCAAATCATTAAAATAGGTGTGATAAAACCCCGCAAAAACTAATACGAATAACAGAAGAAACCAATAACCAAGATTGTTGTAAGTAAATTGTTTTGCTTGCATTTTACACTATCCGTATATGCTTAACTATAAATCATATTCAGAAAAGATCAGGTCGGAAGACCTAATGATACAAAAATAAAAAACTGGCTACTTTAAATTTCGTTCTTTTAACAGCCGTTCCAGGTCTTTGCTTCTTTTATTCTTTGGATCATTCACCATTTTATAAATAAAATACAAAGGGATTAAAGTGAGCATACCCCAGCTGCTTTTAGCAACACTGTAAATTATAACTCCCGCCAAGAATCCTATAAACAAAGCATTGGTAAAGGAAAATGATTTCATTTTTTTCACCTCCTCTAGTAACTCCTGATCTGTTAATTTTGAAAGGTCTTCGTTTTTCATTTTTGCTTTGTTAAATGAATTGTTGAGGCTTGAAGAAAAAATGGTTCGTGGGGATACGAACAAAGGTATAGGCTATTGAATGATAGCCGTATGTACTTTGCTGATAACTTCTTCAACTTCTCGCCTATATTCAATTTCTGATTTGTTAGATGACGATGGCCAATGAAGAGCAAAAGTGTCAACTAGTGAAGGGGAATAGTCGTAAATCTCTTCCTTTGTCACATTAAACCATATCGGTAAAATTACTCTCTCGTTCATTATCATTTCGCGAGTGAATATCGAAGCGAATTCCTTTTTTCCCCAACCTGGATTTGCCAAGTAATTCTTCGTCAAAAGAAGGATACATTTTTTTGCCTCTTTTATACCTTTCTCAATTGACTCTCTCAGACTATCGCCAATTTTCAAAGAATACTCATCGTACCATACCGTACAAAGACGTGAACTAAGTCCATTGGATAGTACTCTGGCAATTATTTCTTTATCCCTTGAGTCATGTGATATGAATGCTAATGGCTTTTCTATAGCCATTTTGGTTTCAATATATTCGGTGCTTCTAAATGTTAAATGCAAGTCTCTTTGTTTAGAAATATTTTCTAAAGAAATAAGTTGCTCATTTGATAAAGGGGTTTCAGTATAAAAATAAATCCGGTTTGAATACCTGACACTCTCTGCACCTACTAAAACGTCTGATTGAAAATTTCCAAATGTCCGAAGAGTTTCTACACTTTTTGCATTCCGCTCCAGATTGTTCAATAAAGAAACAATTATACCCGCTGGGTCGGGCACTTGCGGAATATAATAGGTAAACATCCTAATTGAGGACGGTAAATAATGCCTTATTTCTTCATGAACCTTAATTATCTCTTCCTTAACAGCTTTTTTATCTTGGTCTAAATATTGAATCTTAAATGGAATATCCACTCCCAATCCTAGGGCATCTCTAAAGTCATTTCTAAAATACTCGAATAGTGAAGGCATCTCTATCTAATTTCTGCTAGCTTTAAATATAACAACTTCTTCATTAAAATATTCGCAACTCGTAGCCGGCTCAATGCAATAATCGTCCAAAATGGAATTCTGCGATTGTACGCAGGACATACGTGTGTGAGGTGACGGTGCCAGCAAGGGGAGCGACTATTATTTTCTGAATCGAAGTATAAACCTATTGTCACTAAAGTCATACCCCATCAAATTTTCTTTTTTTTCGCCACAAACAACTAAGCAACTTCCTTTGTTTAACTCCATCATTTGTTTTATCCTCCACATGCCAATTCCATCCCCATTTTTCATCATCTTTTTTGCATTCGATCCGGAAAATCCCTCATTAAAGATTTGATCCTTTTCGGTGGGCTCAATATGAACACTCATCATGTCGAAAATCACTTTTAAATCTGTTTTTGATTCCTCAAACTTGATTTGAACAATTGAGTTAGGTTTAGTATACTTTGATGCGTTCTCTATTAGGTGATAAATTGCAACCTGAATCGTTTCATAGTCAATGTATACCTCATTAAAGTACTCATCCACTTCAACATAAATTCCGTTGTTTGTAAAATCTACAAAAAAAGTGTGTAGAACATTTAGCAAAACGTTTCTTATTGGGTAGTGCTTAAAATCCAATGAAACAGAATCTTCTCTATCGAGTTTACGGTAGATCGAGAATTCAGATTTCATATGAATACTATGCTTAGCAAGCCTCAAAAACATCATAGCAGCCTTCTCTGGATTAGATTTTATTTCCTTTTTAATAAAATCAGATTGCTTTTTCCAGTTAGAAGATAAAATCGATTGTGGGACTAAGTCGTAAATTTCCTGAATGTTGTGAGCATTTATTGATGATAAATTGTGGACTAGCCGATTTACTTTCTGTTGCTCGGCTTTACGGGTTTTCTCTTCAATTTCCTTTTTTGGGATTATTAAATCTGGATACGCATACGACAACGCTTCAAGTTTCTCGCGAAAAAGTTTCGTGGTTTTAGTAGTGTCGCAGCAAAGGAATGTCTTACTTCTATTATTTTCAATTTTTCCTTGTCTTCTCTGTCCACCGTACACAGGACAAACGGGGATAACATTGCCTTTAAAATTGCAATTATTAAAACAGTTACGGCAGTCGTTAGTTAAATTCTCTGCTATTAAAGCACCCTTTGAGTCCTCAATATGAAAGTGCTTCATTTTTTAGTTTTGGTAAAACTCTCGATTAGATTTATGAACTGATAAGGTTCAGCGTCCTTATATAAACAATCGTCAACCTCTCGCAGAGCTTTATGGAATCTATCACCTGTTGTCTCGGCTGAATAGAGAACTATTTTTTTGTTCTGATATTTCTTCTTCAATGCGGAGGCTAATCCTAGCCCTTGATCCTGAAACAAAGTCAATCCAACGCCATTAATATCTACAAATACAATTTCAGCTTCAAGAACTTTCGGATCATCTAAATCAGTAATATCTTTTATTGACTTCGTATTTATCCAGCCCGAACGTTTTAAGATAGAGACCATTTTAAAATCTGTGTGCTTGTCGTCAACAAATAAAATCCTTGTTTGACTTTTGGTAAAATCTTCCCTTTCAGGCTCTTTGTTCTTCTCAAATTGTGCCAGACTCATGCTTGACGGATGTGCCGCGCTACTATTTAAATCCTTCTTCTTTGAAGTAAGGAATTTGAACAAGAAGATTAATACGGGAACTCCAATTCCTCCAAATATCCATTCATAGTTGCTTGTTATAAATTCCATTTTGTTTCATTAAAGTATAACCTAACTCCAAAATATACGCAACTCACAATATACAAACTTGTGCAAATCACACCAAATAGATGGCTTGTTCAATTGAAAAGCCGCCAACTAATATGGTGGAAGCTGATCTACGCACTGGCATCGGCAAGGGATAGAAACGGAAAGCCCGCCAAGGGATGGGTCGTGCGCAGTGCGGACTTGCAGTGCATAGCCCGGTGGCCGCTGTGCCTCACGCGGACATGCCGCACCTTAGATACTGCCTTCGTATTGTCTATTAAAGTCAAAAAAGCTACGGTGGACATGCCACCAACAATTCAAAATACCCATCGCTCGTCCGTTGTTATTTCTTATTTTTGCCCTCTTATTTTAATCGTCAATGGCACTTGCAACCAAATACAGCCCCGCTGAAGTAGAAGACAAATGGTATCAGTACTGGATGGACAAGGGTTTTTTCCACTCGGAGCCCAACCCCAATAAAGAACCGTACTCGATCGTGATTCCGCCCCCCAACGTAACGGGTGTGCTGCACATGGGCCACATGCTCAACAACACCATTCAGGATGTGCTCATTCGCAAGGCGCGCATGGAGGGCAAAGAGGCCTGCTGGGTGCCGGGCACTGATCACGCTTCGATTGCTACGGAGGCGCGCGTGGTGGCGATGCTCAAAGAAAAAGGAATCAAAAAATCGGACATCGGGCGCGAGGAGTTTTTGAAATATGCCTGGGAGTGGAAAGAAAAATATGGCGGCATCATTTTAGAGCAGTTGAAAAAACTGGGTGCCTCCTGCGATTGGGAGCGCACAAAGTTTACGATGGATCCGCCCATGACGGATGCCGTGATTGACGTATTCATTGACTTGTATAAAAAAGGGTACATCTACCGCGGGCTGCGCATGGTGAACTGGGACCCTGCAGGAAAAACAGCTGTGTCGGACGATGAGGTGAACTACAAAGATGTCAACTCGAAGTTGTATTATATCAACTACGCCATTGAAGGCAGCAGTGAGTTTGTGACCATTGCCACCACAAGGCCTGAGACCATTATGGCTGATAGTGCGGTTTGCGTCAATCCGAACGATGAACGCTACAAACACCTGAAAGGAAAGAAGGTGTTGATTCCGTTGATCAACCGCGCGATACCGATTATTGAAGATGAATATGTAGCGATGGATTTCGGTACGGGCTGTTTGAAAGTGACGCCTGCACATGACTTGAATGACTATGAGTTGGGGCTGAAGCATAAGCTGGAAGTAATAGACATTTTGAATGACGATGGAACGCTGAATGCGCTGGCAAAAATTTATGTAGGCGAAGATCGCTTTGTTGCGCGCAAGAAGATTGGCAAGGAGCTGGAAGAGAAAGGTCTGCTAAGCAAGGTGGAGGACTATAAAAGTAATGTCGGTCACTCGGAGCGCACGGATGCGGTGATTGAACCGCGCTTGTCGTTGCAGTGGTTTGTGAAGATGAAGGACATCACTAAGCCTGCGCTTGAGAATGTGATGAACGACAACATTCAACTGATTCCACCAAAATTTAAAAACACCTACAAGCATTGGATGGAGAATGTGCGCGACTGGTGCATCTCGCGGCAGTTGTGGTGGGGACAAAGGATACCGGCCTGGTACGCACCGGATGGGAGCTTTGTGGTAGCAAAGACTCGCGAGGAGGCTTTTTCTCTAATCTCACATCTCAAATCTCAAATCTCAATTGAAGATTTAAAACAAGACGAAGACGTCCTCGACACTTGGTTCTCAAGCTGGCTGTGGCCGATTTCAGTTTTTGACCCGACTATTTTTGGCGATCCTAAAAACAAGGGCCTGCCTGCCGGCAAGGCAGGAAATGCGGATTTGAACTACTACTACCCTACCAACGACCTGATCACCGCTCCGGAAATTTTATTCTTCTGGGTGGCACGTATGGTGATGGCGGGCTACGAGTATCGTGGAGAGATGCCTTTCAAAAATGTATACCTCACGGGTATTGTACGCGACAAGCAAGGAAGAAAGATGTCGAAGAGTTTGGGCAACTCGCCCGACCCGCTCGACTTGATTAAAACCTACGGTGCCGATGGCGTGCGCACGGGTATGTTGTTTAGTTCGCCAGCAGGAAATGATTTGTTGTTTGATGAGAAGTTGTGTGAGCAGGGAAGAAATTTTTCAAACAAGATCTGGAATGCATTTCGGTTGGTGAAGGGATGGGAAGTAGTAAAGATGGAGCAACCGCAAGAAAATAAAATCGCCATTGAGTGGTTGGAGTCGAAGTTGAATCAATCCATTGTAGAACTGGAAGATCACTATTCGAAATTCAGAATATCGGATGCGTTGCACACCACATACAAATTAGTGTGGGATGATTTCTGTGCGTGGTACTTGGAAATTATCAAGCCTGAATTCCTGCCTGACCGGCAGGCAGGTGGTCAGCCGATCGATTCAGTAACTTATGAAAAGACCGTTCAGTTTTTTGAGAGTCTGTTAAAAATTCTTCACCCATTTATGCCCTTCATCACAGAAGAGCTTTGGCATGAATTGAATGAAAGAAAAGAGAAGGAGTGCATTATTGTGGAGGCGTGGCCGAAAGCCGGTGCTATTCATGAGGCTATCACGAAAGACGCTTTGGTAGCTTTTGAGGTTGTGGCACAAGTACGAAATATACGCAATGCCAAAGATATTTCTCCAAAAGAAGCATTAAAGTTAATCGGCAACATAGCCAGCAAGAAGCAGATTGATTCGTTTGGCGCAGTGATAAAAAAACTAGCCAACTTAAGCGAGTTGAGTTTTGTGAATGACAAAGTGGCGAATGCTACCAGTTTCTTAGTTGGCACGTTGGAGTTTTACATTCCGATGGAAGGAAAAATCGATGCCGCGAAAGAACGCGAGTCTATTCTAAAAGAAATTGAATACCAAAAGGGATTCATTGTGGTGCTTGACAAAAAACTACTGAACGAAAAGTTTATTGCCAGCGCCAAGCCCGAAGTAGTTGCTCTAGAACGCAAGAAAAAAGCAGACGCGGAGGCGAAGATTAAATCGCTGGAGGAGAGTTTGAGGAATTTATAAGAGATGAGAGATTTTAGAATTGAGAATTGAGATTTGAGATTTGAGACTTATTGATACCATTGTAGTTTAGGCGAATTCTCATCTGGTGTTCGGGGGGCTTTAGCTAAATATTTTATACCTTTGCTAACATGAGTGCGATTAGAAAAATCGAGATAAAAGAAAACTCAAAGGGTGCGGCCATCTTTAAAAAAATGCTTGATGATAAAAAAGTCATCGAAAAACACCTTAAAGCGGGAGGAAAGATTTCTGAGTTAAAAAAGAGATTTAACTTTGTTAAACCCCTATCAACTTCAGGAAAATGACGATTACTCCTATGAGTTTGTAACTCAAGAAGGGGTAATCTATATCATGTATTTTTTGGATTACAGTGGTCTATTTTCAGACTATCCAAGCATCGCAAAACAGGTTTTTACTTTTAACATCGATGTTATCGAGGGTAGCCCCGAAAACACAATTTATGATGAAAGGATTGGCGTGACCGTTTTGCACGTCTTTAAATTGTTTTTTGAAAACAGAGAGAATGTTATCGTAAATGTATGCGATAATCTTGATGATAGGCACTTGGCCAGAAAAAGGAAATTCGATAGTTGGTTTTGGCGTTATAATGATGGTAGCCTAATCAAAGAAGATGACATTGCGATGGTCGAAGGAGTTGAACTATATAACTCCATGATTATCCATAAGATGAATGCTAAACTCAATGAAATCATTATTGCGTTTAAAGAACTCAACATGAGAGCAGGAGAAAAATAAGAAGGTTACCCCTTCACCGCAGTCACCTCAATCTCCACCAGATAGTCGGGATCAATTAGGGCGCTGATCTCAATCATGGAAGTAACCGGCTTGATGTCTTTGAAAAATTCTCCATGGGCTTTGCCCACCTCTTCCCAACGAGAAATATCAGTCACAAATGTGCGGGTGCGAATGACATCGGTCAATTCGAAACCGGCTCTCTTTAACACCTTCTCTATTTTTTCGATCGCAAATTTCGTTTGCAGGTAAAAGTCGCCTTTACCCATCACGCCATTCTCGTCAGACGCTACCGTGCCTGATACCTCCAACAAATTACCTATTTGCACCGCCCGCGAGTAGCCAACGATGTCTTCCCATTTCGCTCCGGTAGAATAGTTAATGCGTTTTTCCATAGTCAAACTGTGCTATAAATTATGAATCAAAGATGAGTGAAGGAAATCATTTTTCAAAAGGAGAAAGCCGATTGAAACAATTTTAGTAACTTTGATTAGTTATGGAAAATTTACTAGCACGTATTACGATCAATCCATCTGTATCTAGTGGCAGGCCTTCCATTCGTAACATGCGGTTTACAGTAGCACAACTTTTAGAATCACTTGCAGCCGGAATGACTCATGAAGAAATTCTTGCGGATTTTCCATATTTAGAAGAAGAGGATATCAAAGCTTGCTTAGTCTATGCCTCTTCGATGGTCAATACGAAATCGATTACCCCGCTTAACGCAGCATAGCTATGCTCCGGTTTATTGTGGACACACAGTTGCCACCGTTATTGGCAAACTATTTAACTTCCAAAGGGCACGATTCTATACATACTACTTATTTCGAAAACGGCCATCTCCTACAAGATGCTGAAATTTCAAAAATAGCAATTAGAGAAAATAGAATCATTGTCACAAAAGACAATGATTTTTTAGAGAGATATGCCGTCTACGGTTCTCCACCTAAAGTCCATTTGCTCCAATTTGGAAATAGTAAGAACTCAGAGTTAATCAATTCCTTTGAGATGGAATTAGAAAAATTAGCAACACTTTTTTCAGAAGGAGTCAATCTAATAATTTTCAATCGGCAACAAATTATTAGCTATTAAGATGGAGCATCAACCATTCTTTCTAGAAGAAACCGAACGCTACAGCAGGCATTTTGTGTTGCCCGGTTTTGGTGGAGAAGCACAGGCTAAGTTACGAGTCGGGAAAGTAATAGTGGTAGGTGCCGGTGGACTGGGCTGCCCGGTACTACAGTATTTAGCGGCTGCGGGTGTTGGAACGATTGGCATCATTGATCACGATCAGGTGAGTCTATCCAACTTACAGCGACAAGTTTTGTATTCGATAAATGACCTTGGGAAATCGAAGGCCGAAGCAGCTTCTAAAAAACTACTTAGTCTTAATCCCTTCGTTGACGTTCATACTATTACTCAAAAAATCGATTCATCAAATGCGCTGGAATTTCTAAAAGGCTACGATGTGGTGGTAGATTGTACCGACAACTTCCCCACCCGTTATTTGTTGAACGATGCGTGCGTATTGCTGAACATTCCATTGGTGTACGGTTCCATTTTCAGATATGAAGGGCAAGTATCAGTCTTCAATTACAACCAAGGCCCCACCTACCGCGATTTATACAGTCAACCTCCCGATCCGAATACCGTGCCGTCCTGCGTAGAAGGCGGAGTTTTGGGTGTTTTGGCTGGGATTATTGGAAGTTTTCAAGCCAATGAGACCATAAAAATCCTGACAAACTATACTGAACCCCTTTCCGGCAAGTTGTTACTATTGGATTCTGCCACATTAGAGACTCATCTGATTGCCATCCCCAATAAAAACGAGCGGAAAAATGTAAGTCATTTGATCAATTATGATGACTTTTGTAATCCCACTGTTAACACTCAAACCACTATGAAAGAAGTAACGGTACAAGAACTAAAAGCATTAAAAGACTCGGGCACAGATTTTCAATTGATTGATGTGCGCGAGCCACATGAAGTTGATATTTGTGAAATTGGTGGCGAGTTGATTCCGCAAGCAGAGATTCCACACAACGTAGATAGAATTTCAAAAGATAAGCAAGTAATTATTCATTGCCGCAGTGGCGCAAGGAGTGGAAATATGGTGAAATGGCTCGAGACCAATCATGGCTTCACCAATCTACATAATTTGAAAGGCGGAATTTTGGCCTGGGCGAAGGAGATAGATAGCAGTATGCCGACTTATTAGAAAGTAGACTTCAGACACAAGACTTTAGAAGTAATACTTAAACACAAAACAAAAAATATGAAAACAATTAAATGGGTTGGACTTGTATTTGTAGTCTCGATGCTGACACAATGTCAAAAAAGTGTTGAGCAAAAATATCCCCAGGTAAATGCACCTGTCGCTGAAATCAAACCACATGAAATCACTTCCAAACATGGCGACAAACGAGTGGACAACTATTTCTGGCTACGCAATCGTGAAGATACTGCGGTGGTAAATTACCTGAAGGCCGAGAACAAATACCTCGATACAATGATGGCCCACACAAAGGCTTTTCAAGAAAAATTATTTTTAGAGATGAAGGGTCGCATCAAAGAAAAAGATGAATCCGTTCCTTACAAAATCGATGATTTCTTTTACTATACCCGCGTAGAAGAAGGTGGCGAATACCCGGTCTACTGCCGTAAGAAAGGTTCATTAGAGGGTGCCGAGGAAATCATTGCGAATGGAAATGAAATGGGCAAGGGTCGTGGCTATTTTAGTATGTTCGCCTCTGCGAGCCCTAACCACAACATCGCCACGCTGGCAGTAGATACTGTGGGCAGAAGATTTTATACGTTATCGTTTAAAGATATGCTAACCGGAAAAATGTTGGCTGACAAAATTCCTGGAACGACAGGAAATTTTGAGTGGGCGAATAATAACAAAACAGTTTTCTATTCCAAGCAAGATCCCAACACACTACGCTCCGACAAAATCTATAGACACGAACTAGGTACCGAAGCCTCCAAAGATGTTCTGGTTTTCGAAGAAAAAGATCAAACTCTGTCCTCCTACATCGGCAAATCTAGATCGAAGAAATTCCTATTGGTTCAATCCGGAAGAACGGATGCTTCCGTTGTTCGCTTTATGGAAATCGACAATCCAAAGGCTACTCTTAAAGTCATCGAGCCATTAAAAGAAAATATTCAGTACTCTGCCGATCACATGAACGGCAAATTCTATATCCGCACCAATGCCGATGCCACCAACTACCGACTGGTATCTGCTGAGGAAACTAAAACCGGAAAAGAAAATTGGACGGATGTAATACCCAACCGTGAAGATAAATTTTTAGAGGGTTTTGAACTATTCAATGACTACTTGGCTATTCAAGAAACAGCAGAAGGATTGGCTCACATTAGAATGATTAAATGGGCCGACCAATCAGAGCACAGCATAGACTTTGGTGAGGCCGCTTACGTGGCTGGCATTGGAACGAACCCTGATCCTAAGTCAACAATGCTGCGCTACTATTATCAATCGATGACAACCCCCTCGTCACAATACGATTATGAAATGATTACAAAGGAGAAGAAGTTATTGAAGGAGCAGGAAGTGCCGGGTGGCTTCGATCGCACCAACTATCAAACAGAACGAGTTTGGGCTACGGCAAGAGATGGCGTGAAAGTGCCGGTCTCACTGGTCTATCGAAAAGACAAGTTCAAAAAAGATGGCACACACCCCTGCTTACAGTACGCCTATGGCTCCTATGGATTTTCAATGCCAGCATATTTTAGTAGCAGCAGGTTGAGCTTGCTGGACAGAGGTTTTGTGTTCGCCATTGCGCACATTCGTGGTGGGCAAGAGATGGGCGGCCAATGGTATGAAGATGGTAAGATGTTAAAGAAGAAGAACACGTTCAATGATTTCATTGATGTGTCGGAATACTTGATTAACGAAAAGTATGCATCAAAAGAAAAATTGTTTGCCAATGGCGGCAGTGCCGGAGGATTGCTGATGGGCGCCATCACCAACATGCGCCCTGATCTTTATAAAGGCATCGTTGCCGATGTTCCTTTTGTTGATGTGATGAGCACCATGGAAGACGAAACCATTCCACTCACAACGGGCGAATGGAAGGAATGGGGCAATCCCAATGTGAAAGAAGAGTATGACTACATGCTCTCCTATTCACCGTATGATAATGTAGAAAAGAAAGCATATCCAAATTTGTTGGTTACCACCGGTCTTCAAGACAGTCAGGTTCAGTATTGGGAGCCAGCCAAGTGGGTGGCTAAATTGCGCGCACTGAAGACAGATAAAAACCTTCTATTACTAAAAACAAACATGGAGGCGGGCCACGGTGGCGCGAGCGGACGATTTGAATCGTTGAATGAAGAGGCGCTGATGTATGCGTTTGTGTTGGATTTGGTGGGAATTAAAGAGTAGTCAGATCACTTTCAAAGTTGGAAGTAAGAAATGTAGAAAGGAGGCGCCTGAATTAGTGGGCGCCTTTTTCTTTTTTTAGCAAAAAAAATACCATACAAATAGAGCATGTTTATCAAAAGCTCCAAGATTTCACTTATCTTTCAGTAGTCTATTTGACTACTTGGTTATCGATAAAGATAATAGTCTTAAAACAAGCTACAGAATCTGAGCTATTTCACCCTCTCAAATACTATTTTTCCACTATCTTATAGCTCCGTTGCAAGCTCTTCAAAAGACAAAAACGATCCTTGTAATGAACTCCAATTTTCACGTTAACTGGACATACTTTTTGTTGGGTGCTTTCGCGGCACTTTGTGTTCACAATTTATTTAGCTACACTTCACGAAGAAGAAAACCGATTACACTTATCTTCTTTGTTTGGCTAGCTTTTTTGATTTCTATTTCAATTCGGCTTTACGGTCTATATGCTTCGAAAGAAATGGTCTTTCTATCCTTTGCCCTGCATATCATTGAAATGGGAATCGTGATTATGATGCTCTCACACTTGGCTTACCGCAATGCAGGCAAGTTTTTCAAGCGGACCCTCTCAATAGTTGTAACCATTATTATCCTCTACTCAATATTCCCCGACCAAGAAAAACTTATTTACGGTATTGCGCAACTTATGAGTTTTTCTTTCATGTGCTATTTACTATACGACTTTTACTTACTCAAAACACCATACTATGGTTTGATCGTTGCATGTTTCTTTTTCGCAGCTTTAACCTTTATTTTTTTTGGCAGTGGTCCTCTTAGCATAGTCAGCTACGATCCTGTACTTGCCAAGATTTTGCTTATTTCATGTTTCCTCATTTCTATCAATATTTATTCGGCTTACTTAAGTAGAGTTGCTGCCCTTACAAATAAGAAACTAGTAGAAACAGAATTTATTACGGCCAAGCTCAAAGAACTCGACAACCTCAAAACGAAATTCTTCTCCAATATCACGCACGAGTTTCGAACACCACTCACGCTCATTCAAGGACCTGCCAACGAACTGCTCGAAAAAACCAATGACCCCGAAGCCAAGAAGCTCTTGACCATGATCAAAAATAACTCAGCACGGCTTCTGACACTCATCAATCAATTGCTCGACTTGGCTCGACTGGATGCACATGAAGTAAAAATCAATCTGAAGGCCGTACGCCTTGATGTATTGCTGAAAACAACTATCTCGCAGTTTACTTCATTGGCCTCTTCGCGATTGATTCATTTTGAATGGCGCATCCCCACCGAAGCTCATACCGTATTGATGGATGAAGAAAAAGTAGAAACCATTCTCATCAACTTAATTTCAAACGCGTTAAAATTCACTCCTGCCAGAGGCATCGTATTGGTTTCAGCAACGTATATCAACCAAACGTTAGAAGTAGAAGTAAAAGACAATGGTCGAGGCATTCCGAGTGAAAAGCTGGCGCATATCTTCGACCGCTTTTACCAGGTAGAAGCTACCGACAGTAGCCACTCTGAAGGTACCGGCATCGGTCTCGCATTGGTAAAAGAGTACGTGGAGTTGATGAAGGGGACTATTCAAATTGAAAGCCAGGTGGGGACGGGCACCTCTATAAAAATTGCACTGAATTTAGTTGATGCCCCTGAAACAATTACCCACGCTTCCGACACACCGATTGAACACGAAAGTCAACTGGAAGAACAGTTAACAGCAGCAGATGATGGCTTGCCACTGCTCTTGATTGTAGAAGACAACGAAGACATTCGCTCGTTTATAAAAACGTGTTTAGGCAATCTCTATCGCTACAGCGAAGCACGACATGGCCGCGAAGGTTTGGACAAAGCGCAACACGAAATTCCAGACATCATCATTAGTGACTTGATGATGCCCGAGATGGACGGCTTAGAATTGTGTCGAGAAATAAAAAAAGATGTTCGCACCAATCATATTCCTTTTATTATGCTCACCGCAAAGGCAGCCGATGAAAACAAAATGGAAGGATTGCAAACCGGGGCAGACGATTACCTCATCAAGCCATTTAACAAGGCCGAACTGGCGTTGAAAGTACATAACCTGGTATTGCTCCGCGAAAAACTACAGGCGCATCTCAAAGGCACTTTGCTCTCGCAAGCCACACCAGCAGTAGCCACATCGGCCAACGAACTATTTGTTGCCAAGGCGAAGGCCTTCATTGAAGCCCACATGAAAGATGAAACGCTGAGCGTGGAAACACTGGCGGCAGAGTTGAACTTAGGTCGTGAGCAATGCTATCGGAAAATAAATGCGCTCACCGGGTTTTCACCCTCAGTGTTCATACGCAAACTGCGAATCCAAAAAGCGGATCAACTGCTGGCCGCCAAGTGGGGTCCTATTTCGCAGGTTGCTTATGAAGTGGGCTTTGAGAATCCGTCTTATTTCGGAAGAGCCTTCAAAGAAGAGTTTGGAAAATCACCGAGTGACTACGTTGGCTAGAGGTGGTTTGGAAAGTCTATATTTTAGCTACCAAAAAATCACGCACGTGTCTGTGTTGTACACCGTTTCTGTTTCCGGCAGCAAATTCGTCCATACTCAACACATACTTCGGATAGTTGTCTTTGATGAGTTCTAGATTTCCAAATTCTCGCACAACTGTTTGTTCATCTGATAGGAGATACGCAACCTGTATGTACATTTTGTCGTTGCCGCGTTGGCAAACAAAATCAATCTCTTTATCGAGGTATTTCCCCACGTGTACTTCGTAGCCAGCCACTCGTAAATGAATATAGACAGTATTTTCTAAAATTTTTCCAATGTCAGTTGGGCGATAGCCTAAAAGGGCGTGGCGCAGCCCCATATCTTCCAGGTAATACTTCTGCCCGATTTCAAAAATCTTTTTTCCTCTCAGTTCAGTACGATTTACCTTCAAAATAAAAAACGCTTCCTCTAGATAAGATAGGTAATTGAGAATTACATTCGGTGAGACAGAAATTCTTTGAGCCTTCAAGAAATCGCTTATACTTTTCGCGGAAAGTAAACTGCCGATGTTGTCTGCCAGGTACCGAATGAGGTTTTGAAGAAGCGAAATATCACGGATGCTATGCCGAGCCACTACATCTTTAAAAAGAATGGCCGCATAAATGTTTCGTAAGTAATCAAAAACCAGCTCGTCTTGCAATTCCAGATTGACGAGGTACGGCAGGCCGCCAAACTTTAGATAGTCAGAAAAAGACCCGACTCCTTCTGCTGCATTTCTAAACTCTAAAAACTCGGAATACGTAAGGCCAAAAATCTTAAACTCTATGTATCTACCGCTGAGATACGTTGCCAGTTCACCCGACAATAAAAAAGCGTTGCTTCCGGTAATGTAAAGGTCGTGTTCATTCTTAGCCTGCAGACTTCGTAGCGTTTTTTCAAAACCGATAATGTCCTGTATTTCATCAATGAAAATATAATTGCGCTTGTTAGGTACTATATGATTGGCGAGGTATCTATTAAGCGTGACGTGGTCTTTAATCTCCTCAAAATCATTCAGCTCCTTATTTATGTAAATGATATGCGCGTCTGGCGAGGCTTCTTTGATCTTATCCATAAGCTGTAGCAGCAGGTAGCTTTTTCCTACCCTACGCTGCCCAACCAGTACCTTAATTAGGTTTTGCCCAATAAAGGGGGCTATGCGATCCAGGTAAATCGGCCTTATTGTATATTTTTTAGCCATTTTAAAGGTATATTTAACTTACAGGTAAAACTTACTTCAAATATACAGATATTGTATCTACAGGTGAAACTTTTGTACTAGCAAATGCGCGCCTTTAGCTTTTGGTAGCGAGCATTAAGTATCAAAACCCTCCTCCCAAACCCAAAAAAACCTCCAAATGCAATATAAGTGCTAGAGAATGCAACATCAGCGTTAGAGATTTAGGGTTTCTGGTGCGCACCTTTGGGTCATCAAACGCACCAAATATGTTCAACCGAAAAAAAATTGCCCTCTTTATATTAACAGCCGGAATCACGGCTTTTATTTTTGGCATTTACTATTTCTACGACAAAGTAGCCTTCGATTCAACTGGCTCGCAAGCCGGTGCTCAATTGTCCGCTCATTGGAAAGCGGGAGCCATCGGCCAGGATATTAGCCTTTATACAAGCCTGCTCATTGCAAGCATTATACTAATAGGAGTAGGCAGCTACCTGGTGGGTGTAGCCAAACGCCCGCCCGCCTCGGGCAGCCTTACGCTTGATTTTAGCCAAAAACAGATGAAACGACAGTGATGAACGAAAAATACGGGGAAAACCACGTGTGAAATACGGGGAAAACCACGTTGCGCGGCATTGTAATTAGTGTGTACATTCGTGCGGGAGTTAGATTTTAGATGTAAGATGTAAGACATAGGACATAAGTAGTAAGACAGGAGACAAAAACAATTCGAAAATGAATCGATTTGAAGATTTGAAAATCGAATGGAGACTAAAAGCTAGAAAACAGAAGCTAGAAGCTAGAAGCTAGAAGCTAGAAACCAGAAACTCGAAACTAGAAACCTGCAACCAGTAACCCACAACCAACAACGATCAACCAACAACGAAATGAAAACCCTCGCCCTCCTGCTCACTCTCACCGTCTTTGCTGCCAGCGCGCAAACCATACGCATTGCTGATAAAAATCCAGATCGGCCAACGGGTGCAAATATCTACTCCACCTTGCAGGCGGCTATCGATGCCGCGGACCCGGGCGACATTGTTTATATCACACCAGTTCTAAGCAGTCAGGGTAATTACGGCACTGTAACCATCGGCAAACGTATTACCCTTCAAGGGGTAACCATTGGCAGCCGCTATTCCTGGGTAGGAACGATTAACTTGATACCAAGCTCCGATGGCTTCACTTCCATCTCTAACTCAGTATTTAAAGATTTGTATTCCGACTATATTAATTTCACCACGGGTGGGTCGGGAAGTTTTACATTCAATGACATTGTTTTTGACAATGTTGGATGGTATCGATTTACCTCGAGCGGAACTTCTGCGACTATCAACAGACTGACCATCAAAAATGGGGGATTTGCGGAATTGCGCTTAACCAGCACGAATGGCATTAATGACATAAAAATCTGTAAGAATGTTTTAAGCACTGATCCTTTCACTAGGCCAATTACATTAAACTACTCCACCAATGTCGTTATCAGTAATAATCTTATCTATAGTAATACAGGAAATTACACTGTGGATATCCAAAACTCTTCTAACGTACTGATTACAAATAATATTTTTTCAGGCAGCGGTCAGGTATTCAATTATCTATCAAACGCTATTGTCATCAACAATATCTTTTTTGGGCAAACGCCAGGGTGCGTAAACTCTACCAATGCCTTTGGCAACAATTCATTTAGTAACAATCTAGTGGCTACGCCTGGGTTTGTAATACCACCTGCCGGCAACGGGGGGTCTGTCAACTCCGGCCTAAACAATCTTCCCTCAGGGACGAATCCACAATTTGTGAGTGCCACCGCAGGCAATGTGCATTCTGCAACTTACAACTATACACTGGCTGTGGGTTCAGCTTGCATTGGAGCGGGCAGTGGTGGTGACAACATTGGGCCATCCGGGGGCTTGTATCCATTTACTACCAACATAATTAGAAGAGACTCGAGCCTACCAACAATTACTCTCTTCGATAACACCGGCAGTGTACCCCAAAACCAACCACTGAAGAGCAATATTAAAGCAAAGGCGAATTGAGAATAGACATAAGATTTGAGATTTGAGATGCGAGATATGAGACGTGAGACATAAGTAATAAGACAGATACAATTTGAAAATACAAAGGTGACAACGTTAAAAACTAGAAACTAGAAACTAGAAACCTGCAACCAGTAACCAGCAACGAATAACGAACAACCAACAACGATATGAAAATCCTCACCCTCCTGCTCGCCCTCACGGCCTTCGCGGCCAACGCGCAAACTATTGCCGATAACAATCCTAACCGCCCAACAGGCCCGAATATTTATGCTACTATTCAGCAGGCAGTAGACAATGCCCCGGTTGGTGGCACAGTGTACATTACCCCAAGCCTTACTAACTATGGTGATGTTACCATCAGTAAACATATCAAGCTTATTGGAGTAGGTTTTAACACACCTGAGCTGGGCAGCCGCACTTCATCACTAAACAACATAACCCTATGGTCCAGCTCTGATGGCGTAGTCTCTACTTCCAATTCAGAATTCAAAGGCTTCTATTTTAACGATTTTACTTTTGCCGCAGGTGGAGTGGGATCCCTTCCCTACAACAATATTCTGATTGAGAAAATAAATGGCAGATGGATCAACTGGGCTGGCTCGCCCAACGCGGTCAATAATTTAGTTATTCGAAATTGTGCTGTGCAAGCTATTCATGTCAATCAAACAAACTCCAACACACGTATTTATCAAAATGTTATACAATCCTATATCTGCTGTGGCTATGATTTAATTTATTTGAATAATGCTACCGATGCCCTTGTCACCAATAACCTGTTTTACTTAAGAACAAATGAAAGCAACATTGGTCTCAATATCATAAATTCTACAAACACCCGCATTGAGCATAACTTGTTTTCAGGCAACCAAATTGTATTTAGAAATCTCTTCAATACACCTGTGGTAAATAATATATTCTATGGAACTAATCCTGCCACCAACTCCGCTGGCAATACCTTTCGCGATAATGTGTTTAGCAATAACTTGGTTACTCCCGCACAAGCAATACCTCCTCCTGCCAATGGTGGTGGGTCAAATTCAGGTATTAGCAATTTAACTAACCTTTCCCCAGGCTTTGTCAATGGGCCAGCCTCGGCCACGGGTTGGGCGGAGACATAGGATTATTCATTTCCTAACACATCACCCTGCTACAATGCCTCTACTTCGGGCGATAACATTGGTCCAACGGGCGGCTTTTATCCTATCGATAAGAACATTGTATTTAAGCCATCGGCTATTCCGCTCATCACCCTCTTCGGCAACACTGGCGTAGTACCCCAAAACCAACCGTTGAAGAGCAATATAAAAGCGAAGGCGAACTAGATAATAGACTTGAGACACTAGACGTGAGACATGAGTAGTAAGACAAAAAAAATTTGAAAATAAATCGATTTGAAGATTTGAAAATGGGTGCTCTAAGCTAGAAGCTAGAAACCAGAAACTAGAAACCGGAAACTGCAACCAGCAACGACCAACCAACAACGAACAACTAATGAAAAGGTCTCAAAACATTTTTAGAAAATCGGCAGGGGAAACGATGGGGATACCGCGGAAGGGGTTAAGTATTTTTAGATGTGGGTCGCCAGAAATGATGCAATCGGCTGCAACTGAAACAGCCAGTTCCAGAAACATGTTGTCATCAACATCCTGGCTTTCCAAAATTTGTATGCGAATTTCTACCAACACGCTGTCATCACGGTACCTGACAATGGCCTTAGTTTTGTCGCCAGCCGTAAGATACTTGTCAAATTTTGGCAATACTATTTTCCTGGCAAACTCTTCAAAAGTCTTGGAACTTTTTATAAGAGTGCCTGTTGCCAGAGCTTTGTCATATGCCTGCCGGGAAACAGAATTCGGCTTGAGGTTAGCGCTAATCAGGACATTCGTATCAAATACAAAAATCCTACGAGTCATCTCTCAAAAGCTCTTTCAGGATTTCTTCTGTGAGGCCCCGCTCTTCAGCCTTACGCCCAATTTCATCCAAAAATTTTCGATACTCGGGCAACGTTTTTTGCACTCTTTCATAGTGGGCCCGGAGCACCTCATCCGAAGGGCGAGCATAGCCGAGCGCGGGTTCTTGCACAACCGTAACTTCCTGCTTTTTCAAAGCCTTTTGCAGCACGGCCGCAAGCTTTCGCTTTTCTGCCCTAGTGCTGCTACGCCACTTGTTGGCGGTGGCTTTGTCAACTTCAATCACAATCCGTTCCATACTATTTCATTTATGATCAAAGATAAAAAAACTAATCTACTCCCTTTAACCTGAAACTAGCAACCCGAAACCAGCAACGATCAACCAACAACTACAATATGAAAACCCTCCTCCTCTCCCTCCTCCTCGCCAGTGCAGCCGCTCATGCACAAACCGTGTTGCGCGTAAACAACACCGCTGGCTCGGCAGCACCTTATACTACCCTAGGTGATGCTGTTACTGCGGCAGGAGTTAATGATATCATTATGATAGAGGGTTCGCTAATAAGCTATGGAAGCGTAACCATAAACAAGAAAGTAAACGTAATAGGTCCTGGCTATTATCTGACCCAAAATCCAGGCCTGCAAGCAACGCCTTTTCCTGCCGTTCTTGCAACCATAACTCTAAACAGTGGAGCTAGTGGGTCTTCTTTTTCGGGGCTATCTTTTAGCGACAACGTGAATTTTCAAATTAATAGTGTTGGTAGTATCAGTATTACAAATTGTTTTTTTGAGGGATGCAATGGCAGTGGTGGTGGTGGAATAAATTTACAGGGAGCAGCATCCAATGTGATCATTCGAGGAAACTATTTCACAAAGGGCTGTCATGGAGTAACGATTAACGGTAGCTACACGGGTGTAATTATTGCTAACAATGTTTTAAGGTCTACAGATACTGGTGCTTCAAGCATTTGTCTGATTAGCAATAATATCTTCAATGTTGCAGGTTCTTTGCTGCAGAATTCTTATATCAATAATAATGTTTTTCGTGTCTCCAGTATCAACAACGTAACAGGATCTACAATAAAGAATAATATATTCTTCTATTCTTCGCAAGTTGGCGCAGATGCTACAAATTTTTTTAATGCCACTGATGCAGCTGTCTTTGTCGGAGGATCGAACGTTGAAAGCTCGTGGAAGCTAAAGACTGGTTCACCAGCTATTGGATTTGGAGAAGGCAGTGTTGACTGCGGTATTTATGGAGGCTCAACACCGTATCAGCTTTCGGGCATTCAAACGAATCAACCCACCATTACCAATTATAGTTTACCAACAACGGTACCCAAAAACGGAGTGCTGAATGTGAAGGTGAGTGGGAAGGTGAATTAATTAGACGTGAGTAGTGAGATATAAGACGTGAGATAAATGCAATTTGAAGATGGAGCAATTTCCTGCCTGGCGGCAGGCAGGGAAAATTTGAATATGAGATTGAGGTAGTCAATGAGTCGATGGACCACTAGTCGATGAAAAATAGACGATGGTCGATGGAAAATTAGTCGATAGACAATGATCAATAGGTGTAGTTGGTAACGAAAAGAGAACATCAAAAAGCTAGCGGCTTGAAGTTGGAAGAAAGAACAGAAACTAAATAAAAGGATTGATGATGGTAAGTTTATTTTCGATGAGAAGGCCGTGTTGCATGTCTTCGGAATACAGGATGACACAGTCGGCTTGCAGTGCAGTGGCAACGATTAACCCGTCCCAATGTGAGAGCTGGTATTTACCTGAAACTTCGAAAGCTTTTGTCACCGTGGTGGCTGTAGTGTCTATCACCTTGGTTTTATCTATTAGTTCTAGCACAGCCACAAACGCATTGGCTCTTTCAAAGTTGAATTTCTTGATCAACACGTTCACGGTCTCCATTAGTACCTGCGTACTCATGATGGGTGTCTTGGAAATTAGTTCACGAGCGATATCTCTTTTCAGCGAAGATTTACCCAGCGAGTATATGGCCACGTTGGAGTCGACAAAAAAATCAGCGTTCATTGGCTTCCTCCCTGTTAAACTTGAAATTGCTCATATCAACCGCCATCGAATCCCAGAGAGCGATAGCCTCCGCAAATGTTCTTTTGGTTCTCTTTTTTGTCAAATCATCTTGATCAACTGTCGTTTCTGCATTTTTTTCAATCTCAAAAGCGAGCACTTCTACAGGTTTGCCCACCATATCCTGGGGCAGCTCAATGGTCAACCTGGTTTCCTTGGGAGTAATGATGGATCGATACATGGTAAAATTATTTATTCAAAGGTAGTAAGAATAGACGTAAGAAGTTAGACGATGGTCGATTAGACAATGGAACATGGACAGTGGACAGTAACGAACAGAAAAAAGCTTGAGGCTTGCGGCTTGTAGCCGGCAGCTGAAAGTGTAAATAAAAGAATATGAAAAAACGAGTGTTCATTTTAGTAGCGTTGTGTTGGGCGGGCATTGCCTCGGCTCAAAACATCAATCGCTTCGAATACTTTTTCGATACCGATCCGGGGGTGGGTGCATCCACCACCTTCACCAACATCGCGCCAACTACGCTTGTTACCGATTTGAATATTCCCATCGCTACCACTTCTTTGCTACCCGGTTTTCATACGCTCTACATCCGCAGTCGCAATGATTTGAACCAATGGACGCATACGCACTTTCGTAATTTCTTTGTAGCTACAGTTCCCCCAGCTCCTGGCACGCTTAACATTGATCGCGTAGAATATTTTATTGATACCGACCCTGGTGTTGGCTTGGCCACCGTAGCCACTGGCCTTACCCCAGATGATGTACTCACCAACTTCCCTATCGACATCAGCGCTGTGCCTCTCACGGCAGGCTTCCATACATTTTATGTACGCGCAAAAACCAGCGATGGCCAATGGACACACACGCACTTTAGAAACTTTTTTGTAGATGCGGCAGTGGCATCACCGCCTACCATCACCAACTTCTCGCCCACGGGCGGAAATGTGGGAAGTACCGTAGTTATTAATGGTGCCAACTTCAGCACTACACCCGCCATCAATACCGTTACGTTCAATGGCGTAGCCGCCACTGTTACAGCCAGCACAGCAAATAGCATAACAGTAACCGTACCTCCTGGCACCACCACCGGCCCAATACGTGTTACGGTGAGTGGACTGAACGTAACAAGCAGCACCAACTTCACATTAAGCGCACCCATCATCAGCGCGGCCGAATATTTTTTCAATACCGACCCGGGGCCGGGCAACGGAACCGCCATTCCGCTTACGCCAGCTGGCGAAATTGATTTGACGAATCTTAATTTCATCACCACCTCACTGCCTGTGGGCTGGCACACCGTACACGTGCGAGCAAGAGACACCAACAACACATGGGGATTTTATGAGAGTCGCAGAATTTATATTCGCGAACCGGCACCCACCATCGACCCAGAGCCACCGCCATCGCCCATCACCACGATGGAGTTTTTCTACAATAACGACAATGGGCCGGGCACAGGTACGCCAATTACAATTACACAAGGGCTTGATGTAGATGTTGTAAACACCAACTTCAGTAATACGCTACCAGTGGGTTGGCACACCGTACATGTGCGCACAAAAAATGCACTGAACATCTGGGGCTTTTATGAGAGCCGAAGAATCTATGTTCGC
>VYLA01000015.1_pt1 | contig 139039 bp, 121 predicted proteins | sample 5114381 | NCBI WGS metagenome assembly VYLA01 (sample SAMN12291789, study PRJNA351875) | freshwater metagenome | isolation source: freshwater lake | place: USA: Michigan, Gull Lake | collected 2011-08-08 | reverse complement strand
TAGCTCCCACCAACTTATTGGCAGCATCAAAACCAAGAGAACCCGCGCACCTCATGGATAAAGATAAAAGAGCGAAGAATCCCCCATCACGAAGCACGACCCAGACAGAAGGCAACGCCTAACGATTGCAGGTTCGCAAGAGTTGATCCTTCGCTCGTTTTGGTAACACTCATAAGTGCGTGCGCCAAACGAAGGCAACGCAACTTGAGCCTGTTGCGCCACTAATCCGTTCAGGATTTGGCCTATTTTTGCACATGGAGCATGAACGAATCCTCGACCCAAATGACTACCCCTCCTCCAATAGCCTTCGTTTACATCCTTACCAATCAATATCATACAGTGTTGTACGTTGGCATGACTACTGATTTACCAACTCGACTTTGGGAGCACAAAAGAAAAATCAACCCAAAGAGCTTTACGGCTCGCTACAACGTTGAGAAACCCGTTTATTTCGAAGGGTTTCAAAGCGTAGAAGAAGCGCTTGAAAGGGAACGTTACATCAAAGGCAAAACACGGAAGTGGAAGGAGGAGCTTATCAAGTTGCGCAATGTGGATTGGATAGACTTAACCAATGAAATTTTTGCGATGAGAAAATAGTACCTACTTTTTGCAACGAACAAGAATAGCGATATCGTGCCGTCATTGCGAGTGTCTGAGACGGAATATGAAATGGAACGAAGCATATCGCCATTGCGAACACCTGCGCAGGAAAGTGAGATGGCGTGAAGCGCGGCTGTTCAGCTAGGCATGAGATCCATCAGGCCTTTCTATTTGTTTACAGAAACAAACTTTTTTTAGCTGAGATTACTATGTAGATTTGTTAACAAAGCTAATGCATGATACGGTTTGAGTGGGATGTTGCAAAGGCAAGAACAAATTTAGCAAAGCACAATGTCTCTTTCGAAGAGTCATGTATGGTATTTGCTGATGTAAATTCTTTAACAATCGATGACCCGCAGCATTCTCAATCTGAAAAGAGAAGCATAACGCTTGGATTGGCAAGTACCAGCAGATTATTGGTAGTTGTTCATACTGAAAGGAATGGGAAAATCAGAATAATAAGTGCGAGAAGAGCGTCAAAAAAAGAGAAAGAGCAATATGAAAAAAAATAGTAATCATAAATTAAAAGCCGAATACGACTTTAGTAAAGGAGTGCGTGGAAAATACGCTAAGAAGTTTCAAACCCACACCAATGTGATTGTTCTGGAGCCGGATGTATTGAAGAATTTTCCGGATTCTGAAACTGTTAACGAAACGTTGCGCACCCTAATTAAGCTAGCTAATCGAAAGAAAGTAGCCGCCTGATATACAAAAAGCTATTCAAAGCAACCACTCATCTTCTTTGTTCTGCAAAAATGGCCGAAAAATCAGCGCGTGGAGGAACATCTAAAAAAGGATACGTAACTTTTGAAAGATAAAGCCCTTGCGGATGTGCGGGCTCAAAAATCGCTGGCGTTTCTTTAGTGATCAGGTAACTTTCAAATTCATCTACACTCAACTTGCCCTGCCCAATCACGAGTAACTTGCCCACAATGATGCGAATCATCTTCCCCAAAAAACGATCGGCTGAAATCTGAAAACGAAACCGATCTCCCGAGGCATCGGCAACAAAGGAAGCCGCGGTCACTTTGCATACCGTAGTGCGATAGTCATTAGGCCGCTTGCAAAACGCCCGGTAGTCATCGTAGCGAGTCAACAACGTCACCGCTTGTTTCATCTTACCTACATTCAAATTTTTTTCCAGGTAGAGCGAGCTGAGCTGACTTAAAAACGGGTCTTTATAAGTGTGAATAAAATAATCGTACCTCCGCAGTGTAGCATCAAACCGCGCATGTTGATTCTCTTCCACCGGAATGATTTCAAACACAGCAATATCAGGCGGCAATAGCTTATTGATACGAAACACTAAATCATAATCCCAACGAGTCGTTATATCCGCATGAAAAAAAAACTGGCTGGCGTGTACTTGTGCATCCGTGCGGCCGCAGCCCATCACGGTGATTGGCTCTTTGAATATTTGGCTCAGCGTGGTTTCAAAAACCTGCTGCACATTCTGTTCATCAGGCTGCCGTTGCCAGCCCCTGTAGAGAAACCCATTGAAACCGATATGAAAAAAATACCTCACTTGGTCATCTTACCAACTCCTTTAACGCAATCTCAAAAGAAGCCTGCGCTATTTTTGTCTTGGCAGCGTTCACCTTCTTCGTCTTTTCCAACGCCCGCCTGATCACTTTCGAGATGTCTCCAAAAACAGCTGCATCATCCATCGCCACTTCGCTCTCCATAAAGTAGGCAAACACACGTGCCATTCCACAGTTGGCAATAAAATCCGGAAGGATTGAAAATTTCTCATCGGCATAGAGCCCTGTAGGCCCGAAGAAAATTTCCGGATCGGCAAATGGCACATTGGCGCCACATGAAAACACTTCTACTCCGGAGGTGATCATCCGATCGACTTGTTCCTTTGTGACCAGCCGCGAAGCCGCTGCCGGAATAAAAACCTCAAACTCTAAATCCCAGATCATTTTATTCACCGTTTCAAAGCTGAGCAATTGATCGGTGACCAGTTGATTTCGTTTCCGGTCTATCACTAACTGACAAATCTCTTCGTGGGTAAATCCTTTTTGATTGATCAGCCCACCTTCACGCGTCAGGATGCCCACAATTTTTGCGCCTTGCTGAGATAAATAAAACCCCGCTGCTGCGCCCACGTTGCCCCATCCTTGCACCACCACTCTTTTATCTTTCACATGCCCACCCTTGCCCTCCTTAGCACCAGCGGAGGAGGGCTTGCCGTCCGTAGCACCAGCGGAGGAGGGCCACAGGTCATAGTAGTGACTCACCGCTTCAGCAACACCATAGCCCGTGCACATATCTGCCACCGTATATTTTTTTGCCAGCGATGGCGTGTACTTTTCATCTTCAATCACCTTTACCACTCCTTGCCGTAACTGACCAATGCGATTTACTTTCTGCGGCTCAGTTGGTTTATAATGCCCTGTAAAGACGCCTTCTTGCGGATGCCAGATGCCTACATCTTCTGTGTGGGGTATTACTTCATGAATCTCGTCCACATTCATATCGCCACCTGTGCCATAATAGTATTTTAGCAAAGGCATCACAGCCGTGTACCACCGATGCAACACTCCCGCTTTGCGCGGATCGTTGGGGTTGAAGTTGATACCCGACTTTGCACCTCCGATGGGTGGCCCGCTTACTGTGAACTTTACCTCCATCGTCTTTGCCAATGATTCTACTTCACGCTTGTCAAGACCCATGCGCATCCTCGTGCCTCCTCCGGCCGCGCCACCGCGCAACGAATTGATGACTACCCAGCCTTCGGCTTCTGTCTCAGAATCTTTCCATTCAAATACAATCTCGGGGCGTTTGTTTTCAAACTTTTGAAGCAGCTCTTTCATCGTAGGGTAACTAGTTGGAGCGCAAATATAAGGTATCGGATTGCACGCGACATAAACGCTATGCTAAAGGCAGTTTCGCGCGAACATCAAATGGCGATTGGCTAGCTTTGTAAAAACGAAAAGCATCTTGAATTTAGTTATCGACTTTGGCAACACGCGGATAAAAACAGCCTGCTTTGAGCAAGAAAGCTTGTTGAAAAAAAACATTTTTAACAATGCAGAAGAGCTCCAGGCGGCATTTGCCAATACAGTATTTGAAAATATATTAGTCAGCACGGTAAATAAAACGGCAGAAGAAGCAGTGAAAAGACTCCAAGTGTCCGGCAAGAAGTGGGTCCTGCATCATCAGCTCCCCTTGCCTATCCAAATTTTATACGCCACCCCTGAGACACTAGGTGTTGATCGCATAGCGGCAGCGTGTGGAGCGCTCTCCATTTTTCCGGGCAAGAATTGCCTGGTCATTGATGCCGGCACCTGTATCAACTATGAGTTCATTGATGAGAAGGCCAACTATCACGGTGGAGCCATTTCACCCGGCAAAGAAATGCGATTTAAAGCCATGCATACGTTTACCGCGCGTCTGCCGTTAGTAACATGGAATGATCAAGTGGGGTTGATCGGAAACAGTACTGAAAGCTGCCTGCAAAGTGGTGTCTTAAACGGCATCATCGGTGAAATTAATGGTATGATTGAACAGTACGCCAACAAATTTCCGGAATTGAAGGTCATTCTTTGTGGGGGTGACGCTCCATTTTTTGAAAACCAACTGAAACGCACCATATTTGCAGCCCCCGATTTGGTTTTGATGGGCTTGAACAGGATTTTACGCTACAATGCTTGATAAAAAAGGAATTTTCCTTGTCGTTTTACTGGTAAGTCTCTTCCAATTAGCCAATGGCCAGGTTGCGAATAGCCCTTTTTCGTCCTTTGGAATAGGGGATTTGTACGGCAACTCTTTGGCTCAAAATCAAGGCATGGGCGGAATTGGCATTAGTAACCCTAGCTCGTGGTATGTCAATAATCAAAATCCGGCTCTGTTGATCAATAATTATGTCACTACTTTTCACGGAGGCATGATGATCGAAAACAGAACCATCAAAGACGGTACTTCTTCGCTACAAAACACCAATGGCAACCTCAACTATTTGGTTATGGCGTTCCCCATCAAACCAGGGCGCTGGACAACCTCAATAGGGCTAACCCCATACTCGGGCGTGAATTACAAGTTAACTGTGATCAGGCCGGTAGAAGGAAGTCTAACAAGTACTGATACAAGAACGGAAAGTGGCACTGGGGGAATTAACCAGCTTTCCTGGGCAAATGGAATAAAAATCAACAAATATGCAGCCGTGGGTGTGCGTGCCAACTACCTGTTTAGCTCCATCATTACTCAACAGCAAGCAAGGCTGCCACAAACGCTCTACACGCCATTCTTAGAAGAGCGAAATTTTGTTAGCGATTTTAGCTTCTCGACTGGTCTATATTTGCATAAAGATTCCATTTCGAAAAAAAATTACCAACTCAACTTTGGCGTGATTTACGATCTGCAAACCACCGTGGGAACGCGTAGAACAGTTAGATTTGACAACCGTTCTGCTATCAATGGAAGTATAATTGACTCTGTTACTCTAGTGAATAATGAACCCAGCTCAATTGTATTGCCACAAACATTCGGAATTGGAGTTTCTTTTGGACGCCCCACCCGCTGGATGGTGGGTGCGGATGTCTCCTATCTTGATTATCAACAATTCAAAGGATTTCCTGGGCAAGAGATCGATACACGAACAGGAGTAAAATCGGCCTTTGGCCTTGAAATAATGCCAGACCAAACAGGTGTTAGCAGCTACTTGAGGCGAATGACCTATCGGGCAGGATTAAGCTACGATCAGTATCCTTATTTGGTGGCCGGTAACCAAGTAAACGATTTTGGTGTTAATTTTGGCGTTTCGTTGCCAGTAGCTCGAATTTCGACTATTGATTTTTCGGTCAAAATTGGCAGCAGAGGCAGTATTGTAAAGAACACAATTGAAGAGAACTATTTTAAAATTTATCTTGGCATGACTTTTAATGATAATTGGTTCATTAAGAGAAAATTTGATTAACTCTAAAAACGATGATGAACATGAATTTGAATTTCAAAAAAGCAGGTTTTGCGTTGGCCTTGGTGGCGATTATTTCAGTGAGCGCTTGGTCACAGTGCAAGGAATTAAAATGGCCTGAAAACAAGGGAAAAGCCGAAGAGTGCGTAGCTATTTTTGGTGATGCAGTTAAGCAACAAAACTTTCGCGCTGCCACTTCCTCCATCCAATGGATGCTAGCCAATGCCCCTAACTGGAATACTAAGTTATATGTCGATGCCGCTACTGCTTATGATGGGTTGGCTGGTAAAGAAGCTGATGCAGCCAAAAAGAAAGTCTTGGTTGACTCGTTGATGTTGATTTATGATATGCGTATCCAAAATTGCGGGGACGAAGTGAATGTATTGAATCGTAAAGCCGCGTCAAGCGCGAAATACAATATCAACAACAAAGAAAAATCAGCTGAGTTGTTGACGATGTTTGACCGTGTGTACGAAATCAGCGGCAACAATGTCAACGATAACAACCTGGAGGCATATATGTCGGTGATCTTTGCCAACTTTATCACACAAAAGACATTGCCTCCTGCGCAAAAAACACTTACCGAAGATTTGATCTTGGCTCGCTATGACAAATTGATTGGTGTAATCGAAGCTAAAATAAAAAAGGCTGAATTTGAGAACAAGGTGGGCGATGTGGAGAAATACAAAAAAATAAAGATCAACGTTGACGATAAACTATCGAAGATGGTCACCATCAATTGCGCCTTTGTAAAGAAAAACTACGAGCCTCGCTTTAAACAGAACCCGAATGATATAGGCATGGCAAAAAAGATTTTCCAGTACATGTTGAACGACAAATGTACAGACGATCCTCTTTGGATAGAAGCCACTGAAGTGGTTCATAAAGCCACTCCTGATTTCGCGCTTGCCAAAGTATTGGGCTCAAAATATCTGCAGTTGAAAAACTTTGAAAAAGCACTTCCTTTGTTGAACGAAGCCTTAACACTCGCTGCTACTCCGGCAGACAAGGCCGAGATCAACATTTTGCTAGGCGACAACGCTAACATCAACAAAGACAAACCAGCTGCTCGCGAGTATTACAGAAAGGCCATTGCTGCCGACCCTGCTAACAAAGATGGGTATGAAAAAATAGGAGACTTGTATTACTTCTCTTTTCAAGAGTGTTCGAAAAAATCAAGCTTGGCTGAGGATCGGTTAGTATACATTGCTGCCTTTGACATGTACCTTAAAGCGGGCAATCAGCAAAAGATGAATTCTACTCGTGCACAGTTCCCTTCTGTTACCGAGCTTTTTGAATTGAACTGGAAAGAGGGAGAGAGCAAAAAAATAACCTGCTGGGTGGGCGAAACAGTTACGCTTCGCACCCGCGGAAAAGAGTAAAAGACGGCATAAAAAATGTATGAAGGCTGACTGTAAAGTCAGCCTTCTTCTTTTTACTTCAACATGACAGCCTTTCGCAACATTGTTTTTCCATCTTGTTTTGGTTCATACACCAAGTGGTTTGCCATTTGTTTGCTTTCGATTAGTCTGTTTAGTGGTTGCCAAACCAAGGAAACGGTAAAACCTGTCATTTATGAAGGTCCCCTTCGCGAGGCCGAAAACATTCTGATGAACTACACCGAGAATGATCGGATGAAGGCGATCTTAAAAGCAAAAAAGATATTCGACTATCAAAATGGTGACCAGGAATTTCCAGAGGGGATCTACCTGGAATTCTTTGACAAAACGGGTAAACTTACCTCCACCCTTCGCGCCAATACCGCTTTCTATTTTAAAGGTGAAAACCGGTGGCGCGGAAGAGGGAATGTAATTGTAAAAAATATTGAAAAAGGCCAACAGCTAAATACGGAAGAGTTGTTTTGGAAGCCAGACACAAAGAAAATTTTTACCGAAAAATTTGTGACCATTACCGATGAGCACGATGTGCTTTACGGCACTGGACTGGATGCTTTTGAAGATATGTCCACCTACACGATCAAGAATCCAACCGGCACTATCGAAATGAAAGACAACTAGCTTATTGTCGATAGTCAATTGTCGATTGACGTTAGCTCCCCGCTTAACGAATCCTTTTATCTGACAAGTCCAAGCATAAACAAGTGCGTTTGACTTATCCAAACTATAAAAGTGGATCGAAAACATAATTGACCATGGACAATCGACTATGAACTATCGACTATGGACTATTTTGTATCTTTGCCAAGCATGAAATTAATTGATATAGCGCTCCTTTCTCTGGCGGCCGGGTTTGTAATTATTGGCATTTATGAAGTAATGACACTTGGCTTGGGTCACGCTTATTGGGCAATCATGCTCGCCTTTGGATTTTTTTTCATTTACACCTATCGCAAAAAGAAGTAGCGGATGGACAATTCCTACATACTCATTGCCCTCACTTTAGCTTTTTCGTTTTTCTTTTCCGGAATTGAAATCGCCTTTCTTTCAGCTAATAAATTGCAAATTGAGTTGCAGGGAAAACAGGGCGTATTGTGGGGCAGGATTATGTCCTACTTCCTAAAGAGGCAATCTTGGTTTATCGGTACTACGTTGATTGGCAACACACTGGCGTTGGTCTTGTTTGGCATTTACATGGCACAACTGATCGAGCCATGGTTGGCTTCTAACTTACCGCAAAGCATCAATGACGAGGTTTTTATTTTGATCTTTCAAACGCTTATCTCCACGTTGTTGATTTTGTTTACCGCAGAGTTTTTACCAAAAAGTCTCTTCTTGATTAATCCGAATCTGATGTTAGCCGCTTTGGCTGTTCCCTTTCGGATTATTTATGTTATTCTGGCGCCACTTACATTTTCCATCGTCTACCTCTCTAAAATAGTTATCATCCATGTGTTGCGAATTGAATATTCAGAGGAAAAGCCTGTATTCGCACTTACCGATTTGAATAACTATTTAAAAAGTATGTTGAAGGTTCGGCATGACGATGAAGACGTGGGGCTCGATAAAAAGATTTTTCACAATGCACTAGAGTTTAAAACGGTGCGTATCCGCGATTGCATGATCCCTCGTACTGAAGTAACTGCAATCGATGTGGAAGAAGGCATTAATAAACTCACAGATGCCTTTATTCAGAGTGGTCATTCAAAGATTTTGATTTACAAAGAGTCGATTGATAACGTCATCGGCTATTGCCATTCCTCGGCCTTGTTCAAAAAACCACAACGCATTGAAGAGATATTGACACCCATCAACATAGTGCAAGAGACGATGATGGCTAATAACCTCATGGTTCAGTTGATCAAAGAACAGAAAAGCATGGCACTGGTCGTGGATGAGTTTGGAGGAACCTCAGGGATCGTGAGTATGGAAGATGTCATTGAAGAAATTTTTGGCGAGATCGAGGACGAGCATGACGATGATGACCTGGTAGAGGAAAAAATTGACGATACTACCTACTTGCTTAGCGCACGGCTAGAAGTGGATTATCTGAATGATCATTACAAGTGGCAACTGCCAAAAGGCGACTATGAGACACTGGCTGGACTAATTCTATCCTACACAGAAGATTTTCCTGCCGAAGGAGAGACGGTCACTATTCCGCCCTACTCGTTTACCATCCAAAAAACGGAAAACAAGCTGATCAATACTGTCAAGTTAACGGTTGATTTGGAAAGCCTGGAGGGATAAGCAATCGCCCCCGGCTTTGGTGTTATTTTGTTCTAAAAACCACCGGCCTTCGGCACTGGCAGGCTACATCCCCAAAAACGTTACCAATTCGTTGTAAAGACCTGGAAATCAGTACCATTATTTCGTGTCACACCTTTGTCGAATAAAGATAACGGGCTAAATTTGCCGTTCTTTAAAATGGGCTGGTCGGCCTTAACGACCTTACACTTTAATTCACTTTTATTATGGCATTGATTGGAACGTTGCGAGAAAAGATGACGAAATGGGTAGTTGGTTTTGTAGCCATCGCTATTCTTTCTTTTATTTTGAATGATTTGTTTGGGAACGGCCCTCGCTCCGTTTTTGGTGGCAGCGATGAAGAAGTTGCAGAAATTGCCGGTACGTCTATTTCCAGAGAGCAATACCAAGCGTTTATACAAGAGCGCGAAAACAATTACATCATGAGCTTCGGCCGCCAGCCGGGCGAAAAGGAAAGGCCAACATTGCAGAATCAGGCGTGGGAATTGATGATTGTAGAGCACGCCATTAAGCCCCAGTTTGAAAAAGCCGGTGTAAAAGTTACGGCCGATGAAGTTTGGGACATGGTTCAAGGAAAAAATGTTGATGAGAACGTCAAACAATCTTTTACAGACTCTGCTGGAAATTTCGACCGTAAGAAAGTAGTGCAATACATCAACAATTTCAATTCGCCTGCGCCTGTTGGCAACCAGCAAATGCTGGCACAATGGCAGGAGGGAAAATACCGCTGGACATTGTTTCAAAAAGAATTAGGTTTAGGACGTGAGCGCATCAAGTATGAGAACTTGCTCATCAAAACAAACTACGTCACTGAGGCAGAAGCCGAAAGAGATTATCATTTGCAAAATGACGTAGCCGAAGTGAAGTACCTATATGTTCCATTTTATGCGATCAGCGATTCTCTTGTAAAGCCAACCGATAGCCAACTTCGCGACTACTACAATGAGAACAAGGAAAAATACAAAGCGAAGGAAACACGAAACCTAAGTTATGTTGCTTTTTCGGTGGTGCCATCGCCTGCTGACTCTTTGCAGCTAAAAGAAGAGGCTGCAAAAATTGCATCCGATTTTAAAACAGTCACCGAAGATTCTGTCTTTGCTGTTTCGAATACGGAAGGTAGCAATGCATATACAAAATATACTATTGCCACTCTTCCAACTACGCTAAGTGCAGATAAATCAACGCTGCAACCCGGAAATGTAATAGGTCCATTTTTGGATGGAGGAAACTATAAGATCATTAAAGTGGTAAAAATTGGTAGCGACACGACCTACGCAGCAAAAGCCAGCCACATCCTGATCCGTTGGGAGAACGAAACGCCTGAGGGAAAGAAAGCGGCAAAAGAAAAAGCAAAAAAAATCTTATCTGATATAAAAGGTGGTGCCTCGTTTGCAGATAAAGCACGTGAATTTGGAACCGATGGAACCTCTTCAAAAGGTGGCGACTTGGGTTGGTTTACGTCAGGTCAAATGGTGAAGCCTTTCCAAAAAGCAGTTTTCGATGCAACAAGAACTGGTTTGTTGAATGACGTGGTAGAAACCCAATACGGATATCACATCATTGAGGTAACAAATGTGAAGGACAACACGAACTACACAGTGGCTACTGTAGAACTAGCTATTACCCCAAGTGACGATACCCAAAACGCAGCGTTCTTAAGAGCTCAGACTTTTGCAGCCGATCTTTCTGGCGTAGATGCCTTTAAAGAAAAAGCAGCGAAAGAAGCGGTGGCTGTTCAGGAAGCTAATGAACTTGGAACTGCTGAAAGACGAATCGGTTCACTAGGCGATGCGCGTCAATTAGTGACATGGCTTTACAGGGATGGAAAAATTGGAAAAGTCTCAGATGTGTTCGATTTGGAAGACAATTATGTTGTGGCCATTATGACCGGGGAGACCAAAGAGGGCTACAAGTCTTTCGACAAAGTGAAAGAAGAGATTACTCCGATTGTCAAAAACACTATGAAGGGCGAGAAAATTATCGAAAAACTAAATGCTCAAAAAGGAACTCTCGAAGAGATCGCCAAAGCCTTCGGCAATGATGCCTCTGTGAACTCGTCTAGCGACTTAAAATTGAATTCCAACACACTCCCTTCAGTGGGGCTTGATGCTCGTGCGGTGGGTGTTGCTTTCTCACTGGAAAATGGTAAACGTTCAAAAGCTTTCGCTGGCGAAAATGGGGTGTTGATCATCGAATCTCAGAACAAAACTTCTGCCGCTTCAATCGGTGATTACACGATGTTTAAAAATCAACTGTTGCAAGGGTTAAATGGTAAATCGAACACGGGAATTACTCAAGCGATCAAAGAAGTGTCTAAGATCGAAGACAAGCGCTATAAGTTCTTTTAGCTGAGTACTACGGAGCTTGACTGAAAGGATTATCTGATCCGGAAAAGCAATGAGCGTAGTAGTATAACTTTTTAATCAGAGTCGGCTTTCTTTTTGGGAAGGCCGACTTTCTTTTTTTATGGATACTACGTAGCTTGTTTTAACTGTTGTAAAGGCAGGTAGAACAATGACGAATGATATTGAAAGTAAACAATTGTAAGCCTCTGGCGAATTAGTATGGAAGCAAACTGGACAGCGTCTCTCAAAGAAAAATTAGACCAACACTACGCCTGGCCCGCGCTCTATACTTTTAAATTCATTGTACCGAAAGGGAAAGAAACCGAAGTGACTTCCTTGTTTCCCAATCATGTTGCCACAGAGAAAACTTCAAAAAATGGTAACTACACCAGCATTACCCTTCAAATGATGATGCCGTCCAGTGAATCGGTAATAGATGTCTATGTAGCTACCTATACCATTGAAGGGATTATTGCGCTGTAGATTGTAGCGTTGGCACCACAATCGATTTAAACTGCGATTGGGCTTGTGTGTTTTATTTGAGATATTTAACGTCTAAATAACTCAGACATGTGGACAGAAGGAAACAACCGCCTAACAAAGACTTTTAAATTTGTCAATTTTGTGGAAGCCTTCGGATTTATGAGTAAAGTTGCATTGCTGGCCGAAAAGCATAACCACCATCCCTTCTGGACAAATGTTTACAATTCTGTAACCATCGAACTAAACACCCACGATGCGGGAAATGTTGTTACCGATAAAGACCACGCACTAGCCAAAGCCATCGATCAAATTAGAATATAGGCTAAGCTCATTTTCAAATTCTCAAATCAATCAATTTTTAAATTAACGCTGTGTCGAACCCTTCCCTCTTCCTTGTTCCCACCCCCATCGGCAACCTTGGTGATATTACTATCCGTGGACTAGAGGTGTTGAAGCAAGTAGATACGATTCTCGCAGAAGACACACGCACCTCTGGCATGCTGCTTCGCCACTATGAAATCTCTAAACCTCTGCAGAGCTTTCATATTTTCAATGAGCACAAAACACTAACGGGTTTAATCCAACGCATGCAGAGCGGAGAAAAGATGGCATTGATTTCAGATGCTGGAACTCCGGGCATTTCAGATCCTGGATTTTTATTAGTCAGAGAGTGTTTGAAAGCAGGGTTGAAAATCGAAAGCTTGCCGGGTGCTACTGCTTTGATTCCAGCCCTTGTCAATTCAGGGTTTCCAACTGATCGGTTTGTGTTTGAGGGATTTCTGCCACACAAAAAAGGAAAACAGACTACTTTAAAAAGACTGGCTGAAGAAGAGCGCACTATTATCGTATATGAATCTCCTCATCGTTTGGTAAAAACGTTGGAACAGATGATCGAATTTTTTGGAGAGGACAGGCTTGTGTCTGTGTCGCGCGAGCTGACGAAACTGTATGAGGAAACTTTTACGGGAAGACTAATTGAAGTTCTTACTCATTTCAAGAGTAAAGATGTGAAGGGTGAAATTGTATTGGTGATCGATGGTAAAAAAGAAGAATAGTACCTGGCAGCCGTGGCTGCTTTTTCTCATCAGCGCATCGCTTTTTGCGGCAGGCTGGTTAATGAAATCATTCCCCATTTTTATTTTTTTTGCTTTTGCCCCCTTGTTCGCTGTTGCCGATCAGGCGAAAGAGAATGACGAATTTTGGGTGAATACTGAATTCATACTGCTGGCGCTCTTTACTGCTTTCTTCGCGTCAAGTTCATTCAATTCGAGTCACTTAATCGCTGCCATCATACAAGCCATTGTTTTTACCGTTGCCTTCCTAGCCTATTCATTTGCTTACTCCAGTCTTGGTTCGCGCCTCGGCAAGTTTACAATTATCTTCTTTTGGCTTGGGCTAGAATACATTCTGTTAAAACTTCCCTGGAGAAATGAGTCTATCTTTCTGGCAGACGCGGTTGCACTAAAACCAAGTTGGTTGAGTTGGACTGCTCACACAGGCTATCTGGGCACTAGCCTGTGGATCCTTTGCATAGGTCTACTTCTCTATATGGCATTATTCAAGAATTCAATTAATTTCACCTGGCTTGGTCTTACTGTTGCTCTACTAATTGCCCCGATTGCATTCTCTTATTTTATATCGGAATCAGGCATCGACCGAAATGACATGATTTCGTTGTATACACAAAATAGCTCTGTCGCTAGTCGTTATTCTAAACAGGGGGAGCTGGTTCCCCGAACGGCAGCCTGGATTTCTGTCGCAATACTATTATTGGCTTTTGTAAAAACGCAAACGAGAAAAAAATGAGTCTACTATCAGTCGAAAACCAAGTAATACAACTCTGCGAAGAAGTAGGTAATTTCATACGCACTGAAAATGAAAATTTCGATCGATCCAGAATCGAGCAGAAGGGTAGCTTCAGTAATTTGGTCTCCTATGTAGACAAAGAAGCTGAGTCAAGACTAGTTCAACGATTGTCAGAAATCATTCCGGGTGCTGGCTTTATTGCTGAGGAGGGAACTGATTCAGAAGGCACAAACGAATACAAATGGATCATTGACCCATTAGATGGCACCACAAACTTCCTACACGGTCTTCCTATCTTCGCTATTAGCATCGGGCTGACCCGTAAAGATCAAACAGTATTGGGCGTTGTGTATGAGGTCAGCCATAAGGAATGCTTTCATGCCATTGAAGGTGGCAAAGCGTATTGCAACGAAAAAGAAATTCACGTTTCCAACATACAGTCTTTAAATGAAAGCCTTTTAGCAACTGGCTTTCCTTACTACCACACCGACAAAAAAGAGAACTATTTAGAGATCATTCGAATTTTCTTAGAGCAAACACACGGTATTCGCAGACTTGGTAGCGCAGCTATTGACTTGGCTTACGTTGCTTGCGGAAGAATGGAAGGTTTCTTTGAATACAATTTAAAGCCATGGGACGTAGCCGGTGGCGCATTCATTCTTCAGCAAGCCGGAGGAAAAGTGACTGATTTTTCAGGGGGAAACAATTTTCTGTTTGGGGGAGAGTTGTGTGCAGCAGGAGGTGTTCATGGAGAGATGCTAAAGGTGATTAAGGACAAGTGGTAAGTTCTATAAGAATTTAGAAAAATCCTCACAAATGAAAAGGGGTCTACTGCGGTACGCAATCTTGTCCACACCTATTCTGGCAATCTATGCATTGTCACCCGTACTAATTTTCGAAGTGGCGCCTAGGCCAGAATTGCCAACCCTCATCCTTGGAATGTTTGTCAACATTTCAATTGTATGGTCTATCAATATTCTTATCACTCTTCGATTGCAAAAGCTAGAAAAATGGAAGCGATACTCTCTCAGCTATCTATTCCAATTGTTATTTCAGCTTGCTTTATTTTTCATTAGTGATTTTATTACCATAAGGTCAGACATTGCCGAAAAATACCTTAGCTATCCCATACTTATATCCATTAGCTTTAATGCTGTCATCATCCTTCTTTGTAATTCAGTCGAAAACGCCTTCAAGAAAAATGTAGCAGAGATTGAAAACAGAGAACTGAAATTTCAGAACAGCGAAGCACAAAAGCAATTATTGCTCCGCCAGTTGCATCCTCATTTTTTATTCAACGCGCTAAGTGTATTGAAATCACTTATCAAAGAAAAGCCCGATACAGCAGAAGACTATTCTTTAAAACTTTCGGACTTTCTAAGGTACTCCGCAAAAGCATCTGCGCAAACGCTTGTAACGCTCAAAGAAGAACTAGAATTCACAACAGGCTATATTGAGCTACAAAAAGTACGGTTTGAAAATACTTTTACATTCTTCACCTCTATTCCAAGTGAGGTCCTGAATTGTAGGGTGCCTGTATACTCCATTCAAACATTAGTTGAAAATGCTTTTAAACACAATTACTTTACAGAAAAAAATCCTTTGACCATCGAAGTCACCTACGATGCCAACAAACTTACTATTACCAATAATAAAGTATCGATAAAAGTTACCGAGCGGTCAGGTACTGGGCTTGTCAATTTAAGTCAACGTCACAAGTTGATTACCGGAAAGGAAATTGATATTGTTGAAACGGAAAACTCATTTTCGGTAACTATTCATTTGATGGCGTAATGAAGATTGTAATCATAGAAGATGAGAAGCCTACCGCCAGAGATTTGGCTAAAACCATTACGGCTATCGAACCCGATGCGGAGATTGTAAAGATTCTCCATTCGGTAGAGGAAGCGATTGAATATCTTTCATCGAATTCTGTTGACCTCATTTTTTCTGACATCCAATTGGGCGATGGATTGAGTTTTAAGATTTTCGAAGAAGTAGAAAATCACTCGCCCATTATTTTTTGTACGGCCTTTAATGAATATGCTTTGGAGGCATTTAAAAGTGCGGGCATCGATTATCTTTTAAAACCGTTCAGCAAAGCCACCGTGGCCAAAGCGCTTGAAAAATACCAGAAACTAAAATCAACTTTCGCTAAACCATCGCAAGACTTTTCAAGTTTGATAAAAGAAATAGAACGGAGCATCACCAAAAAAGGAAGTTCTATTGTTATTCGCCAAGGCGATAAAATCATTCCATTAGATAGCGCCAACGTAGCGCTTTTCTTTGTCGAAAACGAGAACATTTACGCCTACACCTTTGACCAAAAAAAGCTGCTGGTCAATGAAAAAATGGAGCAACTGGAGGCTTCTTTTTCACCTATTTTCTTTCGCGCTAATCGTCAGTTTCTTATCAATCGAAAGGCGGTGAAGGATGCCGCACAATCTTTCAATAGAAAAATCGTGGTTAATCTACAAATCCCTTTTAAAGACCCGATTGAGATAGGGAAGTTGAAAACGACCGAATTTATGGAGTGGTTGGCTAGTAGTTAGGCCATCCATCATGTACACCCCTGTCCATTTCACCTCTACTTTTGTCCATTTCACCAACAAACTCATTCTGTAGCTAATGGCTTTGTAGAATTTTTGTGCCGTAATCAAAACGAATTATGACACAAAATGTAAAACGAACCATTCTAACGACTACTGCGCTGCTTATTGTGCTGGCAGTGCGTGCGCAATCAGCATCTGCTATTATCGGCCAATGGCAAGATGAAAAAGAACCTGACCGCCAAATGGAATTTTATTTGGATAAGGACGGCCTATACTATGCCAAAACAATCAATTCCAAAAGGAAAGAAATGATTAACGGCCAGGTGCTGGTAAAAAAATTAAAGTTCGATGAAGTCTCCAAGACGTTCAAAGGCACGATGTCTCCACCCGATGCCAACCTGGAATTGAATGCTACTGTGACCATTGTCACCAACGACAAGTTGAAAATTGTAGCCAAGAAATTGGTGATGAGTAAAACGATACAACTTATACGCACAAAGCAACTCGAAAAACAACCGAAATGAAAGAGATACTTATTCTATTATTCTGCTTACAATTTGTAAACTCAAATGCTCAGCAGGTTTTCAACGACCTCGACTCATTTCTCAAATATGCCAGTAGCAAAAGCTCTTCATTGCAGTTAGGTCAGATAAAAATGGATCAAGCAAAAAAAGCAAAGATTGCCGCAATCGCCAGCATACCTGATCCTAATGGAAGCGCATCATTCAGCTATACTGATAATTTAACGTTACCTGTGACACTTTTCCCAGCCAATTTCAGTGATCCAAACGCTTCGGCAAATGAGTTTAGAGCGCAACGGCTGGGCGTACGATACAATTCAACGTTGAGTAACTATGCGGAGATCAAACTATTCAATTTGGAAGGTTGGCATAATCTAAAGGCTTCCAAACAAAACCTTGATGCTACTGCTTTCGACAACAAACTGACACTAAAAACACTATACGATAATATCGCAAGTACCTATTTCAATATTGTGCAATTGCAAGAGCAGCTTGAATCTGCAAAGGAAAACATAAAAGTAAGCGATACGCTATTTCAAATAGCGTTGAATAAATTCAACCAAGGCCTTCTAAAACAGCAAGACGTAAATGAAACCAAAGTAAGCTATTTAAACTCACAAGAAAACGCCAAACAAATTACTTTTATTATCGAACAGCAATATTTAACGCTCAAGGCACTCGCAGATGTTTCAGACAAAGACTCTATTGTCATACGTCATCTCGTGTCAACTGAGCCCTCCGCAACAGCTCCAGAAGTAGTTTTCAACAACCTAAATTTGGCCAGCACGATTGCGAAAGAAAATGTAGCTTTTACCAACTTTAGAAAAAACAAATCTTCAAAACATCCAACTCTCTCTCTTTTTCTTTCAAACTCTCTAACACAGTATAACACAAGTGCAAGCCTGTTTGATAGCAATTGGCAATGGTATGATGCAACTGCCATTGGGTTTAAAATAGCAATGCCCTTGCCTTTCAGCGCAGCTAGAATATCCGCTAACGCAGAGGCGAAATACAACCACCTTCTGGCACAAAAAAATACTGAACACGCGCGGGTCAAAGCAGAACTAGACAATAGACAGTTAAGTACAGACTACAATAAAGCGTGGTCGCAGTTTGTAACAAACAAAGAGATTTATAAACTAAAAAACGACAGCTACCACAAAAACAGAAATTTGTATGAACAAGGCCTTCTGAGTACTGACAGAACATTGGATAGTTTCAATGCGATGGTTAACAGTCACTATAGTCTCATTACTTCTGCAATCAGCCTTTTACTAGCGGACGCTAAAATTGAAATCAACAACACAATTAAATAACGCCAAAATGAAAATGAAAAATTTGACAACTATCATCATTTGCACCTTTCTACTGGCAGCTTGTGGAAAGAGGAGCGAAGAGACCAAACCCATTCGTAAGGATGTTACCGAAACTGTATTTGCATCGGGAGTGCTAGAGGCCGAAGGCACTTATAACCTAACCGCACAAACCGATGGCTATTTGTTACAATTCTACTTTAAAGAAGGAGATATAGTAAAGGAAGGAAGTGTGCTGGCTGTAGTGGACAATAAAGAAAACAAATACAACACCGAAAGCACGACCGCACTCTACAACATTGCGCAAAGCAATTTATCGCCCAATGCGCCTGCATTGATGCAAGCAAAAAATACCGCAGTGGTAGCCAAGCGCAATCTAGAACAAGACTCGCTACAATGGGAACGATATAAAATATTACTGGCAACAAAAAGTGTTGCGCAAGTAGATTTTGAAAACGCACAATTGAAATATCAAACCTCGCTCGCCAGCTATGAAAGTTCTAAAGAGAATTACAAGCTACAAAAGCAACAGGCCGAGCAATCACTCATCAACAACAAGACGCTGAAAGAAGTGAACCGCGTGGTTTTTGGAAAAAATGAAATACGGGCTGTGGTGAGCGGACGAGTATATGAAAAAAGGAAGCAGAAAGGCGATTTTGTAAGGAAAGGTGATGTGATAGCAGTAATTGGAAATGCGAACAACCTCTACGCCAAAATAAATGTTGATGAAAGCAATATTGGTAAAATCAAAACAGGTCAAGAAGCATTGATTCAATTGAACACCAACAAAGAAAAAATATATAAAGCGATAGTTGGAGAAGTTTATCCTGCCTTTGACGAGGCTTCGCAATCTTTTTACTGCAAATTGATATTCACTGATTCGCTCGACTTTAAAATTTCCGGAACGCAGTTACAATCAAACATCACTGTTGGCTTTCAGAAGAACGCCCTGCTTATCCCTCGAAACTATCTAAATTTTGATGGCACGGTGCAAATAAAAGGAGAAAAGCAACCAACCAAAGTGGTAACCAATTTTGTGAGTACTTACTGGGTACAAATACTAAGCGGCATCACCGAAGCTACGGTACTGGTTACGGAAAATATTTCTACTAACAAGCTTGATACCTCTGAAGTAGGTGCAAGTATGCGACCATAAACTATACAACTATGAGAAAGAAAAGTGTAAACATCGATATAGCTTTCACGCACATATTCACACGCAAGAAACAAACGCTAGTGGCCTGCTTAGGCGTAACGTTAGGTGTGGCTGTGTATCTCTTTATGAACTCATTGTCGGGTGGGTTTAGTGTCTATTCTCGTGGAGAAATATTCAAGAACTCAGCCCACATTAAAATCTATAAGGAAGATAAAATTAGCAAACCGTTCATAGAGTCTTCCAATGAAAATGAGTTGGTGGCCATCGTAAATCCTCAGATTACCACACTCTCCAAAACGCTTGTCAATCCGCAAGGCCTACTTGATAAACTGAAAAAGCAGGGCTTCTTAACACATGCTATCGCTCAAGTAAACGTGGACGTATTTTACAACAACGGCAAATCACAATTGAAGGGAACAGCAAATGGAATAAATGTTTTAGAAGCAGATGCAATGTTCAACATCAGAAGTTACATGGTTGGCGGTAGTCTCAAAGATTTACAAGGTAATCTTGGTGGCATTGTGATTGGTAAGGGCATTGCGGAAAAATTGAATGTTCGCCTCAACGACAATATCACTGTTTCATCTTCACAAGGAATAACAAAGACGCTGAAAGTAAAAGGTATCTTCAGTACAGGCAGTGCACTATCCGACCAATCAAAATCGTACATCAACATAAGTACCGCTCAACAGTTTGTGAAAGAAGGTCCTTCCTACGTAACCACTATTTATGCAAATACACTTAATCCAGATGCGGCTCCTGATTACGCAAAAGTTTTGCAGCAGCTTACGGAATACAAAGTAGATCCGTGGCAAGTAACTAATGCTGATGTCCTTTCTGGCGACTTGGTTCGAAATACCATGATGGGTGCTATCTCATTATCTATTTTAGTTGTAGCAGCCTTTGGAATATATAACATTCTAAACATGACTGTGATGCAAAAGATAAATGACATTGCCATTCTAAAAGCAACAGGTTTCTCTGGTGGAGACGTAATCAAAATATTTGTAACAGAGGCATTAGTGATGGGCTTTTTGGGTTGCTTGATGGGGCTGGTAGTGGGCGGCATTTTGATAGCCATTATGCAAAACGTTTGGATGGGGCCACCGGTTGGCTACTTCCCTATCTACTTCAGTCCCCAATTTTTTATGAGCAGCTTTCTGCTGGGCATATTGGCAACATTGGGTGCAGGATACATTCCGGCCCGCAAGGCATCGAAAGTAGATCCAGTGGAAATTTTTAGAAAATAAACCCAATTTGAAAATGAATCAATTTGAAAATTTGAAAACAACCGAGCAAGAAAAAATAGCTGGCTCAATGAATCGTGATGTAGTGTTGCGCACAAAAGAAATAGGTAAGTATTTTTATGAACCTGTCAAATTCAAAGTGCTGGATAACATCAGTTTTGAAGCGTATAAAGGAGAGTTTTTGACATTGGTAGGAAAAAGTGGTAGTGGAAAATCTACTTTGCTGTATTGCCTCAGTACCATGGATACCACCTATGAGGGAGAATTGTTTATCGAGAACGAAAAAATCACGGGTAAGAAGACCGATGAACTAGCTGCCCTACGAAACAAGAGTATCGGATTCATATTTCAATTCCATTATTTGTTGCCTGAGTTTAGTTGCCTTAAAAATGTGATGCTACCAGCTTTAAAACTGGGCAAACACTCCTATGAAGAAGTAGAAGAACAAGCCTATCATAAATTGGAAATGCTTGGATTGAAAGATCAAGCACTAAAACCGACATCTAAGTTAAGCGGAGGTCAACAACAGCGCGTGTCTATTGCCCGGTCGCTCATCAACAATCCGCAAATAATTATGTGTGATGAACCCACTGGAAACCTAGATAGCAAAAACACACAAATCGTTTTTGACATCTTTAAGCAAATCGCACACGACCATGGCCAAACCATCATAGCCGTAACTCACGATAATGATTTTGCGAAAGCCAGTGACCGAACAATTGAGTTAGCAGATGGAAAAATTACAAACCACAACAAAAGGAATTTCGATTGATCAATAGACATGTTGATGATTGACATATTAATTGGCGATTGACTGAAAATACGAAAGGTGTTTGATAAAAAAGAAAACCTTTCGGCATACGTGCCAAAGGTTTTCTATAGTTGATCCCCAATATTTATTCAGACCGGAGAGATTCCACCGGATTAGCAGTCGCAGCGCGCAGCGAACGGTAACCCACCGTTAAAATCGCAATCACAAAAGCCACCCCGAAGCCAATGAAGAATATGCTGGGGCCGAGTTCGATTTTATATGTAAAGTTATCCAGCCAGCTTTTCATTATATACCAAGCAAGCGGAGCGGCAAATAAAAAACCAATCAAAATAAGTTTTAAATATTCTTTTGAGAAAAGAAGTACGATACTCTCCACCGATGCGCCCAATACTTTGCGCACGCCCACTTCCTTTGTCTTTTGATTCGCCATAAAAGTAGCCAAGCCAAACAAACCTAAGCAGCCGATGAAAATAGCAATGGACGTGAATACTGTTATCATCGTGGACATCTTTGTGTCGCTTTCATAGAACTCTTTTATCTCTTCATCTAAAAATTGATAAGAGAAAATGTGGTTGGGATAAGTAGCTTCCCACTTCTGTTGAATTTGCTTTACGGTTTCTTTAAAGTTTCTAACATCAACTTTCATCGATAGGGTAGAAAAATTTCTGGCATTACTTAACAATACCGTTGGCTCGATAGGCTCGTGCAATGACATTGTGTGAAAGTTTTGAACCACGCCCACAATGGGATAGTAAACCTTTCTACTACCCTGCCTCATGCGTTGGCCAATAGCATCTGTAGGGTTAGCGTAGCCAAACATGTTCGCCAATTTTTCATTGATTACAAATCCTTGTATAGTATCGGAATCTCCAATATTTTTGCCAGCTACTAATTTCATTCCGTACAATTGAATGTAATTTACATCGACCGACTTCATCTGTGCATCGAAGTCATCGGTTTTCCCTTCCAACCAAAAATTGGTGGACATCACGGCTCCCGATGATGGTGGAAAATTGCAAAGTGTTGCATCTTCAATTCCCTTCAGTTTTACCAACTCTTCGCGTAGCGTTTTCATTTTACTCGTGCCATCTTCAAAACCACCGCTTGCGTTTTCTGGAATTGGAATGTTAACAACCGCTTCTTTAACAAAGCCTAAATCTTTATTACTAAAAAAATCCATTTGCGTTACCATTACAATAGTAGCGATAATCAAAAACTGCGAGATGATGAATTGCAGCACCACCAATCCACGTCTAAGATTGAAACCAGAAGAATTTCTATTTCCAATTTGATTTTTGATGGCAAACACAGGCTTAAAACCAGAAACTACGAACGAGGGATACATTCCAGATAAAATAGAAACCACCAATGTTATGCACAGTAGAAATAACCAAAACGTTCCATCAGTCAAAAAGTCGATCTTTAAATTGGCATGCAAAAAAGCATTTAACCCAGGCAATGCAATCTGCGCTAGCCCTATTGCCAATATCACAGAAAAAATTGTAACAAGAGTAGACTCACCTAGAAACTGGGCAATCAACTGACCGCGAGAACTTCCTAGTGTTTTGCGAATGCCTACCTCTTTTGAGCGCTTAATAGCTTCTGCCGTTACCAGATTGATAAAATTGATACAAGCCGTGATAATCAGAAAAATACCAATCACGCTCATCGCAGCTATCTTCTCATAGCTGGTAGTATTGTAGGTATAATTGCCGTATCGCTCATCGTGGTGTATACTGGCTAGCGTCTGCGTGTGATACTCAGCATGGTCATCATTCTTTTCACCCAAATGCTTTTTGTAAAAATCAGGTAGGCGTCTTTCTATTTCGGTAATCGAACTCCCTTCTTTCAATAAAAAATAACAATGTTCATCACTCCAAATGCCATTCCATCCCACTTCATCCTTTGATTTTTTGATAGTAACGTACGAAAGCATCACGTTGAAAGGAAAGTCGGTGTTATCGGGATAATCTTCCATGATGGCTGTCACTTTGTACTCCTTATCTTCAAAACTGAGCACTTCACCAATGGCATCTTCTTTTCCAAAATAGTTGATGGCTGCTTTCTTAGAAATAACAGCTTCGGCTGGATCTTTCAATACTTTATTCACATCACCAATTAAAATTTTTCTGTCGAATATCTTAAAGAATTCGGGTTGGGTGAATACTAAATTGTTATCATCACCAAATTTTTTCGGCTCACCCTGCGGTTGTGGAATGGTCACTAAACTTCTACTTCCATGATAAGAAGTAAAAACCACTTCCTCCGCTTCAGGAAAATTGTTCTTAAACGCTTCCCATAACACTGGTTGCACACCTGCGGAATAGTTTTTTCCATTGTTGCCATCCGATTGCAACACCACTCTATAAATTCTGTCTAGCTTAGAATGATACTTATCAAAACTTGTTTGGTTTCGTACCAGTAAGAACAAAATCAAACTGGTGGCCACGCCTAGTGTTAAGCCTGAGATATTGATAATGGTACTTCCTTTGGATCTCCAAAGGTTGCGGACCGCGGTGGTGAAATAATTTTTTAGCATATAAGAGCGCTTGTGAGTCTTTAGATGAGCAACCTGTGTTAAAAGTATTTTCTTGCCTTTGAAGTTCTGCTGCCAATATGAGTGCCAGAGGTGAAATCGCGCAAAAAACTTCAATTTGAGCAAACTGAGTTACTTTAGACGTTCATATTTGAGCGCATCCGTCCGCAATCGGACGTGTAATAGATCCTAGAAAACAAGAAAGAACAACTACCTTTGATCTATGATTCAATCTATTCTAGTCTTCCTGGCATTTCTTGGTGCTGCCTTCTACTTGGGAAGAATGGTTTTTCGTTCGTTTCAGGCAAAAAATGAATGCTCCAGCGGTTGTGCCAAATGTGGCGCTGCAGACTTGGAAAAAGTAAAAAAATCTCTGGGGTAACTTACGCCCACACCTTCGTTCCCTCAGTACAATTCTTGCACATTTCTAGTTCGCTGCGTGATCGCAAAAGAGAAGCCCTGAAATCATTGTACTTCTCGCCTGTCCAGATCTCTTCAAAAGATTGCTGGTTCAAATCACCCAACACATAATGGGCATCTTTGTCAAAGCAGCAAGGAACTACTTTACCATCCCACGTGATTACGCAACTGTGCCACATTTTCCAGCAATGATCTAGCAATTCGTTCTTTATTTCATATTTGCCTTCTTTCGTTTTTTTGTAGCGAGAGTAGGGATCAATGGTTGGCATCAAGTCTGATCCATTTTTATAATCGTAGATCTGAGCGGTCTTCAACGTTACCTCATCGACTCCCAATTGTTTGGCAAGGCGATTTACTTCTCCAATTTGATGCTCGTTAGGCTTGACTACCAAAAATTGAAATATGACATGTGGCGTTTGTGATTTTAGTTGACGCTTCCATTTGACAATATTCCTGGTGCCCTCAATCACTTTATCCAACATTCCCCCCACTCGATACGATTCGTACGTTTCTTGAGATGTACCATCGATAGAAATGATCAAACGATCCAACCCAGACTGGACTGTTTTTTTTGCCGCCTCATCATTCAAGTAATGAGCATTAGTAGAAGTAGCTGTGTAAATTCCTTTTCGGGAAGCATAACTGACCATATCCAATAAAGTTGGATGTAAATAAGGCTCACCTTGAAAATAAAAAATCAAATATGAAAGTGTTGGCGCTAATTGATCAATCGTTGACTGAAATAACTCTTGCTTCAGCATTCCGGTTGGTCGTGTAAAAGAGCGCAAACCACTGGGGCATTCGGGGCAACGAAGATTGCAAGAAGTAGTTGGTTCGATCGAAATGCTAATCGGCATTCCGCTATGGTTTGGCTTAGCTGAAATACGAGAACCATAAAAACTCGATAGCACTTTAGTGGCATTCCAGGTTCGGCTAGGCGTAAGCTTAGAAATAAAATTCAGGGCATCTTTCAGATTTCGATTCATTCGTACCAAAATTACCTTTTCGCTTGCGATTGTTTTACCTTTCGGGGGAAATAAAGTGAATTGGATATCAGCTATTCCTTCCTAGTAACTTATACGTTTAAGAAATGAGAAATCAACTTCTACTTGTCTTTTGTCTCTTGTTTTCAGTCAGTCGGGCACAAACAATTCTTTCTCCCCAGGCTGAAATATCCATCATCACCTGCGGCCCCTACCAAGGTGAGCTGTACTCTGCATTTGGGCATAGTGCCATACGCGTAATAGATCCTGTCCGTGGCTTTGATATCGCCTTTAACTACGGAATGTTCGATTTCAACCAACCTAACTTCTACCTCAATTTTACAAGAGGCTACTTATACTACAAACTAGGCGTTTATTCGTACCCGGATTTTCGTGATCACTACATTTCCTGCAATCGCTATGTTCACGAACAGGTATTGGCTTTAGATTCGGCTAAAAAGCAAAGGGTATTTGACTATCTAGAGACTAATGCACGACCAGAAAATCAGACGTATCGCTATGACTATTTTTATAACAATTGTGCGAGTAAAGTCCGTGATGTTTTTGTTGACGTTTTCAGAGCGGAAATCAAGTTTGATAGTTCCTTCATTAAAACCAATTACACCATCCGCGATTTAACAGAACTGTACTTACAACAACAACCCTGGGGCGATCTAGGAATTGATATCTGCCTAGGCCTGCCTATGGACAAAAAGGCGTCTGCTTATGACTATATGTTTCTGCCAGACTATATTGAGTCTTCTTTTGACCGCGTAACGTTAAGTGGCTCACCCATTGTTAGAGAAAAGATATCTGTTTATGAAAGCATTTCGGAAATAATTCCGTTTCATTGGTATCACCCGTGGATTGTCTTTGGTTTGCTTTTTCTGTTAGCTGCCATTATTTCGTACCGAGATTGGCAACGACAAAAACTAAGCAAGTGGTTTGACGTAACACTGTTTGGGGCAGCCGGTATCGTTGGGCTATTGCTTTTTATTCTTTGGGTGGCGACTGATCATAAGGCCGCAGCGAATAACTTCAATCTTGCGTGGGCTTTCCCACTTCACTTGGTTGGCGCAATTGGTTTGCTCAAAAGAACATCTCCAAAATGGATTTCTGGATACTTCACGTTTGCTGCAATCATTTCAGCACTTCTTCTTGGGTTTTGGACGCTATTGCCGCAAGCCCTCAATCCATTTCTACTTCCCGTGATTTTTATCATTCTAATGAGATCGCTGGTGATTATTAAAGTTCAAAAAGACGTAAAATAAAAAAGCTCTGGATTCCCAGAGCTTTTTCTATAGTGGAAAGATTATTTATTTCGGATTCTTCAATTTGTTCCTAAGCAGAAACTCTTCGTAAGCCTCTTGAAATGTCGGAACATCCGGGGCTAATTTAATCGCCTGCTCATAAGCCGTAATGGCATCAATGAACAATTTGTTCTCTTCATAGAAGCCAGCCAAAATAAACTTATTTAAAGCTGTTTCTTCCTTCATATCGCTGCCCATTTCATCAATCATCTTTTTAACTGACTCTTGACGAGCTACTGACAGCTTTTTCACTAAGTGCTGTTCAGATTTACTTTTTGCATCTGCTTTCGATTTTACTTCAATGAGCAACGCTTCATCATTGGCAAGCTTCGGATCAGTGCGATCAATAACTACATAATTCTCAGGTGTCTCCAACTTTACCAATTCTTCATCGAACATATTCTTGACGATGACCACATATGGCCCAGCCCCTTTCACAGACTCCCAATTAACAATCAAGCTCTTATTAAAAATATCTGAATATTGATTGTCTGGCAGGAAAACCTTAATGTCAGAAAGTCCGCGATGAACAGCTCCCGTAGCACTTAGTCTATTTTTCTTGGCCTCAGCCGAGTTGCTACTCAAGATAAAATCAGTGTATTTGTTGAGAACGCTAGCTCCACCTCCCACTTTAGAAGCAAGGTCGTTAACCTTATAATTGCCCGATTGCCTGATTTCTACTGGTTTTCCGGTAGAATGAACTAGGGCTACATAAGAATTCTCTGAAATCTTAAGCTCATCGCCTGATTTAAGCCGATCGCCTGTTTTCACGGATTGCCATACATCCCCTGACTTCACTTCATTAGTACCCTTATTTGCCATTACCTTGAATGTGTAATCTTGAGCAAAGGCCAAATTCAGCGCAAAAACGCCAATTAGGGCTAAAATTCTACTCTTTTTCATTTTTGTATTTATTGATTTATTGTGTAAGGTACTAAAATTATGCCAACTCAGATTCTTGATTTAATACACGCTGCCGCCTTCTGGTAAGCTGCTTATTTATTTCATTTTGGACGGATTTGAAGATATCATAACAAGGTCCAACAAGCGCAATGATAGTTATCGTTAAATCCAACTCTAGCTTGATGTTGTAGTCCGCAAACATGTATATAATTACCAACATTAAAATGGCGATGAAAAAGAGCTGGATGATTACAGAGAGGGCATCATACCAAATAGGAAGCTTTTCATCAATAGTCATGAAAAGCGCTACGGTTAGAAAGCAAACAAGTATAGCTATCAATATCTTTTGCCAATCAGACAATACGTCAATATAATCCTCATTTAAGATCATGGCTACCACATTGGAGTGAACAACCGGACCGAACATATCAGGGTTTGCCCGACCGCCCAGCTTTTTATTTAAAGGGGTGAAAAATTTATCTTCCCACGCATCATCGCCCAAATAGTCGCCCAAATAGCCCATCACCACGATCTTGTCTTTGAACAATTCAGGCGAAACATTGCCGGTTAAGACATCTTCCGCATCTACCACGAAAAACATGGTACCAAAATTGGTGGTCGCAGTCTCTTCGTTTTTCAGGCTATTGATGCGCAACTGGCGCACTTCAATGTTCCCTCTGAAGTTGATGATTTCTTCGTCCTTGCCACGCGCCAAAAATTTCTTCGTCTTCACCGAGTCGTACATCATAGCCATGCGAACTGAAAAAGCAAGTTCCTTTTTACCGTTTACGATTCTACTTGGCAGAATAGTTCGACTAATCTTAACATCTTCTTGGTAGGTGGCATCGGTTGGAATATTAACAAAACCAGTTTGTACATAATTTGTGAAAACCGGATCGGACATTTCAATTGAATCCATATCATTGGTGTCAATTCTTCCCAACGAATCTGTTTGCATCAATTTGGAACCCAATACAACATTCCCCGCGTCTTGTATAGCGCTGCTAAGCATCAAATTACCCAGCGTATCCAACAGCTGGGGGCAGTTGATTGAATCTCTCAACCCACCTTCACAGTTGTACAATGCATCCATTCCAATAACACGTGGTTTAAACTGGCTGATGTTTTGCAGTAATTGTGCCACCTCTCGCCTTTTTAGTGTACCAAAATTTACCAACACAATCCGTTCATCTACGGTCGGGTCGGGGCGCAATTTATTAAATGCGTAATCTGTCAACTCTGTATCTTTCAATGCCTGAGAAATTGTATCAAAAGCACTAAAAATATTCAAATCTGAAACTAGCGAAACAGCCCACAACATACCAAAAACGAAAATGGTTACTTGGGTACTTTGAATTAAAACCTTTTTCATAAGCGCTAGGGATATCAAAGTAAATGTAGAAATTTCGAGCTAGTAATCCAGAGCTGATTGAAAAAGAAGGTGCGCCACAGACACTCACTAGAAGATTACCATGCCGGCATTTTGCTCGGAGACAAGGTGCTATTGGCGCAGGCCATAACATTGGCAGAAAGTGAGCTGGAAAGTGACCGGAATCTGATTGAAAACCTCATTGAAAAGATAGTAACCCACAAGAAAGATTCTATTCGAATTGGTATCACTGGCTCACCGGGCGTAGGAAAAAGTACCTTTATTGAGACGTTTGGTAGACATCTGACAACTCAGAATAAAAAGGTAGCCGTGTTGGCTATCGACCCCAGTAGCTACAAAACAAAAGGGAGCATTTTGGGCGATAAAACGCGCATGGAAGAACTAGCAAAAGATCCGCTGGCTTTTATTCGCCCAAGTGCCACGAGAAATAGGCTGGGCGGAGTTGCCGCTGGAACAAGCGAATCGATTATACTTTGTGAAGCGGCTGGCTTTGAGGTAATCATCATTGAAACGGTAGGTGTTGGGCAATCGGAGACAGCGGTGAGGAATTTGGTTGATTTTTTTCTCCTTCTCATGTTAGCCGGATCAGGAGATGAATTGCAAGGCATAAAAAAAGGAATCATGGAGATGGCTGATGGTATTGTAATCACCAAAGCTGATGGAGAGAATTTAAAGAAAGCAACACAAGCGCAGGCCGACTTCACTCATGCCCTACATCTTTTTCAACTGCCCGAGTCGGGATGGAATCCAAAAGTGCTAACGAGTTCTGCATTGGAGAAAACGGGAATCGAAGAAACACACAAGATAATTTCGGACTATATTCGATTTACTCAGGCAAACGGCTTTTTTGAAAAAAATAGGCATCAACAAGACATTGCTTGTTTTTATGACTATTTTAATTCTTCACTATTGCATCTACTAGCCCAACGGAGCACCATTGAAAAAAGTAAAAAGAAATTGGAGAGGGAAATTATGGCGGGTGAGATTACGCCCTGGCTGGCGAGCCGCCAACTTTCAAACCTCGTATTAGATGCCCTAAAGAAAATGTAGCTTTTTAAAAAAAGCATTGAATTCGGAATAGGTAATAAAGGTCTGCTGCCCATTTGTAGCGAACGAAAATATACACCTTAACTTGATAAACCCAGGTGGAGATTTTTGCGCATCTCGTCAAAATAAAACGAATTTAGTCTAAGCCATATTGGCCGACTTTCCGCGAATTTTCTTTCATTTAATGCCATTTTTTCTGAATTCCACTCTTTACTTGAGATGGATGATATTTTGATGGTAGAAGTAAAAAACCAAATACTATGAATCTCGACAAATTCACCATAAAATCTCAGGAAGCTTTACAGAAGGCAGCAGAGATTGCGTCAGGTTTGCAACAGCAGTCTATCGAGCCGGGACATTTGCTAAAGGCTATTTTGGAAACCGATGAGAATGTTTCGAACTATCTTTTTAAGAAGCTCAATATTAACGGACAGATACTAGAAACTAAGCTCGAGGAAATTGTCAACTCCTATCCAAAAGTTTCCGGGCAGCAAGCGTATTTATCAAACACGAGCAACACTGTACTTCAAAATGCTGAAAAAGAACTGCGTGAATTCAAAGACGAATTTATTGCGATAGAACACTTGTTACTGGCTCTTCTTGCCACAAAAGACAAGGTGGCTACTTTAATGAAAGATGTGGGGTTTGATCGTACTGGCCTGGTAAAAGCCATCAAAGAATTACGAGGGGGCGCGAGCGTAAAAGATCAAAATGCAGAAGCAAAGTATAAGTCACTGGAACGCTATTCCAAAAATTTGAACGATCTAGCCAAGAAAGGAAAGATCGACCCAGTGATTGGCCGCGATGAAGAGATCAGGCGGGTGTTGCAAATTTTAGCTCGCAGAACAAAAAACAATCCCATTCTTTTAGGCGAGCCAGGGGTTGGAAAAACAGCTATCGTAGAAGGGATGGCACAACGAATTGTAAATGGTGACGTGCCGGAAAATCTAAAAACAAAAATACTTGTCTCACTGGACATGGGTCTATTGGTGGCAGGCGCAAAATACAAAGGTGAATTTGAAGAAAGACTAAAAGCAGTAATCAAAGAGGTGACAGATTCTGATGGAGAGATTATTTTATTTATTGATGAAATTCATACGTTGATCGGAGCGGGCGGAGGTGAGGGCGCAATGGATGCTGCTAACCTGTTAAAGCCTGCTCTGGCAAGAGGTGAACTTCACGCCATTGGCGCAACTACGTTGAAAGAATATCAAAAGTACATTGAGAAAGATAAGGCACTAGAACGCAGGTTCCAGGCAGTAATGGTGGATGAGCCCACCATCGAAGATTCAATTTCTATTCTTCGAGGAATAAAAGACAAATATGAATTACATCACGGTGTACGCATAAAGGATGATGCTGTTATCTCGGCAGTGGAATTGTCGAGTCGCTACATTTCCGATCGCTTCCTACCCGACAAAGCAATTGACTTAATGGATGAAGCTGCCTCCAAACTTCGTTTGGAAATGGATTCGTTGCCGGAGGAACTCGATGAATTGAATCGGAAGATCATGCAATTAGAAATCGAGCGGGAAGCTATTCGAAGAGAAAAAAACAAAGAAAAAGAATCGGTTCTAAGTAAAGACATTGCAGAGCTTACCGAAACACGGAATTCGTTAAAAGCGAAATGGGAAAGTGAGAAAGAAGTGGTGCAAGGCATACGTTGGGAGAAAGAGGCAATGGATAAATTAAAGTTTGAAGCGGAGCAAGCTGAGAAAGCTGGCGACTATGGAAAAGTGGCGGAGATTCGTTATGGCAAAATTACCGAAGCCGAAAAAAGGTTGACGAGTCTGGAAGCAAAAATGAAAGCCATGCAGGGAGAGCATTCTCTAATGAAAGAAGAAGTTGATAGCGAAGATATTGCAGAGATTGTGGCGAAGTGGACCGGGATTCCTGTCGCTAGAATGCTGCAGAGCGAGCGTGAAAAGTTGTTGAACCTCGAAGAAGAATTGAGCAAGCGCGTGGCAGGACAGGAAGAAGCCATTAAGGCATTGAGTGATGCCGTGCGAAGAAGTCGTGCCGGGCTTCAAGATCCAAAACGACCCATTGGTTCGTTTATATTTATGGGTACCACGGGTGTGGGAAAAACCGAACTATCAAAGGCATTGGCCGACTACCTCTTCAATGACGACAACGCAATGGTGAGAATTGATATGAGCGAATACCAGGAAAAGCACAGCGTGAGTCGGTTGATTGGAGCGCCTCCAGGATATGTAGGTTACGATGAAGGTGGTCAACTGACAGAAGCCGTACGAAGAAAACCCTATTCGGTAATCCTACTGGACGAAATAGAAAAGGCACATCCTGATGTATTCAATATTCTACTGCAGGTACTTGACGATGGTCGTCTCACCGACAATAAAGGCAGAACAGCCAACTTTAAGAACACGATAATCATCCTAACAACAAATATCGGATCGATGATTATTCAGGAGAACTTCGAAAAGATCACCGATGCGAATTATTTTGAGGTGATCGAAGAGACGAAAGAACAAGTTCTGGAATTACTTAAAAAATCAGTAAGGCCAGAATTTTTGAATCGAATCGATGAAACCATCATGTTCAGGCCTCTCACAAAAACAGACATTAAAAAGATTGTGGGCATACAATTTCAAGAAATCCAGAAACGTTTAACGGAGGCTGGCATAAAACTGCAAATTTCCGAAAAAGCGTTAAACAGATTGGCAAAACTTGGCTACGATCCACAATTGGGGGCAAGACCACTGAAGAGAGTAATTCAACGTGAAATCCTCAATGAGCTCTCGAAACAAATTTTATCTGGGAAAGTGAACAAGGACTCGATGATTTTTGTTGAAATGAAAAACGAAGTAGAGTTTGATTTCGTTAATGTACAGAATAGCGAAATAGTCGCTTAAAAATATAAAGATTGTGTGTTGGGTTTGTGGGGTACACCCTGATCAATCGGGGTGGTTTTGGGGTGAGGCGGGCTGAGGAGCCCGCCTTTTTCTTTGTCTAATTTTTGAGCCACTTCTGGGGATCAAGGGCAGATGTGTTCTTATAAATCATAAAACGGAGTTCTGAATAACCTTCACTGTTGGATATTACTTTTCCGACCTCTGTATTCAAACTAACTCTTTGTCCCATCCTTACTGTTACATCTTTCAATCCGGCATAAATTGTAAAAAATTCTCCGTGGCTTATAATAACAGCCGTGCCAATTCCTGGAAAAAAGGAGACTTTCTTTACTTCACCATTAAATATGGCTCTCACAGGCTCACCTTGTTTGGTTTGAATATTTATTCCATTATTCTCAATTTCGATTCCTTTAAGTGTTGGATGCATTTGCCGTCCAAAACGTTGTGAAACAAAACCACTAGCCGGCCACGGAAATTTCATTTTGTTTTCCTCAAAAGAAGCCGACAGGGCAATGGAGGCATCAGCATCCTCTTCTTCTTTCACTTCTTCCGCTTTTTTATTTGCTTTTGTTTTTAACTCACGCAACCGCTTAGCCTCAGCTGCCGCGCGTTCCATTTCATCTTTGATAATTCTAGCGATCAAGTTATCTAGCTCAGCAATTGCTTTTTTAGTTTCTGCTAAATCCCGTTTCAATCTTTTCTCTTCTTTCTCAAGGTTGCGAACGAGCGTCTTCTTTTTCGTTTTTAACCCGGTCAGCTGTTTGCTCTCCTTTTCTTCCTCGGCCAACAACGTTTCTTTCTCACTCTTTTTGATTTGGATCAGCCGGATCTGTTCGGAGAGTATTTGTTGAACCTTTGCGATGGCCTCTGCTTGCTCTTGCCGCGCCTTTCCGTATTGCTCCATGTATTTCAACCTCATCATTAATTGGTCGAACGACTGTGCAGAAAATAAAAAAGTGAGGCGGTCTACTTTGCCGCTAGCCTTCTGTGCAGCAAAAACCATGGCCGCATACTCTTCCTTTAGCTTGTCAACATCTTTTTCAAGTGCTACTATAATTTCATTATTCTCACTGATGTCAAATTCCAAGAGTTCAACCTCAGATTGAATAGAGGTCATCAGTACTTCTTGCTGTTCTATTCGTTTATTTAGGGCACTCAGTTCACCAATAGAATTCTTTTTTTCAACGGTTGTCTCAGTGAGAATTTTTTCAGTTTCTTTAATTTTTGCAAGGTTCTCTTGTTTCTCCCGTTGCAGCTGCGATTTAGATTTTTGTGAATAAGCAGAAGCTGCAACCAGTAGAATTAAAGACAGCAGAAAAAATTTCCTACCTACGATCATATCGCTTGGGGATATTGAAAGGGAACCGAAGCTCTTTATCACCGACTTCCGCTTTGCTGTACTCGAAAACGATCGTGTTATTCACCACACCTTTTTGTGTCTTGTAGAGCAGTTCGATAACTCCTTTGAAAGGGAAAAGCTTGTCGCCTACCGGCTGGAAATCAGAATAGTCGAGGCGTATCATATTACCAGTACTCGTTTCTGACAATTCCACCAACTCCAATTTTTTTGATTCCTTATTGATCAGGTTTTTGATATTAATCGATCCCTGTTTCTGATTCAGTCTGTTGTACTTTTCTTCCACATTGATCTCATCCGAAGCGCCTTTTGCCATAACAAGATTCCCGAGCATGGCGGATTGAATTACCTGAAAGTCGATTTTAAAATTAAAGCGCCTGGACAATTCCGGATAATCAAAAACGTAATACTCCTTATCCACCGTGCTGACAATGGTAATAGAATCTTTATTGATCAGTGCTTTCCCGCCCTGCACACCTATGACCGAAAAAGTCATCCAAATCACGCTATCTTTTCGTATGCGAATGTTCGCTTTTACCTCGCGCTCTTTCGTGTTGTCACGAAAATTTAAGCGCGCCTTCCCATGCAAATATTCAAAGTCAATTTCTTGTATTTCGATGGAGGCGGCCGGAGGAGGTAACGTTGGAACAATCTTTTTGCTACATGCACCAACCAACAAGAGTATTACCAAATAACCAGAGTAACGATGCCCCTTGGCGAACCATGATCCAATTTGAAAGTTTTGCTTGAACATGAACTTAATATATTTTCCTATTCGCAATTTTTTTGTCAATCATTTCATTGGAGCTATCTAATGATTTTGCCTTTCTCCACTGAAGCACGGCACCGTTGCTGTCGCCCAGTTGAAACAAGATATCACCATAATGTTCAAAGTGAATAGCCGACCCATTACCTGTGTCTATTGCCTTCTCCATCACTTTTCGTGCTTCTTTATATTTGCCACGCTGGTACAATACCCAAGCATGGGTGTCCAAGTAAGCAGCATTATCGGGCTGATTCTTGATCAATTGAGTTGACATTTTTTCTGCCTTCTCCAAATCGGCTTTCCGCAACGACAAATAATAACTGTAGTTATTCAATACAATATCATTCATTGGATTAGTCGCAAGTGCTTCCTCATATGATCTTGCTGACTTGTCGTATTCCTTTAATGCCTCATAGGCATCACCCAACATGCTGTTCATTTCGGCTACAAGGTTTACATCCTTGGCTGCCAATTTTTTGGCTTGTTCCAAGCCAACAGTGGCTTCGCGATAAGACTTTTGGCGTAAGTGTGCATAGCCATTAAAGTAATAGACCATGGCTTGATTTGGAAACAACTCAAGCGCCTCTTCTGTGTGAACGATGACACTATCAAATTGATTGGACTGCGTTTCGAGAAACAGAAGGTTTTGCCACGACTCAAAGCTGCTCGCACCCCCACGCACAGCTTTTAGATAATGTTCTTTTGCTTTTTCGTTTCTCTCCAACGTCAAAAAAAGATCTCCTCCCAGAACCTGCACTTCTGTTTCCGAAGGATAAGCTTGCTCTAACTTTGTAAATAATGTCAGGACAAATTCTTCTAAGTCTTTATTCTGGACACCTCTACCTTTGTTCTGACTAATTTCAGCGCTATAAGTGCCTACCAATATCAATTTGCTTGACAATGGCGCCAACGGATCATCCAATAAGCCAACGACCAAGTCTCTTGATTTTTTCTCTTGACCTATATCCCGATACAACCCGCTCAGCACCATACGGGAACTGGGCGCTTCGGGATTATTTTTCAAAAAGTCCTCTACTTTAGTAATCGCTTTTGCTGTTTGCTTATTCTGATTCAATAGCTCGGCCAAGGCAAGTATGTAACGCTCTTCGTCAGGAAAAACCTGCACCAATTTTTCGACCTCTCCAATGGCTTCCGCTACTTTGCCCTGATCAAAATAAATCCGTTGTTTTTGAAGTGATGAGACTTCGTTGATTCCCAAGATGTTTTCGGCTCTGTCATACACCTTAAGCGCCTCTGCGTCCTTCTTATCAAACTGATAGATTGTTGCTAATTCATATAAGTACTCCTCCGTTTCGGGGACTTCTTTAATCATTGTTTCCAACGTCTCCGCTGACTTGGAGAACTGACCAAGACTACTATATATGTTTGATGCCAACAGGTAATAATATTTGTTTTTGTTATCCAACTTTATAGATCGCTCAATATGAACAATCGCGCGCTTGAGATCTTCATCCTTGCTGCTCTTAGAGAGCACCTCTGCGAGTTTGTAAAAAATGGTCGGACTATTGGGATTTAATTCACCTGCTCTTGAAAAATAGAGAAGCGCCTTAGAATAGTCTTCCAGAATGAAAAACTTCTCACCCTCAATAAACAGGGCCTCGGCTTCACTTAGCCTTACGGAAGAAGAGTTTACCGTCTCCATTTTTCCTTTCCTATCCCGCTGACCGTGCGAAGTAAAGTGGCTAAGGGTGAAGAGGAAGCTAAAAATGGCTAATTTCTCGAGAAAACGTATCAATTGAATCTTGCTCAGTTAGTTAATCTTCAAAATTAGTTGATTTTACCGTTAACTCGTTAGCGTTGATCAACTATTGCGCTTTTCAGTCCTCTGCGCTCAAAAATGTAGATGACCCCCACAAAACAAATGATTACAAACCCATGGAAAATCGAAGCGATCCATTGATTGGGCAGGGTGACGGCCATTACGGCATACGTAATTACTACGGTGCTAGTCAGATACATGAAACTTATCCCCATTCGGTAGGGAATTGGGAAATGCCTCTGGCCGAGAAAATAGCACCATCCCGCCATAAAAGCATAACAAAGCAAAGCAGCCCAACTGCTACCAGTGTAGCCCATAATGGGGATTAGCAAAAAATTCGCTCCGATCGTGAGGACTGCGCCACCAATGGTGATCAGTGTGCCATAATAGGTTTTGTCAGTTAATTTGAACCACACGCTGAAGTTATAGTACATGCCCAACAACAAATAAGCCATTAAGAGAATGGGCACAATAGAAATCCCCGATCGAAAATCAGTACCAATCAACAATTGGAAAATATCCAGATTGATGCTAATTCCTAAAAAGACAATGCAACCGACAATAACAAAGTAATGATTGACCTTGGCGAAGAGGGCTGGAGAATTCTTGTCGGTCGCTTGCGAAAAGAAAAAGGGCTCGGCTGCATAACGGAAGGCCTGAATACCAAGGTTCATAAGTACTGCGAACTTATAGCAGGCTCCGAAAACACCTACCGCAGCCTGATTTGAAATCGGTTTATAAAAATCAGTTGGTAGCCACCAATCCAAGGATACCCGCGAGAACATTTCGTTGGTCATGCCTGCGACACCCGTAAGCATAACTGGGTAGGCATAATGTAGCATTTCAGGTGAAATCTCTTTATCAAATGCTGGCCGCCAGGCAATAAGTGTTTTTAGAAAGAACAAAATAAAGAACGCATTCGCGATGAGGTTCGCCAGAAAGACATAGCCGATATTGATTGAAGGATCGTAGCTGAATTTCAAAAAATAAAGATTCAGACCAAGTAAAATGAGAACGTTAATAATTTTTGCAGATGCAAATTGAAAAGCCTTCTTCTCTAATCGCAGTCTGGCAAATGGAATCGCTACGAGTGCATCTGTAAGCATCACCAATGAGAGCCAGGTAATAAACTCCGGATGAGAGGCGACACCCATGTAGGCTGCAATGGGAGCAGAAAATACGATAAACAAAAGTGTAAGGGGAATGCTTACAAGAACTACACAACTCTGCGCCAGATTAAAGATTCGTTTTGTGTTGGCGTTAGGTTTATTGGCAAACCTAAAAAAGGCGGTTTCCATGCCAAACATGAATACGATGTTCACAAACGCGACAAAGGCATACAGCTTAGTAATTGCTCCATATTCTGCTAATGAAAAAATGTTTGTGTGCGGAGTAAGCAAAAAGAAGTTCAGCATTCTGGGAAGAATACTCCCAAAACCATAGAGCACTGTCTCTCCCGCCAGTACTTTGAGTCTAGACATTTGAAGTGCCCATTTCCAACGAAAGGTTCTTTAATATTTCTTCGGTCATTTCCTCTAGTCCAAACTGGTGCTTCCATCCCCAATCTTGTCGGGCAGCAGAATCGTCCATTGATTTGGGCCATGAATCTGCGATCGCTTGCCTAAAATCGGGTTTGTAAGAAATCGAAAACTCGGGAATATGCTTTTTAATGGTAGAAGCGATCTGTGCCGGGCAAAAACTCATCGCCCCGATGTTGTAGCTTGTGCGGACCTTTACCTTTTCAGCAGGTGCTTCCATTAAATCGATGGTTGCTTTCACGGCATCATCCATATACATCATGGGAAGGTAAGTATCAGCCGCCAAAAAACATTCGTATTTTTTTTCCTTCAACGCTTTAAAGTAAATGTCGACTGCATAATCTGTTGTACCACCACCGGGAGGTGTTTTATAACCAATCAACCCCGGATACCGGAGACTTCTTACATCTACACCATAACGCCTGAAATAGTACTCACACCAAAGTTCACCCGCCAATTTGGTAATCCCATAGACGGTGGTTGGATCCATGATGGTGCCTTGAGGCGTATTTTGTTTGGGCGTTGTCGGGCCGAAGGCTGCAATAGAACTAGGCCAATACACCTTGTGAAGTTTAATTTCGTGGGCTGCCTCTAAAACAAACAATAAACTTTCCATGTTTAGTTTCCACGCCCACCGCGGATCCTTCTCGCCTGTTGCCGAGAGCAAGGCTGCCAAATGATATACTTGTGTTATCTCGTTCTTTTTCAATAGTTCGAAAAGTTTGTCACGTTGCATCACATCAAACTTCTCATAAGGTCCCTCTTTCAGAATACCCTGTGCATCTTTTATGTCAGAGGCAATCACATTTTCCTGACCATAAATCCGCCAAAGACCTTGCGTGAGTTCTGAGCCCAGCTGGCCGCCTGCACCTATCAATAAAACCTTTGTTTTCTTCATACTAAATCGAATGCGCGGGCGAAGTTAGGGAAATTTACGATGTGCGAATTACGAAATACGATTCGTAGCTTTGGGGTCAAATTAAAGATCATTGCTATGTACAAAACACTCCAACCCGTTCTGGAAAAAGAATTAAATACGATTCGTGAAGCCGGACTATTTAAGAAAGAACGCATCATCACTACGCCACAAGCGGCTGACATCAAAACCACAGATGGCCGTGAAGTAATTAACTTTTGCGCAAATAATTATTTGGGTTTGTCCTCACATCCAAGAGTGATTGAGGCCGCAAAAAGGGCGATTGACACACATGGCTTCGGGTTGTCTTCTGTTCGATTTATTTGTGGCACACAAGACATCCACAAAGAGTTGGAGAAAAAGATTTCTGAATTTTTAGGTACAGAAGATACCATTTTGTACGCGGCCGCTTTTGACGCCAATGGCGGGGTATTCGAGCCTCTTTTTGGCGAACAAGATGCCATTATCTCCGATGAATTGAACCATGCCTCCATCATTGACGGAGTACGTCTTTGCAAGGCGATGCGCTACCGCTACAAACATAATGACATGAGCGATTTAAAAGCGCAATTGGAGGACGCGCGGAAAGCAGGTGCCAAACAAATTATCATTGTGACTGATGGCGCATTCTCCATGGATGGCACGATCGCACAACTTGACAAGATTTGTGATTTGGCTGATCAGTTTGAGGCTCTTGTGATGACGGATGAATGTCACTCTTCGGGATTTATTGGAAAAACCGGGCGCGGGGTACCTGAATACTGTGGTGTGATGGATCGTGTTGATATCATAACGGGTACGCTTGGCAAGGCATTGGGTGGCGCATCGGGTGGCTTCACTTCCGGCAAAAAAGAAATCATTGAACTCCTTCGTCAACGTTCTAGACCGTATTTATTTTCGAATACACTAGCTCCATCGATCGTGGGCGCCTCGATCGAAGTGTTTAACATGTTATCCGAGACAACATTCCTTAGAGATAAATTGGAGTCCAACACAAAATACTTTCGCGAGGCAATGACCACAGCCGGGTTTGATATTAAACCAGGTGTTCACCCCATAGTGCCGATTATGTTGTATGAAGCACCGCTAGCTCAAAAATTTGCAGAACGGTTATTGGAGAAAGGCATTTACGTCATTGGGTTCTTTTTTCCAGTAGTCGCTAAAGGAAAAGCGAGAATTCGGGTTCAGATTTCGGCAGGTCACGAAAAACACCATCTTGATAAAGCCATTAAAGCATTTACAGAAGTGGGACAAGAACTTGGTGTTTTGAAATAGTTACGAGGATTCAGACTAAGTTGATTGGGGTTGACTGGGTAAACTATGCTTTTATCTCCTGTGGCTCTGTGGGCTCCGGTTCCGTAACCACTTCTTCCCAGATCTTCGGCTCAGAATTATGCAAATACTCTAGTATTTTTTGCTCTACCTGTTTCAATTTTAGCCCCCGGATGTATTTACCATTTCTAGCTAAAATCAATCGTCCTGTCTCTTCTGAAATAGCCATCACTAACGTGTCCGTTGCTTCGCTCATTCCAATGGCCGAGCGGTGTCTCAATCCAAAATGAGAGGGCAAATGATCATTTTCACTAACTGGTAAGACACAACGCGCTGCTTTAATTCGTCCCTGATAAATAATAACTGCGCCATCATGCAAAGGACTCTGCTTATTAAATATCGATAAGAGTAACCTTTTGTTCACCACCGAACCTAATGGATCTCCTGTTTCCGCATAGAATTTCAATTCCATATCGCGCGAAAAGACGATGAGCGCTCCGGTTCGTGTAGCTTTCAAAGTCTTTACTGCTTCCATCAATTGGTGCACATCGAAATCATCGTGATGGCCGCTACGCCAATTGGCCAACGTCTTTAAAATACTTCCCCGATTGATTTCAGTTGTCCGGCCAATTAGCAACAAGAACTTTCGAATCTCCGGCTGGAACAGAATAATCATAGCCAATACGCCTACACCCATAAACTGACCCAATATTGTGGCCAGCAATTCCATTTGTGCCGCTCGAACAATAAGGTACACCAGATATAGGGCGAGAATGCCCAAGAAAATGTTTACGGCAATACTCCCTCTAATCAGCTTATAGATTTGGTACAGTAGAATAGCCACCAGGCCAACGTCTACCACATCCACCCAACTAATGTCTAAGAAACCAATTTTGTAAGCGAATAGCATCGAATGCAAAGTTAAGGAAATAGGGTCAATGGTCGATAGTCGATGGACGATAGACAATCGACTATGGACTATTGACCCTACCAAACAGCTTAATCACCTCGACCGCCTCTTTCACATCATGCACTCGCAAAACGCTTGCGCCTTTCAGCAATGCTATTGAATGAAGTGCCGTAGTGCCATTGAGCGCGTGTTCAGCAGTTGTATCAAGTGTTCGCCAAATCATTGATTTTCGAGAGAAACCGACCACGAGAGGCTTACCGAATATCAGTAGGTGGTCTAAGTGATTAAGCAATTCAAAATTCTGTTCAATTGTTTTAGCAAAACCAAATCCGGGATCGATCAAACCATCTTTGATACCGGCCTGATGGAATCGGCCTATCTTTTCGTGGAAGTAGGCGACTACTTCATGCAAAAGATCTTGGTAATGGGCATGCTGCTTCATCGTTTGTGGATTCCCTTTCATGTGCATAGCCAGAAAAGGAACTTTCATAGCAGCTACTGAAGGCACCATCTCAATGTCCAATTCCCCGGCAGAAATATCATTCACCAGCGATGCGCCTGCATCTACGGCTCGCTTTGCCACGATAGATCGAAAGGTATCAATTGAAATGATGGCTTGAGGAAATTGTTTTGAAATCAACTCGATGGCTGGTATCACTCGTTGGATTTCTTCGTCAATTGAGATATCCGTTGCACCAGGACGCGAGGAATATCCACCCACGTCTATAAAATCAGCCCCTTGTAGCAGCATCTTCTCCACTTGATTCAAAATTGAAACGGGCGATTGATAACGGTTGCCGTCAAAAAAACTATCTGGTGTCACATTTAGAATACCCATTACTCTTGGTATGCTGAGATCAATTACCCTACCCTGAACATTGAGTGTTTTGTTGACCGAAAATAATTTACTTTGCATCTCTGACTAGTCACTATGAACGAAAAAACCCTGCACGAATATAAAGAGGTGATGGCCACCTGCAAAACACTGTTTGCCAAGAAGACCCACGACTACGGCACCGCCTGGCGCATTTTGAGATTGCCCTCCATCACCGACCAAATTTACATTAAAGCTCAACGGATTCGCAGTATCCAAGACAAGGGAGTGCAAAAGGTCGAAGATCCCATCAAAGACGAATTCATCGGGATCATTAATTACTGTCTTATTGCATTAATTCAAATCCGCCTGAAAGAGTCGGAAAAGCTTGACTTAACTTTTACCGAATTGGAGCCACTCTATGACGCTGCCGCAGAAGAGGCATTTCATTTGCTTCAAAATAAAAATCACGACTACGATGAAGCGTGGCGCGAAATGCGTGTGAGTTCGATGACTGATATCATTCTAATGAAGCTTCTACGAGTAAAGCAAATCGAAGACAACCATGGTAAGACGCTCGCGAGCGAGGGTATTCAAGCCAACTATCAAGACATGATTAACTATGGAGTGTTTTGTATGATTAAGTTGAAGGGTAAATGAGTCTGTCTTTTTTCCTTTGGAAACCACTATCAACAATAAAGAAAATGAAAACCTGATCCACATCACCCAAACAGATGCAGACCCGGTAGAAGTACACTGGTTTATTGCGCGACTTGTGTTTTTATCCGTCTAACCGATGTATCAAAGGTCTGTGGCCGTTTAAACTACTGGCTTCTCAAAGCAGCCATAAAAAAAAGCCCTGCTACCGTAATGAATAGCAGGGCTTTTGCCATCTGAAATCTTTTCTTACATATGCTTCACTACCTCTTGCCCAAACTCAGAGCACTTCAATAAAGTGGCTCCCTCCATCTGGCGGTGGAAATCGTAGGTAACTCGCTTAGAAGAAATAGCACCCTCCAATCCTTTCACAATCATATCTGCTACTTCCTGCCAGCCCATGTATTCAAACATCATCACTCCGGAAAGAATAATAGAACCCGGATTTACTTTGTCCTGACCAGCGTACTTGGGTGCCGTGCCGTGAGTAGCTTCAAAAATTGCGTGGCCACTAATATAATTGACGTTGCCACCCGGGGCGATGCCGATACCACCCACGATAGCCGCCAACGCATCGGAAATATAATCGCCATTCAAGTTCAACGTAGCCACCACAGAGTATTCATCGGGGCGCAGCAGAATTTGCTGCAAAAACGCGTCAGCTATCGCATCTTTTATAATCAGTTTATGCCCGCCCGTATTGATCTCCATCCAAGGGCCTCCATCAATCTCTACCGCGCCAAATTCACTTTTTGCTAGTGCATAGCCCCAATCGCGGAAGCCGCCTTCCGTGAATTTCATGATGTTTCCTTTATGAACCAACGTCATGTTTGGCTTCTTTTGAGCAATGGCATATTGAATAGCAGAACGTACCAACCGCTCCGTGCCTTCTTTGGAAACGGGCTTAATGCCAATACCGGACGTCTCCGGAAAACGGATTTTCTTGTATTGCTTTGAAAAATTTTCCTTGAAGAGGGTCATGAACTTTTTGTTGTCATCGCTGCCTTGCTGGAACTCAATGCCGGCATAAATGTCTTCTGTATTCTCGCGGAAAATGACCATGTCGGTTTTGTGTGGTTCTTTCACCGGAGAAGGGACACCTTTGAACCAGCGTACTGGACGCACGCAAGCGTACAGATCCAACTCTTGACGCAACGCCACATTCAAAGAACGGATTCCTCCGCCTACTGGCGTAGTCAAAGGGCCTTTGATGCCCACTAAGTACTCTCGAAAAATAGTTAGGGTTTCCTCGGGCATCCAGTTGCCTGTTTTATTAAATGCCTTTTCACCTGCCAGCACCTCTTTCCAATTTATTTTTCTCTTGCCTTTGTAGGCTTTCTCCACGGCAGAGTCAAAAACATGTTTTGCTGCGGGCCATATATCTATTCCCGTGCCATCGCCCTCAATAAAGGGTAAGGTTGGGTTATCGGGTACATTTAGTTTTCCATTGGTAATGGTAATTTTTTGGTCGCTCATAAAAATAATTTTTGGGGCTAAAACAAGTTATATTGAAAATCACAAAGCTGAGGGGTCAGATTTGGATTCGAAAATTAAAAAATTATGCTCACTTATCGCGATTATTTGGGCTTAACCATCAATTAAATCGTTTATGAAATGGCTTTGTACACTCTTCACGCCAAAAGACCTGATTATTTTGGCGATTCCCTGTCTGCCGACAGGCAGGCATGTGACATTAAAGAAAAAAAATAAACACATGAAAGTAATCCTCGCTGCATTTTCATTCCTTTTCCAAGTTACAGGAGCGACCCTTTACGCCCAGCCCTGCCTAACGACCGAGGAAAAGAAACTCTACGACTTTATCATGGCTTATCGAAGAACCAGAAAGCTGCCTGCTATTACAGTCTCTGCGAAACTGACACAAGTGGCAAAAACACATGTTCAGGATTTAGCAAAAAACTATGAAGACAACGGCAAATGCAATTACCATAGCTGGCCGAAAAAGGGAGACTGGTCACCTTGCTGTTACACCGATGACCATGCACAAGCAGCTTGTATGTGGAATAAACCCAAAGAAATTGCCGGCTACGAAGGTAGTGGGTTTGAAATTGCTTATTGGAGTTCGGCTGGAGCCAATGCAAAAGAGGCTTTAACAGGATGGCAAGGAAGCTCTGGGCATAACGCTGTGATTGTTAACTCTGGGATTTGGAAGGACCTGAATTGGAAAGCGATTGGGATTGGGTTGGATGGTAATTACAGTGTTGTGTGGTTTGGGGCTGAGCCAGATGTTGAGACGGCTGTTTCTTGTAACTAATACATCTGCAGTTTATCGGAAAACTAGACCTATGGAGAGAACATAGATTTGCGTTAGAAATTAACAATTGTGAATCTACAGAATCAGAGAACGGTGATCAACCGATTGCGTTAACTATTGGGAGAAAATCATAAATTTACTTCATGATTAGATATGAGCATATCACTTTTGACAAATCCATACTTGGGGGGAAGCCTATTTTGAGGGGAAGCCGAGTTAGCGTAGAGGTCGTATTGGAATGGGTTGCGTCTGGCGCCACGATTGAAAAAATCATTGAATCTTTTCCACACCTAACACGCGAAGCAGTCACTGAGGCCGTGCTTTACGCAAAAGATTCATTGAAAAATGAAATTTTTATCGAGTCTAGTGAAGATTGATGAAACTTTCGGAGTTTAAGTTTTTGACTGATGAAAACATCCCACCCGAACTAATTGACTTTTTTCGTTATAATGATTTTGACGTAAAAAGCGTCTTGGGTGAAGGGCTTGTGGGTCATTCCGATGAAGATGTTTGTGCCTTAGCATTTACCGAAGGCAGAGTAATCATTACACAAGATCAAGATTTTGGAAAGTTGATATATACTTCAGAAGTCAGCTATGTTGGTATCATCTACTTGCGGCCGGGGCATTTTTTCCCAGAGTTTCATATTAAAACCCTTAAAAAAATATTTGAGGAAAATCCAAGTCCCCATGCGCCATTTATCATTGTTGGCGAAAATACTGGAAACAAAATAAAGATAAGAATTAGAAATTCCATTACAAAACTAGATTCGTAGTTAATACTTTTCTTCTTGGTTGGGAAATTCTTTCGCCTTAACATCCGAAACGTAGTGCTGCACCGCCTCGGAGATTATCGAATTCAAATCCGTGTAACGTCTTAAAAATCGCGGCTTAAACTCGGTCGTAATACCCAACATATCCTGCATCACCAACACCTGACCATCTACATCGGGTCCGGCTCCAATACCGATAACGGGTATATCTAATTTACTCGCCACTTTTTTGGCTAACTCGGCCGGTATTTTTTCCAGCACCAAACCAAAGCATCCACACTCTTGCAACAGGAGTGCGTCCTCAATCAATTTGTTGGCCTCTGTTTCTTCTTTGGCACGCACCGAATAGGTGCCAAACTTATAAATCGACTGTGGTGTCAATCCTAAATGACCCATGACGGGAACACCCGCGCTTAAAATCCGCAACACAGAATCTTTTACTTCGCTGCCTCCCTCAATTTTTACCGCATGTCCACCCGATTCTTTCATGATACGAATGGAAGAACGAAGTGCTTCACCAGAACTTCCCTGGTAATAGCCAAAAGGGATATCTACCACCACCAGCGACCGCTTCACTGCCTTTACTACCGAAGAGGCATGATAAATCATTTGATCTAGCGTGATGGGTAAAGTTGTTTCGTTACCCGCCATCACATTGGAGGCTGAATCTCCCACCAAGATGATATCGACTCCGGCCGCATCAATAATTTTGGCCATGCTATAATCATAGGCCGTGAGCATCGCTATTTTCTCACCTCGCTTTTTCATTTCTTGCAGCTGGTGAGTAGTGACCTTCTTCAATTCTGTTTTCTTATGGATAGACACGCTTATTTCAGATTTAAGATGTACGATTCAAGATGTAGTGGCCACTTGTAAATCTTAGGTGCCTGCTTAATGTAACCTGCTTAATGTAAATAGACGGATGATTTTTTACCCAACACAACTTCTACATGATCTTTTAAGGTTGTAGAAAGTTCGTAGCCGGCATAAGTGGGCATAATTGGAAACAACGTGTGGCTTCGGTTGACTAACACAGCCACTTCAATTTTTTTTACACCCACTTCAAAAAATGGTTTCATGGCATAGGCCAACGTTCGGCCTGTATTCAATACGTCATCTACCAAAAGAACGCACTTCTTTCTAAATTCCATTTCCGTTTTGTCAATCTTCACTTCCGATTGCAGGAGCGAAAACTTATCCAACGAAACTTTCGCAATGATCATTTCTATGGAGGAGATGGCAACTAGCTCTTTACCCAATATGTTTGCTAACGAATAGCCTTGCCCTTCAATTCCTGCCATCACAATAGACTTTTCTTTGAAATTGTTCTCGTAAATCTCATAAGCCATTCGCTTTATCTTCTGATTGATCTGTTGATCATTCAGAACTAAGGATTTTTCTGCTGCCTCTGCGCTCATGGTAATGGAACTGACTTGCTGTCCTTAAAAGTTGACAAAATGATTGTGGATTGCAGACTGTCTACCACTTCAATATTTGAGAGCTTCTCCAACATCAAATTTTGATAGGCGGGAATATCAGACGCTACTACCTTCAAAATAAAATCATATTGCCCTGTTACATGGTGACATTCTATTACCTCAGGGATTTCTTTTATTTCTTTGATGAATCGATTGATATTGTCTTTGTTGTGGCCCTTCAATGAAGCCGTCACAAACGTGCATACCCCCAATCCGATACTAGCCATATCAACTAGCGCGTGGTAACTTTTGATAACGCCTGTGTTCTCCAATTTCTTAACTCGTTCAAGCGTGGGGGCTGGAGAAAGCCCAATGTCCTGCGCTAATTGCGCGTTGGTTATATTGGAGTTACCCTGCAAAATTTCAACAATTTTCCGATCAGTAGAATCCAGCTTTACTTTCATTTGCTAATAGTTATTTTTTAGTTGTCAAATGGAATGGCCGAGATTATCATTCCGTTGGGTGTAGAGTTTATCAATGGCCATTTCATATTTTGATTTCCTTTTTTGATGCCATACCCAGTCGTTTGAATGATTGAGCCGCGCAATTTCATCTTCGATTTTTTCGACAAGCAAATATTATTAAATAATTGCTAAGAACTACAGTAGGAACTATAAATTTATTTTGAAAAGCAACTGATTTATTTGGTCAAGAATTTAGTTTCCAGCCACTGCAAAACTGAATGTTCGGTCTGTTTTGCCATCGCGAAAGCGGATAAAATAAATCCCTGTCGACAAGGCAGATGTGTTGATAATAAGCCTGTTCAACCCGAGATTTATGGAAGAAATGGTTTGCTGTAATGATACAGCGCCCGCACTCGTCAAAACTTGAAAAGTTACGGCTGAGCCGTCAATACTAATCCAGTCCAAATTTAGCTGTTCTCGTGCCGGATTGGGAAAGGGGGGAAAGAGCACTTCTTCGCCTGAAAGCGATAAGCATTTTCGATTGAGAAACGTGTCTACGTCTCCGGCAACCACCACCTCCGCGCACACATATTGATTGGTCTTTGGTACCAGTTTCAAATCCAACATCTGCGACATCTCCTGATTCGGTTTGACTGTTCCTGTTATTTGTTGGGAAACGCCAGAACCCCCTGCTACATCCAGCAAGATGATCGGATTGGTCAACGTGATATTACTTCTGTTCAGCAGCTTGACAACTGGCTGGAGACTGCCTGTATTTGGGTCTTTCACAAAAAAGAAATCTGTCAACTCTGCGTCTACGTTTGGAACAACAACGCTGATTGGTTTACTCAGTCGGTTTGTGCAACCAACCGAATTGGAAGCGCTAAGTTCTACGTTGTAGGCTCCCAATTCACTAAAAACAAATGTGGGCGACACCAAAACGGAGGTTGAATTACCCTGATCGCCAAACTTCCACAAGTAAGAATTTGCGCCCGAAGAATTATTGGTAAAAGAAACAGGGAGAGGCGCAGCGCCTGCATCTATAGAAGGCACAAAGTCGGCAACTGGTGGTGAGACTATGCTCACGTTTTTTGAAACCGAATAAACACAACCGGATTGGCGTGTGGAATTCAACTGTACCGCGTATGTGCTGGTTGATGAGAACGTGTATTGAACAGGACTGCCACTTCCCGTGCCCTGACTGCCAAATGACCAGGACTTAGAAATGGATGGATCGACCGAAGTAGTTAACTCGGTAAAAAACGTGGGCGAATTTGCGCATGGCGCCTGGACCGAAAAATCAAGCGATGGCACAACCGGTACTACAATATTTTTGCTGGCTTGACTCACACAGTTGTTGTTGCCAGTTACTGTGAGTACCACAGGAAACGACCCGGCAAAAGGAAAAATAAACTGTGGATTAGGTGTGGTAAAGGTGCTACTTTGAATCTGCCATAAGCGTGATTTTATACTGCCCGAAGAAGCATCTGTGAACTGAGTCGCTTGGTTGACACAAGCCGGACGATTAGAAAAACCGGCCACAGGCGAAGGCGAGATCGTTACGGCCTTTTGAACGGAATTGGTACAGCCAAAATTAGTTGCGACAGCAAGAGAAACATTATAAGTACTCGCAGTCGCATAGGTATAAGATGGATTTTTTACAGAAGATGATCCTTCGGCAGCATCGCCAAAGCCCCAAGTCCACGTGGCGATATTGCTATCGGTAAGTGCAGGCGTCAAATCTGTGAACTGTGAAGCAGAGCCAGCACATGAAAAGGGAGGAAGACCGATGGAAAAGTCGGGTTGGGGCTTGGAGTAGATGTTTAGATTCTTTGCAATGCTACTGATACAACCATTAGGCGCAGTTGCTTCTAAAGAAACCGTGTAGTTACCTTTCGAGTAGTTCTGGGTAGGATTTAAAAGTGTGCTGGTTTGGCTATTGCCGAAATTCCATATGTAACCGGTAATACTCCCCGAAGAATTATTTGTAAATAATATGTTTTCATTTTCACACTTACCGAAAATAGTAAACCCCACCGCTGGACCCTGCAAAACGTTTGTAACGGTTTGCGTTTGCTCAGAAAAGCACCCAGGGATGGAAGTCTTAAGTTTTACATCTTTGTTGCCAGTGGTCGGAAAAGCATAGTTTAGGTCGCGGGTGGTAGCTATCGGAGCGTTGTCAATATACCATTGATAGGTTAGGTTACCATCAAAATTATCAACGGTATTGTTGGCGAAGGTGAATTGGTTGTTGGTGCAGATGAGGCCGGAGGGAAGAACAAAAGAGGCCGATGGTGGGTTGAAAATTTGAACAACTTTTATTACTCTATTAGAGCATGTATTAGATGCGGTGACGTCAAGAGTAACACTGTAAATGCCGGTATTTGTATACTGATTGGCCGGAGTGGGACTAACTGAGGTGTTTCCATCACCAAAATCCCAGCTCCAATTAGTTATCATAGAAGGGCCTACGATTGATGTTGTAAAACTATTTTGTTGCAATAGGCAGACATTATCCGTAGAAAAATCAATTGCTGGTGCTATTAAATTCTTAACTGTGATCGATTTTCCGACAGAACTTAGGGAACCTGTTGATGAATACGCATTGATCTCGATATAGTAGGTTCCTGCCTTAGAATAGGAAAGATCTGGTGGCGCAAACGCGGTGGATGTTTTTAAACTTGCTCCGGAACCTCCACAGATGTCCGCAAATTCAATTTTATGCACTTTACCATTGGTTTGGCTTAAGCTGAAAGCTCTCCATTCTGCTCCGTCTTTAACAAACGATAATCCAAACAAGTCAACCAAGGCATTACCATAATTGTCGGCACTGTTAACCGTTTCCGTCCCATCCAAGTCTAGACCTTCATTAAAATCAATTCTCGTCAAACCACCAGGCGTTTCAATGAATCCATAATACTTCAATCCGTCTTTTAATAGCGCAACGTCAGTTGAACCTGCTGTTGTTGTCATAGTTGAAAAAACGGGATCACTAAATAGATTAGCTCCAAAATCTAGATGAAGAATCTTGCCGTTGGAATAGTTTGCAACAATGGCATACCATTTTCCATTATCTTCTTGCAGCGCAACCCCAATTGGTCTACTCAAGAAAGATGAAGCATTTGAAATGATATGTCGTAGAGAAGGAGAAGAATTTACTCCATTATCAAAATCAAGAAGAATCAGTGCATTGTCCCAGTATGAAACAATAGCCGAATATCCAGAACCTCGTTTAACAACATCCAAGCCCCTGGGGCCTGCACCTGTGCCAAACAAACCTAAATCAGTCGCAGTTACAGTTGGCGAGCCATTTGCGAGACTACTCCCAAAGTTAACACGTACAATTTTAGAACTATAAAAGTTTGTTACAAAACCATACCAATTCCCATTATCAAATAGTACTTCGATCTGTGTGGGGCCGCTGAATTTATTATCAATATTCCCCAAAATGGTGACTGTTGGCGATAAATTTGAAAGGCTTGTTCCAAACTCAATTCGGTAGAGGATACCATTATCCCTTCCTAACACGAACCCAAACCAATTACCATTGTCATTTGCGATATCTATCCCTTCTGGACTGACAATAGAGGGCGTAACTAATGACAGATTTGACACAAGATTCGCTCCTGTTGCGTGCGTTAATCCATCCTGACAAAAATCCCACAAATAAGTAGTGGCTCCGGTAGATGTGTTTTGAAAAACAACATTCTCTGAAATACAGAGACCCGGTGAAAATGCGAAATCAGAATTTACTTGAGCCGAAGCGAAAAAATAAAATCCAAATAAAAGAAAAGACAATAATGCGCGCATAGTTAAAGACCTTGAATGATGCTTTGATAAAACAAGGTAACCTCTCCCACGAGATCCCTTGCATTAAATCTTTTTATCGCCTGTTCTCTGATTTTAGTCCTGTCAAAACTGTCCGTACAAGAAAGAAATTTTTTCATTAAAAGACTCAACCCATTCGCAGAAATTTCACTTGTCAGTAGTCCGTTAATATTATCCACGATGACATCTGCAATGCCGCCCACTTTAAAACCAAGAATAGGGCAGCCCATAATTAGGGACTCTAGCATTACATTTGGAAGATTATCTTGCCGACTTGCTAATAGAAGAGCGTCCGATGCCGCATATATATCTCGCAATTTTTCAAGGCTATTCACTTTACCTAAAAAAATAATGTTTTGCTGAGTACTCCTTAAATTCTGCGGATAATCTCCTACAATTAAAAATTTAATGTCCGGATAAGGGTTAAAATGCGGTATCAACTGAAGCACAATATCAAAGCCCTTTCGGTGCGTGCGAAGATCGCTCGCGACAATTGTAAAGACCTTAGTTCCGGATGGGATATTGAAGTTTGATCTTGCATGGTCTCTTAAGACCAGTGGGAACGACTCGACATCTAAACAATAGGGTATGTGAACTATCCTGCTGAAATCTTTAATAAAGCTTTTTTCTGCTTTTTTTTTTAGCCAGTTTGAAGGACAGATCACACCAATCTTATTATTTCCGCTTGCTATAGCTGTCTCCTTAACCTCCTTCAATTGGTCGTCAAGTATTCTTAAGTTAGAATCAGCATAAGCAATATCTTCAGAATAGTGAAAACCACCTAATAGAGGATTTTCGTCATGAAATGTCCAAACCAAAGGTTTTGAATTTCCCTTGAAGAAAGTTTTAAAATCTATAAAATTACCAATCCAATGAAGGTGAATAATATCAACTTTCCTTGTGCTGGTGAAGTCAAAGATGTTATAGATAGTGTCAGGGGATGTAAACACTTCTATTAATGGGTTATTAGACAAAGCTTGAGCGATCTGTTTGTCATTCAGGTTACCAGTCATTCTGGTGATCAATTTCTTGCCAAGAAAAGAAGGCCACCTAGGTTGGAATGTTATGGCATCTTTGAATTTATGTGAATTATGTAGCGTAAGAAATTCCGATTGATGGCCATATTTACAGAGTGCTTGATGTAATCGATAGGCTGCCATTTCAGCCCCACCAGAGTCATGTGTATTAATATGAAGAATTTTCATGTTATTTTAGTCCAAAATTTAGCCGAAAATGACAAAGTTAAGTTATTTAAATGTAGGCTGCGGCAGCAAATACAACAAGAATTGGTACAATATTGACTTACAATCACACTCACCGGATGTAATTGAAAATAATTTACTGAAGGGATTGCCATTTAAGGACAACATGTTCGAAGTTGTCTATCATTCGCAAGTGATTGAGCACATCGCAAAAGAAAATGTTGATTTCTTTATAAAAGAATGTTTCAGAGTTCTGAAGCCAGGTGGCATTTTAAGGATAGTGACTCCCGATCTGGAAGATATCGCTAGGGAATATATTAAGCTTCTTGAAATGAATACCCATGAGAAGAGCGATGTAAACAGAGCTAACTATGAATGGGTTTTATTAGAATTGTTGGATCAGACGTTCAGAAATAAAAGTGGAGGAAATATGGCTATTTTTTTAAATAGCCAAACCGATGAAAATGTACAATATGCCTTAGATAGAATAGGTTATGTCGGAACTTCAATCCGAAAAGAAAAAAACAAACCACAGTCAACTTCATCAATATTGAGCAGAGTAAAATTTCATCTTTCCACGAGACAATTGCGAATAAGATTTCTCAAAATCGTTTTAACCAAAGAAGAATTTAAAAAATTTGAGATAGGTAATTTCAGATTAGCGGGTGAAATTCATTATTGGCTCTACGACAAGTTGTCGTTAAAAGAGTTGCTTCAGAAGAATGATTTTAAGAATGTCATTAAAACAACCTCTTCTTCAAGTCGAATACCTGATTGGCCTACGTTCGAATTAGACGAGAAGAATGGCGTTCCGTATGATCCCAAATCTCTTTTTATGGAAGCCACAAAATAGTTATCGTTATTATTTTCAAAAAAGTTATTCTATTGCTTTTGTAAGTAGCAAATTCCCTTGTGAAAATTTAAGCGACTCGATGATTTTTGAACGGATAGGAAATCATGAACAGCCTTTGAACATCCTTCCCACATGAAATAATCATCAATTATTATTAAACCTCCTACGTTCACTTGTGGGTATAGGTATTTTAGACAATCCATTGTAGAATCATACCAATCCCCATCCATTCTTAAAATTGCTATTCCTTTGTCACTCTTGTAAAACGGCAGCGTGTCCCGAAACCATCCCTTATGAACCACATAGGTTGAAACTCCTGATTTAATTAACGCTTGTTCTGCTTCTTTTTCATTTGCCCTAAGGTTGTCCCTATAATCGCTTGAGGTTTTCTCTTGTTGCCAGGACGTTGCAAATGCTCCGTCTAATTCTGTGGCTTTTGGTAAACCTTCAAAACTGTCAAACAAGTGGTAGGTTCTGTCGTTTCCCAACATTCTTGCAATCCCTGAGATCATGCCACCGCGCCAAGTTCCACATTCTATGACATCTCCTTCAATTTTTTTATAGTGCCTGCATAGTTCCAGATTGGCAATGTATAACCTTCGAGGTATCATTGTAAAATGTCGCAAAGACAGAAATATAAAGAAGTACCTGATTCGCCTAACTGTATGTAGTTGATAAAATAAAATGGAGTGTAAGATTGTTTTCACAGCTTTGTATTATTTAAGCCCCAGATTATATGGCTTTGTTAAATGTTTTTGTCTTATCATAAGCCCACCTAATCAATGGGTTGAGGAGCATTTTATTTTTAACTCTCCGAAAAATCGGATCTCTTCGAGAAAACAGGTTGTTAAAAGTATAACGGTCAGCCTTTGAATCAATTTGAATTTGACTTGGGTGTTGCAATTCAATTTTCCGAAACGATTGATTTCCACTTCGCCACTTAAATATAACTTCTTTAGTATGGGTCGCTTCTGAATCAAAGCCAATGTTAACAACTAAATTAGTGTTGGGCAAAATAGACAGTCCCGAGTTTCTCCAAATAGTATAACCCCATTGATAGTCCCAAATGTCAACTAAAGTTTGCTTATTAAAGTTTTCTAAATTGGAAAGCCAATAAAAATGTTCCTTTTTAGTAAATCCATAGACTTTGAAACTCTCGGCTAATATCAACGGGTCAAGATCAGTTAAGTGAAAATTGTATTTTTGCCAGCTTCGTCTCCATGTGGCCCACCCCCAATTATGGCTATACGCAGAAAAATAATAAGAAGCAGAACCCCTTACAATTCCATTTTGGAAATTGTTTCCGCTCACATGCATGATTGAAGTTTGATGTCTATATACAGACAATAACTCCTCGCAAAAAGGAAAAAAAGTGAGATCTGGTAAGCAATCATCCTCTAAAATTATTCCTTCTTCAACATTATCAAAAAACCACGTAATGGCTTGAACAGGCCCCTTTCCACAACCAAGATTTTCGTCTCTATACTGCGTTTTCACTTGACACGGCCAATCTATACCTCGATTGATAACTTCGCGAACTTCGTTACACTTGTCTGCATCTCCTACATGCGAACGTCTAGGACCATCGGCTGCCACAAAAAGAAAGTTAGGCTTAATTTCACGTATACGTTCAAGTACTTTGCGGGTATGATTTGGTCTATTGAAAACTATAAAAAGAATGGGGGTAGCAAAAGCCATTTGTAGCAATATTTTCCTACTAATCAAAAACGTATCAAATCCCTATATACTCCCAAATATCTGTCAATTCCAGCCGTCAAACCAAAAAGTTTAGTAGCTAGTGGTCTGTTTTTTTCAAACCCACCTCCACTTAGCCAAACTATTGAGTCACGGAACGATTGATCGGTAAAATCATTAAGGTAGTAACCGGAGGCGCCCATATTAACAATTGATTCCACGTCACCCCACCCTTTATTTACAATAAAAGGAACATTCATTGCTACTATCTCTCCCATCTTAGTGGCCGAAGAAGCTTTCTTTGAAAAGGTAGGTTTGATGAAAAACACGGAAGCATTTGCGAGTGAAATATACAATGGCACTAACTGACGAGCGGTCTGGGTCAGGATCACATCATTTTTATCCAAATAATTCGCCAATTCAACTCGATCTGGGGAAACGATCAAAAATTTGGCCTTCTTCACTTCCTTTTTCAATACCGAGAAAAAAGCCAGCATCTCGTCAATCAAATACCAAGTACCCCAGGAACCAAGATATAAAAGAACAAACTCGTCAGCCTTAATACCCAATTGCTCTCTTAATCTCGCCTGATCATCCGGTTTTACCCTTTCCGGATCGAACAATTCCAGATCCACGCAAGTTGGAATGATAGAGATTGGAGCACTTGCTATTTTCCATGATAAGATCTCCTTCTTTGCATTTTCTGTAAGTGAAATCACATGATCTGACTCCGTCAAAAATCGTTTTTCCTTTTTTTTAAAATAATTATAAACGAGATTAAATACCGGATTATTTAAATTCCATAGCCCACCCTCCACACGTTCATCGGCCCAAAAGCCACGCATGTCAAAAATGAATTTTATTCCAAATCGTTTTTTCATCATCAAGCCAACCAGTGAAGCAATGTAGCTGCGGCAATGAACGATGCCGAATTGTTTTTGACGATGAAGTCTTATGGCCAACTTTCGCAATTGAAAAAGGTCATACAGTGTAGATAAAACAGGAGGATAACTATGATACTTCAAAGGCCTCCAACTCAGGCTATGCTTTTCGCACAGTTCAAAAATCCGACCACTTTCTTTTGCAAAACGGTCTTCTTTTTCAAAACTTACAATGGTAATCGTATATTCTTTAAATGAAAGCCCACACAAATAAGGAAGTATTTGCGACTGCCCTAACGGATCTGTGAGGCCATCGTATGAAAGGAATAAAACCTTGTTCAATTCTGACTCTCTATTATCCATTTTCTTTTAGCCATTTGTGCAGCACTACTAAAATCCAAATTCGGTTGTAGAGATAGTCCTCTCCCATCATAAAAGATTTCTTGAGGTTCTCAACGTAGTCAACCTTTACAAGCCCAATTTCCGCCACGATTTTACTATTGAGATTATCCTCAATCAAATACTTAAACTCATTTCTAAGCCAACGGGACAGAGGAACACTGAAACCCCACTTTGGACGATAGATTAAACGATCAGGTAGGTAATCTTTCAATAATTCTTTTAGTATCCATTTATTCACACCCCCCCTTCTTTTTACTGTTAGCGGTGCACTCAAGGCAAATGCAATAACGTTTTGGTCTAATAATGGGCAACGACATTCCAGACCATGAAACATAGATGCACGGTCAACTTTCACTAACAAATCATCCTTTAAATAAAATCTTAAATCAAACAGAGCTTGCTTTTCTTCCTCACTAAACCTTGACGCATCTTTTGGATCAGTATATCGAAAGGGCTCATAGTCAAGAGTGGTTCTCAAAAGTTCATCACTCATCTCTTTATCAGAAAAATAATTCTGTTCTTGTGAAAAAATATGGCTGCGCAGCTGTTGCCTTTCTACCTTCAATAACAAACGAGAGATTCTTCTGTAGCGAGCGCTGCCTAATTTAGACAAGCCAATGGTCAACGGTGTCTGAACCAACCTGAATAGGGGGTTTTTTAGTCGTTTCGCCCAAGTGTACGTACCATAACCAAGAAACAATTCATCTCCGCCATCACCTGTCAGTGCTACCTTTACTTCCTTGCGCGCAAGGCGCGAAACCAACATGGTGGGTATCGTTGATGTGTCAGCAAAAGGCTCATCCAAATGATGTAGGTAGGTTTCCAGTATGTCTGCAGCTTCGCTCTCAGATAGGATGTACCCGCAATGGTCTAATTTTAACTCGGAAGCTACCTGCGCTGCATACCTGTGCTCATCGAAGGCGTTTTCTTTGAAGCCAATGCCAAAGGTCTTAAAAGTGCCAGTTGTATACTCTGAGGCGATGGCTGTAACCAAAGATGAGTCTGTGCCTCCGCTTAGAAATGCCCCAAGAGGTACATCGCTCACGAGTCGCTTTTGTACCGCTGCGTGTAGCTTTTCTTTCAATGACTCTTTCAGTGTCGCATCACTAATTTTCATGTTTTGCTGCAATATCTCATCATCAGCCTTCCAATAAGGGTAAAATGAAAAAGACAAATTGCTCCAAACTTCCCCGATTGACCCTGCCGGGAATTTACGTATTGACCGATAAATGGTCTTAGGCTCTGGGATGTACCCTAAGTGAAGAAATTCGTGTACAGCCTGTTTATCAATTTCCTTAGAACTAGATACCGCAGGATGTTTAAGCAAAGCCTTAATTTCAGAAGCGAAAATAAAGTGCTGATGATCACAATAATAGTATAGAGGCTTTTTACCAAGGCGATCCCTAAAAAGAAACACTTTATCCAGCAACGTATCATAAATGGCAATGGAAAACATACCTTGAAGTCTATGCACCATCTCCATTCCCCAACAAGCAAAAGCATGTACGATGATTTCCGTATCTGAGTTCGTTGTGAATCGTACTTCAGAATTCACCAATTGAAGTTCCTTTCGAATGTCTCTATAATTGTAAATCTCACCATTGAATACTACTATCAATCGACCATCCTGTGAACGCATAGGCTGATTGGCCTGTTCAGAAAGGTCAATTATGCTAAGCCGTGTATGCCCCAGTGCAGTAGTGCTGGTTTTATTTAGATATACGTTTTTAGCATCAGGACCTCTATGCATAAGGGAGTTAGTCAGGCTCTCTATTGATTGCGTCTCAATAAACTGCCTGCTTACTATACCACTAATGCCACACATACCTACTCAAGATCGGAATTTATTTGTAATAACATACCGTTAAATATGGTAGTTTTAAAATTGTAGGACGCAAGTGTTTTAAATACTGTTTTCGAACAATCTGATTTTATCCAATCATGAAGCTCTATTAAAATACAACGGGTTCGGGGAATCCAATAATCAACGTTTTCAGCAAATATTTCATGTTCAGCCCCTTCAACATCGAGTTTTAAAATATCAATATACTGAATATCGTATCGTTTCATCAATGAAGAAAGACTAATGGCACTAAATGCATCGGGGTCGTCTGCCAAACATTCCTCCACCGTATAGGCCCATTGATTTTCGTTTTTATCTTTAATTTTTAAACTCGTATCCTTATCCCATAAGGCCGAGTGAATTGGGACAATTGTGGAGTATGGCCGTACGTTTTTCAGCAGCACCTCATAATTGGTGTCGGATGGTTCCACCGTATAAATTCTTGCTAGGGGGTATTTAATAGCAAAAAAAATGCTGGTCAACCCAATATTCCCTCCTCCATCTACGATAACTTTTGGATCAGGCCGTGCTAGGTTGTACGACTGAAAAAGAAATACTTCCTGAAATACTTTTGCATCCGTGGTTTCCGGCCTTAACTCAATACGATGGTCCAATCCGTTTACTTTTACATCTCTAATCCTGAACCACTCAACCTGAAAAAAAGCACTCAATCCAGAAAAAACGCCAAAGTTAATAAGGTAACGGGGCAGTAGCCGGAAATTCATAACCATCGGTTCATTACACGTTTAACGGTATTGGTGAATACTATAGGATGACTCAAAAACACTTTGCACATAAAGTACAAAGCTTTTGTTTTATTTTCACCATCACCTGCCCAAGAAGCAGCCAATATCAGGTACATAGTTGCATAACACTCTCTTTCAAACCATTTAGTTTTAAATAACTTGTTCGCCTTTGCTTTTGCATATACCCGCAGTATATCCCTCTCCATCACCAAAACAACTTTGTGCATGTTGGCGTTGTGAAGCCTGTATTTCCAAGTGACAACGGGCACCCTGCCAATAGTAAACTTCGCAGCTACTCGTAAAAAAAAATCATGATCGGCAGAGGTTGAAAGCCTTGTGTCGAAGAGTCCAACTATCTGTAGCACTTCGCGTTTCACTAATATACTGCTAGGACCCGGAATTTGTGTAGTTTTCCATTGTAAAATATGCTCTAAGAGGCATCCTTCACATCCTGCCATAACCCCGTCTTTCCTATTTGAATGTTCATCAATAAACCAAGCATCAGAATGTACGAGTCCATAATTACCTGTTGTAAACTTTTTGATTTTAATAAACAAATTTTCCGGCATCCACACATCGTCTGCATCTAGAAAAGCGACATACTCGCCACAAGAATGATTAAACCCAATATTGCGTGCTGCGGACACGCCTTGATTAGGGTTTCGTACAGAGCGTATACGCTTGTCCTTTCCACACCAATCTAAAATAATTTCTGATTGTCCATCTGTTGATCCATCGTCTACTACTATCAACTCAAAATTTTGGTGTGTTTGGTTTACCACTGAACGAATGGACTCTTCAATGTATCGCTTGCTGTTATAGGCAGGGATAACAATAGATACAAACGGGTTTTCCATGCTCAATCGGTATATAACTTTTCGAGTGCCAAGATATAACCTTTCAGGGAAAACTGTCGTGCAGCCACTTCACCTTCATGCTTTAATTGTTCGCGCAATACCCCGTTCTCCAGTATTTCCTTAATTCCTTCAGCAATCTGATCGGTGCTTTCAAAATCCACAACCCAAGCATTTTTTTTATGTACCACAAATTCCCGAGCAATTCCGGACAATGTGAAAACAGAAGGTGTTTGTGTAAGCAATGCCTCAATATATGTTTGACCAAAGGCCTCCGCGTGTGCATCTATCGGCACGTGCACAAATACATCAAATAAACGATAAAGCGCAGCTAAATCCTCCTCAAAATTGATCTCAATGAAGGAATCCCTTGGTAATGATTGCAGTAAATCCTTAATTGCTTTTTCATATTCACCATGTGCGTTAGCAAGCACTAATTTGGCTGAAGGGTAATTCTCACGCACTTTTTGAAATGCAAATATTACATACTGCACACCCTTCCATTTCATGTAACGGGAAATCACCCCGACAACAGGAAAAGAATGTTCGGGTAAACAATATTTATCTACTAGCTGATCAACACGCTCCTTACTGACAGAATTAAAATATTGAAAATCGAAACCATGATGAATCAATTTTATCTTTCTTTTGTCTGCTTTGTCCCAATCAATTAGTATCTCTTCTACATTTTTGGAAATGGCCACTATGTGCGTAGCGAGCCTGTTGCAAAGGATGTCCCACTTTCTACCGGAAGGGAAATCATGGTAATGAACACACGCATGATGTCTCGTGTAGATACGTTTCTCTATATTTAAAAGCCACGCTGAAGACAAGCCAAGTAAGTTGGCATTCCATAAATGGGTGTGTACTACATCCGGCTTCTCCTTTACCAAAATCCAAAATAGCTGCACCCACTTTTTGATGCGCGAAGGGTACTTCGTATTACCAATCTCGTAGAACCGAATAGAGTGTTCTTTCAAAAACTGAGAGAATATAGATTCCGGCTTTCCAATGAGTATAAAACTAAGATCAAATTTTCTTTCAAGACCCCTTGCAAGCCACTCAAAAGCTAGTGCTTTGTCAACGTCTGAGATAATATAAGTAACTCTTTTCACTCCAAGTCGGTTTCAGAAAATTCAACAGCTAAAGAATGAATAACAACATCGTATAACCTGTACCTAAGCCTTTTAGGTAGCACCAGAAAAAAACTCTGATCAATTGCCCTCGCCCAAAATAAAAAAGCAAAAGGTCTATAAAATATTCGTTTCAGCCGTAAGCTTTTTTTGATTTCAATGGAGTGGATTTTATCCAAGTGGTACTTGGCTGTTGCGTATTGTCGTAATCTTTTTATGTATCTAATACATGTAATCTGATCGCGATGAAAAGACTCGTTAGTCTTATCGAAATAAACTGGTGTGCCACTTTTGAGAGCGCGAAAGGCAAGTTCATAATCCTCTGCATCGCTAAGCTGTTCATCGAAACCTCCTAATCTCTCAAATACGCTTCTTGGTAAAGAGCAATTTGCAGAACTAAAAAAGAGATTGGCACTATCCATTTGAGATAGACCACTTTCATACTTGCTTAACCATTTTTGAGAAAGGTGTGCTTTATAATTTTGTATATCTAAATTTGATTGCGAACTGATTTCAAACTGACTTCCACCTAAAAGACAATCGGGGTGGCTTAAATGAAAACTCATATGTTTTTCAACCGAGTTTGCATTGGGCGACATATCGTCATCACAAAAAATCACCAAGTCTCCGCTAGATTTTCTTACGCCATGGTTGCGTGCAGCCGCTTTTCCTTTATTCGATTGCTCAACGATTTTAAAAGATTTTAACCTAAATTCTCTTTCCTTCAGTATGCTTACAGTTTGATCAGTAGATCCATCTACTAATACGACAACGTCAAAGTTCTTAAAGGTCTGTCTTTCTAGGGCTTGAAGAGTGGATAAAATCCTATTTTCACCTTGATAGGTCGGGATAATTACACTAACAGTCATGTTCGCAGTTGCTTTATTAGCCAAACCGGAAGATAGCGACTTTTCAAGGCAAGTCTGTTAAATCGCTTTTGATCGGCTTCTTTCAAAGAGTCTCGATTTATGTGTGACAGAATGGAAAGGCATTTTGAATGATGGTGTCGATAGTATGCCTCGTCAGCTTTATACAGAAAGAAATTATCGATTGATTTCAAAACTAAATCTGGTTCTGCTTTAATTCTTTCCGTAAACGCAAAATTCAACTTCTCCAAATCACATGGAAACATTTGTGTAATTAAAGTAGCCTTATCTCTTACCCCATTGATGGCGGCAAATTGATACATGAGCGTATTTGATTCCAACTCAAACTTTGAAGCCAAACTTTGCGTTTTTGAATTCGCATGCAACCTGAAATTAACCAGTACATCAGGAATTCTATCGACACCATTCAATCCAAAATGAATTAAGTAACGCAACCAGAATTCTTTGTCCATCACAAAATGCAACATCTCATTCAACGGGCCTAAACGATCAAATACTTTTGTTCTGAAATAAGTTTCGGGCTGATCGATACGGGCGCAACCAATTGTTTTTGGAAGGTTGTCCTCATAAATATCTGTACCCAAGGATGTCCGGATTACTTTTCCATTTTGCACGATATGACTCCTTCCTATTACCACATTAACAGTGGGTTCTGAAAATTTTTCGTTCAAAATCTGCAACGCACCTGACTCCAGATAGTCATCTGAATTAAGCCAGTTAACAACATCACCTGTAGCAAGTTCCAATCCCTTATTTATAGCATGGCTTTGCCCACGGTCAGGTTCGCTTACCCAATGCGCTAAATGTTTTGCGTGCTTTTTTATAATAGCTAACGAGTTGTCAGTGCTTGCACCATCGATTAGTATGTATTCAAGGTTGGAATAGTTTTGGGAAAGAACAGAATCAATAGTTTGCTCAAGATATTGTCCTTGATTGTAGGAAGGGGTGATAATAGTTATTTTTTTAGTTGAGCTCAAAGAGTAACTATTTTTTTCTTATTGCCAATAAGTTTTGCAGCTTGAAAATTTCATTGGAGGACGAATACTCACCTAAAGAAAATAATTTATCGTCTTTAATTCTATATAGATCAAAGTCTTTCAATAGATCATAGAAGTCCTTTAAAAATACCCTTGACACAATATTCATCTCGTTAAACTCAAATTGAATAACATCAATTTTTCTGCTACTAATTAAATGAGACGCCCCTTTTAGAACAAAAAAATCATTTCCCTCTGTATCGATTTTTAAAAAATCTATATGATTGATTTTTTTTCTATTACAATAGTGATCAAGTGTTGTTAATCTGATAAGGCTCTCATCTAAAGAACTTGAGCCATGCAAATCAAAAACATCTTTAAACATACTTGCATGACCAGTGGTTTGATCCTTTTCATAATAGTAGATTTTAGAATCAACTTCAGAGTGACTAAGACCAACGTTGTTTAAAGTAGCTCTTTTGTCATTTGTCGTTTTTTTTAATTGATTAAACGTATACGGATTAGGCTCAAAAGAATGGACTTGTACCCCAGGAAAACTTTGGAGCATTTGTTCTGTCACCTTACCCATGTTTGCCCCAACATCAAAAAAGACAAATTCCTTTGTGTTTTTAAGATAACGCGGAAGTACTTTTTTAAAAAAAACCTCATTCAAATCATGGTATCTTGGAGCTATACCTATCCCTTTATAGGCAATCGCTAGCAGATTAACTCTTAGCACAGTGCAAAAATTGATAAATAAATCTTGAAGCAAATTCATATGGCAATTATTGAAAACTCGGGAAGCGTTAATCCTTGAATCATGTTGGTATTTGAATATCCATATGGGTTGCCATCTTCAATAGTAAAAGCGACAACATCGGTAAGCCAATCCTGAATTATTCCCTTAGCTCTTAAAAACAATGTTATTGAATACCTTCCGGGACGTAAGTTATTGGTAATGTTAACGATATAGCTCATTTGATCTCCATGGAATCCAAGTCGAATGTTCACAAATTCATTAGAAGCATGTATAAGGCACGCACCATTACTATCGTTAATCGCAATGGCGATATTTATATCTGACAATAGCAGGTTTAATTCTGCAAAAAGAACTAAAGAAAATACTATATTTTCTCCAAACTGAAGAACCGATTTTTCGAATTTGATAGCTCCGAAACGCAATGCGCCTTCAAAGTTGTTTCTTTTTATTTGGGAAAGATCTATACTGTTTTCGGTTGCCTCAAGGTTCGAACTTACATAGTCATCTAGCACTGATAAAGCCTGTCCTTCAGATCGAATTGTTCCATTTTCAATAAGAATCGCTTTTCCACATAAATTCTTGACTGCTGAAAGATTATGACTAACAAAGATAATAGTACGCCCTTCACGTACAACCTCGCCCATCTTGTTCATACACTTCTTCTGAAACTCAGCATCTCCGACTGCCAATACCTCATCAATGATCAAAATCTCAGGTTCCAAAAAAGCTGCCACCGCAAAAGCTAGACGCAACTGCATGCCGCTCGAATAATGCTTTAAGGGTGTGTCTAAAAATTTCTCTACTCCGCTAAAGTCAACGATCTCGTCAAACTTGGCCGAGATCTCAATACGCTTCATGCCCAATAGGGAACCGTTAAAGAAAATATTTTCTCGACCAGTGAGTTCCGGGTGAAAGCCGGTGCCAACTTCCAGCAGGCTAGCAATGCGGCCACGACTCACAATTTTGCCGGAAGTGGGCGGTGTAATTTTAGAGAGTATCTTTAACAGAGTTGATTTTCCAGCTCCGTTTCGGCCAATAATGCCGATAGATTCTCCGGGCTGTACCTCAAAGGAAACATCCTTCAATGCCCAGAAATCTTCTGCAGTATTGCGTTCAAACTTTAACGCATTAGCCATTCGTTCGCGTAAACTCAAGTAGCCTCCAGCCAAATGCTGGATGCGGTATTTCTTTCCAATGTTTTGAATTTCAAGGATAGGCTTCATGTCAAGCAAAGTCAGCAAAAAAGTCCTCTGTTCTCTTGAAATAAAATACACCAACAATTAACAGCAATACTCCAGAAAGCAGGCTTATTCCCAGTAAGAAACTATCGGGCATTATTCCAGTCAGTGGATATCGAAATAATTCAACCGCAGCATACATGGGCGAGCACACTAATATGTATTGAAGAATCGGGTATTTCAGTAGCGAAATAGGGTAGATAACCGGTGTTAGAAAAAAAAGTGCTTGAACTAAGAAAGGAATTACATAGCGAAAATCACGATACTTCACATTAAGCGCGGCCAGCCAAGAGCCTAAGCCCAGCGTAGCTACAATGGCGATTATCAGTGCGACAGGCCATAATACAAGTGCCGACAATGATACCGACTGCTGATAGAATAGTAGAATCGGCACAAAAAGAATAAAGGCCATTAGAAAATCAAACAGCGCCACCAGTATGGAGGAGACTGGAATGATGAGACGCGGAAAATATATCTTTTTAATAATCGAAGCATTATTCACCATGCTGTTGGAGGCATTGGTGAGGCCTGTTGAAAACAAATTCCAGATCAGCAACCCAGAAAAAACATAAATCGCATAGGGCAAGTTTTGCGAAGGAATGTTCATGGCCTTGCCAAATAATAAAGTAAAAATTACCATCATGAACAAAGGCTGCAGCACCGCCCAAAGAAAACCCAGTACCGTTTGTTTATACTTAATCTTGATGTCTCGCCAGGTGAAAAAGTAGAAAAGCTCGCGATAACGCCACAACTCGCTCCATTCCAGCACCCTTCCTTCAGAAGGTTCAATCGTATACTCAACCGGTTCGGGCATCAGGATAATTGTAAGTTATTCCGCAATTTTAGGGCAAGTTACTATGAAAATTCTTTTTCTCGTCCCCTACCCTCTAAAAGAATCACCGTCTCAGCGCTTTCGCTTTGAACAATACTTTGATATACTTTCTTCCGCTGGTTTCAGCTTTACGGTACAATCGTTTTTGAGCAGCCGCAATTGGCAAGTCTTTTATACAACCCAAAACATATTCGCCAAACTATCAGCCATTTTTATGGGTTTTGGCAAACGCCTGTATATCATGTACAAAGTACCAGCTTATGAATTTGTATTTATTCATAGAGAAATAACTCCTTTAGGGCCGCCTCTCTTTGAATGGCTCATTGCCCATGTATTTAGAAAAAAAATAATCTATGATTTTGATGATGCTATTTGGCTCACTGACAAAGCCAACGAATCCAAGATAGAAAAATCAGTTCGATGGAGAAGCAAGGTGGCACATATATGCAAATGGAGCTATGGGGTGAGCTGCGGGAATGTCTATCTGGCAGAATATGCAAAGAGGTTTAATCCGAATGTGATTGTAAATCCAACTACTATTGACACTACCTTAAGGCATAATTTGACAAAGGACGAGTTAATTGCCCCCATTTCGAACTCAAGTCTCGTAATAGGATGGACAGGATCTCATTCCACGTTGAAATACTTGAAAACAATTGAATTAGTATTAAGGTCTATCGAAATGAGATTTGAGCATGTTCGATTTCTTGTTATAGCAGACAAGACGCCACAACTAAACATACCTCGTTTAGATTTTATTAAATGGAATAAGGAAAGCGAAGTTGAAGATATATTAAAAATCGACATTGGGATAATGCCTCTGCCAGAAGACGTTTGGACAAAAGGCAAATGCGGTTTCAAAGCGCTACAATATATGTCGTTAGGTATACCCGCAGTTGCATCACCTGTGGGAGTTAATACTGAAATAATCGATAATGGCGAGAGTGGGTTCTTATGTCAATCTGATGAAGACTGGCTGCTATGTTTAGAAAAATTAATAAGTGACTCGCAGCTTCGAAATAAAATGGGAATTGCGGGGCGAAAAAAAGTGATTTCAAACTACTCCGTGGCTTCAAATGCCTCCACTTTTTTAGCTTTGTTTTCGTAAAAAGTAAGTACCAACGCTACTGCATAAAAAGGTAGTAGCGGGATTTTATATCTAGATAGTGTTCCGAAATTAAAAGAAGATACACCGACCGCAAACGCAAAAATCAATGAAAATACAAATGAGAAACTTATGTCAGGATTGCGAAGAGACTTTAGAGCTGAAAGCCTGTATTTGAAAACCAGAATCAAAGTAAGAATTAAAAAAACGAGACTTTCCATACCGGATAAAAGCATCAACGGGTTATTGACTTCCCACAAATAAGGCCTGAACAATGAAACATTAATTGCTTGTGGTGCCAATTTTATCATTGAATTAAATGATCCGTCTAATTCGCCTAAAGTGTATCCAGAGCCAGCATCTTTTCCCGTGTGAAATCGAATGTCGTAAGCAGTAACTTGCGCTGTTTTTGAAATATTTTCAATTGCGTACCGCCTGTCTCCTTCTCCTATTTTCACAACAGAATAATAAGTTGAAAAAAATGAAAGCCCAATTAATATTGGTGCTATTAAGACCCTTAGAACTACAGATCTAATCATGTTTAAATTTCCAAGATAAACCCACATTAAAGCCGCAGGAATAAAGGCTTGCAAAATAAATTTCTTTACAGAGAAAATACACCAAACAGAAAGGACTAAAAGCAAGAGGTGGACAATCGATACTTTTTTTTGAAGGAAAAGCCGGTCAATTTCAAAAGTAAGAACCCCTAAGCAACCCATCATCAGTGTATCCTTTAAAAGGCCTGATCCCCAAAAAAAAACTGAGGGAATAAAAAAGGAAGCCAATGCGAGTTGCCAATGAACTTGAGGGTACTTTCGATAAAACGTCAGAAAAAACATCCACATCCCTACAAAACTTAATACAGCGAAACAAACTGCTGTTGCGGTATAGCTAGAAAAAGTAAAAAGGTCAAAAATGGCTGCGAGCCTAATAATGAAAAAAGAAGAAGGATCTGTAAAAAATGAAATTCTGCTTGAATACTCATAGTATTTCCCATGAACGCCCCCCGAAAAAATTAATCCAAAACCCTTTTCTGGCGAGTCCGTAAACGCCTCCCAGATATGTCTGCTGCCGTGTGTATGGAAATTATAGGTATCTCCACCGTTATAATAGAACTGATAGATAAACCCTAAACAAATGGCGCCTACTATTTTAACCCCTAAAGCTGGTAAAAAGTACTTTCGGTTGATGGAGTCTGTAACCCGTGGCCTTATCAGGTAAGCAAAGACAAAAACAACGATGAGTAATACAGGCGTTACAAAAAGATCTCGTAGTTCCACAAATGTCTTCGTTAAAATGGAGTTTAATCTCCCTTCTCCAATCCTTTTAGCCTCCTTTTAGCATCCTTAAAAGCCTCGTCCTTTCGCCCCGCCTTTTTCTTCACCAATGTGAAATATTTCTTGGCTTCTGCTTTGTTGCCCTGTCGCTGGTTGATCTCCCCCAAAGCAATAAGCGAATATAGTGAATAGCCAGACTCAATGGCACCAATTTCTTCTGCGTATTTGATCGAAAGCAGGTAGTACTTTTTTGCCAGATCATCTTTTCTTTGAAAATCGTACATCTGCCCCAAGAAAAAAGAGGCGTATCTGCCGCTTGTTGCTTCGTAACCCAATTTGGCACTGTCAATTAGGGTCAAAATGCGCTTTGACTCTACTTCTAACTGGGGATAAAGACCACGCGAATACAACATACGCGCATAATACCGATGAAAATAAGGATTGTTGGGGTAGGTCTGGAAGAGGTATTCTGCCACCTGAAAGGCTCTTAGTTGATCGTTTTCGTAGCTGTTTAGAATTCGCATCAACCAAACCATTGCTTCCGTGCGGGTGTAAAACGCATTGTAGGATACCTCCTTCAATTGCTTCAACCCAAGCGCTTTGTCGCCTTTTCGAAAAAACCAAAGTAATGGCTTTAGCGAAGGATAGTTTTCTGGAACCCACACCGAAAAATAGTTGTACAGTGCATCCCCAAATAGCAGCTCAGGGCTCAGGTTGTCTTTGGTTCTGCAAACTTCCAGATAGTTGAGTGCAATTTTCCCTTGAACGGCCGCTTTGCGCCAATTCTTCCGCTCTTCATCTGCATAAAGTCGCCCTTTAAAGCTATGAGCTGCTGCTAAGAAAAAAGCAGCCTCAATTTTATACTCAGGATGTTTCTTGTAAAGATTTTCTGCTACTGCAATGGTGCTGTCCATATAGGCCAAAAACTGATCGTCATAACGCGTGTCTCTCGTATTTGGCATTATCTTCCACCACTCACTTAACCCCAGCATAAAATAGGGAAGCGGATGCCACGAGTATTTTTGTTTAAACCAGCGCATCTGCTGCTCTGCTTTGGAAAACTTAAAGTCGTAAAGGTCGTTCAATGCCTGGGCAGCCTCGAGCTGCATGGCCGTGCTGTTAATGAGAATAATAGTAGTGTCCTTTTTCGTTTGTCCCTCGGTCGAGAACACGATTCCCAAAAGATAAACTAACAGTACGTAACAACCACGTGTCGATGAGAAATTCATTTATGGGCTCAAAAATGAGATTATTAAAATACAGGATCAACTAAAGCGCTACTTTTGTCTTTTACTATGTCTACAGAACTTGAGCATTCTTCCATTTTTGACAGCGATAAGCGAATGACCGTTGTGGTTCTTTGTCTGATCTCTTTTCTATTGTTGTACGTCAAAAAAGCCTTCATCGAAAACGAAACCGCGGCCTTTGAATTTCTCCAAGATCGCCCGGAAGGCGCTATCATGCAGATGATCAGTGCCGTTCAATTTATTTCCATCCCCTTTATTTATCTATGGAAGTTCACCATAATCGGGTTTGTGCTCTGGGTAGGGTGTTTTCTTTTTGGCTATCGGATTACATTTAGCCAGTGCTGGAGCGTGGCGTTGACTGCAGAGTTTGTGTTCATTATTCCTGAGTTGCTCAAAATCGGTTGGTTTCTCTTCGTAAGGACAGACCCCACCCTTCCCGAAATTCGTGCGTTCTACCCTTTTTCATTAATGAACTTTGTTGACTATGAAACGCTCGATAAAAAATTTGCCTACCCCCTACGAGCGTTAAGCATCTTTGAAGTCTTGTATGTATTGATTTTGGTGAAGGGGGTTAATTCGTTTTCATTGCGAGTGCATAAACAAAGTCGGGCTACCTGGTGGATCGTATCTTGTTCTTACATTCTTGTTTTTTTGCTGTGGCTTATCTTCTATGTGATCGTCTATAAGTGATGTTCAAAAAAGTCTTTGATTGCTTTGGCGATCAAATCTTGATCTTTTTTCGACAATCCAGGCCAAATTGGTAAACTGATCGATGTATTGGCCAGCTTCTCAGCAATCGGAAAATCTCCTTTTTTATAGCCGAGATGAGCAAATGCTTTTTGTAAGTGAGGAGGCACCGGGTAATGGCTACTGGTCTCGATACCTTTTTCTTTTAGGTAAGCCTGCAAAGCATCTCGGTAGTTGGTTCGGATAGTAAAAGCATGATAAACATGGCTTGCTCCGTTTGCAATGGTTGGCAAAATCAAGTCGCCTGCATTACTCAGTAATTCGAAATAGGTAGAGGCCAAAAATCTCCGCTGGGCATTCCAGGCATCCAAATATTTCAATTTCACGGCCAACACAGCTGCCTGAATTTCATCCAGACGAGAGTTCACGCCCAACCTATCATTGATAAATTTCTTTGTGGATCCATAGTTGCGCAACGAACAAACTAGATCATAGTGCTCTTTTAAATTGGTTGTGATGGCTCCCCCGTCTCCCAATGCGCCTAAGTTTTTGGTTGGATAAAAACTAGTTGCATTGATTTGCCCAAAACTTCCCGTCATCTTTGCGCCATAGGTTGCCCCATGCGCTTGTGCATTGTCTTCTACCACAAAAAGCGAATGGGTGTTGGCGATCTCCAAAATGGCATCCATCTCACAGGCTTGCCCAAAAAGATGAACAGGAAGTACACACTTTGTCAAAGGGGAAATAGCGGCTTTGATTTTAGAAACATCTACGTTATACGTGTACTCATTGGGCTCAATGGGCACAATGGTAGCACCGGTTCTCTCAATCGCAAGCCATGTGGCAATGTAGGTGTTAGAGGGAACTAGGACTTCATCCCCTGATTTGATCCCTAGTGCTTTGAGAGAAAGATAAACGGCATCCAATCCATTACCCACGCCCGCGCAAAAGGAAACTTGGTGATAAGAAGCATACATCTTTTCAAAATCAGAAAGGCATCCACCAAGCACAAAAGAATTAGACTTCAACACATTGAAAATGGAATCCTTTAGGTCTGCTTCAATCTGCGAATGCTGATACCTTAAGTCTAAAAACGGAATGCTACTATTCATAACCAGATAATAATGTATGGTTCCCCGTCTCGATTTGATAGGTATCAATCACAAAGGTACGCGCGCCAAATCCTTCCTTCCAGTTGACGAGCCCTCGATTTAGTCCTCTATGAGGCTCCCCATTAGATGTACCGAAGCTAAAATATGCCTTTTCCTTAAACACATTATTTAGCAAATTATCGAAAAGCACGTCAAGTGCACCCATTTCCTTTCCCAAGCGAGTGGCCGAAGTATATTGCGCATGGGCTGTTATTGGCGTTGTATAAATAACTGTCCCGCCCAGCAAACCTTGATCTCGGACTTCAAACAATTGAATTTGATTGGGGAAAAGTCGCATCAGCTTCTTTATTTCTTCTAATGAATGAACAGGTTCTGCTCCAAACTTCTCTTTTAAGTTAGGAATCAGAACATCGTTCCAAAATTCGGTAGGATCATTGGCTCTTGAAATGAGAAAGGAGCCCGAGTTTTTTCTCGCATTCTTCTTCCTGCGCTGTTGGTAAGGCAGTGGCATGGCTTTCACAAATACCGAGCTAGTATCCCGCTGAAGCAAGGCTGCTTTTAGAAGAAACAAGGCATACAAATCCTCTTGTGCCGGGTAGGTTGCATAGTAAAAGGGCAGGCACCTATAAATAACCCTTTCAAAACCCAACTGATGATAATATCGGACGATGTGAAAAAACCAAGTTAGAACGTCTTCCAAACGCGCCTCTGGCTCTAGCAACAGACCACCATAGCTTAGCCCTTCATGAGAAACGATTTCGTGGTTATTTTCATTGGCTACAAAAAGAGCCCTTAATTTCCCTTCCGCAAAAAGCAATAATGAATGATCCTTAAACCGATCGGCATGGTAGTCCATGTACCCACGATCGAACAAAAAAGTAGCATTTTTGGCTTCTTTCACAAAGCTATTCCACAGCACAGTGTCAGCTTTCTGAAATTTCTTTATCACGACAGACGCCATTTCACAATATTAGCAAGCCATTCTGGGGTAAACTAGAGAAGAAACCATCCAATTTGGCAACCTATTCGTTGCAACACTTTGGATGGGTATGCGTTTATTTTCCCTATTTTCGCGCTTCATTTTTATCGAAAAACATGAATTTCAAAAAAGCCAATAATCTGACCGGTTGGGTCACTTTCGCCATCGCTTTGCTGGTTTATTTTATCACCATGGAGGAAACCGCCAGCTACTGGGATTGTGGCGAGTTTATTTCAGTCTCTTATAAACTACAGGTTCCTCATCCCCCCGGTGCTCCTCTCTTCTTGTTAATGGGGCGGGTGTTTTCCTTCCTTGCCATGGGCGATGTAACTAAAGTAGCCTATTGGATCAACTTCATGAGTGTGCTGGCTAGTGCCTTTACCATTCTTTTTCTTTTCTGGTCTATTACACTTTTGGGTAGAAAAATGATCGGAGCCACGAAAGACTCCGAGATAAACGAAGAAAAAACATGGCTGCTGATGGGAGCGGGTCTAGTTGGATCGCTGGCTTACACTTTTTCCGATTCTTTTTGGTTCTCAGCAGTAGAGGCCGAAGTTTATGCGATGTCATCGTTTTTTACCGCCTTTGTGGTATGGGGCGTTTTAAAGTGGGACGTCATCGAAGACGAAAGCAAAGCCAACCGATGGCTACTTCTTGTGACCTACATGATGGGGCTTTCAATTGGTGTACACATGCTCAATTTAGTGACTGTGCCGGCTTTGGGGCTGATCTACTATTTTAAAAAATTCAAACCAACTACCTGGGGCATTATTGCAGCGCTCCTTGTCAGTGTTGCTATTGTTATGTTCATTAATGATTTCATCGTGCCTGGCCTACCAACCATTGCAGGTAATTTTGAGATATTCTTCGTAAACACACTGGGATTGTTCTTCGGATCGGGAGCCCTGGTATTTACACTATTGCTTGCAGGTTCGCTGGCGTTTGGAATTTACTACACTCAAAAGAAAAACAAGCCGGTATGGAATACAGTTTTGCTGGGCACTGCCTTCATTCTGATCGGTTACGGATCGTATGCAACTATTATCATACGTTCTGGATACGATACATTGATCAACGAAAATGCACCAAAGGATGCGATGAGTTTTGTCCGCTACCTGAAGCGCGAGCAATATGGCAGCAGGCCATTGCTGTATGGCCCTTATTACTCGGCTCAAGTTGTTGGTGTAGAATATGGCGAGCCGATCTACACAAAAGGGAAAGACAAATATGAAATCACAGATAGAAAATTCAGCTATGTCTACGAGCCTGACCAACAGACAATATTACCCCGCGTTTGGAATTCTGAGCACAAGGAAACGTACATGAATATTCTGGGCATTCCCGAAGGTCAAAAGCCAACCTTCGGCCAAAACTTATACTACATGTTTACGCACCAAATAGGCACCATGTATATGCGCTATTTCATGTGGAATTTTGCCGGTCGCGAAAGCGATGAGCAAGGCGCAGATTGGCTGAAGCCTGGGCAATGGTTCAAAAGTGTGCCTGATGTGCTGGCCAACAACGGAGCCAGAAATAATTTTTTCATGATCCCGTTTATTTTAGGATTGGTCGGTATGTTTTACCAATTCACCAAAGACACAAAGAGTTTTGCGGTCGTTGGGCTACTGTTTGTGATGCTCGGGGTAGCCATTGTGGTCTACCTTAATTCTCCACCAACGGAGCCGCGTGAGCGCGACTACATTTATGCTGGATCTTACTACGCGTTCGCTTTTTGGATTGGATTGGCCGTGATCGGGTTGGCGGAAGTAATTCAGAAGTTTTTAAAGAATGGAAAAAGCGCAGCTATTGCTGCTACTCTAATTGGGTTGACCGCTCCTGCGTTAATGGCCAAAGACGGATGGGACGATCACAATCGCTCCGATCGCTTTTTCTCGGTCGATTCTGCTACGAATTACCTGGAGTCTTGCGCCCCTAATGGAATCATCTTTACGGGTGGTGACAATGATACCTTCCCGCTCTGGTACGCCCAAGAAACCGAAGGCGTTCGCACTGATTTACGCGTGATGGTATTGAGCTACTTCAATACGGATTGGTACATCGATCAAACTACGCGTAAGGCCTATGAGTCGGAACCTTTTCCTTACACGCTCTCCCCCAAGAACTATCAACAAGGCGGGCCAAATGACTACTTGCCATTTGTCGATATGAAGATTGCGAGTATTGATGCAAAGCAATACATCGAGCTGATTTCTAAGGACTATAAACAATTGCGTGATAATGATCGAAACGTAGTGCCGAGTAGAGTATTTACTTTGAACATTGATAAAGCGGCTGTCCTCGCCAAAGGAATCATCCCTAAGGGCATGGATAGTTTGGTGGTGGATCAAATGAAAATCAGACTGCTGCGTGGAGGATTGGAGAAAAAAGATCTTGCACTTCTTGATCTGTTGGTGTCAAATAATTGGGAACGTCCACTTTATTTGAATAATACTTCCATGTCACAAATTAATTTGGATCTGAGCCCGTACGCAGTTCAGGAAGGAAATGCCTACCGGATTCTTCCCGTTAAAAATCCACGCCAAGACAGAGAATACCTGGTAGATACCGAGAGAAGTTATGATATCATGCTTAACAAGTTTCGCTATCGCGGGTTGGACAATGAGAAAATCTATTATACGGATGACTATAGGGGATTCGTGGTGAACCACCGCAGTTCATTGAACTCTCTTGCGCAAGCCTTAATTGACGAGGGAAAAATGGCAAAGGCAGATAGCGTGCTTTTGTTCTCATTGGCCAAAATGCCGGACAAAGCCATCAAGTACGATCACACTACTCCTGAAACCATCGACTTGCTCTTTCAAGTGGGCGAAAAAGACAAAGCCATTGAGATCAGTAAAGTGATTGGTGATCGGTCAGAGGAAATGGCTACGTACTTGATCAACGAAGGGTATGGGCTGACCAGCGATCTGAGAAGAAACATTTTTATACTTAATGCCATCCAGCGAGCCCTCTATGAAAATGGAGAAGAAGAATTGGCCAAGAAGTACGAGGACGCCTATACAAGACTAGTAGCTAGTTTACAAATGCGAGGCGATTTGCCACAGGAGGATAGATAAGTGCTGGCTTTGGCCAGAAATCCACATCTTTCGTTGTAAAACTATGATATCGTTTGATACAAAGCTATGATATCGTAGCTTTGTATCAAATAAAGATCACATGCTCTTACAATCCCAACTGGCTGAGGTAGCGGATGCCCAGGCTGAAAATTTCCAAAACAAGAACGTGGGCTGGCAAAGAGAACTACTGCCTAAATTGAAGTTGCCCAACAATTTTGCGTTGATTATAACGGGCATAAGGAGGTGTGGAAAAAGCACACTACTCTTTCAACTTTTGAGAGAAAAGTTCAGCAACGCCTTCTATCTCCATTTTGAAGACCCGCGATTGGCAGGATTTGAGAATGACGACTTCAATCGCCTGAGCAATGAAATTGTCAAGAGAAATCCCTCCGTCTTATTCTTTGATGAAATACAACTGCTTGAAAACTGGGAACTGTTTGTAAGGCACAAACTGGACGAAGGCTACAAAGTGGTGATAACAGGGTCAAATGCCACCCTGCTGAGCAAAGAATTGGGTACCAAGCTGACGGGTAGGCATCTTTCTGTAGAATTGTTTCCTTTTTCTTATACAGAATTCTTAGGGTTTAGAAAGTTAAAAGACACCGAGAAATCGGTGTTGGAATACCTACGAAAAGGCGGCTTTCCGGAATATTTAAAGACAGAAAACGGATTTGTGCTCAATCAACTATTGGAGGATATTCTGTATCGCGATATAGCGGTCCGCTACGCGGTGAGGGATGTAAAATCGTTGAAGCAGTTGGCTGTTTACTTACTATCCAATATCGCAAAACCGATCTCTGCTAGTAACCTTACAAAATTGTTTGCGATAAAATCAGTAAGTGCATTATTAGACTACTTTGGCTTTTTAGAAAATGCTTACATCGTACAATTTTTGCCGATGTTTAGTTACTCGTTGAAGAAACAAATCCGAAACCCAAGAAAGGTTTACTCCATAGATCTAGGATTATTTACGGAAAACTCAATCGTATTCTCCGATGAAAATGGGAGAAGGATAGAAAATGCCGTCTACCTTCACTTGAGAACCGCACATACGGAGTTATATTATTTTCACGAAAAGAAGGAATGTGATTTTGTGGTTTTTGAAAAAGGCAAACCGAAAGAGTTAATACAAGTCTGCTATGATTTGACTGCCGACAATCTGGAAAGAGAAACGAGTGGCCTACTTGCCGCTATGGATTACTTTAACATGTCGTTAGGAAAAATAGTCACACTCAAACAAAAAGACAGTTTTAAAAAGGACGGAAAAAAGATAGACGTTGTTCCGTTAAATCAATTTTTAATAGAATAGCCTACTTCCTCACCATCAAAAATAAATCGAGTGCTTGCTCAGCGTTGTCTACTAGCAGGTAGTCGGAATGGTGTATGCCGGTCACTAACTCATCGGCTCCGTCTTTCAATTTATTTCTATTGATTCGGTTCAATAACTCGTAGGGGATTCTCAACAAAGCCGCTGGCAATTTGTATTGCAGGTTGAAAATATCCCACCGCATCATCCTATTCACCGACTCTTTATTTCGATTGTAGTAGGTCATCACTTTCTCATTACCCGCAACTCCTTTCATCTCAACCGAAGTAAAAAACTCATTGGCAACCCTTGACAATTCCGCGGGTGTGTACTCACGAATGTGCCAGGGATTGCGTGAGAGCGACATCGGCCGATTGGGTGTAGAAAGCAAAGCAATGCCACCAGGCTTTAAAACACGATGAATTTCTTTTAGGAAAAACCGGTCATTTTGAATGTGTTCAATAACTTGAAAACTCACGACCGAATCAAAAGTGTTGTCGGCAAAGTCTGCTAGCGGAGGTATATTCCCGCTGACGAAACTGGCTTGTGGATAGCGCATTTGCAGCTGCTCAACAACCGGAGCAATTTTGTCAATGGCAGAGTAATGACTGATTTTTGGTAATAACCAGTCTATCCCACGGCCTTCTCCGCACCCCACTTCTAGCAAATTGCCTTTTACATACCTTGTGGCAATCACATAGGCTTTCAGCAAGCGCTGGTGAATAGGGTTATCCGATGCAACGGAATCAGAGGCGATCTCAGTGGTATAAACAGAAGCCATCAAAAAAATTAAGCTGCAAAAATAACGTAATTCGCTAAATTTAACGTTTAATAACGAGTTAACAGCCCCACTAGTTGGAGCGAATAATCTTAATGATCCTTATGAAGCGATTTGTTCTTTCTTTTACGCTTTTTCTGTTTCTGAGTGAATTATCGGGGCAGTCAATAACCGGGCTCAATTTTAGGCATTGGTATAACCCACAAAATGAAGTAAATCTTCAATTGGATTTGGCCCGTGGCCAAAATCAGCTTATTGTGAATTATGTGCTCCGCACTACACAGTTCCCGGCTGACCAATATTCCTTAACCTGGGAACGAAGGGATTCTTATGTCGTTCGAGACGGGGCATCCATTACCGAAAGTGATTCTACCACCAGACCAGTTGGCAATGAAAAATCGGGGCAGCTTTCCTTCCCTATTCCTGATAAGCCTTGGATTTTGTTAGCCAAGGTTACTCACCTCCAAAGTCAAAAAAATTGGTACTACTTCAAACTGATGGAAGGCATCTATCCAAAAAGAGGATGGATAGAATCGAAGAATGGCGTATTGTCAGAAAACTTTCTGCGATCAGGAAAAGACTACACGATCAAGAGCTGTGATGAAAAAACCATGTTTGTATCATTCTATAAAACAGCTTCTTTCTATCAGCCTTATCCGCCTTTTTCCGAAAAGTCGGCACCCGTAGAACGGTTTTTGTTTCATGACTCCACCTTTCGCCTTGAGAACAACGCAACATTTTCAGTAAAACGAGAAGGCCTCTACCTATTTCAACAAGACACCAATGCCGCAGATGGGTTTGCGCTGCGAGTCGTGCCCGAGAATTTTCCGAAATACTCAAAAGTACAAGAACTTGTTTCTCCCCTCATCTTTGTCACTACACCGGATGAGTTTAAACAGCTGGCAGCAGCCGGCAGTGAAAAGCCAAAGTTTGACAAAGTAATTTTAGATATCACCCGCGATAAAGACCGTGCCAAGAATTTTATGCGTAGCTATTTTAAGCGAGTCGAAACAGCCAATCAGTATTTCAGCTCTTTCAAAGAAGGGTGGAAGATGGATCGAGGCATGATCTACACAGTGTTTGGTGTTCCAGACGAACTCAGCAAGAACGGTGGCAACGAGGTGTGGAATTACAAAAGCGCCAACGTGCGTTTTACGTTCGTGAAAAGCGGAAGCGTCTACGACCCCGACAACTACGTGCTATTGCGCGACAAGCGTTTTATGGAACCTTGGTTTAGCACTATTGATTTGTGGCGAAAGAGTCGTTTTTAACAGAGGCCTTGATTTTTATCCCACCATTATTTTGGCATATCTTTGATTAAAATCATCAAAGTTTGTAATGAAACCTTTGACCGTTCTAGATTCTTCGTGTGTCTCATACATTGATCTATTCTAAAAATAAATACTGAAACATGAAAAAACTCTCTTCGCTTCTGCTCTTCGTCTTAACAGTGCAGTTTAGTTGGTCGCAGGAAAACCCTGCTGTTAAATATGCCAGCCTGATCACCACTGCCGACCTCAAAGAAAATCTTTCCATTCTGGCTTCAGATGCATTAGAAGGACGAAAGACAGGAACCCGTGGCCAAAAAATGGCTGCGGCATTCATTAGCTTTTACTTTGAGCAACTTGGCCTAAGTGGACCTGTAAATGGTTCTCATTATATGCCTGTTGATTTATTCTCTGTTGCTCCAGCAGATATTTATGTCAAAGCAGGTGTCTCAAAATATGCCAACTTCAATGAGATTATGTACTATGGCTCGGCCGATTCCAATGGCGAAGTCACAGCGGATATCATTTTTGTCGGCAAAGGCACAGAAGTCGATTACACGAACTTGATTGTAAAAGACAAAGCCGTGGCGATACAAAGCGACCCGTTGTCGTTTAATATTATGTCCAGCCTTCGAAAAACAGTTTCGCTGGCAAGAGAAAAAGGAGCGAAAATGGTTTTCATTATTCCTGCAGGCAAACCGGAAGAATTCAAAACATTTGCAGCGCAAATGCAAGGTTTCTTGTCAGGGGGAAATTTGACATTGAATAGGCCCGACCCAACAAGCCCCAACAAAGGAATTTTCTTTTTAAACCAGACCGCAACAGAGAAAGTATTCAACACAACTTCCGCAAAACTTGCAACGGCTGCTGCCGCAGATCCATCTAAAAAACTGTTAGCAAAAGTGAAGCCCGGAAAAATCACTTATCAGGTAGCGATGAACATCACAACCGTAAAATCTGAAAACATTTTGGGCTACATGGAAGGCACCGATAAAAAAGATGAATTGGTTGTTATCACTGCGCACTTCGATCACATCGGAAAAAACCCTGGTGAAGGGAAGGACATGATTAATAACGGTGCCGATGATGATGGCTCGGGAACCGTTAGCGTTCTTCAAATGGCGAAGGCGTTCGCCCAGGCGAAAAAAGATGGCAAAGGCCCCCGCAGAAGCATTTTGTTTATGACCGTTACGGGAGAAGAGCAAGGACTATTCGGTTCTGAATATTATTCCGAACATCCTGTATTTCCACTTGCCAACACCGTAGTTGATATCAACATTGACATGATTGGAAGGCGCGATCCTGAGCACAAAGACAAACCCGACTATGTATATGTCATCGGTGCTGATAAGCTATCTTCCGAACTACAGGAAATCAATGAAAGAACAAACCGCGAAAACGAAAAATTAGAGTTTGACTACACCTACAACGATGAAAACCATCCCACCAACCTGTATAAGCGTTCCGATCATTGGAATTTTGCCAAGAAGGGAATTCCTATTGTGTTCTTCTTTGATGGCATCCACGAAGACTATCATCAAGTGAGTGATGAGATTGGCAAAATTGAGTTTGACCTACTTGCTAAAAGAGCCAAGACTGCGTTTCACACCGCTTGGGAAATAGCGAATAGAGAGGGAAGATTGGTGGTAGATAAGAAATAAGAAATCAGTTTCCTGTTCCCGGTTTCTTGTTTCTGTTTCTTGGGAACGGGGAACCGGTAACTTTATTACATTGGCACATTGACATGCCGCTCTGCATGATAGGATGAGCGAACGAGTGGTCCTGCCTCCACATATTTCAAGCCTCTCTTCAACCCCTCTTCTTTGTACATCTCAAATGTTTCAGGGTGAATAAACTCTGCCACGTCTAGATGCATTTTGGTGGGCTGTAAATATTGACCGAGCGTCAAGATCATCAATCCATTTTCAACTAAATCATCTATCGCTTTGTATAGCTCTTCTTTGGTTTCGCCCACGCCAAGCATGATGCCTGACTTGGTTCTCTTTCCAGCTTCGCGAGTTCTTTTTATTTGCTCGAGACTTCTTTCATACTTCGCCTGAGGTCGCACCATGCGGTAAAGTCGTCCAACAGTTTCCATGTTATGAGAAACGACTTCTTGGCCGCCCTCAATCATTCGGTAGAGCGCATCCCAGTTGCCCTTCGTGTCGGGTATCAGCGTCTCAATAGTTGTCGATGGGCTAAGTGCTTTTGTTTGTACTACTGTTTGGTACCAAATCTCTGCACCGCGATCTTTCAACTCATCGCGATTTACCGATGTGATCACCGCATGCTTAACGCCCATTAAATTAATTGCTTCGGCTACCCGTTGAGGCTCATCAGTATCATACTCGGTAGGCCTGCCAGTTGCCACTGCACAAAAAGTGCAACTGCGGGTGCAGACATTTCCCAATATCATAAAAGTGGCCGTGCCTTCACCCCAACATTCGCCCATATTGGGGCAATTGCCACTTTCGCAAATGGTGTGAAGTTTATGCTCGTCTACCAATTTCCGAACTTTAGCATACTCAGACCCAATAGGCAACTTTACGCGAAGCCAATCGGGTTTCTTTTTACGAGTTTGCTCAGCTGATATTGTTGGGAGTTCGATCATAGTACTAAGTATTGAGATGTGAGATATGCGTATTGAGATTAATGTTCTCTATACTCAAATCTCAATACTATTTTATTTACCAATAAGTTCTTTGTATTGAGCAGCCGTTAGCAGGCTCGCCACTTCCGAGGCGTTCGAAAGTTCGAATTTTACCATCCAACCATCTCCATACGGATCGCTGTTTACCTTTTCGGGAGCTGTATCCAGTGCTTTGTTGAACTCGATCACCTTGCCCGAAATAGGCATGAACAAATCGGAGACTGTTTTCACCGCCTCCACCGTACCAAACACCTCATGCTGACCAACCTGACTACCGACCGATGAAATATCAACATAAACGATATCGCCCAGTTCGCCCTGTGCAAAATCTGTAATGCCCACGGTAGCGATGTTTCCGTCTACTTTAATCCATTCATGGTCTTTGGTGTATTTTAACCCTTCAGGTATGCTCATAATAGTTAAGATTAGGCAGCAAAAATACTTTAAAAGTGTGAAGTATAAATCTGTTGTAGGCAAAACTTTATAATCAAAGGCGTTAGACCGCTTAGAGCGGTCTGACGCCTAGCCTAAAGAAGAATTTAGGGTGCCAGATTGAAAAGTATCTTAAAACCCACTCTTGTATTGGTGCGCGGGAAGGAGTTAGTGACCAACGGCTCATTCGTGTTATGGTCGCCATACATTTGAATGGTCAGTTTTTGGTTTACCACATAGCTGATATTCGGCCTGAATTGAAAATTGATGTTACCGTTGGTGATGGTACTGCCGCCCTCTACTTGTTGTGCCGCATCGGCAAGCGTGCGCTGAAACGTCTGGTTGTTATTCATGCTGATATTCAACAAAAACGTGATATTGTTTTTTAGGGTGATAATTCGCCCTTGATCTTTGAATGGCATTCTCATGTTGTTTTTGGTGAAGCTGATCTCAGCTGACCAGTCTTTGCCGTTTACTTCTGTGACTTGTGCATTCGATACATTCAACGAAACATCTCGTTTTGTTTTGTATTCAAATCGAAAACTTAATTTGCTTTTGGTGCGAAAGTTAAGACCGACCAACGGTTGAAAAGATTCATTGATCATGACCTGATTGATGATGTAAACGGGTATCAAAAGATCTGTAGTCGCACTGGGCACCGTTGCAAACCTGGTTTCATTGTAATCTTCTACTCGGTTGCTTAGGTTGACAGCTCCATATTGAAGCGAATTAGAGTAATTGACGACCGAATAACTTGATTTATACCCATGGGTTAAAGTTACTGATTGAAAAATATCTTTGATGCCTGAAATTTTGTTTAGTCCCTCATAGGTAAATCGCCAATTCGGAATAGGGATTTTTGGAAAGGGCGAAAGGTTGACATCAGTAGCCGAAGTGCCTGAATAAGCGGCTATGAAAGCGGGGATAAGTACATCTTGTGATTTATCCTGATATGTCTGTCCGGTAATATCCTGGAATCTGCCTTTGATCGTTTGAATATTTGCTTCAAACTGTTTGAATACATCAGAATTGATACTGGAATTATTGGCAAAAGCAGTATTGATGGTCATAAATGAAATTTTGTAGGATCCTGACCTGCTTGGGCTGATCCCACTAAATCTGTTAGTTGCGGAATCATATCTGAAAATCTCCTGAAATGCGGTATTGCTTACCTTGCTCGCATCCAACTGAACTTTAAAATCAGGCGATAAATCTACATTCGCGCGTAGGGTTAGGTCTGCGCTTTGGTTCTGGGTGAAGGGTGCGGTAAGTCTTTTGTTTGTAGTAAGCCAACCGTTTTGGGCGGCTGTCTGCGCGAAGTTGGGATCCTGGCCGCCCAAAATAAATCCCACACCGGGCGAGCCCCAAGTATCATCTAGTCCAAACAGCCGTGGTGTTTGTGTGAAGCCCGGTAGAATTGTTCCCTCTGTAAATTTGTAGGTAGCATTGACATTGCGCACAGACATCAACAAGCGGAGCAAAAACTTTGCGCCTTTGAGTTCAGGCGGTCTCTTAACGGTGTCGGGTTTTGCCGGCTTGTTTTTATCGGGCGGGGGTAAAGGCCGAGGAGGAGAGTTAATGCTCTTCAAAAAACCAATTTTATTATACAGTTTTACCATATCGATTCGGCCCGTGATATTTTGGTCGCGCGTATTCTGAATAATGTTGCCCAATTGTGATTGAGGATTTTTCTCCAGCGGACCTGCGCGCCAGTTATAGCCTGCCGTGTATCGGTAATCGCCATCGATCCAATTAAACACGGGAAACTTGTCAAATGGTAGTTTGTAGTTGGCCGTGATATTTTGATCGAAATTTTTCGTTCGCCCAAATCGTTTCAAGTTATTCAAAAGTGAATCTTGCTTTTCGGGGGTGTCTATGGCGCCATTGGGCTCGTCAATGATCGCGTTTACGGTAGAATTATAATCCAACGAAATTGACTTGGTCAAATTCCATCGGACGCTATAGTTTCTGTTGAAGACAAAAAACTTTTGATAGTTGGGTAGGTTGACACGCGAATTGCCATCCTTCACCGAACTTCGATACGTGAGTTCACTGTACGAACGATCCAGATCTCCCCGCACCGAGATCGAGGCTGGCATCGGATTAAAGTTGAAGTCCTTAATAAACTGAAGGTGCTTCGAGGAAAAAACCTTCATGTTTTTGAAGGGTTCAAAGCCTTTGAATGTGCTGGCATATTGCCACGCAACTGCTCCTTTGATGCTTCTGCGAGTGTCTGTAATCAGACTAAAATTCGTGTGGTTCGCCTCTGAGTAGGCATACGTAAATGCGAAATTCTCTACGTCATAAATGTGAGATTTGGCATCTTTCTTTACTTTCACCTTTCGCACATTGGTAAAATTCAAACTTCGCCTGGTGGTGCGATCTTGAATGAGGTCGAGGTAACTACTTCGCTCTGCATCGGTATTAAAACTTTTTAGCGCTGCCGAAAGCCTTACATCCGGATTGGCTGGATCAAAATTGGGGCTAATTATATTCGACTCGTAGCTAAAGAACATTGGAATTTTTAACCCCAACTTAGGTGGCAATAATTTATCTACATTGATACTTCCCGAAATATCAAACGCGTTGGTCTCGCCACGTGCACGCTCTGCAATTTTTGATTGCACCCCGCCAAACCCAAAACCAATGTGCCGATAAGAACCAGAAATATTTCCGAGATCAGCGAGTTTCGCACTGAGCACTACGTTGGCCGCAATGCCGGCCGTCCGATCAAATTCAGTAAGGCGAAGTTCATTAGCCCAAATGCAAACACTCAGTGGCTGAGCATCATCGCTGCGCGGATTGCGCACGCCAATCATCATCACTTGTACTTGTGCTAAATCCGGTCGGCCCACAATTCGTATTCCATGCTTGCCAACTTGCTTCGCACTATTCTGCGGGAAAGGACGCGTCAATTCAAATCCTTCACGATCGCGTTGCACTTTCAAAGCGTACAGTTCATTGAGATCTAAATCGATTTGGTTTTGCTCCGGCCATACATCTCCTGGTTCTCTCGTAAGGGGAGGCGTAATTTTTAATGGCAGCTCAATCTCATAGTAGTTTTGTTCAAAATCAGTTCCCAAGCGCAAAAAAGCAGTAAGTTGATTATCCTTCGCCACCAAGTTTTGATCGTTGGCACTTAAAAACATTTTGATGCGCCCATAGTTAAAAAAATCCAGCGAAACATTTTTGAAAACTGCTCTGGCCTGCCCATCAGGCAAATTGTTCACACACATTTGCAACGATTGTTCGTTCAATCTTCGCTGCTGCACTGAGGTAACATCACGATCGCGATTAAGTGGCTCCACATAACCAGGTTTTTTTTCATCGGGCTGACCGTTGTCTTCAATATTTACAGCCGATACTGTAAAGTTGTCAAAATTTGGCTCTTGCTTTCTTTCAATACCGGGGTCGGTTAGCAGCGCCTCGTATCTTCTCCAACGGTTTCCCACCATTCTAAAATTTGCAAAACGCAATACCACCGGCTCAGAAAATCCCGTCACCATCATCCGCGCGAAACGAATGGACTTAAAACCATTGATCTTTCCTACCGTTCCCGCTGGATCAAATTGGCGAATGGGTATGCGGAAGAGATACCAAGTTAGGCCATCATTATTTGCCTGATCGCCAATCTGCCTGGGCTCTATCTTATCAACAATGAATTTATTGCCCACTTTGAGACCGCCCGCTGGAAGATCAATGTTGTATGAATAATATTCTTCCAGATCGCTTAGCGTATTGTCTTGATTTAAATCTTCATTATCGGGTAGTGGGCTACCTGATTGTGCAAAAGATTGACTGGCCGTAACAATGGGCGAGTTGCCATCATGCCCGTTGATGTTTTTGTAGCGCTCTAGGATTTTTGCGTCCTTGTTATCGAAGTCAGCGCCAAGAAAATACTTAAAATCGTCCGAAGAAGGGTCAGGCTTACTTTTAAAAAGAGGAAACTTGTTTGCCTCTTCTACATTGTTCAATCCGTCCATTCCCACATCCTGGCTTGCCCGTGACGTGGGGTTGCTGTCGAATGCATTGTTCAAATACTGCTGAGTCGTTACCTTGCCCCAATTCGTTGTTGCTACTCCGGTTGTTAATCCCGGCTCGCGTGGCAGCCCGTTTTCGAAGCCATGCTTGCCATCGCGGGTTACATCCTCTGAAATGCTACCAAGCTGAAGTATCATCTTGCCACCGGTGGTATTGGACTTCCCAATTCTTCCATCTACCAGCACGCGCCCGTTCCCACTTGGGGCATTGTTAAAAGGATCCATCAGCCAAAACTCAACATACTCTACATTTGCTTTATCAAAATCCACTTCGTTGCGGATAGCGGTCGTAACTCCCGCCCAATTCGATTTTTCGTTTCCATCGAAAGATGGATTGTAGTTGTAGGGGCCACGTTCGTTCGGGTAATAAGCCAGGTCTAAAATGGGTTCATAAAAATTCCCGATGAATGCATCACGGTATGGGAAAATCTCCTGCGGTAAAACTGGCCGGCTGTAATGATTTTTTAAATCTTCCAATGAAATGTTAGGGGGTTTGAAGCTTCCGCTTTCTCTGTAAAACAAATTGTCTACCTGATACCACGCCAGCTTTGCTCGCTTATAGCCTGCACGAATGTCGTTGGCTGCACCCCCTGAAGCCAAATCAAACAACGGATCATTAGTAGGGACTGCCGCAAGTTTCCAGGCCTGCGGAGAAATAAGACTGTAGGGTGTGATCGTATTCTCAAAATCATCAATGAACGATGTACCCTCGCCATCAATCACATTGCTGGTGCCGGGAAGCAACTGCGCAAATTCTGCATTGACAGTGATGCTCGACTTTTCTTTGGTTTGCAAAAAGGGCAACGCATCCACCATCTTGGTCAAGATGCGGGAATCTTTTTTCATGTTGAAGTCGAGGCCATATTGAATATTTTGAGCTGGCTCGGTACCAATAAGATTCCGTGAGATGAGAGGCCGCTCGTTGTAATACAAAAAAGTACCGCCCAAATTGATATCGTCATTCAACTTGTAGTCGAACCGGGTACCTAACAAAGATCGCTGTTGAAAAGCAAAAGGATCTTGCTGTTCGTAGGTGATTTCTATGTCTTTGCCCGAACTCAAAATGCCATCGTTGAGAATGATCACCTTCCCAAAGGTGTAATCTACTGAATAGTCAGTTCCTTCGCGCAAGGGCATGCCTCCAGCAAAAACTTTTACCGAGCCGGGCGAAATGTTAAACCCCTGAATAACAATTTCTTTTCCGGAGCCGGCTTTGAACGAGCCATCGATCCAAAATTTATTTTTTGTGGCAACTGTTGCCGCTTCGACCTGCGTTGTTCGATACAGCGTGTCATACAGATACTTGTCTCGAAGCGTAGCAGCCAAGGCAGGTTCCTCTAACTTAAAAAGGTCGCGGAGTGGTTTATTAAACGGCTCCAAGTTGGGGAAAATGATTAATCCCGTGGCGGTGTTCACAGTAACGCCTTCTACAAAATCAAAATTACCATCGGGCTGTGGATCGTTATATGGATTCAGTCTATCCAAACCAAACGCCTGTATCAATTGTCGGGTTCGGGTAACAACTCCATCCTGCAATACTGGATTATCTAAACCCGTGCGGTCATCGCGGTAGATCATGCGCAGTTGAAATCCATCCCGCGTGAGCGAAGAAACATTGAGGTTATAAATATTCTTCATCATTAAATTCCAGGTCGGCAAAATTTTCCCTGCCTCATCTTTTACGGCAATTTTTCGAGGCCGCAGCATCTTTAAAAAAACCACATCCTTTGGCGGCTTGTTGGAGTAGTCTTCGGTTAGCTCACCCACCTTGAACACCTGACCGTTATAAGTATATTCGAAAGCGATCGCCAATGCTTCATCATTTTGCAGTTTACGTTGAAGCGTGATATATCCTAATTGACTATTGAACGAAAACTCAGATGCAGCCAGCTTTCTGGCACTTGTGATCTTCTCGAAATCTGTTCCATTGGCCAGCCCTAATTGATTGATCAGAAATCCATTGATCGTATCTGATCGGGCGGGGATGGTCTTAAGCTTATCAAACAAATTATTGTTTTCATTTTTACTGGGAGCACGATCACCGGCAAAATTCGTGAAGGCAACTTTGTTGTAAATTTTGTCAGACTCACCCATATCCATGAAGGCCACTATATCGCGATTGGTTTGGGTGTCGTTGGAGCGGTTGATGGAGTACACTTCAATCCGTGTAATGTTTACACCTGAAAAAATCTGTGGCAAATCCTTGAGCCATCCTTCATAATTATCTCTAAAAAACTGACTGAGAAAAAAGTGACGGTTTTCATCGTAGTTAGATCCTTGAATCTTAAACGGTCTGCCTTGCGAAGTACCACTTGAATTACCTGCTACTTTGATCGATGATTGCTTGCCTCGCTGGGTGCTAGCAATGGCCGTCACAAATAATTTTCCGAATTGAAGTTGCGCCTTGATACCAAAAAGGTTTTGAGAACCACTGATGAGACTATTGTTCAGTGGCAGACTTACGTTTCCAATCTCCAATTTCTTCAACAGATCTTCTTTGAAGCCAGTGAACTCCACCTTCATATTATTTTGAAAGTCGAACGAGTTGTTGTTGTCAAAATTGGTAGTGACCTTCAGTTTCTCCCCTACTTTGCCCGTTACATTTAGACTAATCTGCTGATCGAATTCAAAACCTCCATTGCTCTGCTGCCGGATAGGAATACTCGGGTTGTTGATGGTCTGAAATGAAGCCCCAAAATCGAGTGTAACAAAACCACGGGGAATTAACTCAACCGAACTTCCGCCAAATATCCGATCCAATACCGGGCTGATGTATAATTTCGGAAGCAAATTACGCCCACTCACCGCACTCTCGCCATCCAGTGCCTGGCTTTTGGTTTGCCAGTATTGCTTTCTAAAAAGCCTGTCTTGCTGGCGGCTAAACTCATCGAAGTTCATGGAAGAATTAGGCCTGAAATTGACGCGGCCAATTCGCTCGCGAATGTTATAGTTCATGCCTGAATCGATCTGTACGTCCGTGTTCAGACTCTTGGGGTTTCTTAAAAAAAGCGGAGAGAAGGTAGAGTAATTAGAAAAGGGATCGCCATACCGATCGGGCGGGCGATAACTGGGTCTATACGGATTGATTGTTTTGAACTTGACCGTGTCGGCTGAGCCGGTGCCCGTAGAGTCCTTTTTTTGGGCATACGCAGGCGGCAAAGAGCCTAGCAAAAAAAGGCAAATTGCCAGCCCAAGGCCGATGTGTATCTTCCGAATAATTACAAACAAAAGGTTAGGCGTTTTTTAATGCTTGCTTCACTAGCTCCTCCAAACTAACGGTATTTCCAGACCTTTTTAGCACCGCATTAATGCTTTTTTCAGCGGCCGGTTTGGCAATACCCAAAGTCACCAACGCACTTAACGCCTCGTGGCGCACGGTATTGCGTATTAACCCTGTATTTCCGGGCAAATCTTCGGTTGTTTCGCGCTTTAATTTGTCTTTTAATTCCAGGATTAACCGAAGGGCAGTCTTTCCCCCGATACCCTTCACGGCTTGCAGGGCTGCTGCATCCTCACGCACAATGGCAGACTTCAATTCTTCGGGAGGCAAGTAAGACAATACCACCATGGCTGTGCTGGGTCCTACTCCATTTACCGATATCAAATATTGGAACATTTGTTTCTCGGCCTCCGTAGCAAACCCAAACAGTACCTGAGCATCTTCACGCACATGAAAATGGGTAGTAAGCTTAATCTCTTCCTTGTCCTTTATCTCGGCAAAGGTGTTGAGCGAAATATTAACCTGATACCCCACTCCATTCACTTCAATAATGGTGTGAGTCGGGTCTTTGTGAACGAGTTTTCCTTTTAAGTATGCGATCATTTCAATTTGAAAATTTGAAAATTAGTCAATTTGAAAATTCCATTTTTCATCAATATGAATTTACGGTTACTATTTTTTTCAAAAAGGTTTTAATTTCGATTGCACCCATCTTCAAATCAAAGATGCTCGTTCTTCTCATGCAACTGCGCATCCACTACAGCAATGGCCGCCATGTTTACAATATCGCGAATCGAGCTGCCGATCTGCAAGATGTGTACGGGCTTTTTCATACCCAACAAAATAGGACCGATCGCCTCCGCACCTCCAATTTCCATCAACAGTTTATAAGCAATATTGCCTGCCGCCAGGTTCGGGAAAATGAGAGTGTTGGCACCTTCATTGGCCAATGCGCTGAACGGATAAATCTCCTTTTGCAATTCAATATTGAATGCCACGTTGGCCTGGATATCTCCATCTAAAATCAAGTCGGGATATTTTTCCTTCGCCAGGCGAACGGCTTCTTGTACCTTTTCCGGAATCTCTCCTTTGCTCGAGCCAAAGTTTGAGTAGGAAAGAACAGCGACCCGCGGCTCGATGTCAAAAAACTTTACGCCACGAGCGGCCAGCCCAATGATGTTCACGAGTTCGTCTGCCGAAGGATTAACATTCACCGAACAATCCGCAAAAAAGAAAGTGCCTTTTTTATTCATGATGATGTACATACCCGCTACCCGATTGACACCTTCGCTCATGCCAATGATTTGCAACGAAGGGAGAATCGTTTTCGAATAATCTTTGGTAAGCCCCGATACCAATGCATCAGCCTTTCCAAATTCCACCATCATAGCCCCAAACACATTCCGATCACGCATTTGTCGGTGGGCCTCCTTTCGGGTGATTCCCTTTCGAGCCCGCTTTTCAAAATAGGCTTCGGCATATTGATTCGTCAATTCCTTTTCTTCACGGGGATCGATGAACTCGCAACCGCTTAAATCAAGACGATGCTCAACGATCAATCGCTCAATGTCTTCTCGACTTCCCAACAAAACAGGAATGGCAATCTCTTCATCTCTTAAAATTTGAGCTGCCTTTAAAATTTTATGATGATCCGCCTCTGCGAATAAAATCCGCTTTGGCTTTTTCCTTGCCAGATCGATAATCCGCGATGTTAATTTCTGATCGATGCCGATACGTTTCAATAGATCGCGATGATATTGACCCCAGTCGGTAATGTTTGTTTTGGCAACACCCGAATCCATCGCTGCCTTCGCGACAGCAGGACTCACGGTAGTGATCAGCCTGGGATCCATCGGCTTGGGAATAATATATTCTCTCCCAAACTGAATTTTGTTTACACCATACGCTTGAAAAACAATATCAGGAACTGGCTCGCGCGCCAACGCGGCTAATGCATGAACGGCCGCCAACTTCATGGCTTCATTTATTTCGGTAGCTCTTACATCAAGGGCTCCGCGAAAAATATAAGGGAACCCTAACACATTGTTGACTTGGTTCGGATGATCAGAACGTCCGGTACCCATAATTAAATCAGGTCGCGATTTTTTGGCGAGATCGTAGGCGATTTCAGGATTGGGGTTGGCCAATGCAAAAACAATCGGGTCTTTTGCCATAGTCAAAATATCTGCGGGCGTTAGAATGTCCGCTACTGACAAGCCGAGAAACACATCGGCTCCTTTGATGGCTTCCTGAAGTGTGGTGATCTTTCGCGTAGTGGCAAATTCCAATTTACTGGCATCAAGACCCGGTCTTTCTTTGTTGATGACACCTTTGCTATCGCACATGATCAGGTTTTCCTTTCGCAAACCAAGCGCGAGATAAAGTTTCGTGCAAGACACCGCAGCCGCTCCGGCACCGTTGACCACCAACACAATGTCTTCAATCTTTTTTTCTATGATATGCAGCGCATTGATCAACGCAGCACTGGAGATGATAGCCGTACCATGCTGGTCGTCATGCATGATGGGGATGTTCATCTTTTCACGCAGTTCTGTTTCGATCTTAAAACATTCTGGCGCTTTAATGTCTTCCAGATTGACTCCGCCAAACGTAGGCTCGAGCGATTTTACGATTTTAATAAAGGCATCTGGATCCTCTTCATCAATTTCGATATCAAAACTATCGATGCCCGCATATTTTTTGAATAGCACAGCCTTGCCTTCCATCACAGGTTTGGCTGCTTCAGGGCCAATACTCCCTAGGCCAAGCACAGCTGTACCATTAGAGATGACGGCCACTAAGTTCCCTTTGCTGGTGTATTTATAAACATCTTCTTTGTTGGCCGCAATTTCTTTGCACGGCTCTGCCACCCCGGGTGAATAGGCCAAGGCCAAATCCAATTGAGTACTCAGTTGCTTAGTGGGAACTACTTCAATTTTTCCCGGCTGCCCTTGGGTGTGATAGTCAAGGGCATCTTGCTTTCTAATTTTGATAGACATCTGGGTTCGATAAAGAGTGAAATTTACACTTTATCGGGGAGATGGCAATAGGAAGCATACTCGCTAAAGTGGTATATTTGAAATATGAAAACAAAGGACGAACACATTGGTCATTGGGTTCATCAGTCCAGTGATATCTGGGAGGCGGCAGAACTTCTTTTCAAAGGAAGAAAGTTTTTGCACTCGCTATTTTTTGCTCACTTGTCTTTGGAGAAAGTTTGCAAAGCCCATTGGATTAGGGCAAACGAAAGCAATATCCCACCTAAAACTCATAACCTGATTTTTCTACTTTCAAATACGGCTATTGAATTGACTAATGAGCAGAAAGAATTCTTATTAGAGTTAAATCGTTTTCAAATTGAGGGTCGATACCCAGAACAAATATCCAAATTGTATAAAATTTCTACCCATACATTTGCCGAAGAAAAACTTGCACAAGCTAAAAAACAACAAGAATGGTTACTCAACAAGCTGCAATAGAAACGGCTCACTCTTTTGTACGAGATTGCAAAGCAAGCGGATTAACTTTCGATAAGGTTTTGCTTTTTGGATCGTATGCCAACGGGTTGCCCCACGAAGGATCGGATATCGACCTTGCCCTTATTTCAGATCGGTTCACTGACGATCTCTTCGCAAATTTAAGGCAGTATGCAAAAATTAACATTCGCTATCCTTTGATAGAAACACATCCGTTTTCGTTTAGACAATTTGCCGAGGGCGATGAGTTCTTAAATCAAATTATGAAACAAGGGATAGAAATTAAATAAGAGGGAAATAGAAATGCACTCCATTTGATTTGCGATTATGTTTACTATCCGAATTGCAAAACAAATAGTAGGAAAGCTGATTGAAGACCTGCGTGAAAATGGATATAATCCTGCTCGGGCTATTTTGTTTGGCTCGCTAGCTAAAGGAAAAGCATATGCCCATTCGGATATTGACGTGGCGATATGGGATGAGCGATTTACCGGATGTAGACCGATTGATATTGAGGCTATTGTAAAAATACTGCATAGCTATCCTCGGGTAGAAGTCCATACCTATCCTGCTGGAGAAACAGGGAAAGACAATCCTTTTATAAAGGAAATTGAAAAGCGAGGAATCGAGATCTCACTCGCAGCTAATGAGCCTCTAATCGGCTTATGAAGATACCTTGTTAAGAAACCAACTCCCGATACGACTCGCTATAAAAATTATTTGAAAGCATCAACTCAGTGGGCGTGCCCGATGAAGCTATCTCTCCGTTTTCTAAAATATAAATCCGGTCGCACCGCTGCGCGGTTTTAATGCGATGGGTGACCAGTAGAATAGCCATCTCCTGTTTTGCTTTTTGAAGCAATGCCAAAATAAAGTTTTCAGTATTTCTGTCCATGGCCGAAGTAGCTTCATCCAGTAAAAGAATCTGTGGTTGGCGAAACAAGGCCCGTGCTAACACCACCAATTGCTTTTGCCCGCCCGAAAGATTGACGCCCTCTTCGCCAATTAACGTTAAATACCCTTGCGCAAATTCCTTAAAATAGTTGCCAAAGCCCTTTTCTTCACAAAAGACTACTGCCTTCTGGTACTCATCAGTTTGATCACTCAAGGTGATATTGTAAAGCAGATTGCCGTTAAAAATCTTCAAATCTTGAGGCACTGTTCCAATTTTCTCTCGCCATTGCTGGGTATCGCAGTCGTTCAGAGAAACTCCATTTACTTCAATGCCTCCCGCTTCCGGAGCTAAAATTTTTCGATCAGTTGAAGCAACGTGCTTTTTCCTCCGCCACTCTCACCCAACAAAGCAACCATTTCACCTCTTTTGAATTGGAGTGATACATTTTTTAGTATTTGTCTTCTCCCCGGAAAACGGAATGATACCTCTTCAACTCTAACAGACAATTCATCCTTTTCGGGTATTTTGTACAGAGTTGCGTCTTGACCAGAACTATACCCTCCTTCTTTCTCCATTGAAGTAAACTCAAACATCCGATCAAAGGCCACCAAGGCCTCTTGTATTTGGATGTTGGCAACCACCAATCTATTTGCAGAAGGAATTACGCTGCCTGCCATACTTAGTAAGGCCACCATCTCACCCAACTTCAATTCTTTTGTAAGCACCAGCCAAGAAGACAAACCAAAAACAGAGATCATAAACAAAACCCCTGTAATTTCTGAAACCCAACTGAACTTAATATTGAGATGACCCAAGTCTGCCATCTTCTGTTGGAACGTCCCGTATACAGTAGCATTAATGCGTTCAAAAAAAGACTGTTTATTCATCAACTTAATATCGGCCACACCCTGCATCGTATCTACAAAATTGCTCTCGGCCATGGCATACCCACCCATCACTTCCTTTTGGGTGCGGATAATAGGCTTATTGAACCAAAGTAGAATAAGAAAATAAACAGGCAGACTGCCCAACATGATAAACCCAATCAAGCTCGAATAAGCAAACACAAAACCAAGCGAGACAATCACCAACAATAAATCAATAACAATGCTTCCCGAAACAACAGATAACACCGACTGAATCCTACGCGTGTCGTTCATGCGCGCGATCAGCTCGCCTGTTTTACGAGTATCAAAAAATGAATTGGGCAATTGCAATAAGTTGTTGTAAAACCGTTGAATAATACGGTTGTTAAAATCCATGCCTTGGCGAATCATAAACAGTCCGCGTAGATAACCGAGCCCACTTCTTGCCAATAAGAGCAACGTGACCAACACCAGACTCAAAAAAAGTTTTTGGATATTTTCTTTTGGGAGAATATCATCGATCAATTTTTGCGAGAAGATGGCCGTGGAAATGCCGAGTACTGAAATGGCGATGCCAAGGATAAGAGCTACCAACAAAATATTAAAATCTTCCTTGATCAGGCCAATGATCCACTCCTTCTTTTTGCTTTGGGTTATCGTTTTTCTTACAAATTTCTCGGTGGGCACTAATTTTAGCAATGCCTTTGACTGCCAGATTTTCTCCAGTTCTTCTGCGGTCATTTTAACGATACCTTTTGCGGGGTCAAACAAGTGTAAGGGGTCTGACGGCCTACCTTTCGCGGCAGTGTAGCCGTCTGACCCCTGCGGTGGAAAGTAAACAACGTAATGCTGTAGCTGATTTTCGATCACCACATGTAGTATAGCTGGTTCATTCAACTCGCTTAGGTTATGAACTCCTTCAGCTTCTAATCCCTCTGCCACAAAACCAACGTATTCGGCTGCCTGCAACAAGCCGAGTAGTGTGGTGCCTTGCCGCGATGTGCCACTAATTTTCCGTAGTTGTTCGAGACTGTTACTCCCGCCATGAAACTGAATAATGGTAAGCAAGCAAGCAACCCCGCAATCAGATTAGTCTTGTTGTAGTGCAAAAACCTTCTTATCAATTTTCACTGGGGTAAATATTGAAGGATGGCTTCTATTTTTGTCTCGCCTTTGAACTCTTTGACAAGCTTGCTGTCTTCGTTGTAGATCAAGATATGTGGCGTAGAAAGGGGTCCGAAATTTTCAAAAACATTATCACGATTGATTTTTAAAAACTTGATGTTTTGGGTATTCACCAATCCGAAATTTTGCGCGGTTTTTTTTATGACAGCGATATTTTCAGTAGACATAAGTAAGATCGTGGCGTGCTGCAACGCATCTAGATTCTTGCTCAGCTCTGCTAGTTCGTATTGGCAATGTTCACACTCACTATTAAAGTGGACGAGTAGTATCGGATTCGCAGAATCGACTCGATAATTGGTACTGTCCGTGTTAAAGAATGGAACGGAAGTTAAGGTCAGTTTTTTCTCTCCTGCTGCCTTCATAGCAATCACCTTTTCGACAATACCATATACCATAAATAGCACCAATGCAAATAGCAAGGTAGCGCCCAGTGTAAGCAATGACTTTCTTAACATAACTATGAAATACTAACAATTAAGAACATCACAAATATTACCCAGATAAAAAGACCCGCTCCGTAAGTTTTACTAACAAATCCAATACTTCCTGAAAGGCTTTCACCCAAAACTTTCTGTAGTTGGTAAGCCAGAACTACCCAATATAATAACTCAAAAGCGTTGAGCAATTGTAGAGGGTAAACTAACCAGGCGTCTAGTTCAGTTTGATTGAAAAAACTGAACATTGACAATGGAGAAAAATTCCTTAAATCCAGTAGCGTATAGTCGATTTTGAGAAATGAAAACCAAAACAATTTGATTAGCCCCGGAGCAATAAATACAAACTCAGCATTGACGGCAATTGTATAGAATTTCTTAAAACCATTTTCAATATCTAAGAACAAGGCTCCAATTGAAAAGCAAGCTACTACAAAAAGTATTTTAACAAATACAAGAATCGGTAGGAACACATAAGAGAGCCATTGCCATTCTTTGCCTTGGTTGAGCATTTCAGAAATCCTTTCATATGAAAGTTGATTAATGAGGGAATCATAGATAAGTTCATCTGATATAAGAAAGTACTCGGTCATAAAACGAAGAATAGCAAGGGCAATCACCAATAAAGAAAATACTTTCATCTGAATTCAGAAAACTTTAAAGTCGATTTTGAAAAAAAGGTAGCGGGCTAAAAACTATGCCCTAATGCAGGTACTTTTTGTAGTGACTATGTTATCTAAAAGTAACATACTTATATTCTAATGAGGCTTCACAAATATTACTTGAATATTTTATTAGCTTAGGAATTAAAATTCCATTTACAGTTTGATACTCTATATACCTCATATAGCTGACGAAATTTTCCTCATTCTGGGTACGATGATGATTCTCTGTTCCAAGAAGGTTCAATGTTTTCGCGTCAAAAATGAATAAGTGTCGTTGAGTTAAACTAATAACTTTTTCAAAAACTAGAATGGAGTCATTTGCCAGCTTGACTGCAAAGGAATTAAAATCACTAACTGGTATAATGTTAACATGATATTTTATGTAGCTGTTCTTTGAATTCTCCGGCAACGGAATGATGCCTAAGTCTAATGCCGTTCCGTTTTCTTTATTAATGCACTTCTCCTCTCCACTGGCATGGTATTCACATACGCTCGTTTCGTCAATATTTATATGACCCAGATTTCGTCCACCAATTGATTTTGGCTTACCTGCTATTTGGGATTTTATTGTCACGCTGTAAATTAATATCGAGTCGAGCCTTCCTAGGGGATCAATATGGCGGTTATACATTTCTAAAAAAGTTTGACTCGATTGTGACAATGCTTTGATTGAAACAAAACTCAGAATCAGGATTGCTGTGTATTTCATAAAATCAGAAACAAAGCTATCCCAAGGACTTAACCTCGGGATAGTTTGGAAAAAACCAAGTCATTTCTTAAAAATGGTTTTACTCTTTCAGTAAAATTTGTTTACCCGAATAGGCAATAATTAAAAGCCAGTTGCGCTAAAATATAACGCTCAGCTGATCCTACAGGTGAACCCGCTTCTGTTACAACAGCGAATGCATAAGCATTACAAAGATTAACAATATTTAATCCCCCTTCAATCACTTCCATTTCCTTCATTTCTAACTTCTTCATGTTTTTAAAAATTTAAGTTAAAGAATTTATTTTTTAGCTCCCATTGTTGGAAACCTTATGCAAGGTTCGGTTTCATCAATTACTTTTGAAACTTAGAAAGCTAGTCTTACACTAGTTAAAATATATATCACACTATTTTTTACCAATCATGCCAATGAGCTTCTCGTTGAGGACGGTTACGCTCTCTATCAATTTCAGCGTAAGCTGTAGCTGTTTGTCGTTTACCGCTTGGCAATTTGGGGAGTTCAACGCAACAAAAGCATTTGGCGAGTTATTACCGTTGTCTACATTACTTCCAGGAGCTAAAGCAATCAGATGCAACGGATCCACTTTTAATACCTCGGCTATTTCCCTCACCATTTTTATGGTAATGGCTCCCTCGCCTCGCTCGTAGCGGGTGTAGGCAGCTTCCTTCAGCCCCAGTTTTTCGGCTACCTCTAATGCCTTTACACCACGCATCTTGCGGTAAAGAGAAATGTTGCGGCCTATGGCACTGTTCTCCATTAACGTAAAGTTGTTTTCTTGTTCCATAGAGCGCGGGTAGGTTGTTTTGTTTTACGTAAATCTACTGAAAATTTGTTTTCAATACTTGTGGGTATTTGCGCGGCTCAAGGCTGCCTCACCACGGAGAGAGTGCCTTTAAGGGTTTCGGTTTCCACATTTTTCTATCTATTGGAATAATCGTGCGGGTTTTTATAGGCGTGAATAACTGCAAGGATAATGATCTTATTCTGCGTATCATCAATCAGGTAATGAATATGATACGGAAATTGCTTTAGCAATAGTGTCCTTACTTGGTCGTATTTAACTTGAAAACCATACGGAGTGAGGGCAATGTGTGTCTTTGCTTCGCGGACGCGCGACAAAAATTGCTTGGCCAGTGTTGGAGAGATACTTTTGTAATAATCTGTAGCCTCAACTATATCTAACTTTACGGTTGGCCTATTTACAAAAGCATAACTCATAGTCTTTCTTCTACATCATCAAGTGTTCTGTCAAAATCAGTCACATCCACGGGATTATTATAATAATCGCTTAACCGCTGATCAATAACTTGTTTTTGCCAAATGGCAAGCTCGGTTCTGTTTTCCGCTTCTTCTTTTTGCAAATCGGTATACTTTGTTTTTAGAGACTGCCATTCCTCAATGGAAATGAATACACCTGTTGTATTACCTCTGTTGTCATATATAAATTGTAGAGTCATATTATTTTTGGTTAAGAATTTTCTTCGGTAGCCCCATAAATCAGTATTAAGCTTGAAATACTAAGTAAATGTACAAATTCACGTTTTATTTTTTACATAAAAACGTGGGCATATAAGCTTCATGGCACAACTAATCAAACTCACTTCCGGCTGCCAATCTCAAAGAATTCTAAACTTGTGAAGGTTTTGTTCGACACAAAAATCTCCAAGACCCACGATGGTGCTCTGACATGATCCTTCCCGGGTTTTAGTTAACAGGTTTTTCGTTGCCTCCAGCTTTAAACGTATGCAAGATCGTCTCCAACTCTCTCAATAGTTCACGCTGCTCTCTATCGGGGCTGTACACAAATCCTTCGATGTAGTACAACATGCCTCGCTTTTCGTCTACTAACGAATAAGAAAGAAATGGACCGCCCATGGTAAGGTTGTTGGTGCGCCAAAGGCCGCGAATTTCTACAGCATACATGCCATTAAAACTCACCTGCCTCGCCTGCACCAGCTTGTAAGGAATCCCCAATTCGGTGACTAAATAAGATTGTGGTTTCTCTGGATTGCCAAACAAATATTTTTTGCAGATGGCGTCTCGAAATGCGATGAGGCTATCCAATTGTAGTTGATCCTGTGATGTATATTTCTTTCGGGCAATAAACACATCCTTATCATCGCGCGGGTTGATTTGGCGTGCCCATAAAAAAGTACTGTCGTCTTGCACCAACTGATAGCCGAAAGGAATTTTAAACTCTATGCCAAAATTCTTTTTTATTAACTCACTTACTCCCTTTAGTTGACCGGATTTGTAAAGCGACTTTGTCAGGCGTTCTTGCTCTGTTCTGTTAAAATGCTCCACAATCTTGGTCGCATTTTTTTTGAACTTCGTCAGCAATTCGTCTTGCGTTCTTCCTACCAAAAACATCACTTCTTGATTTTTGGCAAACCTGTTTTTTGAAGAGGTCAAGAAAAAAGAAGTATCGTTTCTGATCTTGTCAAGTGATTCTTTCGTGAACATTCCCTTGATCCGATTGGATCCGGCAGAATTTCTATCGAGTGTAAAAACGAAAATCAGATTCCTGCGCTGCTTCAAAACAAAGTTCAGTTTTCGCGGATCGATCCATCGCAATTTGAAAATCGGCTCAGTTCGGTTGATCACTTCCATTTCAGCGCTGAACACTGAATCAATTGCCACACCTAACGGCCCTTTGTGTTGAAGAGAATCCATTACCAGGTACATGTCTCCGGAAAGTCCCGAGGCAGGTGGAAGGTTGGCACTACGCTCTTCTGAACAAGACCAAAAAACAAAACTGACAAGTGAAATAAGAATGGCGTACTTCATTGAGATCAATTGTTTCAGTGTAGAATGTATAAATAACAAAATCGTCACAAAAATGATATAGACAATCGGCTTACCCCAAAATCAACTTTTGACCGGGCTTTAGCTTGTTATTTTTAAGACTATTTAAACTTTTTATTTTTTCTATCGAAACACCAGGCAGTCTCTTAGATATCTCCCAAAGTGTATCGCCAGGTTGCACCGTGTACGTTTTTGTGTCCGAAGAAAGAATCGTGTTTAGCACTTTAGACGAGGAAAGCGAGCGAACAGGAAAAGTCCAGATGCTCAGGCGCTGACCCACCCGAATGGTATTACCGGAAAGGCTGTTCCATTTTTTAATATCATTTACACGTACACCAAAGCGCTCAGAAATAGAACCCAGCACGTCTCCCGACCGGACGCGATAGATTTGCACCTCCCGCCCATATGTATTTCCAGAGCTATTTTTAGCTAGTGACTCCAGTTCCTTCCTTCCGATTTTGGACGCAGAGTCCAAGATGAATTGCCTATTTCGACTCAAAGCAGCTTTCGACCAAATAGGAATTTTGATCACATGTTTTTTTCCATTGTCAGGCAAGGCACTGCGCATTACAGACGGATTGAGTCGCTGCATATCTTCCAGGCAAGTGCCGGTGAGGTTGGCAAACGTTTCAAAATGTAAAAACTGCTGCACCTGAATGGTGTCATGAGGTTGCACTTGCTCCCTCGCCATTTCCACCAAGTTATGCTCCTCTGTATAATTCATGGCATAAATAATAGCGATGAACTGAGGCACATACGATTTTGTTTCACGGGGCAGGCGCGCGTAAACTTCCCAGAAATTCTTCTTGTAACCTGATCTGCGAATAGCATTGCGAACCGTGCCAGGGCCGGAGTTGTAAGCTGCTAAGGCCAGTTGCCAATCGCCAAAAATAGAATACAATTGTGCTAAATAACGACACGCGGCATCGGTTGATTTCTCCGGATCCATGCGCTCATCAATGTACCAGTCGTTACTCAACCCCATGTAGCGCCCTGTACCCGACATAAATTGCCAAAGCCCTACTGCCCTTGCGCGCGACATCACTCTTGGATTCAGACCGGATTCTATAATGGATAAATATTTCAATTCATCCGGCAAGCCATATTCCCGCAGTTTTTTCTCAAACAACGGAAAATAAAGATCCTTCCTACGCTGCACCATTCGGGTATACTCTCTATCGCGAATAGTAAAATAGTCTATGAAGGATTGAACTTTGCCATTATAGGTGAGTTCTATTTTCCCTTGCAACGCACTCAATCGTTCAGCAATTACTTGAGGGGTCGCCTCGGCCGGAACATATTCCAGATTACTCGGCAGCAAGAGTGTAGCGGTCGTATCGATGGGCAGCAGTAGGTCTGCTACCAACGTATCAGAAACAAGGACTTCTTGTGATCGCACTGTTACCGTGCCAAACATAAATGCCAGCACGAGCGCCCTAAAAAAAGGTTGGTTTTTTACCTTCACTCTACTCATAATCCTCCTGTTTGATAAGTTAAAAAAATCGCCTCTACCATCCCTTATTCCCAAAAAATCACTCTAAGGTCAACAAAATCTTTGAAAATTGAAACAATTTCGACTCTTGAAAATCGTCTGCCATAATTTGAAGACCAATGGGCAGCCCCTCCGCATCCTTCCCACAAGGGACTGAAATGGCCGGAATACCAGCCACATTAGCTTGAACGGAAAATAAGTCCGCTAAGTACATCTCCACCGGATTCTTGGAATGCGCGCCCAACTTGAATGCGGTAGTGGGGGTGGTTGGCGTCACAATAAAGTCATACTTCTTCAATACTTCTTTCAACTTATCCCTAATGAGTCTTCGTACTTTTTGCGCTTTTGTGTAATACGCATCATAGTAACTGGCGCTCAGCACAAAAGTGCCCAACAAAATTCTGCGTTGCACTTCTTTACCAAATCCTTCAGCCCTTGTTTTTTTGTACAGTGATGTCAAGTCGGTGGTGTTCGGACTTCTATACCCGTAACGCACGCCATCGAAACGTGACAGATTTGAACTTGCTTCTGCAGTAGCTAAAATGTAATAAGTTGGCAGTACATATTCGTTCAATGGAAAATCAATACCCTCTACTACATGACCGTGTGATTTCAATTCATTCAACTTCCTTTCTATGTTAGCTTTGATCGCTGGCTGCAGTGCAGGAGATTGCAGCACATCATTCATAAAAGCTATTTTATACTTTCGATCTGATTGAATTAATTCTTGAGTGTAACTCGGAACGGGGAGCTGAGATACGGTGCTGTCGTATTCGTCTGCACCAGCCATTACTTCAAGTACAAGGGCATTATCTTCTACGCTTTTCGAAAAGATTCCAATGCAATCAAAAGATGAACCATAAGCAACCAACCCATAGCGAGAAATGCGTGAATAAGTAGGTTTCAACCCGATCACGCCACAAAAGGCAGCGGGCTGACGAACACTCCCACCTGTATCTGATCCAATCGAAACCTGACAAAGATCAGCCATTACCCCTACCGCAGAACCTCCTGAAGAACCTCCGGGTACACGCGAATTATCAATATCGTTGAGTACTGGTCCAAAGGCCGAGTTTTCATTGGAGGAACCCATGGCAAATTCATCACAATTCTGACGCCCAATGATGATGGCATCCTCATCTAACAACCGCTGAACAGCTGTAGCATTAAACCGTGATTTAAACCCATCGAGAATTTTGCTTCCCGCCTGCAGAGGGTGATGCTCATGGCACAGCACATCTTTCAAGCCCACTACAAGACCCGCTAAACGTCCAGCACTACCATTCTTTATTTTTTTATCAATCTCCTGCGCTCGAAGAAGAGATTCTTCGGAATACACAGTTAAAAAAACATTCAAATGTTTTTTAGCCTCGATTTTTGAGAGGTGATGTCTAACAAGAGAATGACATGATATAACCCCACTTTGAAGATCGTGCTGGATTTGCGCGAAATTCGAATACGACTTCAATGGCTATTTATCGTCAATTTTAGGCACTTCTTTGCCTGCGTCATCGACTTCTTTCTTTACATCTTTCACGGCATCTTTAAACTCACGGATGCCTTTGCCTAATCCTTTTGCGAATTCAGGTATTTTTTTTGCCCCAAAAAAGACAAGCACAAATATTCCGATGATAAACCACTCCATCCCGCTCGGTATTCCAATCAAAAATATAGTATTCATAAAATTGAATTAAAGTGGTAAAGATACGGTTTATTGTTTGATTCAAAAACAAGTCTGAATTAGCGTTACCTTAATGAAACATAAAATCAACGGTCTATTTAATATCTAAAACGCGCCATTCGCTTTTATGAAAGGCCAGGTATTGATTTTTGACAGGATCAAATTGGAGCTTGTCGTACTGCATGGGTATAATGTCGAGCCCCGAAGAACTAATCAACCCCCACTTATTCGCTTGCTTTACTAAAAGTTGACCATTCTCGAGCACTTTGAGTTCATCAAACCGTGGCTCGATTTCAATTGTCCCGTTTACGTGAGCAACGCCTAACAAGCGATTTGCCTTCAACAAAAATTTCCCCGTTGAAAGTCGGTCGATATGTTCGTATCGAAGAGGCAATACTACTTGCCCGCGTTGATCAATCAATCCCATTCTTGCGCTGCGCTGAACGATCGATAAGCCATTAACAAATGAGGACACGGATTCATAATTTGGTTGAATAACAATCTTATCTGCCGAATTGATAAATCCCCACATGCCAATTAATTTGACGGGGGCTAGTCCATTTTGAAAAGCCCCAATACTATCATATCGGTTGGCTATTCTCAGTTTTCCCTTGGCGTCTACGAACCCATATTTTCCATTTCTGCATACACCCTGCAATCCTTCATTCATTTGAAATAAGCCCGGAACACTGAGTTGGGTTGCTGATGTTTTTATTTGTGGTTTCTCCTCGATCATTATTTTAAGTCCGTCATAACTCAATTTATTTTCAGTTCCGTTGGGCAAATGCTCAATCCAATATTTTTCTTTGAATTCAACGGGGTAGGACGTAAAGTAAATGACTTTGCCATCCATGCTTTTCAAAAAAGAATTACCTGGTTGTATCAAAAGATAACGAGTATCATCAGCTAATCGAATGGGATATCGTTGTGGAGCAATTATCCAATTCTCCTGGAGGTCAATTATTCCATAAAGGCCTTTGAATTTCACAGCAACCAAATTACTGGTTCGGTCGCCAATAGAATCAAATACGCAATGCACCACTTCGTTTCCGTTTGGGTTCAATAACCCCCAATAAATACCATTTCGAACTTTCCATGTCGAGGAGTCAAACTGATGGATGAAGCGATAGGCTTTAGCTGTTTTTACAGTTCCATTTTTATCTAACAAAAGCCAGCCATTTGCCTTGAGAAACGCTCGGAATCCTTGCCCGTAAATCTGAAGTGTGTCATATACTGCTGGAACCTGAAGTTTACCCGTAGCTGTAATAACCCCCCAATGATCGTCTCTTCTTGCTAAAAATAGCTCTTCTTTCAGCTCGCTAAGCGAATCCCATTCTGTGCGGATGAGCGGCTGATGGAGTTCATCAATTAACCCAAACCTGTTGCCCGATTTAATAATTGTTCTCCTTTTACTTACCGGAATTAATTCGTCTGCTACTAATGTCGTCAACACCCTATTTTGATTGTCCAAATAAGTCCATTCTCCCGGCAACTTTCCGAGGACGCGCCAGTCTTCTTCGATCTTAATCGACTGATAACGCGCTGGTGCTTTAACCACTCCTTCCCGATCAATCAATCCTTGGAGCCCGTGTTCATGAATGATTGAATATCCTTTATAGAAAGCTGACAGACTGTCAATGGTAAAATCGCTGACAACAGTTCCGCTTTCAGTAAACAATGCAATCTTTCCCTCGCGATTTTCAACAGCATACCGTAAGGTCCCAAGGGACTGGATGTCTTTGTACAACAACGGAATCAACACTTCATTCTTCATGTTGGTGAGCCCGTAACTAAATCGTGATCCTACCAGATTAAAAACAATGGCACGGAGTCCGTTGACTTTGATCCCATCGTAAACAAAAGGAAGGATTATTTCACCGCGCAAATTAATGCACCCTGACTTCGTTGAAGCGGGGTTCAATTGCTTTCGGGCCACTACAAATTCTCCACCCTGATAAACAAGTTCTTCAAACTCAGCAGGGGTAATAAATTCTTTCTTTAAATTAATAAGCCCCCAATGGTTTTGTACTCGATAGCCAGTGGTCTCACCGATCACAGAAAAACTTCCATCTGACCAACCAAGTGCTTCGAAGGCTGGTGGAATAACAACTTGACCGCGATCATTTTTGATTCCCACCTTTCCATTTTGTTCAAAGAGCTCATAAGATGCAGCTTCCGATGAAAAAACGCAGATTAAAAATAGTAAAATAAAAATGAGTCGCACATGACAAAGGTAGTGAGTATCCATGTATCGAAGAACTCCGAGCTGGTCAACTTGGCGACACATTCTTCCAATTAGCCTGGCGTACACACAGTTTAAATGACCCGCCACGAATGCACGAATTTACACGAACTTTTCTCGCCTTATTCGAGCCCATTGGTGGATTCGTGGCAACAAAGACGGATTTCTGCATAAATCTAGCTGGCTAACGTAGCGAAAATTTTTTTCTCACCTTGTCAGGAATGTATTTAAAAATATTGAATGTCCCTTGACGAAGTCAGCTGTAAACACGGGTTAGATCACTAGCCACGAACGCACGAATTTACACGAACTTTTTTCAACTTATTCGTGGCCATTGGTGGATTCGTGGCAACAAAGACGAATGGGTGCCCAAGGCGAACTGGCTAACCTAGCGAAAATTTTTTCAAATCATCATCTGTGTCAATATCAATTTCGCCACCGGGAAAGGGTACTGTCTTTACTAAATGAGGATGCTGTTGAATTATTTTTTTTGCTCCCGCTTCATCCGGCATCGAAAGCAATTCAGAAAAAAGTGTTCGATGAAACAATACGGGAACCCCTGCGACACCCTGATAAAAAGAAGCTACGATTGTACTTCGCGAGCTCTCGTGCTCCGCAATTAACTTTTTTAGCTGGTCAGAGGTTATCAGAGGTTGATCACAAACCATCGTAATAACAGCCTCCGTTTTTGGCGTTTGTTGTAACACGTATGAAAGTCCTGCTTTAAGCGAATTACCCATTCCCTTTTTCCAGTCTGTATTTACAACCATATGGATCCCTGTGCCCTTAATTACTTGGTGGTGCGCTTCCTCATTTGCGCCAAGCACAACGATAATGTTTTTTATTCCGGATTCGATGGCTGCTTCTACTGATTTTAACAACAGCGGTTGGCCCGCGATAGAGAGTAGCTGCTTAGATCGCCCCAGACGCGAAGAAGAACCCGCAGCTAAAAGCAGAATAGCAATTTCTCGATTTGAATTCATTTATGGCTCCATCGGACTAGCTGCCAAGAAATCTCGTTCACCTATTTTTCCATTTTCTGTAGAGTCAGTATCCACTAAAATTTTCCAACGGTCATTTTCCTTTCGCAAGGCCACATGAAATCGGCCATAGTAGCTTTCCTGTCTACCATCAGGCAGCTGGTAAACAACCTGGAATATTCCTACGTCTAATGCTTGAGTTGTATTGTTAAGCCGCTCAGTAAAACGAAGCGAAAGCATTCTCTTATTTTTTGCAACCAATTCTCTTTTGTCGCCTTCAGACTGGGATTGAAGGTACTGATCCCAGTTCCAAACTTTTTTACTGTCGCGGGGCGATCGAATAACATCTTTTGAGTGCAGCGCTAAAAAATCATCTGCTTTATAGCCATTATAACTTTTGATAAACGGCTTCCATACTTGTTCGTTAATTTCCTTTTGAATGGGCTGTGAAAATCCAATCGAATACGCGAAAAAAAGTGGAATCAAGTTTAACCTGATCATAATAAAAGCTTGGATTGAAGATTATTGATTTTCGCTTCGGTAAACAAATTTATATACCTGATCTGTTTCTTGTTGGCGTTGATGAATTGGTCCACTGCGCTCTTTCAAAAAGCCGCCTGAGCGATTGGAAAACTTACTTTGAATTTCTGCGACAATAGCAAGAGCAATTTCATCGGGCGCCTCGGCTCCAATATCCAATCCAATGGGTGAATGAATACGCTGCATTTGCTCATCTGTTAGTTCAAACCGATCTCTTTTAAATTCCTCGAGCATTTTGTCAAATCTTTTCCGTGGTCCTAAGATGCCGATGTAAGGAGCCTCCGTTTGGATAATCTTTTTCAATACATCCCGGTCGTATTCATAGTTATGCGACATCAGCACGCAGGCAGTAAATGGGGTGATCTTAAAATCGCGGTCGATAAAATCCCGTTGGCAAAGAGAAAGCTTATCAGCCTCCGGGAAAAATAAGGGAGCAATATGTGCCACACATTCATCCGTCACCTCTACACTCCAACCCAAAGATTTGGCCAACTGACTCACCGGGCGCGCATCAAACCCGCCTCCAAAAATAAGAAGTGAAACAGAAGGCTGAATCAACTCCAGAAATACCTCATACTCTATGCCACTCACCAAAAACGCTTTTGCGTGTGAGACCCGAGTGTTGAACACGTTAAGCAAATCTTCCGCTATCAGATCTGATAAAGCCGGGTTTGATACCTGGCTCACGACACCTCTATCTTCGGCAATGAGCAACGTTTCGCCAATACAGGATAGTCCCTGAAACACAGTAGCCAAAGCGGCTGGTTGGTTCTTTTCGACAAGTTGCTTAAAAAACAGAATAGAATTTTTGTGGGCTGTGATCGGTTCGATCAAAACATCAATTACGCCATTGCAACCAAGCCCGATCCCGAGGTTCTGATTGCTCTCCTCACGCGTGTCGTAAGTCACCGTTTTCGGCACTCCGGAAGTCATCACTTGCCGCGCCTTACGGAGGGCATCCCCTTCCAGGCAGCCTCCACTGATGGAGCCAACCCACTTTCCATCATCGGTAATGAGCATGCGCGCGCCCGGACTGCGATAAGATGATCCGCGTACCTTCACAACGGTTGCCAATGCTGCGTGTCGTTCGGCAAAATTGATTTTATGATAGGCAGCTAAAATAGACTTAAACTCTTTCATTCCTCTTCGTTATGGGCAAAGTAGTCGATGTGAAACAAATGCCCCTCATATTTATTAAAAGTGATCATATCACCCACATTCTTGTCCTGATAGTGACTTGAATGGCAATGAACTTTTAGCGTATCGCCCGAATTGGTTGTAACGATCGCAATCCACTGTTCTTCGGCAGCAGTAGTGATCATGTAATTCCCTCTGCGATTGCCCCCATATGGTCCCCCCGTTACTGTATGTGCCGGGACAAAAATCTTTTCAACGATTTGCCCTTGCAAATGAATAGGCGGAGAAAAAAGTGAATCGATACTAACCACCACTAGCAATCCTACAATTGCGAAAATGAGCCCCGCAACAAGATAATCCGACTTTTTTTTGAACATTTCCATTACTCTTAAATTTTTAAAGAATAAAGCTACACGTTTGCTTTAAATGAATTGGCGATTTTCAAAATCAAATTGTCCGAAAGGTGTAATTTGGCCAACTGAAAAATATGAATCGATCCTTCACCATCGGAATAACAGGCGGCAGCGGATCTGGCAAAACCTTCTTTTTGCAGGAACTATCCGCTCTTTTCAAGCCAGAAGAAATCTGCCTCATCTCGCAAGACAATTACTACAAGCCCAGAGAGCAACAGCCAATAGACGAAAATGGCGTTAAGAATTTCGATCTGCCCATATCCATTGACCATGAAGCGTTCTTAAACGATTTATTGAAATTAAAATCTGGCCAAAATGTGGTCAAGAAAGAGTATACTTTTAATAATCCTTCGGCCGAGCCACACATGCTGGAATTCAAAACAGCTCCCATTTTAATTGTCGAGGGGTTGTTTGTGCAGTACTTTGATGAGATTGCGAAAGAGATCGATCTTAAAATCTTTATTGAAGCAAAAGACCACGTAAAGTTGGGCAGGCGCATCAAGCGCGATCAGGTAGAGCGAGGATACGACCTGGACGATGTTCTCTATCGGTATCAATACCATGTGATGCCCATTTTTGAAAATCAGATTGAACCGCTAAAACACAGTGCCGATCTGATTATTCCTAATAACAAGCATTTCAAAAAAGCGTTGGATCTTCTCTCAACGTACTTGAAGACCAAAATTGGGTAGACTTGCAAATTGATTTCTATTTGATACTTTTGCCACGCTCGAAATGAAAATTCGGCCAAAATGAACCAAAAAGCACTAAAAAGAGGGTTTTTGATGATTGCAGGCATTATGTCTGTAGTTGTTATTGTGCTTTCTCAGGTGTTCTACGAGCCGATCGAGCCACTCCAAAAGAAAGTAGCCACCGAACAATCTGCCGATGAACACTCGACAGATGACACGGCTATCTCTGCGCCCTCGGATATTGTATCTCATAGCAATGCTGTTGCTTTTAATCATCCACCAGCCGAGGTCAACGAAAAATTAGCAGATACAGAAATAAGAAAACAGTCATTGACTGTTGTAAAGAAAGCGTTTGTTTCTTTTTTCAATACGCTCTTCAGGGTGATTATTTCGCCTAACGCGCCTTAATCTCATATATCTATTTACTCCCTTTAACAACTGTGCTTGGTCACGAGCATAACTATTTACTCATTTAACTTTTAAAAATTTCATTTTATGCGGAACAAAGGATTTGTGGTAGTACTTACCATCATCATTACGGCACTTTGCCTTTATTACTTGTCGTTCACGTTTGTGTCGACCAAAATTCAGCAAGACGCGATTGACCAGGCCACTGATAAAAGTGGATCAATCAACTTGGTCAAAAAGCAAAACTATTTGGATTCTCTATGGAACAAGCCTGTATATAATTTATTCGGTGCCGAATACACCTATAAAGAGGTGAAGGAAAGTGAACTAAGCCGCGGCCTTGACTTACAAGGTGGAATGCACGTGGTATTGGAGATCTCTCCCATTGATATCATTCGCGGGTTAAGCGGAAACAACCAAGACCCGGCATTTGTAGCGGCTCTTCAAAAAGCACGCGAGCTTCAAAAAACAAGCAGCGAAAATTTTTCAGCCTTGTTCTTCAAAGCATTTAAAGATGCAAATCCTGATAAAACGATGGCTTCTTTGTTCACATCGGCAGCAAACAAAGACCGCGTAAAACTTTCTGATGACGATGCAGCCGTCATGAAATTTTTGAATGACGAAATTGAAAGTGCTATTGACCGCTCTTTCACTATTCTAAAAACACGTATCGATCAATTTGGAACTTCGCAACCCAACATTCAACGATTACAGGGCACAGGTCGAATTCAGATTGAGATTCCTGGAGCAGACAACCCCCAGCGTGTGCGCAAATTGTTACAAGGTGTTGCCCGACTTGAGTTCTGGGAAATTGTAGAGCCTTTCGATCCTCAATTGAGCCAGTCATTAGGAGCAATCAATCAATTATTACTGAAGGAACAGAACGAAAAGAAATCTGAGACTATCGCGGCCACTACCTCCGATGCCCCCGCAAAAACACAAGATGCGAAATCAGATACGGTAAAGTCGGCTCTTGAAGAAGCGCTGAGTACTGCTTCGAAAGATAGCACTGGCACAAACGCGTTGGATTCACTTCGCGCGGCTACATCTTCTCCGTTGTTTGCACTTAGTAGCCAATCGTTGCCATTTTATTACCAAGTCAAAGACACAGCTGTGATTAACGCCATTTTTAGAAGAGCCGATGTGCGTGCACTGCTACCCCGTACTGTTGGTTTGTTTTGGGATGTAAAGTCAAATTCAGAAGTAACTCCCGGTGTAGAAGACATTCAACTCAATTTTGTGAATGTCGGGCGTAATGGAAAACCATTGTTAACAGGCGAAGTAATCAATGATGCACGTTTGGATTTCGATCAGTTTGCACGCCCCGCAGTGAGCATGACAATGAATGCAGCTGGTTCAAAAACCTGGGCTAAAGTAACAGCGGCAGCATCAGCAAAACAGCCACAAGGTAAAATTGCCATTGTGTTGGATAACTATGTGTATACCGCCCCTTCCGTAAACCAGGAAATTGCAAATGGTAATTCTCAGATTAGCGGTTCGTTTACCAACGAAGAAGCAAAAGATTTGGCAAACGTGTTGAAAGCGGGTTCGTTGCCTGCTCCTACTCGCATTGTAGAAGAAGCAATCGTTGGGCCTTCATTAGGAAAAGTGGCACAAAACCAGGGTTTGATTTCAATGGCTTGTGGACTCGGCATTGTTGTTTTGTTCATGATTGCCTACTACTCAAAAGGAGGCTGGGTAGCCAACATTGCGCTCTTGTTCAACATCTTTTTTATCCTTGGAATATTAGCACAGTTTAACGCAGCGCTTACTCTGCCTGGTATGGGTGGTATTGTGCTTACGATGGGTATGGCTGTCGACTCGAACGTACTGATTTACGAACGTATAAAAGAAGAACTTGCGCAGGGCAGAAAATTGGTGGAAGCGATTCGAAAAGGATACGAACGCGCCTTCTCTTCCATATTTGACTCTAACATTACCACATTCCTCACTGCCATGTTTCTTTTCGTTCTTGGTCAAGGACCACTGAAAGGTTTTGCCATTGTGTTGATGATTGGTATTGCCACTTCGTTCTTTTCTTCGGTTTACATTTCTAGAGTAATCATTGAATGGATGACACGCAAGGGAGACGATTCTAAGATTACTTTTGCCACTAGCTTGGGTAGTGCTGTAAAAGACCGGAAGGACTTTAACTTCATCGGCAACAGAAAAATTGCATATATATTCTCAAGCACAGTCATTATCATCGGCCTTGCTCTTATCGCTGTAAGGGGTTTAAATCTCGGTGTAGACTTCAAGGGAGGTCGATCTTATATCGTGTCATTTAACAAACCTGTAGTTGCAACTGACGTAAAAGTTGCGCTCGCAAGTGGTTTTGAAAATGCCGGCACAGAAGTAAAAAACTTCGGCAATGACAAAGTCATGAAAGTGACTACATCTTATCTGATTGGTGATGAATCCGACAAGGCCGATGATAAAGTGAAAGCAGCATTGATTGACGGAGTATCCAAATTTAGTGGCTTACAATACTCTGAAAACGATGCGCAAATTGATGACACTCATTTTACTATTTCTTCGTCATCAAAGGTGGGCGCCACTATTGCCGATGATATCAAGGGCTCGGCATTAGAAGCTGGATTGTTCTCCATCATTGCAATCTTCCTGTACATCCTCGTTCGCTTCCGCAAGTGGCAATACAGCGCGGGGGCTATCATTGCATTGATACATGATACAATGTTCGTATTTGCTTCATTCGCCATCTTGGGACTTCTTGGAATCAATTTTGAGGTTGACCAGGTGTTCGTGGCTGCTATACTAACCGTCATTGGTTACTCGATCAATGACACGGTAATTATCTTCGATCGTATTCGTGAGTTTATTGCGTTTGGATCAAGCCACGATCGAAACAGAATCTTCAATGATGCCATTAATAGCACACTAAGCAGAACATTGATTACTTCCGGAACAACGTTGATAGTTGTAGTTGTACTTTTAATTTTTGGTGGTGAGGTGTTACGCGGTTTCTCTTTTGCGCTGCTGGTGGGGATTGGAATAGGTACTTACTCTTCCATATTCATTGCTGCTCCAATCGTGGTTGATTTTGATAAAAGCAAAGATCACCAAGCGAAGCCCGAAGTAAAAACGGTGAAGGCCTAGCTTTTGCATCAATAGTGGCTTCAAGCAGCATGCTTCAAGCTACACGCCACGGGCTTGCGCCTGAGGCATGTGGCTTGAAGCTTTTTATTTAAAAGACACAAGAACCTTCATCAGCTTCTCCATAGCCTTTGCTCGATGACTAATTTGGTTTTTCTCCTCAGCACTCATCTCGGCAAGTGTTTTGTTGTATCCATCTGGTAAAAAAATGGGATCGTAACCAAACCCTCCGGCTCCTCTCTTTTCAGTGAGAATCGTCCCGTTCAGTGTTCCTTCGAATTGCTGAGTCATAGAAGGCGTAACGAGTGTAATCACCGTTCGGAATTGCGCCTTTCTATTATCGGTATTGTTCAGTTTAGACAAAACCAAATTCATGTTGTCTTGATGACTTCGTTGAGGGCCAGCAAAGTAAGCCGAGTGAACACCGGGCGCTCCATCCAAGGCTTCAATTTCCAGGCCAGAATCGTCTGCAAAACAAGGGACATTATACGTTCTGAAAACATAGTCTGCTTTCTGAAAAGAATTTCCGAGAATCGTGTCTTGCTCTTCGAGCAGTTCCTCGGTACATCCAATATCAGCAAGGCCACGAATGGTATGTCGCCCGGCTAAAATCGCTTGCACCTCCTGAATTTTGTGAAGGTTATTTGTAGCGAAGCAAAGTTCCATTTACTTACGGATTACTTTTTTTACTTCCACCTCGTAAATCAGATTAGTATAAGGCGCGACAGTTGAATTGCCGTAGGCGCCATAGCCTAATCCAGAGGGAACATATACAATTGCCTTAGTACCCTCACGAAACAAGGGCAGTACAATTTTCCATGCTGGTAAAGTAGATCGCGCGTTTAGCTTCAGGCCCTTTGAAACTTCCGGTTCAACAACTGCTTCCGTTGGCAATGATTTTGCCGTGTAGGTTAAAACAACCGAGTCAGTTAAAAGTGGTGCCAACGCAGTGGAACCACCAGCACTGGTAATTACATACCGAAGATTGGCGGCATCTTTGCGCGCTACAATGTTTCTCGAGAGCAGGAATGCATCGATTATAACTAGGTCACGAGTTAATTGAGTTGCGTAATCGCGAATAACTTTCTTCAATTCAATATCAAAGATCAAATTGGAGTTGGCGGGTATCGGGCCTGTTCTGTAGTTGCCGTAGGCCAAGCCAGAGGGCACGAACAATCTTAACTTTGCACCTTCGCCAACCAGCGGCAGCGCAATGCGCCACGCACGAATCAACTTGTTCAGCAAGAAGGTGTTCTGGCCATTTGTAAAAATGGAGTCGCCCTTGAGCAAGAAAAGCGAATAGTTGACTTGGATAGAATCTACAAGTTGCGGCTTGCGGTCCGACCCTTTTGTAACAATTGAATACCGTAGACCGGAGGTATCTGCTTCGGCTGTAATGTTATTAGCGGCAAGGTATTCATCGATCAATGAAATGTCTTTCTTCAATTGGTCTTTATAGGCCAAATTTACTTTCTCCTCGCTGCATCGGGCAAATAAAATAAAAATTACTGCGACCGAAAGAAAGCCTTTCATTGATTTATCGAAGAAAAACTATTTACTACCCGTCAACTCTATTTCAAAAATTAAATTTGCATTGCTCGGAATCGACCCACTACCACGTAATCCGTAACCAAGGGTTGAAGGAACATAAAAAGTGGCTTTGGTCCCGACTGGAATCAATGGTATCCCAAGTCTAAGCCCTTTAATGAGGCCGCTCAATGCGAAATCCGATGGCAAACTTTGTTGACCGAAGGGGGTGGCACTGTTTATGTTCATAACTCGCCCAGTATACGAAAACGTAACAGTGCTTGTTGAAACTGGTTTCACACCAGTTCCCAAAGAAGTAATAATGTATTTCAACCCCTCAGGTCCCTTGAGCACATTTTTGATTTCTTTAACAACCAGGTAATCATTAATCGCGAGTGTATCTTTTCTGAGTTGCGGAAATACTTTTAACAACTCGATCTCAAAAATCAAATTCGAATTTGGAGGAATGGTTCCCTGCTGAGCTGATCCATACGCCCAACCAGAAGGAACATAAAAATTGGCTTTTGATCCTTCTTTTATTAGCGGAAGTCCAATTTGCCAACCCGGAATCAAATTCCCCAATAAAAAGCGAACTGGAGCGGTCGATTTTTCAACCTCCGTTTCAGCAGGCAATAATCTTACCGTGTAATTTACAGTAACTGAGTCGGACGCACCGAGCGGCTTAATCCCTGTGCCGTCTACATTGACTACGTATTTTACGCCATAATCATCAGGATCAGTCAATCCTGCAATTCCCTTGCTAACGAGATAGGAATCGATGGCTGCTCTGTCTTTAGCTAGCTGCTCTTCGAAAGTGACGGACTTGGGTGTGTCGGTACTACATCCAGACAAGCCGACCACTGTTGCCAACAATAAAAAAACCAGATATTTCATTTTACTATTACTTAACTTCTATCAACTCCATATCAAACACCAACACAGAGTTTTCAGCAATCACATCACCTCTTCGTTGATTACCATACGCTAATGTGGAGGGAATATAGACAGTCATCTTGGATCCCTTATTCATCAATTGAATAGCTTCTTCCCATCCTGGAATTACTTGTTGCGCACCCACCGTTAATTCAAGCGGGGCATAAGAACTCGAACGCCCTTGAGGATAGAGGTTGTTTTTCTTTGCTTCTGATTCAATACTTGTATCGAAATACTGGCCGTTCAATAAATACCCTAAATAGTCAATTTTCACTTGCTGTCCCGCCTTTGCATTTTCACCTATTCCGGGTTTTGTTATAATATACCTAAGCCCAGAAGCGGTAGTTTGAGCTGTTACATTTTTTGCTTTCAAGAAATCGTCAATGGCTGTAATATCCTTCTCCAACTGCACTTTTTGATCCTGAAGCATCTTTTCATTTTGCTTCGCTATCAGTTCGGTCTGTAGTTTATTCATTTCCTCCTGATTGAGAACGGCAGACAAACCAATCTGGAAAGTGAACGATGATGTAGAGTCAACTGAAAACGGTAAAGGCTGGCGGAAGGTGTTTTCAAACAGTTTCTTGGCGGGAACCTTAAAAACAACGCTATCTCCCTTCGACAGCATTTTGATGACTTCTAAGACAGCATCGCCTTTAGGTACCGTTCCCTGCATCTGAATAACAGCCGGAAAGCCATTCTTCTTTGAATCGTTCCAAACGGAGTCTTTACCATCCATGAACCGCAAATTCATCACGACAAATTTGCCGGAATCTATTTTGACGCCATCTCCTTTGCGAACGACATTGAATTTGTAACCTGAAGGTGTCTCTTTGGAACCACTACAAGCGGCAACAAAAAGAGATACGAAAAGAAGGGCAATAAGTGAATTTTTCATTGTGTGGTTTTATTTGAAATAGAATTGGTTTATTACTGGTTTAAAGCTTCTTTATATTCGGGCAAGATCGCCAAAAATTTCTTCAAAGTCTCCTCTAGATTTTGTTTTGACTGCCCCCCTGAGGCATTTTTGTGTCCTCCGCCTTCAAAATGTTTGCGAGCCAAGGCATTTACGTCAAAATCTGCTAACGAACGAAAAGACAATTTTATTTCTTCCTTACGGTCATACATCAATACGGCCATTTTAATACCCTTAATGGAAAGGCCGTAATTAACAAGACCCTCAGTATCCCCAGTTTGTGAACCAAACTGCTTGAGTTCCTCCCATGTAAGTGTCACATAAGCCGTGTTATACTCTGGCAACACAACCAGCTTTTGGCTGAGTGCATAGCCTGTAAGACGCAAACGATCTAGTGAGTTGGTATCGTATATTTGCTTAGCTACTTCACTTGGATTCGCCCCTCTGCTTACCAACTCGGAGGCAATCAAAAATTCCTTGTGTGTGGTGTTATTATGCCTGAATCCACCAGTATCGGTCATCAGTCCTGCATACAAACAGTTAGCAATGTCTTGATCAATTAACTCACGATCTCCCCATTCATCGATCAGTTCAAAAATCAACTCGGCTGTTGATGCAGAGCTGACATCCCATTTCTCAAAATCCGCAAATTTTTCGGGTTCCAAATGATGGTCTATCATGACCTTTTTTGCGGTAGATGTTTTCACCATGTCTCCAACTTCATTTATCCTTTTCAAACTTGAGAAATCAAGGCAAAAGAGGACGTCACAGGCCTCGATCATCTCTTTTGCTTTTTGCTGTGGAACTACTGAGTCCTTTGTCAAGGCAATAACCATTTCTTTGCCGGGCATCCAAGTCAAAAAGTCAGGGTAATCGCTTGGGCTGATTACCGAAACGGAATGCCCTTTTTTTGCTAAATAGCCCGCCAAACCCAGAGAGGAACCCAAGGCGTCTGCATCCGGCTTAAAGTGGGTCACAATTACCACTTTCTTCGGTGATGCCAATAGTGTTTTAAGTCCCTTCAGGTCTTTCATTTAAGGGGGCAAAAATAATCAATGATTCTGGATTCGGGCTTCTATGTTCCCTGTTCTTTTAATACTTTTGCGCCCGAATTATTCAACTAAAAAACCTCAAAAAACAAACTAAAATGGCAGGAAACAGAACTTTTACAATGCTTAAGCCTGATGCAACTATAGCAAATAATTCAGGTGCAATTATCAAAATGATTGAAGAGGCAGGCTTCCGCATCATTGCAATGAAGAAGACAAGATTGAGCAGCGAATTGGCTGGCAAATTTTATGAAATTCACAAAGAGCGATCTTTTTATGGCGAACTGGTTAGCTACATGTCATCAGGTGCCATTGTTCCGATGATCCTTGAAAAAGCTAACGCAGTAGAGGATTTTCGCAAACTGATTGGTGCAACGGATCCAAAAAAAGCAGAACCGGGCACTATACGCGCACTATTTGCTAAGTCGATTGACGCTAATGCGATCCATGGCTCTGATTCAGATGCTAATGCGGAGATTGAGGGAAGTTTCTTCTTCTCACAGTTTGAAAGGTTCTAAGGTTGCCAGTTTCTAGTTTCAAGTTCAGGTAGAAGGATTTCAAACTTGTAACCGGGAACTGGGAACATTTCCCCATCCGTTTTGTTCTTCGATAAGTTTTAAGATTAAGAGATAAGTTTTTTTATGAACATCGATCCCCTTTACTCCGAAAAATTTGAGTCGCGACACAATGCACCCAATGCCAACCAAATAGCTGAAATGCTAAAGGTGGTAAAAGCCAAATCAGTGGATGAAGTGATCGACCAAACAGTGCCGGCCAACATCCGCTTGAAAAAGGCGTTGAACTTGCCGGCTGCACAATCGGAGTTTGAATTCTTAAACGAATTCAAAAAGATGGTTTCCAAAAACAAGATCTATAAGTCTTATATAGGCACCGGATATTATAACTGCATTACTCCGGGAGTCATTCTTAGAAATATTTTAGAGAACCCAGGGTGGTATACAGCTTATACACCCTATCAGGCAGAAATTGCCCAGGGCAGGATGGAAGCATTGATCAATTATCAAACGATGGTCATCGACTTGACGGGTATGGAAATCGCCAACGCGTCATTGTTAGATGAGGCAACCGCAGCAGCCGAAGCCTTGCATTTATTGTATGCATCAAAGAAAGCCTCAAAAAAAGATGCTCATAAATTTTTTGTTGATGAACATACATTCCCTCAGGTAATTGACCTGCTAAAAACACGGGCAAATCCGATTGGTGTTGATCTCGTTGTGGGTGATCTATCAAAACTGGATATAACAGAAGCTAACTTGTTTGGAATCTATATTCAAAATCCGAATAACAATGGCGAAGTAAAAGACTATACATCAATGATTGAGTCTGCTCATGAGAAAGAAGTTTTTGTGGTGATGGGTGCCGACCTAATGAGTTTGCTGTTGGTAAAATCGCCAGGTGAAATGGGCGCAGATGTAGTGGTAGGCTGTTCGCAACGCTTCGGAGTGCCCATGGGCTTCGGTGGCCCTCATGCTGCTTTTTTCGCAACTAAAGATGAATTCAAAAGACAAATGCCGGGAAGAATTATTGGCATTTCGCAAGACGCTCAAGGGAATCCCGGCTATCGGATGGCCCTGCAAACGCGTGAGCAACATATTCGCAGAGAAAAAGCAACCTCCAATATTTGCACTGCACAAGTTTTATTATCCGTAATGGCCAGTATGTACGCGGTGTATCACGGCCCTGAAGGATTGAAAAAAATCGCTGGTCGTATCCATGGTCTCGCTAATGTTCTGGAATCAAATTTGAAAGCGGCTGGGTTTAAACAAGTAAACGCTGCCTACTTTGATACGCTTAAAATTGCTGTGGCGGATAAGAAAGCGATTGAGCGGGAAGCCATTAAGCATGAACTGAACTTCCGTTATTTTAGTGATAGCCATGTAGGAATTTCATTGGATGAGACGACTTCCTTGAAAGACCTTCAAACGATCTTGAAAGTATTTGGCGTTTCTTCCTCAACGAATGGCGAGAAGTCTACAACCAATCTTCCGGCTTCGTTAGTTAGAAAATCCGATTTCTTAACTCATCCTATTTTTAACTCACATCACAGCGAGCATGAAATGCTGCGCTATATCAAAAAATTAGAAAGCAAAGATTTATCCATGGTGCATTCGATGATTTCATTGGGCTCTTGCACCATGAAGTTAAATGCTACAACCGAAATGATTCCGGTAACATGGCCTGAGATGGGACAAATTCATCCTTTCGCACCAAGTGATCAAACACTAGGCTATTCAGAAATGATTTCTAATCTGGAGATTTGGTTAAAAGAGATTACTGGGTTTACAGGAATTTCACTGCAACCCAACAGCGGGGCACAAGGTGAATATGCAGGATTGATGGTGATCAGAGCCTACCACCAAAACAGAGGTGATCATCATCGGAACATCGCATTGATTCCTTCATCGGCTCATGGAACAAATCCAGCCAGTGCAGTAATGGCTGGCATGGAAGTGGTCGTCACTAAATCAGATGCAGAAGGGAAGATCGATGTAGCCGACTTAAAAGCAAAGGCTGAACAATACAAAAATAATCTAGCGTGCTTGATGGTCACCTATCCATCAACGCATGGTGTTTTTGAAGAAGCCATTGTCGACATCTGTGAAACGATTCACCAAAATGGTGGATTGGTTTACATGGACGGAGCCAACATGAATGCACAAGTTGGTTTAACCTCACCGGCTAACATCGGTGCAGATGTTTGCCACCTTAACCTTCATAAAACATTTTGCATTCCCCACGGAGGTGGAGGTCCTGGCATGGGTCCGATTTGTTGTAACGATAAATTGAAACCTTTTCTTCCGGGTCATGCTGTTGTACAAACCGGAGGAGAAAAAGCGATTAGTGCCGTGTCCGGTGCGCCATGGGGAAGCGCCAGCATTCTCGCCATCTCTTACGCCTATATTGCCATGATGGGAAGTGAAGGTTTAACTAACGCGACTAAGCTTGCGATTTTCAATGCAAACTACATCAAGGAAAGATTGAGTGGCCATTATAAAATTCTATACACCGGCACACAAGGCCGTTGTGCGCACGAAATGATTGTGGATTGCCGCGACTTTAAAAAGTTTGGAGTAGAGGTAGAGGATATTGCAAAGCGACTCATGGATTATGGCTTCCATGCGCCAACCGTTTCATTCCCGGTAGCAGGTACCATCATGATCGAGCCGACCGAGAGCGAACCCAAAGCAGAGATGGATCGCTTTGTAGACGCATTGATCGAAATACGGAATGAAATCCGTGAAGTAGAAGAGGGTAAAGCAGACAAAGAAAATAATGTATTGAAAAACGCACCTCATACTGCAGCAGTCATTACAGCCGATAGTTGGAATCGTCCCTACAGCAGGCAAAAAGCTGCTTACCCACTTTCATTTGTGAAGGAAGCTAAGTTCTGGCCAACGGTAAGCCGTGTTGACAATGCCTATGGCGATAGAAATTTAGTTTGCAGCTGTTTGCCGATTGAAGAATACGTTAGTTAATATCAGACTTCGGTATTTGGGGTTTTTACACCTTGTGAAATTTGAATGCCCTTGCCCCCAAATGAAAAAGACATTCTTTGCTTTTTTCTTGATCATGGCTATTTCAAGCCAAGCACAGAAGAGCATTTACAAGGGGTTACCTTCTTTGGTTTGGCCGAAACTCTACGCTATAGAGTACAGAAAAGAAGGTGATTATGACAAACCGCTTTTTTCAAAAGACGTACAGTCTCTTGCCAATCAAGTGATCATCTTGCCCGGATACATGGTGCCTTTTGAAAGCGGAATGAAAGGAACTCATTTTATGCTCTCTTCTTTGCCTTTAAACGCGTGTTTCTTTTGCGGTGTCGGTGGACCCGAAACTATCGTAGAGGTATTTTTGCTCGAACCAATTGAGTACACCAACAAGCCCGTTGAGATAAGAGGCAAGCTTATTCTTAACGATAAAAATCCTGATAAGATGATTTACCTGTTAGAAAAAGCAGAATTTTTGGGGGCCGTGGATTTCTAGAAATAACTATTTCAATCCATACTTGTCGATCATAAAAATAAGAGCAGCCATCGAGGCAGCACCCAATTCCAGTTCGCGTTTGTCAACTTTATCAATCGTATCTTCAGATGTATGATGAACGCTGAAGTAACGTTGCGAGTCTGGAAGAAAACCTATCAAAGGCACGCCTTGTGAAGCTAGCGGGCTAATATCTGCGCCTCCACCCTCTTGGTTAAAATCCCAGAGATCATATGGCTCAAAAAGGGGCTTCCAACCTTTGATGATGGCCTTAACGCTTTCTGTTGTAGACATTGTAAATCCTCGAGGGGTAAAACCACCCCTGTCAGATTCCATAGCAGCAATATGCTTCTCCTTGTTTTTCAATGCGAGTTCGGCATACTTTGCGCCACCTCTCAATCCATTTTCTTCATTCATGAACATAACAGCGCGAATGGTCCGTTTTGGCTTATAGCCCATCGCTTTGAACAACCTCAATACCTCTATGGATTGAATACAGCCCGCTCCATCATCATGTGCACCTTGCGCTAAGTCCCACGAATCCAAATGCCCACCTACTACAATAATTTCGTCTTTGTATTCGCCACCCCTTATTTCGCCTACTACATTAAAAGACGGAGCATCGTCCAAAATCTGACTGTGCGTCTCAAGATAGAACTGCAAATCTCTTTCTTCTTTTAACAAATTGCTTAACAACTCGGCATGTTGCGTGCTAATCGCGACAGCCGGAATAAGTTTTACGTTCGTTACGTAACGCATACCTCCAGTATGTGCATACGCTTCTATGCCTGAGCCCATTGAACGAACAATCACTGCGACTGCTCCTAATTTTGCTGCTTCTACTGCGCCATTTCCTCTTTGATCAACAGCCCCCCCATAAGCAGCAAACGTGTTAATCTTTGTCGGATCCATCGCACGATTAAAAAAAACAATCTTCCCTTGTATACTCTTTGCTCCTAATTGCTTAAGCTCTTCAAAATTTTTGACCTCAACAATACCCGCTGAAATTCCTGAAGGCCCTGTGCCGATCGATCCACCCAAAGAAGTTATCACAACTTCTCGTGTCCCGATTTTTTTTGAATTGATGATACGACCTATTTCTTGTTGCCCTCGAACCCAATGTGGCACCATCAGAGGCTGTAGCCACACGGAATCAAATCCCAAATCTTCCATCTTATGGCGGCTCCATTCAACGGCTGCCGCAGCCCCTGGCGATCCTGACAGTCGTGGCCCAATGTTTACACATAAGTCATAGAGCATGTCATAGGATTTACCTTTGCTGAGTGCCTGATTGTATATTTCTTTGATCGATTCTTTATCGGAGCTCTGCGCTCGCACAAGAAAAAAGGATAGAAAGAGAAAACTGAAAAGAATTGATTTCATGCATTAATAATTGTTTTTAGTTGTAAGATAGAATGACCTAGATTATCATACCACTGAGTGTAGAGCTTCTTAATTGCCATTTCATATCATTTGAATTTTTGATTTGAAAAATAGTTGATTATGAGTGAATCTACTGACAAGATTATTGAAACGGTCTATTAAATTCTATTATTTTTATTCAAAGGTTTGAAAAACAAGTATTTACAATCGTACTTCGTAGCAACAAATTACACATACTATGGCTTTTTTGTTTGAATCGTTCGAGGATTGGAGAAACTATTGTAAGGAGAAGAATGTCTCGCTGGTAACTGCTGTATTGGAATATGAACTAGAACAAAAAGGGCGAAGTGAACAGCAAATTTGGGAAGGTTTGGGCATTGCATGGGACGTGATGAAAGATGCTGTGCATACTGGTCTTACAGAAGAAATGACTTCTCGTTCAGGCATGATTAACAACGGAGCAAAAAAAGTCTACAATTACCCGAAATCTGTTCTCTCTAAAGAATTTCAAAATCTAATTTCGCGCGCCCTTGCTGCCAAGGAAGTCAACTCCTGCATGGGTAGAATTGTAGCCGCGCCCACCGCAGGTGCCTCTGGTATAATGCCTGGCGTTCTTTTTACGTTGCAAGAGATACATCAAATAGAAGACAAAAAGATTTTAGAGGCCATGTTATTAGCCGCAGGTATCGCGCTCATCATGGAACAAAAAGCTTCTATTGCCGGAGCTGTTGGCGGTTGTCAGGCAGAGACAGGTACCGCTGCAGCCATGGGCGCTGGTGCAATCGTCTATTGCCTGGGTGGAGATACAAATCAGATTTTTAATGCGGTGGCTATCACCGTGCAGTGCATGTTAGGTTTAGTCTGTGATCCGGTTGCCGGGTTAGTGGAAGTTCCCTGTGTGGTGCGCAATGCAAGTGCCGCGGCCATCGCGAACAGCTCTGCTCAAATTGCATTGGCAAATGTAAGCAGCGTGATTCCCGTTGACGAAGTAATTGAAGCCATGGGAGAAATTGGTGCCAGTATGGAAACGCGCTATAAAGAAACAGCTCTTGGTGGATTGGCCGCAACGAAAACCGGTCAGGCTATTTCTAAACGAGTGCTCATACGTGATATAGAAATGTTACCAGACGAAGGAACGATTTAGCCGCCACGTTAAAAGAAGAAATAATGAAATTTAGTGTAACCCTACTCCTTGTTCTTGCCTTCGGGCAACTATTTTGCCAGAAAAGACTTTCCATTTACAAATCGTTCGGTGGGGTTGTTTTTGAAATGGATTCTACTTCGATCAGCTCTAAACAGGTTTCCATTATTTTGCAACAAAACCAAAAGGCCTACAAGGAATTTAAAGTTGCCAAAAGAAAGGCCTTGGTTGGAAATATAATCGGCTTCACCGGTGGTTTGTTGGTTGCCGTGCCTCTTATTTCAATCGTTGCGGGTGGGCAACCCGAATGGGCCTATGTGGGTGCCGGAGGAGTTCTTTTTCTGATTTCTCTTCCTTTCAGCTCCTCATTCAGAGGGCATGCACTTAATGCAATTGAGATTTATAATTCCGGTGTCTCCGTTTCCAGTCATCGAATAAGGCCATCCTTCCATTTCTATGGAACAGGCGCTTCTCTCGTGTTACGATTTTAGCATTAGTTTTCGCCCTCCTTGGCGGTAACGGTAATTGGGAAATCATTGCCATGAATGTAGCTGGTGGGATATTGAGCGTCTCCACCGTATTGCTTCGTAAGCTCTGGTACTCGTTCCTCCATATAAAACTTCAACTCATTTACCGTAATCTTGTTGTCATTATTGTTATTGCCCTTACCGTCAAGAGCCTCTAACAAGGCGTAGGTAAATACACCATGTTTCAACACTTCAAATTCAGTAGCAAACTGTTTAGAACCGGAAGACGCAATCCATACCACACCCGAACTCCGGGCTAATTGCACAATGGCTTTTTCATCACCACCCAATGCACGTGTACTCATGTTTTTCAATGCTCCGCCCGAATGACAAGCATCCATCAAAACAATTTGTTTCGTTGATTTTATTTTTGTCAGGTACTCTTTTAATTCAACATCCGAAATACCTTTTGCTGTTAACTGCTTCGTATCCCCATAAATCTTGGTTACATCTGTTGGCACAAAATAAAACGGACTATCGCCATCTTTGTCTTTGTTCTCTTCATCCAAACTGCCATGACCCGCGTAGAAGAATACAAAGACATCCTGTGGCTGAGCCTTTGCGGCAATTGACTTGAAGCCTTCAACAATTTTCGCTTTCGTACCATTCTCATCATAACGCTCCACAATGTTGATGGCTTTAAATATCCGTTGACCTTGTGAAGAAATTTTTTCAGCAAATGCCTTTGCGTCCGGCTGAGCGTAATTCAGGTTGTATTGAGAGTTTTGGTACTTATTAATGCCTACCACCATCACATGCAAGGTCGAGTTGAGAATGACCTTACCCACGTAATCAATTTTCAAAATCTCAGGTCTTGACTCGATACGTTGATAGTTCACTACTACCACTTTGAATTCGTTTGTTTCGTTCAACATTTCTACGTTGTAGGATTTTAGCACCTTATCATTCTCACCTTTGGTCTCTACCGTGGTGTCACTCAATATCAGTTTATCATTTTGATAGATGTTTACTTCTTCAATCCCGCTACCTCCATCAAAAATCTCAACATCCAATTTCAATGCTTGCTGAGTCGTAACGAGCTTGCCACTTTGGTAGTCGATTTGGCCATTATCGTGGAGAACTTCAGTGGTAAAGAAGCCGGCTGAGGGTCTGTGCAGCTTAGTCAAATCAAAAATCCGCTCTCCCTCCTCACGAAGAATATCTTCTACGCGTTTTCCCTGTGCAATGCTTTTCTGCATTTGTGTAGGCCGATACAAGATTTTAAAATACTGTTCAGCCGCATAAAAATCTGCGAGCTTGTCAATTCCGCGATTCAAGTGCCAACCAAAATATTGCCCCCCAGCTGACGTACAAGCAAAATATCCTTTGTAGGCCCAGCATACCCATTGATTATCCTCAGTCAAAAACAACGTGGCGAAGGGAAGCACGGTCTCACCTAAATTTTTATAAACCTCTTCGATGGCTTTATAGTTTTTCTCACCATGTGCTTTCATATAGTCGATCACCGCTCGCCAAGCTTTTTTGGAAGGTTCCCGGGTGAGCGAATCAATCGGAAGCGATTCAAAATAGGCACCCCAAGCCGCATCGCTAAACTCGGGATGCTGACGCATGGTTGGTGCGGCACCGGTCTCACTTAGCTTCCAAAGCACAATGGTCTGATCCTCGCCCCCTGAAGCCAAGTATCTACCATCCTGGCTAATTGCAACTGCTCTTACGCCACCCACATGCCCAACAAATTCCTTCTGAAAAGCACCGTTGCGATCAAACATTCTAAGTGAATAATCACTTGCAACGATAACTTCCCCCTCGCGTGAGGCCTGGAAATCTAGAATACGCCCATCTTCGCTATCAATGTTTTGAATCTTTTTGCCTTTGGGAAGACTCAATTCAGTTTCAGAAACTTGTGAAATGCCTTTTCCGAAATTCTCTACGGGTGGTGAAAAATTGAGCGAGTTGACATTGAGTTTCATGGAATTGAAATCGAAACTACGCTGAAACTCATTTGGCTTGGCATTGATGTCTTGCGAAACAAACAACTCGAGACCCGCCCCAAAAGCTAAATCATGAATAGCACTTCCTTTTCCTTTTACTTTGCGAAGAGCTTTGCCATTGATGGGATTCCATAAATAAATTTCATTGTTATTTCCACCCGCAGAAGCAACTTGATAACTTCCATTGTCGAGGGGTGAAAAGGCGGCCGCAAAAACTGCATTATCATGTCCCCTAAAATCGGTGAATTTATTCCCTTCGGGCACACCATAACTTATGCCATGACCGGTGTCATCCAAGCCGACTAGTATTTTTGAATCATGAGAGAAAGCAATTGCGTTCACCGAAGCATCTCGATTCCACTGTTTAATCACTGAACCCGTACTACTCCAAAGGAAAAACTCCTTCGCATAGCTACTAGACGCTAGGTACATGCCATCGCTCGAATAGGCTAACTTGTTCACTTCTCCCAAGTGCTTTTTCCAAAATCTTGGATTGAATTTGCTTCCGCCCTTTTCCAAAATGGCTAAGCTGTAAATGCTCACTTCGGATTTACCTTCCAATGCAATGGCCACATCCATGTTTGCCAAATTCATGGCCAGGTACTTGACGGGTGCGCCCGTTTCAATGGACAACTCCTGGCTATACATCGGAGTAGCCGCATCTACTTTCCATACTTTTAAAGTGCCATCGTTACTGCCACTCACCAAATACTTTCCGTTGCCTGTAAATGCCAGGCTGTTGATTACATCCTTGTGACCAAGTGCTGTTGCGACTTGTATGCCTTTATTAAGATCAATGATTGCAATATAGATTTGGTTGTCGGGCGTTACGGTGTATCCTGCCACGGCCAGAAGGCTTCCATCTGGTGAAACGTCAGAAGTATAGAACATGCCCTTTGAACCATCGCCTATCTCCGACTCAAATTTTTTAAGCATTTCTCCCGTGTGGGCGTTCCAAACACGAACGGTCTTATCTTCGGAAACCGAAATTATTTTCTGGCCGTCTGGGGTGAAGTTAAGGTTCTGTACCCTGGCCGAATGACCCATAGAATTGATGACAACGCGGGGGGTACTCAACTGAGCTAATACAGAAAATGTAGCAAGACTAAAAGCAACTACAATGGGGGAAATCTTTTTCATAATCGATTACCAGACTGGTAGCTGAAAGTTACCAATTTTATCGGTAAAATCCAGAAAGGTAACCCCGTACAAGCCTCTTACAAAGTTGCGCGGGCAAACACCCCGAAAAAAGTTGAAAACTGATTGTTTTCTCGGCTAGCCCCGCTGTGCTACTTTCTGGCAGCGATAAGCAAGGACAAAGAAAAGCGAAAAGAACAACCCCACTGATATTAAATAGATTTGCATCACCATTTCATTTAATTTATGATACGAAATTGTTGTTTTCTACGCACACGGTTGGTTCTGAAAGCTTGAACCACCTACTGAGGTAATATTGTGATGACTTTTGTCAAATTTCAAAAGATCAATTTGCCCTTTAGATAAGAAAGGGGATCTGAAAACTCGTTTTGAAACTATATTGCAGGGAGCTTTAAAACCGCCAAAAGCGAAACAAACGAGCAAGAAAAACGATTAACAAGGCTAATACTCTTATAAATCCAATACCTGATGAAGAAGATTACTTTCACTTTTCTATTTTACCTATCATCTGTTCACATTATTTCCGCTCAATCTGTTCAAAAGGAAATTCCTAGGGATTGGTTCCTGCTTGATCCAGAACAGGATAGTTTGCAAGGGGTGAGCGCGGAACGAACTTATGAAACCTTGTTAAAAGGGCAACCGTCCAAAACGGTATTAGTAGCTGTGATCGACTCAGGAATCGATATAGAACACGAGGATTTAAAAAGTGTAATCTGGGTGAATGAAAAAGAGATTGCAAACAACGGAATTGATGACGACAAGAATGGCTATGTAGACGATGTGCATGGCTGGAATTTTATTGGCGGCAAAAATGGAAATGTAAATGCCGACACTTATGAACTTACCCGCGAATACATGCGCCTTTCAAAAAAATATGATGGGGCTGATTCAGTAAAGAATAGGAAGAAAGCAAAAACTGAATACGCATCTTATTTGAAACTAAAAGACAAATACCAAAAACTGAAAGTCAAGAATGAGCAACAGTACCAATTCTATTCAGGCATGTACAAATACACCAAAGCAAGCATAGACACACTGAAGAAGTACTTTAAAACAGATACGTTGGTACCCTATGATGTAAAAAACCTTACTACCGATAGACCTAGCTTACTCTTTGCAAAGAGCGTGGTTGGCCGAGTTTATAAAACTGCAGGCGATGACGCTCCCTTGGACGAATACCTTAGCCAAGTGAAAGAGGGCGTGGACTATTTCGAAGTAATTGTAAAATATGGCTACAATACCGAATTTGATTCTCGACAAATAGTAGGCGACAATTATTCAAATCTTTTTGAAAAAGGCTATGGCAACAATGACGTGAAAGGGCCGGACCCGCTACATGGCACACATGTGGCCGGAATAATTGCTGCTGATCGTAAAAACAAGCTGGGCATCAAGGGGATTGCGGACAATGTGAAAATAATGGTGGTGCGCGCTGTGCCGAACGGAGATGAAAGAGATAAAGACGTGGCCAATGCAATTGTTTACGCAGTAGACAACGGAGCCAAAATCATTAATATGAGTTTTGGTAAATCCTTTTCACCCGAAAAGGAAATGGTCGATCGTGCCGTCAAATATGCAGAACAAAAAGGTGTGTTGTTGATTCATGCCGCGGGAAATGAAGGCGATGATATTGACATGGAAAAAAATTTCCCCACAAAAAAATACTTGAATGGAAAGGAAGCAAAGAATTGGATCGAGGTGGGCGCGTCTTCGTGGGGTAGTGACGAAAATTTTGTGGGTAGCTTTTCCAATTATGGAAAAAAAGGTGTTTCATTTTTTGCCCCGGGTGTTCAAATCTATTCTACTACTCCCGGCAACACTTACAAAAACGAAGATGGCACCAGCATGGCCAGTCCTTCTAGTGCGGGAGTGGCGGCACTGTTGATGTCTTACTTCCCAAACCTTACGGCTATTGAAGTGAAAGATATTTTAGAAAAATCTACCCGCAAATTTGATAACCTCAAAGTGCAAAAGCCGGGCAGTAAAGAACTCGTCTCATTTGGCGACCTCAGTTCGTCTGGCGGATTGGTAAATGCCTATGAAGCCGTGAAGATGGCGATGGAAAGCAAAAAACCGACTGTTAAGTAGTCGACTACTTCTGGATTGTTTCCACTCTTAACCCCACCGCTAAAATCCCTAGCAGAGTATCTTGCCGCATAAACTGCTCAAACCGGACTTTGTGTTTGCCCGTTTTGTTAAAGGTGTAGTTCGTTAGAAAACCAAACTGGTGATCATACACATCGCCCAGTCCGCTGCGACCATTTGGTTCTCCGGTTTTAATGTCAAAGAGATTCTCGGTCAACATTTCATTTTTTACGACAGTCCCGTTTGGATCAACCATTTGATAGTTTACAAAAAGTCGCGCGTAGGGGTAGTCTAGGGAATTGCGCACATCTAAGTACAAATTGTAGCTTTGAGTCGTGTCGGTCACTTCAAATTGCAACTCAGCAGGTGTTGTGATTTTCCAAGTACGATCTTTGAATTCTACGTTGTCTTCATACACACGATTGGAATCGCAGGAAATTAACATGAAGATGAGTCCAACTAAAAACAGAACAAGACGAGGGTTAACTGAATACAATCTCAACTGACCCTTGGCAACATTCATCGATCTTACTACCTCTAAAATCATAAATCGTAATTCTTTAATCGTAATTCTATTCTAGCGGTTTATCCTTATCAGGATTTGGCTTGTTCTGATTTCGATTGGGATTATTTGGGTTGCGGTTGGGATTATTTTTATTACGATTGGGGTTCGGGTTGTTTAGATTGCGATTAGGATTTTGATTCCTATTTGGGTTGTTACGGTTTGGATTATTCTGATTCCTATTTCGATTAGGATTTTGATCGCTATTCGGTTTGTTTGGATTACCACCTGGCGGTTTTTGCTGCGTGGGTTTTGGGGAATTACCCTCTCGCACTTGATTGTTGCTCCTATTGTCTCGGTTCCCGCGATCATCGCGCCCACGCCCTCTTCTGTCGTTATTCTTGTTGGCTTTGTTTTTGAATTTGCGATCCATGCTAGCCAAATCGCTATTGAGCACACTTAAAGGAGCACGAACTTCTTCTTTATCTATTTGCAGTGTAGCCGGTTTCTTTCCTTCTTTGTTTAATGCCAATATTTCATTGACCCGATCTACATTGAGCGGATACCAGTTGTTATCTTCTTTATAGCCAAACCACATGATCTTCCGAAAGATGTCGGTTTTTTGCAATCGTGCTTCTCCTTGCTCTGTCAGAAGTGGCGCCTCCACATCAGGAATGTACTTCAGCGCATCCATATAGGTCTCCAACTCATAGTTTAGGCAGCATTTCAACCGCCCGCATTGACCAGATAGCTTGCTCGGATTAAGAGACAAATTTTGATAACGAGCGGCACTTGTCGCTACGTTTTTAAAATCGCTAAGCCAGGTAGAGCAACACAACTCGCGACCGCAAACACCAATGCCACCTAAGCGCCCGGCCTCTTGGCGCAAACTAATTTGTCGCATTTCCACACGCACCTTAAATTCGCCTGCCAATTGTTTTATCAATTCGCGAAAGTCGACACGATCTTCCGCAGAATAAAAGAAAGTTGCCTTGGTATTGTCGGCCTGGTATTCGACATCAGACAGCTTCATCGCCAGCTTGTACTGCTTCACTATTTCGCGCGAACGATAGAGCGTAGGCGCGGCTCGTTTTTTTGTTTCTTCGTATTTTTCTAAGTCGCGTTGATGCGCGATGCGGTAAATTTTCTTTATCTCCTCATCGTTAGCGACCTTCTTCTTTTGCATTTGAAGGCGCACCAATTCGCCTTGCAGGGAGACATGTCCTAAATGATGCCCCGACTGTGTCTCAACGATAATGGCGTCTCCTGTTGTCAGTTGTAGATTTTCCGTATTGCGATAAAAATCCTTGCGCCCGTTTTTAAAACGAACCTCCACCACGTCAAAGCGATCTTGTGCTGGCATATCCATATTAGATAGCCAATCGAATACATTCATTTTATTACATCCTGCCGTGCCACAAGCACCGTTATTATTGCAACCGGAAACCTTTCCTGCCTGTCCGGCAGGCAGGCCGTCCTTCTTTGTTCCACAAGCACAACCCATCGTTCAAGATATTGATTAAAAGGATAAAGGTAGTGCGCTGGAGGGGTAAAGGCAAGGGGTTCTTTCCTACTGAAAGATAACGGCTCCTCAGTACTTAGGCTAGAAATCAATTCACATCAAATCCTCCCCAATATCCCACCTGTAATAAACACCGTCCCAGTTAATTTTTTCTGCGGCTGCATACGCATTTGCATGCGCTTCGGCCAGCGTTTTTCCTTGACCCGTAACGGCCAGCACTCGGCCGCCTTCGGTTAAAACTTCATCGTTGAGCTTCTTCGTCCCTGCATGAAACACCAATGCCTCGGTAGCCAAATCCAAGCCGGTTATCACTTTTCCTTTTTCGTACTCATCGGGGTAGCCATCAGAAGCCACAACAATGGTCAACGCAAAATCGGAATCCACCTCGATGGTCTTGTCTTTCAATTCTCCCTTGGCAGCTGCCAGCAGTACTTCCAAAAAATCACCTTGTATGCGCGCCATCACCGATTGCGTTTCCGGATCGCCCAAGCGAGTATTGTATTCAATTACGAATGGTTCACCTTTCACGTTCATCAACCCAACAAAAATAAATCCCTTAAATGGAATTTGTTCTTTCCTCAATCCAGCAATCGTTGGCCTGATCACTTTCTCCTCTACTTTTTGCATGAAAACTTTATCAGCAAAAGGAACAGGGGAAACAGAACCCATGCCTCCTGTATTTGGCCCCGTGTCACCATCGCCAATGCGCTTGTAATCTTTTGCTTCCGGGAGAATCACATAATCGTCACCATCTGTTAATACAAAAACAGAAAGCTCTATACCGTTCAAAAACTCCTCCACCAATACCTTCGCACTGGCCTCACCAAACTTCTTTTCTTCCAGCATTTCGCGCATGGTAGCTTTTGCTTCGGCCACATCGGATGTGATGATAACTCCTTTTCCGGCAGCCAATCCATCGGCTTTTAAAACATACGGAGGCTGGCATGTCTCAAGATAACTTGCTGCTTCCGCAAATTGATTCGCATAAAACGTTTTTGCTTTGGCCGTTGGCACATTGTTACGCAACATGAATTGCTTTGAGAAATCTTTACTGCCTTCCAATTGTGCACCCATCTTACCCGGGCCAACCATCCAAATCGACTTCAATTCAGCGTGCCCCTCAAAATAATCGCGAATACCATTTACCAAGGGAATTTCTGGCCCTACCACTACCAACTCAATTTTATTCTCAAGGCAGAACGCCCCTAATTTTTCAAATTCGCTCACGCCAATCGATACATTCGCAGCAATCTTTGAGGTCCCAGCATTACCGGGGGCAACAAATAGCTTTTCACACAATGGGCTTTGCTTGATTTTCCAAGCGAGTGCATGTTCGCGGCCACCGTTGCCGATAAGAAGAATGTTCATAGTAAAAGTTAAGCGTCAAATATAAGTTGGAATTCACAAAAGTCTAATAAAAAAAGCCCTTTGAATGTTAACATTCAAAGGGCTTATCGATTCTTTTACAAAAAATTAATTCGCGTATTCGCTCAAAAATTTGATGCGCATCAAACGAACATCGTCTTCCGATTGATCCGTCAACGTTGCCAAAGCCTCTTCCATGCTATCGGTCTCCGAATTAAGGAAGTAATCATAAATCTCTTCTTGCTTATTGTCATCAAGCACTTCATCGATGTAATAGTCTATCGTAAGTTTTGTGCCGGAGTAGCAAATATTTTCCATCTCGGTCAATAGCTCATCGAAAGTTAAGCCTTTTGATTCGGCTATCTCTTCCAAATCTACCTTGCGATCAATTTGCTGGATAATGAATATTTTAATTTTCGATTTATTCACCGAGGACTTCACCACCACCTCAGAGGCCGTCTCGATTTCATTTTCATCTACATACTTTTCAATCAACTCAATGAATTCTTTACCAAACTTATTCACCTTGCCCATGCCTACCCCATTCACCGAAGCCAATTCTTCTTTATTGGTAGGATAGGTCGTAGCCATTTCTTCCAACGAAGGGTCTTGGAAAATTACGTAAGGCGGTAAGTCTTTCTCTTTGGCGATCTTCTTGCGAAGCGCCTTCAACATCTCGAACAATTTTACATCGTAAGACTTGGAGTTAATGATCACCCGCTCGGATGACTCCTCTTCGCCTACTTCTGTACTGAAATCATGATCTCTGGCCAGTTCGATGGAATGTGGCTTCTTCAGGAAAGCATGCCCTTTCTCAGTGATCTTCAACACTCCAATGTTTTCAATATCCTTTTCCAAATATTGATAGATCAGTGCCTGACGAATAACCGCCTTCCAGAAATCGACATCTTCCATGTCGCCTTTGCCATAGATCGCTAAATCAAAATGGCCATAGCTCTTTACGTACTCATCTTCAGTACCGCGAATCACATTTACCAAGTGTGGAAGTCCAAATCGCTCACTTGTCTGTTTAACTGCTTCAATAGCAATCTTTACGGAATCCATGCCTTCAAACCTCTCTCGTGGATTCATACAATTGTCACATGCGCCACAATTGGCTTCTTTATATTCTTCACCAAAATAGTGGAGCAGTTGCTTACGTCTACACACGGGCGATTCGGCATAAAACTCCATCTCCTGTAATAAAATGCGCGCGTTCTCTCTCTCTTGTACAGACTTGTCTTTGTTAAACTTCTCTAATTTGTTCAAGTCGTTATGACTATAGAACATCAGGCAAATGCCTTCCAAACCATCGCGACCTCCGCGTCCGGTTTCTTGGTAATATCCTTCCAGTGATTTGGGAACATCGTAGTGCACAACAAACCTAACATCCGGTTTATCAATACCCATTCCAAATGCAATGGTAGCTGTAATAATGTCGACTTCCTCATTCAAAAAATCATCTTGATTTTTCATGCGCACATCCGGATCTAAACCAGCATGGTAAGGTGCGGCCTTAAATCCATTTACATTCAACAACTGCGCAATCTCTTCTACTTTTTTGCGGCTGAGACAATAAATGATTCCTGATTTTCCTTTGTGCTCCTTTAGAAAGCGAATGAGTTGCTTTTTAGTCTCCTTTTTGGGGCGTACTTCGTAATATAAATTTTTGCGATTGAACGAAGACAAGAAAACGTCTGCGTCTTCCATCTGCAAATTCTTCTGAATATCTAACTGAACTTTTGGCGTAGCGGTAGCTGTCAGAGCGATAACCGACTTTTTGCCAAGCTGCCCAATCATCGTCTTGATCCTGCGATACTCCGGGCGAAAATCATGACCCCATTCTGAAATACAATGAGCTTCATCGATGGCAACAAAAGACACATTTACTTTTTGCAAAAACTCAATGTTCTCTTCTTTGTTCAACGATTCGGGTGCTACATATAACAGCTTCACCAAACCGGACACACAATCCTTCTTAAGTTTTGTTATTTCTCCTTTACTGAGTGTTGAATTCAAAAATCTTGCATTGACCCCATACGCATTCATCTGGTCAACTTGATTTTTCATCAGCGCGATCAAGGGTGATATAACAATGGCCAATCCATCGTACATCATTGCAGGAAGTTGATAACATAAGGATTTGCCGGCCCCCGTGGGCATGATTACAAACGTGTTCCTCCCTGTAAGAATATTTCTGATTACAACCTCTTGATTTCCCCTGAAATTTCCGTAGCCGAATATTTCCTTGAGTTTCGCCTTCAGTTCATCTTTCTCTTCTGCCACTACCATAGTACCGTGTAATAAAGTTCTGATTTATATTTTTTAGGAAATTGAAGATAATGAAAAAAATCCGACAAGAAGCAAAGCATGTAGGATATAAATGATTATTGCACAATTACCCTACAACGAAAAATTCAGTCATTAGTGCTACAAACGGAAAAATTGTTTGATCACTGGTTATTTGCTTGTGTGGCCACGTTTGCACCAGGCTAAAGATTCATGATAGTTCACTATTTTAGCGGTTTAAAATCTATAAAGGCCATTTTCGAATGAATACTAATCTTTTTGTGGTGTTGATGGCAGGTGGAGTTGGAACCAGATTTTGGCCGTATAGCCGAAATGCCAAGCCAAAACAGTTTTTGGATGTAATTGGAACGGGGAAAACACTTCTTCAATCGACCTATGACCGCTTTTTGCCCATTTGCCCACCCGAAAATATTTTTGTGGTGACGCATGAGGAGCATCGTATGTTGACGAAGGAACAGTTGCCTTCACTATCTGAGTCACAAATATTGGCCGAGCCCATGAGGAAGAACACAGCACCCTGTATTCTCTATGCCTGCCATAAGATCTCTAAGATCAATCCGCAAGCCGTGGTAGTAGTGAGCCCGACAGATCATCTTATTCTAAATGAATCTGACTTTCAACAGACTATCCTAAAATCTGCCGAACAAGCGAAAAACCAGGATAAGCTGATAACACTAGGAATTAAGCCCTCCAGACCTGAAACCGGCTATGGTTACATCCAGTATATAGAGAACAAAAGCACCTTAAAAAAGGTAAAAACCTTTACAGAGAAACCAGAGTTAGCGCTGGCAAACAAGTTTTTGGAAAGCGGTGATTTCGTTTGGAACGCGGGCATTTTTATTTGGGGTGTTCAGGCAATTCATCATGCCTTTGCTAAGTACTTGCCGGAGATGACTGAGATCTTTGACGAGGCGGCACCAAGCATCTCCACCGATGATGAAAAGCAGGCGATACAAGCGGCCTACTCGCAGACCAAGAATATTTCCATTGACTATGGCATCATGGAAAAAGCTGACAATGTATATGTCTGGCTGAGTCAATTTGCGTGGTCGGATTTAGGATCGTGGGGATCGCTATATGAATATTCAGCTAAAGACTCCAACAACAATGTTATTGGCGTGGATGCACTCACCTACGAGACACGTAATTCTATTATTAAAGGCGATGCGAATAAATTGGTAGTTACTCAAGGCCTCAACGGCTACTTGGTGGGCGCTTTTGGGAATGTGGTGATCGTATGCGAAAAAGATAAGGAAGACCTTTTTCGAAAATTTGTGAACGACCTTAAGAGCAAACCGAATAGCAACGACTACTTGTAATCTCGTTGCCTGATTTTTTCGTAAACGGCTATTTATCCAAATAAGTGAAGCATAGTGTTATTCAATTTCGCCTTCGGCATTAAATGCCATAGTCAAAGTTAGAATCCACGTGGTCAAAAAAATGTAGAGCGTCCACATTTCAACATGAAAAGCCAAATAGGTTAAGTGCTCAATCAAAATCGGCAACAGAAGCACCACTCCGCCCGCAAAAAATAAAATCAAGTCTCTCTTTCGTTGGGGGTTAAAAACGCTCCAAATAAAAAGACAAAGTATTAGCATAAAAAAGATGCTTATCACGGTAGATAAAAAGTGCATTGAAAATAAACCCAACAATAGAAAGATACCTATCGGTCCACCTAAATGATCCCCAGCTGCAACCACACAGCAGTAAGAAATTGCAGTAGAAAGCTTTAAAAAAGGTAGTAATTTTTTCGAATTGAACATCTCTCTAATAAAATAGAAACTTCTTCTTGTAGAGATTGACGAAAAAATGGAAGGTACATTCAAATCCTTTCACGTTTTAGAATATAGCAATAGAGTAACAATACTTTCTTTCAAAGCAGATTAAAAGTCATATAGTAATAATATCCTCCTTGACTAATTATTTCCCAAGCCACAATTTTATGAGTAATTGGATCGAATAGTATTGTCCCTGCTGGATCATTCTTTCGTTCTTTTCCATAATATACCAATACATTTGGGATAGTTTGCTTTAACTCTAGCGTAAAAGGCTTAAAAAAATCCACATCCCTTTCATAGAAAGAAATTGGTCTTGCGTCCAAGTTATTTGCGCCAACGGAATCGATAAAATGATGCAAAGGTTGCAATACTGATGGAAATATTTTAAGCCTGCGTTCTTTCCTACTTAATGAGGTGTCGTTAAGAACATAGTCAAAATATATGTAGTTCTTAAACAGGCTATCGACAGATAACTTATCTGTATCCCTTTTGTCAACATACCGACAAAATTTTAGAAATACTTCATGGTAAATCAACTGTTCCTTTGACCAGGTTGATCTATCATTTGGCTGAGTAAAACCAAACAAGTTTGCTATCAAAAGCAGTAGCGAAGTCATTACCAATTTGATTTTTTCATTGTATCGAAATTGATTAAATTTCATGGGTTCCTTCTAACTTTTAACTAATAACTCCAGCTCGAATCATCTTTCAAAAACAGCTTGCAGTACCCATAATTTCATTCCTTTCTGGAACTATGAAGAAACAAAGTTAAAACTGATAAAGGGCAACATGATTATTCATTCTAAAGTCTGCGAAAGCCAGAATCTTGTTCTGCTCGTTAAACAATATAAATAGTTTGCCATTTTCGGTTACATCATATTCCCCCTTGTATTTGATTTCAACTATATAAAGATCGTTGATATCTATTTTATTTTCTTTTGGATTAACTGAAGTGATGTTCTGATAAAGTATAAACTCCAATTTTCGAGTTCTCTCTGACTGACCTATTGGTATATCCGTTACTGAATATTTATTCTCATTACCAAGATACTTCTGTATAAAAATGTTCTGCTCGCTAGTTAGCTTAAGTGTCCTTCTTGTTTCATCTAGATAAAAATCTGCCCAGTTTCTGACGCTGTCCTTTTTAAAATACCCTCCTTCTACAACATATATTTTCATGATCGTTGCGTTAGAGAGAGAATCCTGTTTAAAAGACCGAATAAATTGACCAATAATTTCCAATCTTTCATTCTCTAACTTAGTCTGGGCAAACAAAAATCCATTCACAAATACAAATAAAATTGCTGTAATCTTTAGATTGAACGCTTTCATAACTTCTAAAATTTTTTACTAAAGGCAGCTACCAACATTAGCCGGTGCGTTTCCAGTCTGTCCAGGAGAACTAGTTGTAACTGGTCTATCTGGTAACGTAAAATTACGGATATCTTGCCCAAATTGTCCAGGACTAAGTCCTCCGCCAATCTGCCAGGGTACGGCATTGGCCGGAAGATTAACGTACATTACAGCAGTAGCGGAAACAACCCAATTTGTACAGTTAAAATTATTCAAGTGGTAAATGGCAGGAGTTTGATTATTGATGTAGTTTAGAAGTCCATTTAACTCGTCAGCAGAAACACCAAAAGAAACCGAAACATCCCATGGTTTGCCAGCATTATCTTTTAATTGTGACGGGTCACTAGGAGCAAGTGGAGAGGCAGTTCCTTCTGGATAGAATCCAACTGTTCTAATAATCCCGTTTTGTTCAATACTGAAAAAAGAATGCCCAACTCCGTTTACAGAAATGTATTGGCTGCCATTATTCACAGGTTGATCAACAAAAATTGTAAATTTTGCGGGCTTTGTTGGGTCAAAGCATTTCATGTGCAGTTTTATATCGGGAATAGGAACGGCAAAAGGATCAGGATTTCCAACAACGAATTCTGGTAATTCCCCCACCCAACTACCATTTGCTTCTTCATAGTGATAGACTAACCCATCTGGACCGTGAACGACCTGATTGATTGGAATGCCGGATAGAAAGCCAGGCAACG